>ERZ1673740.2-NODE-2-length-670343-cov-30.969309_pt1 | contig 670343 bp, 566 predicted proteins | sample MGYA00580221_ERZ1673740 | MGnify/ENA primary metagenome ERZ1673740 (study PRJEB41218, sample SAMN15661786) | gut metagenome | host: Homo sapiens | place: Canada: London | collected 2015-08-20/2019-03-30 | study: EMG produced TPA metagenomics assembly of...
AACCGCCGACCCCCTCCTTGTAAGGGAGGTGCTCTCCCAGCTGAGCTAATCACCCACTTCGGTACTTCACATTGTTACAAGAAATCTAGCTGGCGAGAAAGTGGTGGGTGATGACGGGATCGAACCGCCGACCCCCTCCTTGTAAGGGAGGTGCTCTCCCAGCTGAGCTAATCACCCCCGCTGTGTGGAGTCGCATTATAGGGAGAGTTCAAAATGAGTCAACGCATTTTCTAAAGAAATTGTTCGTTCGTCGTAAATTTAAGCAAGATGATCGCAAAACAGACCGTGTTGCGCAATTTGTCAACGAAAACAATAATGCGTAAGGTTGCAACCCGAACTACATTGAGGAATCAGGCGGGAGTGATAGAATATCGCCCACTCAATTTTTCCAGGATTTGCCGGTTGTCGGCATCTTTCTAAACGTAAGGCCATTTCATGAAAATCAAAACTCGCTTCGCGCCAAGCCCAACAGGCTATCTGCACGTTGGCGGCGCGCGTACTGCTCTTTACTCCTGGCTTTTTGCACGTAACCACGGCGGTGAGTTCGTGCTGCGTATTGAAGACACCGATCTTGAGCGTTCCACGCCGGAAGCTATCGAAGCCATTATGGATGGCATGAACTGGCTGAGCCTGGAGTGGGATGAAGGTCCGTACTACCAGACCAAACGTTTTGATCGCTACAACGCGGTGATCGATCAGATGCTGGAAGAGGGCACAGCTTATAAATGCTATTGCTCTAAAGAGCGCCTGGAAGCGCTGCGCGAAGAGCAAATGGCGAAAGGTGAGAAGCCGCGTTATGACGGTCGCTGCCGCCACAGTCATGAGCATCACGCTGATGATGAGCCGTGTGTCGTACGTTTTGCTAACCCGCAGGAAGGTTCTGTTGTTTTTGACGATCAGATCCGTGGTCCGATCGAGTTCAGCAACCAGGAGCTGGATGATCTGATTATCCGCCGTACCGATGGTTCCCCAACCTATAACTTCTGTGTGGTTGTCGATGACTGGGATATGGAAATCACCCACGTTATCCGTGGCGAAGACCATATCAACAACACACCGCGCCAGATTAACATTCTTAAGGCTCTGAAAGCGCCGGTACCGGTTTACGCGCACGTTTCTATGATCAACGGCGATGACGGTAAAAAACTGTCCAAACGTCACGGGGCGGTCAGCGTAATGCAGTATCGTGATGATGGTTATCTGCCAGAAGCACTGCTGAACTATCTGGTGCGTCTGGGCTGGTCCCACGGCGATCAGGAAATCTTCACTCGTGAAGAGATGATTAAATACTTCACTCTGAATGCCGTCAGCAAATCTGCCAGTGCGTTCAACACCGACAAGCTGCTGTGGCTGAACCATCACTACATTAACGCGTTGCCGCCGGAGTATGTTGCTACTCACTTACAGTGGCACATTGAGCAGGAAAATATCGATACCCGTAACGGCCCGCAGCTGGCTGATCTGGTGAAACTGCTGGGCGAACGCTGCAAGACGCTGAAAGAGATGGCACAGAGCTGCCGTTATTTCTACGAAGATTTTGCTGAGTTCGATGCCGACGCCGCGAAAAAACATCTGCGTCCGGTAGCGCGTCAGCCGCTGGAAGTGGTTCGTGACAAACTGACTGCGATTACTGACTGGACCGCTGAAAACGTTCATCACGCTATTCAGGCGACGGCGGATGAGCTGGAAGTGGGTATGGGTAAAGTTGGTATGCCGCTGCGTGTCGCCGTTACCGGTGCGGGGCAGTCTCCAGCGCTGGATGTTACCGTTCACGCAATCGGTAAGACCCGCAGTATCGAGCGTATCAACAAAGCGCTGGCTTTTATTGCTGAACGCGAAAATCAGCAGTAATTAGCGCATAAAAGATAAACGGCAGGAGAGATACCCCTGCCGTTTTTTATTTATGCTGATTCATCTATGTCGAGACGAGCAAGAAAATTACGAATTCCTTCGCGTGACAAAAATTGCGCAACTTTTTCTTGCTCACTGTGAGTCATGTTGTCTATTGCGCTGATGATTTGCCGATAAGCAGGAGTGCGAATACCCGGTGCGTATTCGGCAAGGGGTTCTTCGGCTTCCAGAAGCATCGGTGTGTTATGGAAGGCTGGCGTGTTCTGAATAAACTCGCAAACTTGCGTATCGACCAGAATAAGTCTGGCACGACCGCCTTTCACGCCGGGAAATTTTTCCGTTTTCCAGCCTTTTTCTCTGATCCAACGGTTAACAGTTTGTTTAGCCACGCCGAGGCATTCAGCCAGTTCTTCGGTGGTCATTTTATTGCGTAATCTTTTCATATTATTTGCTATCGCGAATCCCTAAGCGTTGTAACAATCCGATAATCCCTTCCCGCAGAAGCAAGGATGTAAACTGTTTTTGTTCAACTGGCGTCATCTCTTTCGCCAGTGTCACCAGCAACACTTCAAGCGGCGCATCACCAGAAAGGGCTGGCGCTTCTCCCTGACCTTCTGGACGTTCAGCATTGCGAATATATTCACGAACCTGTTCATTGACGTGAACCAGTCGAGCTTTGCCACCCTGGACGCCTGGTTTTGGTGACGTTGTCCAGCCTTCCTTGCGTACCCATTTATTAATGGTCTGGCGGCTATAGCCGGTCAGTCTGGCAAGTTCATCTGGCGTCATCCTCTCCTTGAACATAACAATTCCCTGAATGTATGTGGGTCTATTAGTAGTTCATTTTATAACACCACTTTACAGGAAACCGTGACATGAATAACTACTGAATGCGAGCGGTTTTCCAAAATTGTTCATTTGCCTGATTTTTCAGCGATTGAAACTACACGTGGCAATTTGCCGTTGACACATTCGGGCGGAATTCATATGATGCCGCCCGTCAACTCGACAAGCTTTACGTGATGGGGCTATAGCTCAGCTGGGAGAGCGCTTGCATGGCATGCAAGAGGTCAGCGGTTCGATCCCGCTTAGCTCCACCAAATTTTGCACCCAGTAAATTTGGTACGTAAACGACTCGTGGGGCTATAGCTCAGCTGGGAGAGCGCTTGCATGGCATGCAAGAGGTCAGCGGTTCGATCCCGCTTAGCTCCACCAAATTTCAAACCCTCGCTGCAAAGCGGGGGTTTTTTGTCTCTGCCTTTTGCCGCTTTTGTAATACAGTCTATATCCTGGCAGTGCCGTGTGGTGAATGCATCACTGACTGAAAAAACAGCAACAGGCTGGCCCCTGTTTGCTTCGCGATGCGAATAAACTTATTATTTGTGTGCCTGAAAACCCCGATCAGTGAGAGTAGTGTACTCATGTTTGTGGAGCATAACCTGATAAAAAATATCAAGATATTCACACTAGCGTTTACGCTCACCGTGGTACTTATTCAGCTATCCCGTTTAATTTCGCCACTTGCTGTTATCCATTCCAATTATATCTTTCTGGCGTGGATGCCACTGTGCGTAATGCTGTCAATCTTGTTTATCTTTGGCTGGCGTGGTGTCGTTCCCATTTTATGCGGGATGTTTTGCACCAATCTGTGGAACCTGCATCTCTCTTTTTTACAGACCGCCGTCATGATCGGCAGCCAGGCGTTTGCAGTCCTGTGTGCCTGTGCAATATTACGCTGGCAATTGGGGACGCGTTGGCGTTATGGATTGACCAGCCGATACGTCTGGCAACGTCTGTTCTGGCTTGGTTTGGTGGCGCCGATTGGCATCAAATGCAGCATGTATCTTGTGGGAAATTTCTTTGATTTTCCGCTAAAGATATCTACCTTTTTCGGCGATGCGGATGCCATTTTCACGGTCGTTGATTTGCTAAGCCTTTTCACCGCAGTGCTGATTTACAACATGCTTTTTTACTATCTCACCCGCATGATTGTAAGTTCCCACTTTGCACAGATATTGTGGCGTAGGGATATCGCTCCGTCGTTGAGCAAAGAGAAACGCGCATTTACCTTAAGCTGGCTGGCAGCTCTTAGCGTGCTGCTACTTCTGATGTGCACACCGTATGAAAATGACTTTATTGCCGGTTACCTGGTACCTGTTTTCTTTATCATCTTTACCCTCGGTGTCGGTAAGATTCGCTATCCGTTTTTAAATCTCACCTGGGCTGTTTCAACGCTTTGCCTTCTGAATTACAACCAGAACTTTTTGCAAGGGGTACTAACCGAATATTCGCTGGCATTTATTCTCGCAGTACTGATTTCCTTTAGTGTTTGCCTGCTCTATATGGTGCGTATTTATCATCGTAGTGAATGGCTTAACCGCCGCTGGCATTTGCAGGCGCTGACCGATCCGTTAACGCTTCTACCCAACTTTCGTGCGTTGGAGCAAGCGCCGGAGCAAGAGGCGGGCAAGAGTTTTTGCTGCCTGCGCATTGATAATCTTGAGTTTATGAGTCGTCATTACGGCTTAATAATGCGCGTTCACTGTATCCGCTCAATTTACCGTACGCTGCTGCCGTTGATGCAGGAAAACGAAAAGTTGTATCAATTGCCGGGTAGTGAACTGCTGTTAGTGCTGAGCGGGCCGGAAACGGAAGGGCGACTCCAGCATATGGTTAACATCCTGAATAGTCGGCAAATTCACTGGAACAATACCGGGCTGGATATGGGCTATGGTGCTGCCTGGGGGCGTTTTGATGGAAATCAGGAAACCCTGCAACCCTTGTTGGGGCAGTTAAGCTGGCTGGCGGAGCAATCCTGCGCACATCATCATGTGCTGGCGCTGGATAGCAGAGAGGAGATGGTTTCCGGGCAAACCACTAAACAGGTGCTATTGCTGAATACCATTCGCACGGCGTTAGATCAGGGTGATTTGCTGCTCTACGCCCAGCCAATTCGCAACAAAGAGGGTGAAGGTTATGATGAGATCCTCGCGCGACTGAAGTATGACGGCGGCATTATGACCCCGGATAAGTTTCTGCCCCTTATTGCTCAGTTTAACCTTAGCGCGCGTTTTGATTTGCAAGTGCTGGAATCCTTGTTGAAGTGGCTGGCAACACACCCTTGCGACAAAAAAGGTCCACGCTTTTCAGTCAATTTAATGCCGCTCACGCTGCTGCAAAAGAATATTGCCGGGCGGATTATTCGTCTGTTTAAGCGTTATTACATCTCCCCGCAGGCGGTCATTCTTGAGATCACCGAGGAGCAGGCGTTTTCTAACGCAGAAAGCAGCATGTACAACATCGAGCAGCTGCATAAGTTTGGTTTCCGGATTGCGATTGATGACTTTGGCACCGGATATGCCAACTACGAACGGTTAAAGCGTTTGCAGGCTGATATCATCAAAATTGATGGCGTCTTTGTGAAAGATATCGTCACGAACACGCTGGATGCGATGATTGTGAGATCAATTACCGATCTGGCGAAAGCGAAGTCATTGAGTGTGGTCGCGGAGTTTGTCGAGACGCCACAGCAGCAGGCGCTATTGCATAAACTTGGGGTGCAATATCTGCAAGGATATTTAATTGGTCGTCCGCAGCCATTAGCTGATTAACAGGCGTAAAAAAGCCGGGGAATTATCCCCGGCTTTTTTATGTATGGTCTTACAGCACCAGTGCTGCGATTGACGCAGACAGCACACTCACCAGGGTAGAGCCGTAAACCAGTTTCAGACCGAAGCGAGAAACCACGTTACCTTGCTCTTCATTCAGGCCTTTAACCGCACCCGCGATAATCCCGATTGAAGAGAAGTTAGCGAAGGAAACCAGGAACACAGAGATGATGCCTTCCGCACGCGGAGAGAGCGTGGAAGCAATTTTCTGCAGATCCATCATCGCAACGAACTCGTTGGAAACCAGTTTGGTCGCCATGATACTGCCCACTTGCAGTGCTTCACTGGAAGGAACACCCATCACCCATGCAATCGGATAGAAGATGTAGCCCAGGATGCCCTGGAAGGAGATGCTGTAGCCAAACCAGCCAGTCACGGTGGCAAACAGTGCGTTCAGCGCGGCGATCAGGGCGATAAAGCCGATCAGCATCGCGGCAACGATAATGGCAACCTTGAAACCTGCCAGAATGTATTCACCCAGCATTTCGAAGAAGCTCTGACCTTCGTGCAGGTTGGACATCTGAATATTTTCTTCACTGGCATCAACACGGTAAGGGTTGATCAGCGACAGCACGATAAAGGTGCTGAACATGTTCAGTACCAGCGCCGCAACGACGTATTTCGGCTCCAGCATGGTCATGTATGCACCAACGATGGACATCGACACGGTGGACATCGCCGTTGCTGCCATGGTGTACATACGATTGCGGGAGATTTTGCCGAGGATATCTTTATAGGCAATAAAGTTTTCAGACTGACCCAGAATCAGGGAGCTGACGGCGTTAAAGGATTCCAGTTTGCCCATGCCGTTGACTTTGGAGAGCAGGAAACCAATTGCGCGGATAATCACCGGCAATACGCGAATATGCTGGAGAATACCGATCAGCGCAGAGATAAAGACGATTGGGCACAGCACTTTCAGGAAGAAGAATGCCAGGCCTTGATCATTCATGCTACCAAAGACGAAGTTAGTCCCTTCGTTGGCAAAACCGAGCAGTTTTTCGAACATTTCGGAGAAGCCTTTCACGAAGCCCAGACCAACGTCGGAGTTCAGGAAGAACCACGCCAGTAACACTTCGATAACAAGCAGTTGAATAACATAACGGATACGAATTTTTTTGCGGTCGCTGCTTACCAGCAGTGCGAGAATCGCAACAACGGCAAGTGCCAGTACAAAATGAAGGACGCGGTCCATATTTGCTCCAAATATGAGGCAGGTTAAATTTCCGTGCACATTCTATGTAACATGGTTAAGGAAAACGAGATCTGACACACACTATAATGACGTCCTGTGACAAGCTTCAAAAATAGTGATCTGTCATACATTTCTGCTATGTTGTGTATGGAAGCGGAAGGTTATGTAAATGTGCTAATATTAAACATAACCATAACATTCGAGTCATCTATCTTTTCGTAGTCATAATCCTGGTCTATCAGAGAAATCATCACAACCCATTTAAATGAATTTGATAATCATTCTCATTTAACGTAGCATAAAACATAGCAAAGGCTATGTTTTAGAGGCACAAGATGACGAACTATCGCGTTGAGAGTAGCAGCGGACGGGCGGCGCGCAAGATGAGGCTCGCATTAATGGGACCTGCGTTCATTGCGGCGATTGGTTATATCGATCCCGGTAACTTTGCGACCAATATTCAGGCGGGTGCCAGCTTCGGCTATCAGTTATTGTGGGTTGTCGTTTGGGCTAACCTGATGGCGATGCTGATTCAAATCCTCTCGGCCAAACTGGGGATTGCCACCGGTAAAAATCTGGCGGAGCAGATTCGCGATCACTACCCGCGTCCCGTCGTGTGGTTCTATTGGGTTCAGGCAGAAATTATTGCGATGGCAACCGACCTGGCGGAATTTATTGGTGCGGCGATCGGTTTTAAACTCATTCTTGGTGTTTCGTTGTTGCAGGGCGCGGTGCTGACGGGGATCGCGACTTTCCTTATTTTAATGCTGCAACGTCGCGGGCAAAAACCGCTGGAGAAAGTGATTGGCGGGTTACTGTTGTTTGTTGCCGCGGCTTACATTGTCGAGTTGATTTTCTCCCAGCCTAACCTGGCGCAGCTGGGTAAAGGAATGGTGATCCCGAGTTTACCTACTTCGGAGGCGGTCTTCCTGGCAGCGGGCGTGTTAGGGGCGACGATTATGCCGCATGTGATTTATTTGCACTCTTCGCTCACTCAGCATTTACATGGCGGTTCGCGTCAACAACGTTATTCCGCCACCAAATGGGATGTGGCTATCGCCATGACGATTGCCGGTTTTGTCAATCTGGCGATGATGGCTACAGCTGCGGCGGCGTTCCACTTTTCTGGTCATACTGGTGTTGCCGATCTTGATGAGGCTTATCTGACGCTGCAACCGCTGTTAAGCCATGCTGCGGCAACGGTCTTTGGATTAAGCCTGGTTGCTGCCGGACTGTCTTCAACGGTGGTGGGGACGCTGGCGGGGCAGGTAGTGATGCAGGGCTTCATTCGCTTTCATATCCCGCTGTGGGTGCGTCGTACAGTCACCATGCTGCCGTCATTTATCGTCATTCTGATGGGATTAGATCCGACACGGATTCTGGTTATGAGTCAGGTGCTGTTAAGTTTTGGTATCGCCCTGGCGCTGGTTCCACTGTTGATTTTCACCAGTGACAGCAAGTTGATGGGCGATCTGGTGAACAGTAAACGCGTAAAACAGACAGGCTGGGTGATTGTGGTGCTGGTAGTGGCGCTGAATATCTGGTTACTGGTAGGAACGGCACTGGGATTGTAGTTGAATGAGCGTCGCATTTGGCACCATTGGCGGATGCGGCGTAAATGCTTTATCCGCCCTACGCGTTAAAGAGCTGGTTTGTAGGCCTGATAAGACGCGCTAGCGTCGCATCAGGCATTGTGCTCCATTGACGGATGCGTTTAATGGCGGTGTCCATGTCCGCGGCCTTTTCCACGATGATCGTCACGATCGCGCCAGCCTTCACGATAGCCACGCTCATACGCTTTACGCTTATCCCAGCCACGATGGTAGCCATTATCATGACGCCACCAGCGGTTTTTACGCCATTCATAATTGCGGTGCCAGTAGTCACGGTCGCGCCAGTGACCACCGTCCCAGTAATTACCGTAATGATCGCGATCGCCAATTTGTAATTTGATTGATGGCAGTAGGGTGATTTCACCTGCGTTTGCCGCAAGCGGGGTAAATGCCATCAGGGCGGCCGCCAGAAACAGTGACCTGAACATTGTTATTCTCCTTCACGATCGAAGCCGTCAGCGGCCTGTTAACGCAATATTACGGGGAGGTAAAGCGCCGTATCATCGCCATAACTCTTAAATCATAAAGGAGAGCATTTTTTGCTAAACGTTATCGTGGGGTGGCTGTTGCTTCGGACGGTTGACCATCATCATCGGCTTACCTGCTAATAACAGCCATGCCGGGAGCATGACGATACAGAGCAGCGGTAGCAATGTGGTATTGGGTACAACGACTGCCGCCATAAAAAGACTTAACCAGCCATCGCGTGTTACCACCAGCACGATGCCGAGTATAGCGCAGGAAACGGTTATTGCCGCTGGAACGGCGGGAACGTGCTCATGAAGCATCAACCCTAATGCCACGCCGACAAACACTGCCGGGAAGATTCGCCCACCGCGAAAGCCACTGGCGGCAGCAACGACCAGGGCGGCAAGTTTTATCACCGCCAGCAAAAAGTAATCGCTGGTGCTGAAAGCCTGATTTGCCACCATCTGCTGCATCTCATCCAGCCCTTTAAACAGCGAAACCGGTCCACCAATAACCCCCAGAATACCGAGAATAAATCCGCCAATACCCAGCACGAACACCGGATTTTTCATTTGATGCATCATCGCGTGCAACCGTGGTAAGCACCATACGGCGACCATCCCTGCTGCGATGGTAATCGCCGCGACAATTGCACCGCTGAGAATATCGGTCATTTCCATCTGTCCGTAATGCGCAATGGGCAGTGAAAAATGAGGATGGAAAAATAATCCGGTAGTAAGTGCACCAGCTGCTGCCGCCATTAACGGCGCAAAGAGACGATCCCATAGCGGAACTTCATTACTGCCATTTAAGGTTTGCGAAAATATCAATGCCGCCGCAACAGGTGTGCCAAACAGCGCGCCGATGGTTCCGGCAGAGGCTAAAATAGTCCACTCCATTCGGTTGACGCGCGGTAACAGACGAGCGCCAATGGCGACGGCAAGGGCGATATTGACGGTTATGATAGGATGTTCCGGCCCCAGGCTGACGCCGCCAGCAAGACCGAGAATTAATGCTACGATAAGTCCTGGTAGCGCAGAGGGCGGAACCGGTGCGCCGATAAGCGGTTCACAGGCGGGATCTGGTCCGGCATGACCCTGGCTGAAACGGATAACCAACCCCACCGCAATACCCGTTAGCGTTAATACACCGATGATCCAGAGAGGTGAATCCTGGGCTATCCCCAGAGTTCCCGGTAGTCGTTGCCAGAGCAAATTCTGTAATACCGAGGCGATTTTCATCACCATAATCAGAATAAGACTGGACGCAATCCCAATTGCCACGGCGGGGAGCGATAATAACAACATGGTTCTGGCTCGCGGATGGAGCATGTTCTATTCCTTATGCGGGGTCAGATACTTAGTTTGCCCAGCTTGCAAAAAGGCATCGCTGCAATTGGTGCTGAAACGATAAAGTAATTGTGTGACCCAGATCGATATTTACAGGGAGCCTGCCTTTCCGGCGTTGTTGTTATGCCCCCAGGTATTTACAGTGTGAGAAAGAATTATTTTGACTTTAGCGGAGCAGTTGAAGAATGACAAAGTATGCATTAGTCGGTGATGTGGGCGGCACCAACGCACGTCTTGCTCTGTGTGATATTGCCAGTGGTGAAATCTCGCAGGCTAAGACCTATTCAGGGCTTGATTACCCCAGCCTCGAAGCGGTCATTCGCGTTTATCTTGAAGAACATAAGGTCGAGGTGAAAGACGGCTGTATTGCCATCGCTTGCCCAATTACCGGTGACTGGGTGGCAATGACCAACCATACCTGGGCGTTCTCAATTGCCGAAATGAAAAAGAATCTCGGTTTTAGCCATCTGGAAATTATTAACGATTTTACTGCTGTATCGATGGCGATCCCGATGCTGAAAAAAGAGCATCTGATTCAGTTTGGTGGCGCAGAACCGGTAGAAGGTAAGCCTATTGCGGTTTACGGTGCCGGAACAGGGCTTGGGGTTGCGCATCTGGTCCATGTCGATAAGCGTTGGGTAAGCTTGCCAGGAGAAGGCGGTCACGTTGATTTTGCGCCGAATAGTGAAGAAGAGGGCATTATCCTCGAAATATTGCGTGCGGAAATTGGTCATGTTTCGGCGGAACGCGTGCTTTCTGGCCCTGGGCTGGTGAATTTGTATCGCGCAATTGTTAAAGCCGACAACCGCCTGCCAGAAAATCTCAAGCCAAAAGATATTACCGAACGCGCGCTGGCTGACAGCTGCACCGATTGCCGCCGCGCGTTGTCGCTGTTTTGCGTCATTATGGGCCGTTTTGGCGGCAATCTGGCGCTCAATCTCGGGACATTTGGCGGCGTGTTTATTGCGGGTGGTATCGTGCCGCGCTTTCTTGAGTTCTTCAAAGCCTCTGGTTTCCGCGCCGCATTTGAAGATAAAGGGCGCTTTAAGGAATATGTCCATGATATTCCGGTATATCTCATCGTCCATGACAATCCGGGTCTTCTCGGTTCCGGTGCACATTTACGCCAGACCTTAGGTCACATTCTCTAAATCCTTCCTGTTATATCGGGAGGTAACTCTCCCGATAATCTTTTAAATCATACAGTTAATTAAATTTTTCTTTGTGTCCCCTCACAAGGCCGACCTGCGTCACACTTCCGTACAGCGGGATTAATTCTCCAGTAAATGCATTATTTGTCTGGTAACGGCGATTTGTTTTGCACGTTCATAATTTCACTCGTCAACTATCACTGAACGAGGAATTAACGATGAGTAAGAAACTGATTGCCTTATGTGCCTGCCCAATGGGCCTGGCTCACACTTTTATGGCCGCTCAGGCGCTGGAAGAAGCGGCGGTAGAAGCCGGTTATGAAGTGAAAATTGAAACCCAGGGCGCGGACGGTATCCAGAATCGCCTGACGGCGCAGGATATCGCCGAAGCGACCATCATCATCCACTCCGTGGCAGTTACCCCGGAAGATAACGAGCGTTTCGAATCACGCGACGTTTATGAAATCACTTTGCAGGACGCAATTAAAAACGCTGCAGGAATCATCAAAGAAATCGAAGAGATGATTGCCTCTGAACAACAGTAATATTCGACAGGGATAATTGTTATGGCCATTAAAAAACGCAGTGCAACCGTTGTGCATGGCGCATCCGGTGCGGCAGCGGCAGTTAAGAATCCGCAGGCCTCTAAATCCAGCTTCTGGGGTGAACTCCCGCAGCATGTGATGTCAGGGATTTCACGCATGGTGCCGACCTTAATTATGGGCGGTGTGATCCTCGCTTTCAGTCAGCTGATTGCTTATAGCTGGCTTAAAATTCCTGCTGATATCGGCATCATGGATGCTCTTAATAGCGGGAAATTCTCCGGTTTCGACCTCTCCTTACTGAAATTTGCCTGGCTGTCGCAGTCCTTCGGCGGTGTGTTGTTTGGTTTTGCCATTCCGATGTTTGCTGCTTTTGTGGCGAACTCTATCGGTGGCAAACTGGCGTTCCCGGCTGGATTTATCGGCGGCTTGATGTCTACCCAGCCGACGCAACTGCTGAACTTCGATCCCAGCACGATGCAATGGGCGACCTCTTCGCCGGTGCCGTCCACCTTCATTGGTGCGCTGATTATTTCTATCGTTGCCGGTTACCTCGTGAAGTGGATGAACCAGAAAATCCAGTTACCGGATTTCCTGTTAGCGTTCAAAACCACATTTTTGCTACCGATTCTTTCCGCCATTTTTGTCATGCTGGCGATGTACTACGTCATCACCCCCTTTGGTGGCTGGATCAACGGCGGTATCCGTACCGTGCTGACCGCTGCAGGTGAGAAGGGCGCGCTGATGTACGCAATGGGGATCGCCGCGGCGACAGCAATCGACCTTGGTGGCCCGATCAACAAAGCGGCAGGTTTCGTTGCCTTCAGCTTTACCACTGACCACGTATTACCGGTCACTGCACGTTCTATCGCTATCGTTATTCCGCCGATTGGTCTGGGTCTGGCGACCATTATCGATCGTCGCTTAACTGGCAAACGCTTGTTCAACGCCCAGCTTTATCCGCAGGGTAAAACCGCGATGTTCCTGGCGTTTATGGGGATCAGTGAGGGTGCGATTCCGTTTGCACTGGAAAGCCCTATCACCGCCATTCCGTCGTATATGGTCGGCGCGATTGTCGGCTCAACCGCCGCTGTCTGGCTGGGCGCAGTGCAATGGTTTCCGGAGTCCGCTATCTGGGCATGGCCGCTGGTCACTAACCTCGGCGTCTACATGGCGGGGATCGCGCTGGGGGCAGTCATAACTGCGCTGATGGTGGTGTTCCTGCGTCTGATGATGTTCCGTAAAGGCAAATTGTTAATCGATAGCCTGTAAGAAGGACAATCCTGATGACATTACTCGCTTCGCTGCGCGACTGGCTTAAGGCGCAACAACTGGATGCGGTGCTTCTCTCCTCACGGCAGAACAAACAGCCGCATCTGGGGATCTCCACCGGATCAGGTTATGTGGTGATTAGCCGTGAAAGTGCGCACATTCTGGTGGATTCGCGCTATTACGCGGATGTAGAAGCCCGCACGCAAGGTTACCAGCTGCATTTGCTCGACGCGATGCACACGCTTGCCACCATCGTCAGACAAATCATTGCCGATGAGCAGTTGCAAACGCTCGGTTTTGAAGGCCAGCAGGTGAGTTGGGAAACCGCGCACCGCTGGCAGTTCGAACTCAATGCGAAACTGGTGAGCGCCACGCCGGATGTGCTGCGGCAAATCAAAACGCCAGAAGAGGTGGAGAAAATCCGCCTTGCCTGCGGGATTGCCGATCGTGGCGCAGAGCATATTCGCCGCTTTATTCAGGCGGGGATGAGCGAATGCGAGATAGCCGCTGAACTGGAGTGGTTTATGCGCCGGCAGGGCGCAGAAAAAGCCTCTTTCGATACCATTGTCGCCAGTGGCTGGCGTGGGGCGCTGCCGCACGGTAAAGCCAGCGACAAGATTGTTGCAGCGGGCGAGTTTGTCACTCTCGATTTCGGTGCGCTGTATCAGGGCTACTGCTCTGATATGACGCGCACCTTGCTGGTGAATGGCGAAGGGGTGAGCGCCGAATCTCACCCGCTGTTTAACGTCTATCAGATTGTCCTGCAGGCACAGCTCGCGGCAATCTCTGTAATTCGCCCCGGCGTGCGCTGCCAGCAGGTTGACGATGCCGCGCGCCGCGTGATTACCGAGGCCGGTTATGGCAAGTTTTTCGGCCATAACACCGGTCATGCTATCGGTATTGAAGTCCATGAAGAACCGCGTTTTTCACCGCGGGACACTACGACGCTACAGCCAGGTATGTTACTGACCGTGGAGCCAGGGATTTATTTGCCAGGACAAGGGGGCGTGCGCATTGAAGATGTCGTGCTGGTCACCCCGCAAGGCGCAGAAGTGCTCTACGCCATGCCGAAAACAGTGTTGCTCACGGGAGAGGCATAATGGATTTATCGCTCTTAAAAGCGTTGAGCGAGGCAGATGCGATCGCCTCCTCAGAACAGGAAGTACGGCAGATCCTGCGGGAAGAAGCGGATCGCCTGCAAAAAGAAGTGCGATTTGATGGGCTGGGATCGGTGCTGATCCGACTCAATGAGTCGACAGGTCCGAAGGTGATGATCTGTGCGCATATGGACGAAGTGGGATTTATGGTGCGCAGCATCTCCCGCGAAGGGGCGATCGATGTGTTGCCGGTTGGCAATGTACGCATGGCTGCCCGCCAGCTTCAGTCGGTGCGTATCACTACCCGTGAAGAGTGCAAAATTCCAGGCCTGCTTGACGGCGACCGGCAGGGGAATGACGTCAGCGCCATGCGCGTGGACATTGGCGCGCGCTCCTGTGACGAAGTGATGCAGGCAGGAATTCGTCCAGGCGATCGCGTCACCTTCGATACCACTTTTCAGGTTCTCCCTCACCAGCGGGTGATGGGGAAAGCCTTTGATGACCGCCTCGGTTGCTATCTGCTGGTGACGTTACTGCGTGAGCTGCACGACGCCGAGCTGCCTGCGGAAGTGTGGCTGGTGGCAAGTTCCAGCGAAGAGGTTGGCTTACGCGGCGGGCAAACTGCCACCCGCGCGGTGTCGCCGGATGTCGCCATTGTGCTTGATACCGCCTGCTGGGCGAAAAACTTTGATTATGGCGCGGCTAACCATCGCCAGATTGGTAACGGCCCGATGCTGGTGTTAAGCGACAAGTCGCTGATTGCGCCGCCAAAACTTACCGCGTGGATCGAAACCGTGGCGGCAGAAATTGGCGTACCGTTGCAGTCAGATATGTTCAGCAACGGCGGAACGGACGGCGGGGCGGTGCATTTAACCGGCACTGGCGTACCCACAGTGGTGATGGGGCCTGCAACCCGCCACGGACATTGCGCCGCATCGATTGCCGACTGCCGTGACATTTTGCAGATGGAGCAACTTTTATCTGCCCTTATTCAACGTCTTACGCGTGAGACGGTTGTTCAACTGACGGATTTTAGATGATCTCCTGATTAACCCGGAGCGGTTATGTTAACGATTCAATTTCTCTGTCCTTTGCCTAACGGTCTACATGCTCGTCCGGCGTGGGAACTTAAAGAGCAGTGCAGCCAGTGGCAAAGCGAAATCACTTTTATTAACCATCGCCAGAACGCAAAGGCCGATGCGAAAAGCTCGCTGGCGCTGATTGGCACTGGCACTTTATTTAATGACAGTTGCAGCCTGAACATTAGCGGTAGCGATGAAGAGCAGGCGCGGCGAGTGCTGGAAGAGTATATCCAGGTGCGCTTTATCGACAGCGATAGCGTCCAGCCGACGCTGGCAGAACTGACGGCGCATCCGCTGCCGCGTTCATTAAGCCGCCTGAACCCGGATTTACTGTACGGCAACGTGCTGGCAAGCGGCGTTGGCGTGGGTACACTGACCCTGTTACAGAGCGACAGCCTCGACAGTTATCGGGTGATCCCTGCGAGTGCGCAAGATTCCACCCTACTGGAGCACAGTCTGGCAACGCTTGCCGAGCAACTGAACCAGCAATTGCGTGAGCGTGACGGCGAAAGCAAAACTATCCTCAGCGCCCATTTGTCGCTGATTCAGGATGATGAATTTGCAGGCAATATCCGTCACCTGATGGCAGAACAGCATCAGGGGCTGGGGGCGGCGATCATCAGCAATATGGAGCAGATTTGTGCCAAACTTTCTGCTTCTGCCAGCGATTATCTGCGCGAGCGGGTCAGCGACATTCGCGATATCAGCGAACAGTTGCTGCATATCACCTGGCCGGAACTAAAACCGCGCAATAATCTGGTGCTTGAAAAACCGACCATTCTGGTGGCTGAAGATTTAACCCCAAGCCAGTTTTTGAGCCTCGATTTAAAAAATCTTGCGGGCATGATTCTGGAGAAAACCGGGCGCACCTCGCATACCCTGATTCTGGCCCGCGCTTCGGCGATCCCGGTACTGAGCGGCCTGCCGCTGGATGCGATTGCCCGTTATGCCGGGCAACCTGCAGTGCTTGATGCCCAGTGCGGCGTACTGGCAATTAATCCCAACGATGCGGTGAGCGGTTATTACCAGGTGGCGCAGACGCTGGCGGATAAACGCCAAAAACAACAGGCGCAAGCTGCCGCGCAGCTGGCCTATTCCCGTGATAACAAACGTATTGATATTGCGGCGAATATTGGCACCGCTCTGGAAGCCCCAGGCGCGTTTGCTAACGGCGCGGAAGGCGTTGGGCTGTTTCGTACCGAAATGCTCTATATGGATCGCGACAGCGCGCCGGACGAGCAGGAACAGTTTGAAGCGTACCAGCAGGTGCTACTGGCGGCGGGCGACAAGCCGATTATCTTCCGCACGATGGACATCGGTGGCGATAAAAGCATTCCTTACCTCAACATTCCCCAGGAAGAGAACCCGTTCCTCGGCTATCGCGCGGTACGTATTTACCCGGAATTTGCTGGCCTGTTCCGTACTCAATTGCGGGCGATTTTGCGCGCTGCCAGTTTCGGCAACGCCCAGTTGATGATCCCAATGGTCCACAGTCTCGATCAGATCTTATGGGTGAAGGGTGAGCTCCAAAAAGCGATCGTTGAGCTTAAGCGCGATGGCCTGCGTCATGCAGAGACGATTACGCTGGGTATCATGGTGGAAGTGCCGTCGGTGTGCTACATCATCGACCACTTCTGCGATGAGGTCGATTTCTTCAGTATCGGTTCTAACGATATGACCCAGTATCTGTATGCAGTCGATCGTAATAACCCGCGCGTATCGCCGCTGTATAACCCGATTACGCCATCGTTCCTGCGCATGTTGCAGCAGATTGTTACCGCTGCGCATCAGCGCGGCAAATGGGTAGGTATTTGCGGTGAACTGGGCGGTGAAAGTCGTTATCTGCCGCTACTGCTAGGGCTGGGCCTGGATGAGCTAAGCATGAGTAGCCCGCGTATTCCGGCAGTGAAAAGCCAGCTTCGTCAACTGGATAGCGAGGCGTGTCGGGAACTGGCGCGTCAGGCGTGCGAGTGCCGCAGCGCGCAGGAAATTGAAGCGTTACTTACCGCGTTTGCGCCGGAAGAAGACGTTCGCCCACTGCTGGCACTAGAGAATATCTTTGTTGATCAGTCCTTTAGTAATAAAGAGCAGGCGATCCAGTTCCTGTGCGGTAACCTCGGTGTTAACGGGCGTACTGAACATCCGTTCGAGCTGGAAGAAGATGTCTGGCAGCGGGAAGAGATTGTTACTACTGGCGTTGGTTTTGGCGTGGCGATCCCGCACACCAAATCACAGTGGATCCGTCATTCCAGTATCAGCATTGCCCGGTTGGTGAAACCGGTTGACTGGCAGTCAGAAATGGGCGAAGTCGAACTGGTGATCATGCTGACGCTGGGCGCTAACGAAGGGATGAATCATGTGAAAGTCTTCTCGCAGCTGGCGCGTAAACTGGTGAATAAAAACTTCCGCCAGTCGCTGTTTGCCGCGCAAGATGCACAAAGTATTCTGACGCTGCTGGAAACGGAATTAACCTTCTGACGTTAGCCCTGAAAACGTGCGCTATACTCTCCCGGCGTCAGACCAAACTGACGCCGGAAAACGCGACAAAAATAGTCGCTATCCGGAAACCCGCAACGCTGCGCCACTTCATGAATCGACAGATGATATTTTTGCAAAATCATCCTCGCTTTTGCCATTCGTACCCAGCGAACATACTCGATAAAACGCATTGTTCCATGCTGAGCAAACAGTTTTGACAGATGATTGGGCGTGATATTAAAAAACTGCGCCACGCTCTCGCGGGTGAGCGGCTGGGCATAATTATCCTGAACCCAGTTACAAATGCTGTGATAGAGAAAATCGCCGCGCGGCTGCGAATTGCCCGGCGGCATATTCACCACGTTACGGCAAAGATGCAGCAAACTTAACACCAGTGGCTGAATGATATTCTGCTCCAGCGGCGAACGGCTAAGATGGGTGAGGGCGGTAAGCATCGCTTCACCTTCGCCGCGTTGCAGGCTGGGAAGTTGGATCTGGCGAGCAGGATGTAACAACGACGTGGTGCGGCTATCGTAAAATGATAAGCCAAGCCAGGTCGGTGCGAACACCAGGCTTAACAGCATCACCGGTTTGTTGTTGACCGGTAAATTAGCCGCGCGTGCCGGAATAAACAGCATTTCTCCTTCCACCATACGTTGCTGCTTTGCTTCCAGCAGATTGCCGTATTCGCCGCGTAGCACGATATCCAGACGGGGAAAATCAATACATAAACTGCCCACTGGCAATGAGGTAGGCTGGCTGGCAAACCAGACGCGCCCCAGTAGTTGCGGGTTAAGCACCAGGCCGCTGAACAGATCGGCGAAAAATTGTTGATCGGCGGGCAAGCCTGGTGCTTTCATGAAAGTTCCCGATTAAAGATGCATTAACTGGCGGAATTCTTTAACTTTGCTGCGGCTGACCGGCACTTCAAAATCCAGATCTTTCAGCCGCAGAATATAGGTGTTATTAAACCACGGTTCGATCTCGCGGATTTTGTTCAGATTGACACAAAATGAGCGATGGCAGCGGAAAAAATGCGACGGCGGCAGCTTGCTGCAAAACTCGGTAATGTTCATCGGCATTACGTAGGATTCACGCCGCGTATAGACAAAGGTCATTTTCTCATGCGCTTCGGCGTAATAGATATCGTTAATGGGCGTGACGATGATTCGCTCATCTTTCACCAGATTAATGGTGTCATTCTCACGCGTTACCGTCGCGGCAGGCGTACTGCTGGTCTGCTGTTGTTGCCAGGCCGCTTCCAGTTTTTGCAGCATCCCGGTAATGCGTGACTCCTGATACGGTTTGAGAATGTAGTCAAACGCTTCCAGTTCAAACGCTTCTACCGCATGTTCTTTCCACGCGGTGATGAACACAATAAACGGTTTATGGGCGAACTGGCTGATGTTTTGTGCCAGCAACACACCATCCAGCGACGGAATATTGATATCCAGAAAAATGGCGTCGACGCGGTTATGCTGCAAAAACTTCAACACGTCCAGACCGTCGTCAAAGGTGCCGACAATCTCCATCTGGCTGTGCTCTTTAATTAGCCAGCTCAGTTCCTGTTGTGCCAGGAATTCGTCTTCAACAATGATGACTTTCACAATATCACTCCGGCTCAAAGCAATAACGTAGCCTGTGAGGCGACTGGGGTGCGTTGGTTAGGAATGTAAAACGCAATTTCCGTTCCTGGTTCCAGGCGGCGGATATGCAGCCCCTCGCCATACAATAACTTCACGCGATGATGGACATTCAGCAGGCCAATTTTATTGCCCGGCATTTCGTTCGCTTCGACCCGCTCAATCACCTTTGGATCGATGCCGTGCCCGGTATCTCGCACCGCAATACGTACCCGATTACCGCACTCTGCAACGCTGATGGTGACAACGCCTTTACCTTTGCAAGGCTGGATACCGTGGACAATGGCGTTTTCCACCAACGGCTGGATCAGCAGGCTGGGAATGCAGCAATTCACCTCTTCATCAATATCATAGATAACCGTCAGCTTGTCGCCAAAGCGGGCCTGCTCAATGGCAATATAGTCTTTAATTTGATACAGCTCTTTTTTGATATCGATTTGCTCATCATCTTTTAATTCAATGTTATAGCGCAGATAACGCGACAGATTAAAGATCAGCTGGCGAGCAGTATCCGGATTCAGGCGGATTGACGATGAAATAGCGTTCAAAGCGTTAAACAGGAAATGGGGATTAATTTTGCTTTGCAGGGCGCGAAGCTCTGCCTTATTTGCCATTTCACGCAGCTGCTCGGCGCGTGACACCTCCAGTTGCGTGGAGATGATTTGTGACAGACCGACCGCCATTTCCTGTAATGACGAGGTTATCTGATGCGCGTGGCAGTAGTAAATTTTCAGCGTTCCGGTCACAACGCCTTTCTCCCACAATGGGATCACCAGCATGGAATGAATCTCTGGTGTGCGGTGGGCTTCATCATTGTTTTTAATGATGATTTTTCCATAATTCATCGCCTGGCGGGTAGTCGGGCTAATGAAGTCATCGCCATTCTGATAGTTATGTTCACCCACGCCAACGTAGGCCAGCACATGATCGGTATTAGTCATCGCCACCGCATCGGCGTGAATGTCATCGCGGATAATTTCGCAGACTTTGCGTAATGACTCGCTATTGACATGGCGAAACAGCGGCAGCGTTTTGTTGGCGATATCCAGCGCCAGCTTGGCCTGCCGCGCGGCGCTGGCCTCTTTTTCTCCCTCAACACTTTGTACCAGCAACACAATAAAGCCGATACAGACGCTGCCGAGGATCATTGGAATCCCGATTTTAGAGACGATATCGATCCCCAATGCGGTAGTTGGTGCCCAGACAATCACCAGAATCATGGTCAACGTTTCACACAACATGCCGCCGAGAATACCGACGCGCCAGCGCTGTGCTTTGGGGATTTTCAGGTTGATCCAGCCCGATATACAACCCGCCAGAATGCTGGTGATAAAGCAGGGGATCGCCGTTACGCCGCCGATGTCAATTAAATAACGGTGAATACCCGCAATCACGCCGGTAATGATGCCCACCCACGGGCCAAACAGAATTCCGCCTGACATCACCGCGATAATACGTACGTTCACCAGCGAGCCTTCTACGGGAACGCCGGACCAGGTGCTGAACAGGGCGAACAGCGAGAAAATGGCGGTAACGGCGAGCAGCTCTTTCGGTGAGTGTGCCGACTTGTGCAACAGTTCGCGAAACAGGCGGATACGGATGAGAAAAAACAGGCAGATAAGCATTAACGCGGCCCGATCGAAGACCGCCAGCAGCATGTTGAATATTTCGTGCACGGGTGACTCTGAATAAGGATTAAACCTCTATGATAGGTAACCTGAAGGCTGATGACCAGCAGGCCGTTTTTGAGGAAAAACCACAATTTTAAAAGGGGATTGAAAGATAAATGGTGTATTAGCAATGCATCTCTTGATAATGCACATCTGGTTGGTAAATTTATTGAAATTATAATGTTAATAAAATGAGTGGTAATTTTCTTGTTAGCGTAGATAAATTTCCTGTTTTTGAAGTGGAGTTCCTCATTTAAAGCCATTGATAAAAATGTTCTAAAACGCTGGACAGACAGAAATTAATCAGGCTATTTTCAAAACAGCCACCATCGTGGCAGCGTCGCTCGGACGGTCCGGGCGCTAACGTTAATCTGAGGAAATTATGGCTGACACTCGCCCTGAACGTCGCTTTACGCGCATTGATCGTCTCCCGCCCTACGTTTTTAACATTACCGCTGAACTGAAAATGGCTGCGCGTCGGCGCGGCGAAGATATTATCGATTTCAGTATGGGTAACCCGGACGGTGCGACTCCGCCGCACATCGTCGAAAAATTATGTACGGTGGCCCAGCGCCCGGACACGCACGGTTACTCCACGTCACGCGGCATTCCGCGGTTACGTCGCGCCATTTCCCGCTGGTATCAGGATCGCTACGACGTTGAAATCGACCCAGAATCAGAAGCCATCGTCACTATTGGTTCGAAAGAGGGCCTGGCGCATCTGATGCTGGCGACGCTGGATCATGGTGACACAGTGCTGGTGCCGAATCCAAGCTACCCCATTCATATTTACGGCGCGGTGATTGCCGGGGCGCAGGTACGCTCAGTGCCGCTGGTGGAATGTGTCGACTTCTTCAATGAACTGGAGCGCGCCATTCGTGAAAGTTATCCGAAACCGAAGATGATGATCCTCGGCTTCCCGTCAAACCCAACCGCGCAATGCGTGGAACTGGAATTCTTTGAGAAGGTTGTGGCGCTGGCTAAACGCTACGATGTGCTGGTGGTCCACGACCTGGCCTATGCCGATATCGTCTACGATGGCTGGAAAGCGCCGTCAATCATGCAGGTGCCAGGTGCACGCGACGTGGCGGTCGAGTTCTTTACGCTGTCGAAAAGCTACAACATGGCGGGCTGGCGTATCGGCTTTATGGTCGGTAACAAAACGCTGGTCAGCGCGTTGGCACGTATTAAAAGCTATCACGATTACGGCACCTTTACGCCGTTGCAGGTGGCGGCTATTGCGGCGCTGGAGGGCGATCAACAGTGCGTGCGTGATATTGCCGAACAGTACAAACGCCGCCGTGATGTGCTGGTGAAAGGGCTGCATGAAGCGGGCTGGATGGTCGAAATGCCGAAGGCTTCGATGTATGTCTGGGCGAAAATCCCGGAACCGTATGCTGCCATGGGCTCGCTGGAATTTGCCAAGAAATTGCTTAACGAAGCGAAGGTCTGTGTCTCTCCGGGGATTGGCTTTGGCGACTACGGCGACACGCATGTGCGCTTTGCACTGATTGAAAACCGCGACCGTATTCGTCAGGCGATTCGTGGGATTAAAGCGATGTTCCGTGCCGACGGTTTACTACCTGCCAGCAGCAAACATATTCACGAAAACGCGGAATAACGCCTTCGCCAGAAATGCAAACAGGAGCCTGATGGCTCCTGTTTTTCATTGCACAGTTTGCTTTTAGATCATCAGGGCAAAAGTACCGGCCCAAACGATGACCATAAAAGAAATGCCCATAAAGAAATATTTCACTTTACATCTCTCCGCGTAATTACTGTTACGCCTGAATGACTTCATTACACCTGATACAGTGAGTTGACACCGGGCAAAACGACCTTAAAAGTCCTGTATTTTACCGTGGGCATCATCCCAGAATTCTGAGCTAAACTGCTCGAGACGGCGCTAATGTACGCCTAAAACTGAAACGAGACAAGAGGCATTTTCTTATTTACTTTTAGTAACTTACAGGTGTCTCATATCGGCGACAGTTTAATTTCTGACGGTAATAATTAGATATTCAGCGAAGGAAAAAACCTTAAGAAAAAAGCCATAAAAACCATGAGGTTATTATGGCTGATTTGAGGAGGGAAAGAGTGAGCGCCGTTTGTTAAATGTATAACGACGATTCACCCACCGGGCGCGTTTTAAAGCGACGGTGGATCCAGAGGTACTGCTCCGGTGCGCGCATGATCTCTTTCTCGATAATCTTGTTCATATAGGCAGCGGCTTGATTTTCATCTGTCGGGTAGCCTTCCATCTCTGGGGTGATGTACAAACGATATCCGCTGTAATCCGCTTTTCTTACCATCGTTACGGTCAACATGGCTGCGCCAGAGAGACGAGAGAGGACATAGGTGCCATTGGTTGTGGCGACATTTTCCACCGCAAAGAACGGCGCGAAGGAGCTGCCTTTACGACCATAATCCTGATCGGGAGCAAACCATACCGCTTCACCTTTCTTCAGTGCACTGACAATGCCGCGCAGATTATTTCTGCCGATCATCGCTTTGTTAGAGCGCATGCGACCACGGGTCTGCACCCATTCCATCAGCTGATTATTATGCGGGCGATAGGTGGCCATCATTGGTTGGCAAAGTCCCATTACCCGACCGCCCAGTTCCAGCGACATAAAATGGACGCCGACAACCATTACGCCGCGATTTTGCATTTGTGCGCGTTTAAGGTTATCCAGCCCTTCCACATCAAACCATTTACGTACGCGACTGTCGGGCCAGAACCACGCCATGCCGGTTTCTACCAGCGCCATGCCGAGTGAACGAAAGTTTTCGGCAATCATCTTCTCGCGCTCTTTCGCAGAATGCTGCGGGAAACAAAGTTCCAGGTTTTTACGGGCGATAGATTCACGACGTTTCAGGAATGGTCGCGCCATTGTGCCGATACGCGTGCCGAGAAAGCAGAGAACAGGATAAGGAAGCTGTACCCAAAGCCAGAGTACACCAAGCCCAAACCACGTGAGCCAGTAGCGAGGATGCAGAAACTCGCGGGAAAATTTGCATTTTGGAAACATAGTTACCTTCTGTAGATACGAATTGTTGTATCGCAGAAGATTCCATGTCGACAGCGGTACACTCAATTGATTAGGCCATCATGTACGACAATGGTTCCTGTAAAGAGTGTAAAGACTAGTCAGGACATAACCACGAGGAGCATGAATGCGGTATCTGTACTTTATCACTCGCTGACTGCTTTCAGCTACTGATTATTAATCGTGCAAAGTAAATATTTTTCCGTACGTAACAGTCTTGCATTTAACATGCTGTTTTGATTGATGCTTAGCAAAAATTGCCAGAGGTTAAGGATTGTCTTACTATTAAAGTGACTGAAGTTACAGGTTTTTTAGCGCGGCAGGAGGTTGAGCTATGATTTATTTATGGATGTTTCTCGCCCTGTGTATTGTCTGCGTAAGCGGATACATCGGTCAGGTACTGAACATGGTATCGGCGATCTCTTCTTTCTTCGGCATGGTGATCCTCGCTGCACTCATTTATTACTTCACCATGTGGTTAACTGGCGGTAATGAACTGGTGACGGGGATATTTATGTTTCTTGCCCCGGCTTGTGGCTTGATGATTCGCTTTATGGTGGGGTATGGCAGGCGATAGTGGGTCAGGATGGCTCATTTGGGCAGGTGTTCACATCAGCATCAGACATGATTGTTCACCTGCCAGGTGACAGACGCTATCGCAAAGGATGAATGAGATAATTCGCCTTTGTCGGATAAGTAGACGTGATGTCTTCTGTGAGGTTTAATGGTGGTGCATCTTCTCTCATCTTAAACAAAATCGCCTGTGATGGCTGAAGTTTTGTAGAATGCGTTGTCGTCATCACTGACGTTTTTTCTGTCTCTTTATAGCTCGCCTCACTACCACCACCAGAAATAGAAAATGCAAAAACATTGCATGCCATAATAGAGACAAATAAAAATAAGCTAAAAAGCATTAAGTTTACTTTCATAGAAAATATCCTGAAAATGGTTCACTGAAAACCTACGATGTTATAGCTGTATTTATATTTAATTAATCAGTATTTACATCGATATAATAAATGACATATCTTTGTGGTATATAAGAATAGTTCTCTGCGACAGGAAGCAGATTCCTACAACTGTAAGACTAAAAGCGGCTTTGCGATAATAACTACAGTTGTAAGATAACCCTTTCAAAATGTCCGTTGCTCTCTGATTTCTCATTTCATTCTCACCCAATATGATGGCGGCGTTTTCTAAAACTGTTAAAGAATGAGGTAAGTATGAAACGTTTAATTATGGCTACGATGGTCACAGCAATTCTGGCATCTTCAACTGTATGGGCTGCTGATAATGCACCGGTAGCGGCACAACAGCAAACTCAGCAAGTTAAGCAAACCCAGAAAACGGCAGCAGCAGAGCGTATCTCTGAACAAGGTTTATATGCGATGCGTGACGTGCAGGTAGCGCGCCTGGCTCTGTTTCATGGCGATCCGGAAAAGGCAAAAGAACTGACCAATGAAGCTTCCGCTTTGCTGTCAGATGATAGTACCGAATGGGCAAAGTTCGCTAAACCAGGTAAAAAGACCAACGTCAATGATGACCAATATATTGTCATTAATGCATCTGTCGGAATTTCTGAGAGTTATGTAGCGACACCCGAAAAAGAAGCCGCGATAAAAATTGCCAACGAAAAAATGGCGAAAGGGGATAAAAAGGGTGCAATGGAAGAGCTTCGCCTGGCCGGTGTTGGTGTAATGGAAAACCAATATTTGATGCCGCTTAAACAGACTCGTAATGCACTTGCTGATGCGCAGAAACTGCTTGATAAAAAGCAATACTACGAGGCAAACCTGGCGCTTAAAGGTGCGGAAGATGGAATCATCGTTGATAGCGAAGCACTGTTTGTGAACTAAACCTGACAGGCAATATATTGAGGTAAAGGATTTAACTCCCTCCAGTCGACAATTTTTTATGACCACAATACGACAGGTTGTGGTCATAAAATTATTTGGCGCTCGCGGTTCTATAAACTCGCATTTTATCTTCCTCAAAGTAAACCGCAATAATCCCATATTATCACAAATCATTTATTATGTTATATTTTATGGTACGCTTTAAATAGTGTAATCATACCCTTACTTGTACATCACTGACACTTCTTACAGTTGTAAGAATAACATCACAAATGTCGCGGCTCTCTCTGATTACCGCGAACCAATATTTATTATATTCTTCTTTTCGTCCTCACTACTTACCATGCAGAAAGGAATTGGAAGTAGCGATGAAATGATTTTCAGCACTTGATACAGGAATTTAAAAATATCGAGTGCAGCTACGACGATATTTTGCAGATTATTTATAGAGGCGTTATGCCTTAAATAAACGCTAAATTAACACATATTTAATTAACTAATAGGTATTGCTATGTCAACTCCACTTCAAGGAATTAAAGTTCTCGATTTCACCGGTGTGCAATCTGGCCCATCTTGTACTCAAATGCTGGCCTGGTTTGGCGCTGACGTCATTAAAATTGAACGTCCCGGCGTTGGTGACGTAACGCGCCACCAGCTGCGAGATATTCCTGATATCGATGCGCTTTACTTCACCATGCTTAACAGTAACAAACGTTCTATTGAATTAAATACCAAAACAGCGGAAGGCAAAGAGGTAATGGAAAAGCTGATCCGCGAAGCTGATATCTTAGTCGAGAACTTTCATCCAGGGGCCATTGATCATATGGGCTTCACCTGGGAGCATATTCAAGAAATCAATCCACGTCTGATTTTTGGTTCGATCAAAGGGTTTGATGAGTGTTCGCCTTATGTGAATGTAAAAGCCTATGAAAACGTTGCTCAGGCAGCGGGTGGCGCGGCATCTACTACAGGTTTTTGGGACGGTCCGCCGCTGGTAAGCGCTGCAGCGTTGGGTGACAGCAACACAGGAATGCATTTGCTGATCGGTTTACTTGCTGCTTTGCTGCATCGCGAAAAAACGGGGCGTGGGCAACGAGTCACCATGTCAATGCAGGATGCCGTGTTGAACCTTTGCCGCGTGAAATTACGCGACCAGCAGCGTCTCGATAAGTTGGGGTATCTGGAAGAATACCCGCAGTATCCGAATGGCACATTTGGTGATGCAGTTCCCCGCGGTGGTAATGCGGGTGGTGGCGGTCAGCCTGGCTGGATCCTGAAATGTAAAGGCTGGGAAACCGATCCTAACGCCTATATTTATTTCACTATTCAGGAGCAAAACTGGGAAAACACCTGTAAAGCCATCGGCAAACCAGAATGGATTACCGATCCGGCATACAGTACAGCCCATGCCCGACAGCCACATATTTTCGATATTTTTGCTGAAATCGAAAAATACACTGTCACTATTGATAAACATGAAGCGGTGGCCTATTTGACTCAGTTTGATATTCCTTGTGCACCGGTTTTAAGTATGAAAGAAATTTCACTTGATCCCTCTTTGCGCCAAAGTGGCAGTGTTGTCGAAGTGGAACAACCGTTGCGTGGAAAATATCTGACAGTTGGTTGTCCAATGAAATTCTCTGCCTTTACGCCGGATATTAAAGCTGCGCCGCTATTAGGTGAACATACCGCTGCTGTATTGCAGGAGCTGGGTTATAGCGACGATGAAATTGCTGCAATGAAGCAAAACCACGCCATCTGATATTAACGGGGGCTTCTGGCTCCCAATTTATAAAAATTTCGAGGTTATTAATCATGTCAGATCAACTTCAAATGACAGATGGTATGCATATCATCGTTGAAGCATTAAAACAGAATAATATTGACACTATTTATGGTGTTGTAGGTATTCCTGTGACGGATATGGCGCGCCATGCCCAGGCGGAAGGCATTCGTTATATTGGTTTTCGTCATGAGCAGTCGGCAGGCTATGCCGCTGCAGCAAGCGGTTTTCTTACCCAAAAACCAGGGATCTGCCTGACAGTGTCTGCGCCAGGATTCCTCAACGGTTTGACCGCATTGGCCAATGCAACGGTAAATGGTTTTCCGATGATCATGATTAGCGGCTCCAGCGACCGCGCGATCGTCGACCTACAGCAAGGTGATTATGAAGAGCTGGACCAAATGAATGCGGCAAAACCGTATGCCAAAGCAGCATTTCGCGTTAATCAGCCGCAGGATCTTGGCATTGCATTGGCACGCGCTATCCGGGTCTCAGTATCGGGTCGTCCTGGCGGTGTTTATCTTGATTTGCCAGCAAATGTCCTGGCCGCGACGATGGAAAAAGACGAAGCGTTAACCACGATTGTTAAAGTTGAAAATCCGTCGCCAGCATTATTGCCATGCCCGAAGTCAGTCACTAGCGCAATTTTGCTTTTAGCAAAAGCTGAACGACCATTAATTATTCTTGGCAAAGGCGCGGCGTATTCACAATCTGATGAACAGCTTCGTGAATTTATTGAAAGTGCCCAGATTCCATTCCTGCCAATGTCTATGGCGAAAGGGATCCTCGAAGATACGCATCCACTTTCTGCGGCAGCTGCGCGTTCGTTTGCCCTGGCAAATGCTGACGTTGTCATGCTTGTTGGTGCACGACTGAATTGGTTACTGGCACACGGTAAAAAAGGATGGGCGGCAGATACACAGTTTATTCAACTGGATATTGAACCGCAGGAAATTGACAGCAACCGCCCCATTGCTGTGCCAGTCGTTGGCGATATTGCATCCAGTATGCAAGGTATGCTGGCAGAATTGAAACAAAACACATTCACGACTCCACTGGTGTGGCGCGATATTTTAAATATCCACAAGCAGCAAAATGCACAAAAAATGCATGAAAAGTTAAGTACAGATACCCAACCATTAAATTACTTTAATGCATTGGGTGCCGTGCGCGATGTTTTGCGCGAGAACCAGGATATTTATTTAGTTAATGAAGGGGCAAATACCCTGGATAATGCACGAAATATTATTGATATGTATAAACCACGTCGTCGTCTGGATTGTGGCACCTGGGGTGTCATGGGCATCGGTATGGGCTATGCCATCGGTGCTAGCGTGACCTCTGGTTCTCCGGTTGTCGCCATTGAAGGTGATAGTGCTTTTGGTTTCAGTGGGATGGAGATTGAAACGATTTGTCGATATAACCTGCCGGTGACGATCGTTATTTTTAATAATGGCGGCATCTACAGAGGAGACGGTGTTGACCTCAGCGGCGCTGGTGCACCATCGCCAACGGATCTGTTGCACCATGCAAGGTATGACAAATTAATGGATGCGTTTCGTGGCGTTGGCTATAACGTCACCACGACAGATGAACTTCGTCATGCTTTAACCACCGGAATTCAGTCGCGCAAACCGACCATTATTAATGTGGTCATCGACCCAGCAGCAGGAACTGAAAGTGGCCATATTACCAAACTTAACCCAAAACAAGTCGCTGGTAATTAAATACTGACATCGTCTCCTCTTGCCAACTTATTATGCGATGGTAAGGGGACCCTTATCGGAAATACTATTATGCTAACATTTTTTATTGGCGATTTATTGCCTATTATCGTAATCATGCTGTTGGGTTATTTTAGCGGCAGACGAGAAACTTTTTCAGAGGATCAAGCTCGGGCATTTAATAAACTGGTATTAAACTACGCTCTTCCTGCGGCTCTATTTGTTTCTATTACCCGGGCAAACAGGGAAATGATTTTTGCGGACACTCGCCTGACCCTTGTATCACTTGTGGTTATTGTCGGATGTTTCTTTTTCTCCTGGTTCGGTTGCTACAAATTTTTTAAACGTACCCATGCAGAAGCAGCAGTATGTGCATTAATTGCAGGTTCACCTACCATTGGATTCCTGGGGTTTGCAGTTCTCGATCCTATTTATGGTGATTCCGTATCAACAGGTTTAGTGGTAGCAATTATTTCTATTATTGTTAACGCAATTACTATTCCTATTGGTCTGTATTTGCTGAATCCTTCCTCAGGAGCGGATGGTAAGAAGAATAGTAATCTGAGCGCATTAATTTCTGCGGCAAAGGAGCCAGTAGTATGGGCACCTGTTCTGGCAACGATCCTGGTGTTGGTTGGGGTAAAAATTCCGGCAGCATGGGACCCAACCTTTAATCTGATTGCGAAGGCTAACTCAGGGGTAGCGGTATTCGCTGCGGGGTTGACTCTGGCTGCACATAAATTCGAGTTCAGTGCCGAAATTGCTTATAACACCTTCCTGAAGCTGATTCTGATGCCACTGGCACTGCTTCTCGTTGGTATGGCATGTCATTTGAACAGCGAACATCTGCAGATGATGGTACTGGCAGGCGCATTACCGCCGGCATTCTCCGGAATCATTATTGCCAGCCGGTTTAATGTCTACACCCGTACTGGTACAGCGTCATTGGCTGTGAGCGTACTGGGCTTTGTCGTCACGGCTCCCTTGTGGATTTATGTCAGTCGACTGGTTTCATAATTAATCATGTTATTGATTTTACATAAATGCCGAAGTGTCTTTTCACCTTCGGCTTTTTTCAAGGCATAAGCAAATGACAAATAATGAAAGCAAAGGGCCGTTTGAAGGCTTATTAGTTATCGATATGACACATGTCCTTAATGGACCTTTCGGAACTCAACTTCTTTGTAATATGGGCGCAAGGGTAATTAAAGTTGAGCCGCCGGGTCATGGTGATGATACCCGCACATTTGGTCCCTATGTGGATGGACAGTCACTCTATTACAGTTTTATTAATCATGGCAAAGAGAGTGTGGTTCTTGATTTAAAGAATGATCACGATAAAAGTATATTTATAAATATGCTCAAACAAGCTGATGTATTAGCTGAGAATTTTCGCCCAGGTACAATGGAAAAACTGGGGTTTTCATGGGAAACGCTTCAAGAAATAAACCCGCGCCTCATATATGCTTCATCGTCAGGTTTCGGACATACCGGTCCGCTAAAAGATGCTCCTGCCTACGATACCATCATTCAGGCAATGAGCGGGATAATGATGGAAACAGGATATCCTGATGCTCCGCCAGTGCGCGTTGGTACATCTCTTGCGGATCTATGCGGCGGTGTCTATTTATTCAGCGGAATAGTGAGTGCACTTTATGGCCGCGAAAAGAGCCAGAGAGGGGCGCATGTCGATATAGCGATGTTTGATGCCACGCTGAGTTTTCTGGAGCATGGTCTGATGGCATATATCGCAACTGGGAAGTCACCACAACGTCTGGGAAATCGCCATCCCTACATGGCACCTTTTGATGTTTTCGATACTCAGGATAAGCCGATTACGATTTGTTGTGGTAATGACAAGCTTTTTTCTGCGTTATGCCAGGCACTGGAGCTTACGGAACTGGTTAATGATCCCCGATTTAGCAGCAATATTTTACGCGTACATAACCAGGCTATTCTTAAAGAATATATTGAGCGGACGTTAAAAACGCAGGCAGCTGAAGTTTGGTTAGCCAGAATACATGAAGTTGGTGTGCCCGTCGCGCCGTTATTAAGTGTGGCTGAGGCCATTAATTTACCACAAACTCAGGCGAGAAATATGTTGATTGAAGCCGGGGGAATAATGATGCCGGGTAATCCGATAAAAATCAGCGGCTGCGCGGACCCGCATGTTATGCCGGGAGCGGCAACGCTCGACCAGCATGGGGAACAAATTCGCCAGGAGTTCTCATCATAAATGTAAGATGTGCTGGTAAATAGCTCCCACATTTGAACATTGTGGGAGCCGCTATTTAGTCATTTTGCTGACAGAAAACAGTAATCTCCTGGTCCAGCTCTGCAATGTGTTCTTTTACAGAGTTCAGCAACTGAAGAATTTCAGGCTTACTGTCATCTGAAACAGGTGTTATTTCTAACTGGTGGCTAATATTAATCAACTTTTGCAAATTCAGGATGTTAGCCGCACCGTGGATGCGATGAATACACTGATGGAAAGTTCTGTTATCGCCAGCTTCTAGTGCATGAAACGCAGCGGGTAGATCTTTATGCGTTTCATGCTGGAAAGTCATGAGAATCTCCTGCATCAGTTGTAGATCATTCGCCGTATTATTCTTCAGGGCCTCGATATCAAGGTGGCGATACTGAGGTGCAATATGCGCAACCTGGTGTAACTGACTTAAATGTGTTTTCAGTACATCCAGAGTCAACGGTTTGAACAAACATAAGTTCATGCCGCAATTTAACCCTTTTTCACGTTCGTTAGCCTGTGCGTTGGCTGTAAGCCCCCAGATGGGTAAGGAAGAATTTTGCTCACGGAGTTTGCGAGTCAACTCAAAACCATCCATATTCGGCATATTAACGTCAGTAATAAGCAGATCATAATGTTGCATACTGACTTTGTGTAGCGCTTGCACACCATCAGTGGCTTCATCAACATCATATCCTAATAGATTTAGCTGGCGTTTGAGTAATAGCCTATTGGTCGGATGATCATCCGCGATTAATATGCTCAACTTTTCAGGTAGTGTTATAGGTTGTTCTGCTTTTGCCTCGACAGCCGCCACTTGTTGGGTAATTTCTACCGGGATTGTGATCGTAAATATCGTTCCTATGCCTGGATGACTTTCTAATGACAAATCGCCCTGCATGTTTTTAATTAATTCTTTGCAGATCATTAAGCCTAAACCAGAACCTGTTTGCTGACGACCTGCACTTGTTTGGCTATAGCGTTTAAACAGTTGTTGTTGTTCTTCCTGCGATAATCCACTTCCAGAATCCATAATCGTCATTTTGATAACAGCGTGGTTGTCATCAATGTGACCCAGGGAGGTCGTAATTTTTACTGCCCCCTCGGTGGTAAATTTGAGAGCATTACTCAGTAAATTTGATAAGACCTGCTTAAACGCCTGAGGGTCGATCTTAACCAGGTAATGTTCAGGAAACGTACTGCTGCAACTTAATGCGATCGATTTGCTTGCAGCAATCGCACCGAAAGAGTGACAAGTGTTCTGGACTAAAGTAGGGATATCGACCCATTGTGGTTGAAGTTGATAGTTACCCGATTCAATTTTGTCGACATCAAGGATTTCACCAATTAAGCCGAGGAGTGATTGTCCGGTGGCGTAGGCAAGTGAAATCGCCTCCACCCGTTGCTCCTTGCTAAGACCAGAACCCGACAGAAGTTCCAGGAAGCCCATAATAGAGCTTATTGGTGTTCTTATTTCGTGACTCATCGTTGCCAGAAACTGACTTTTTGCTACGGTAGCCTTTATCGCTTTATTTTTTTCTACCTCGAGTGCATTAATTAGATCACGCGTTTCAGTAATATCTTGCCAACCACAAATATATACTGCATTGTCACTTGCAGGAAGATTGCATAATGTATGCCAGTGATTAATGCATCTTTTCTCGATGCCATTATCAATTTCAAATACCTGTGTGTATATTGTTCGATTTTCTTTCGTTTCTGCTGTGACTTCATGCGCATTAGAAAAAACATCTTTAAAGGGTGAGTCACTGTTTTCTAATGGTAACATTGCATTTTTGTAGTAATCCGCAGTGAAATAATGTTCAAAAGCACTATTATGACTAATGACATTACCTTGCCAGTTTACAACATAAGTTGGATTCGGTAAGGAATCCGAGAGTGCTTTTCGGAATGATATTTGGTTTTCTAAATCACCCTGAATGACTTTACGACGACGAACTGAGCGTAACAGGTAGAATCCCCATAAAAGGCTACTGCCAACTAATAAAACGGATAATGTCGTAACAATATAAAATTGCTCGCTATATAGGTCCCATGTGTCAATGGTCACATTGGGCATTTTAATCCATTTTTCCGTCAGGCGCAGAACTTCGCTTGGGGGAATTGCATTCAGTGCTTTATTAATAATATCCTTAAGTTCCGGTTCTCCGCGAGGAAAAGCGAACGAAAGCGATGCATTCGGAACGCCAGGAATAAGAAAATGATAAAGTTCATTAGGATAGTAATGATCGATCATGTAACGCGAATTTAGCTGTGTCGCGACCAGAGCATCAAGTTCACCTTCCTTAACCTTGTGAAATGCAGCGCTGGCATTATCGACCTGTATCCATTCAACCTCCGGATACATCTCTTTTAATTGCGAATGCAGCTCATAATAATATGGAATGGCAACTTTCATTCCTTTTTTTAATGTTTGTTCACTGTCAGGCGCTTTTTGCATGACAAAAACGTAAGGCGTTGTTATGAAGGCTTCAGCAAATAAAACATTATTTTCTCGATCTTCACTATAAATAGCGCCAGGTATTATATCCCATCCTCCGGGGCTAAGCTGTGTTCCAGCATGGATATTGTGTGAAACGGTGATCGGAGAAAAATTTAAACCTGTTTGCAAGGTAATAATATTAAGAATGTCCCCCATAACGCCCCGAACCGAGCCATTTTCATCCGTCATAGAATAGGGGGGCGAGTAAGGATTTTCCAGCACCTTTAAATTGGGATGCTGCTTAATCCACTGTTTTTCATGTTCAGTGAGTTCTAATGGTTTGTTCAGAAAGGCCAGGTTTCCTGTATCAAGCCAATTTTGTGATACTTCATAGCGAACTTCATTTGTTAAAGCATCAACAAATCTATTGAGTACTTCATTAAGAATGACAGATTCTTTTCTGGTCAAGAAAAAATTATATTGACGCGGCGAGTTATAATATTTCACTACATTTAAGGAGTGAGTGAAATAGCGGGAAATCATACTGCTGGTAATGATGTTACTACCAATAAAGTAATCATTGTGCCCAGCTGAGACGGATGCTAATGCCTGATATAAATTTGTAAAAGAGATAATTGTTGCTTTTGGAAATGATTGATGAATTACCTCGTCTGGGGGGTAATTTGCTACCCGAGCAATATTTACTGGTTTTGGTGAGGTAAGCGGTCGCATTGAGTCGTGAAGGGTGGTTACCAGCGCCGGAAAGGTAATTATCAATGGTTTGGTTGCAGCAATGTCATTATTAAGAGGCGGCGAAGTAACTAAATGTGATAACACTATATCGACTTCACCTTCTGCAAGCGCGTCCATTGCTTTTTGATGATCTGCGTATTCCCGGAGTGTTAATTTGATATTTAACGCTCTTTTTAAAAGATTTAAATAATCAGCATTAATACCACGAACCCGTTGCTGCGAATCGGTATGCAACAACGTAGCCGTTTGGGACTTATGTACTGCAATCACAAGATTTTTTTTGCTCGCTAACCAACGTAATTCCTTGTTGCTCAGACGTAGTGGATCAAGTGTGACACGGTTGTTACTACTGATGCCACGATATTCGATGTAATCTTCGTCTGCGAAACTTATGGTCGACCAAAGACCACAACAGAGAAGAAAAATATAGGGTAAAAACTTCATGTGGTTAGCCGATTTTGTTACGTTGTGCGAATGTGTAAAGATCCATCAGTGATTTACATTCTAATTTTTCCATCAGGCGACTTTTATAAGTGCTGACAGTTTTGTTGCTGATGAACATTTTTTCAGCAATGTCATTATTATCCTTGCCATCAAGAATATACCGCATGACACTAATTTCTTGTTTCGATAAGGAGTCGAGTTTTTGCTGGTCGGACGTTAAACTTCCAACAAACCGGTTGAGAGAGAAGGGGAAATAGCAGTAGCCATTTTTTGCAGCTTCAATAGCCGCAATGATATTGTTCATGCCTTCTTTTTTACTCACGAAACCATTAGCGCCAGCATCAGCACAATGTTTCCCGTAAAAATGGTCATTTTTAGCGGAGACGATAATAATAATTCCGCTATATTGGCGCTTCCTCAGCGTTTCTAACACCTGGATACCGTTAACTCCGGGGATATCGACATCAATGATGACGATATCAGGCTTAAGTGTTTCCACCCGCTGAACGGCACTTCCGCCTTCAGTCAACTCTGCTAAGATTTCAATATCGTTTTTGATCAATAAATTACGAATTGCTGCGATAGCAAGAGGATGGTCATCAATAATTATTGCGTTCATAGATTATTCCCTTTGCAATGAAGCATTTCCCTTCTCCTTGTAGTAATACAGACATAAGGTATCATCTCATTTTCTCAATAAAAATAAGAAAATTTGAGCTTCCTTTAAGATAATTCGACAAGTATACCATATAAATAGTCGGCATAAATAAAATGTCAACAATAAAATCAGGGATGATACCGATGATTTATAGTTTCAAATGAGCACTATAAGTTTTCTCACTAATCCTACAGGCGTAAGAATTGTATTGCAAAAGCCGCGGTTTAGTCCTCTGTTGTTATTTTTGCACTTCATTTAAATTAGCCCTCCAACGTTCCCGGGATAATGTGCAAAACATGCACTGTGTTTGATATGAGGAATGAATACTCTTTTCATTCAATTCATAAATTTCATCTATGCGAAATGAGAGATAATAGTGGAACAGATTAATTCAAATAAAAAACATTCTGACAGAAGAAAATATTTTGCTTTGTTAGCGGTAGTTTTATTTATTGCGTTTTCAGGTGCCTATGCCTATTGGTCAATGGAATTAAAAGACATGATTAGTACAGATGACGCCTATGTCACGGGAAATGCAGATCCAATTTCTGCACAAGTCTCAGGCAGCGTCACTGTCGTTAATCATAAAGATACGAACTACGTTCGACAAGGTGACATTTTAGTTTCACTGGATAAAACTGATGCCACTATCGCACTCAATAAAGCTAAAAATAATCTGGCAAATATTGTTCGGCAAACGAATAAACTATACTTACAGGATAAACAATACAGTGCCGAAGTCGCTTCAGCACGTATTCAGTATCAACAATCTTTAGAAGATTATAACCGTCGTGTGCCTTTAGCGAAGCAAGGGGTTATTTCAAAAGAAGCGCTGGAGCATACCAAAGATACGTTAATAAGTAGCAAAGCGGCATTGAATGCTGCTATCCAGGCTTATAAAGCGAATAAAGCTTTAGTAATGAACACACCATTAAACCGTCAGCCACAAGTCATTGAAGCTGCAGATGCAACCAAAGAAGTCTGGTTGGCGCTTAAACGTACGGATATTAAGAGTCCGGTTACCGGTTATATTGCCCAGAGAAGTGTTCAGGTCGGCGAAACAGTGAGTCCCGGACAATCATTAATGGCTGTCGTACCGGCGCGTCAAATGTGGGTTAATGCCAACTTTAAAGAAACACAACTCACGGATGTACGGATTGGTCAATCGGTCAATATTATCAGCGATCTTTATGGTAAAAATGTTGTGTTTCATGGTCGGGTGACAGGGATCAATATGGGAACCGGCAATGCGTTCTCCTTATTACCTGCACAAAATGCGACAGGGAACTGGATCAAAATCGTTCAGCGTGTACCGGTTGAAGTTTCTCTGGATCCAAAAGAACTCATGGAACACCCTTTGCGCATTGGTTTATCGATGACTGCAACTATTGATACGAAGAATGAAGACATTGCCGAGATGCCCGATCTGGCTTCAACCGTGACGTCCATGCCTGCTTATACCAGTAAGGCTTTAGTTATCGATACCAGTCCGATAGAAAAAGAAATTAGCAACATTATTTCGCATAATGGACAACTTTAATGGCAATCACTAAATCAACTCCTGCACCATTAACCGGTGGGACGTTATGGTGCGTCACTATTGCATTGTCATTAGCGACGTTTATGCAAATGTTGGATTCCACTATTTCTAACGTCGCAATACCGACAATATCTGGCTTTCTGGGAGCATCAACAGACGAAGGCACCTGGGTTATCACCTCGTTTGGCGTAGCAAATGCCATTGCGATCCCTGTTACCGGCAGGCTGGCACAAAGAATAGGCGAATTAAGGTTATTTTTACTTTCAGTAACCTTTTTTTCGCTGTCTTCATTAATGTGTAGTTTATCGACCAATCTAGATGTGCTGATATTTTTTAGAGTCGTTCAGGGGTTAATGGCGGGGCCGTTAATTCCACTGTCACAGAGTTTATTATTAAGGAATTATCCACCAGAAAAAAGAACATTTGCTCTGGCATTATGGTCAATGACCGTGATTATCGCTCCGATATGTGGGCCGATATTGGGCGGCTATATTTGCGATAACTTTAGCTGGGGTTGGATATTTTTAATCAATGTCCCTATGGGGATTATCGTCCTGACATTATGCTTAACCTTACTTAAAGGAAGAGAAACTGAGACTTCACCGGTCAAAATGAATCTACCAGGACTGACCCTGTTAGTGCTCGGTGTTGGTGGCTTGCAAATTATGCTTGATAAAGGGCGCGATCTGGATTGGTTCAACTCGAGTACAATAATACTACTAACAGTAGTATCAGTTATTTCTCTGATCTCTTTAGTCATTTGGGAGTCGACCTCAGAGAATCCGATTCTTGACCTCAGTTTGTTTAAGTCCCGTAATTTCACCATTGGTATTGTGAGTATCACATGCGCGTATTTATTTTACTCTGGAGCGATAGTTCTTATGCCGCAGTTACTCCAGGAAACGATGGGGTATAATGCGATATGGGCCGGACTTGCCTATGCGCCCATCGGTATCATGCCGCTATTAATATCACCTTTGATAGGACGTTATGGCAACAAAATTGATATGCGGTTGTTGGTGGCATTTAGTTTTTTGATGTATGCGGTTTGCTATTACTGGCGTTCTGTGACATTTATGCCAACGATTGATTTTACAGGCATCATTTTGCCGCAGTTTTTTCAGGGATTCGCCGTTGCCTGTTTCTTTTTACCCTTAACAACGATTTCGTTTTCAGGCTTGCCAGATAATAAATTTGCCAATGCCTCGAGTATGAGTAATTTTTTTCGCACCTTGTCAGGATCAGTTGGTACGTCGTTGACAATGACACTGTGGGGACGCCGCGAATCGTTACACCATAGTCAGTTGACAGCAACCATCGATCAATTTAACCCCGTGTTTAATTCATCGTCACAAATTATGGATAAATACTATGGTTCGCTTTCAGGAGTTCTTAATGAAATTAATAATGAAATAACTCAGCAGTCACTTTCTATTTCTGCAAATGAGATTTTCCGTATGGCGGCTATTGCTTTTATCTTACTTACGGTTTTGGTTTGGTTTGCGAAACCGCCGTTTACAGCGAAAGGCGTTGGGTGATGGAAAAAGAGGAGGCTATAGCAGGTAAAACGGCAGAATCTTAAGTCTGCGTCATCGGCAGCATCGCTCACCCAGGGAAAGGATGGCGATGCTGCGTTGAAACGTTATTAACGGCCTTTTGCCAGATATTGATTCATCTCTTCTTCCGGCACCATTCCACCTCCCGTCGCCCACACCAGATGAGTGGCATTACGCAGTTGTTCGGCGCTGAAACCGTGCATCTGTTGGTAACTTACTGATGCGCACACGCGCTGAGACCCGGCCATACCCGCCAGTGCCGATGGTTCAAGACGAATACCTTCTTCCTGCGCCAGCCAGCCAAGCATGTCATACATGGTTTGATCGCTAAGGGTATAGAAACCATCCAGCAGACGCTCCATTGCCCGCCCGACAAAGCCCGATGCGCGACCAACTGCAAGGCCATCGGCAGCGGTAAGGTTGTCGATGCCAATATCCTGAACAGAAATCTGATCGTGTAATCCGGTATGGACGCCTAATAACATACACGGGGAGTGTGTTGGTTCGGCAAAAAAGCAGTGAACATGATCGCCAAACGCCAGTTTAAGTCCGAATGCGACGCCACCAGGACCACCGCCAACACCACACGGCAGATAGACAAACAGAGGGTTATCAGCATCGACGATGCGACCTTGCTGAGCAAATTGCGCCTTAAGACGCTGGCCTGCGACGGAATATCCAAGGAACAACGTGCGGGAATTCTCGTCATCAATAAAGAAACAGTTCGGGTCAGACTGCGCTGCTTTACGTCCTTCCTCGACAGCAACACCATAATCTTGCTCGTATTCCACGACAGTAACGCCATGACTGCGCAGTTTCGCTTTTTTCCAGGCGCGGGCATCAGCAGACATATGCACCGTTACTTTAAAGCCGATGCGGGCGCTCATAATACCAATTGATAACCCCAGATTTCCGGTTGATCCCACAGCAATACTGTATTGGCTAAAGAACTGTTTAAACTCCGGGGAAAGCAGTTTGCTGTAATCATCCTCAAGTGTCAGCAAACCCGCTTCCAGAGCCAGTTTTTCAGCATGGGCCAGGACTTCATAAATCCCGCCACGTGCTTTTATGGAGCCGGAAATCGGCAAATGGCTGTCTTTTTTTAGTAGCAATTGCCCGGCGATCGGCTGGTGATATTCCTTTTCCAGCCGTTTTTGCATAGCAGGAATAGCAACCAGTTCTGATTCAATAATCCCCCCCGCGGCAGCCGTTTCAGGAAATGCTTTTGCCAGATACGGCGCAAAACGAGACAGGCGCGCATGGGCGTCCTGAACATCCTGTTCGGTCAGGCCAACATAAGGTAAACCTTCTGCCAATGAGGTCGTGCCAGGATTAAACCAGGTGGTTTCTTTAAGAGCAACCAGATCCTCTACCAACGGATACTGGGCGATGAGCGAATTCATTTTAGCGTTTTCCATAGTACGTCTCTTTGCGCTTAGATGATAAATGACAGCAGGAATGTGCCCGCCAGAGCGATGACTGAAGCGATAAATGTCGCTGTCGTATAGTATTTAAATGTTTCATTGAGCGTAGCGCCGCAATATTGCTTCACCAGCCAGAAAAGCGAGTCCGTAACGATCGTGCAGCCAATCGCACCGGAACCGATAGCAATCGCAATAATTTCCGGGCTGATGTCGGGATACAGCGGCAGCACAATGATCCATATTTATATCTTCTTCTCCAGGTTGGCATGTTTTACCTACTTGCCTACATGGTGACTCGTTGGCGAGAACAGAGGCGAAATTGGGTACAATTGTCCGGGAATTATTGTTACTTTTTATTGTATTGCCGTGTCGGGTGATAGGGCGTCGAGAATATCGTTGGATCTCGCCAGTGACGTCTGTTTCTGCTACAGTGCCCGTTTTACGGCAAACGGCTTGGGTATGGCTTCATTAAAGGATGTCGCACGCCTGGCGGGAGTGTCGATGATGACAGTCTCCCGGGTGATGCATAATGCAGAATCTGTGCGTCCTGCAACGCGTGACCGCGTATTGCAGGCAATCCAGACCCTGAATTATGTTCCTGATCTTTCCGCCCGTAAAATGCGCGCTCAAGGACGTAAGCCGTCGACTCTCGCCGTGCTGGCACAGGACACTGCTACCACTCCTTTCTCTGTTGATATTCTGCTTGCCATTGAGCAAACCGCCAGCGAGTTCGGCTGGAATAGTTTTTTAATCAATATTTTTTCTGAAGATGACGCTGCCCGCGCGGCACGTCAGCTGCTTGCCCACCGTCCGGATGGCATTATCTATACTACAATGGGGCTGCGACATATCACGCTGCCTGAGTCTCTGTATGGTGAAAATATTGTATTGGCGAACTGTGTGGCGGATGACCCAGCGTTACCCAGTTATATCCCTGATGATTACACTGCACAATATGAATCAACACTGCATTTGCTCGCGGCGGGCTATCGTCAACCGTTATGCTTCTGGCTACCGGAAAGTGCGTTGGCAACAGGGTATCGTCGGCAGGGATTTGAGCAGGCCTGGCGTGATGCTGGACGAGATCTGGCTGAGGTGAAACAATTTTACATGGCAACAGGTGATGATCACTACACCGATCTCGAAAGTTTACTCAATGCCCACTTCCAATCTGGCAAACCAGATTTTGATGTTCTGATATGTGGTAACGATCGCGCAGCCTTTGTGGCTTATCAGGTTCTTCTGGCGAAGGGGGTACGTATCCCGCAGGATGTCGCCGTAATGGGCTTTGATAATCTGGTTGGCGTCGGGCATCTGTTTTTACCGCCGCTGACCACAATTCAGCTTCCACATGACATTATCGGGCGGGAAGCTGCATTGCATATTATTGAAGGTCGTGAAGGGGGAAGAGAGACGCGGATCCCTTGCCCGCTGTTGATCCGTTGTTCCACCTGATATTATGTTAACCCAGTTGCCAGAGTGCTCCATGTTGCAGCACAGCCACTCCGTGGGAGGCATAGAGCGACAGTTCCCGTTTTTCTGGCTGCGGATATATTCGGCTACTCATTACCGCCTCCCCGTCGTTAATAAATACTTCCACGGATGATGTATCGATAAATATCCTTAGGGCGAGCATGTCACCCTGCGGGAGGGGAATACTACGGTAGCCGTCTAAATGCTCGTGTGGGTAATACCGCCACAAAACAAGCCGCTCAGATTGGTTATCAATATACAGCCGCATTCCTGTGCCGAGTTGTAATCCGTAATGTTCGGCATCACTGTTCTTCAGCGCCCACTGCAACTGAATCTCAACTGCTTGCGCGTTTTTCTGCAAAACATATTTATTGCTGATTGTGCGGGGAGAGATAGATTGATGCTGCTGGCGTAACGACTCAGCTTCATGTACCGGGCGTTGTAGGAGTTTGCCATTGCTCTCTGATAGCTCGCGCGCCAGCGTCATGCAGCCTGCCCAGCCTTCACGTTTTGAGGGCATTGGCGATTCCCACATATCCATCCAGCCGATAACAATACGCCGACCATCCTTCGCTAAAAAGCTTTGTGGTGCATAAAAGTCATGTCCGTTATCAAGTTCAGTAAAATGCCCGGATTGTGCAAAAAGTCGTCCTGGCGACCACATTCCGGGTATTACGCCACTTTGAAAGCGATTTCGATAACTGTATCCCTCGGCATTCATTCCCTGCGGGGAAAACATCAGATAATGCTGATCGCCAAGGCTGAAAAAGTCCGGACATTCCCACATATAGCTTTCACCCGCATCAGCGTGGGCCAGTACGCGATCGAAAGTCCATTCACGCAATGAACTGCCGCGATAAAGCAGTATCTGCCCCGTGTTACCTGGGTCTTTCGCCCCGACTACCATCCACCATGTGTCGGCTTCACGCCACACTTTAGGATCGCGGAAGTGCATGATTCCTTCTGGTGGAGTGAGGATCACACCCTGTTTCTCGAAATGAATACCATCCCGACTGGTAGCCAGACATTGTACTTCGCGAATTGCATCGTCATTACCTGCACCATCGAGCCAGACGTGTCCGGTGTAGATAAGTGAGAGGACACCATTGTCATCGACAGCACTACCTGAAAAACACCCGTCTTTGTCATTCTCGTCTCCAGGCGCTAGCGCAATAGGCTCATGCTGCCAGTGGATCATATCGTCGCTGGTGGCATGTCCCCAGTGCATTGGCCCCCAGTGTTCACTCATCGGGTGATGTTGATAAAACGCGTGATAACGATCGTTAAACCAGATCAGGCCGTTTGGATCGTTCATCCACCCGGCAGGAGGCGCGAGGTGAAAATGGGGATAGAAAGTGTTACCCCGGTGCTCATGAAGTTTTGCTAGTGCGTTTTGCGCCGCATGCAATCGAGATTGCGTCATTTTAATCATCCTGGTTAAGCAAATTTGGTAAATTGTTAACGTTAACTTTTATAAAAATAAAGTCCCTTAATTTCATAAATGCGATGAATATCACAAATGTTAACGTTAACTATGACATTTTGTGATCGAATATGCATGTTTTAGTAAATCCATGACGATTTTGCGAAAAAGAGGTTTATCACTATGCGTAAGTCAGATGAATTTGAGGGAAAAAAATGCCAGCCAAAGTATGGGTTTTAGGGGATGCGGTCGTAGATCTCTTGCCAGAATCAGACGGGCGGCTACTGCCTTGTCCTGGCGGTGCGCCAGCTAACGTTGCGGTGGGAATCGCCAGATTAGGCGGAATAAGTGGGTTTATAGGTCGGGTGGGGGATGATCCTTTTGGTGCGTTAATGCAAAGAACGCTGCTAACTGAGGGAGTCGATATCACGTATCTGAAGCAAGATGAATGGCACCGGACATCCGCGGTGCTTGTCGATCTGAACGATCAAGGGGAACGTTCATTTACGTTTATGGTCCGCCCCAGTGCCGATCTTTTTTTAGAGACGACAGACTTGCCCTGCTGGCGACATGGCGAATGGTTACATCTCTGTTCAATTGCGTTGTCTGCTGAGCCTTCGCGTACCAGCGCATTTACAGCGATGACGGCGATCCGGCATGCCGGAGGTTTTGTCAGCTTCGATCCCAATATTCGTGAAGATCTATGGCAAGACGAGCATTTGCTCCGCTTGTGTTTGCGGCAGGCGCTACAACTGGCGGATGTCGTCAAGCTCTCGGAAGAAGAATGGCGACTTATCAGTGGAAAAACACAGAACGATCGGGAGATATGCGCGCTGGCAAAAGAATATGAGATCGCCATGCTGTTGGTGACTAAAGGTGCAGAAGGGGTGGTGGTCTGTTATCGAGGACAAGTTCACCATTTTGCTGGAATGTCTGTGAATTGTGTCGATAGCACGGGGGCGGGAGATGCGTTCGTTGCCGGGTTACTCACAGGTCTGTCCTCTACGGGATTATCTACAGATGAAAGAGAAATGCGACAAATTATCGATCTCGCTCAACGTTGCGGAGCGCTTGCAGTAACGGCGAAAGGGGCGATGACAGCGCTGCCATGTCGACAAGAACTGGAATGGTGAGAAGTAAACGGCGAAGTCGCTCTTATCTCTAAATAGGACGTGAATTTTTTAACGACAGGCAGGTAATTATGGCACTGAATATTCCATTCAGAAATGCGTACTATCGTTTTGCATCCAGTTACTCATTTCTCTTTTTTATTTCCTGGTCGCTGTGGTGGTCATTATACGCTATTTGGCTGAAAGGACATCTAGGGTTGACAGGGACGGAATTAGGTACACTTTATTCGGTCAACCAGTTTACCAGCATTCTATTTATGATGTTCTACGGCATCGTTCAGGATAAACTCGGTCTGAAGAAACCGCTCATCTGGTGTATGAGTTTCATCTTGGTCTTGACCGGACCGTTTATGATTTACGTTTATGAACCGTTACTGCAAAGCAATTTTTCTGTAGGTTTAATTCTGGGTGCGCTCTTTTTTGGTCTGGGGTATCTGGCGGGATGCGGTTTGCTTGACAGCTTCACCGAAAAAATGGCGCGAAATTTTCATTTCGAATATGGAACAGCGCGCGCCTGGGGATCTTTTGGCTATGCTATTGGCGCATTCTTTGCTGGCATATTTTTTAGTATCAGTCCCCATATCAACTTCTGGTTGGTCTCTCTATTTGGCGCTGTATTTATGATGATCAACATGCGTTTTAAAGATCAGGAACACCAGTGCGTAGCGGCGGATGTGGGAGGGGTAAAAAAAGAGGATTTTATCGCAGTTTTCAAGGATCGAAACTTCTGGGTTTTCGTCATATTTATTGTGGGGACGTGGTCTTTCTATAACATTTTTGATCAACAACTCTTTCCTGTCTTTTATGCAGGTTTATTCGAATCACACGATGTAGGAACGCGCCTGTATGGTTATCTCAACTCATTCCAGGTGGTACTCGAAGCGCTGTGCATGGCGATTATTCCTTTCTTTGTGAATCGGGTAGGGCCAAAAAATGCATTACTTATCGGTGTTGTGATTATGGCGTTGCGTATCCTTTCCTGCGCGCTATTCGTTAACCCCTGGATTATTTCATTAGTGAAGCTGTTACATGCCATTGAGGTTCCACTTTGTGTCATATCCGTCTTCAAATACAGCGTGGCAAATTTTGATAAGCGCCTGTCGTCGACGATCTTTCTGATTGGTTTTCAAATTGCCAGTTCGTTGGGGATTGTGCTGCTTTCAACGCCGACTGGGATACTCTTTGACCACGCAGGCTACCAGACGGTTTTTTTCGCAATTTCGGGTATTGTCTGCCTGATGTTGCTATTTGGCATTTTCTTCCTGAGTAAAAAACGTGAGCAAATAGTGATGGAAACGCCAGTACCTTCAGCAATATAAACGTAAACTTTTTCCGGTTGTTGTCGATAGCTCTATATCCCTCAACCGGAAAATAATAATACCAAAATGCTTAGCCCTGCTAATAATCGCCTAATCCAAACGCCTCATTCATGTTCTGGTACAGTCGCTCAAATGTACTCCGGATACACGGCTCGCTGATTTCCAGGGCATTGTCGTAATTCAGCGACCTGTCCCGTGTATCACGGGCCTGCGAATTCATCAAGGAAAGCATTGTGGAGTGAAGTATCAAGTCACGCCATATTTCGCGATCAGGATTGTGTGTGATGGTTACATCGCCCAGCCCAGGGCTGTTTAGTCATCAGCGTTTTCTGACCGTGTTGAGATTTCAACCTGTTGCAGGAAAAATGAGTAGATAGGGCAAATGTGCTGCCAAACTTATCTTTTACGGGGTGAAGGTAGATATCGTTTGAAGGGTATCTGGTGTCCCCTGCAGGAATCGAACCTGCAATTAGCCCTTAGGAGGGGCTCGTTATATCCATTTAACTAAGAGGACAATGCGGCATGAGTATACCCGCTAATGGACTACGGGGTAAGTACACAGCCGCTCGATTGCTTAAACCCTCGCCATTTATGCCGGGTTTTTATCATTTTTCTTAATGTTTTCCGCACGTTCTGCTTTTTGACGTGCTTCTACTTTGCGCTTGTTGCTCATGTCGTTACGAATCTGTGCATGACTCATTAACGCGAAGATAAAGGTGCCGCCGCAGATGTTCCCCGCTAAAGTAGGTAGTGCGAAGGGCCAGATGAAATCGCTCCAGTGCAGCGTACCGTTAAACACCAGATAGAGGATTTCTACAGAACCGACAACGATGTGGGTGGTGTCACCCAGGGCAATAAGCCAGGTCATCAATATAATCACCACAATCTTTGCCGCACCCGCTGCAGGAAACATCCATACCATAGTGGCGATCAGCCAGCCGGAAATGATCGCGTTGGCAAACATCTCGCTGGGGGTGTTCTTCATCACATCCATGCCGATTTTGACAAATGCATCGCGAGTTTCTTCATTGAAGATAGGCATATATTCAAATGCCCACGCAGCAATACCTGTCCCGATAATATTACCCAGCAGCACGATGCCCCATAACCGCATAAGTAAGCCGACGTTGCTCATTGTCGGTTTTTGCATGACGGGTAGTACCGCAGTTACGGTGTTTTCGGTAAATAATTGCTGGCGGGCCATTATGACGATAATAAAACCAAAGGTATAACCGAGATTCTCCAGCAAGACGCTGCCCGGCACGCCTTCCAGTTCGACATGAAATATCCCTTTTGCCAGTAGCGAAGCGCCCATCGACAGGCCCGCCGCAATGGCTGACCACAGTAGCGCCATTGCGTCGCGTTCCAGCTCTTTTTCACCATCCTGGCGGATATGCTCATGAATTGCCATCGCCCGGGAGGGGAGTCGGTCTTCATCTATTTCTATTTTTTTACCGCGCTCTTTTTCTTCGCTCTCAACTTCAATTTCGTCGCTGTGTTGATCAATTTTGTCGTTGTCCATGGTCTCTTCTCTTGAATTAGCACGTATAGCTAAAGCGTAGCGGCTTTTTTGCTCGCAACTGGCGGGAGTTACTCTGAAAATGTAGAAAAGGCCGCGTTTGCCTTTTTCTGTTTCTATTGAATCAAGTAGCCTACAGGGCGGCGATTACCAGGCTATGATCAAATCAGCAAATCAGGGCGTCTGGACATCAGTTGACGTGCTGTTACAATCGCCCACACCTAAACAGGCGGATACGGTATCGTTCCGTCATGGATGGCAAACTGCATAAGCCATAAAAAAACAGGGAGACATTTATGAAGCTTCGCCTGTCGGCGCTTGCTCTGGGAACTACGCTTCTGGTGGGGTGTGCGAGTTCCGGTACAGATCAGCAAGGGCGTTCTGACCCGTTAGAAGGGTTTAACCGCACTATGTACAACTTCAACTTCAATGTATTAGACCCGTATATTGTTCGACCGGTCGCTGTCGCCTGGCGTGATTATGTTCCGCAACCTGCGCGTAACGGTTTGAGCAACTTTACCGGCAACCTTGAAGAACCTGCGGTGATGGTTAACTACTTCTTGCAGGGCGACCCTTATCAGGGGATGGTCCACTTTACCCGCTTTTTCCTGAATACCATTTTGGGAATGGGCGGCTTTATTGATGTTGCAGGGATGGCGAACCCGAAACTGCAACGGACTGAACCTCACCGCTTCGGTAGTACGCTTGGTCATTATGGTGTGGGTTATGGGCCGTACGTTCAGTTACCGTTCTACGGTAGCTTCACGCTGCGTGATGACGGTGGTGATATGGCGGATAGTCTTTACCCGGTTCTTTCCTGGCTGACCTGGCCGATGTCTGTGGGTAAATGGACGCTTGAAGGGATAGAAACTCGTGCGCAGTTGTTGGATTCCGACGGTCTGCTGCGTCAGTCGTCCGATCCTTATATTATGGTGCGTGAAGCGTACTTCCAGCGTCATGATTTCATCGCTAATGGCGGTGAACTCAAACCGCAGGAAAATCCGAACGCGCAAGCGATTCAGGATGATTTAAAAGATATCGATTCTGAATAAGAAACAAACAAAAAAGGTGAGTCGCAAAACTCACCTTTTTTCTTATTAAGCTAACGCGTTATCAGAACGCGTAGTTAAAGTTAGTACCGAACAGCCAGGCTTTACCTTCAGACTCGAACTGATATGGGCCTTCGTTAATTTTCACGCTCTGACCGTGCATATAAGAAACACCAACGTCGACTGAAGCATCTTTATTAAATGCGTAAGTCGTACCTGCACTCAGCCAGAAACGGTCCTGGTCCGGAATGGAGATAGAACGATTCTGTGCCGGAACTGGGCTGTCATCAAAGGCGATACCGGTACGGAAGGTCCAGTTATCATCGTAGTAATAAGTGGTACCCAACGCGATGCGGTAAGCATCTTTAAAGCCTTCATGTTTCTGGAACAGCGTGTCGCCACTCGTTGAGGTCGCTTTCAGCTGCTGGAACTGACTCCAGCTGGTGTAAGCCAGGCTATAGTGAATTGCCCACTGCGGAGCAACACGGTTATAACCCGACACTTCCCACATTTCAGGCAGGTTCAGCGTCAGATAACCTGACTGCGTTGCGCCACCTGTCGCGGTAGGAATTGGCAAACCGTAGTTATTAAATGCACGATTAAGATCGCTGCTGTAGTTACCTTTGAAGTCAATTTTCACTTCAGAACGGTAGGTCAGTGCATAGCGGTTATTTTTATCCAGTTCATACAGGATTCCGGCGTTCCAGCCAAAACCCCACTGGTTACCGTTCAGATGAGCGATTTTGGTATTACTGTCGATACCGTTGGCGGTAGCTGCCAATGCTTGCCCTTGCTGAGTTTGTCCAGCAGGAGATTGCATAATCTGACCGGCAACCAGCTGCCCCAGATCGCCTGCGAAACGTTCAATTTTCGCGCGAGCGTAGACGGCGTTGAAACCAAGACCAAAGCTCCATGCATTATTTAAGCGATACGCACCGCTTAAGTTCAGGTTCATGGTTTCAAGGTCGGTTGTACCACCGACAGAACCGCCTGCATAAGTATCGTTAAACTCTGTTGCCAGACCATAGTTAGAGGTAATAGAAGCGCCCCAACCAAATTGGTCGTTAATCGGTGCAACAAAGTGCATGTTCGGAACCCATGCCGTAGGCGCGATGTTATCGGCTTTCAGGCTACGACCAGACGGAGACGTTCCGCTGATATTTACATCCGGATCAATATAAACCGCACCCGCAGAAAATGTCGGGCGGTCAAACATGGTAATCAATGCGGGGTTACGGCTAACGTTACCTGCATCATCGGCAATTGCACCTTCCCCTGAATAAGCCCGGCCCAGGCCAGAGGAAGAAAATTCGTTTAACTGAAAGCCTGCCGACCAGGCCTGGGTGGAGATAAGTGCCACTGCGACTGCGAGAGCAGACTTTGTAAACAGGGTTTTCTGGCTCATGACCATAACCTCAATGATTTATTTTTATACAAACTATGTTACGTGCTGTAACAGGAGCGCGAAGTGTAGGGTCTGAGGTACATCTTAGAAATCAGACCAGTGGCGAGAGTATAGGTCGGACCAGCTGGAATGTTGCAAGTATGTTTCTATCTTTTTTCAGATATGATCTAAGAAACGCGATCCAGCTGGCAAAATTGGGAGGTGGCGCACTCATGGATTCGGGTGAATTTTGTTTTAGATCATTTTTAAGTGTGATTTCGGTCACTTATCCGATTTTGCAGAATTAACAACTGGAGCAGCACTTTCCGGAAGCGTAAAATATCCACAACGTTTATCTGGCACCTTGGGTGCACATACAGAGGAAATCAACGATGAGTAAATGTAGTGCTGATGAAACCCCGGTTTGCTGCTGTATGGATGTTGGCACCATTATGGACAACTCCGACTGCACCGCGTCTTACAGCCGTGTGTTTGCAAACCGCGCAGAAGCAGAACAAACGCTGGCGGCGCTGACTGAAAAAGCCCGTAGCGTGGAATCCGAACCGTGCAAAATCACCCCGACTTTCACTGAAGAGTCTGACGGTGTGCGCCTGGATATCGATTTCACTTTTGCCTGCGAAGCTGAAATGCTGATCTTCCAGCTGGGTCTGCGTTAATTCCTCTCGGGTACATACGCCCCTGTCAGTTGCTGGCAGGGGCGTTTTCTTTTCTCTTCTTCTTTTCTCTTCTTCTTTTCTCTCTGTGTCATAACTCCCACTTTCCCTTTTCTCCACTTGGCTAAATGTAAAAAAATGGTTAAGACTATGATCAGGTCAGACTACTTTATTTATTTTTTTACAGGGGAGTGTTATGGGTCAGGTTTTACCGCTGGTTACCCGCCAGGGCGATCGTATCGCCATTGTTAGCGGTTTACGTACGCCTTTTGCCCGACAGGCGACGGCTTTTCATGGCATTCCCGCGGTTGATTTAGGGAAGATGGTGGTAGGCGAACTGCTGGCACGCACCGAGATCCCCGCTGAAGTGATTGAACAACTGGTCTTCGGTCAGGTTGTGCAAATGCCGGAAGCGCCCAACATTGCCCGTGAAATTGTTCTTGGCACTGGAATGAATGTGCATACCGATGCTTACAGCGTTAGCCGCGCTTGCGCTACCAGTTTCCAGGCGGTTGCAAACGTCGCAGAAAGCCTGATGGCGGGAACTATTCGAGCGGGGATTGCCGGTGGGGCAGATTCCTCTTCCGTATTGCCAATTGGCGTCAGTAAAAAACTGGCGCGCGTACTGGTTGATGTCAACAAAGCCCGCACAATGAGCCAGCGCCTGAAACTTTTTTCTCGCTTACGTTTGCGTGACTTAATGCCGGTGCCTCCGGCAGTGGCGGAATACTCCACTGGATTACGGATGGGGGACACCGCAGAGCAAATGGCGAAAACCTACGGCATCACCCGAGAACAGCAAGATGCACTGGCGCACCGTTCGCATCAGCGTGCCGCTCAGGCGTGGTCAGAAGGTAAACTCAAAGAAGAGGTGATGACTGCCTTTATCCCCCCTTATAAACAACCGCTTGTCGAAGACAACAATATTCGCGGTAATTCCTCTCTTGCTGATTACGCAAAGCTGCGTCCGGCGTTTGATCGTAAACACGGGACGGTAACGGCGGCGAACAGTACGCCGATGACCGATGGCGCGGCAGCGGTGATCCTGATGACTGAATCCCGGGCGAAAGAATTAGGGCTGGTACCGCTGGGGTATCTGCGCAGCTACGCATTTACTGCGATAGATGTCTGGCAGGACATGTTGCTCGGTCCAGCCTGGTCAACACCGCTGGCGCTGGAACGTGCCGGATTGACGATGAGCGATCTGACATTGATCGATATGCACGAAGCCTTTGCCGCCCAGACGCTGGCCAATATTCAGTTGCTTGGCAGCGAACGTTTTGCTCGCGACGTACTGGGGCGTGCACATGCCACTGGCGAAGTGGACGATAGCAAATTTAACGTGCTTGGCGGTTCGATTGCTTATGGACATCCCTTCGCAGCGACCGGCGCGCGGATGATTACCCAGACATTGCATGAACTTCGCCGTCGTGGCGGTGGATTTGGTTTAGTGACCGCCTGTGCTGCGGGTGGGCTTGGCGCAGCAATGGTTCTGGAGGCGGAATAATGGAAATGGCATCAGCGTTTACCCTTAATGTTCGTCTGGACAACATTGCTATCATCACCATCGACGTACCGGGTGAGAAAATGAATACCCTGAAGGTGGAATTTGCCTCGCAGGTACGCGCCATTATTAAGCAACTCCGTGAAAACAAAGAGTTGCGTGGCGTGGTGTTTGTCTCCGCGAAACCAGACAACTTCATTGCTGGCGCAGACATCAAGATGATCGGCAACTGCAAAACGGCGCAAGAAGCGGAAGTACTGGCGCGGCAGGGGCAACAGTTAATGGCGGAGATTCATGCTTTGCCCATTCCGGTTATCGCGGCTATTCATGGCGCTTGCCTGGGCGGCGGGCTGGAGTTGGCGCTGGCGTGCCACGGTCGTGTTTGTACTGACGATCCTAAAACGGTGCTCGGTTTGCCTGAAGTACAACTTGGATTGTTACCCGGTTCAGGCGGTACCCAGCGTTTACCGCGCCTGATAGGTGTCAGCACAGCATTAGAGATGATCCTCACCGGAAAACAACTTCGGGCGAAACAGGCGGTAAAGCTGGGGTTGGTGGATGACGTCGTTCCGCACTCCATATTGCTGGAAGCCGCTGTTGAGCTGGCAAAGCAGGATCGCCCATCTTCACGCCCTCTACCTGTACGCGAGCGTATTCTGGCGGGGCCGTTAGGTCGTGCGCTGCTGTTCAAAATGGTCGGTAAGAAAACAGAACACAAAACGCAAGGTAACTATCCGACGACAGAACGCATCCTGGAGGTTGTCGAAACGGGATTAGCGCAGGGCACCAGCAGCGGCTATGACGCTGAAGCACGGGCGTTTGGCGAACTGGCGATGACGCCGCAATCGCAGGCGCTGCGCAATATCTTTTTTGCCAGTACGGAAGTGAAAAAAGATCCCGGCAGTGATGCGCCGCCTGCGCCATTAAACAGCGTGGGGATTCTAGGTGGTGGCTTGATGGGCGGCGGTATTGCTTATGTCACTGCTTGTAAAGCGGGGCTTCCGGTCAGAATTAAAGATATCAACCCGCAGGGCATAAATCATGCGCTGAAGTACAGTTGGGATCAGCTTGAGGGCAAAGTTCGCCGTCGTCATCTCAAAGCCAGCGAACGTGACAAACAGCTGGCATTAATCTCCGGAACGACGGACTATTGCGGCTTTGCCCATCGCGATCTGATTATTGAAGCGGTGTTTGAAAATCTCGAATTAAAACAACAGATGGTGGCGGAAGTGGAGCAAAATTGCGCTACTCATACCATCTTTGCTTCGAACACGTCATCTTTACCGATTGGCGATATCGCCGCTCACGCCGCGCGACCTGAGCAAGTTATTGGCCTGCATTTCTTCAGTCCGGTGGAAAAAATGCCGCTGGTGGAGATTATTCCTCATGCGAGTACATCGGCGCAAACCATCGCCACCACGGTAAAACTGGCGAAAAAACAGGGCAAAACGCCAATTGTCGTGCGTGACAAAGCGGGGTTTTACGTCAATCGCATCTTAGCGCCTTACATCAATGAAGCTATCCGCATGTTGACCGAAGGCGAGCGTATTGAGCATATCGATGCCGCGCTGGTGAAATTTGGTTTTCCGGTAGGCCCAATCCAACTTTTGGATGAGGTAGGAATCGACACCGGGACTAAAATTATGCCTGTACTGGAAGCCGCTTATGGAGAACGTTTTAGCGCGCCTGCAAATGTTGTTTCTTCAATTTTGAACGACGATCGCAAAGGCAGAAAAAATGGCCGGGGTTTCTATCTTTATGGTCAGAAAGGGCGTAAAAGCAAAAAACAGGTCGATCCCGCCATTTACCCGCTCATTGGCGCACAAGGGCAGGGGCGACTCTCCGCACCGCAGGTTGCTGAACGGTGTGTGATGTTGATGCTGAATGAAGCAGTACGTTGTCTGGACGAGCAGGTTATCCGTAGCGTGCGTGACGGGGATATTGGCGCGGTATTTGGCATTGGTTTTCCGCCATTTCTCGGTGGACCGTTCCGCTATATCGATTCTCTCGGCGCAGGCGAAGTGGTTGCAATAATGCAACGACTGGCCACGCAGTATGGTTCCCGTTTTACCCCTTGCAATCGTTTAGTTGAGATGAGCGAGCGTGGGGAAAGTTTTTGGAAAACAACTGCAACTGACCTGCAATAAGAAGGTCAAAGTTATATGAATCCGCGCTGAATGGCGGAGTGTTGCTCAAAATGTAAACGCATATTGACTATACTTACGCCATTGAGGTAAAAAACAGCGTTTCATTCGGTGAATGGATAAGGCACAATGCCGGCCACCGTTTTCTTTCTCTGGTTTCAGATGAAAGAAAACGGGCGAATCTGGTTAACAAAAGCGGTGCAATATGCAAGTTTTTATCATGCGTCACGGCGACGCAGCCCTCGATGCCGCCAGTGATTCGGTTCGTCCTCTGACTACTAACGGTTGTGACGAATCTCGCCTGATGGCGAACTGGCTGAAAGGTCAAAAAGTGGAAATCGAACGCGTTCTGGTGAGCCCGTTCCTGCGAGCCGAGCAAACACTGGAAGAAGTAGGGGATTGTCTGAACCTGCCTTCCAGTGCAGAAGTTCTGCCGGAGTTAACGCCCTGCGGCGATGTTGGTCTGGTCGGCGCCTATTTGCAGGCGTTGACCAATGAAGGTGTTGCTTCGGTACTGGTGATCTCCCACTTACCGTTAGTCGGGTATCTGGTTGCCGAGTTATGTCCGGGCGAAACGCCGCCTATGTTTACCACTTCAGCGATTGCCAGCGTAACGCTTGATGAAAGCGGAAAAGGCCAATTCAACTGGCAAATGAGCCCTTGTAATTTGAAGATGGCAAAAGCAATTTAAGCAATCAATGCCCGGTTACGTGCGCGTACACCGGGCAGTTTCTCCGTCATACAATCATTCTTTTTCTTGTCTAAATGTTGTTAATATTTAACAACTCTCGATAGTTATTATATTTTCCCATTATTGAATCCCGTAATAAAATAAAGAAGATAATGGTTTTGTGTCTTGAATATATATTTATTGATTTAATTAATATTAAATTTTAGCAATAAATAACGGCAAGGTCATTATAATTTTTTTAGTGTGCTTTATAATCAATTCATTTCCGTTGATTATAATGGTTTGTTTTTTGTTGATAATTCGCATATTTTTTTGTTGGAAATTGGTTAAAGTATTTTGATGATGTATTAATTAATAAAATCTACATGAGAGTTTAAGTATTACTAAATTGAGTTTTTTATAGATAAGACCAAGATACAGACACACCAGAGAATACTTGTTTACATTCTATGATTATATTGGAGTGTATATGTTCAATGGCTAACTATAAGTATTGGACATGACATATATTAATTTTATGTCAGGTGCTTATATTATAACTCTTAATGATTTAAGGACAAATAATGAGTAAGTTTGCCAAAACAGCCATTGCTGCGGCGATGGTCATGGGCGCAGTTGTTTCCAGTTCTGCTTTTGCAGCAGGCAACAACGGTACCGCGCGCTTCTACGGCACCATTGAAGACTCCCCGTGCTCTATCGTTCCAGACGATCACAAACTGGAAGTCGATATGGGTGACATCGGTGCGGCTAAACTGACCGGCGGTGGCACTACCACACCGAAAGATTTCCAGATCCGTTTACAGGATTGCGTGTTTACCACTGAAACAAACATGGAGACCACGTTCACCGGCACTAACTACGCGGGGCCAGCCAACGCAGATAACTATGCGTTATTCAATGTTGACAGCGGTGTTGCCATGAACCACGTGAGCCTGGTAATCGGCGATACCCATGGCAAAGGTTATAAAGTGGGCGAAAAGATTGTTCAGCCAATCGTGATGGATACTTCAACCAGCAAGGGTAAAGACAAGCAAACGCTGAACTTTAAAGCCTGGCTGGTGGGTGAAACCGATGCGCCGGATCTCGGCCAGTTCGAAACCCTGACCACATTCCAGATTACCTATCTCTGATGTGACAACCCCACAGCGTTCTGCTGTGGGGTTATTCAACACGCAACAGATTTACGACTGTTTCACAAACGGATATGTGTATGCCTAATCACTCAAATTTTCGGCTGCGGGGAATCGCCTGCTATATTGCGCTGGCAATCTCTGGTGGGTCAGTCAATGCATGGGCTGATGATTCAATTCAATTTGACCCCCGTTTCCTTGAGTTAAAGGGCGATACGAAAATTGATCTCGGTAAGTTTTCAAAAAAAGGGTATGTCGACGCGGGTAAATATAATTTACGTGTATTTATAAATAAACAACCCCTTTCTGATGAATACGACATTAACTGGTACGTCTCTGAAAACGATCCAACAAAAAACTATGCCTGCCTGACACCTGAGTTAGTGGCGGCGCTGGGGCTGAAAGAAGGGATAGCAAAAAGCCTGCAGTGGACGCACAACGATGAATGCCTTAAACCAGGCCAATTAGACGGGATGGAAGTCGAGAATGATTTAAGCCAGTCGGCGTTGCTGCTGACAGTGCCACAGGCTTACCTCGAATATACCAGCAGCGACTGGGACCCTCCCTCACGCTGGGACGACGGTATTCCTGGCCTGATTGCCGACTACAGCCTCAATGCGCAAACTCGCCACCAGGAGCAGGGGGGCGAGGACTCACATGATATCAGCGGCAACGGTACCGTTGGGGCGAACCTGGGGGCATGGCGTTTCCGTGCAGACTGGCAAAGTGATTATCAGCACACCCGCAGCAACGATGACGACGATGACAGCAGTAACAGCACAACGAGTAAACACTGGGACTGGAGTCGTTATTATGCCTGGCGAGCCTTGCCCTCTTTAAAAGCGAAGCTGTCGCTGGGGGAAGATTATCTCAATTCCGATATTTTCGACGGCTTTAACTATATCGGCAGCAGCGTCAGCACCGATGACCAAATGCTGCCGCCCAACCTGCGCGGCTATGCACCGGATGTTTCCGGCGTGGCGCACAGCAGTGCAAAAGTCACCATTAGCCAGATGGGCCGGGTACTTTACGAAACCCAGGTTCCAGCCGGGCCATTCCGCATTCAGGATATCGGCGACTCCGTCTCCGGCACACTGCACGTCCGCGTTGAAGAACAGAATGGTCAGGTGCAGGAATATGACGTTACGACCGCATCTATGCCATTCCTCACGCGCCAGGGGCAGGTGCGTTACAAAGTGATGATGGGGCGTCCGGAAGACTGGAACCACAAGACCGAAGGCGGCTTTTTCTCCGGCGGAGAAGCGTCATGGGGGGTGGCAGATGGCTGGTCGCTCTACGGTGGTGCGCTGGCAGATAAACACTATCAGTCGGCGGCGATGGGGGTGGGGCGCGACCTCGCACAGTTTGGCGCGCTGGCGTTCGATGTGACTCACTCGCACGTCAACCTGGATCATGACAGCGCATACGGCAAAGGAAAACTGGACGGCAACTCCTTTCGCGTGAGCTATGCCAAAGACTTTGACGAACTCAACAGCCGCGTCACCTTTGCAGGCTACCGTTTTTCTGAAAAGAACTTCATGACCATGAGCGAGTATCTGGACGCGAACCAGTCGGACATGGCGCGGACCGGTAACGACAAAGAGATGTATACGATCACCTATAACCAGAACTTTGCCGCTGCGGGTGTCTCGATCTATCTCAACTACTCCCATCGTACTTACTGGGATCGCCCGGAACAGACAAACTATAACTTGATGTTTTCCCACTATTTTAATATGGGGAGCATTCGCAACATGAGCATCTCGGTGACCGGCTATCGCTACGAATATGACGATAATGCGGATAAGGGGATGTACCTCAGTATGAGCATTCCCTGGAGCGACAGCAGCACCGTGACCTACAACGGTTCCTACGGCAGCGGGTCGGACAGCAGCCAGGTCGGTTACTTTAAGCGCGTCGATGACGCAACGCACTACCAGGTTAACGTTGGCACCAGCGAGCAGCACGGCAGCGTGGATGGTTATCTGAGCCACGACGGTTCGCTGGCGAAGGTTGATCTCAGCGCCAACTACCATGAAGGGGAATACCGTTCGGCGGGGATCGCCTTACAGGGCGGGGCAACGCTGACCGCGCATGGTGGGGCGCTGCACCGTACCCAGAACATGGGCGGCACGCGCCTGCTGATTGACGCCGACGGGATTGCCAACGTGCCGGTCGAAAGCAACGGCGCGCCGGTGTACACCAATATGTTTGGCAAGGCGGTGGTCGCCGATATTAACAACTACTATCGCAATCAGGCGTATATCGATTTAAACAACTTGCCGGAAGATGCGGAAGCCACCCAGTCGGTGGTGCAGGCGACTCTGACGGAAGGCGCAATCGGCTATCGTAAATTCAAAGTGATCAGCGGGCAAAAAGCGATGGCGGTACTGCGGTTGCGTGACGGTAGCTACCCGCCGTTTGGCGCGGAAGTGAAAAACGACGAGCAGCAGCAGGTTGGCATTGTGGATGATGAAGGCAATGTCTATCTGGCGGGGGTCAATGCGGGCGAGCATATGATGGTGTTCTGGGAAGGCAGCGCACAATGCGAGATCGTATTGCCGAAGCCGCTACCTGCCGATTTGTTCAGCGGCCTGTTGTTGCCGTGTGAACAAAAGGGAACGGCAGCCCCTGATTCTTCAGCGCCAGAAATTAAGCCTGTTATTCAGGACCAGACGCGGCAAGTCACACCAACGGAAGCGCCGACGTCAATTTCAGCAACTCAATAATCTGATTAAGGAACGATCAATGTCTTATAAATTATCCTGTCCAATGCTCGTCAGCACAGCGCTGATGGCACTGCTTACCACCGCCAGCCTGACGGCGCATGCATCGGTCACCCCGGATCGCACCCGTCTGGTGTTTAACGAAAGCGATAAATCGATCAGCGTGACGTTGCGTAACAACAACGAAAAGCTGCCTTACCTGGCGCAAAGCTGGCTGGAAGACGAGAAGGGCAACAAAATCACCTCGCCGCTGGCGGTACTGCCGCCGGTGCAGCGTATTGACGCCATGATGAACGGCCAGGTGAAGATTCAGGCGCTGCCGGACATTCACTCGCTGCCGTCGGACCGCGAAAGCCTGTTCTACTATAACGTGCGTGAGATCCCGCCAAAGACCGGGAAAGCCAACACCCTGCAAATTGCGCTGCAAACGCGCATCAAGCTGTTCTGGCGACCAAAGGCGCTGGAGAAGATTGACATGAGAAAACCGTGGCAGTTTAAGGTCACACTCACGCGCAGCGGCCAGGACTATACCGTCAATAACCCGACGCCGTACCACGTCATCATCAGCGATGCCAGCACACAGAAGAAAGGGCTGACCGCCGCCGGGTTTAAACCGCTGGTGATGCCACCGAAAACGTCACAACCGTTAAAGGCAAAAATGGCGAGCGCCCCGGTGCTGACCTATATCAACGACTACGGCGCGCGCATGCCGCTGATCTTCCGTTGTGAAGGGAACACCTGCAAGGTGGATGAAGATCAAAGCAGCAAAGGTTGATAACGGGAGAAGCAACATGAAAGCGTTCTTTCTGACCGGATCTGCCGCGCTATTGCTGGCCTGTGGCGTGACCGTTTTCCCGGCAATGGCGGGCGGCAAAATCGTCAATTTGACGTTGCGCGTGCTGGTGGATGGACCGCCGCCCTGTTCGGTAAAGGGAAGCGTGGTGGAGTGCGGCAATGTGATTATTAAAAGCATTGATGGTGCCAACTACCGTCAGCCAGTGGGCTACACCCTGAACTGCTCAAACAGTGTCAGCGACGACCTGCAAATGCAGCTTCAGGCCACCACCACGACCATCAACGGCGAAACGGTGCTGAGTACTGGAATCAGCGGTTTTGGCATTCGTATTCAGAATGCTGTCGATCATTCGCTGGTGGCAGTAGGTAACAGTAGCTGGCTGCCGTTCAACATCAATACTCAGCCAGACTTCGAAGCCGTTCCGGTGAAGCAGAGCGGTGTGGAACTGATGGCATCGGAGTTTAACGCGACCATGACCATGGTGGTGGACTACCAATGAAACGACTCGCATGGTGCTTAATTTACGGTTTTGCTGGCCTGGTGCAGGCCGCGATTAACGACGTTACTTTTCACGGCACGCTGGTTTCGCCGCCCGCCTGTACTATCAGCGATGGTAAGACGATCGAAGTTGAGTTTCGCAACGTCATTATCGACAACATTAACGGCGATAATTTCCGTCAGGATGTGCCTTACACCATCACATGTGACCCCGATGTGCGCGACGACGCCTGGGAGATGAGCCTGACCTGGACGGGCAGCCAAACCCCTTATGATGATTCCGCCATTGAAACGGACGTTAGCGGCCTGGGGATTGAGCTACAGCAAAACGGCCAGCCGTTTAAGCTGGGAACACCGTTGAAAATTGACCCGTCAACGCCGCCAACGCTGCAAGCTGTGCCGGTGAAAGCCAATGATGCGGCGCTCAGCGACGGAACCTTTTCTGCCTACGCAACATTACAGGTGGATTACCAATGAACCTAAAACGGATATCTCACTGCGCGGCTGCACTGGCGACGGTGCTGCTGACGCCCCATGTTCAGGCGGCTGACAACCTGCATTTCTACGGCAATTTACTCAGCAAGTCCTGCACGTTAGTCGTTCAGGGCGAGTCGCTGGCGGACGTGCATTTCCCCACCGTTAGCCGCAAAGACCTGATGGTGACCGGGCAGTCGGCGCGGGTGCCGGTAGTGTTTCAGTTGAAAGATTGTAAAGGGCCAGCCCAGTATGAGGTTCGGGTGACGCTGACCGGTACAGAAGACAGTGAACAGCCCGGCTTTCTGGCGCTGGATGCGTCCTCAGGGGCGCAGGGCGTGGGGATTGGCATGGAAAAAACCGATGGAACACCGGTGCCGATTAACAATACCAGCGGCGCGACCTTTGTGCTGAGTAACGGCAATAACAATCTGAATTTTAATGCCTGGCTCCAGGCGAAAAGCGGCCGGGAAGTGACGATGGGTGAATTTACCGCTTCTTTAACCGCAACGTTTGAGTACATTTAAGATGAAAATAACTAACTTGCTGTTTCGTCTTTTGATCCTGATGGTTTTTATGCTCGGTAGTCGGGCCGGGATGGGGCAGACATTTCGTAATGTGTATATCTACTATGCTACGTTTGGCTGGAATAGTCAGGTCGAACTGTATCTTGATGTTGCTGAGGTTTCGAGTGTTTACTACGGTACCTATTATCAAAGTAATTATGTTATGACGCTTGGCAACTTACCCAATCGCACATGGACAGGAACGGGCAGTTCTCCTGCGCCGACGATTACGGTAAAAGATGGGACAACTGTAAATAATTCATTTTGTCCGGGCATGGAGGCACTGGAAGCCAAAGACAGCCGCTGGGAATGTCTCAAGCTGCCTCTGGATATTACCGTCGATGGTGATGTGGGAGGCTGCCCGTGGTTAGTGAGTATCAGAGCCACCAGCCAGGTTGTGGTCGGTTCTGTTGATAAAGATATCTATTATGGACCAAATGCAACCGTGTCCGTGTGCCCAACCGTGTCAGTTACGCCGTATGATGTTTCATGGGATGAAAACTATATCAATAAAACGAAAACACTGTCTTTGCAATCGACGGGCGGAGTAATTGAAAAAACGCTTTCAACCTATCTGATGAAAGACGGCAAACTATGTGATGGCTCGCAAATGAATGAAGAGGGCGCTTACTGTCGCTGGGTCGCGCAAATGATCACGTTTTCATCGTCAGGCTGCGATAATGCTAATGTTACGGTGACGCCAAACAGACATCCCATTACTGACAAACAACTGCACGACATGGTGGTGCATGTTGATACCAGCAGCCGCCAGCCCATTGATTCCACCTGCCGCTTCCAGTACACGCTCAACGAGCTGTAGCGTATACACCACACAACGGGGCCATCAGGCCCCGTTGTCCGTTATGTCATGCGGTCATCCAGTTTTTTAGAATATTCGCCATCACGGGAGCGAAAGGTGCCAGATAACCGTCGACGAGGGTGAGTAATTCGTCGATAAGCGCTTGCAGCAGGTCGTCATCCTCAAGCCCCTCTGAAGGGGCAATGCCATTAGCCCACAGAAGGCTGTCGGAAAGCTGCTTACGTTTTTCAATTAATGCCCGATTATTACGTTCATTATCGCCAGGGTTGAGACGCCAGTATTCAAGGCTAAATGGACAGACTCGTCCACCTTTAAATATTCAGGGCAATTCCGGCGGCAGCCACTCATCTACTTCTATCAACACCAGCAATGCCGCATCACCACCATACTCTTTTGGTGCCTGGTGAAATGCCATTACATGGGGATGTTGCGCCAGCCACAGTGGCGTTTGCTGCTTTAAAATATGCTTACCATGACCATGCATCACACAGGCGCAAAACACATGTTCACGGCGGCAGGCGGCAATCAACGCCCCCAGTTCCTGTTTGGCTTGTAGCTGCGTCAGACCGTGCAAATCAAGAAACAACTCCGGGGAATAATCACCGCGCCGCAGTTTCTTCGCTTCAAAATGGCTGACATCCGGGCGAACATATTTCACCGGACCTTCAGTATTTAATAATGGTTGAAACTCGTCAGAGAAATAATGGCTGGCATCGGCCTGCTCCTGAATCAACCGCTTGACCGGTACTTCGCTGATTTTCTTGCGTTGTGGTCGATGGACAATCGTGTCCTGCTTAATCTTGCGAGTCCCCGCCATCAACTGGCGAAACAGCGCCTGGTCCTCCTCGCTAAGTGTTGTTTTCTTTTTCATTTAACTGTCTCTATTTCTAATTTTCCTACAGTTTACCCGACTCGTAGCACAATCGATCGTTTTAAACGTATTTTTCCTCACTCACCGCGCGTGAATGCTGATTTATCGTCATCTTCATGGCAAACTAGCCGCCGAAATTATTGCGATCATGCCCTGGAGGAATACGTGGATAAAATTTTCGTTGATGAAGCAGTAAATGAGCTGCAAACCATTCAGGACATGTTGCGCTGGTCGGTGAGCCGCTTCAGCGCGGCGAATATCTGGTACGGCCACGGCACCGATAACCCGTGGGATGAAGCCGTGCAACTGGTGTTGCCTTCGCTCTACCTGCCGCTGGATATTCCGGAAGACATGCGCACCGCGCGTCTGACCTCCAGCGAAAAACACCGTATTGTTGAGCGCGTGATCCGCCGCGTCAACGAGCGCATTCCGGTGGCTTACCTGACCAACAAAGCCTGGTTCTGCGGCCATGAATTTTACGTCGATGAACGCGTGCTGGTGCCGCGCTCGCCGATTGGTGAACTGATCAACAATAAATTTGCCGGACTCATCAGCAAGCAACCGCAGCATATTTTAGATATGTGTACCGGTAGCGGCTGCATCGCCATTGCCTGTGCTTATGCCTTCCCGGAAGCGGAAGTCGACGCGGTGGACATCTCTCCAGACGCGCTGGCGGTTGCTGAACAGAACATCGAAGAACACGGTTTGATCCACAACGTCATTCCGATTCGTTCCGACTTGTTCCGTGACTTGCCGAAAGTGCAGTACGACCTGATCGTCACCAACCCGCCGTACGTCGATGCAGAAGATATGTCCGACCTGCCAAACGAATACCGCCACGAGCCGGAACTGGGTCTGGCATCTGGCACCGACGGCCTGAAACTGACGCGTCGCATTCTCGGTAACGCGGCAGATTACCTCGCTGATGATGGCGTGCTGATTTGTGAAGTCGGCAACAGCATGGTACATCTTATGGAACAATATCCGGATGTTCCGTTCACCTGGCTGGAGTTTGATAACGGCGGCGATGGTGTGTTTATGCTCACCAAAGAGCAGCTGCTGGCGGTCCGTGAACATTTCGCGATTTATAAAGATTAAGTAAACACGCAAACACAACAATAACGGAGCCGTGATGGCTGGAAACACAATTGGACAACTCTTTCGCGTAACCACCTTCGGCGAATCGCACGGGCTGGCGCTCGGCTGCATCGTCGATGGTGTTCCGCCAGGCATTCCGCTGACGGAAGCGGACCTGCAACATGACCTTGATCGTCGTCGCCCTGGGACATCGCGCTATACCACCCAACGCCGCGAGTCGGATCAGGTCAAAATTCTCTCCGGTGTTTTTGAAGGTGTTACTACTGGCACCAGCATTGGCTTGTTGATCGAAAATACCGACCAGCGTTCTCAGGATTATAGTGCGATTAAGGACGTTTTCCGTCCAGGTCATGCCGATTACACCTATGAACAAAAATACGGCCTGCGCGATTATCGCGGCGGTGGACGTTCTTCCGCCCGTGAAACCGCTATGCGCGTGGCGGCAGGGGCGATTGCCAAAAAATATCTCGCCGAGAAATTTGGCATTGAGATTCGCGGTTGCCTGACCCAGATGGGCGACATTCCACTGGAAATCAAAGACTGGTCTCAGGTCGAGCAAAATCCGTTTTTCTGCCCGGACCCGGACAAAATCGACGCCTTAGATGAACTGATGCGCGCGCTGAAAAAAGAGGGCGACTCCATCGGCGCGAAAGTCACCGTCGTTGCCAGTGGCGTACCCGCCGGACTTGGCGAGCCGGTCTTTGATCGCCTGGATGCCGACATCGCCCATGCGCTAATGAGCATTAACGCGGTGAAAGGTGTGGAAATTGGTGATGGTTTTGACGTGGTAGCGCTGCGTGGCAGCCAGAACCGCGACGAAATCACCAAAGACGGTTTCCAGAGCAACCATGCGGGCGGCATTCTTGGCGGTATCAGCAGCGGGCAGCAAATCATTGCCCATATGGCGCTGAAGCCAACCTCCAGCATTACCGTGCCGGGGCGCACCATTAACCGCTTTGGCGAAGAAGTTGAGATGATCACCAAAGGTCGTCACGATCCTTGTGTTGGGATCCGCGCGGTGCCGATCGCGGAAGCGATGCTGGCGATCGTTTTAATGGATCACCTGTTACGGCAACGGGCGCAAAATGCTGATGTGAAGACTGATATTCCACGCTGGTAAAAAATGAACAAAACCGCGATTGCGCTGCTGGCCCTGCTTGCCAGTAGCGCCAGCCTGGCAGCGACGCCGTGGCAAAAAATAACCCAACCTGTGCCGGGTAGCGCACAATCGATAGGCAGTTTTTCTAATGGCTGTATCGTCGGTGCTGACACGTTGCCGATACAGTCCGAACATTATCAGGTCATGCGTACCGATCAGCGTCGCTATTTCGGACATCCGGATCTGGTGATGTTTATCCAGCGTCTGAGTCGCCAGGTGAGCAATCTGGGCATGGGTACGGTGCTGATTGGCGATATGGGGATGCCTGCTGGTGGTCGTTTCAACGGCGGTCACGCCAGCCACCAGACCGGACTGGATGTCGATATCTTCCTGCAACTGCCAAAAACACGCTGGACCTCCGCGCAGCTCTTGCGCCCGCAAGCACTGGACTTAGTATCCCGCGACGGTAAACACGTTGTCCCCGCGCTGTGGAAGCCAGAAATTTTCAGCTTGATCAAACTCGCCGCCCAGGACAAAGACGTCACGCGCATTTTTGTTAATCCGGCGATTAAACAACAACTTTGCCTTGATGCGGGCACCGATCGCGACTGGTTGCGCAAAGTGCGACCCTGGTTCCAGCATCGCGCGCATATGCATGTACGATTACGTTGTCCTGCCGATAGTCTGGAGTGTGAGGATCAACCTTTACCGCCACCAGGCGATGGTTGCGGGGCAGAACTGCAAAGCTGGTTTGAACCTCCAAAACCGGGAACAACAAAGCCTGAGAAGAAGACACCGCCTCCGTTGCCGCCTTCCTGCCAGGCGCTACTGGATGAGCACGTGATCTAATGGAAACGTTTAATAGCCTGTTTATGGTTTCCCCGCTGCTGCTGGGAGTTCTCTTTTTTGTCGCCATGCTGGCGGGGTTTATCGACTCGATTGCCGGTGGCGGTGGGTTACTCACCATTCCGGCATTGATGGCGGCGGGGATGTCTCCCGCTAACGCGCTGGCAACCAATAAACTGCAAGCCTGCGGTGGCTCTATTTCCGCCACTATCTACTTTATTCGCCGTAAAGTGGTTAGTTTAAGCGATCAAAAACTCAATATCGCCATGACCTTTGTCGGCTCAATGAGCGGCGCGCTACTGGTGCAGTATGTTCAGGCCGATGTCTTACGGCAGATTTTGCCTGTCCTGGTCATTTGTATCGGTCTCTATTTCTTGCTGATGCCAAAGCTGGGGGAAGAAGATCGCCAGCGTCGGATGTATGGACTGCCATTTGCGCTGGTGGCGGGGGGCTGCGTCGGTTTTTACGATGGATTTTTTGGCCCGGCTGCCGGATCGTTTTACGCGCTGGCCTTCGTTACGCTGTGCGGATTCAACCTCGCCAAAGCCACTGCTCACGCCAAATTACTTAACGCAACGTCAAACATTGGCGGTCTGCTGCTGTTTATTCTCGGCGGCAAAGTGATTTGGGCGACGGGCTTTGTGATGCTGGTGGGGCAGTTCCTCGGCGCGCGCATGGGTTCAAGACTGGTGTTGAGCAAAGGACAAAAGCTGATCCGCCCGATGATCGTTATCGTCTCGGCGGTGATGAGTGCCAAATTACTTTACGATAGCCATGGACAGGAGATCCTCCACTGGTTGGGGATGAACTAATGAACAGTACACACCACTATGAGCAGTTGATTGAGATTTTTAATAGCTGCTTTGCCGATGAATTTAATACCCGTCTGATTAAAGGCGACGACGAACCGATCTATCTTCCTGCTGATGCGGAAGTACCGTATAACAGAATCGTCTTCGCTCATGGCTTTTATGCCAGCGCCATCCACGAGATTTCGCACTGGTGTATTGCCGGGAAAGCGCGCCGTGAGCTGGTTGATTTCGGCTACTGGTATTGCCCGGACGGACGCGATGCCCAGACACAAAGCCAGTTTGAAGATGTTGAAGTGAAGCCGCAGGCGCTGGACTGGTTGTTCTGCGTGGCAGCGGGATATCCGTTTAATGTTAGCTGCGACAATCTGGAAGGGGATTTCGAACCGGACCGCGTGGTGTTTCAACGGCGGGTACATGCGCAGGTGATGGATTATCTGGCAAACGGCATTCCCGAACGTCCGGCACGCTTCATTAAAGCACTACAAAATTATTATCACACGCCGGAACTTACGGCGGAACAGTTCCCGTGGCCGGAAGCGCTCAACTGAAGCCAGCGCCACGTTTTACAATGAGGAAAGAAGATGATCGCGGAGTTTGAATCACGCATTCTGGCATTAATCGACGGTATGGTTGACCATGCCAGTGATGATGAGTTGTTTGCCAGTGGGTATTTGCGTGGCCACCTGACATTAGCCATCGCAGAACTGGAAAGTGGTGACGACCACTCCGCTCAGGCGGTACATACAACCGTTAGCCAGAGTCTGGAAAAAGCCATTGGCGCGGGTGAATTGTCACCGCGTGACCAGGCGCTGGTAACCGATATGTGGGAACACCTGTTTCAGCAGGCCTCACAGCAGTAAGTTGTGACGTCTGGAGCACCATGCCTGATGCGACGCTTATCGCGTCTTATCAGGCCTACAGGTAACGCGTAGGTCGGATAAGGCGTTTACGCCGCATCCGACAAACAATGCCAAAGCAGATTACCCCGCCTTAACCGCTTTACCTTTCAACAACTTCCGCACCCATAACCTATTCGGATTTAACGCCGCCAGCGTACTGGCATCCATCGGAATCGGTTCTTCACTCATCTGTGCTGCCAGAATCTCGGCACACAGCGGGGCAGAACACAAACCGCGCGAGCCCAAAGCAGCAAGCATAAAGAGATCGTCATAAACCGGCGCGCTTACCGCTTCATCTTTCTTCTCCGCCAGCGACGCATATTCCACGAGTGTAGCGTCATAATCAGGCACGTTGCCTACCATTGGCAGATGATCGCGAGTAGCACAACGCACACCGCAGCGCGCCTCTTTACCACTGACATCAACCTCTTTTGCCCACTGTACCTGCGGGAAACAATCAATCAACCGCTGGCGATTCTGCTGCTGATCTTCATCACTGTACGCCGTCTCTTCGCTACCACGGTGATAACTGGCACCAATACAATGATGCTGATTCGCCGGATTTTGCGGCGTGAGATAACCGTCATAGCACAGCACTTGCTTCAGTTTCGCCAGCTCCGGCGTTGTCGGAATATGGCTGACCTGCCCGGCAACCGAATATACTGGCAGAGATGACGTTTGGCTGAAACGGCTGATTTGATGCCCGTTCGCCAGTACCACTACACTGTGTGTTGCTTGCTGATCTCCTGCAAAATTCAACAACCAACAGTCATCCTTACGGGATAAATCCTGTAACTGATGTTGATAATGAATCTGCAAACCCTGCTGTTGCGCCAGTTTCAGCACATTACGGGTCAGTTCTGCCGGACACAGCCAGCCACCTTGCGGATAAGTAATACCGCTGCAATTTGTCGCAACGCCCGTAATTTGTTCAACCGCATTTGCCTCAACGGCTACAGCCAGTTCTGCGGGTAAATCCATCGACAACATCTGTGCGATTTTATGCTGGCTTTTCTCATCCCAGCCTAACTGCGTGACGCCGCACCAGTCATGATCAAATTTAACGGGCAATAAATCGTAAAACCGACGAGCAAAAGTAAACGCATTAGAGAAAAAACGGTTTAGCGCTTCATCGTGTTTACTTAAAAGCGGATACAGCGCCCCCTGGCGATTGCCGGAAGCACCCAGTGCGGGAGCCTCATCCGCGCAATAAAGCGTTACCTGCCAGCCGCGACGCAATAGCGCCAGCGACAACAACGCGCTGGCAATACCGCCTCCAATAATTGCCGCTTCTTGTTTGTTGCTGCCCGTACGGTTAAACCACGGCGTGGAGCAGGGGAGGGGTAATGTCTGTTCCATCACCCCACAAAGCATTTCCCGTTTGCGCCCAAAGCCCTTACGTTTTTGCATAGTGAATCCGGCTTCCTGCAAACCGCGGCGGACAAAACCGGCAGACGTAAATGTCGCCAGCGTGCCGCCCGGACGTGCCAGTCGCGCCATGGCGTTAAACAGATTTTGTGTCCACATATCCGGGTTTTTCGCTGGCGCAAAGCCGTCCAGAAACCAGGCATCTACTTTTTGATTTAGCGAATCGTCCAGTTTGCTGGTCAGTTCATTAATATCGCCAAACCATAAATCCAGCGTCACGCGGCCTTCATCGAGCAATAAACGATGGCAACCGGGCAAGGGCAAAGGCCATTGCGCCTGAAGCTGTTCCGCCCACGGGGCCAGCTCCGGCCAGTGTTGATGCGCCAGCGCTAAATCCGCACGGGTGAGGGGAAATTTCTCAAAACTAATGAAATGTAAGCGTTGTAATTGCGCTTGCGGATGTGCTTCGCGAAACTGATCAAATGCCTGCCATAGCGTCAGGAAGTTTAATCCGGTGCCGAAGCCGCTCTCTGCTACCACAAACAGAGGATGTGGATGTTCAGGAAAACGTGCCTCTAAATGGTTACCCCCGAGAAAAACATAACGCGTCTCTTCCAGTCCGTTATCGTTGGAAAAATAGACATCGTCAAAATCTCGGGAAACAGGTGTACCCTCAGCATTAAATTCGAGGTTGGCAGGTTGTATGGCGTAGTGTTTCACGTAAGTTACTCGTCTTACAGGCGGTGGCTCGATCTTAGCGATGTGTGTCAGGCTGCGCAAATTTCTCTATTAATTGGCTGATCGGACTTGTTCGGCGTACAAGTGTACGCTATTGTGCATTCGAAACTTACTCTATGTGCGACTTACAGAGGTATTGAATGAAACGTGCAGTGATTACTGGCCTGGGCATTGTTTCCAGCATCGGTAATAACCAGCAGGAAGTCCTGGCATCTCTGCGTGAAGGACGTTCAGGGATCACTTTCTCTCAGGAGCTGAAGGATTCCGGCATGCGTAGCCACGTCTGGGGCAACGTAAAACTGGATACCACTGGCCTCATTGACCGCAAAGTTGTGCGCTTTATGAGCGACGCATCCATTTATGCATTCCTTTCTATGGAGCAGGCAATTGCAGATGCTGGCCTCTCCCCGGAAGCTTACCAGAATAACCCGCGCGTTGGCCTGATTGCAGGTTCCGGCGGCGGTTCCCCGCGTTTTCAGGTGTTCGGCGCTGACGCAATGCGCGGCCCGCGCGGCCTGAAAGCGGTTGGCCCGTATGTGGTCACCAAAGCGATGGCATCCGGCGTTTCTGCCTGCCTCGCCACGCCGTTTAAAATTCACGGCGTTAACTACTCCATCAGCTCCGCGTGTGCGACTTCCGCACACTGTATCGGTAACGCAGTAGAGCAGATCCAACTGGGCAAACAGGACATCGTGTTTGCTGGCGGCGGCGAAGAGCTGTGCTGGGAAATGGCTTGCGAATTCGACGCGATGGGTGCGCTGTCTACTAAATACAACGACACCCCGGAAAAAGCCTCCCGTACTTACGACGCTCACCGTGACGGTTTCGTTATCGCTGGCGGTGGCGGTATGGTAGTGGTTGAAGAGCTGGAACACGCGCTGGCGCGTGGTGCTCACATCTATGCTGAAATCGTTGGCTACGGCGCAACCTCTGACGGCGCAGACATGGTTGCTCCGTCTGGCGAAGGTGCAGTGCGCTGCATGAAGATGGCGATGCACGGTGTTGATACCCCAATCGACTACCTGAACTCTCATGGTACTTCGACTCCGGTTGGCGACGTGAAAGAACTGGCAGCTATCCGTGAAGTGTTCGGCGATAAGAGCCCGGCGATTTCTGCAACCAAAGCAATGACCGGTCACTCACTGGGCGCTGCTGGCGTACAGGAAGCTATCTACTCTCTGCTGATGCTGGAACACGGTTTTATCGCCCCGAGCATCAACATTGAAGAGCTGGACGAGCAGGCTGCGGGTCTGAACATCGTGACCGAAACGACCGATCGCGAACTGACCACAGTTATGTCTAACAGCTTCGGCTTCGGCGGCACCAACGCCACGCTGGTAATGCGCAAGCTGAAAGATTAATTCGGAGTAGGTCGGATAAGACGCGCCAGCGCCGCATCCGACGTTACGCGCCAATGCTGCCTCCGGCACTAACGCAAAAGGGAACCCGATGGTTCCCTTTTTCACATCATTGACAATCGCCGCCAGTTCCAGGCAAACTTCCCGCTTTGTCGATTTCCTGCAGAAAAGACGTACGCGTTAAATCCTGCCAACGCACCGTAACCCTGAAACCAGAGAGATGAGACGGGGATACTCCTCGCCTTGCGCTGCATTCTGGAGTAATGCATGACTGCTGTAAGCCAAACCGAAACACGATCTTCTGCCAATTTTTCGCTCTTCCGCATCGCTTTTGCGGTTTTTCTCACCTACATGACCGTAGGTTTACCGTTGCCGGTTATCCCGCTGTTTGTTCATCATGAACTGGGCTATGGCAACACTATGGTCGGCATTGCCGTCGGGATTCAGTTTCTGGCTACGGTGCTGACGCGTGGTTACGCCGGGCGACTGGCCGATCAATATGGCGCAAAACGTTCGGCGCTTCAGGGGATGTTAGCTTGTGGTCTGGCGGGGGGCGCGTTGCTGCTGGCGGCGATTTTGCCCGTCCCCGCACCGTTCAAATTTGCTCTGTTGGTCGTCGGGCGTTTGATTCTTGGCTTTGGTGAAAGCCAGTTACTGACGGGCGCTCTGACCTGGGGATTAGGCATCGTTGGGCCAAAACATTCCGGCAAAGTGATGTCATGGAACGGAATGGCTATTTACGGTGCCCTCGCTGTTGGTGCGCCGCTTGGCCTGTTGATTCATAGCCATTACGGTTTTGCCGCACTGGCGCTCACCACAATGGCATTACCCTTACTGGCGTGGGCCTGTAACGGCACAGTGCGCAAAGTACCGGCCCTGGCGGGGGAACGTCCATCGCTGTGGAGCGTTGTCGGGCTTATCTGGAAACCAGGGTTAGGTCTGGCACTACAAGGCGTTGGTTTTGCGGTTATCGGGACTTTCGTTTCGCTCTACTTTGCCAGCAAAGGATGGGCGATGGCGGGCTTTACTCTTACCGCGTTTGGCGGCGCATTTGTCGTGATGCGCGTCATGTTTGGCTGGATGCCGGACCGTTTTGGCGGCGTGAAAGTGGCGATCGTCTCTCTGCTTGTAGAAACGGTGGGCTTGTTGCTGCTCTGGCAAGCCCCAGGGGCGTGGGTCGCATTAGCGGGCGCGGCGTTAACTGGAGCCGGATGTTCGCTTATCTTTCCTGCGCTGGGCGTGGAGGTGGTTAAACGCGTCCCCTCACACGTTCGCGGCACCGCACTGGGCGGTTACGCCGCGTTTCAGGATATCGCCCTCGGCGTCTCCGGGCCGCTTGCGGGAATGCTGGCGACCATGTTTGGTTACTCTTCGGTATTTCTTGCCGGGGCGATCTCTGCGGTGCTGGGAATTATTGTCACGATACTGTCGTTTCGTCGGGGTTAACGAACCAGCCAGACCAGCATCAGGATAATCGCGACTAACAGTATCCACAGCGCGGGACGCGTTGCCATATTTTGCAACGTGTCCATCATCGGTGGAAAAGGATTAAGCAGCGGTTGCATATCACGCGGCTCAATCCCTTTAACCCGCCGTTGATAAAGCTGGTTAAGAATATCCTCGGCCTGGGCAGAAGAAAGCGATGATTGCGCAGAAAGGCCATATTTTTGCTGGATATATGCCGATAACGCCGCCAGTTCACTGGCATCTAAAGGTTGTTTCAGCGCCATCTGTAGTGATTCAAGCGTCGGCGTATTTTGCTGGCTTAGCGTCTGACGCGCCTGTAGCCAGGTCACCAGATGGTTAAACAGTTTCGCTGGAATTAACTCGCCATCTTTCACCCCGGAAAGTTCCAGCATCGATTGCCAGATCTGTTTGCTGGGTTCCCCCGTTGCTGCCGCAAGTTTGGTCACCAGCTGTTTGAGCGCATTGTGCTCCGCCGGTAATAAAGGACGGTCGGTCGCCTCGCGCTGCTGTGGTTGCGGAATAACCATCTTCCCTTCCTGCAACAGGGTGAGAATGGTTTTTAATTGCTCCGGTGAGAGCTGATTCAGCGGCGTCTGACCAAAGTTATGACGGATATAATCCGTGACCGCCTGACGATTATTCCCCAGACGTAAATACTCCCCTAATTGCGCTAAAAGCTGGCGGGCAGAATGGCTTTTCTGCGCGGCCAACAGACGTTGCGCCAGATTATGCTCAGCGGCAGGGAAGTGACGCGAAAGCAGCGGTGAATCTCCCGACAGACCAATATCGTGCCTGATACCCGCCCACAGTTCTGCTCTTTGTTGTTGCGTCAGTGAGGTCACTTTCGTCATTAAGCTTTCCAGCGAAGTACGTTGCTGACTGGATAAAGGCTGATTGCCCGCGCCAGACGGCAGGTTATCTCCCTGACCTGGTGGTTGCCCAGGAGGAGGGCCGGAAATAGGTTGTATCATTACGTATCCTTATACCTGAAATCTTCGCAAGTATGCCTGGCCGCGAGATTATGGCACACTTGTCTGGTTAACTCTCGTCTCATACAGGTAACACAAACGTGAAAATCCTTGTTGATGAAAATATGCCTTATGCCCGCGACTTATTTAGCCGTTTGGGTGAGGTGACCGCGGTTCCCGGGCGTCCAATTCCCGTCGCTCAACTGGCAGACGCGGATGCGCTTATGGTGCGTTCGGTCACGAAAGTGAATGAATCTTTGCTGGCAGGAAAACCCATTAAATTTGTTGGCACTGCCACCGCGGGGACCGACCATGTCGATGAAGCATGGTTAAAGCAGGCGGGAATTGGTTTTTCCGCTGCACCTGGCTGTAATGCGATTGCGGTAGTGGAATATGTTTTCTCCTCCCTGCTGATGCTTGCCGAACGCGATGGATTTTCACTGCACGAGCGTACCGTGGGGATCGTTGGCGTTGGTAACGTTGGTCGTCGTTTACAGGCGCGACTGGAAGCGTTAGGGATTACAACCTTGCTTTGCGATCCGCCTCGCGCCGACCGTGGGGATGAGGGGGATTTCCGCTCGCTGAATGAGTTAGTCCAGCATGCGGATATTCTGACTTTCCATACGCCACTCTTTAAAGATGGTCCGTACAAAACGCTGCATCTGGCGGATGAAAAACTGATCCGCAGCCTGAAACCGGGAGCGATTCTGATTAACGCCTGCCGTGGCGCAGTCGTCGATAATACCGCCCTGCTGACCTGCCTGAACGAAGGCCAGAAGTTAAGCGTAGTGCTGGATGTCTGGGAAGGCGAACCGGAACTTAACGTGGAATTGCTGAAAAAAGTGGATATCGGCACGCCGCATATCGCAGGCTATACCCTGGAAGGTAAAGCACGCGGTACTACGCAAGTGTTTGAAGCTTATAGCAAGTTTATTGGGCATGAACAGCACGTTGCACTGGATACATTACTGCCCGCGCCAGAGTTTGGTCGCATTACGCTGCATGGCCCGCTCGATCAGCCAACGCTGAAAAGGCTGGTGCATTTGGTGTATGATGTGCGCCGCGATGACGCACCGCTGCGTAAAGTCGCCGGGATACCGGGTGAGTTCGATAAACTGCGCAAAAACTATCTTGAGCGCCGTGAATGGTCATCTCTGTATGTAATTTGTGATGACGCCAGTGCGGCATCATTGCTGTGTAAACTGGGTTTTAACGCCGTTCATCATCCGGCACGTTAATCTCTTCTTCATGCTCTCTGCTGTAACATTGGCAGGGAGCTTTGCTATTTCTGGAGTAAACCACCATGTCTGAAGGCTGGAACATTGCCGTCCTGGGCGCAACTGGCGCTGTGGGCGAAGCCCTGCTTGAAACGCTGGCTGAACGTCAGTTCCCGGTTGGGGAAATTTATGCACTGGCACGTAACGAAAGCGCAGGCGAACAACTGCGCTTTGGTGGTAAGACAATCACCGTGCAGGATGCCGCTGAATTCGACTGGACGCAGGCGCAGCTGGCATTTTTTGTCGCAGGCAAAGAAGCTACCGCTGCCTGGGTTGAAGAAGCGACCAACTCAGGTTGTCTGGTGATCGACAGCAGCGGATTGTTTGCTCTCGAACCCGACGTACCGCTGGTGGTGCCGGAAGTAAACCCGTTTATACTGACCGATTACCGCAACCGGAATGTCATCGCCGTACCAGACAGTCTGACCAGCCAGCTGCTGGCGGCACTGAAACCGCTAATTGATCAGGGCGGTTTATCACGTATCAGCGTTACCAGCCTGATTTCAGCCTCCGCCCAGGGTAAAAAAGCGGTCGATGCATTAGCGGGGCAGAGTGCTAAATTACTCAATGGCATTCCGATTGACGAAGAAGATTTCTTCGGGCGTCAGCTGGCGTTCAACATGCTGCCGTTACTGCCGGATAGCGAAGGTAGCGTGCGTGAAGAACGTCGTATCGTTGACGAAGTACGCAAAATCCTGCAGGACGAAGGGCTGATGATTTCGGCAAGCGTCGTCCAGGCACCGGTATTCTACGGTCATGCCCAGATGGTCAACTTTGAAGCACTGCGTCCGCTGGCGGCAGAAGAAGCGCGTGATGCGTTTGCTCAGGGCGAAGATATTGTGCTCTCTGAAGAGAACGAATTCCCGACTCAGGTAGGAGATGCTTCTGGTAGTCCGCATCTTTCTGTTGGCTGCGTACGTAATGACTACGGTATGCCGGAGCAAGTCCAGTTCTGGTCGGTGGCCGATAACGTTCGCTTTGGCGGCGCGCTGATGGCAGTAAAAATCGCCGAGAAACTGGTGCAGGAGTATCTGTACTAATGTCCGACCAGCAACAACCGCCAGTTTATAAAATTGCGCTGGGCATTGAGTACGACGGCAGTAGGTATTACGGCTGGCAACGGCAGAATGAAGTCCGCAGTGTGCAGGAGAAGCTGGAAAAGGCGCTCTCCCAGGTGGCGAACGAACCCATCACCGTCTTCTGCGCCGGGCGTACTGACGCAGGGGTACACGGTACCGGGCAGGTGGTGCATTTCGAAACGACCGCGCAGCGCAAAGACGCTGCGTGGACGTTAGGCGTAAATGCGAATTTACCTGGTGACATCGCCGTGCGTTGGGTTAAAGCTGTACCTGATGATTTTCATGCCCGATTTAGCGCCACGGCTCGCCGTTATCGCTACATCATCTACAATCATCGGCTGCGCCCGGCGGTATTGAGTAAAGGGGTAACCCATTTTTACGAACCGCTGGACGCTGAACGGATGCATCGGGCTGCGCAATGTTTGCTGGGCGAGAATGATTTCACCTCGTTCCGTGCGGTGCAGTGTCAGTCCCGGACCCCGTGGCGCAACGTTATGCATATTAATGTCACGCGTCACGGTCCTTATGTGGTGGTAGATATCAAAGCGAATGCCTTTGTACATCATATGGTCAGGAATATTGTCGGCAGCCTGATGGAAGTCGGTGCCCACAACCAGCCGGAGAGCTGGATAGCAGAGTTGCTGGCGGCAAAGGACAGAACGCTGGCGGCAGCAACGGCAAAAGCGGAAGGGCTATATCTGGTCGCGGTGGATTACCCTGACCGATATGATCTTCCAAAACCGCCAATGGGCCCGCTATTTCTGGCGGACTAACGAGAATAATGCTCGGAACATTTCAGGCTGTAGCCAACGTAGTTACAGCCTGATAGATGACGAGTACAAGGCATAGGCAAATATGGACCTGATTTATTTCCTCATCGATTTTATCCTGCACATTGACGTGCATCTGGCAGAGCTGGTCGCGGAGTACGGCGTCTGGGTTTATGCCATTTTGTTCTTAATTTTGTTCTGTGAAACCGGTCTGGTGGTAACGCCGTTTTTACCGGGTGATTCATTGCTGTTTGTTGCCGGAGCGTTGGCATCACTGGAGACCAACGATCTCAACGTCCATATGATGGTGGTGCTGATGCTGATCGCCGCGATTGTGGGTGACGCGGTCAATTACACTATCGGGCGGTTGTTCGGTGAAAAGTTATTCAGTAATCCCAATTCGAAAATTTTCCGTCGCAGTTATCTCGACAAAACCCATCAGTTTTATGAGAAACATGGCGGCAAAACGATTATTCTCGCCCGTTTTGTGCCGATCGTCAGAACGTTCGCCCCGTTTGTTGCGGGAATGGGCCACATGTCGTACCGTCATTTCGCCGCTTATAACGTGATTGGCGCACTGTTGTGGGTACTGCTTTTTACCTACGCAGGCTATTTCTTCGGCACGCTCCCCTTCATTCAGAGCAACCTTAAACTGATGATTGTTGGCATTATTTTTGTTTCAATATTGCCAGGTGTTTTCGAATTTATTCGCCACAAACGCGCAGCGGCACGCGCCGCAAAATAAAAAGTAACTCTGCGGTTCGACCACTTTTTTATCCAAAGTTTCGGGCTGTTATGTTTTAATGTGCAACATTCATGGTCTGTTGGGGGCAAAAATGGCATTATGCGTCCCCAAAGATAAAACTGGCATCGAACCAGGTTCAGACAGAAAGGTCCCTAATGAGCTGGATTGAACGAATTAAAAGCAACATTACTCCCACCCGCAAGGCGAGCATTCCTGAAGGGGTGTGGACTAAGTGTGATAGCTGCGGTCAGGTTTTATACCGCGCTGAGCTGGAACGTAATCTTGAGGTCTGTCCGAAGTGTGACCATCACATGCGTATGACAGCGCGTAATCGCCTGCATAGCCTGTTAGATGAAGGAAGCCTTGTGGAGCTGGGTAGCGAGCTTGAGCCGAAAGATGTGCTGAAGTTTCGTGACTCCAAGAAGTATAAAGACCGTCTGGCATCTGCGCAGAAAGAAACCGGCGAAAAAGATGCGCTGGTGGTGATGAAAGGCACTCTGTATGGAATGCCGGTTGTCGCTGCGGCATTCGAGTTCGCCTTTATGGGCGGTTCCATGGGATCTGTGGTAGGTGCGCGTTTCGTGCGTGCCGTTGAGCAGGCGCTGGAAGATAACTGCCCACTGATCTGCTTCTCCGCCTCTGGTGGCGCACGTATGCAGGAAGCACTGATGTCGCTGATGCAGATGGCGAAAACCTCTGCGGCACTGGCAAAAATGCAGGAGCGCGGCTTGCCGTACATCTCCGTGCTGACCGACCCGACCATGGGCGGTGTTTCTGCAAGTTTCGCCATGCTGGGCGATCTCAACATCGCTGAACCGAAAGCGTTAATTGGCTTTGCCGGTCCGCGTGTTATCGAACAGACCGTTCGCGAAAAACTGCCGCCAGGATTCCAGCGCAGTGAATTCCTGATCGAGAAAGGCGCGATCGACATGATCGTCCGTCGTCCGGAAATGCGCCTGAAACTGGCGAGCATTCTGGCGAAGTTGATGAATCTGCCAGCGCCGAATCCTGAAGCGCCGCGTGAAGGCGTAGTGGTGCCACCGGTACCGGATCAGGAACCTGAGGCCTGATAACTGATAAGGGCAGGGCCACTGGCTCTGCCCTTTTGCTATTCTCACCGTAACGAATCAGCGGATACCATGATTATCAAACGCACTCCTCAAGCCGCGTCGCCTCTGGCTTCGTGGCTTTCTTATCTGGAAAACCTGCACAGTAAAACTATCGATCTCGGCCTTGAGCGCGTGAGCCAGGTCGCGGCGCGTCTTGGCGTTCTGAAACCAGCGCCATTTGTGTTTACCGTTGCGGGTACGAATGGCAAAGGCACCACCTGCCGTACGCTGGAGTCGATTCTGATGGCGGCAGGGTACAAAGTGGGCGTCTACAGTTCGCCGCATCTGGTGCGTTATACCGAGCGCGTACGTGTGCAGGGTCAGGAATTGCCGGAATCGGCCCACACCGCTTCTTTTGCGGAGATTGAATCGGCACGCGGTGATATTTCCCTGACCTATTTCGAATACGGTACGCTGTCGGCGTTGTGGCTGTTCAAGCAGGCACAACTTGACGTAGTGATTCTGGAAGTAGGGCTGGGCGGTCGTCTGGACGCAACCAATATTGTCGATGCCGATGTCGCGGTAGTAACCAGTATTGCGCTGGATCATACCGACTGGCTGGGGCCAGATCGTGAAAGTATTGGTCGCGAGAAAGCAGGTATCTTTCGCAGCGAAAAACCGGCAATTGTCGGTGAGCCGGAGATGCCTTCTACCATTGCTGATGTGGCGCAGGAAAAAGGTGCACTGCTACAACGTCGGGGCGTTGAGTGGAACTATTCCGTCACCGATCATGACTGGACGTTTAGCGATGCTCACGGCACGCTGGAAAATCTGCCGTTGCCGCTTGTCCCGCAACCGAATGCCGCAACGGCGCTGGCGGCACTGCGTGCCAGCGGGCTGGAGGTCAGTGAAAATGCCATTCGCGACGGGATTGCCAGCGCAATTTTGCCGGGACGTTTCCAGATTGTGAGCGAGTCGCCACGCGTTATTTTTGATGTCGCGCATAATCCACATGCGGCGGAATATCTCACCGGGCGTATGAAAGCGCTACCGAAAAACGGGCGCGTGCTGGCGGTTATCGGTATGCTACATGATAAAGATATTGCCGGAACTCTGGCCTGGTTGAAAAGCGTGGTTGATGACTGGTATTGTGCGCCACTGGAAGGGCCGCGCGGTGCCACGGCAGAACAACTGCTTGAGCATTTGGGTAACGGCAAATCATTTGATAGCGTTGCGCAGGCATGGGATGCCGCAATGGCGGACGCTAAAGCGGAAGACACCGTGCTGGTGTGTGGTTCGTTCCACACGGTCGCACATGTCATGGAAATGATTGACGCGAGGAGAAGCGGTGGCAAGTAAGTTTCAGAATCGGTTAGTGGGCACGATCGTGCTGGTAGCGCTGGGGGTGATTGTACTTCCAGGGCTGCTGGACGGGCAGAAAAAACATTATCAGGATGAGTTCGCGGCTATCCCGCTGGTGCCAAAAGCGGGCGATCGCGATGAGCCTGATATGATGCCAGCCGCCACCCAGGCGTTGCCGACGCAGCCGCCGGAAGGCGCAGCGGAAGAGGTACGGGCAGGTGATGCCGCAGCACCGTCGCTCGATCCGGCCACTATTGCAGCCAATAACACCGAGTTTGAACCGGAACCTGCACCGGTCGCCCCACCGAAGCCGAAACCGGTGGAGCCGCTTAAGCCAAAGGTTGAAGCACCACCTGCGCCGAAGCCAGAACCGAAGCCGGTCGTGGAAGAAAAAGCAGCGCCAACGGGTAAAGCTTATGTTGTGCAACTGGGCGCGCTGAAAAATGCCGATAAAGTGAATGAGATTGTCGGTAAGCTGCGCGGTGCCGGTTATCGGGTTTATACGTCGCCATCCACGCCAGTGCAGGGTAAAATTACCCGTATTCTGGTTGGGCCGGATGCTTCCAAAGAGAAGCTGAAAGGATCGCTGGGTGAGCTCAAGCAGCTTTCTGGCTTAAGTGGCGTGGTAATGGGCTATACACCGAATTAATACGGTCTTGCCTGATGCGACGCTGGCGCATCTTATCAGGCCTGTGCAGGGGTAGAACCGTAGGTCGGATAAGGCGTTCACGCCGCATCCGACAGTCGTTGCCTGATGCGACACTGGCGTGTCTTATCAGGCCTACGCAGGGGTAGAACAGTAGGTCGGATAAGGCGTTCACGCTGCATCCGACAGCCGTTGCCTGATGCGACGCTAGCGCGTCTTATCAGGCCTACGCAGGAGTAGAACAGTAGGTCGGATAAGGCGTTCACGCTGCATCCGACAGCCGTTGCCTGATGTGACGCCAGCGCGTCTTATCAGGCCTGTGCTGGAGCAGAACTGTAGGTCGGATAAGGCGTTCATGCGGCATCCGACACGCATTGCCCGATGCCGCAAAGGCATAAAAAGTCGATGGCGTTGAATATTTTTTCAGCGCCATTTTTATTGATGCGCGGGAAGGAAATCCCTACGCAAACGTTTTCTTTTTCTGTTAGAATGCGCCCCGAACAGGATGACAGGGCGTAAAATCGTGGGACACATATGGTCTGGATTGATTACGCCATAATCGCGGTGATTGCTTTTTCCTCTCTGGTTAGCCTGATCCGCGGCTTTGTTCGTGAAGCGTTATCGCTGGTGACATGGGGTTGTGCTTTCTTTGTTGCCAGTCATTACTACACTTACCTGTCAGTCTGGTTTACGGGCTTTGAAGACGAACTGGTTCGAAATGGGATTGCCATCGCGGTACTGTTTATCGCTACCCTGATCGTTGGTGCTATCGTGAACTTCGTGATAGGCCAGTTGGTGGAGAAAACGGGGTTGTCAGGCACCGATCGGGTGCTGGGCGTCTGTTTCGGTGCGTTGCGCGGTGTGTTGATTGTTGCCGCCATTCTCTTCTTTCTCGACTCCTTTACCGGGGTGTCGAAAAGCGAAGACTGGAGCAAATCACAGCTGATCCCGCAGTTCAGTTTTATCATCAGATGGTTTTTTGATTATCTGCAAAGCTCGTCAAGTTTCTTGCCCAGAGCGTAAGTGCTCTGAGATGTGGCTTAACGAGGAAAAAGACGTATGTGCGGTATTGTCGGTATCGCCGGTGTTATGCCGGTTAACCAGTCGATTTATGATGCCTTAACGGTGCTTCAGCATCGCGGTCAGGATGCCGCCGGCATCATCACCATAGATGCCAATAACTGCTTCCGTTTGCGGAAAGCGAACGGGCTGGTGAGCGATGTATTTGAAGCTCGCCATATGCAGCGTTTGCAGGGCAATATGGGCATTGGTCATGTGCGTTACCCCACGGCTGGCAGCTCCAGCGCCTCTGAAGCGCAGCCGTTTTACGTTAACTCCCCGTATGGCATTACGCTTGCCCACAACGGCAATCTGACCAACGCTCACGAGTTGCGTAAAAAACTGTTTGAAGAAAAACGTCGCCACATCAACACCACTTCCGACTCGGAAATTCTGCTTAATATCTTCGCCAGCGAGCTGGACAACTTCCGCCACTACCCGCTGGAAGCCGACAACATTTTCGCCGCCATCGCTGCTACAAACCGCTTAATCCGCGGTGCGTATGCCTGTGTGGCGATGATCATCGGCCACGGTATGGTTGCTTTCCGCGATCCTAACGGGATTCGTCCGCTGGTACTGGGAAAACGTGATATTGACGAGAACCGCACAGAATATATGGTCGCTTCCGAAAGCGTTGCGCTCGATACGCTGGGCTTTGATTTCCTGCGTGACGTCGCGCCGGGCGAAGCGATTTACATCACTGAAGAAGGGCAGTTATTTACCCGTCAGTGTGCTGACAATCCGGTCAGCAATCCGTGCCTGTTTGAGTATGTATACTTTGCCCGCCCGGACTCGTTCATCGACAAAATTTCCGTTTACAGCGCGCGCGTGAATATGGGCACCAAACTGGGCGAAAAAATTGCCCGCGAATGGGAAGATCTGGATATCGACGTGGTGATCCCTATTCCGGAAACCTCGTGTGATATCGCGCTGGAAATTGCGCGTATTCTGGGCAAACCGTACCGCCAGGGCTTCGTTAAAAACCGTTATGTTGGCCGCACCTTCATCATGCCGGGTCAGCAGCTGCGTCGTAAGTCCGTGCGCCGTAAACTGAACGCCAACCGCGCCGAGTTCCGCGATAAAAACGTCCTGCTGGTCGACGACTCTATCGTCCGTGGCACCACTTCTGAGCAGATTATCGAGATGGCACGCGAAGCCGGAGCGAAGAAAGTGTACCTCGCTTCTGCGGCACCGGAAATTCGCTTCCCGAACGTTTACGGTATCGATATGCCGAGCGCCACGGAACTGATCGCTCACGGTCGCGAAGTAGATGAAATTCGCCAGATCATCGGTGCTGACGGGTTGATTTTCCAGGATCTGAACGATCTGATCGAAGCCGTTCGCGCTGAAAACCCGGATATCCAGCAGTTTGAATGCTCGGTGTTCAACGGCGTCTACGTCACCAAAGACGTTGATCAGGGCTACCTCGATTTCCTCGATACTTTACGTAATGACGACGCCAAAGCAGTGCAACGTCAGAACGAAGTGGAAAATCTCGAAATGCATAACGAAGGATGATGCCTTCACTCAGGGTGCCGGTCTGGCACCCTGACTTGCAACTCCCGCCGAAATCCTGCAAAGTCTGCCTGCAAGTCTGACAGGGCAACTATTTATGAAACGACTCATTGTAGGCATCAGCGGTGCCAGCGGCGCGATTTATGGCGTGCGTTTATTACAGGTTCTGCGCGATGTCACAGATATCGAAACGCATCTGGTAATGAGCCAGGCGGCGCGCCAGACCTTATCCCTCGAAACGGATTTTTCCCTGCGCGAAGTGCAGGCGTTAGCTGATGTGACACACGATGCGCGCGATATTGCTGCCAGCATTTCTTCCGGTTCTTTCCAGACGTTGGGGATGGTGATTTTACCCTGTTCAATCAAAACCCTGTCCGGCATTGTCCATAGCTATACTGATGGCTTACTGACCCGTGCGGCAGATGTGGTGCTGAAAGAACGTCGCCCGTTGGTGCTCTGCGTGCGTGAAACGCCACTGCACTTAGGCCATCTGCGTTTAATGACTCAGGCGGCAGAAATCGGTGCGGTGATTATGCCTCCCGTTCCGGCGTTTTATCATCGCCCACAATCCCTTGATGATGTGATAAATCAGACGGTTAATCGTGTTCTTGACCAGTTTGCGGTAACCCTTCCTGAAGATCTCTTTGCCCGCTGGCAGGGCGCATAACTCCGCTGTTGCCCTGTTTCAGGGCAATTTTGCAACCGCGATCAAATCCTCGACATTTTGTTTCTGCCATTCAATCGAAACGCTGCGATTCAATCGCTATACCTGCTATCTTCAACTTTAGGACAATAATGCAACGTCTTATTAACATATTTAACGTTGAATGTTACTGCTGTCGTCAAGATGGCATAAGACCTGCATGAAAGAGCCTGCAAACACACAACACAATACACAACATAAAAAAGCCATTTTCACTTGAGGGTTATGTATGAAGAAGTCGATTCTCGCTCTGTCTTTGTTAGTCGGTCTCTCCGCAGCGGCTTCCAGCTATGCGGCGCTACCGGAGACGGTACGTATCGGAACCGATACCACCTACGCACCGTTCTCATCGAAAGATGCCAAAGGTGACTTTGTTGGCTTTGATATCGATCTCGGTAACGAGATGTGCAAACGGATGCAGGTGAAATGTACCTGGGTTGCCAGCGACTTTGACGCGCTGATCCCCTCACTGAAAGCGAAAAAAATCGACGCCATTATTTCGTCGCTCTCCATTACCGATAAACGTCAGCAGGAGATAGCCTTCTCTGACAAGCTGTACGCCGCAGATTCTCGTTTGATTGCCGCCAAAGGTTCACCGATTCAGCCAACGCTGGATTCACTGAAAGGTAAACATGTTGGTGTGCTGCAGGGATCAACCCAGGAAGCATACGCTAACGAGACCTGGCGTAGCAAAGGCGTGGATGTGGTGGCCTATGCCAACCAGGATTTAGTCTATTCCGATCTGGCTGCAGGACGTCTGGATGCTGCGTTACAAGATGAAGTTGCTGCCAGCGAAGGTTTCCTTAAGCAACCCGCCGGTAAAGATTTCGCCTTTGCAGGCCCATCAGTGAAAGACAAAAAATACTTCGGTGACGGCACCGGTGTAGGGCTGCGTAAAGATGATGCTGAACTGACGGCGGCCTTCAATAAGGCGCTTAACGAGCTGCGTCAGGACGGCACCTACGACAAGATGGCGAAAAAGTATTTCGACTTTAATGTCTACGGTGACTGATACGTCGCAGGGAAGCTGTACCTGATGGAATGATCATCATGGTGCACGCCAGGTTTGTTGCACTATCGTGGTGCATTGAAATGCATACTTAAGCATTTTTAATGAAAAATAATACGTCTGGCGGGGCGGGATATTTTGCCTTGATGGTCAATTTTATGGCACGATAAGTGTAACAAACCTGTAAATATTCCCGATAAAAAGACTGTCAGTTGAGGACATTATGAAAAAACTGGTGCTATCGCTCTCTCTGGTTCTGGCCTTCTCCAGCGCAACTGCGGCATTTGCTGCGATTCCGCAAAACATCCGCATCGGTACCGATCCGACCTATGCGCCATTTGAATCAAAAAATTCACAAGGTGAACTGGTTGGCTTCGATATCGATCTGGCGAAGGAGTTGTGCAAACGCATCAATACGCAATGTACGTTTGTCGAAAACCCACTCGATGCGTTAATCCCGTCCTTAAAAGCGAAGAAGATTGACGCCATCATGTCATCGCTTTCCATTACGGAAAAACGTCAGCAAGAAATAGCCTTCACCGACAAACTGTACGCTGCCGATTCTCGTCTGGTGGTGGCGAAAAATTCCGACATTCAGCCGACAGTCGAATCGCTGAAAGGCAAACGGGTAGGCGTATTGCAGGGCACCACCCAGGAGACGTTCGGTAACGAACACTGGGCACCAAAAGGCATTGAAATCGTTTCTTATCAAGGGCAGGACAATATTTATTCTGACCTGACTGCCGGACGTATTGATGCCGCGTTCCAGGATGAGGTCGCAGCCAGCGAAGGTTTCCTCAAACAACCCGTCGGTAAAGATTACAAATTCGGTGGCCCGTCTGTTAAAGATGAAAAACTGTTTGGCGTAGGGACCGGCATGGGCCTGCGTAAAGAAGATAACGAACTGCGCGAGGCACTGAACAAAGCCTTTGCCGAAATGCGCGCTGACGGTACTTACGAGAAATTAGCGAAAAAGTACTTCGATTTTGATGTTTATGGTGGTTAATCGCCATCGGTGAAAGAAAGCCCGCTCCCTTCGGGTAACCGGAGGGAGACAAGAGGCGGTAATTCACCACACACGACAGGACAGGCAGCATGTTGTATGGGTTTTCAGGTGTTATTTTACAGGGTGCGCTCGTCACGCTGGAGCTGGCTATCAGCTCTGTAGTGCTCGCTGTAATCATCGGTTTAATTGGCGCTGGCGGTAAGCTCTCACAAAATCGGCTTTCGGGCCTTATTTTCGAAGGGTACACCACGCTGATTCGAGGCGTGCCGGATTTAGTATTGATGCTGCTGATTTTCTACGGTTTGCAGATTGCGCTAAACACGGTGACGGAGGCGATGGGCGTCGGGCAGATTGATATTGATCCGATGGTCGCAGGTATTATCACTCTCGGTTTTATCTATGGTGCTTATTTTACCGAAACGTTTCGTGGCGCGTTTATGGCAGTGCCGAAAGGACATATAGAGGCGGCGACGGCGTTCGGTTTTACTCGTGGGCAAGTGTTTCGGCGGATCATGTTTCCGGCGATGATGCGTTACGCCCTGCCAGGCATTGGCAACAACTGGCAGGTGATCCTCAAATCTACCGCACTGGTTTCGTTACTCGGCCTGGAAGATGTGGTCAAAGCCACGCAACTGGCAGGCAAAAGTACCTGGGAACCGTTCTATTTCGCTATCGTCTGTGGCGTGATTTATCTTGTTTTCACCACCGTTTCCAATGGTGTGCTGCTGTTCCTTGAGCGCCGCTACTCCGTGGGTGTGAAGAGGGCTGACCTGTGATCGAAATCTTACATGAATACTGGAAACCACTGCTGTGGACTGACGGTTATCGCTTTACTGGCGTGGCGATCACCCTGTGGCTGCTGATTTTGTCGGTAGTGATAGGCGGAGTTCTGGCGCTGTTTCTGGCGATTGGTCGCGTCTCAAGTAATAAATACATCCAGTTTCCAATCTGGTTATTTACCTATATTTTTCGCGGTACGCCGCTGTATGTTCAGTTGCTGGTGTTCTATTCCGGCATGTACACGCTGGAGATTGTTAAGGGAACCGAGTTCCTTAACGCCTTTTTTCGCAGTGGTCTGAACTGTACCGTGCTGGCGCTGACGCTTAACACCTGCGCTTACACTACCGAGATTTTTGCCGGGGCAATCCGTTCAGTGCCGCATGGGGAAATTGAAGCCGCCAGAGCCTATGGCTTCTCGACCTTTAAAATGTATCGCTGCATTATTTTGCCTTCTGCGCTGCGTATTGCGTTACCGGCGTACAGCAACGAAGTGATCCTGATGCTGCACTCTACTGCGCTGGCATTTACTGCCACGGTGCCGGATCTGCTGAAAATTGCCCGCGATATTAACGCCGCCACATATCAACCTTTTACCGCTTTCGGCATTGCCGCGGTGCTCTATTTAATCATCTCTTATGTCCTGATCAGCCTCTTTCGTAGAGCTGAAAAACGCTGGTTGCAGCATGTGAAACCTTCTTCAACGCACTGAGAATACGATGTCCGAGAATAAATTAAACGTTATCGATTTGCACAAACGCTACGGCGAACACGAAGTGCTGAAAGGGGTCTCATTGCAAGCGAATGCCGGAGATGTCATAAGCATCATCGGATCGTCGGGATCGGGTAAAAGTACCTTTCTGCGCTGCATTAACTTCCTCGAAAAACCGAGCGAAGGATCGATCGTGGTCAATGGCCAGACGATCAATCTGGTGCGCGATAAAGACGGTCAACTCAAAGTCGCCGATAAAAATCAGCTGCGCTTATTGCGCACACGCCTGACGATGGTATTCCAGCACTTCAATCTCTGGAGCCATATGACGGTGCTGGAAAACGTCATGGAAGCGCCGATTCAGGTGTTGGGCCTGAGCAAGCAGGAAGCGCGCGAGCGGGCGGTGAAATATCTGGCAAAAGTCGGGATAGACGAACGTGCGCAGGGGAAATACCCGGTACACCTGTCCGGTGGTCAGCAACAGCGTGTTTCTATCGCGCGGGCGCTAGCGATGGAACCGGAAGTTTTACTGTTTGATGAACCTACTTCAGCGCTCGATCCTGAACTGGTAGGCGAAGTGTTGCGTATTATGCAGCAACTGGCAGAAGAGGGGAAAACCATGGTGGTAGTGACTCACGAAATGGGCTTTGCTCGTCATGTTTCTACTCACGTCATTTTCCTCCATCAGGGGAAAATAGAAGAAGAAGGGGCGCCGGAGCAGTTATTCGGTAACCCGCAAAGCCCTCGTCTGCAACAGTTCCTTAAAGGTTCGCTGAAATAATTTCCTCTCCGGTGGTTAACGCTGCCGGAGTATTTCATGGGGAATTTGCGAGTCCGCTTCCGCTGAAATGTAAAAGTTGCAGTCCGCTAAAAATAGTTCTGAATTCGCTGTCCAAAGATAAAAACTGCCTGCTGCATTGGGTGTAAATCGTGGTTATTGTCGCGTCATCTTAAATTTGAGGGGTGACGGAACGCCATGACAATATCGACAACTTCCACGCCGCATGATGCGGTATTTAAATCTTTTTTACGCCATCCAGACACCGCGCGGGATTTTATTGATATTCATCTTCCCGCGCCGCTGCGCAAACTGTGTGATTTAACGACGCTTAAACTGGAACCAAACAGTTTTATTGATGAAGACCTGCGGCAATATTATTCCGACCTCTTGTGGTCTGTGAAAACGCAGGAGGGAGCGGGTTATATTTATGTGGTGATAGAGCACCAAAGTAAGCCAGAGGAATTAATGGCTTTTCGCATGATGCGCTATTCCATTGCGGCGATGCAAAACCATCTTGATGCGGGTTATAAAGAGCTTCCATTAGTGATCCCGATGCTGTTTTATCATGGTTGCAGAAGCCCTTATCCATATTCACTCTGCTGGCTTGATGAATTTGCCGAGCCTGCGATTGCCCGCAAAATTTATTCATCGGCTTTTCCGCTGGTGGATATTACCGTGGTGCCGGATGACGAGATTATGCAACATCGCAAAATGGCGCTGTTGGAGTTAATTCAGAAACATATTCGTCAGCGCGATCTGTTGGGATTAGTCGACCAAATTGTTTCGCTGCTAGTTACAGGGAACACTAATGACAGACAGCTAAAAGCCCTGTTTAATTACGTATTACAAACGGGGGATGCCCGGCGTTTCCGTGCATTTATTGGTGAGATAGCGGAACGCGCACCACAAGAAAAGGAGAAACTGATGACCATTGCTGACAGATTACGTGAAGAAGGCGCAATGCAGGGCAAACACGAAGAAGCCCTGCGCATTGCTCAGGAGATGATGGAAAAAGGATTTGACCACGAAGTCATCCTGACGCTGACCCGACTTTCACCAGACGATCTTATCGCGCAAAGCCACTAACCCTGTAACACCGGGAGTTAACTGGCGGATGTTTGCAGTAAACCACATCAGCGAACGACATCCGCCAGCGCCTCTTCTAAATCGTACCAGCGAAACGCAAAACCCGCTTCTTCCAGCTTTTTTGGCAGCGCGCGTTGACCGCCTAATACCAGAACTGAAGATTCGCCCATTAACAACCGAATGGCGGTCGCAGGGACGCGCAAAATGGCCGGGCGATGCAGCGCATGACCCAGTGTATGGGCAAATTGTTCATTGCGCACCGGGTAGGGCGAAACCATATTAAATGGCCCGCGCAGCTCTTTATCCAGCAGCCAGAGAATACCGTTGACCATATCATCAATATGAATCCAGGCCAGATACTGCCGACCAGAGCCAATCGGCCCGCCCAGGCCAAAACGAAATGGCGGCAGCATTTTACCGAGGATACCACCGTCTGGTGCCAGCACTACGCCGGTACGCAGCAGGCACACTCGCGTTTTGTCACTTTGCGCCCGACAGGCAATCTCTTCCCAGCGGGCGCAGAGTTTATGGGTAAATTCGTTATGCGGCGGTTCCTCTTCGGTAACCACCACTTCACCTAAGTCGCCATAATAGCCCGTTGCCGAGCCGGAAATGAGTACCGACGGCGGCGTGTCGCTGGCATTAATCAAATCGACCAGTTTTTGCGTGATATTCCAGCGGCTTTGGCAGAGACGCTCTTTTTGCTCGTGAGTCCAGCGTTTATCAGCAATCGGTTCTCCGGCCAGGTTGATTACCGCATCAACGCCGTTGAGGTTGCTTTGTTCGGCAAGCCCTTGCCATAGTGTCACCCGAGGGCCGAGAACGGAACTGGCTTTCTGCGGGTTACGCGTCACTACCGTGATTTGATGGCCCAGGTCCAGCAAACGTGGAATCAAATGGCGACCAATTAATCCCGTCCCTCCGGTGATCACTATGTTCATGCAGCCTCCCGATATGGCGGTTAACGCTGCCAGCTTAAGGTCATGGATACCGAATCGGCGTAGCGCAGCGCGTGCAGTTTATCGATCTCCACTTCAGCATACGTCACCCAGTGATGTTCACGTGCGATATCGAGCACATCCTGAGTTAATTTTTCCAGCAAAGAGAAACGGTTATTCTCTACATGCTGAATAATGTTTTTCGTTACGGTGCGATAATTCAGCGCATCGTTGATATCTTCGCTAGTGCGCGCTTTATCGGCGGGGTAGTGGATAGTCACATTGATAACAATATCCTGACGGTTGTTAATTTCTTCTTCCTTAATTCCGATAAACGTACGCAAACGAAGGTTCTTTATACGAATAATAGCGGCAGGTTGTGCCATTGCAGGTTCTCCGTTGTTTTACTTAGAATGAAATAATACACGAGAACCTGTTTCTGTTAACTATCCGAACGCTCATCACCGTGTTGTGCTTTTAGCAGTGCCTGCCCGGTGGCAGGGCGCGAACGGATCCGCTCATGCCAGTTCTTGACTGCCGGATACATTGCGAGGTCAATTCGCTGGCGAGTCCAGGCATTAACCCACGGCCAGCAGGCAATATCCGCAATGCTGTAGTTCTCGCCACCCAGCCAGGGCGAGTTTTCCAGCCGCTTGTTCAGTACATGGTACAGACGCTGAGTTTCAACCTGATAACGTTCAATAGCGTAAGGAATGGTTTGGGGGGCTGCGTGATTAAAATGATGATTTTGCCCAAGCATCGGCCCCAGTCCGCCTACCTGCCAGAATAACCACTGTAATGTGACGGCGCGTTCACGCGTTTCATGACTCAAAAAGAGTCCCGTTTTCTCAGCCAGATACAACAAAATGGCACCAGACTCAAAGAGGCTTAGCGGTTCGCCGCCATCGGCTGGAGAATGATCAACAATTGCCGGAATTTTGTTGTTAGGCGAAATGCGCAAAAATTCCGGGCGAAACTGACCTCCTTTCCCCAGGTCTACCTTTATTAAGCGATAATCCAGCCCTGCTTCTTCGAGAAACAGCGTAATTTTGTGACCATTGGGTGTCGGGGCGAAATAGAGATCGATCATTGCAGCTCCGGTTGTCTAATCATCTGAACACCACAAGTATAGAAAGCGCGGCGACTTGCGTGAGTATTCGTCACGTGACAGTGACAAAAAGGCTCTATAGTTTGATAGCAAGCCCCCTTTATTGCCGAGGACATAATGAGTAAACCCGCTATCACGCTTTGGTCAGATGCCCATTTTTTCTCCCCTTATGTGTTATCCGCCTGGGTGGCGTTGCAGGAGAAAGGCCTGTCGTTTCATATCAAGACCATCGACCTCGACAGCGGTGAACATTTGCAGCCGACGTGGCAAGGTTACGGTCAGACACGCCGTGTGCCGTTATTACAAATCGATGATTTTGAGTTGAGTGAATCTTCTGCCATTGCGGAGTATCTGGAAGATCGATTTGCGCCACCGACCTGGGAACGTATTTATCCGCTTGATTTAGAAAATCGTGCGCGAGCACGACAGATTCAGGCCTGGCTGCGCAGCGATCTGATGCCCATCCGCGAAGAACGCCCGACGGATGTTGTCTTTGCGGGGGCGAAAAAAGCGCCACTAACGGCCGAGGGAAAAGCCAGTGCAGAGAAACTGTTCGCGATGGCAGAACATTTGTTAGCACTGGGTCAGCCGAATTTATTTGGTGAATGGTGCATTGCTGATACTGATCTGGCGCTAATGATTAACCGCCTGGTACTACATGGCGATGAGGTGCCGGAACGCCTGGTGGATTATGCGACATTCCAGTGGCAGCGAGCGTCTGTCCAGCGTTTTATTGCACTTTCGGCGAAGCAATCTGGCTGATAGCAACGACAGAATCCAGTATCATAGCTTACGTTTTTTCGACGAGGAGTGAGTGATGAAACTGATGTTTGCATCGGACATTCATGGGTCGTTACCGGCGACGGAACGTGTTCTGGAGTTGTTTGTCCAAAGCGGTGCCCAGTGGCTGGTGATCCTTGGCGACGTGTTGAATCATGGCCCGCGTAATGCTTTACCGGAGGGTTACGCGCCAGCCAAAGTCGCTGAACGGCTTAATGAAGTGGCACATAAGGTTATCGCTGTGCGCGGCAACTGCGACAGCGAAGTGGATCAAATGCTGCTGCATTTCCCGATAACCGCGCCGTGGCAACAGGTATTACTGGAAAAACAACGTCTGTTTTTGACGCATGGTCATCTTTTTGGCCCGGAAAATCTACCTGCTTTAAACCAGAACGATGTGCTGGTGTACGGTCATACCCATCTGCCAGTGGCAGAACAGCGGGGGGAGATTTTCCACTTCAACCCCGGCTCGGTGAGTATTCCGAAAGGCGGTAATCCGGCGAGTTATGGCATGCTGGATAATGACGTACTTAGTGTAATCGCACTCAATGATCAAAGTATCATTGCGCAGGTCGCGATTAATCCGTAATTTACCCACAACTCAAAATGCGCCGTAAGAGCGCCAGAAAAAGAAGGTTTCCTGATAATGGAACAGCGTCGTTTGGCAAGTACTGAATGGGTGGATATTGTCAATGAAGAGAACGAAGTCATTGCACAAGCCAGCCGGGAACAAATGCGGGCACAGTGTCTGCGTCATCGTGCAACTTATATCGTCGTGCATGATGGCATGGGCAAAATTCTGGTCCAGCGTCGTACCGAGACAAAAGACTTTTTACCCGGCATGTTAGATGCGACCGCAGGCGGTGTAGTCCAGGCCGATGAGCAGCTGCTGGAATCCGCGCGTCGCGAAGCGGAAGAAGAGTTGGGCATTGCCGGTGTCCCCTTTGCCGAGCACGGGCAGTTCTATTTCGAAGATAAAAATTGCCGTGTCTGGGGCGCGTTGTTCAGCTGCGTCTCTCACGGTCCCTTCGCTCTACAGGAAGATGAAGTCAGTGAAGTTTGCTGGCTGACGCCGGAAGAAATCACCGCACGCTGCGATGAGTTCACTCCAGACTCGCTGAAAGCGCTGGCGTTGTGGATGAAGCGCAATGCCAAAAATGAAGCCGTAGAGACTGAAACGGCAGAATGAAAAAAGAGCCGCAATCGCGGCTCTTAACATTTTTAGTGGTAGCCCATCAACTGAGCGCCGATCACCACGACGCTGGACATAATAAACAGCAGTCCAAGCAGGGTCGCACCCACCTTCAGCCAGTTACGGAAGTCCACCCGGCAAACACCGAGCGTCGCCATTAACGAAGCTGAGGTTGGGTAAATGATGTGGCTGAAGCCATCACCAAACTGGAACGCCAGCACGGTAACCTGACGGTTAACACCGACCAGATCGCCAAGCGGTGCCAGTAACGGCATGGTTAACGCCGCCTGACCAGAACCGGACGTCACGAAGAAATTAAATACCGCCTGGAAGAGCAACATAAACCAGGCCGCGACTGCGTTATCCAGACCGCTAATGGCATTGGCAATGCTGTTGAGGATGGTATTTAACACGCTGGCATCACCCGCTTCACCATTACCGACCAGCAGCAAAATCCCTTTGGCGAAACCCACCAGCAGGGCAGGGGCGATCATCATTCGCGCCCCTTCGGTAAAGGATGAAGCCATGGTATTAACCGTCATGCCGTTAAGGCGGAAAACAACGCCGATGATGCCAATCACCAGACCCATGGTGAAGAACTGGCTGGCAATTTCAGGAATAAACCAGGCATTAACGATCACGCCCCAAATAACCCAGACCATTACGGCGGTCAGGACAATCAATACCAGCCAGTCACCAAAGGTAAACGGACGTTGTTCAACATCAGCCTGCTTTTCACGAAAGAAGCGGTCGGACTCATGCACGCGTGACAGAAGAGGATTCTTTTTCACTCGTGAGGCGTACACCATGGTAAAGATCAGGCCAATCAGAGTGGCGATAACCCACACCACGATGCGCAACCCGGAGCCAGAAAGCACCGGAACGCCGGCAATACCCTGAGCAACAACCACACAAAACGGGTTCATCCACGAACTGGCAAAACCGATTTGCGTGGCAATATAGGTCACAAGGACGGTGGTAATACTGTCATAGCCCAGCCGGACCATTAGCGGTGCGATGATAATGGCAAAGGCGACGGCCTCTTCTCCCATACCAAATATTGCGCCGCCAAGTGAAAACAGAATAAACAGCGCAGGAATAAAGAGAATTTCATTTCCGCGGGTATGGCGAATAAGCGCCAGGATACCGTTATCAATGGTTCCTGTACGCATCACAATGCCAAACGCGCCGCCAATCACCAGCATAAACATGATGATGCCAACGGCTGTCCCGTATTTCGATCCTGAGGTTAACCCTTCAAACGGGAAGTTCATCAGACCCGGGCGTTCATCGCCCGTCGTGAACAGCTGTACGCGGTGATACTCAGGTTCGCCTGCTTCGTTAGTCAGAATGCGAAATGAGTGTGGATCTACGACTTTGCGTGTTTTTGTTTGACCATCAACCTGATACTGCACTTCCTGACTGTCAAACATGCCCACCGGAACTACCCAGGTGGCAAGGCTGGTTAAAATGGCAACAAAAAAGATAATCACCAACGTATCGGGCATTGCCCATCTTCTTGTTGGTTTAGATTCAGTGATTGCGGACATAGCGCAAATATTCCCTTGCACAAAACAAAGTGGTAAGTATGCAAAGTGAGATGGCGCAATTCATTGATGCAGCGCAGTTAAGCAAGATAATCAGAAAGGATTAATGCAAATTAATAGAATAAAAAACCGGAAATAGTGACTATTTCCGGTTCAGATATCCGCAGCGCAAAGCTGCGGATGATGACGAGATTACTGCTGCTGTGCAGACTGAATCGCAGTCAGCGCGATGGTGTAGACGATATCATCAACCAGTGCGCCACGGGACAGGTCGTTAACCGGCTTGCGCATACCCTGCAGCATCGGTCCGATAGAGATCAGGTCAGCAGAACGCTGTACCGCTTTGTAGGTGGTGTTACCGGTGTTCAGATCCGGGAAGATGAACACGGTAGCGCGACCTGCAACCGGAGAGTTCGGTGCTTTGGATTTCGCAACGTCAGCCATTACCGCAGCGTCGTACTGCAGCGGACCGTCGATCATCAGATCAGGACGTTTTTCCTGCGCCAGACGAGTTGCTTCGCGAACTTTTTCTACGTCGCTACCAGCACCAGAAGTACCGGTGGAGTAGGAGAGCATAGCAACGCGCGGTTCGATACCGAAGGCCGCAGCGGAATCAGCGGACTGAATCGCGATTTCTGCCAGCTGTTCTGCGGTCGGATCCGGGTTGATCGCACAGTCACCGTAAACGTAAACCTGTTCCGGCAACAGCATGAAGAACACGGAAGATACCAGGGAGCTGCCCGGTGCAGTTTTGATCAGCTGCAGCGGCGGACGGATGGTGTTTGCGGTGGTGTGAACAGCACCGGAAACCAGACCATCAACTTCATCTTGTTCCAGCATCAGCGTACCGAGAACCACGTTGTCTTCCAGCTGTTCGCGGGCAACGGTTTCGGTCATGCCTTTGTTCTTACGCAGTTCGACCAGACGACCAACATAGTTTTCGCGAACCACTTCTGGATCAACGATTTCAATGCCTGCACCCAGTTCTACACCCTGAGAGGCTGCAACACGGTTGATCTCTGCTGGATTACCCAGCAGTACGCAAGTTGCGATACCACGTTCAGCACAGATAGCGGCTGCTTTAACGGTACGCGGTTCGTCACCTTCCGGCAGAACGATACGTTTGCCCGCTTTGCGCGCAAGTTCAGTCAGCTGATAACGGAACGCTGGCGGAGACAGACGACGGCTGCGCTCAGAAGTGGCAGTCAGAGAATCGATCCAGTCAGCGTTGATGTAGTTAGCAACGTATTCCTGAACTTTTTCGATACGCTCATGATCGTCAACCGGAACTTCCAGGTTGAAGCTCTGCAGGCTAAGAGAAGTCTGCCAGGTGTTGGTGTTCACCATAAATACCGGCAGGCCGGTAGCGAAAGCACGTTCGCACAGTTTAGAAATGCGCGCGTCCATTTCGTAGCCGCCAGTCAGCAGCAGGGCACCGATTTCTACGCCGTTCATGGCAGCCAGGCAAGCGGCAACCAGCACGTCAGGGCGGTCTGCGGAAGTCACCAGCAGAGAACCGGCACGGAAGTGCTCCAGCATGTGCGGAATGCTGCGTGCGCAGAAAGTGACGGATTTAACGCGGCGAGTATTGATGTCGCCTTCGTTGATGATGGTCGCATTCAGGTGGCGAGCCATATCGATCGCACGAGTCGCGATCAGGTCAAAGCTCCACGGCACAGCGCCGAGAACTGGCAGCGGGCTGGATTCTTGCAGCTTCGCCGGATCAACGTTGTTCACTTTTGCTTTGGTGGAGTCGTCAAAAATCTCGGACAGATCCGGACGGGTACGACCCTGCTCATCAACCGGAGCGTTCAGTTTGTTAACGATAACGCCGGTAATATTGGTGTTTTTTGCACCGCCGAAGCTGTTGCGAGTCAGTTCGATACGCTCTTTCAACTGTTCCGGAGTATCAGTTCCCTGAGACATAACGAAGACGATTTCTGCGTTCAGCGTTTTGGCGATTTCGTAGTTCAGAGACTGGGCAAACTGGTGCTTACGTGTCGGGACCAGACCTTCCACCAGAACGACTTCAGCGTCTTTGGTGTTAGCGTGGTAGTTCGCGATGATCTCTTCCATCAGCACATCTTTCTGATTGCTGGAAAGCAGACCTTCAACGTAGCTCATTTTCAGCGGTTCAGCGGCCGTCGTGGTGGAAGAGTTCGCACGCACGATAGTCGTAGTCTGATCGGGCGCATCGCCACCGGTACGCGGCTGAGCGATAGGTTTGAAAACGCTCAGACGAACGCCTTTGCGTTCCATTGCACGGATCACGCCAAGGCTGACGCTGGTCAGACCGACGCTGGTTCCGGTAGGGATCAGCATAATAATACGGGACACGGTTTATCCTCTTTCGTTACCGCCGATTTGGCGGGTTACAAAACAGCACCGCCAGCTGAGCTGGCGGTGTGAAATCAGGCAGTCAGGCGGCTCGCGTCTTGCGCGATAACCAGTTCTTCGTTGGTTGGGATAACCACCGCAGGACGGGTACCTTCTTTGTTGATGAAACCAGATTTGCCGAAACGTGCAGCCAGGTTGCGTTCATGATCAACTTCAAAGCCCAGCACGCCCAGTTTGCCCAGAGACAGTTCACGAACCATCGCGGCATTTTCACCGATACCACCGGTGAATACAACAGCGTCCAGACGACCATCCATCAGCGCAGTGTAGGCGCCGATGTATTTGGCCAGGCGGTGGCAGTAAACGTCCATTGCGCGCTTCGCGTCTTCTTTCGTCGCGTAGTTGTCTTCAACATAGCGGCAGTCGCTGGTCACTTCGGTCAGACCCAGCAGGCCAGACTCTTTGGTCAGCAGTTTGTTGATTGCGTCAACGCTCATGCCCAGGGTGTCGTGCAGGTGGAAGATGATCGCCGGATCGATATCACCAGAACGGGTACCCATGACCAGACCTTCCAGCGGGGTCAGGCCCATAGAGGTGTCAACGCATTTACCGTTGCGGATAGCAGAAACGGAACCACCGTTGCCCAGGTGGCAGGTGATGATGTTCAGTTCTTCTACCGGTTTGTTCAGCATTTTTGCCGCTTCCTGGGTTACATAGAAGTGGCTGGTGCCGTGCGCGCCGTAACGACGGATGCCGTGCTCTTTGTACAGGTTGTACGGCAGGGCGTAGAGGTAAGACTCTTCCGGCATAGTCTGGTGGAACGCGGTGTCAAATACAGCAACGTTTTTGTCTTTCAGCTGTGGGAAAGATTTCAGAGCTTCTTCGATACCGATCAGGTGAGCCGGGTTGTGCAGCGGTGCAAAAGAAGCTGCATCTTTGATACCCTGAATAACAGACTCATCGATCACTACGGAGCTGGTATACTTTTCGCCGCCGTGTACGATACGGTGACCGATAGCAGTCAGCTGCGCAGACAGTTCTGGTTTTTGTGCCAGAATAGTATTAACGATAAAGTTGAGCGCTTCGCTGTGAGCGGCGCCTGCACCTAAAGCCGCTTCCTGTTTATTGCCGTCCATTTTCCATTTGATACGTGCTTCGGGCAGGTGGAAACATTCGGCTAAACCAGAAAGGTACTCTTCACCATTTACTGCATCGATGATGGCAAATTTCAGTGAAGAACTACCGCAGTTCAGAACCAGTACTAACTTACTCGACATGGAAGTACCTATAATTGATACGTGGCTAAAAAAACGTCAGGGAGCCATAGAGCGTAGCGCATGATGACACCGACATTTATGATTAACATCATGCACTGCAAATTTTTTTTGCATGATGGAAGAAATATCTTGAGTCTATGCCATTTTGCGTAATTTTCAGCCAATGGCATAATGTATATGAATTTGACGACTCAATGAATATGTACTACTTAGGCCTTCAGGCTGCTAAAGGATACCTGATAGTGGGTATGGAAGACAAAATGTTTTGAACGTTGTCCCGCTGAGTTGTGAATTTGCACAAATTTTTGAATCTTTATATGTGAAGTTGAGGTGAAGCATGTCAACGCCGGATAATCGTTCTGTTAATTTTTTTAGCTTGTTTCGCCGGGGACAGCATTACTCAAAGACGTGGCCGCTGGAAAAACGCCTTGCCCCAGTCTTTGTCGAAAATCGCGTTATCAAGATGACGCGTTATGCGATCCGTTTTATGCCGCCGATCGCCGTATTTACTCTCTGCTGGCAGATTGCTCTGGGCGGTCAGCTTGGGCCGGCAGTTGCCACTGCGCTGTTCGCCTTAAGTTTACCCATGCAGGGATTGTGGTGGCTGGGCAAGCGTTCTGTAACGCCATTACCTCCTGCAATCCTCAACTGGTTTTATGACGTTCGCGGTAAATTGCAGGAGTCTGGACAGGTGTTGGCACCCGTTGAAGGCAAGCCTGATTACCAGGCATTAGCTGACACGCTTAAGCGTGCCTTCAAACAACTGGATAAAACTTTCCTTGATGATTTGTAATTGACCCCTGATTACGCATATAAAAGAAGGCATACTCAGCCTTCTTTTTTTTCACCGTAGTAGAGTGATACAGGAGTCAATAATGGAAATGACCAACGCGCAACGTCTTATTTTGTCTAACCAGTACAAGATGATGACTATGCTCGATCCGGCAAATGCTGAACGTTACCGTCGCCTGCAAACAATCATTGAGCGTGGTTATGGATTACAGATGCGTGAACTGGATCACGAGTTTGGCGAGCTGAAAGAAGAAACCTGCCGCACTATCATCGACATTATGGAGATGTATCATGCGTTGCATGTTTCCTGGTCTAATTTGCAGGACCAGCAATCCATCGATGAACGTCGTGTCACCTTCCTCGGCTTTGACGCCGCCACTGAAGCACGTTACCTCGGTTATGTCCGCTTTATGGTTAATGTGGAAGGGCGCTATACCCATTTTGACGCTGGAACTCACGGTTTTAACGCCCAGACGCCAATGTGGGAAAAATATCAGCGCATGCTTAATGTCTGGCATGCCTGCCCGCGTCAGTACCATTTGAGCGCCAACGAAATTAATCAAATTATTAACGCCTGAGGAGGCCCGCGTGCGGTGCAAAGGTTTTCTGTTTGATCTTGATGGAACGCTGGTGGATTCCCTGCCTGCGGTAGAACGGGCGTGGAGCAACTGGGCCAGACGTCATGGGTTATCGCCGGAAGAGGTGCTGGCTTTCATTCACGGTAAACAGGCGATCACCTCTCTGCGCCATTTTATGGCGGGCAAATCCGAGGCAGACATTGCCGCCGAGTTTACGCGTCTGGAGCACATCGAGGCCACGGAAACCGAAGGTATTACCGCGCTTCCGGGGGCAATCGCCTTACTCAATCATTTGAATAAAGCAGGTATTCCGTGGGCTATTGTGACTTCTGGCTCCATGCCGGTAGCGCGAGCGCGTCATAAAATAGCGGGGCTTCCCGCGCCAGAGGTGTTTGTAACCGCTGAGCGGGTGAAGCGCGGAAAACCAGAACCTGATGCGTATCTGTTAGGCGCGCAGCTGCTGGGGCTTGCGCCGCAGGAGTGTGTTGTGGTGGAAGATGCTCCCGCTGGCGTGCTTTCAGGTCTGGCGGCGGGTTGCCATGTTATTGCGGTTAATGCCCCGGCAGATACCCCGCGCCTGAATGAAGTCGATTTAGTCCTCCACAGTCTGGAGCAAATTACTGTGACCAAACAGCCAAATGGCGATGTTATTATTCAGTGAAACACCTGATCATGATTTAGCCCCGTCTCGTCGGGGCTTTTTTATGGCAGAATCAAGTTATCCCCCTCAATTAACAAGGATAAGTTGTGAACGGTGAATTGATTTGGGTTCTTTCATTACTGGCCGTTGCCATCGTCTTGTTTGCGACGGGCAGAGTGCGTATGGATGCGGTCGCTTTGTTTGTTATTGTCGCGTTTGCATTAAGCGGAACGCTGACGGTCCCCGAAGTATTTTCCGGCTTTTCCGATCCTAACGTTGTCCTGATTGCCGCCTTGTTTATTATTGGCGATGGTTTGGTCCGTACCGGTGTTGCCACTGTAATGGGGACATGGCTGGTCAAAGTGGCGGGCAACAGTGAAATCAAAATGTTGGTTTTGTTGATGCTGACCGTCGCGGGGCTTGGCGCGTTTATGAGTTCAACCGGCGTTGTCGCTATCTTTATTCCCGTGGTGTTAAGCGTTGCCATGCGTATGCAAACGTCGCCGTCGCGTCTGATGATGCCGTTAAGTTTTGCCGGGCTCATAAGCGGCATGATGACGCTGGTGGCGACACCGCCGAACCTGGTAGTCAACAGTGAATTGCTGCGTGAAGGCTATCACGGCTTCAGTTTCTTTAGCGTAACACCTATTGGCCTGGTCGTGCTGGTGCTGGGTATTTTGTATATGTTAGTGATGCGTTTCATGCTGAAAGGGGATACCCAGACCCCACAACGCGAAGGCTGGACGCGCCGAACCTTTCGCGATCTTATCCGTGAATATCGACTGACCGGGCGTGCGCGACGTCTGGCTATTCGCCCCGGATCGCCAATGATTGGTCAACGACTGGACGATCTCAAATTACGTGAACGTTATGGTGCTAACGTCATCGGTGTTGAACGCTGGCGGCGTTTTCGTCGCGTTATCGTGAACGTTAATGGGGTTTCTGAATTTCGCGCGCGTGACGTTTTGCTTATTGATATGTCTGCGGCTGATGTCGATCTCCGGCAATTTTGTAGTGAGCAATTGCTGGAGCCGATGGTACTGCGCGGCGAGTATTTTTCTGACCAGGCCCTTGATGTGGGCATGGCAGAGATTTCATTAATTCCTGAGTCAGAACTTATTGGTAAATCGGTGCGCGAAATTGGTTTTCGTACCCGCTACGGATTGAATGTAGTGGGGCTAAAGCGCAATGGCGTGGCGCTGGAAGGTTCGCTGGCGGATGAGCCTCTGCTGCTGGGCGATATCATCCTGGTTGTGGGTAACTGGAAACTGATCGGTATGCTGGCCAAACAGGGCCGCGACTTCGTAGCGCTGAACTTACCGGAAGAGGTGAGTGAAGCATCGCCCGCGCACAGCCAGGCACCCCATGCGATTTTCTGTCTGGTGCTAATGGTGGCGTTAATGCTGACCGATGAAATTCCTAATCCAGTTGCCGCTATCATCGCCTGCCTGCTGATGGGGAAATTCCGCTGTATCGATGCCGAAAGTGCCTATAAATCCATTCACTGGCCGAGCATTATTTTGATCGTTGGGATGATGCCGTTTGCTGTGGCATTACAGAAAACGGGAGGTGTCGCGCTGGCGGTGAAAGGGCTGATGGACATTGGCGGCGGTTATGGGCCACATATGATGCTGGGTTGTTTGTTTGTCTTGTCGGCGGTTATTGGGCTATTTATTTCTAATACCGCGACGGCGGTGTTGATGGCTCCGATTGCGCTGGCTGCTGCCAAAACGATGGGTGTGTCGCCTTATCCATTTGCGATGGTCGTGGCGATGGCAGCATCCGCCGCCTTTATGACGCCGGTTTCTTCACCGGTTAACACACTGGTTTTAGGTCCGGGGAATTACAGCTTCAGTGACTTTGTTAAGTTGGGGGTACCGTTCACCATTATCGTGATGGCGGTTTGTGTGGTGATGATCCCGATGCTGTTTCCGTTTTGACAAGAGCCTGATGTCGCATCCGGTGCTTATTGCCTGATGCGACGCAGACTCCGGCTGCTTACAGCGGTGAATCCTGGCTAATCTCATCGAGCGAAAGATGGAAGCTGGGAACAAATACTTCCATGAAGTAGTCCATCTCCTGGCTGCGGCGCGCTTCAAGCGTCGCTTCCAGTCGCGTTTTTGCCAGCAAGAATTCATTATTTCCGGCCGCGAGCTCTTCCAGACATTTCAGATATGCACACAGTGCATCTGCCTGTTTCACCAGCGATTTTTCTTCATCGCTATATGCATGCTCGTCAATTAACGGCGCAAAGATATCCTGCAGCTCTTCCGGAACCATATCGACCAGTTTTTGCTGAGCGATTTTTTCAATAGCCTTGTATTCCTGAGCGATTTGCGAATTGAAGTATTTCACCGGAGTAGGGAGATCTCCGGTGAGCACTTCTGAAGCATCGTGGTACATCGCCAGTAAAGCGATACGTTCGGCGTTGACATTACCGCCAAATTTACGATTTTTGATAGCTGCCAGCGCATGGGCGACCATCGCTACCTGCAAACTGTGTTCGGACACATTTTCCGTCCGCACGTTGCGCATTAGCGGCCAGCGGTTAATGAGTTTCAGGCGGGAGAGATGGGCAAAAAAATGGCTCTGTTTCATAGTGACCTTACGTATGATGACATCATCAGGTCATTGTGGCGGGATAACACTGCCGGATGCAATCTCCGGCAGTGAAATTAAGATTACAGCTGATGATAACCAGAAAGGAAACGCGCGAACTTGCTCAAAGACAGCTCGATATCATCGACACGCGGTAGCGTGACAATGCGGAAGTGATCCGGCCACGGCCAGTTGAATGCCGTCCCTTGCACCAACAGGACTTTTTCCTGCAACAGGAAATCCAGCACCATTTTCTGATCGTCGTGAATGTTAAAGCGTTTGGCGTCGATTTTCGGGAACATATACAGCGCACCACGAGGTTTCACGCAGGAAACGCCCGGAATATCGTTGATCAATTCCCACGCGCGGTTACGCTGCTCATAAAGACGACCGCCAGGGGTAATAAATTCACTGATGCTCTGATAACCACCCAGTGCGGTCTGAATGGCGTGTTGCGCAGGAACGTTAGCACACAGGCGCATTGAAGCCAGCATTTCCAGACCTTCGATGTAACCTTTGGCGTGTTTTTTCGGCCCGTTCAACACCATCCACCCCTGACGGAAGCCTGCAACGCGGTACGTTTTCGACAGTCCGTTAAAGGTAATGGTCAGCAGGTCAGGTGCCAGCGGCGCAATGGAGTGATGCTCAGCGTCGTCGTAGAGAATTTTGTCATAAATTTCATCGGCGAAGATAATGAGATTATGCTGACGTGCAATCTCCACAATCTCCATTAAAAGCTCTTTGGAATATACCGCGCCGGTTGGGTTATTTGGGTTGATAATAACGATCCCACGCGTACGAGGCGTAATTTTAGCGCGAATATCATCGAGGTCCGGGAACCAGTCAGAGGATTCATCGCAAAGATAATGCACCGCTTTACCGCTGGAGAGCGAAACCGCTGCGGTCCATAGTGGGTAATCAGGTGCAGGAACCAACATTTCGTCCCCGCTGTTCAGCAATGCCTGCATTGCCTGAACGATAAGCTCCGATACACCATTGCCGATGTAAATATCTTCCACGGTAACATCACGCATGCCACGAGCCTGGTAGTGCTGCATGATGGCTTTACGCGCGGAGTAAAGACCTTTGGAATCGCAATACCCTTGAGCGGTAGGCAGGTTGCGTATCACGTCAACGAGAATTTCATCTGGCGCGTCAAAACCGAACGGGGCAGGGTTGCCGATGTTCAGTTTCAGTACCTTGTTACCTTCTTCTTCCAGGCGTTTTGCTTCTTTCAGCACCGGACCACGGATGTCATAACAGACATTCTCTAATTTGCTGGATTTTTCAATGGGGGACATGAATCTTGACCTTTTTTGCTGTTATCGCCACTCCCTGCCGTGGAAGTCAGCTTAGAACAATGTACTCCCCCAGGACGGTGTTTTGAAGGTCTGCAGAATAAGATTTTGCCAGAGGGGAAGGCTCGATTGTGCTGTTAATAACTTAATAATGGCAAAATAATGAGGTGCATATGCTTAATAAGTAATGTTATGTAGTGAATTATTCTGATTCTTAATTGTAAGTGTGGTTTTTTTATCTGTAAGATAATTGTGTGAAAATGCCTCGTTTAAGAATTCACTACTGAATCGCGATGATGATATTTCCGCATTACGGAGAGTTTAACAGCGTGATGATTTCCGAGGTGTCACAATGGGGGCAAGGCGTGAAACTATTGTTAAGCGGAATTAATGAATGGGGATGATGCTAATTAATTATTATTTAATATTCAAAAAGGTTTTGTTGTGCTTATTAATAATAGAAGATTACTTTGCCTAACATAACATAACTTTGCATCAGATAATTCGCAATGACCCTTATAAATAAAAGGTTTTTGGGGTAAAATGCTTGCATAAATGACGGATCCCTGCTCTTGATGCCGCCTCACCATTGCTGTTTGTACGTGTTCGCGTATGACCAGCGATGCTGTACGAGAGTGGAACAAGGACTCACATTTACATTTATACAAACACGCGCATGTCATAAATAGAAAAGAGTGAGTAACTTAATAGATATGCGATCCCTGAAGATATATTCTGTGATCTACTTCAGGCATTATAACGGAACAATGTGAGTCACTTTTTTAGTGCAACTCATATGCATTTTTACTTTCGTCCGGGTTCCGGATGAAACTGCCAGGGAGGCACATTACAAATGGAATTGCTTGTTTGTGTGTGCACAGCATTAACCAGCTCAGTATGAGCCGCCAGTAAGTGATAATATATGATAAGTGCAAATCGTCCGATAATTAACCTCGACCTCGATCTGCTGAGAACATTTGTTGCTGTTGCCGATCTGAACACTTTTGCTGCCGCAGCTGCCGCTGTGTGTCGTACTCAGTCCGCCGTAAGTCAGCAAATGCAGCGTCTGGAACAACTCGTTGGGAAAGAACTGTTCGCTCGTCACGGTCGCAACAAACTGTTAACTGAACATGGCATTCAACTTCTTGGTTACGCCAGAAAAATTCTGCGTTTTAATGATGAGGCCTGCTCATCATTAATGTTCAGTAATCTTCAGGGCGTGTTAACTATCGGTGCTTCAGATGAATCTGCCGATACGATCTTACCTTTCCTGTTAAATCGCGTGAGTTCGGTTTATCCGAAACTAGCGCTGGATGTCCGCGTTAAACGTAATGCCTATATGGCAGAAATGCTGGAATCCCAGGAAGTGGATTTGATGGTAACCACCCATCGTCCTTCAACGTTTAAGGCATTGAACCTGCGTACCTCGCCAACACACTGGTACTGCGCAGCGGAATACGTATTGCAAAAAGGTGAGCCGATCCCTCTTGTGTTGCTGGATGATCCAAGTCCGTTTCGCGATATGGTGCTGGCGACGCTTAATAAAGCAGATATTCCCTGGCGACTGGCTTATGTCGCATCGACGCTTCCGGCCGTTCGTGCGGCAGTGAAAGCCGGTCTTGGCGTGACGGCAAGGCCGGTCGAGATGATGAGTCCGGACCTGCGTGTGCTGAGTGGAGTAGATGGCTTACCGCCGCTACCTGATACCGAATATTTGCTGTGCTATGACCCGTCCAGTAATAATGAGCTGGCCCAGGTGATCTATCAGGCGATGGAGAGCTACCATAATCCGTGGCAATACAGCCCAATGTCTGCTCCGGAAGGAGATGACTCATTGTTGATTGAAAGGGATATCGAGTAATCGACGGACGATAGATAATTCCTGAGACAATAGTGTAAAAACGAACCGCTGGGTTTATTTTAAACCCCAGCGGCTTTTTTTTAGTAAAAAGCCTTCCTCGTATCGTGCAGAACGTACAAAACTGTTCATTTTTCAATCACCAGAGATTCACGCCCCGTACGCACAAATAATCACCTGAAAAAAATCTCCTGCTACAATAATGTTAAAAAATACGTGAATTTGTTGCTGCATTTTTGTTATAGAATGACAAAAGCGTGTCACAGATCAAGAAAATACTCTCTTTTGGGGGGAGGAATCGACACAAATTCCTGTCAAAATAGACCCGTATTTTTTCCATTGCTTCACAACGGACACGATTCAACAACATCTAATTTTCCTGGAGTCGTCAATGATCTGGGGAGAAAGGGCGCCAAATGCAAATGTTGTTGTCATTGTGTAAATCAGTGTGAAGAAACCTTTGTTAAAGTTGACAAAAGGTTATAGAAAGGAGTAAAAGACCACATCAATTAGCTGTATAAAATAGTTTCTGCAGTTATTGTAAGGTTTTTTTATTCCTCCCCATGAATCGATGTGGCGTCCATCTGCCGTAAAGAGCAGAGAATCAGGCGCTACTTTTGATGAGTAAGCAATGAGTATGTCAACATCCACTGAAGTCATCGCTCATCACTGGGCATTCGCTATCTTTCTTATCGTTGCCATTGGCCTGTGTTGCCTGATGCTGGTAGGCGGTTGGTTTTTAGGCGGTCGCGCACGCGCGAGGTCAAAAAACGTTCCGTTTGAATCCGGTATCGACTCGGTCGGCTCCGCCCGCTTACGCCTGTCCGCCAAGTTTTATCTGGTGGCCATGTTCTTCGTTATCTTCGACGTTGAAGCGCTGTATCTGTTCGCATGGTCAACCTCTATCCGCGAAAGCGGCTGGGTAGGCTTTGTGGAAGCTGCAATTTTTATTTTTGTGTTACTGGCAGGTCTGGTTTATCTGGTGCGTATTGGCGCGCTGGACTGGACGCCCGCGCGTTCACGCCGCGAGCGTATGAACCCGGAAACGAACAGTATCGCTAATCGTCAACGCTAACCGCGAGGCATTAAGATGGATTATACGCTCACCCGCATAGATCCCAACGGTGAGAACGACCGTTACCCCCTGCAAAAGCAGGAGATCGTAACCGACCCTCTGGAGCAAGAAGTTAACAAAAACGTGTTTATGGGCAAGCTCAATGACATGGTTAACTGGGGTCGTAAAAACTCAATTTGGCCGTATAACTTCGGTCTTTCCTGCTGTTACGTTGAGATGGTGACTTCGTTTACCGCGGTGCATGACGTGGCGCGTTTTGGCGCTGAAGTATTGCGTGCTTCGCCGCGTCAGGCTGACCTGATGGTGGTTGCAGGAACCTGCTTTACCAAAATGGCACCGGTTATTCAGCGTTTGTATGACCAGATGCTGGAACCAAAATGGGTTATCTCAATGGGTGCCTGTGCCAACTCCGGCGGTATGTACGATATTTATTCCGTTGTGCAGGGCGTTGATAAATTCATCCCGGTTGATGTGTATATCCCGGGCTGTCCGCCGCGTCCTGAAGCGTACATGCAGGCACTGATGCTGTTGCAGGAATCTATCGGTAAAGAACGTCGTCCGCTCTCCTGGGTGGTTGGCGATCAGGGCGTTTATCGCGCCAATATGCAATCAGAGCGCGAACGCAAGCGCGGTGAACGCATTGCCGTTACCAACCTGCGTACACCTGACGAGATTTAATTTGCGCCTGTCGGCAAAGGGAATTTTCTTCGCTTATTCCTAAATCTATTTCGCGAAGCTTACTGCGCCGACAGTCACCACGGACCATTTGCAATGGTGAACAATATGACCGACTTAACCGCGCAAGAACCCGCCTGGCAGACCCGCGATCATCTTGATGATCCGGTGATTGGCGAACTGCGCAACCGTTTTGGGCCGGATGCCTTTACTGTTCAGGCGACTCGCACCGGGGTTCCCGTTGTGTGGATCAAGCGTGAACAATTACTGGAAGTGGGCGATTTCTTAAAGAAACTGCCGAAACCTTACGTCATGCTGTTTGACTTACACGGCATGGACGAACGTCTGCGCACACACCGCGAAGGGTTACCTGCCGCGGATTTTTCCGTTTTCTACCATCTGATTTCTATCGATCGTAACCGCGACATCATGCTGAAGGTGGCGCTGGCAGAAAACGACCTGCACGTACCGACCTTTACCAAATTATTCCCGAACGCTAACTGGTATGAGCGTGAAACCTGGGATCTATTTGGCATTACATTCGACGGTCACCCGAACCTGCGCCGCATCATGATGCCGCAAACCTGGAAAGGTCACCCGCTGCGTAAAGATTACCCGGCGCGCGCTACCGAATTCTCGCCGTTTGAGCTGACCAAAGCCAAACAGGATCTGGAGATGGAAGCCCTGACCTTCAAACCGGAAGAGTGGGGGATGAAGCGCGGCACCGAAAATGAGGACTTCATGTTCCTCAACCTCGGTCCGAACCACCCGTCTGCGCACGGTGCTTTCCGTATCGTTTTGCAGCTTGATGGCGAAGAGATTGTCGACTGCGTACCAGACATCGGTTACCACCACCGTGGCGCAGAGAAAATGGGCGAACGCCAGTCCTGGCACAGCTACATTCCGTATACCGACCGTATCGAATACCTCGGCGGCTGCGTTAACGAAATGCCTTATGTGCTGGCGGTAGAGAAACTGGCTGGGATCACCGTGCCGGATCGCGTTAACGTCATTCGCGTAATGCTCTCCGAACTGTTCCGCATCAACAGTCACCTGCTGTATATCTCCACCTTTATTCAGGACGTCGGCGCGATGACGCCAGTGTTCTTCGCCTTTACCGATCGTCAGAAAATTTACGATCTGGTGGAAGCAATCACTGGTTTTCGTATGCACCCGGCGTGGTTCCGTATTGGCGGCGTAGCGCACGACCTGCCGCGCGGCTGGGATCGCCTGCTGCGTGAGTTCCTCGACTGGATGCCGAAACGTCTGGCGTCTTACGAGAAAGCGGCGCTGCAAAACACCATTCTGAAAGGTCGTTCCCAGGGCGTTGCCGCTTACGGCGCGAAAGAGGCGCTGGAGTGGGGCACCACCGGCGCGGGCCTGCGTGCCACCGGGATCGACTTCGACGTGCGTAAGGCGCGTCCTTATTCTGGCTATGAAAACTTCGACTTCGAAATTCCGGTGGGCGGTGGTGTTTCTGACTGCTACACCCGCGTAATGCTGAAAGTAGAAGAGTTGCGCCAGAGTCTGCGTATTCTTGAGCAGTGCCTCAACAACATGCCGGAAGGCCCGTTCAAAGCGGATCACCCGCTGACCACGCCGCCGCCGAAAGAGCGCACGCTGCAACATATCGAAACCCTGATCACCCACTTCCTGCAAGTGTCGTGGGGTCCGGTGATGCCTGCCAATGAATCCTTCCAGATGGTTGAGGCGACCAAGGGGATCAACAGTTACTACCTGACCAGCGACGGCAGCACCATGAGTTATCGCACCCGTATCCGTACGCCGAGTTATGCGCATTTGCAGCAAATTCCGGCGGCGATCCGCGGCAGCCTGGTGTCTGACCTGATTGTTTATCTGGGCAGTATCGATTTTGTTATGTCAGATGTGGACCGCTAATTATGCACGAGAATCAACAACCACAAACCGAGGCTTTTGAGCTGAGTGCGGCAGAGCGTGAAGCGATTGAGCACGAGATGCACCACTACGAAGACCCGCGTGCGGCGTCCATTGAAGCGCTGAAAATCGTTCAGAAGCAGCGTGGCTGGGTGCCGGATGGCGCGATCCACGCGATCGCCGATGTGCTGGGTATTCCGGCGAGCGACGTCGAAGGCGTGGCAACGTTTTATAGCCAGATCTTCCGTCAGCCAGTAGGCCGCCATGTGATCCGTTATTGCGACAGCGTGGTCTGTCACATCAACGGTTACCAGGGTATTCAGGCGGCGCTGGAGAAAAAACTGAACATCAAACCAGGGCAAACGACATTTGACGGTCGCTTCACGCTGCTGCCAACTTGCTGCCTGGGGAACTGTGATAAAGGGCCAAACATGATGATCGATGAGGACACTCACGCGCATCTGACCCCGGAAGCGATCCCTGAACTGCTGGAGCGGTATAAATGAAAAACATTATCCGTACTCCCGAAACGCATCCGCTGACCTGGCGTCTGCGCGATGACAAACAGCCAGTGTGGCTGGACGAATATCGCAGCAAAAACGGTTACGAAGGCGCGCGTAAGGCGCTGACCGGGTTGTCTCCGGACGAAATCGTTAATCAGGTAAAAGACTCTGGTCTGAAAGGGCGCGGTGGCGCAGGCTTCTCGACTGGCCTGAAGTGGAGCCTGATGCCGAAAGACGAATCCATGAATATCCGTTACCTACTGTGTAACGCCGATGAAATGGAGCCGGGCACCTATAAAGACCGTCTGCTGATGGAGCAACTGCCGCACCTGCTGGTGGAAGGCATGCTCATCTCCGCGTTTGCGCTGAAAGCTTACCGTGGCTATATCTTCCTGCGCGGCGAATATATCGAAGCGGCAGTGAATCTGCGTCGTGCCATTGCCGAAGCCACCGAAGCGGGTCTGCTTGGCAAAAACATTATGGGAACAGGTTTCGATTTCGAACTGTTCGTCCATACCGGGGCAGGGCGCTACATCTGCGGTGAAGAAACAGCGTTAATCAACTCCCTGGAAGGGCGTCGCGCTAACCCACGCTCGAAACCGCCCTTCCCGGCAACCTCCGGTGCATGGGGTAAACCAACCTGCGTTAACAACGTCGAAACCCTGTGTAACGTTCCGGCGATCCTCGCTAACGGCGTGGAGTGGTATCAGAACATCTCGAAAAGTAAAGATGCTGGCACCAAGCTGATGGGCTTCTCTGGTCGGGTGAAAAATCCGGGTCTGTGGGAATTGCCGTTCGGCACCACCGCACGCGAGATCCTCGAAGACTACGCTGGTGGTATGCGTGACGGTCTGAAATTCAAAGCCTGGCAGCCAGGCGGAGCGGGGACTGACTTCCTGACCGAAGCGCACCTTGACCTGCCGATGGAATTCGAAAGTATCGGTAAAGCGGGAAGCCGTCTGGGTACGGCGCTGGCGATGGCGGTTGACCATGAGATCAACATGGTGTCGCTGGTGCGTAACCTGGAAGAGTTTTTCGCCCGTGAGTCCTGCGGCTGGTGTACGCCATGCCGCGACGGTCTGCCGTGGAGCGTGAAAATTCTGCGTGCGCTGGAGCGTGGCGAAGGCCAGCCGGGCGATATCGAAACACTTGAGCAACTGTGTCGATTCTTAGGCCCGGGTAAAACTTTCTGTGCCCACGCACCTGGTGCAGTGGAGCCGTTACAGAGCGCCATCAAATATTTCCGCGAAGAATTTGAGGCGGGAATCAAACAGCCGTTCAGCAATACCCATTTGATTAATGGGATTCAGCCAAACCTGCTGAAAGAGCGCTGGTAACCGAATTTCGATTAACGCTCAGTCTCTGACTGAGAAAACTGGAAGCATGCTAATGGCTACAATTCATGTAGACGGCAAAGAATACGAGGTCAACGGAGCGGACAACCTGCTGGAAGCTTGTCTGTCTCTGGGCCTTGATATTCCTTACTTTTGCTGGCATCCGGCGCTGGGAAGCGTCGGTGCTTGCCGCCAGTGTGCGGTGAAGCAATACCAAAACGCGGAAGACACGCGTGGTCGCCTGGTGATGTCCTGTATGACACCGGCTTCCGATGGCACCTTTATTTCCATTGACGACGAAGAAGCGAAACAGTTTCGTGAAAGTGTGGTCGAGTGGTTGATGACCAACCACCCGCACGACTGTCCGGTATGTGAAGAGGGCGGTAACTGCCATCTTCAGGATATGACTGTGATGACCGGACACAGCTTCCGTCGCTACCGTTTCACTAAACGTACCCACCGTAATCAGGATTTGGGGCCATTCATCTCTCACGAAATGAACCGCTGCATCGCCTGCTACCGCTGTGTGCGTTACTACAAAGATTACGCTGACGGTACGGACCTGGGCGTTTACGGTGCGCACGACAACGTCTACTTCGGTCGCCCGGAAGACGGCACGCTGGAAAGCGAATTTTCCGGTAACCTGGTCGAAATTTGCCCGACCGGCGTATTCACCGACAAAACGCACTCCGAGCGTTACAACCGTAAATGGGATATGCAGTTTGCGCCGAGCATCTGCCAGCAATGTTCCATCGGCTGTAACATCAGCCCCGGCGAGCGTTATGGCGAACTGCGTCGTATCGAAAACCGTTACAACGGTACGGTAAACCACTACTTCCTCTGCGACCGTGGTCGTTTCGGTTACGGTTACGTCAACCTGAAAGATCGTCCGCGTCAGCCAGTACAGCGTCGTGGCGATGATTTCATTACCCTCAACGCCGAACAGGCAATGCAGGGTGCAGCAGATATTCTGCGTCAGTCGAAGAAAGTGATCGGTATTGGTTCTCCGCGTGCCAGCGTGGAAAGCAACTTTGCGCTGCGTGAGCTGGTGGGCGAAGAAAACTTCTATACCGGTATCGCTCACGGTGAGCAGGAACGTCTGCAACTGGCGCTGAAAGTACTGCGTGAAGGCGGCATTTATACTCCGGCTCTGCGTGAAATCGAATCTTACGATGCGGTACTGGTGCTGGGCGAAGACGTTACCCAGACCGGCGCGCGCGTTGCGCTGGCGGTGCGCCAGGCGGTAAAAGGTAAAGCGCGCGAAATGGCGGCAGCACAGAAAGTGGCTGACTGGCAGATTGCGGCAATCCTCAACATCGGTCAACGTGCGAAGCATCCGCTGTTTGTTACCAACGTTGATGACACCCGTCTGGATGATATCGCGGCGTGGACTTACCGCGCACCGGTTGAAGATCAGGCGCGTTTAGGTTTTGCCATCGCCCATGCGCTGGACAACTCCGCACCGGCAGTTGACGGCATAGAGCCTGAGCTGCAAAGCAAAATCGACGTCATCGTGCAGGCACTGGCTGGTGCGAAGAAACCGTTGATTATCTCCGGGACGAACGCTGGTAGCGCTGAAGTGATTCAGGCTGCGGCTAACGTGGCGAAAGCCCTGAAAGGTCGCGGCGCTGACGTCGGTATCACCATGATTGCCCGTTCCGTCAACAGCATGGGGCTGGGCATTATAGGCGGTGGATCGCTTGAAGAAGCGTTAACTGAACTGGAAACCGGACGCGCCGACGCGGTGGTGGTGCTGGAAAACGATCTGCATCGTCACGCTTCCGCTACCCGCGTGAATGCTGCGCTGGCTAAAGCGCCGCTGGTGATGGTGGTTGACCATCAACGCACAGCGATTATGGAAAACGCTCATCTGGTACTTTCCGCCGCCAGCTTTGCTGAAAGCGACGGTACGGTGATCAACAACGAAGGCCGCGCCCAACGTTTCTTCCAAGTTTACGATCCGGCTTATTACGACAGCCAAACTGTCATGCTGGAAAGCTGGCGCTGGCTGCACTCGCTGCATAGCACCCTGCTGAGCCGTGAAGTGGACTGGACGCAGCTCGACCACGTGATTGACGCTGTTGTGGCGAAAATCCCGGAACTGGCAGGTATCAAAGATGCTGCGCCGGATGCGACATTCCGTATTCGTGGGCAGAAACTGGCCCGTGAACCGCATCGCTATAGCGGTCGTACCGCCATGCGCGCCAATATCAGCGTTCATGAGCCGCGTCAGCCGCAGGATATTGACACCATGTTCACCTTCTCGATGGAAGGTAACAACCAGCCGACCGCGCACCGTTCGCAAGTGCCGTTTGCCTGGGCGCCAGGCTGGAACTCCCCGCAGGCGTGGAACAAATTCCAGGACGAAGTGGGCGGCAAACTGCGTTTTGGCGATCCGGGCGTGCGTCTGTTTGAAACCAGCGAAAACGGTCTGGATTACTTCACCAGCGTACCGGCACGCTTCCAGCCGCAGGACGGGAAATGGCGTATCGCGCCGTACTACCACCTGTTTGGCAGCGATGAATTGTCACAGCGTGCTCCGGTCTTCCAGAGCCGTATGCCGCAGCCGTACATCAAACTCAACCCAGCGGATGCCGCGAAGTTGGGTGTGAACGCAGGTACACGCGTCTCCTTTAGTTACGATGGCAACACGGTCACGCTGCCGGTTGAAATCGCCGAAGGGCTGACAGCAGGGCAGGTGGGCTTGCCGATGGGTATGTCCGGCATTGCTCCGGTGCTGGCTGGCGCGCATCTTGAGGATCTCAAGGAGGCACAACAATGAGTTGGATATCACCGGAACTGATTGAGATCCTGCTGACCGTCCTTAAAGCGGTGGTGATCCTGCTGGTGGTAGTCACCTGTGGGGCATTCATGAGCTTTGGCGAACGTCGCCTGCTGGGTCTGTTCCAGAACCGTTATGGACCTAACCGTGTTGGCTGGGGCGGTTCGCTCCAGCTGGTTGCGGACATGATCAAAATGTTCTTTAAAGAAGACTGGATCCCGAAATTCTCGGATCGTGTCATCTTTACCCTGGCACCGATGATTGCCTTTACCTCGCTGCTGCTGGCCTTTGCAATTGTGCCAGTCAGTCCGGGTTGGGTGGTTGCCGACCTGAACATCGGGATTTTGTTCTTCCTGATGATGGCAGGTCTGGCGGTTTACGCGGTGCTGTTTGCGGGCTGGTCAAGTAACAACAAATACTCGCTGCTGGGGGCGATGCGTGCTTCTGCGCAGACCCTGAGCTACGAAGTGTTCCTCGGGCTTTCCCTGATGGGCGTGGTGGCGCAGGCCGGTTCATTCAACATGACCGACATCGTCAACAGCCAGGCGCATGTGTGGAACGTCATCCCGCAATTCTTTGGTTTTATTACCTTTGCCATCGCGGGCGTGGCGGTGTGTCACCGTCACCCGTTTGACCAGCCGGAAGCCGAGCAGGAACTGGCGGATGGTTACCACATTGAATATTCCGGTATGAAGTTCGGTCTGTTCTTCGTGGGCGAATACATCGGGATTGTGACCATCTCTGCACTGATGGTGACGCTGTTCTTCGGTGGCTGGCAAGGCCCGTTGTTACCGCCATTCATCTGGTTCGCGCTGAAAACCGCGTTCTTTATGATGATGTTCATTTTGATTCGTGCGTCGTTACCGCGTCCGCGTTATGACCAGGTAATGTCCTTCGGCTGGAAAATCTGCCTGCCGCTGACGCTGATCAACTTGCTGGTAACGGCGGCTGTCATTCTCTGGCAGGCGCAATAAGGGGCAATAAGACCATGACCTTAAAAGAATTGTTAGTAGGTTTCGGTACCCAGGTTCGTAGTATCTGGATGATCGGCCTGCACGCGTTCGCCAAACGCGAAACGCGAATGTACCCGGAAGAGCCGGTCTATCTGCCGCCCCGTTATCGTGGTCGTATCGTTCTGACCCGCGATCCGGACGGCGAAGAGCGTTGCGTAGCCTGTAACCTCTGCGCGGTAGCCTGCCCGGTCGGCTGTATCTCGCTGCAAAAAGCAGAAACCAAAGACGGTCGCTGGTATCCGGAATTTTTCCGCATCAACTTCTCACGCTGCATTTTCTGTGGTCTGTGCGAAGAAGCCTGTCCGACCACGGCGATTCAGTTAACCCCGGATTTCGAAATGGGGGAATACAAGCGCCAGGATCTGGTTTACGAGAAAGAGGATCTGCTGATCTCCGGTCCGGGCAAATACCCGGAATATAACTTCTACCGGATGGCAGGTATGGCAATCGACGGCAAAGATAAGGGCGAAGCAGAGAACGAAGCCAAGCCTATCGACGTCAAGAGCCTGTTACCGTAAGGAGAGGGGCAATGGAGTTCGCTTTTTATATCTGTGGCCTGATAGCCATACTTGCGACCTTGCGAGTGATCACCCATACCAATCCGGTACACGCGCTGCTGTACCTGATTATTTCGCTGCTGGCGATCTCTGGGGTGTTCTTCTCACTGGGCGCTTACTTCGCCGGTGCGCTGGAAATTATCGTCTATGCGGGTGCCATTATGGTGCTGTTCGTGTTCGTGGTGATGATGCTCAACCTGGGCGGTTCAGAAATCGAACAGGAACGCCAGTGGCTGAAACCGCAGGTGTGGATTGGTCCGGCAATTTTGTCAGCCATCATGCTGGTGGTGATTGTTTACGCCATTCTCGGTGTTAACGATCAGGGTATCGACGGTACGCCAATCAGTGCTAAAGCAGTGGGTATTACGCTGTTCGGGCCTTACGTACTGGCGGTGGAACTGGCTTCTATGCTGCTGCTCGCGGGTCTGGTTGTGGCCTTCCACGTTGGTCGTGAAGAGCGTGCGGGTGAAGTGCTGAGCAATCGTAAAGACGACAGCGCGAAAAGAAAAACGGAGGAGCACGCATGATCCCCTTACAACATGGACTGATCCTCGCGGCAATCTTATTCGTTCTTGGCTTAACCGGTCTGGTTATCCGTCGCAATCTGCTGTTTATGCTGATTGGTCTGGAAATCATGATTAACGCCTCCGCGCTGGCCTTTGTGGTCGCCGGAAGCTACTGGGGCCAGACCGACGGTCAGGTGATGTACATTCTCGCCATCAGCCTCGCGGCGGCAGAAGCGAGTATCGGCCTTGCGCTGCTGCTGCAACTTCACCGTCGTCGCCAGAACCTGAACATTGATTCAGTAAGTGAGATGCGCGGATGAACATGCTTGCCTTAACCATTATTTTGCCATTGATTGGCTTCGTCCTGCTGGCGTTCTCCCGTGGGCGCTGGTCTGAAAACGTCTCGGCGATCGTCGGCGTTGGCTCTGTGGGCCTGGCGGCGCTGGTAACTGCCTTTATCGGCGTTGACTTCTTCGCTAACGGTGAGCAGGCATACAGCCAGCCGCTGTGGACGTGGATGTCGGTAGGCGACTTTAACATCGGTTTTAACCTGGTGCTGGACGGCCTGTCGCTGACCATGCTCTCGGTGGTCACTGGTGTGGGTTTCCTTATTCACATGTACGCCTCCTGGTATATGCGCGGTGAAGAGGGCTACTCTCGCTTCTTCGCTTACACCAACCTGTTCATCGCCAGCATGGTAGTTCTGGTGCTTGCCGACAACCTGCTGCTGATGTACCTCGGCTGGGAAGGCGTGGGCCTGTGCTCCTATCTGCTGATCGGTTTCTATTACACCGATCCGAAGAATGGCGCAGCGGCAATGAAAGCGTTCGTCGTGACCCGTGTGGGTGACGTCTTCCTCGCTTTCGCGCTGTTCATTCTTTACAACGAACTGGGCACCCTGAACTTCCGCGAAATGGTGGAACTGGCACCAGCGCACTTTGCTGACGGCAATAACATGCTGATGTGGGCGACGCTGATGCTGCTGGGCGGTGCGGTCGGTAAATCTGCGCAGTTGCCGTTGCAGACATGGCTTGCCGACGCGATGGCGGGCCCGACGCCTGTCTCCGCGCTGATCCACGCCGCAACGATGGTAACCGCGGGTGTCTACCTGATCGCCCGTACCCACGGTCTGTTCCTGATGACGCCGGAAGTTCTGCATCTGGTGGGCATTGTTGGGGCGGTTACGCTGCTGCTGGCCGGTTTTGCGGCGCTGGTACAGACCGACATCAAACGTGTTCTCGCTTACTCTACCATGAGCCAGATTGGCTACATGTTCCTCGCGCTTGGCGTGCAGGCATGGGATGCGGCGATTTTCCACTTGATGACCCACGCGTTCTTTAAAGCGCTGCTGTTCCTGGCATCCGGTTCCGTCATTCTGGCCTGCCATCACGAACAGAACATCTTTAAGATGGGTGGTCTGCGTAAATCTATTCCGCTGGTTTATCTCTGCTTCCTGGTGGGCGGCGCAGCACTGTCGGCACTGCCGCTGGTCACTGCGGGCTTCTTCAGTAAGGATGAGATCCTCGCGGGTGCGATGGCGAATGGACATATCAATCTGATGGTGGCAGGTCTGGTCGGTGCGTTTATGACCTCGCTTTACACCTTCCGTATGATTTTCATCGTCTTCCACGGAAAAGAACAAATTCACGCTCACGCCGTGAAAGGGGTAACTCACAGCCTGCCGCTGATTGTGCTGCTGATCCTTTCCACCTTCGTTGGCGCACTGATTGTACCGCCGCTGCAGGGCGTGCTTCCGCAAACGACGGAACTGGCGCACGGCAGCATGTTGACCCTGGAAATTACCTCTGGCGTGGTCGCGGTGGTCGGCATTCTGCTGGCTGCCTGGCTGTGGCTGGGTAAACGTACTCTGGTGACCTCCATCGCCAACAGTGCGCCGGGCCGTCTGCTGGGTACCTGGTGGTACAACGCCTGGGGCTTTGACTGGCTGTACGACAAAGTGTTCGTCAAGCCGTTCCTGGGTATTGCCTGGTTGCTGAAACGCGATCCGCTGAACTCAATGATGAACATCCCGGCTGTCCTTTCCCGCTTTGCAGGTAAAGGTCTGCTGTTAAGCGAGAACGGTTATCTGCGCTGGTATGTGGCATCCATGAGCATCGGTGCGGTCGTGGTGCTGGCACTGTTGATGGTACTGCGTTGAGTTAAGGATTGTGGGATTGCCCCTGGGCATATAAGAACGTAGGTCGGATAAGCCGTCTTCGCGGCGCATCCGACACTACCCCCAGTCCGAAGAGAATTTTCTGTCGTGAGAATTCGTTGAAAATCCGGTCCTGACGGGACTTTTACAAGGAATAAAGATCGCCATGTTACTACCCTGGCTAATATTAATTCCCTTTATCGGCGGCTTCCTGTGCTGGCAGACCGAACGCTTTGGCGTCAAGGTGCCGCGCTGGATCGCGCTGGTAACCATGGGATTGACGCTGGCGCTGTCGCTGCAACTGTGGTTGCAGGGCGGTTATTCACTGACGCAATCCGCCGGAATTCCGCAGTGGCAGTCTGAATTCGACATGCCGTGGATCCCGCGTTTTGGTATCTCTATTCATCTCGCCATTGACGGTCTGTCGTTGCTGATGGTCGTGCTGACCGGTCTGCTCGGTGTGCTGGCGGTACTCTGTTCGTGGAAAGAGATCGAAAAATATCAGGGCTTCTTCCACCTCAACCTGATGTGGATCCTGGGCGGCGTTATCGGCGTGTTCCTTGCCATCGACATGTTCCTGTTCTTCTTCTTCTGGGAAATGATGCTGGTGCCGATGTACTTCCTGATCGCACTGTGGGGGCATAAAGCCTCTGACGGTAAAACGCGTATCACGGCGGCAACCAAGTTCTTCATTTACACCCAGGCGAGTGGTCTGGTGATGTTGATCGCCATCCTGGCGCTGGTTTTCGTTCACTACAATGCGACCGGCGTCTGGACCTTCAACTATGAAGAGCTGCTGAATACGCCGATGTCTAACGGCGTGGAATACCTGTTGATGCTGGGCTTCTTCATCGCCTTCGCAGTGAAAATGCCGGTGGTTCCGCTGCATGGCTGGTTACCGGATGCGCACTCCCAGGCACCGACCGCCGGTTCCGTTGACCTCGCGGGGATCTTGCTGAAAACCGCCGCTTACGGTCTGCTGCGTTTCTCCCTACCGCTGTTCCCGAACGCGTCGGCAGAGTTCGCGCCAATCGCTATGTGGCTGGGTGTTATCGGCATCTTCTATGGTGCGTGGATGGCCTTCGCCCAGACCGATATCAAACGTCTGATCGCCTACACCTCGGTTTCCCACATGGGCTTCGTGCTGATTGCTATCTACACCGGCAGCCAGTTGGCCTACCAGGGCGCGGTAATCCAGATGATTGCGCACGGCTTGTCGGCGGCGGGTCTGTTTATTCTTTGTGGTCAGCTTTATGAACGTATCCATACCCGCGACATGCGCATGATGGGCGGTCTGTGGAGCAAAATGAAATGGCTGCCAGCACTGTCGCTGTTCTTTGCGGTGGCAACGCTTGGGATGCCTGGCACCGGTAACTTCGTCGGCGAATTTATGATTCTGTTCGGCAGCTTCCAGGTTGTCCCGGTGATTACCGTTATCTCTACCTTTGGGCTGGTCTTTGCTTCTGTTTATTCGCTGGCGATGCTGCATCGCGCTTACTTCGGTAAAGCGAAAAGCCAGATTGCCAGCCAGGAACTGCCAGGGATGTCGCTGCGTGAGCTGTTTATGATCCTGTTGCTGGTGGTGCTGCTGGTACTGCTGGGCTTCTATCCGCAGCCGATTCTGGATACCTCGCACTCCGCGATTGGCAATATCCAGCAGTGGTTTGTTAATTCCGTTACTACTACAAGGCCGTAAATCGCCATGACAATAACTCCACAAAACCTGATCGCACTGCTACCGTTGCTGATCGTCGGCTTGACGGTGGTGGTTGTGATGCTCTCCATTGCGTGGCGACGCAATCATTTCCTCAACGCTACGCTCTCGGTTATTGGGCTTAACGCGGCGCTGGTATCGCTCTGGTTTGTCGGCCAGGCGGGCGCTATGGACGTTACGCCGCTGATGCGCGTTGATGGTTTCGCCATGCTTTACACCGGGCTGGTATTGTTGGCGAGCCTCGCCACCTGTACTTTCGCCTACCCGTGGCTTGAAGGCTATAACGACAACAAGGACGAGTTCTACCTGTTGGTGTTAATTGCCGCGCTGGGCGGGATCCTGCTGGCGAATGCCAACCATCTGGCGTCTCTGTTCCTCGGTATCGAACTGATCTCTTTGCCGCTGTTTGGCCTGGTCGGTTACGCTTTCCGCCAGAAACGTTCGCTGGAAGCCAGTATCAAATACACCATCCTTTCTGCCGCAGCGTCTTCTTTCCTGCTGTTCGGTATGGCGCTGGTGTATGCGCAGTCTGGCGACCTGTCGTTTGTCGCACTGGGTAAAAACCTCGGCGACGGTATGCTCAACGAGCCGCTGTTGCTGGCAGGTTTTGGCCTGATGATTGTTGGCCTCGGTTTCAAACTCTCTCTGGTGCCGTTCCACCTGTGGACGCCAGACGTATACCAGGGCGCGCCTGCGCCGGTTTCCACTTTCCTGGCGACGGCGAGCAAAATCGCTATCTTCGGCGTGGTGATGCGTTTGTTCCTTTACGCACCGGTGGGTGACAGTGAAGCGATTCGCGTAGTGCTGGCGATTATCGCCTTTGCCTCTATCATCTTCGGTAACCTGATGGCGCTGAGCCAGACCAATATCAAACGTCTGCTCGGTTACTCATCTATCTCTCACCTCGGCTATCTGCTGGTGGCGCTGATTGCGCTGCAAACCGGCGAGATGTCGATGGAAGCGGTAGGGGTTTACCTGGTCGGTTATCTGTTCAGCAGCCTCGGCGCGTTCGGCGTGGTCAGCCTGATGTCCAGCCCGTATCGTGGCCCGGATGCTGATTCCCTGTTCTCTTACCGCGGTCTGTTCTGGCATCGTCCGATCCTCGCGGCAGTGATGACGGTGATGATGCTTTCACTGGCTGGTATCCCAATGACGCTGGGCTTTATCGGTAAGTTCTACGTGCTGGCGGTCGGTGTCCAGGCACACTTGTGGTGGCTGGTGGGTGCCGTGGTTGTTGGTTCGGCAATCGGCCTTTACTACTACCTGCGCGTGGCGGTGAGCTTATACCTGCACGCTCCGGAACAACCGGGTCGCGATGCACCATCAAACTGGCAGTACAGCGCAAGCGGTATCGTGGTGCTGATCTCTGCACTGTTGGTACTGGTGCTGGGTGTATGGCCACAACCGCTGATTAGCATTGTGCGGTTAGCAATGCCGCTGATGTAAACAGTCAGTTTGTAAGTCAGAAAGCCGCCGACATGTTCGGCGGTTTTTTTTGGTGCCCTGACACCATCACCCAACAATAACCGTCAGCGCATGATTCCCTTGTCGCAGCATACGTCGATACGCGCTAATCAGCTTTTCCATATCAAGCATGATCGAAGCAAAGAGTTGCCCCTCTAACTCTTCTGAAAAGGTTACTCCCGGATAAATCTCCATTTCATTGAGTCGCTTAATGGAAAACTGTTTACGCAGCTCACTTCGATCCAGTGATTCCAGTCGGTCGATTGTCGCGGCTAACTCCTGATTCCAGGTCAATCCCAGGAAGCCATCTATGCCATCTTCTAGGCTGTGTTCACCAAGCACGGCGCGACTCAGCGGGTCATTCTTCGCGGGATCAAAAGCAGAGGTGCCTGTCAGCCCAAAGTGTAAAAAATCCCAGCGTTTATCAATATCCAGTCGGCGTAATCCTGAAAGCGTGTCATGTATATTATCCATCAAAGGTTTTTTAGTAGACTCAAGCAGTTGGTTAATCTTTTCTGAGTCAATTTCTGCAAAATAGCCAATCATTCCCATTTATTTTTCCTCCGTTGAATTTCATGTTTCGCATCTTAAAACAGACGAAAGAAAATAAAATGCGCATGTTGCTTTTTCTGGATCCGCCTCGAGAAATTTTTATTATTTACTGTTGTATAACAAGGTTGTAACTCCATCCACTACCTGAGCCATTTTCTGATAATTTAATCTGTCTGCGATATCACCGGGCAAGTGGTATTGTTTATTACGATAAAAAGCGGTGTCAGTAATCATTACGGCGGGAATATCGTGTTGCCAATAATTAAGGTGATCAGAGAAATCAACACCGGGAATAAAACCTGGGGCATTCATAGAATAAACAGATAAATCCCGGGATGATAACAATGCCGCTTTTACCTGACGAACGGCGTTGATATCCTGCATTCTGCCGACCACGGCAATAAAGTCTCCCCGATCGGGATAAAGCCAGGACATTGCCGGGGATGGGTAATCCTGGCTACCAGGCGTTGAGTCGTAATAACCAATCATCTCCAGCGCTATCATTAATTTCACTGGACGCTCAAGCGAAGCTGCATGTACCGCGCTCCCCATTTCATCGCTACGAAAGAAGGGCGGTTCTTCCGACGCATAGGCGACCAGTTGGACGCCAATCCCTGGAGTCTGCTGCTGTAACAAACGTGCCAGTTCGAGTAATCCTGCCACGCCGCTGGCGTTATCATCCGCGCCCGGCGTATAGGTCAATTGATCGTTTTCATAACTACTGACAGAGTCATAGTGCGCACCAATAATAATCAGCGGTCCATCGGCAGGACCATAATTAGCAACAATGTTTTTGTAGGGGCCACCCGTAATGGGGACATCCTGCGCGGTAACTCTGGCACCGCTACTGATAAAGACCTCTTTTATATACTCTGCGGACCTATTCAGATTATCAATATTGTCGGCGCTACGTGGATGCACAGTTTGTGTAAGATAACGAACTGTTTTTTCTAATTGCTCAGGACTAGCGTGTCGGGGCGTTGGTGGTAATGCCCTGACCCAGGGTTGGTAAAAAATAATAAAAGTAAGCGATAGTAGTAATGGTATAAAACAAAGAGATGTCATTTTTTTCATATGTAAATTATCAATAAAAAGCGTTATTTCATCATTATTTGTAATGAGTTATGAGTGTTTTTTTAAAGACAGCAGTAATTCCTCGGTCACAGTAAATTTTTCTGCAAATGTCTGACAGAGTTGGGTTTGAGATAATTGACAATAATTGCTGATAACTGTAACCATCATAGGCTCCTTTTAGTTGCAAAGGTGGTGCTGAATCAAGATAAAAAGAGGCAACTTATAGCTCTGAATATAGTGCATGAGGAGATGAATAAATATAAAAAATCGCTCAATATACCCGTGTGGGTGGATATATGTAGCGCGGGTTGCGATAACAGGGCAAGTTTCGCCCTGTTTTTAATAATAAGCAGAGTTAAACGTTAAACACCGCGAAATCATTCGCCAGTTCAGTCGCCGGGAAAATTGACCGACATTCACGTAACAGGTGCTGACAACCTTTGTCATCATAGCGCGAGCTGACGTGGGTAATGATTAGCTTACCGACTCCAGCCTCACGGGCTAGTGCCGCCGCCTGGCGTGTAGAACTATGGCCGCGACTGTTGGCTTTGGCCTCCATCGCCATATCCAGAGTCGCTTCGTGAACCATTACGTCGACGCCTTTAGCCAGCTCCAGCGCGGCATCGCAGGGGCCCGTATCGCCGAAAATAGCGAGCGCTTTACCCGGCACTGGAGCGGCTAAGTAATCTGCGCCATTAATCTGCCTTCCATCATCCAGCATGATTGTTTTGCCCGCTTTTAATTCCTGAAACAGCGGGCCTGGCGGCACGCCAGCAGCTTTTAATGCCTGGGCATTTAATGCACCTGGTTTATCATGTTCTTCAATACGATAACCATAACATTCCAGTGGGTGTTCCATCGGATAAGCGGTCACTTTGCGCAGGCCATCATCGAAAATTTCGCCAGCGCCAATTTCGACAATTTCCAGCGGATAATCGGTCCATGAGCCGCTAATCCGCAGCGCGGTCTCCACAAATTCACGGATACCGTGCGGACCATAAATCGTTAAGGGTTGGATAATGCCTGACATAGAACGACTGCACAGTAAGCCGGGTAAACCAAAGAGATGATCGCCATGAAGGTGACTGATAAAAATCTTGTCCAGTTTTCCAGGGTTAAAGGCGGTATGCAGTAGCTGATGCTGGGTGCCTTCACCGCAGTCAAATAACCAAAGTCCGCTCTGGGTCGGATGTTGCAGGTTAAGCAATATTGCCGTGACATTACGCGTACGGGTTGGCACACCGGCTGAAGTACCTAAAAAAATTAATTCCATGAGTTCATCGCGCTGCTGAAAATATTCCGGCTAGTATAAAGCAAACAGCACAAAGGAGCCTTCCATGATCGACTGGCAAGATCTGCATCATTCTGATTTATCCGTTTCTCAGCTTTATGCCTTATTACAACTGCGTTGTGCGGTATTTGTAGTGGAACAAAACTGTCCTTACCAGGATATCGATGGTGACGATCTGGAGGGAGAAAATCGCCACATTCTCGGTTGGCATAACGGGACACTGGTGGCGTATGCGAGGATTCTGAAAAGTGACGACGAACTGCAACCCGTTGTGATTGGTCGGGTGATTGTCAGCGAAGCCTTACGCGGTGAAAAAATCGGTCAGCAATTGATGAGTAAGGCGCTGGAATCGTGTACTCGCCGCTGGCCGGAGAAGCCGATTTATCTGGGGGCGCAGGCGCATTTACAAAACTTTTATGGGCAATTTGGTTTCATCCCTGTGACCGATATTTATGAAGAAGATGGTATCCCACACATTGGGATGGCACGCGAGGTAATTCAGGCGTAATCAATAACCCTTGTCTATAGTTAGTGACAGGTTTTACACAAATGGAGAACGAGAATGTCTAATCAGTTTGGTGATACACGTATTGATGATGACCTGACGCTGCTTAGTGAAACACTGGAAGAGGTGCTCCGCTCCTCTGGCGATCCCGCCGATCAGAAATATGTTGAGCTGAAAGCGCGTGCAGAAAAAGCGCTGGATGATGTGAAAAAACGGGTTAGCCAGGCTTCAGACAGTTATTACTATCGGGCGAAGCAGGCTGTTTATCGTGCTGATGACTACGTCCACGAAAAACCCTGGCAAGGAATTGGTGTGGGTGCGGCCGTTGGGCTGGTTCTGGGACTGTTGCTGGCACGCCGTTAAAACCTCCCTACACCGGGGTACTGCATTTTTTTTGTCGTACCCCGTATAATGTGAGGCTTTTAACAGGGAGAGGTCCGCGTGCAATCACTTACTACGGCGCTGGAAAATCTACTGCGCCATTTGTCGCAAGAGATTCCGGCGACACCCGGCATTCGGGTTATCGATATTCCTTTCCCTCTCAAAGACGCTTTTGATGCCTTGAGCTGGCTGACCAGTCAGCAGGTGTATCCGCAATTCTACTGGCAACAACGTAATGGTGATGAAGAAGCTGCCGTCCTGGGTGCGATTACCCGTTTTACGTCGTTGGACCAGGCACAACGTTTTCTTCGCCAGCACCCGGAACACGCCGACTTACGCATCTGGGGGTTGAATGCGTTTGACCCGTCGCAGGGCAATTTACTTTTACCACGCCTGGAATGGCGACGTTGTGGCGGTAAAGCCACGCTGCGGCTGACGCTATTCAGCGAAAGCTCCCTTCAGCACGATGCAATCAAGGCAAAAGAATTTATCGCCACACTGGTGAGTATCAAGCCCCTGCCTGGATTACATTTAACCACCACGCGAGAACAACACTGGCCGGACAAAACGGGCTGGACGCAATTAATCGAACTGGCAACGAAAACCATCGCCGAAGGCGAGCTCGACAAAGTTGTGCTTGCTCGGGCAACCGACCTGCATTTCGCAAGTCCGGTCAATGCGGCAGCGATGATGGCTGCCAGTCGTCGGCTCAATCTGAATTGCTACCATTTTTACATGGCCTTTGATGGCGAAAATGCTTTTCTTGGTTCTTCACCGGAACGGTTATGGCGGCGGCGTGACAAAGCGCTGCGTACCGAAGCGCTGGCGGGAACGGTAGCAAATCATCCTGATGATAAGCAGGCGCAGCAGTTAGGTGAGTGGCTGATGGCGGATGATAAAAACCAGCGCGAGAACATGTTGGTGGTGGAAGATATCTGCCAACGATTGCAGGCCGATACCCAAACGCTGGATGTTTTACCGCCGCAGGTACTGCGTCTACGTAAAGTACAGCATCTTCGCCGCTGTATCTGGACTTCACTCAACAAAGCGGATGATGTGATCTGTTTACATCAGTTGCAGCCAACGGCAGCAGTTGCTGGCTTACCGCGCGATCTGGCGCGACAGTTTATCGCCCGTCACGAACCGTTCACTCGAGAATGGTACGCCGGTTCTGCGGGCTATCTCTCATTACAGCAAAGTGAATTCTGCGTTTCCCTGCGCTCAGCAAAAATCAGCGGCAATATCGTGCGGCTATATGCTGGCGCAGGCATTGTCCGTGGTTCCGACCCCGAGCAAGAGTGGCAGGAAATCGACAACAAAGCGGCAGGGCTGCGTACTTTATTACAAATGGAATAGTAATGAGTCGCATCATTACCGATTCATATCAATAATCTATTTTTGTAGCTCCTTATACTTAGCCGCAATATTGATACCGGACAAACTCATGTCAGTAAGCGCATTTAACCGACGCTGGGCGGCGGTCATTCTGGAAGCATTAACGCGTCACGGCGTCAGACACATCTGTATCGCCCCTGGCTCGCGTTCTACACCGTTAACTTTAGCGGCGGCGGAGAATTCCGCATTTATTCATCATACCCATTTCGATGAGCGTGGACTGGGGCATCTGGCACTGGGGCTGGCGAAAGTCAGCAAGCAGCCGGTGGCGGTGATTGTGACCTCCGGCACGGCGGTAGCAAATCTCTATCCGGCACTGATTGAAGCTGGGTTAACCGGAGAAAAACTGATCCTGTTAACCGCCGATCGCCCGCCGGAGCTGATTGACTGCGGCGCGAATCAGGCGATTCGTCAGCCGGGAATGTTCGCCTCTCACCCCACGCACAGTATTTCACTGCCGCGCCCGACCCAGGATATCCCCGCACGTTGGCTGGTTTCTACCATCGACCACGCTCTCGGTACGCTTCATGCTGGTGGAGTCCATATCAACTGCCCGTTTGCTGAACCGCTGTATGGCGAAATGGACGACACCGGGATTAGCTGGCAACAGCGGCTGGGCGACTGGTGGCAGGACGACAAACCGTGGCTGCGTGAAGCGCCTCGTCGGGAAAGTGAAAAACAGCGTGACTGGTTCTTCTGGCGACAAAAGCGCGGCGTGGTGGTTGCCGGGCGCATGAGTGCGGAAGAGGGCAAAAAAGTTGCACTGTGGGCGCAAACTCTTGGCTGGCCGCTGATTGGCGACGTGCTGTCGCAAACCGGACAGCCGCTGCCGTGTGCCGATCTCTGGTTAGGCAATGCCAAAGCGACCAGCGAACTGCAACAGGCACAAATAGTGGTGCAACTGGGAAGCAGCCTGACGGGGAAACGACTCCTCCAATGGCAGGCAAGCTGTGAACCAGAAGAGTACTGGATTGTTGATGACATTGAAGGGCGACTTGATCCGGCACACCATCGCGGACGTCGCTTAATTGCCAATATTGCCGACTGGCTGGAGCTGCATCCGGCAGAAAAACGCCAGCCCTGGTGCGTTGAAATCCCGCGCCTGGCGGAACAGGCAATGCAGGCGGTTATTGCCCGTCGCGATGCGTTTGGCGAAGCGCAACTGGCGCATCGCATCAGCGACTACTTGCCTGAACAGGGGCAATTGTTTGTCGGTAACAGCCTGGTGGTGCGTCTGATTGATGCGCTTTCGCAACTTCCGGCAGGTTACCCGGTGTACAGCAACCGTGGTGCCAGCGGTATCGACGGGCTGCTCTCGACTGCCGCCGGCGTTCAGCGGGCAAGCGGCAAACCGACGCTGGCGATTGTGGGCGATCTCTCCGCACTTTACGATCTCAACGCGCTGGCGTTATTGCGCCAGGTTTCCGCACCGCTGGTATTAATTGTGGTGAACAACAACGGCGGGCAAATTTTTTCGCTGTTGCCAACGCCGAAAAGCGAGCGCGAGCGTTTCTATCTGATGCCGCAAAACGTCCATTTTGAGCACGCCGCTGCGATGTTCGAGCTGAAATATCATCGTCCGCAAAACTGGCAGGAACTTGAAACGACACTAGTCGATGCCTGGCGTACGCCGACCACCACGGTGATTGAAATGGTGGTTAACGACACCGATGGTGCGCAAACGCTCCAGCAACTTCTGGCGCAGGTAAGCCATTTATGATCCTGCACGCGCAGGCAAAACACGGCAAACCAGGTTTACCCTGGTTGGTGTTTTTGCACGGTTTTTCTGGCGATTGCCATGAATGGCAAGAAGTGGGCGAGGCGTTTGCCGACTACTCGCGGTTGTATGTTGATCTCCCAGGTCACGGTGGTTCAGCGACGATCAGCGTCGATGGATTTGATGATGTCACCGGCTTATTGTGTAAAACGCTGGTTAGTTACAACATACTTAACTTCTGGCTGGTGGGGTACTCGCTTGGCGGACGGGTGGCGATGATGGCGGCTTGCCAGGAGCCGGCGGGGCTTTGTGGAGTTGTTGTCGAAGGCGGGCATCCGGGGCTGCAAAATGCTGAACAACGTGCGGAACGTCAGCGTTCCGATCGCCAATGGGTGCAGCGTTTTCTCACAGAACCGTTAACGGCGGTATTTGCCGACTGGTATCAACAGCCTGTTTTTGCCTCACTCAATGACGATCAACGCCGGGAGCTGGTGGCGCTGCGCAGCAACAATAATGGCGCAACGCTTGCCGCCATGCTGGAGGCGACTTCTCTCGCCGTCCAGCCTGATTTACGTGCTAACCTTAGCGCCCGCACATTTGCGTTTTATTATTTATGTGGTGAACGTGACAGCAAATTCCGCGCCCTGGCGGCGGAACTGGCTGCCGACTGCCATGTCATTCCTCGCGCCGGACATAACGCGCATCGGGAAAATCCCGCTGGCGTAATCGCAAGTCTGGCGCAGATCTTGCGTTTCTGACTAAAGGACACAATATGATTTATCCTGATGAAGCAATGCTTTACGCACCGGTTGAATGGCACGACTGCTCCGAAGGTTTCGAGGACATTCGTTATGAAAAATCCACCGACGGTATCGCAAAAATCACCATTAATCGTCCGCAGGTGCGCAATGCCTTCCGTCCTCTGACGGTAAAAGAGATGATCCAGGCGCTGGCAGATGCGCGTTATGACGACAACATCGGCGTGATCATTCTGACTGGTGCAGGCGATAAAGCGTTCTGCTCCGGTGGTGACCAGAAAGTGCGTGGTGATTACGGCGGCTATAAAGATGATTCCGGCGTACATCACCTGAATGTGCTGGACTTCCAGCGTCAGATCCGTACCTGTCCGAAACCGGTTGTCGCGATGGTGGCTGGCTACTCCATCGGCGGCGGTCACGTTCTGCACATGATGTGCGACCTGACTATCGCGGCAGATAATGCCATCTTCGGTCAGACTGGCCCGAAAGTCGGTTCCTTCGACGGCGGCTGGGGCGCTTCCTACATGGCTCGCATCGTCGGGCAGAAAAAAGCGCGTGAAATCTGGTTCCTGTGCCGTCAGTACGACGCAAAACAGGCGCTGGATATGGGCCTTGTGAACACCGTGGTACCGCTGGCGGATCTGGAAAAAGAAACCGTCCGTTGGTGCCGCGAAATGCTGCAAAACAGCCCGATGGCGCTGCGCTGCCTGAAAGCTGCGCTGAATGCCGACTGTGACGGTCAGGCAGGTCTGCAGGAGCTGGCAGGTAACGCCACCATGCTGTTCTATATGACGGAAGAAGGTCAGGAAGGTCGCAACGCTTTCAACCAGAAACGTCAGCCTGATTTCAGCAAATTTAAACGGAATCCGTAATGCGTAGCGCGCAGGTATACCGCTGGCAGATCCCCATGGACGCGGGGGTGGTTCTGCGCGACAGGCGGTTAAAAACCCGCGACGGGCTGTATGTTTGCCTGCGTGAGGGCGAGCGCGAAGGGTGGGGGGAGATCTCCCCACTGCCGGGCTTCAGTCAGGAAACCTGGGAAGATGCGCAAAGTGTGCTGCTTGCCTGGGTAAATAACTGGCTGGCAGGCGATTGCGAGATACCGCAGATGCCTTCCGTTGCCTTTGGCGTAAGTTGTGCATTGGCGGAGCTGGCAGAGACGCTCCCGCAGGCGGCCAATTACCGTGCGGCGCCGCTGTGTAATGGCGATCCTGACGATCTGATCCTCAAACTTGCCGATATGCCTGGCGAGAAAGTGGCGAAGGTCAAAGTGGGATTGTACGAAGCCGTGCGCGACGGCATGGTGGTGAATCTGTTGCTGGAGGCAATTCCGGATCTGCATTTGCGTCTTGACGCGAACCGCGCCTGGACACCGCTGAAAGGCCAGCAGTTTGCCAAATACGTTAACCCGGATTATCGCCACCGCATCGCGTTTCTCGAAGAGCCGTGCAAAACCCGCGATGATTCGCGTGCGTTTGCCCGTGAAACCGGCATTGCCATTGCCTGGGATGAAAGCTTGCGCGAGCCGGATTTTGCCTTTGTAGCTGAAGAGGGCGTGCGCGCGGTAGTTATCAAACCCACGCTCACGGGCAGCCTGGATAAAGTACGCGAGCAAGTGCAGGCGGCGCATGCGCTGGGGCTGACGGCGGTGATCAGCTCTTCCATTGAGTCGAGCTTAGGTCTAACGCAACTGGCGCGGATTGCTGCCTGGTTAACGCCAGACACCATTCCGGGACTGGACACGCTGGATCTGATGCAGGCGCAGCAGGTTCGTCGCTGGCCGGGGAGCCCACTGCCGTTAGTGGACGTTGATGCACTGGAGCGGCTGTTATGATCTTCTCTGACTGGCCGTGGCGTCACTGGCGGCAAGTGCGGGGAGAAGCCATCGCCTTACGTCTCAATGACGAGCAACTCAACTGGCGCGAACTTTGTGCTCGCGTCGATGAATTAGCCTCCAGCTTTGCGGTGCAGGGTGTGGTTGAGGGCAGCAGCGTGATGTTGCGGGCGTGGAATACGCCGCAAACGCTGCTGGCCTGGCTGGCGTTACTGCAATGCGGGGCGCGGGTGTTGCCCGTGAACCCTCAGCTGCCGCAACCGCTGCTTGAGGAATTGCTGCCCAATCTTACGCTGCAATTTGCGCTGGTGCCGGAAGGGGAAAACACGTTTCCGGCGTTAGCGTCGCTGCACATTCAGCTGGTTGAAGGCGCACATGCCGCGGCGTGGCAGCCGACGCGTCTGTGCTCAATGACGTTAACCTCTGGTTCCACTGGCTTGCCGAAAGCCGCTGTTCATACTTATCAGGCTCATCTTGCCAGCGCCGAAGGGGTGTTATCGCTGATTCCTTTTGGTGATCACGATGACTGGTTGCTCTCTTTACCGCTGTTTCACGTCTCCGGTCAGGGAATTATGTGGCGCTGGTTATACGCTGGTGCGCGGATGACGGTGCGTGATAAACAGCCATTGGAGCAGATGCTGGCAGGCTGTACTCACGCTTCACTGGTGCCAACACAACTCTGGCGTTTGCTGGTTAACCGTAGTTCCGTTTCCCTGAAAGCGGTTTTACTTGGCGGCGCGGCTATCCCGGTCGAGTTGACGGAACAGGCGCGCGAGCAGGGGATTCGGTGCTTTTGCGGCTATGGTCTGACCGAGTTTGCCTCCACAGTGTGTGCGAAAGAAGCCGACGGTCTGGCAGACGTTGGTTCGCCGCTGCCGGGTCGGGAAGTGAAAATCGTTAATGATGAAGTGTGGCTGCGGGCTGCCAGTATGGCAGAAGGTTACTGGCGTAACGGGCAACGGGTTCCACTGGTTAATGACGAAGGCTGGTACGCCACGCGCGATCGCGGTGAGATGCATAATGGCAAGTTGACCATTGTCGGACGTTTAGACAATCTATTCTTCAGTGGCGGTGAGGGTATTCAGCCGGAAGAAGTCGAGCGCGTTATTGCTGCACATCCTGCGGTTTTGCAGGTGTTTATCGTTCCCGTTGCCGACAAGGAGTTTGGTCATCGGCCGGTAGCGGTGGTGGAGTATGACCAGCAAAGCGTTGATCTTGACGAATGGGTGAAAGATAAGCTGGCTCGTTTTCAACAACCGGTGCGCTGGCTGACTCTGCCGCCGGAGCTGAAAAACGGCGGTATTAAAATTTCACGTCAGGCGCTAAAAGAGTGGGTGAAACGCCAGCAATAATTAACCCACCGTTTCACTTCTCATTTCTGCCATTCCATTGCCGTTGATAAAGAGTTTATCTGTTAATCTGTAAATTGATGTGAAAACTCTTAGCAAACAGGATAATGCAATGGAATGGCTGGTCAAAAAATCGTGCTGCAATAAACAAGATAACAGACATGTAATTATGCTCTGCGATGCTGGCGGCGCGATAAAAATGATCGCCGAAGTGAAGAGTGACTTCGCCGTGAAAGTGGGGGATTTACTCTCGCCTTTGCAGAATGCGCTTTACTGTATTAATCGTGAAAAGCTGCACACGGTGAAAGTCCTTTCTGCAAGCTGTTATAGCCCCGATGAGTGGGAACGGCAGTGTAAAGCGGCAGGGAAAACTCAGTAACGTTGTTTTGTTGTGGGCAGGAAAATCAGCATCAACCCGCTCATAATACAGGCTACTCCCAGTAGTGCTTTCAGCGAAAAAGTCCCTTCCCAGCCGGGAAGTACCATTGAAGCAATCCATACCAGCACATAACTCATACTGAGCAAGGCATAGGCTTTGCTTAGCGCAAGTTTATGTAGTGTTTTATACCAACAAAAAACGGAAAGCAGATAACCCAGCAGCCCGAGTAACAGTATCCGGGCATCCAGGCCAAAAGCTAACAGCGCCGCGATAAAATCCCATAAGTGCGTCATTGGCGGCAGATGACTCGCCGCAAAACCCAGGCTTAATTGCGCAGCGGAGGCGATAATGACGCTGAATAATCCCCACATCAGGCCCATTACACCGTACTCCCGAGGATCACAATGCCGCCAATAATGAACGCCACCCCACACCAGTGACGCAGCGATACCGGCTCGTGCCACAGTTTTACTGCAGCCAGCGTTACCCAGACAAAATTCAGACTTAACATCGGGTAGGCAATGCCTACCGGTACGTTCTGCAAGACCAGCAGCCAGAGCACCATGGCAAGGCCAAGACAAGCCAGCGCCAGTCCCAGCCACAGCACGATATGTTTGCGCCGTTTGTTTACCGCCGCAAAGCAGGTTGCCTGTTTCTGACACAACTGCCCGGCAACGCTAAGCAAGCTGGCAAAGACTAATGTTAACCAGATCATTTGGGCCGATACTGAATTAGCACCAGACGCTCCTGACGATCGATGACATCTGCGGGCGGAATGGCGAGACTGTTGATATCTTCATCGCGGTCAACCGAAAGCACGAGTGTAATAATCCCCTCCTGACGATGTTGATTAAGCCAGTTTGCGAACTCATCACCGCTGACAAATCTCCCTTTTGCATCCGGATAATTAAGGCCATATTTCAACTCACCTGTCTGGCGATACATGATGATGTCATCGCGTTGCAGGCTCCATGCCAGACCTGCGGCAACACCGACGCTATCAGTAAGAATATAGCGGCTTGGCTGAAGTGATTCTTGTGTCATCTCGACAAAAAATTGCGGATGTTTTCCTTCCATGACTCTGTCAGGAATTGAAAATCCTACCAGCAACGCCAGCCCCAGCGGGCAAAGCGCGGCAAAAGGCCAGGTCTTTTCGACGTTTGTTAAGGTGTACCAGCCGAAAAAAGCCCATAGCGAAAAAATAGACCAGGCACAAAAGACTTTATAGCTCTCGAAGGTTTGCCACACCGGTGTGTTCATTGGTCCCCAGGGGGAGACCACAAATGTGGCAATAATGCCAGTGACGCCAAAAGCGATGTTAATCCAGCCATTAATCCGCAACGCCAGAGGATTATTTTTTGCTGCCAGCAACGCGTAATGCGCCATCAGCATTGCCAGAGGTGCAAAGCAGGAAAGAATATAGGTGGGCAATTTGCCTTTAGCGACGGAGAAAAACAGCAGCGGCATTATCGTCCAGCTCAACAAATAGACGGTTGCGGAATGCTTGCGGTTTTTCCAGCCAGCGTACAGTGCACCGGGGAGTAATCCCAGCCACGGCAGGCTACCGGCAATGATGACTGGCAAGTAGTACCAGAACGGCGCTCTATGTTGGGCATCATCCAGTGCAAAGCGTTGAATATGCTCAACCCAGAAAAAATAGTGCCAGAAGTCAGGCTCCCGCTGCGCTATCGCCAGTCCCCAGGGGAGAACCGTCAGTACGCAACTGATAACCGCCAGCCAGCCGTAAATAAAGAGATCTTTCCAGCGTTTTTGCGTTGCTACCCATGGCAGCACGCTTAATACCGGCACGGCAAGGGCGAGAAAACCTTTGGTCATCACCCCCATGCCGCAGGTGATTCCCAGCAGTAAAAATCCTGCGCTTTTGCCTTTCCACGTCTGTGCCTGCATTGCCAGCCAGAAGCTGCACATTCCCGCCACCAGCCAGAAGGCAATAAACGGATCGAGCACGGCATAAGTGCCGATGGCATAGACAATAAACAATGAGAGATAAATTACTGTGGCGAGTAAAGCCAGACGTTTATTGCGCCATAAGCGCAGAGTAAACCAGGTCACCAGCGCGGCAGTTAACAGGGTCGCAAAGATAACGCCTGCCCGCACACCAAAGTTATTCGCGCCAAATAGCCATTGCCCAATGCTGTTAATCCAGTATCCGGCAATGGGTTTTTCGAAATAACGTAGCCCTAACAGATGGGGAACAATCCAGTCGCCGGATGCCAGCATTTCCCGACTGATTTCCGCATAACGCATTTCATCTGGTTGCCAGAGCAGACGCGTGCTGATCGGTAACAGGTAATAGCAGGCAATAAATGCGAAGAGGCCGATAAGGTAACGTACCGATTTCATCAGTGACTACCCGCAATTTGTTGGCAACCCAGCCAGCCTTCACGTCCGGCAATATTTCCGCGAACAACTTGTCCGAGCGGCAACGTCCCTGATAATAGTTCGCTTAAAGGGCAAAATGTCACGCCTTCCTGAGCTGCGCGTTTCAGGAGATCCACAAAATTATGCTGATAAGCGCAGCCTTCAACTTCGGCATGAATGGTATAAACCGGCGTGCCTTTATCTCGCTGGATGCGGTTGAGTAACCAACCGTTAAAATCTTCTGCTTTCACATCCCGACCAATCACTTCATCCCAGGTGGGTAAGGTCACCGGAATTTGCACAGTGCCGGGGGTTCCTGATTCGAGCAATGGACGAAACGGCATCGCCCCACGACAATCGCTGTTGTAGCGCAAATGGAACGCTTCTTTTGCTTCGATCACCTGTTGGTCAGCACGCCAGCCCGCAGCGGCAGAACAGGTTACCGGTTGACCGATAATCTCTTCCAGGGTGCGAAGGCCGCGTGCAATATCGTCGATCATTGTTTGCCGATCCCAATTACCGCTATGGGCTTGCCAGGCATGGTGATCCCAGGCGTGCAGGCCGACTTCGTGATGTTTAGCCGCTTCACGAATGATATCAGCATTGGCATGACCAATCTCTTTACCTGGCCAGGCCGTACCTGCCAGTAAAATATCCCAGCCATAAAGCGATGCCGCGTTTGAGCGCAGCATCTTCCACAAAAACTGTGGCTTCACCAGTCGCCAGAGATGGCGGCCCATATTGTCCGGGCCGACGCTGAAAAAAATGCTGGCCTGAATATTATGCTTACTCAAGATTTCCAGCAGACGCGGCACGCCTTCACGGGTGCCACGAAAGGTATCGACATCAATGCGTAAGCCGACTTTGGTCATGATGGTTTATCCGTAAGATCAACGGTGCGCAGGAAGAAATCCAGCGTTTCGTCGATGGTTTCCTGCATATCAATTTTCGGTTCCCAGTCCAGGCAGCGGCGGGCATTGCGGATGCTCGGTTTACGATGCTCTACGTCCTGATATCCTTTGCCATAGTAGCTGCTACTTTCGACAACACGAAAGCCCGCAAACGGTGGGAAGTAATGGCGCAGCGGATGTTTTTCGAAGCTCGCCAGCAGCATCTCACCCAGTTCTTCAATGCTCGCTTCGTTCTCAGGATTGCCAATGTTGATAATTTCGCCATCGCAGCGATTTCCCGCATTTTCGATAATGCGGTATAACGCCTCGATACCATCCCGAATATCAGTAAAGCAGCGTTTTTGTTTTCCGCCATCAATCAGCTTAATCGGTGAACCTTCTACCAGATTGAGAATGAGTTGCGTAATAGCGCGGGAGCTGCCAATTCGCGCTGCATTAAGGTTATCCAGTCGTGGCCCCATCCAGTTAAACGGGCGGAAGAGGGTGAACTGTAAACCTTCTTTTTCGCCATAGGCCCAGATCACCCGATCAAGTAATTGTTTAGACACCGAATAAATCCAGCGTGGTTTATTCACCGGGCCGACGATTAAATTAGAATGATCCTCATCGAAGTATTTATCGCTACACATCCCATAAACTTCTGAAGTCGACGGGAAGATGATTCGCTTACGGTACTTCACGCAGTAGCGGATAATGCGCAGATTCTCTTCGAAATCGAGTTCAAATACGCGCAGCGGGTTGCGGGTATATTCAATCGGCGTGGCTATCGCCACCAGCGGCAACACGACATCACATTTTTTGACGTGATACTCAATCCATTCGGAATGAATACTGATATCGCCTTCGACAAAGTGAAAATGCGGATGATTCAGAAAACGGCTTATCGCATCGCTGCCAATATCCAGACCGTAAACTTCATAATGATCTTCGCGCAGCAGGCGTTCTGTCAGATGGTTGCCAATAAAGCCATTCACCCCGAGGATGAGTACCCGGGTACGGCGTCGGGCGGCACAGGCAGGCTGGCTATTCAAGCGTGAACCTTGCACCAGGCCCAGCGTCTGCGCTAATTGCGAGCCCTGCATAGTAATGCCGTCGCCCGCCTGTCCAGTGACGATTTCCAGCGCGCCATCGCCACAGGCAATCAGCAGTGGTGCAACAGAAATCACGCTCCCCGGCTGTGCTTTGCTGGCATGAGGATGAACACGCGACGACCAGACGGTGAATTTCTGATTGCCAACATAGCTGAAGGCACCCGGCCACGGATCGGCAACGGCACGCACCATGTTGTGCAGTACGGATGCCGGCTTATGCCATTCGAGGAAACTGTCATCCGGCGTTCTGCGACCAAAACAGGTGGCTTCGTTTTCGCGCTGGGCGATTTCCAGAATATTTCCGTGTTTAATGGCGGGTAATGTCTGTTCCAGTAGCTGGCGCGCGGCATGGCACAATTTATGATGCAGCGTAATGGCGATATCGTCTGGCGCAATGGCAACGCGCAGTTGTGCCACAATGGCCCCGGCATCGGCACGTTTCACCATTCGGTGCAATGTAACGCCAGTTTCCGTTTCACCGTTCACCAGCACCCAGTTCAGCGGCGCGCGACCACGATATTTGGGTAACAGCGAACCATGCAGATTAAATGCACCTGCGGGAGCGAGCTGCAAAATTTCGTCGCAAATAAGATGGCGATAATAAAAAGAAAAAATCACCTCTGGTGATAGTTGGGCAATGCGTTCCACCCACAGCGGATGATTAACGTTATCCGGCGCATAAACCGGAATGCCTCTTTCCGCCGCCAGACGAGCTACCGAACCATAAAAGGCTTTTTCACCGGGATTATCAGTATGAGTAAAAATAGCGCTAATTTCGTAACCGGCAGCCAGCAGGGCTTCAATACCGAGGCATCCCATATCGTGGTAGGCAAAAACGACGGTTTTCATTATTCATTTTCCTTGCTGGATGGACGGATAACTTGCTGAACAAAATAGCGGGGGCGGGCGCGGACATCGGTGTAGATCCTGCCGATATATTCACCGAGCAATCCCATGCCGATAAACTGAGCGCCAATAAAAGTAAACAGTACGGCAAATAGCATAAAGACGCCTTCTGCCGCCCATTGTGGTCCGAAGGTCAGGCGTAAAATCACCAGCAGCACCGCAATGCTAAAACCGCCAATCGCAATAATGCTGCCGAGCAAACTCAACATACGTAGCGGCGTTGTGGTAAGGCAGGTCACCAGGTCGTACATCAAATTAATCAGGCGCATAAAGCTGTATTTGGATTCACCAAACTCACGCTCGGCATGGTGCACTGGAATTTCAATGGCACGGCGGGCGAAGATATTCGCCAGAATCGGGATAAAGGTGCTGCGTTCATGGCAGTGCAACATCGCATCGACAATATGACGGCGATAGGCGCGCAGCATACAACCATAGTCACCCATCGCTTTGCCAGTGGTGCGCTGAATAAGCCGGTTAATCATCTTCGAAGCGGTTTTACGAAACCAGCTGTCCTGGCGGTTCTGGCGTACAGTCCCTACCACGTCGTAACCTTCATCGGCTTTTGCCACCAGACGGGGGATTTCCTCTGGCGGATTCTGGAGATCGGCATCGAGGGTAATAATTAAGTCGCCGGTGACGTGACTGAATCCCGCCATAATCGCTGAATGTTGCCCGTAATTGCGGTTAAGCAAGATAGACACAATATGGCTGCCCTCCGCTTGTGAGGCTTCGACCAGCATATGCGCGGAATTATCGCTACTGCCGTCATCAATCAGCAGGATTTCATACTCTTTCCCCAGTGATTCACAGGCTGCGGTGGTGCGCCTGATTAATTCCGGTAAGCTTTCCTGCTCGTTATAAACGGGAATAACCACCGAGACTTTCTTAACAGGGTGGATTTCAAACATGGCTCATTGTCCTGCGAGTTGCTGAAGGGCTGTGATGACGCGGTCGGCATCGGCGGTGGTCATATCCGGGAACAGCGGCAACGAACAGATGCGTTCGCTATTCCATTCGGTATTCGGTAACGACAGCGTGGGAAAACGCTCGCGATAATATTTTTGTGTGTGAGCGGCGCGGAAATGTAACCCGGTACCAATGCCTCTTTCTTTTAACGCTTCCATCAACGCATCGCGACTGATACCACAACGTTGTTCATCGACACGAATAATAAACAGATGCCAGGCATGAACGTGCGGCCAGGCGGGAAGGCTTAATGGCTGAAAGGGGAGAGCTGCCAGTGCTTGCTGATATTGCTGGGCAATTTCGCGCCGACGGGTGTTGAGGTGCTCTAATTTGACTAACTGTGTCAGGGCAATCGCGGCGTTAATATCGGTCAGATTGTACTTATAGCCCGGCGTTAAGACTTCAGCCTGCGGTGCACGGCCCCAGGTATGTCTGTCATAGGCATCGACACCCAGACCGTGAAATTTCAGCATCCGCAGCTGGCGGGCAAGATTTTCATTATCAGTAACAATCAGGCCACCTTCCGCACAGGTAATATTTTTGATGGCGTGAAACGAAAAAATAGCAGTACCTTTTGCGCCAATATGTCGCCCTTTGTAATACGTACCGACGGCATGGGCAGCATCTTCGATAACTGCGATGCCGTAACGTTCGCCAATGGCGCGAATGGCGTCAATATCTGCTGGCGCACCGGCATAATGCACCGGAATGATGGCTTTAGTGCGTGGCGTAATGGCTGACTCGATAGCTTCAGGCGTGACCATCAGCGTATCGCGGTCGACATCCACCATTACCGGCGTTGCACCCAACAAGGAAATCATATTGAGGGTTGAAACCCAGGTCAGGGAAGGCGTAATCACTTCATCGCCCTTGCCAATTTTCAACGCCATTAGCGTGATATGCATTCCGGCGGTGGCTGAACTGACCGCGATGGCATGCTGATTTCCCGTCAACTGGCAAAAAGCTTGCTCAAGCGCCTGATTCTTCGGACCGGTTGTGATCCAACCGGATTCGAGAACCTCTTTAACTGCAGCGAGTTCCTCCACGCCCATTGCTGGTCGCGAAAAAGGCAAAAATTCTGACATTGCTTTTCCTTCCGCCATTGAATACCTGTCCACTTATATTTGCTATAAAGAGTGTTGTGTATATTTTGCCATTTGGAGCGAAATTTTAAGGATAGAATATTAACTTAACCTTAAGAAACTAATATTAGACGTAAATATTGAAATTTTTATATTTTTTCTTATTTAGGCTTTGCATTTGGCAAAATTTTGAGGCATTTTGCCGACATCGTAGGATTTATAATATTACACCAACTGCGAATTATCGCCAGAAATGTAGCTCAATTTCACGGTAATTGTCTGGTTGCGCTTGTCTATAGGTGGAGTTTACGTGTTAGCTTTTTGCCGCTCTTCGTTGAAGTCAAAAAAATATATCATCATTTTACTGGCGCTCGCTGCAATTGCCGGACTGGGTACTCATGCCGCCTGGAGTAGCAATGGTTTGCCACGTATCGACAATAAAACACTGGCCAGACTGGCACAGCAGCACCCGGTTGTCGTTTTGTTTCGTCATGCTGAACGTTGCGACCGTTCAACCAATCAATGCTTGTCAGATAAAACAGGTATTACGGTTAAAGGTACCCAGGATGCCCGTGAACTGGGCAACGCTTTTAGTGCTGATATCCCTGATTTCGATCTTTATTCCAGTAATACCGTCCGGACCATTCAGTCGGCTACCTGGTTTTCAGCGGGTAAAAAATTGACGGTAGATAAACGACTTCTTCAGTGCGGTAATGAGATTTATAGTGCAATTAAGGACTTACAACGCAAAGCGCCTGATAAAAATATCGTTATTTTCACCCATAATCATTGCCTGACATATATTGCTAAAGATAAGCGTGACGCGACATTTAAACCTGATTATCTGGATGGTTTAGTCATGCATGTGGAAAAAGGCAAAGTTTATCTGGATGGGGAATTCGTTAACCACTAAATTTTCAATCTGACAGCCAGTAATGGCTGTCATCATTGTTACAGAAGACCTTTCAAACGTAACGTTTTTCGGGTGGCAACATTCAAATCATAATGCACCAGATCTTCAGGTTTTACCCACGCGTAGTCCTGAAACTCTTCGTTTATTTTCACATCTCGGTTGGCAGAAACGCAGTCAAAAATCAGGTAAATCATATAAATCTCTTCCTTGCGACCATCTGCATACGTCTTGGTGCGAATATCATCGCTGAAGGTCCACGGCGTGATTTCTGTCAAAAGCAGCTGTTCTCCCAGTTCTTCGCGAATTTCGCGGCGTAGTGCCTCTTCAATTCGTTCGCCAGGCTCCACGCCGCCACCCGAAAGCGCCCATTGACCGGGGAAAACGCCGCGATCGTCGGCCATTTTACACAGCAAATAAGCACCATCATTTTGAATCAAAGGGCATACAATAGTCCGTTGTCGCACAGGGGTATTCCTTATAAATAAAAAGAAACCATGAGAATACGGTAACTCAGAAATATGTGAAAGTGACAGTAATCTCTTTTGCGATGATAACTACATTTATTATTATTTTTGTGTGTATCGATAAAGTGTGTTTATTTTTTCGGCGTTTAATTATTTAAGAAGTATTTAGTTACAATAAGTGACTAGATCCCTTTTTTCGCTCATTGAATCCTCTGCGCCAGGCAGTACAATCCCGCAGCTTTGGGAATTTTGATTAATTGCTTGTGGGAAAGAGGATAATGAAAAAAATTGCGCTAGCAGGTCTGGCCGGAATGCTGTTGGTTTCTGCATCGGTCAATGCAATGAGCATCAGCGGCCAGGCGGGTAAAGAATACACCAATATTGGTGTCGGTTTTGGGACTGAATCGACGGGCCTGGCGTTAAGCGGTAACTGGACACATAACGACGACGACGGTGATGCCGCGGGCGTGGGGCTGGGGTTGAATCTGCCTCTCGGGCCATTAATGGCGACCGTTGGCGGAAAAGGCGTTTACACCAACCCGAACGATGGTGATGAAGGTTATGCCGCAGCAGTTGGCGGTGGTTTGCAGTGGCAAATTGGTGACAGCTTCCGCTTGTTTGGTGAGTATTACTACTCTCCGGATTCGCTCTCCAGCGGAATTAAAAGTTATGAAGAAGCGAATGCTGGCGCGCGTTACACCATTATGCGTCCAGTCAGCATTGAGGCTGGCTACCGTTACCTGAACCTGGCAGGTAAAAATGGCAATCGTGATAACGCCATTGCTGATGGTCCGTATGTTGGGGTAAATGCCAGCTTCTGACGCCTTCCGGCGCGGCGTTCTGTCGCGCCATTCAGTTTCTTACTACGCCCTGTCTCCCTTTGCGTTATAGTGATTCGATAACAAAAGCAGGAGATAACCATGTTAAAAGTGGAAATGTTATCCACCGGGGATGAAGTGTTACACGGGCAAATCGTTGACACTAACGCTGCCTGGCTGGCCGATTTTTTCTTTCATCAGGGGTTGCCATTATCTCGCCGCAATACGGTGGGGGATAACCTTGATGACTTAGTCACCATTCTTCGCGAACGTAGTCAGCACGCCGATGTGCTGATCGTTAACGGCGGGCTGGGACCGACCAGCGATGATTTAAGCGCACTCGCCGCTGCGACAGCAAAAGGTGAAGGCCTGGTGCTGCATGAAGCCTGGCTCAAAGAGATGGAACGCTATTTCCACGAACGTGGACGAGTAATGGCACCGAGCAACCGTAAACAAGCGGAGCTGCCTGCCAGTGCTGAATTTATCAATAACCCGGTAGGCACCGCCTGTGGTTTTGCCGTGCAGCTTAATCGTTGCCTGATGTTCTTTACTCCCGGCGTACCGTCAGAATTTAAGGTGATGGTCGAGCACGAAATCCTGCCGCGCCTGCGCGAGCGTTTTTCTTTACCGCAGCCGCCGGTTTGTCTGCGTTTGACTACTTTTGGTCGTTCGGAAAGCGATCTGGCACAAAGCCTGGACACTCTACAACTGCCGCCGGGCGTAACAATGGGCTATCGCTCCTCAATGCCTATCATCGAACTGAAACTCACCGGACCGGCAAGCGAGCAACAGGCGATGGAAAAACTGTGGCTGGATGTTAAACGTGTTGCCGGACAGAGCGTGATTTTCGAAGGCACTGAAGGACTGCCCGCGCAGATCAGTCGCGAATTGCAAAACCGTCAGTTCAGCCTGACGTTGAGCGAGCAATTCACCGGTGGTTTATTGGCTTTGCAACTTTCTCGCGCAGGTGCTCCATTGCTGGCGTGTGAAGTGGTTCCTTCACAGGAGGAAACCCTGGCGCAAACTGCGCACTGGATTACAGAACGGCGGGCCAACCATTTTGCCGGGCTGGCACTGGCTGTTTCGGGTTTCGAGAACGAGCATCTCAACTTTGCGCTAGCCACGCCAGACGGCACTTTCGCTCTGCGTGTGCGTTTCAGCACTACGCGCTACAGCCTGGCTATCCGTCAGGAAGTGTGCGCAATGATGGCACTGAATATGCTGCGCCGTTGGTTAAACGGCCAGGATATCGCCAGTGAGCATGGCTGGATTGAGGTTGTTGAGTCCATGACCTTATCTGTCTGATTCCGCCACTCTGTGCCGGTTTACTGCACCGGCACATTCCCCCTCCGGCAAAATTTGTCCAACCTGTTGTACTCAATAAGAAAAAATCCGTGCGCTGATTCACAAATTTGTGCGTAATTTCTCCAGTCTGCTGGACGAGGAGCGGGATTTGATGCGCTTCACAATTTTACTCCCCCTGAGCAACGAGACTGATTCCAGTATCTAAGACTGGAGTCCAGTATGTTGGAATCAAGCAAAGTTCCCGCCCTGACACGGGCTATTGATATTCTCAATTTGATTGCCCGCATTGGCCCCTGTAGTGCTGCGACGATCATTGACACATTGGGAATCCCTAAAAGCACGGCCTATTTGCTGCTTAATGAACTCAGGCGTCAGCGTTTTCTTAGCCTTGATCACCAGGAAAATTTTTGTTTGTGGACCAGGCTGGAGGAGCTTTCCGGTCATGCGTTAAGCAAGATGGATCTCCGGGAACTGGCTCGACCGCGTTTGACGCAACTGATGGATACCACCGGGCTGTTATGTCTGTCACCTGGGGATTATTGATAACGGCAGCGCTTATTACATTTTGAAAGTGGAGTCATCAGCCACTATCAGCGTGCGTTCCCATGAAGGAAAAAGCCTTTCGCTTTATCGCTCCGGAATAGGTAAATGCCTGCTTGCCTGGCAACCTGCAGCGGTACAGCAAAGTATTATCGAAGGGCTGGTCTGGGAGCAGGCGACACCCACAACGATTACTCATCCACAGCAACTTCACGAAGAACTGGCGCGTATTCGCCGTCAGGGCTGGAGCTATGACAACGGCGAAGATTACGCCGATGTCCGTTGTGTCGCTGCGCCGGTGTTTAACGCCAATAACGAGCTTACCGCTGCGATCTCGGTGGTCGGTACCCGCTTACAAATCAATGAAGAATACCGTGATTATCTGGCGGGCAAGGCCATTGCCTGCGCCAGGGATATTTCACGTTTGTTGGGATGGAAAAGTCCCTTTGACTTACAGGCCTCATAACAATGGAGAACATCATGACCCTACCAAAAATCAAACAGGTTCGCGCCTGGTTTACTGGCGGTGCGACAGCAGAAAAAGGCGCTGGCGGCGGTGATTATCACGACCAGGGGGCGAATCACTGGATTGATGATCATATTGCCACCCCGATGAGTAAATACCGCGATTACGAGCAGTCACGCCAGTCATTTGGCATTAACGTTCTTGGCACGTTGATTGTTGAAGTTGAAGCAGAAAACGGCCAGACCGGATTCGCTGTTTCGACAGCCGGTGAAATGGGCTGTTTTATTGTCGAAAAACATCTTAACCGTTTCATTGAGGGTAAATGCGTCAGTGATATCAAACTGATCCACGATCAAATGCTCAATGCCACCCTGTATTACTCCGGCTCTGGTGGCCTGGTGATGAATACGATTTCCTGTGTCGATCTGGCTCTGTGGGATCTGTTCGGCAAAGTGGTCGGGCTTCCGGTTTATAAACTTTTAGGTGGTGCAGTTCGTGATGAAATTCAGTTCTACGCCACAGGTGCGCGTCCGGATCTGGCAAAAGAGATGGGCTTTATCGGTGGCAAAATGCCGACGCACTGGGGGCCACATGATGGTGATGCGGGGATCCGCAAAGATGCCGCTATGGTCGCGGATATGCGTGAAAAATGCGGTGAGGATTTCTGGTTAATGCTCGACTGCTGGATGAGTCAGGACGTGAACTATGCCATCAAACTGGCCCACGCTTGCGCGCCCTATAACCTGAAATGGATCGAAGAGTGCCTGCCGCCACAGCAGTATGAAGGTTATCGCGAACTGAAACACAACGCACCAGCGGGGATGATGGTCACCAGCGGTGAGCACCACGGCACACTGCAATCTTTCCGTACGCTTTCAGAAAACGGTATCGACATTATGCAGCCGGATGTTGGCTGGTGCGGTGGCTTAACCACGCTGGTGGAAATTGCCGCAATCGCCAAATCCAGGGGGCAACTGGTGGTGCCACACGGTTCGTCTGTTTACTCCCACCATGCGGTGATCACCTTCACCAATACGCCATTCAGCGAATTCCTGATGACCAGCCCGGATTGTTCAACGATGCGTCCGCAATTTGATCCGATTCTGCTTAATGAGCCAGTACCGGTGAATGGTCGTATTCATAAATCAGTGCTTGATAAACCCGGTTTCGGCGTCGAACTCAATCGTGACTGCAATTTGAAACGCCCCTACAGCCACTAATCACTCCGGGCGTTGCTGTGACAACGGTAACGCCCACATATTCTAAGGAGCTTTTTATGAGCACCGCTTTGCTTGACGCCGTGGTGAAGAAAAACCGCGCGCGTTTAATTCCGTTTATGTTGGCGCTGTATGTGCTGGCGTTTCTCGACCGTTCGAATATTGGTTTTGCCAAACAGACCTACCAGATTGATACCGGGCTGAGTAATGAAGCTTATGCGCTGGGAGCAGGCATTTTCTTTGTGGTATACGCGTTTCTGGGGGTTCCGGCGAATCTTTTGATGCGCAAACTGGGGGCAAGAACCTGGATTGGTACGACAACACTGCTGTGGGGATTTCTTTCGGCAGCCATGGCATGGGCCGATACTGAAGCGAAATTTCTGATTGTTCGCACTCTGCTTGGTGCTGCGGAGGCCGGGTTTTTCCCTGGTATGATTTATCTCACCTCGCAATGGTTTCCGCAGCGTAATCGCGCCAGCATTATGGGGCTGTTCTATATGGGCGCACCGCTGGCGTTAACACTGGGATCACCGCTTTCTGGCGCGCTGCTGGAGATGCATGGATTTATGGGGCATCCCGGCTGGTTCTGGATGTTTGTTATTGAAGGATTGTTGGCAGTCGGCGCTGGGGTATTCACATTCTTTTGGCTTGATGACACACCGGAGCAGGCACGTTTTCTGAGTAAACAAGAAAAAACGTTGCTTATCAATCAACTGGCAAGTGAAGAACAACAGAAAGTGACTTCTCGATTGAGCGATGCGCTGCGTAATGGCCGAGTCTGGCAACTGGCGATTATCTACCTGACCATTCAGGTAGCGGTTTACGGATTAATTTTCTTCCTGCCGACCCAGGTTGCTGCATTGCTGGGGACAAAAGTGGGCTTTACGGCGTCGGTGGTCACCGCCATTCCGTGGGTTGCGGCCTTGTTTGGAACCTGGCTTATTCCGCGCTACTCCGATAAAACCGGCGAACGGCGTAATGTCGCAGCGCTGACATTACTGGCGGCGGGCATTGGTATTGGTCTGTCCGGGCTGCTTTCTCCAGTACTGGCGATCGTAGCGCTGTGTGTTGCAGCCATCGGGTTTATTGCCGTGCAACCGGTGTTCTGGACGATGCCGACACAGCTTCTTTCCGGTACGGCGCTGGCTGCGGGGATTGGTTTTATAAACCTGTTTGGTGCAGTGGGCGGGTTTATTGCCCCGATCCTGCGCGTGAAAGCAGAAACGTTATTTTCCAGCGATGCGGCGGGATTACTGACGCTGGCAGCGGTGGCGGTCATCGGTTCGCTGATTATTTTCACTCTGCGTGTAAATCGCACTGTTGCGCAGACCGACGTGGCACATCATTAAATAGTTTAAGGAACACGATGAACGCATTATTAACCAATCCCTTTAAAGAACGTTTACGCAAGGGCGAAGTGCAAATTGGTCTGTGGTTAAGCTCAACGACTGCCTATATGGCAGAAATTGCCGCCACTTCCGGTTATGACTGGTTGCTGATTGACGGGGAGCATGCGCCAAACACCATTCAGGATCTTTATCACCAGCTACAGGCGGTAGCGCCCTATGCCAGCCACCCCGTGATCCGTCCGGTGGAAGGCAGTAAGCCGCTGATTAAACAAGTCCTGGATATTGGCGCGCAAACTCTACTGATCCCGATGGTCGATACTGCCGATCAGGCACGTCAGGTGGTGTCTGCCACGCGCTATCCTCCCTACGGTGAGCGTGGTGTTGGGGCCAGTGTGGCACGGGCTGCACGCTGGGGACGCATTGAGAATTACATGGCGCAAGTCAACGATTCGCTTTGTCTGTTGGTGCAGGTGGAAAGTAAAACAGCACTGGATAATCTGGACGAAATCCTCGATGTCGAAGGGATTGATGGCGTGTTTATTGGACCTGCGGATCTTTCTGCGTCGTTGGGCTACCCGGATAACGCCGGGCACCCGGAAGTGCAGCGAATTATTGAAACCAGCATTCGGCGGATCCGTGCTGCGGGTAAAGCGGCTGGTTTTCTGGCTGTGGCTCCTGATATGGCGCAGCAATGCCTGGCGTGGGGAGCGAACTTTGTCGCTGTTGGCGTTGACACGATGCTCTACAGCGATGCCTTGGATCAACGACTGGCGATGTTTAAATCAGGCAAAAATGGGCCACGCGTAAAAGGTAGTTATTGATATCAAAGGCCCATGGGGATCGGCTGTGGGCCTGTGTTAATTAGTGGTTATTCGCTGCCAGATCGGCTTCGCTTAGCTGAGTGGCCGCGAGCACCTGGTCACGATCAATGCCCTGCTCCAGCATGCGCAAAGCAATTTTAATGGCTTGTTCATGCATGCCTTCCTGCAAACCTTCTAATTTACCTTCTTGCCAGCCTTCAATCTTACCTTCCTGCCAGCCAATTTGATGTCCTTCCTGCCGTAGCCGTTCAGCAATAGTCATCAATCTCTCCTTTTAATGACAGTTCGGAATATCAGCATCAGTGAGTTGGGTTGCCGCCAGCACAATCTCACGTTCAAAGCCCTGCTCCAGCATGCGCAAGGCAATTTTAATCGCTTGTTCATGCAAACCTTCAATTTTACCTTCTTGCCAGCCAATTTGATGTCCTTCCTGCCGTAGCCGTTCAGTAATAGTCATTAATCTCTCCTTTTGTAGTGGTGAACGTTCGGCAATCTCCTGAATAAAGCGGGTGAAACGGGAGGTATCGCCGCATTGCAGCAGATAATTAAACAGTGTTTGTAGCTGACTGTCATTAGTGAAGCCTCTAACCAAAAGCGTGGTGATCCTGTCGACCATACCGATTAAATCGCGGTCGCGAATATGCTTTTGAATCAGTTCCAGCAGAGCTATACGCCGATGTTGCATGATCTCATCGTCAGGTACGATGGTGATATCCACCAACGGAAAAGCTTCGGTGTACAACTGCCGGGCAAGTTGCGGATCGTCAAACTCATCCAGCCAGTTGAGTGAGTACGGGTAGGGCGAGGCTTCGCCATGATAAAACAGCAATGGCACCACCAGCGGAACTCTGTCATAGCCTTTATCCAGGTGACGCTGCATGGCGGCAGTGGCATAGCGCATTAGCCGAAAAGCCATATTCTTTTCTGCAGAGCTTTGATGTTCAATCACGCAGTAGATATAGCCGTCACCCTCGCTGGTTTCCACGGACCACAAAACATCCGAGTAGTAAGCGCGTAAACTTTTTTCAATAAAACTGGTGGGTTCCAGGCGTAAGGTTTGCAGGTTGCAAAGCTTGCGCAGCGGCTCTGGTAGATGTATTTCCAGAAAATCCCGTGCGGTTTCGGGTGTGAACATAAAGGTTTTAAACACCGCATCATGCGGGGAGGAGGTTGTTGATTCGGTCATGGTTGTCCGTCACCTGATATTTATGATGACGCGACATTACGGTTATCCCAGGCCTTTGACATCTGCCAGTTTCAGCCTTTGCGAGACGTTTTCAGAGGAATTTTCACTGCGTTGCAACGCATACATTGGGCACGGAATCGTGTACGCAAAAATGCCCGGTAACAACATGCTTACCGGGCATCAGAAAGGAGTTTAAGCCAGCGCCTGTGCCAGCAGCGTAATCGGATGTTCGCAGCGAAGACTTGTGGACATCTCAATCTGCCATTTACAGGTTTCGCAGTCGGTGACCACCAGATCTGCGCCGCTCTCTTCTATCTGGCGGAACAGTGGTGCGCCGATGGCTTGTGAAGTGGGGTAGTTCTCTTTTTTGAAACCGTAAGTTCCCGCAATACCGCAGCACTGGGAATCCAGCACCGTTAACTCAAGCCCCGGGATTTTACGCAACAGCTCCAGGGTGTAGAGCGTCCAGCCCATTTTTTCCATATGGCACGGAGTGTGATAAACCACTTTCAGCGGCAGCGGTTTCAGCGGTAACGTTTTGCCTTCGTCCAGCTTGCGCCACAGCCAGCGGGTCGCCAGTTCGATATGATCGCGCAAGCCTTTGTTGTCGACATTCAGCACTTCCGGGTATTCGTCGCGCAGGGCAAATGTACACGTTGAGGAGGTGGCAATCACCGGAATGCCTTTTACTCCCACAGCTTCGCGGATCGACTCTACATTCGTAATTGCCTGTTTGCGTGCTTTATCGGTAAAACCGTTGGCGATCAGCGGTACGCCGCAGCATTTTTCTTTGCTGAGCAGTTGTACGCCGGTACCCATCGCGTTGAGCACTTTAATTAAATCTTTGCCTAGCTGCGGATGGTTGTAGTTAACGAAGCAGCCGTGAAAGAAAGCGACCTGGTCTTTATACTGCGCTTGCTGAGCCGCCACGCTGCGATACCAGCGACGGAACGTACCGAAGGAGTATTTCGGTAGCGTGCGACGGTGGTCTATTTTTAACGCTGCATCAAGCAACTGCCGCACCGGTTTCAGCGAGGTAGCGGTGTTGACGATGGGTGCGAACGGCGTGGAAACGCTACCCATCAGGTCGGTATGACTCAACACAAAATTACGCAGCGACGGGCGTGTGGTGTCATATTTCGCCCGCGCGCGCTGGATAATATCGCCAATCTTCACATCGGACGGGCAGGCGACTTCACAACGTTTGCAGTTGATGCAATATTTCAGCGCCTCGTCATACAGTGCGCCATCTTTTAAACGCAGACGCTCGCCATCCGGCCCGGCTTGTTTTGGCCCCGGATAACCCGGATTCACCCGGCTCACCGGGCAGGCGGTGGTGCAGACGGTGCACTTAATGCAGTTTTCGAAGCTGGTGTCATTCATTGTTGGCCTCCTGCGCGTTGGGCAATCTGTTGAGCGGCATGTAAAGCACTGACGGCACAAACACCGCCGCCGCATCCCTGGGCGATGGGATCAAATCCGCCCAGCACCGAACCGATGGCAAACAGGTTCTCAATGGTTTGCCCCGCCTGCGACGGGCGTAGCGCCTCATCAGTGGTTACACCGAACTGCTGCCACGGCTGCGGCGCAAAAAAATCGCCCTTATACCATTCACCCCGCGTAGCGGTTTGTAGCACATCAAGGCCGAGAATCGGCTCGCGAATGCCGTCACGTTCTGCCACCAGTCCGCCGCTAAAGAAACTGCCGCTCGCAAGCACCGCAAATCGTGGGCGCAGCGGGATATCGGCGTGATTGCGCGTCCAGATTTCATTCACTACGCCATTTTTACAGGTCACTTTTTTCACTTCATCGCCCGGCATCCACACGCCGCCCTGGCGCACAAACTGGCGCTGTAACTGGTTTTGCAGACGAATGCCCAGCACGGAAGGCGGCAGCGTTGGCAAAAGCATCAATGAACAAGGTAGTTTTTCATTCAACCAATGCCACAGTTTGTCATCGGCCAGGCCGAAGCAGGCGGGCATCAGGATCATTTCGCAGGTATTGGCGACCGGAATAAGTGCATCAAGTAACAACGGCCAGTTTTCTTCATTATCAAGGAAGCGGGCAATATTCACCGCCCGGAACTCGGTGGCGTTATTGCGCAGCACATCCAGTTCCGGCAGTTCAATTTCAGCGGTTTCAACTTTAAGATCCAATTCGCGCAATGAAGCCGCCGCAAGATGCGCCTGAAAATCCATCAGGCCGCTAATTCCCACTACACATATTTTCTTCGCGGGCAGCGGCCAGACAGGGACTTCTGGCGAACTTAGCCAGGTTGAGCGCAGAGTGCCTAGCGGTGTAATCCGCTGGTGAGCCAGCTCTACGCTGCCCTGCAATTGCGCACCGCTTTCAGCGATTAATGCCTGCGCCTGGCAAGCGAGATCGAGCACGCGTTGTGGCCCGAGAAGAGTGTAAGGATGGGCAGGTGCCTGCTGACGCAAAGATTCCAGTCCACTGTGAATGTCTGTCACCGGTTGACCATCCGGCAGATGGCTCAGCAAATCCAGCGATCCAGATGAGAAATGCAGCGCGCTTTGACCACGAGTGACAATGGCACAGCGCAGGCCGTGTTTTTGCAGTTGCAGGCCACAGAGTAATCCGGCGAGGCCGCCGCCCATAATGACAGTATCAAAGTGCATCTTTCTGCTCCTTCTCCAGACCACACAATCCCTGATAAACCCAGCGGGTAAATTCGCTTTCGCGCAGTGCATCTCCCCAGGCGATGGGTTGCACGCCTTTCCAGCGTTCGTTAAGGAAGGTGGAAAGTTGCTCGATAGATTGCGCGGACGTCGTGACGTTAAAACGTTGCAGCAGTCCGGCAGCGCGGCAGGCGCAGAGCTCGCCCTGGCAGGTGCCCATCCCCACACGGGTACGACGGCGTAAATCCAGCAGGCTATTAACGTTTAAATTTTCTACCGCGTACTGCACTTCACCCGCAGTTACCGCTTCGCACTCACATACCAGGCTACGGTGCAGACGGCCTTCGCTCAGCCAGGCAGGCGTGCGATCGCCATGACGATAAACCGCAGAACCGCGCAGCGGGGCAGGCAGGGAGATGACTTTACGCAAGGTAACTTCAGCGGGTTCCTGTGAACCAGGAAGTGCCAGATCGGCGGTCGTACAGGGGCGCGTGTTTCCCAGTTTGCGGCATACGGCGTCGGTAGCCCATTCCGCCATCAGCCGATAGGTCATCAGTTTGCCACCGGTGATGGTGATAAACCCGTCCAGACCATCGCGTTCAGCATGGTCGAGCAGCACGATGCCACGGCTGACGTTACGCCCGCTCGGATCGTCATCGCTGGCAACCAGCGGGCGTACGCCAGAGTAGGCCCGCAAAATGCGCGTTTTCGCCATCACGGGGGCCAGTTTTTCCCCTTCACGCAGCAGAATATCAACTTCTTCTGCCGTCACTCGATTATCGTCAATCTCGTTGTAATCAATACGTAAAGAGGTGGTGCCAATCAGCGAAATGGTATCGCCAGGCACCAGAATATCGGCGTCGGAAGGTTTGCGGCAGCGGTTGATCACATGCTGATTAATGCGGTGATCCATGATCAGCAGCGATCCTTTCGCCGGGAACATGCGAATGCGCAGATCGGCATATTCGGCAATGTGTTGCCCCCAGATCCCGGCGGCATTAACTACGACAGGCGCATGAAGTGCCTGAATTTCGCCGGTGAGATGGTTACGTACACGAACACCGCACACCGTCGCGCCTTCACGAATCAGCCCCGTGACTTCATGAGCGGTAAGGATAACGGCACCGTGTTCTTTGGCATCCAGCATGTTTGCTGCTGTCAGACGAAATGGATCAACGGTGCCATCCGGAACTTTCACCGCGCCAATCAGTGCCGGGTTAACGGCAGGTTCGATAATGCGCGCTTGCTGCGGCTCAATGGCTTCTGCGTTGATCCCTGCTTCTTCGCAGGCGCGGATAAAAGTGGCCTGGAAGGAGAGGTCATCTTCCGGCAGGGTGATAAACAGGCCGTTGGTTGGTTCTACGCAGTGACGTGCAATGCGTTTCAGAATCTGGTTTTCACTAATACATTCGCGGGCCGATTCCGCATCGGTTACCGCATAGCGCGCACCGCTGTGCAGCAGGCCGTGGTTACGCCCGGTGGCACCGGTTGCGATGTCGTGGCGCTCAACCAAAATCACGCGCAGCCCGCGCAGGGCACAGTCGCGGGCAATCCCGGCTCCCGTTGCGCCGCCGCCAATGATAATCACGTCACTTGATTGCGAGTCGCGAGTTTTCATTGTTATCCCTCTGAAGTTCGTTTTTTACCATTTAGCCATAGTAAAAACATGAATTGTTTGATTTCGCGCATATTCGCTCATAATTCGAAAGTGAAACGTGATTTCATGCGTCATTTTGAACATTTTGTAAATCTTATTTAATAATGTGTGCGGCAATTCACATTTAATTTATGAATGTTTTCTTAACATCGCGGCAACTCAAGAAACGGCAGGTTCTCTCACTGAATCAGGCTGTTAATCATAAATAAGACCACGGGCCACGGAGGCTATCAATGTTGAGTATTTTTAAACCAGCGCCACACAAAGCGCGCTTACCTGCCGCGGAGATCGATCCGACTTATCGTCGATTGCGCTGGCAAATTTTCCTGGGGATATTCTTTGGCTATGCGGCTTACTATTTGGTTCGTAAGAACTTTGCGCTTGCTATGCCTTATCTGGTTGAGCAGGGATTCTCACGCGGTGATTTAGGTTTTGCCCTTTCGGGGATCTCGATTGCTTATGGATTTTCGAAATTCATCATGGGTTCGGTATCGGATCGCTCGAATCCGCGCGTTTTCCTGCCCGCAGGTTTGATTCTGGCGGCGGCAGTGATGTTGTTTATGGGCTTTGTGCCATGGGCGACGTCGAGCATTGCGGTGATGTTTGTACTGTTGTTCCTCTGCGGTTGGTTCCAGGGGATGGGGTGGCCGCCGTGTGGTCGTACTATGGTGCACTGGTGGTCGCAGAAAGAACGTGGCGGCATTGTGTCAGTGTGGAACTGTGCGCACAACGTCGGTGGTGGTATTCCGCCGCTGCTGTTCCTGCTGGGGATGGCCTGGTTCAATGACTGGCATGCGGCGCTCTATATGCCTGCTTTCTGCGCCATTCTGGTGGCATTATTCGCCTTTGCGATGATGCGCGATACCCCGCAATCCTGTGGCTTGCCGCCGATCGAAGAGTACAAAAATGATTATCCGGACGACTATAACGAAAAAGCGGAACAGGAGCTGACGGCGAAGCAAATCTTCATGCAGTACGTACTGCCGAACAAACTGCTGTGGTATATCGCCATCGCCAACGTGTTCGTTTATCTGCTGCGTTACGGCATCCTCGACTGGTCACCGACTTATCTGAAAGAGGTTAAGCATTTCGCGCTAGATAAATCCTCCTGGGCCTACTTCCTTTATGAATATGCAGGTATTCCGGGCACTCTGCTGTGCGGCTGGATGTCGGATAAAGTCTTCCGTGGCAACCGTGGGGCAACCGGCGTTTTCTTTATGACACTGGTGACCATCGCGACTATCGTTTACTGGATGAACCCGGCAGGTAACCCAACCGTCGATATGATTTGTATGATTGTTATCGGCTTCCTGATCTACGGTCCTGTGATGCTGATCGGTCTGCATGCGCTGGAACTGGCACCGAAAAAAGCGGCAGGTACGGCAGCGGGCTTTACCGGGCTGTTTGGTTACCTGGGCGGTTCGGTGGCGGCGAGCGCGATTGTTGGCTACACCGTGGACTTCTTCGGCTGGGATGGCGGCTTTATGGTAATGATTGGCGGCAGCATTCTGGCGGTTATCTTGTTGATTGTTGTGATGATTGGCGAAAAACGTCGCCATGAACAATTACTGCAAGAACGCAACGGAGGCTAATGGCATGAAATTGACGCTGAAAAACCTTAGCATGGCGATCATGATGAGCACTATAGTCATGGGAAGCAGTGCAATGGCGGCGGACAGCAACGAAAAAATAGTCATCGCCCATCGCGGTGCCAGTGGATATTTGCCGGAGCATACGCTGCCAGCAAAAGCGATGGCGTATGCGCAGGGAGCGGATTATCTGGAACAGGATTTGGTGATGACCAAAGACGACAATCTGGTTGTTCTGCATGACCATTACCTCGATCGTGTTACTGATGTTGCCGATCGTTTCCCGGATCGGGCGCGCAAAGACGGTCGTTACTACGCGATAGATTTCACGCTGGATGAAATTAAGTCGTTGAAATTTACCGAAGGTTTCGATATTGAAAACGGTAAAAAAGTGCAGACTTATCCGGGGCGTTTCCCAATGGGTAAGTCCGACTTCCGGGTGCACACCTTTGAAGAAGAGATTGAATTTGTTCAGGGGTTAAATCACTCTACCGGGAAAAATATCGGTATTTATCCAGAAATCAAAGCGCCGTGGTTCCATCATCAGGAAGGGAAGGATATTGCGGCAAAAACGCTGGAAGTGCTGAAGAAATATGGTTACACCGGTAAAGACGATAAAGTTTATTTGCAATGTTTTGATGCTGATGAGCTGAAGCGTATTAAGAATGAGCTGGAACCCAAAATGGGCATGGAGCTCAATCTGGTACAGCTGATTGCCTATACCGACTGGGATGAAACGCAGCAGAAACAGCCGGATGGAAGCTGGGTTAATTACAACTACGACTGGATGTTTAAGCCGGGTGCCATGAAACAGGTGGCGGAATATGCAGATGGTATTGGTCCGGATTACCATATGTTGATTGAGGAGACATCGCAGCCGGGTAATATCAAACTCACTGGCATGGTGCAAGATGCTCAGCAGAATAAACTGGTAGTGCATCCTTATACCGTGCGGTCAGATAAACTGCCTGAATACACTCCTGATGTGAATCAGTTATATGATGCTCTGTATAACAAAGCGGGTGTAAATGGACTGTTTACTGATTTCCCTGATAAGGCAGTAAAATTTCTTAATAAAGAGTAATGTTACTGCAGGATGGCGTTCATGCGCCATCCTGTCTCATATCAAATTTTTCCAATCGCCACTAATTGTTCCATGCACATTTGTAGTAAAAACAGTGGACTGCCTTCTACCGGCTTTTCTTTAGCCAGCAACGAAATCTGTCGATAGAAAGTTGGTTCGAGAGGAACGGAACACAATTCACCTGCAATGCTTTTCAGCGTTAACTCTGGTTGTAAGGCGATGCCTAATCCCTGTCGAATAAAATTCATCGCTGTATCCGCCTGATTAAATTCACATTTTATCTGCTGGGCGCACTATTAGTGGTAGTGGCTGGTGGAATCTATGCGCTGCAAATGAAGGGTAAAAGCGGTGTCAAGCTAGTAGTGGCAAAAGAAATTCATTAATACGACACGTTTCATTAAGATTTTCCTCAGGTAACCACCTATAGTCATTGTCGTTAATAAAAATGACAGGCGATAGGGTATGGCAGTTTCAGCAAAGTACGACGAATTTAATCACTGGTGGGCAACAGAGGGCGACTGGGTTGAAGAGCCTAACTATCGCCGTAATGGTATGAGCGGGGTGCAATGCGTCGAGCGCAACGGCAAAAAGCTGTATGTAAAGCGCATGACGCATCATCTGTTTCATTCCGTACGTTATCCGTTCGGCCGACCAACGATTGTCCGTGAGGTTGCGGTAATTAAAGAACTGGAACGGGCCGGTGTCATCGTGCCGAAGATCGTTTTTGGTGAAGCGGTGAAAATTGAGGGTGAATGGCGAGCGTTGCTGGTGACTGAAGATATGGCGGGGTTCATCAGCATTGCTGACTGGTATGCCCAGCATGCAGTATCGCCTTATTCTGACGAAGTACGGCAAGCCATGTTGAAAGCAGTGGCGCTGGCGTTTAAGAAAATGCATAGCATTAATCGTCAGCATGGCTGTTGTTATGTTCGCCATATCTATGTGAAAACAGAAGGTAATGCAGAAGCTGGTTTTCTTGACCTGGAGAAAAGTCGTCGCCGCTTGCGTCGCGATAAAGCGATTAATCATGACTTCCGCCAGCTGGAAAAATATCTGGAGCCAATCCCCAAAGCGGACTGGGAGCAGGTGAAAGCGTATTACTACGCCATGTAATCGTTGTAGGCCAGATAAGACGCATAAGCGTTGTATCTGGCACTACAACCAATTCACATCTCGATTTCAATATCGCCTTTTGCCCGGCAACAACAGGGCAAAATTTCCCCCGGCTGAATAAAGGCTAACGGTTCGGCAATCCAGTCAACTTGACCTGCAACCAGGCGTGTGCGACAGGAGCCGCAGTAACCTTCGCGACACTGGTACTCAACCGCCACATTGTGGGATTCCAGCGCCGCCAGAAGGGAAGGGTGTTCATCCTGGCACAGCAGTTGTGTGCCAGTGATGCGCAGGGTAACGCGGGCCATCAGAGCTGGAAGTTACTCAAATCGTCGGTGTCCACTTCCGAGTCAATCTGCCCGACCAGATAAGAACTGACTTCCACTTCCTGCGGAGCAACCTGCACGTTATCAGACACCAGCCAAGTGTTGATCCACGGGATCGGGTTGGAGCGCGTCTGGAACGGCAGATCCAAACCGACTGCCTGCATACGGATATTGGTGATGTATTCAACGTACTGGCAGAGAATGTCTTTATTCAGACCAATCATCGAACCGTCGCGGAACAGATAATCCGCCCAGTCTTTCTCCTGTTGAGCTGCCTGAACAAACAGGTCATAGCACTCCTGCTTACACTCTTCGGCAATTTCCGCCATCTCAGGATCGTCCGCGCCGCTGCGCAGCAGATTCAGCATATGCTGGGTGCCGGTCAGGTGCAGGGCTTCGTCGCGGGCAATCAGGCGAATAATTTTGGCGTTGCCTTCCATCAATTCGCGTTCTGCAAATGCGAAGGAACAAGCAAAGCTGACGTAGAAACGAATCGCTTCCAGCGCGTTAACGCTCATCAGGCAGAGATACAGTTTTTTCTTCAGCTCGCGCAGGCTAACGGTCACAGTTTTACCGTTAACGGTGTGGGTACCTTCGCCCAGCAGATGCCAGTAGCTGGTCATTTCGATCAGCTCATCGTAATAGCTGGAGATCCCTTCCGCACGTTTCTGGATCTGCTCGTTGGTGACGATATCGTCAAACACAACAGACGGATCGTTAACGATATTACGAATGATATGAGTATAGGAACGGGAATGAATCGTTTCTGAGAACGCCCAGGTTTCGACCCAGGTTTCCAGTTCCGGAATAGAAATAAGCGGCAATAGCGCCACGTTCGGGCTACGACCCTGAATGGAATCCAGCAGCGTCTGATATTTCAGGTTGCTGATAAAGATGTGTTTTTCGTGCTCCGGCAGCGCCTGGTAATCTATACGGTCGCGGGAGACGTCAACTTCTTCCGGACGCCAGAAGAAAGAGAGCTGCTTTTCGATCAGCTTTTCGAAGATGTCATATTTTTGCTGATCGTAGCGAGCCACGTTGACCGGCTGACCAAAGAACATTGGTTCTTTGAGCTGATCATTTTTCGTCTGTGAAAAGGTGGTATATGCCATGAGTGTGTCCTGTTGGGAGTTTAATGCCGGATAAGGCATTTTACGCCGCATCCTGTGCCTGATGCGACGCTGGCGCGTCTTATCAGGCCTACAAATCCGAGCCGTAGGCCGGATAAGGCGTTCACGCTGCATCCGGCACCCGGAGCCTGATGCGACGCTGGCGCGTCTTATCAGGCCTACAAACCGAGCCGTAGGCCGGATAAGGCGTTTACGCCGCATCCGGCATCTCAATATCAGATCTTACATGCGCCGCTTTCGCAGCCATCGTCCTGGATTGACGGCACCAGATCGTCTTGTGCGTCTTCAGCGCCGTCACGGGTGTTCTGATAATACAGTGTTTTGACCCCGAATTTGTAGGCGGTGAGCAGGTCTTTCAGCAACTGCTGCATCGGCACTTTTCCTGACGGGAAGCGTGACGGATCGTAGTTGGTGTTGGCAGAGATCGACTGATCGATAAATTTCTGCATGATACCCACCAGTTGCAGATAACCATCGTTACCCGGCATTTCCCACAGCAGCTCATAGGCGTCGTGCAGGTGCTCGTAGTCCGGCACCACCTGGCGCAAAATACCGTCTTTCGACGCTTTGATGCTGACGTAACCGCGCGGCGGTTCAATACCGTTAGTGGCGTTAGAGATCTGCGAAGAAGTCTCGGACGGCATCAGAGCAGAAAGCGTGGAGTTACGCAGACCGTGCGTTTTGATTGACTCACGCAGAGCTTCCCAGTCGTAATGCAGCGGCTCATTAGCGATGGTATCCAGATCTTTCTTATAGGTATCGATCGGCAGGATCCCTTTCGCGTAAGTGGTTTCGTTAAACCACGGGCACGCGCCTTGCTCTTTCGCCAGCTCATTAGAGGCTTTCAGCAGGTAATACTGAATGGCTTCGAAGGTTTTATGCGTCAGGTTGTTGGCGCTGCCGTCGGAGTAGCGTTTACCGTGCTTCGCCAGGTAGTAAGCGAAGTTGATCACACCAATACCCAGCGTACGACGACCCATCGCTCCACGTTTGGCGGCCGGGATCGGGTAATCCTGATAATCCAGCAGCGCGTCAAGTGCACGAACCGCCAGAATTGCCAGCTCTTCCAGTTCATCCAGGTTATTAATTGCGCCCAGGTTGAAAGCAGACAGCGTACACAGCGCGATTTCACCGTTCTCGTCGTTGACGTCGTTCAGCGGTTTGGTCGGCAGGGCTATCTCCAGGCACAGGTTAGACTGACGCACTGGCGCGATGGCCGGATCAAACGGGCTATGGGTATTGCAGTGGTCAACGTTCTGAATATAGATACGACCGGTAGACGCACGTTCCTGCATCATCAGCGAGAACAGCTCAACGGCTTTCACACGCTGCTTGCGGATGCTGTCGTCTTTCTCATATTTGGTATACAGACGTTCAAACTCTTCCTGATCGGCGAAGAACGCGTCGTACAGCCCCGGTACGTCGGACGGGCTGAACAGGGTGATATCTTCACCTTTCAGCAGACGGGTATACATCAGTTTGTTGATTTGTACCCCGTAGTCCATATGACGCACGCGGTTGCCTTCCACACCACGGTTGTTTTTCAACACCAGCAGGCTTTCCACTTCCAGATGCCACATCGGGTAGAACAGCGTTGCCGCACCGCCGCGCACACCGCCCTGAGAGCAGGATTTCACCGCTGTCTGGAAATGTTTGTAGAACGGAATGCAGCCGGTATGGAACGCTTCACCACCGCGAATCGGGCTACCCAGCGCACGAATACGCCCGGCGTTGATGCCGATCCCGGCACGCTGGGAAACGTATTTAACAATCGCGCTGGAGGTGGCGTTGATGGAATCCAGGCTGTCACCGCACTCGATCAGTACGCAGGAGCTGAACTGACGAGTCGGGGTACGCACGCCGGACATGATTGGCGTCGGCAGCGAAATTTTAAATGTGGAAACCGCGTCGTAAAAACGCTTCACATATTGCAGGCGCGTTTCACGCGGGTAGTTCGAGAACAAGCACGCGGCAACTAGAATATAAAGGAACTGGGCGCTCTCATAGATTTCGCCGGTCACGCGGTTCTGTACCAGATATTTGCCTTCCAGCTGCTTAACGGCAGCATAAGAGAAGGTCATATCACGGTCGTGATCGATAAAGGTGTCCATCTGCTTGAACTCTTCTTCCGTGTAGTCTTCCAGCAGATGATTATCGTATTTGCCCATCTCGACCATTTTCACCACGTGGTCGTACAGCGCAGGCGGCTCAAACTGGCCGTAGGCTTTTTTACGCAGGTGGAAGATCGCCAGGCGCGCGGCGAGATACTGATAATCCGGCGCATCACGGGAGATCAGGTCTGCGGCAGCCTTGATAATGGTTTCGTGGATGTCAGAGGTCTTGATACCGTCATAAAACTGAATGTGGGAGCGCAGCTCGACCTGGGAAATCGAAACGTTATGCAGTCCTTCTGCCGCCCAATCCAGAACGCGATGGATTTTGTCGAGATTGATGCGCTCTGTGCTACCGTCGCGCTTTGTCACCAGCAGATTCTGATTCATGTATGTCGTACCTGTTTTTGGAATTCTTTCCGCAATAGTTTCATGCAGACTACCTGTAGTACGGGAAGCTGCTTAGAACACTATATATAGGGGGTATGTTTGGGATTCACTGCAAGATAGTGTGAAAATGACCCTCTTGCAAGTGCATAACTTTGTGGATAACTCAGGAAGGAAAAAGTGGCTTTCGCGCACCTTAGGTCAGACAAGGTGTCCGGGAAAGTCAATGGGAAGAGAAAAATTTGTTAAAAATAACTGTTCGGCGATTTCTTGAACGGCATAATAGGTTAGATAAATTGATATAGATGGCTTATTAATCTTTTTGCTAATGATTGCAAAAATTGATCTAAGCACGAGTCATCACATAATCTGATGTATCAGTTGTGGTCAATATATAAGCGAATGTAAGAGATTGTTGATGGCGAAATGGTTGTTTTCTATTCGGTTATTGTTAAATGCTAAGCCATTTTGTTAATTTACCTTATATTATAAGAAAATTATTCATGACTTTAATTTAGTTTAAATATAACTGATATCCCTGAAGGTTATTAACTTGAATTATGACGCACTGATATTATTCATCAAATAATAACAAAATAGCCATTGCACCGGGTTGAACAATTTACAAAAGAAAGATATTCCATATCGTATAATGCGATTAAATACGCCGTCTTATAGAAAATGATGGTTAGATTAATATGCGGATTATCTTTCTACGCAAGGAGTATTTATCTTTACTCCCGTCAATGATTGCATCTCTTTTCTCTGCTAACGGTGTCGCGGCGGTCACTGATTCATGCCAGGGATATGATGTCAAAGCGAGTTGTCAGGCCAGCAGGCAAAGCCTTTCAGGCATTACGCAGGACTGGAGTATCGCTGATGGGCAATGGCTGGTTTTTTCGGATATGACCAATAACGCCAGCGGTGGGGCCGTATTTTTGCAACAAGGAGCGGAATTTTCACTATTACCAGAAAATGAAACTGGAATGACTCTGTTTGCCAATAACACCGTTACAGGAGAATATAATAACGGCGGGGCCATATTTGCTAAAGAAAACTCAACGCTGAATCTTACTGATGTTATTTTTTCCGGTAACGTCGCAGGCGGCTATGGTGGCGCAATCTATTCTTCTGGTACTAACGATACTGGTGCCGTCGATTTACGTGTCACTAACGCCATGTTTCGCAATAACATCGCTAATGATGGCAAAGGTGGCGCAATTTATACCATTAATAATGACGTTTATTTAAGTGATGTTATTTTTGATAACAACCAGGCATATACATCAACAAGTTACAGTGATGGCGATGGCGGGGCAATCGATGTTACCGATAATAATAGCGACAGCAAGCATCCTTCAGGTTATACGATAGTAAATAACACTGCCTTTACAAATAACACTGCCGAAGGTTATGGCGGGGCGATATATACCAATAGCGTGACGGCTCCCTATCTTATTGATATTTCTGTTGATGACAGCTACAGCCAGAACGGAGGCGTGTTAGTCGATGAGAACAATAGCGCAGCAGGCTATGGAGATGGTCCTTCCTCTGCGGCGGGTGGCTTTATGTATCTCGGCTTAAGTGAAGTTACCTTTGATATTGCCGACGGAAAAACGCTGGTTATTGGCAATACAGAGAATGACGGAGCTGTTGACTCTATTGCTGGTACCGGGTTAATCACCAAAACAGGTTCCGGCGATCTGGTACTTAATGCAGATAACAATGACTTTACTGGTGAGATGCAGATTGAAAACGGTGAAGTTACCCTGGGCCGCAGCAACTCCCTGATGAATGTCGGCGATACGCATTGCCAGGACGATCCGCAAGACTGCTACGGTCTGACGATAGGGAGTATTGATCAGTATCAGAATCAGGCTGAGCTAAACGTTGGCTCGACCCAACAAACTTTTGTGCACGCATTGACGGGCTTTCAGAATGGCACTTTAAATATCGATGCTGGTGGCAACGTTACTGTTAATCAGGGCAGTTTTGCTGGCATCATCGAAGGTGCTGGTCAGCTCACCATTGCGCAAAACGGCAGCTACGTGCTGGCAGGGGCGCAGTCGATGGCGCTAACCGGCGATATAGTCGTTGATGATGGTGCGGTGCTTTCGCTGGAAGGCGACGCGGCAGATCTTACCGCTCTCCAGGACGATCCGCAGTCGATCGTGTTAAACGGCGGTGTGCTCGATCTCTCTGATTTCTCCACCTGGCAGAGCGGCACATCATACAACGATGGCCTTGAAGTCAGTGGCAGCAGCGGAACGGTTATCGGCAGTCAGGATGTGGTAGATCTTGCAGGTGGCGACAATTTGCATATCGGCGGCGACGGGAAAGATGGCGTCTACGTGGTGGTCGATGCGAGCGACGGGCAGGTAAGTCTGGCAAACAATAATAGTTATTTGGGCACAACACAAATCGCCTCCGGTACGCTGATGGTGAGCGACAACTCGCAGCTTGGAGATACCCACTATAACCGCCAGGTTATCTTTACCGATAAGCAACAAGAAAGCGTGATGGAGATTACCTCCGACGTTGACACGCGTTCAGATGCGGCAGGCCACGGACGTGATATTGAAATGCGCGCCGACGGTGAAGTGGCAGTTGATGCGGGGGTAGACACGCAGTGGGGCGCACTGATGGCTGACAGCAGCGGGCAGCATCAGGATGAGGGTAGCACATTGACTAAAACGGGGGCTGGTACACTGGAGCTGACCGCCAGCGGTACAACGCAGTCGGCGGTACGTGTCGAAGAAGGCACCCTGAAAGGTGATGTTGCTGATATCCTTCCTTATGCTTCGTCACTGTGGGTTGGTGATGGGGCAACGTTCGTTACTGGCGCGGATCAGGATATTCAGTCAATTGATGCTATTTCCAGCGGCACTATCGACATCAGCGATGGTACGGTTTTGCGCCTGACCGGGCAGGATACTTCCGTCGCCCTTAATGCCTCACTATTTAACGGCGATGGGACGCTGGTGAATGCCACCGATGGTGTGACGTTGACAGGTGAGCTTAATACCAACCTTGAAACTGACAGCCTGACTTATCTTTCCAACGTGACGGTTAATGGCAATCTGACCAATACGTCCGGTGCGGTTAGCCTGCAAAATGGCGTCGCTGGCGATACGCTGACGGTAAACGGTGATTATACCGGCGGCGGTACGCTACTGCTCGATAGCGAATTAAACGGCGATGACTCGGTAAGCGATCAATTGGTGATGAACGGTAATACTGCTGGCAACACAACTGTGGTGGTTAACTCCATTACAGGGATTGGTGAGCCGACATCGACAGGCATTAAAGTGGTTGATTTCGCAGCTGATCCCACGCAGTTTCAAAACAATGCGCAGTTCAGTCTGGCAGGCAGCGGCTACGTCAATATGGGAGCGTATGACTACACGCTGGTGGAAGATAACAACGACTGGTATCTGCGATCGCAAGAAGTAACGCCGCCATCGCCACCTGATCCAGACCCGACTCCCGATCCTGATCCCACGCCGGATCCTGATCCAACACCCGACCCGGAACCTACGCCTGCTTACCAGCCGGTGTTGAATGCCAAAGTTGGCGGTTATCTCAATAACCTGCGGGCGGCAAATCAGGCGTTTATGATGGAGCGACGCGATCACGCAGGTGGCGATGGTCAGACGCTGAATTTACGTGTTATCGGCGGAGATTATCATTACACAGCAGCGGGGCAACTGGCTCAACATGAAGACACTTCTACGGTGCAACTTAGCGGCGATCTGTTTAGCGGGCGCTGGGGCACGGATGGCGAGTGGATGCTTGGGATTGTTGGTGGCTACAGCGATAACCAGGGCGACAGCCGCTCGAATATGACCGGAACTCGCGCCGATAACCAGAACCACGGTTATGCCGTTGGGCTGACATCAAGCTGGTTTCAGCACGGTAATCAGAAGCAAGGGGCCTGGCTAGATAGCTGGCTGCAATACGCGTGGTTTAGCAATGATGTTTCCGAACAAGAAGATGGCACAGATCATTACCACTCGTCGGGGATTATCGCCTCGCTGGAGGCGGGGTATCAGTGGTTACCGGGGCGTGGTGTGGTGATTGAACCGCAGGCGCAGGTGATTTATCAGGGCGTGCAGCAGGATGATTTTACCGCCGCTAACCGTGCGCGCGTGTCACAATCGCAGGGTGATGATATTCAGACGCGGCTGGGTTTACACAGCGAATGGCGTACCGCTGTTCATGTCATACCAACATTAGATCTGAATTATTATCACGATCCCCATTCGACGGAAATTGAAGAGGATGGCAGCACTATCAGTGACGATGCGGTGAAGCAACGGGGTGAAATAAAAGTGGGAGTCACGGGCAATATCAGTCAGCGAGTGTCCCTGCGCGGCAGCGTGGCGTGGCAGAAAGGGAGTGATGATTTTGCCCAGACGGCAGGGTTTTTGTCGATGACGGTGAAATGGTAATCACTGTCTAGTCGGCACGGTTGCCGGATGCGGCGTAAACGCCTTATCCGGCCTACGGGGAGCATTTGTAGGCCTGATAAGACGCGGCAAGCGTCGCATCAGGCATTGGCGCGGCCAAACATCAACCTCACTTATTCTGCGTGTGCAGCATATAGTTCACATCCACGCCGGGGCCGAGTTTAAAAGTATTAGTGATCGGGTTGTAATGCAGCCCAGTGATATGCCGCTCTTTTAAACTGGTCTGATCCACCCAGCCCAGCAATTCTGCCGGTTTAATAAACTTCTTCACATCATGCGTGCCTTTGGGCACCATGCGCAAAATATATTCCGCACCAACCACCGCCATCAGCCATGACTTGCCGTTGCGGTTAAGTGTCGAGAAAAAGACATCGCCGCCTGGTTTCACCAGTTGCGCACAGGCTCTGACCACTGACTGCGGATCGGGGACGTGCTCCAGCATCTCCATGCAGGTCACCACATCATACTGCCCGGCATGTTTTGCCGCGTGCTCTTCCACGGTTTCCTGCACGTAATCCACCTGAATGCCGCTTTCCAGTGCGTGCAGTTTTGCCACCTGCAATGGCTCAAAGCCCATATCCAGACCGGTCACCGTCGCGCCTTCGCGCGCCATACTCTCGGCCAGAATGCCGCCGCCACAACCGACATCGAGCACCTTTTTGCCAAATAAACCGCCAGCACGCTCGGCAATATAGCCCAGACGCAGCGGGTTAATGCGGTGCAGCGGTTTGAACTCACCTTCCAGATCCCACCAGCGGGAGGCGACGGCTTCAAATTTAGCGATCTCTTCGTGGTCTACGTTATGGTTTACCGGCGATTTTTCGGCATTCATTGGCACTTCTACTCCGTAATTGGCAAGACAAACGAGTATATCAGGCATTGGATGTGAATAAAGCGTATAGGTTTACCTCAAACTGCGCGGCTGTGTTATAATTTGCGACCTTTGAATCCGGGATACAGTAGAGGGATAGCGGTTAGATGAGCGACCTTGCGAGAGAAATTACACCGGTCAACATTGAGGAAGAGCTGAAGAGCTCCTATCTGGATTATGCGATGTCGGTCATTGTTGGCCGTGCGCTGCCAGATGTCCGAGATGGCCTGAAGCCGGTACACCGTCGCGTACTTTACGCCATGAACGTACTAGGCAATGACTGGAACAAAGCCTATAAAAAATCTGCCCGTGTCGTTGGTGACGTAATCGGTAAATACCATCCCCATGGTGACTTGGCGGTCTATAACACGATCGTCCGCATGGCGCAGCCATTCTCGCTGCGTTATATGCTGGTAGACGGTCAGGGTAACTTCGGTTCTATCGACGGCGACTCTGCGGCGGCAATGCGTTATACGGAAATCCGTCTGGCGAAAATTGCCCATGAACTGATGGCCGATCTCGAAAAAGAGACGGTCGATTTCGTTGATAACTATGACGGTACGGAAAAAATTCCGGACGTCATGCCAACCAAAATTCCTAACCTGCTGGTGAACGGTTCTTCCGGTATCGCCGTAGGTATGGCAACCAACATCCCGCCGCACAACCTGACGGAAGTCATCAACGGTTGTCTGGCGTATATCGATGATGAAGACATCAGCATTGAAGGGCTGATGGAACACATCCCGGGGCCGGACTTCCCGACGGCGGCAATCATTAACGGTCGTCGCGGTATTGAAGAAGCTTACCGTACCGGTCGCGGCAAGGTATATATCCGCGCCCGTGCCGAAGTAGAAGTTGACGCCAAAACCGGACGTGAAACCATTATCGTCCACGAAATTCCGTATCAGGTAAACAAAGCGCGCCTGATCGAGAAGATTGCGGAACTGGTAAAAGAAAAACGCGTGGAAGGCATCAGCGCGCTGCGTGACGAGTCTGACAAAGACGGTATGCGCATCGTGATTGAAGTGAAACGCGATGCGGTCGGTGAAGTTGTGCTCAACAACCTCTACTCCCAGACCCAGTTGCAGGTTTCTTTCGGTATCAACATGGTGGCATTGCACCATGGTCAGCCGAAGATCATGAACCTGAAAGACATCATCGCGGCGTTTGTTCGTCACCGCCGTGAAGTAGTGACCCGTCGTACTATTTTCGAACTGCGTAAAGCTCGCGATCGTGCTCATATCCTTGAAGCATTAGCCGTGGCGCTGGCGAACATCGACCCGATCATCGAACTGATCCGTCATGCGCCGACGCCTGCAGAAGCGAAAACCGCGCTGGTTGCAAATCCGTGGCAGCTGGGCAACGTTGCTGCGATGCTGGAACGTGCGGGCGACGATGCTGCGCGTCCGGAATGGCTGGAGCCAGAGTTCGGCGTGCGTGATGGTCTGTACTACCTGACCGAACAGCAAGCTCAGGCGATTCTGGATCTGCGTCTGCAGAAACTGACCGGCCTTGAGCACGAAAAACTGCTCGACGAATACAAAGAGCTGCTGGATCAGATTGCGGAACTGTTGCGTATTCTTGGTAGCGCCGATCGTCTGATGGAAGTGATCCGTGAAGAGCTGGAGCTGGTTCGTGAACAGTTCGGTGACAAACGTCGTACCGAAATCACCGCTAACAGCGCCGACATCAACCTGGAAGATCTGATCACCCAGGAAGATGTGGTGGTCACGCTTTCTCACCAGGGTTACGTGAAGTATCAGCCGCTTTCTGAATATGAAGCGCAGCGTCGTGGCGGGAAAGGTAAATCTGCCGCACGTATTAAAGAAGAAGACTTTATCGACCGACTGCTGGTGGCGAACACTCACGACCATATTCTGTGCTTCTCCAGCCGTGGCCGCGTCTATTCGATGAAGGTCTACCAGTTGCCAGAAGCTACTCGTGGCGCGCGTGGTCGTCCGATCGTCAACCTGCTGCCGCTGGAACAGGACGAACGTATCACCGCGATCCTGCCGGTGACCGAGTTTGAAGAAGGCGTGAAAGTCTTCATGGCGACCGCTAACGGTACGGTGAAGAAAACCGTCCTCACCGAGTTCAACCGTCTGCGTACCGCCGGTAAAGTGGCGATCAAACTGGTTGAAGGCGATGAGCTGATCGGCGTTGACCTGACCAGCGGCGAAGACGAAGTAATGCTGTTCTCCGCTGAAGGTAAAGTGGTGCGCTTTAAAGAGTCTTCTGTCCGTGCGATGGGCTGCAACACCACCGGTGTTCGTGGTATTCGTTTAGGCGAAGGCGATAAAGTCGTCTCTCTGATCGTGCCTCGTGGCGATGGCGCAATCCTCACCGCAACGCAGAACGGTTATGGTAAACGTACCGCAGTGGCGGAATACCCAACCAAGTCGCGTGCGACGAAAGGGGTTATCTCCATCAAGGTTACCGAACGTAACGGTTTAGTGGTTGGCGCGGTGCAGGTAGATGACTGCGACCAGATCATGATGATCACCGATGCCGGTACGCTGGTACGTACTCGCGTTTCGGAAATCAGCATCGTAGGCCGTAACACCCAGGGCGTAATCCTTATCCGTACTTCGGAAGATGAAAACGTGGTGGGTCTGCAACGTGTTGCTGAACCGGTTGACGAGGAAGATCTGGATACCATCGACGGCAGTGCCGCGGAAGGGGACGATGAAATCGCTCCGGAAGTGGACGTTGACGACGAGCCAGAAGAAGAATAATTTCATCGCTTCATGCCAAAAGGGAGCCATCTCCCTTTTTTGAATTGAAAAGTCCAGGCTGTAAAGTCTGGGCTTTTGTCGTATTAGGGCGCGGTAAAGTTTGGCTGTGCCCGTAAAAAATGGCTGGCTATACACAAGGAATGTGGCAATGAGTGGTGAAAAAAAGGCGAAAGGCTGGCGGTTTTATGGCCTTGTTGGTTTTGGGGCAATAGCGCTGCTATCCGCTGGCGTATGGGCATTACAATACTCTGGCAGTGGGCCAGAAAAAACGTTGTCGCCACTGGTGGTGCACAACAATCTGCAAATCGATCTCAATGAGCCGGACCTCTTTCTCGACAGCGACTCTCTGAGCCAGCTTCCCAAAGATCTCCTTACCATTCCGTTTCTCCACGATGTTCTGAGCGAAGATTTCGTTTTCTATTATCAGAATCATGCCGATCGTCTGGGCATTGAAGGCAGCATTCGCCGCATTGTCTATGAACACGATCTCACGCTGAAAGATAAGCTCTTTTCGTCACTCTTAGATCAGCCTGCGCAGGCGGCGCTATGGCACGATAAACAAGGCCATCTTTCACATTATATGGTGCTTATCCAGCGCAGTGGTTTAAGCAAACTGCTGGAGCCATTGTTGTTTGCCGCTACCAGCGACAGCCAGTTAAGTAAAACGGAAATCAGTAGCATCAAGATAAATAGTGAAACTATTCCTGTTTATCAGTTGCGCTATAACGGCAATAACGTCCTGATGTTTGCGACTTATCAGGACAAAATATTGGCGTTTTCCAGTTCGGATATGCTGTTTAAAGATGACCAACAGGATACCGAAGCTACGGCGATCGCAAGTGATTTGTTGAGTGGTAAAAAACGCTGGGAAACCCGCTTTGGCCTGGAAGCGCGTACTGCCGAAAAAACGCCAGTACGCCAGCGCATCGTAGTCAGCGCCAGGTTGCTGGGGTTTGGCTACCAGCGATTAATGCCTTCTTTTGCTGGCGTGCGCTTCGAAATGGGTAACGACGGCTGGCACAGTTTTCTGGCGTTAAACGATGAATCCGCCAGCGTAGATGCCAGTTTCGATTTTACGCAGGTATGGAACAGTATGCCTGCCGGAGCCAGCTTCTGTGTGGCGGTGCCGTATTCACACGGTATTGCCGAAGAGATGCTTTCGCACATCAGCCAGGAAAACGACAAGCTGAATGGGGCGTTAGACGGTGGCGCGGGGCTGTGCTGGTATGAAGACTCAAAATTGCAAACCCCACTGTTTGTTGGTCAGTTTGATGGCACTGCCGAACAGGCGCAATTGCCAGGGAAACTGTTTACGCAAAATATTGGTGCGCACGAAAGCAAAGCGCCAGAAGGTGTTTTGCCGGTAAGCCAGACTCAGCAGGGCGAAGCGCAAATCTGGCGTCGCGAAGTGAGTTCCCGATACGGTCAGTATCCGAAAGCGCAGGCGGCGCAACCCGATCAATTAATGTCGGATTATTTTTTCCGCGTGTCGCTGGCGATGCAAAACAAAACGCTGCTTTTCTCCCTCGATGACACGCTGGTTAATAACGCCCTTCAAGCACTGAATAAAACCCGCCCGGCAATGGTGGATGTAATACCCACTGATGGCATCGTTCCGCTCTATATCAATCCACAAGGAATGGCGAAACTGCTGCGTAACGAAACGCTGACCAGTCTGCCGAAGAATCTCGAACCGGTTTTTTATAACGCCGCACAAACTTTATTAATGCCGAAGCTGGACGCTTTATCTCAACAACCGCGTTATGTCATGAAGCTGGCCCAGATGGAACCCGGTGCCGCCTGGCAGTGGCTACCCATAACCTGGCAACCGCTATGAGACACGGGCTGCTGGTGCTGATTTGCTGGCTGTATTGTGTTGTTGCCCATAGTGAAATGCTAAATGTCGAACAATCCGGGCTGTTTCGCGCGTGGTTTGTGCGCATTGCACAGGAACAGCTCCGCCAGGGGCCAAGCCCACGCTGGTATCAACAGGATTGCGCGGGCCTGGTGCGATTTGCGGCGAACGAGGCGCTGAAAGTTCACGACAGTAAATGGCTAAAAAGTAACGGTTTATCTAACCAGTATTTGCCGCCAGAGATGACGCTAACACCTGAACAGCGTCAACTGGCGCAAAACTGGAATCAGGGGAATGGGAAAACCGGCCCCTATGTGACCGCGATTAATTTGATTCAGTACAACAGCCAGTTTATTGGCCAGGACATAAACCAGGCACTGCCTGGCGATATGATTTTTTTCGATCAGGGCGATGCCCAGCACTTAATGGTCTGGATGGGGCGTTACATCATCTACCACACCGGAAGCGCCACGAAAACTGACAACGGAATGCGCGCAGTCAGTCTGCAACAACTTATGACATGGAAGGACACCCGATGGATACCCAACGATTCCAATCCCAATTTCATTGGCATTTATCGTTTAAATTTTCTGGCGCGATAGCAGCGTGCTTGTCCCTGTCTCTTGTGGGAACAGGGCTTGCTAATGCTGATGATTCGCTTCCTTCCAGTAACTATGTGCCGCCCGCCGGGGGAACATTCTTTTTGCTCGCTGACAGCAGTTTTAGCAGCAGTGAAGAGGCGAAAGTGCGACTGGAAGCGCCGGGGCGTGATTATCGGCGCTATCAGATGGAAGAGTACGGCGGCGTGGACGTTCGCCTGTATCGTATTCCTGACCCGATGGCATTTTTGCGCCAGCAGAAAAACCTGCATCGCATTGTGGTGCAACCGCAATATCTGGGCGACGGACTGAACAATACGCTGACCTGGCTGTGGGATAACTGGTACGGCAAATCTCGCCGCGTGATGCAGCGTACTTTCTCTTCTCAGTCACGGCAGAATGTGACTCAGGCGTTACCCGAATTACAGCTCGGTAATGCCATTATTAAACCTTCCCGTTATGTACAGAACAACCAGTTTTCACCGCTGAAAAAATATCCACTAGTGGAACAGTTCCGTTACCCACTATGGCAGGCTAAACCGGTCGAGCCGCAACAAGGGGTAAAACTGGAAGGCGCATCCAGCAATTTCATTTCGCCGCAGCCGGGCAACATCTATATTCCTCTCGGCAAACAAGAGCCGGGACTGTACCTCGTCGAGGCGATGGTGGGTGGGTATCGGGCGACGACGGTGGTGTTTGTTTCCGATACCGTGGCGCTTAGCAAAGTGTCAGGTAACGAGCTTCTGGTGTGGACCGCGGGGAAAAAACAGGGTGAAGCGAAGCCCGGCTCAGAGATCTTGTGGACTGACGGTCTTGGCGTGATGACCCGCGGTGTGACCGATGGCAGCGGTACCTTGCAGTTACAACATATATCGCCAGAACGTTCATATATTCTGGGTAAGGATGCTGAAGGCGGCGTTTTTGTCTCCGAGAACTTTTTCTACGAAAGCGAAATCTACAACACCCGCTTGTATATCTTTACCGATCGCCCGCTATATCGCGCAGGCGATCGTGTCGATGTTAAAGTGATGGGCCGCGAGTTCCACGATCCGTTGCATTCATCCCCCATCGTCAGCGCACCGGCGAAGCTTTCGGTGCTGGACGCCAACGGCAGTCTGTTGCAAACCGTCAATGTCACGCTGGATGCGCGTAATGGCGGGCAGGGGAGTTTCCGCCTGCCAGAAAATGCCGTCGCCGGAGGTTATGAGTTACGTCTTGCTTACCGCAAACAGGTCTATAGCAGCAGTTTTCGCGTGGCAAACTACATCAAACCCCATTTTGAGATTGGTTTAGCTCTCGATAAAAAAGAGTTCAAAACTGGCGAAGCGGTCAGCGGCAAACTGCAACTGCTCTACCCGGATGGCGAGCCGGTAAAAAATGCTCGCGTGCAGTTAAGTTTGCGCGCTCAGCAATTATCAATGGTTGGTAACGATTTGCGTTATGCAGGACGTTTCCCGGTGTCGCTGGAAGGCAGTGAAACGGTTTCCGACGATAATGGTCATGTGGCGTTGAATCTCCCCGCCGCCGATAAACCGAGCCGTTATTTGTTAACCGTCTCCGCCAGTGACGGCGCGGCGTATCGAGTTACCACCACCAAAGAGATCCTCATTGAACGTGGCCTGGCGCATTACTCTTTAAGTACCGCCGCACAATACAGTAATAGCGGCGAGCTGGTTGTGTTCCGTTATGCCGCGCTGGAATCTTCAAAACAGGTTCCTGTTACGTATGAATGGTTGCGTCTCGAAGACCGCACGAGCCACAGCGGAGAGCTACCGTCAGGCGGCAAATCCTTTACCGTCAATTTCGCTAAACCTGGCAACTACAATCTGACATTACGCGATAAAGACGGCTTAATTCTCGCCGGGTTAAGCCATGCAGTCAGCGGTAAGGGCAGCACGTCGCATACTGGTACGGTAGATATCGTGGCAGATAAAACGCTGTACCAGCCTGGCGAAACCGCGAAGATGCTGATTACCTTCCCGGAGCCAATTGATGAAGCATTATTGACGCTAGAACGCGATCGCGTGGAACAGAAGTCGCTGCTATCGCATCCGGCAAACTGGCTAACGCTACAACGTTTAAACGATACCCAGTATGAAGCCCGCGTACCGGTGAGCAATTCCTTTGCGCCTAACATCACTTTTTCGGTGCTGTATACCCGTAACGGTCAGTACAGTTTTCAGAACGCCGGGATTAAAGTTGCCGTTCCCCAGCTGGATATCCGGGTGAAAACGGACAAAACCCATTACCAGCCTGGTGAACTGGTCAATGTCGAATTAACCTCGTCGCTGAAAGGTAAACCTGTTTCTGCGCAGTTAACGGTAGGCGTGGTCGATGAAATGATCTACGCGCTGCAACCGGAAATCGCGCCGAATATCGGCAAATTTTTCTATCCGCTGGGGCGTAACAATGTGCGTACCAGCTCCAGCCTGTCATTTATCAGCTACGATCAGGCGCTCTCCAGCGAGCCGGTTGCGCCTGGCGCGACTAACCGCAGCGAGCGGCGAGTAAAAATGCTTGAACGTCCACGGCGTGAAGAGGTGGATACCGCGGCCTGGATGCCGTCACTCACAACCGATAAACAAGGCAAAGCGTATTTCACGTTCCTGATGCCTGATTCGTTAACCCGCTGGCGCATCACCGCGCGTGGGATGAACGGCGACGGGCTGGTCGGGCAGGGGCGTGCTTATCTGCGTTCGGAAAAAAGTCTCTACATGAAATGGAGTATGCCAACGGTGTATCGCATGGGCGACAAACCGGCGGCAGGACTGTTTATCTTCAGTCAGCAGGATAACGAACCGGTGGCGCTGGTGACTAAATTTGCAGGTGCTGAGATGCGCCAGACGCTGACGCTGCACAAAGGGGCGAATTATATTTCGCTGACGCAGAATATTCAGCAATCTGGCTTGTTAAGTGCAGAACTGCAACAAAATGGGCAAGTACAGGACAGCATTAGCACAAAACTGTCTTTTGTGGATAACAGCTGGCCCGTTGAACAACAGAAAAACGTCATGCTCGGCGGTGGCGATAATGCGCTGACGTTGCCCGAGCAGGCGAGCAATATCCGGCTACAAAGTAGCGAAACGCCGCAGGAGATTTTCCGTAACAATCTTGATGCATTAGTCGATGAACCGTGGGGTGGCGTGATCAACACCGGTAGCCGTCTGATCCCGCTCAGTCTCGCCTGGCGTTCGCTTGCCGATCATCAAAGTGCCGCCGCTAACGACATTCGTCAGATGATTCAGGATAACCGTCTGCGGCTGATGCAACTGGCGGGGCCCGGAGCGCGCTTTACCTGGTGGGGTGAAGATGGCAATGGCGACGCCTTCCTCACGGCATGGGCATGGTACGCCGACTGGCAGGCCAGCCAGGCGCTCGGCGTAACGCAGCAACCGGAATACTGGCAGCATATGCTCGACAGCTACGCGGAGCAGGCGGATAACATGCCGTTATTGCATCGGGCGCTGGTGCTGGCGTGGGCGCAGGAGATGAATCTGCCGTGCAAAACGTTGTTGAAAGGGTTGGATGAAGCTATCGCCCGGCGCGGAACTAAAACTAAAGATTTCTCTGAGGTAGACACCAGCGATATCAATGACAGCATGATCCTCGATACACCTGAATCTCCACTGGCAGATGCGGTGGCAAACGTCTTAACCATGACGTTGCTGAAAAAAGCGCAGTTGAAGTCCACTGTGATGCCACAGGTTCAGCAATATGCGTGGGATAAAGCGGCAAACAGTAACCAGCCGCTGGCGCACACGGTTGTGCTGCTTAATAGCGGTGGCGACGCTACCCAGGCGGCCGCTATTTTAAGTGGTTTGACCGCTGAGCAATCCACTATTGAGCGCGCGCTGGCCATGAACTGGCTGGCGAAATATATGGCGACGATGCCTCCAGTTGTGTTGCCTGCGCCTGCGGGCGCATGGGCCAAACATAAGTTAACTGGAGGGGGCGAAGACTGGCGTTGGGTTGGTCAGGGTGTGCCGGACATTCTCTCTTTTGGTGACGAATTATCGCCGCAAAATGTGCAGGTCCGCTGGCGTGAACCGGCAAAAACGGCTCAACAAAGTAACATTCCGGTGACCGTTGAACGCCAGTTGTATCGGCTTATCCCCGGTGAAGAAGAGATGAGCTTTACTCTGCAGCCGGTGACCAGCAATGAGATTGACAGCGATGCGCTGTATCTCGATGAAATTACGCTTACCAGCGAGCAGGATGCAGTTCTGCGCTATGGTCAGGTGGAAGTACCGCTCCCGCCGGGAGCCGACGTTGAGCGCACAACATGGGGCATTTCGGTCAATAAACCTAACGCTGGAAAACAGCAGGGGCAATTGCTGGAAAAAGCGCGTAATGAAATGGGCGAACTGGCCTATATGGTGCCGGTGAAAGAACTGACGGGAACGGTCACTTTCCGCCATTTGCTGCGCTTCTCGCAAAAAGGGCAATTCGTTCTGCCTCCTGCTCGTTATGTGCGTTCCTATGCACCTGCACAGCAAAGTGTTGCGGCAGGGAGTGAATGGACCGGGATGCAGGTGAAATAAGTGAACTGGCGCAGAATCGTCTGGCTATTGGCGTTGGTTACTCTGCCAACGCTTGCGGAGGAGACGCCGTTACAACTGGTGCTGCGCGGTGCGCAGCACGATCAACTGTATCAGATGTCGTCATCAGGCGTGACCAAAGTCTCAGCATTACCTGACACGCTCACCACGCCGTTAGGGAGTTTATGGAAACTGTATGTTTACGCCTGGCTGGAGGATACCCATCAACCGGAGCAGCCCTACCAGTGTCGCGGAAACTCCCCGGAAGAGGTTTATTGTTGTCAGGCTGGGGAGAGCATAACGCGCGATACCGCGCTGGTACGCTCCTGTGGACTCTATTTTGCGCCGCAACGGTTGCATATTGGTGCAGATATGTGGGGGCAATACTGGCAACAGCGTCAGGCACCTGCGTGGTTAGCGTCTCTTCCGACGCTGAAACCAGAAACCTCGGTAACGGTTAAATCGCTGCTTGATTCATTAGCGACGTTACCCGCGCAAAACAAAGCTCAGGAAGTCTTACTGGATGTGGTGCTGGACGAGGCGAAAATCGGTGTCGCATCCATGCTCGGTAGTCGGGTACGGGTGAAAACCTGGAGCTGGTTTGCCGATGATAAACAGCAAATCCGTCAGGGTGGTTTTGCCGGCTGGTTAACCGATGGTACACCGCTGTGGGTTACTGGCAGTGGCACCAGCAAAACGGTACTGACCCGTTATGCGACGGTGCTTAATCGGGTATTGCCAGTGCCGACGCAAGTTGCCAGTGGGCAATGTGTAGAGGTGGAGCTGTTTGCCCGTTATCCGCTGAAGAAAGTTACTGAGGAAAAGAGTACGACGGCAGTCAAACCAGGCGTGCTCAATGGGCGCTATCGTGTGACGTTTGCCAATGGTAACCACATGACATTTGTCAGCCACGGTGAGACAACGTTACTGACGGTAAAGGGCAAACTGAAATTACAGTCGCATCTCGATCGTGAAGAGTACGTTGCCAGAGTTCTGGATCGCGAGGCGAAAAGTACGCCTCCTGAGGCAGCGAAAGCCATGACCGTGGCGATTCGCACGTATTTACAGCAAAACGCTGATCGCGATGGTGATTGCCTGAGCATCCCGGACAGTAGCGCTACCCAGCGCGTTTCAGCTTCGCCAGCCACTGTAGGCGCGCGGACGATGACCGCCTGGACGCAGGATCTCATCTATGCGGGCGATCCGGTTCATTATCATGGCAGCCGGGTTACCGAAGGGACGCTTTCCTGGCGGCACGCTACTGCCCAGGCGGGGCAGGGAGAGCGTTACGATCAGATACTTGCGTTTGCTTATCCTGACAACAACCTTAGCCGCTGGGGAGCGCCACGCTCAACCTGCCAGTTATTACCCAAAGCGAAAGCCTGGCTGGCGAAAAAAATGCCGCAGTGGCGGCGTATATTACAAGGTGAGACGGGATACAACGAACCAGACGTGTTTGCGGTCTGTCGTTTAGTCTCAGGTTTCCCCTATACCGATCGGCAGCAGAAACGGCTGTTTATTCGTAACTTCTTTACGCTTCAGGATCGGCTGGATTTAACCCATGAGTATCTGCACCTGGCCTTTGATGGTTATCCCACCGGGCTTGATGAGAACTATATCGAAACGCTGACCCGACAATTATTAATGGACTAATGCTATGCGAAAGATTTTTCTTCCGTTGTTACTGGTGGCGCTTTCGCCTGTCGCTCACAGTGAAGGTGTGCAGGAAGTCGAGATTGATGCACCGCTCTCTGGCTGGCATCCGGCAGAGGGTGAAGATGCCAGTTTTTCACAAACGATCAATTACCCGGCGTCGTCCGTCAACATGGCAGATGATCAAAATATCTCAGCGCAGATCCGCGGCAAAATAAAGAATTATGCTGCGGCGGGTAAAGTTCAGCAGGGCCGGCTGGTGGTCAACGGTGCCAGTATGCCGCAGAGAATTGAATCAGATGGTTCTTTTGCACGCCCTTATATTTTCACTGAAGGCAGCAACAGCGTGCAGGTCATCAGCCCAGATGGGCAAAGCCGACAAAAAATGCAGTTTTACTCAACGCCGGGTGCTGGGGCGATTCGCGCACGTTTACGGCTGGTTCTCTCGTGGGATACGGACAATACCGACCTCGATCTTCATGTCGTTACGCCTGACGGTGAACATGCCTGGTACGGTAACACCGTGCTGAAAAACAGTGGTGCACTGGATATGGATGTCACGACAGGGTACGGCCCCGAGATTTTCGCCATGCCAGCGCCAGTTCACGGCCGTTATCAGGTGTATATCAACTACTATGGCGGACGCAGCGAAACGGAATTAACTACGGCCCAACTGACGCTGATCACCGATGAAGGGTCGGTCAATGAGAAACAGGAAACTTTTATTGTACCGATGCGTAATGCTGGCGAACTGACGCTGGTGAAAAGTTTTGACTGGTGATTAATGAGGTTATCTTTACTGTCAATGTTCAAGAAAACGCCCGATGACTTTCGCTATCGGGCGTTTTTACATGTTAATTCAATCGTTCAATCACCATCGCAATTCCCTGGCCGCCACCAATGCACAGTGTTGCCAGCCCCAGCGTTTTATCGCGTGCCTGCATTGCATGTAATAGTGTGACCAGAATACGAGCACCACTGGCACCGATAGGATGCCCCAGCGCGATGGCCCCGCCGTTGACATTCACTTTCTCAGGCTCAAAGCCCAGGGTTTTCCCAACGGCAAGGAACTGTGCAGCAAATGCTTCATTAGCCTCAATGAGATCAATATCCGCCAGTTGCAGCCCCGCCAGTTGTAACGCTTTTTGCGTGGCAGGTACTGGCCCCATACCCATCAATGCGGGGGGCACGCCACCGCTGGCATAACTTTTAATGCGAGCCAGGGGATTCAGGCCTGCTGCCAGCGCCGAAGATTCTTCCATAATCACCAGAGCGGCAGCACCGTCGTTAATGCCAGACGCGTTCCCGGCGGTGACTGTTCCTGCTTTATCGAAGGCCGGGCGCAATGCGCCTAACGCTTCAGCCGTAGAATCCGCTTTCGGGAATTCGTCTTGACTGAAGACGAAGGTTTTCTTCCGAGTGACAACATTTACCGGGACGATTTCGGCTGTAAAAGCACCGGACTCAATTGCGGCTGCCGCTTTACGCTGTGAATGTAGCGCCAGTTCATCCTGCATTTCACGGGTAATTCCGTACTCTTTAGCCACGTTTTCGGCGGTAATCCCCATATGATAACCATGGGTGGCGCACATCAGACCATCGCGCAGGATTACGTCATAAACCTGTCCGTCTCCAAGACGATAACCAGAGCGTGCTTTTGCATCGAGTAAGTAGGGCGCTAAACTCATATTTTCCATACCCCCCGCCACAATGCTCTGCGCCTGACCTGCCTGAATTGCCTGGGCGGCAAGCGCCACACTTTTAAGACCCGAACCACACACTTTATTGACCGTGAATCCGCACACCGTTTCAGCCAGTCCGCTTTTTAGCAGCGCCTGACGTGCCGGATTTTGCCCCAGTCCGGCTTGCAACACGTTACCCATAATCACTTCATCAACGTGTAGTGAATCGATTTTTGCACGTTCAATGGCGGCTTTAATTACTGTCGCCCCCAGGTCGATGGCGCTGGTGGAAGCGAGTGAACCGTTAAAACTACCGATAGCAGTACGTACCGCACTGACGATGACACAATTTTTCATTTTATATTCCTTCTGTCTGTAGGGTTGCCGTCAGAACAGCGTTAAACCAATGACGAAAATGACGCCGGAGAAGAGCAGGGCAGTGATGCAATAGCCCATGATGTCGCGGACACCGAGTCCGGCGATTGCCAGTGCTGGCAGCGCCCAGAACGGTTGTGCCATGTTCATCCATTGCTCGCCGTAGGCGATCGCCATTACCGATTTACCGAGATCAGCGCCCAGCGCCTGGGCTGCGGGCATCACGAACGGCCCCTGAATAACCCAGTGCCCGCCGCCAGACGGAACGGCGAAGTTAATCAGTGCAGAACTAAAAAAGGTCATGACCGGGAAGGTGTCTTTGTTCGCAACATTGATGAAGAATTCGGTAATGAGTCCGCCCAGACCGGAGTGCTCCATCATCAGTTGGATCCCCGCGTAGAAGGGGAATTGCACCAGAATACCGGCGGTACTGCGTGCTGCCGCGCTGATAGCACGCATATAAGCCATTGGCGTTTTATGTAGCAGCAGACCCGCAATCATAAACATCAGGTTGACGGTATTGATGGTGATGTTGAAGCCATGTTCGCTGAAGTACATCGCCAGGTAAGCGATACCGAGTGCGCCGATGATCAACGTCAGAATACGGCTTTCTTCCAGTCGCTCGGACGGTGGAGCATCTTTCGGTAGTTGCTTTTGAAAATCAGCCTCTTCCATGAGTAGTTTCGGATCGATACTCACCACGTCAGACGGTTTTGGCATCATCATGCGGGTGATAAATGGCATCACCACAATCAACGCCACAGTGATGAAAATATTAAAACCACTGAACAGAGTATCGCCCACCGGGATCAGCCCGGCGATATGCTCAACCGGGTTGCCCGGTGTTGCAGCCAACAGAGGCATTGAGCCAGAGAAACCGCCACCCCAGGTGAGAAAACCAATGTAGGCGCAGGCAATGAGCAACGGATAATCAGAACCGGGTACTCGCCGTGCGACTTCACGGGCGAACATTGCACCGACAACCAAACCAAATCCCCAGTTGATGACACAAGCAACTGAACCGAAGAAAGTAACCAGCATGACGCCCTGTACGGGCGTCTTTGCGGCGGAGGCGGCAGTACGCAGCAAACTTTTCACCGGCGCGGAGCTGGCAAGGGCATGACCGGTAACGATGATAAGCGCCATCTGCATACCAAACGCCAGCAAGTTCCAGAAACCGTCACCCCACATTTTCACCATGCTGATCGGCGTTTGTGGTGTTAACCAAAGCGCGATCACGAATGTTAGCAATGTCAGCAACATGGCAAAGATCAGTGGATCGGGAAGCCATCGGCTGACAAAACGCGTCATAAAACGCGATATGCGACCAATCATAAATCACCCCGTTGCGTATTCAGATCGGCAGCGACTTCAAACCGAGCTTCTGTTTTGGCACGCACGGTGGCTAAATCACACCCGTCGGCAATTTCGGTGAGCCACATTTTGCCGTCAATAAAACGAAAGACAGCCAGTTCAGTAACCAGCATATGCACCGCATGTTGCGCAGTGAGTGGCATGGTGCAGCGGCGCAAAATTTTTGCTGAACCATCTTTGGCGCAATGTTCCATGGCGATGATCACTTTGCGCGACCCGGTCACCAGATCCATCGCGCCACCCATACCGGGCACCATTTTCCCAGGCACTACCCAGTTCGCGAGGTTTGCTTCTTCGTCTACTTGCAAACCGCCGAGCACGCAGGCATCAATATGACCGCCACGGATTAGCGCAAATGACATGGCGCTATCAAACATGGCTGCGCCGGGTAAAATGCCGCACGGTTGTCCGCCAGCGTTCACCAGATCTGGATGCGCTGTTGTGACCGGGCCTAAACCGAGGAAGCCGTTTTCTGATTGCAGAGTGATATGAATACCCTCCGGTAAATAATTGGCGACCATTGTGGGTAAACCGATCCCTAAGTTAACGATGTCACCATCACGAAGCTCTTGCGCCACACGGCGCGCAATACGTTGTTTCGCATCCATTATTTGCTCTCCTGTGAAACGATGATGTGGTCGATAACGGCACCAGGGGTGACAATATGGTCAGGTTGCAGCTCGCCGGTTTCGACCAGTTCATCCGGCTCTACCAGCGTGATATCAGCCGCAAGGGCTATCAGGGGGTTAAAGTTGCGGGCGCTAAGGTGATAGGTCAGGTTGCCAAGTGTGTCGCAACGATGAGCGCGAATTAGCGCCAGGTCGGCGCGCAGCGGGCGTTCGAGCAGCCAGGTTTTACCGTCGAGTGTCAGTGTCTGTTTGCCTTCCTCTACGACGGTGCCGACACCAGTTGGGGTGAGAAAACCACCAAGTCCAGCTCCGCCACAGCGAATTTGCTCGATTAGCGTACCTTGCGGCACCAGAACGACGTCCATCTCACCAGATATCATGCGCCGACCTGTTTCCGGGTTGGTGCCGATATGTGAAGCAATCACTTTGCGGACTCGACCATTGACGATGAGCGGACCGATGCCTGTATCAACAAACGCGGTATCATTGGCTATCAATGTCAGGTCGCGAACACCAGATTCCAGTAATGCTTCAACCAGGCGGGATGGAGTGCCAATCCCCATAAATCCGCCCACCATGATGGTCATGCCGTCACGAAAGAAGCCGGTGGCGTCTTGTAATGTCATCAATTTTGTTTTCATTTTTTATCCCTCTTGCATACACCGTTGTGGGTACAGTCAGGGAATAGCAAGGGGAGTGCCAGAATGAGATTATTGAATGTTGTTATTTAACTAATTGAATAGAAAAGGATAAATTAGATGGGGATTCATAAGGAGAATGAGCGGCTATGCAGAAAATTGCGCACTGTGCAAATTTCTGCATAGCAAGTTTTGGCGTTATACATCCGCCGGATCGATACCGTATTCCTGGAGTTTATACATCAATGCACGGCGACTGATGCCCAGCATTAAAGCAGTGCGGGTTCGGTTTCCTTCTTGTTGTTCCAGCACTTCCATAATGATGCGTTTTTCGACGCGTTTAATTTCCTCTTTTAAATTACGCTCACCGACAGGGGTTGTTTTTGCTTCACCAGCATTACAGACTGGCTGACGAATCTGCGGCGGAAGATCCTCAGAAAAAATGATCGGGCCTGAATTCATCACGACAGCGCGTTCAATAACGTTGGAAAGCTCTCGAATATTTCCCGGCCATGACCAGGCGGTAAGCAGTGACATTGCCATCGGATCGATGTCGATAATATCGCGCTGATTCTCACTACTGAATTTTTGCAAAAAGTGATTAGCTAACAGGGAAATATCTTCCCGGCGATCGCGCAGAGGCGGCAGTATTAAATGAATAACGTTAAGGCGATAAAAGAGATCTTCACGGAAGGTGCCTTCTTTCACCATTGCCTGCAAGTCGCGGTTGGTGGCAGCAATGATGCGGATATCAACTTTTATGGTCTGATGGCCGCCAATCCGTTCAAATTCCCGTTCCTGTAGAATGCGTAGTAATTTGGCTTGCAGTACCAGCGGCATTTCGCCAATTTCGTCGAGGAGCAGAGTACCTTCGTTGGCACGTTCAAATAATCCCTGACGCAAGGTTTGTGCACCAGTAAATGCACCTTTTTCATGACCAAACAGTTCACTTTCGAGCAACGATTCCGGCAGCGCCGCGCAGTTGACTTTAATGAACGGCCCCTTTGCCCGCCGCGAATTGTAGTGAATCGCTCTGGCAATCAACTCTTTCCCGGTGCCGCTTTCACCGCTAATCAAGACGCTGGCCTGAGAAAGGGCAATTTTGGCGGTGTCTTTGCAGATGTCCATCATCGCCGGGCTGTTGGTGAGAATGTGCCCCCATTGCCAGCTGGTGCTCAGTGCCTGGTGCAGATGACGGATCTCTTTTTTCATTGACTGGAGTTGTAAAGCGCGCTGAACGATTAAATTCAACTCATCGAGATCAAACGGTTTGATAACATAGTCGAAGGCTCCGCAGCGTAGTGCTTCGACGGCGGTTTCCACTTCAGCATAGGCCGTCATCAGAATAACGGGTGTCCGGGTCTCATGGCTGCGCATCTCCTTTAGTGCCTTGATGCCGTCCATCTCTGGCATACGGATATCCATCAACACCACGTCAGGGTGAATATCGGCAAACAGGTGTAATGCTGTGCGCCCGTTGTTCGCACAATGTGTTTCGAATCCTTGTAGTGCAAAAGCGGTGCTCAGCATACGGCGAACATTATCTTCATCATCCACAATAAGGATGCGATTAATAGCAGTCATACAGTCTGATTTCCCTGCGGGTTGATCGGTAAAATAAGCGTGAAGGTTGCGCCGTAGCCCGGCAAACTGGCGACGCGAATATCACCCTGATGGGCATTAATGATGCGTTGACTTAACGCCAGACCAAGCCCGGTTCCTGAGGCTTTGGTAGTGAAAAAGGGATCGAAGATCTTTTTTTGCAGCGAGAGATCAATGCCACTGCCGTTGTCCTCTATCGAAATGGCCTGTTGCGAGTCGCTATACTGCCAGGTTCGAATGCGAATTTTCCCTCGTGCACTGATAGCCTGGACGGCATTGATCAGGATATTCAGTAGTACCTGTTTGAGCAGTTCACGATCGGCGTTAATCGGGCTTAATTCATTATCCAGTTCGCTTATGAAGTCGACCCGCGCTTGTACGCCGGCGGTTTGTACCAGTACCAGAGTTTCTTCAACCAATGCATTGAGGCTGACTTGTTGCCATTGACTGTGGCGTGGACGTGAAAATTCGAGCAATTGCTGAATAACTTTGTTAATTGAATCGATTTCTTTGAGTACTACGGACAGATATTCCTGATGTATTGGGTCACGGGTTTGTTGGCGCAAGATCTGTACATAACCACGAATAGCCGTTAACGGATTACGTACTTCATGCGCCACGCCAGCCATCAGCTCACCCAGTGTGGCGAGGCGTTCTGCTTGCGCCATGCGGCGCTGGGTTTCTTTGCGGGCAGTTAAATCAGAGAAAATCACCAAAGCACCTATCATTTCACCGTGCGTGTTATGAATACGACTGGTCGTGACACTGAGTTCAATGGTGCGGTCACGGCCTGGAAAACTGATCTCCAGTGCTACATGTTCGGTGCCATGTTCCAGCGTATCCAGTACGGGACTGTAGAACTGAGTATTGTCGAACAACATGGAGTAAGGCTGCCCTACCAGTTCATGACGTTGATAGCCAGTGATGACTTCTGCTGCTGGGTTCATGGTGGTTACATCACCCTGGCGGTCAATGGCAATGACGCCATCGGCAGCGTTTTCAATAATCAGATCGTTAAGTGTTCGCGTTTCACGCAGTGCCTGGGCGAGGTTGTTAACACTCTGACTGATTTGCCCCATTTCACCGGGCAATTGTGGTAATCGAGTGGGAATATTTTGAGCCAGAGTCGAGAGGCCATCGGTGATGATATCTATATTGGCGCTCAGGCGACGGGAGAAAAGGACAATCAACAGCAGGCTTATCAGCAAACCGGCGGTGAGCACAATGATAATCCTCACATCCATTTTCCAGGCCTGGCGGCGAATATCTTCGGTTAATTCATTGGCCCAGATATAGCCGAGGATTTCACCATTACGCTCAATGGGAATCATTGAATTCAAAATATCGCCGCGCACCTGCCTGCCTGAATAAACCAAAGGGGTATTTGTACGCATGACTTCGCGACCAGGGTGATCTGCGGCAATGGTAACGCCCACATTATTCTGATATAGCGCTGAAGGCGCGTAGGTGATTATCGCATCCAGCGTTTTGTTGTAATAACCAGCGCCGATGCCAGGGAAGGCGTGAGTGATATTTTCGGTAATGGGGGCAAGTTCTGCATTTAATGCGCGGATACGCTCCTCACGCGGTAAGTCGATGTAGAGATCGTAGCGATTGCCTAGCGCCTGATTAAGCAGGTTGACCACGGCAGAAAGTTTTTTCTCTTTTTCAGATAAGACTGCTGAACGTCCTTCCGTTTCTACGATATAACCAATAGTAAGCGTTGGGACAATGACCATCAGGATTGCCATCAGGATCATTTGATTGCGTAAGCGGCGTGGATAAATCCACTTCATATAATGCATGCTGAAATCCACTAGTCTTGTCCGGTATATGACGATTATCAGAGGTTAAGGTGATGATTTCTCGGCGGTGTATCATATTCCAGAGAAGAGAGAACATTGCGGTAACACGCTTTTACCGCTACCTTAACCACACTCCATCGGTCACCTGAGGCGGAGCTTCGCCCCTTTGAAATACCTTGCTTCTTTTCGTACAACCCTGAAAGCCTCGCGCTACATGTTCAGAGCATTGGCGTTAGTGCTCTGGCTGTTGATTGCTTTTTCATCCGTTTTTTACATCGTTAATGCGTTACATCAGCGAGAATCGGAAATTCGTCAGGAATTTAATCTGAGTTCCGATCAGGCTCAGCGCTTTATTCAACGCACCTCTGATGTGATGAAAGAGCTGAAGTACATAGCTGAAAATCGCTTATCGGCAGAAAACGGTGTGCTTTCCCCGCGTGGACGAGAAACGCAGACGGATGTGCCTGCGTTTGAACCGCTATTTGCTGACTCTGATTGTTCCGCAATGAGTAACACCTGGCGAGGTTCTCTGGAGTCATTGGCGTGGTTTATGCGCTACTGGCGCGATAATTTTTCTGCGGCTTACGATCTAAACCGGGTATTTTTAATCGGCAGCGATAACCTCTGCATGGCTAATTTCGGTCTGCGTGATATGCCAGTGGAACGCGATACCGCGTTAAAAGCTTTGCATGAACGCATTAATAAATATCGAAATGCACCACAAGATGATAGTGGCAGTAACCTCTACTGGATCAGCGAAGGTCCGCGCCCTGGCGTCGGGTATTTTTACGCCTTGACGCCAGTTTATCTGGCGAACCGGTTGCAGGCGCTTTTGGGTGTCGAGCAAACCATCCGGATGGAGAACTTTTTCTTACCTGGTACGTTGCCGATGGGGGTTACCATTCTTGATGAAAATGGTCATACCCTGATTTCGCTTACCGGACCAGAAAGCAAAATTAAGGGCGATCCTCGCTGGATGCAGGAACGCTCCTGGTTTGGCTATACGGAAGGGTTCCGCGAACTGGTGCTGAAGAAAAATCTGCCACCCTCATCGCTAAGCATCGTTTATTCAGTGCCAGTTGATAAGGTGCTGGAACGCATTCGCATGTTGATCCTTAACGCAATTTTGCTGAATGTGCTTGCCGGAGCTGCATTGTTTACTCTCGCGCGGATGTACGAGCGGCGTATTTTCATTCCGGCGGAAAGCGACGCCCTGCGACTGGAAGAACATGAGCAGTTTAATCGCAAGATTGTCGCCTCCGCGCCAGTGGGTATCTGCATTTTGCGTACCGCTGATGGCGTCAATATTTTAAGTAACGAACTGGCGCATACCTATCTCAATATGCTTACGCATGAGGACCGCCAACGGCTGACACAAATTATCTGTGGGCAGCAGGTCAATTTTGTTGATGTCCTGACCAGCAACAATACCAATCTGCAAATCAGCTTCGTCCATTCGCGCTATCGTAATGAAAACGTGGCCATTTGTGTGCTGGTGGATGTTTCTTCGCGCGTGAAGATGGAAGAGTCGTTGCAGGAGATGGCACAAGCAGCGGAACAGGCGAGCCAGTCAAAATCGATGTTCCTGGCCACCGTCAGTCATGAGCTGCGAACGCCGCTGTATGGCATTATCGGTAACCTGGATCTGTTGCAAACCAAAGAGTTACCGAAAGGCGTCGATCGTCTGGTGACGGCAATGAACAACTCTTCCAGCCTGTTGTTGAAAATTATCAGCGATATTCTCGATTTCTCGAAAATTGAATCAGAACAGTTGAAGATCGAACCGCGTGAGTTTTCACCGCGTGAAGTGATGAACCACATCACCGCCAACTATTTACCGCTGGTGGTACGCAAGCAGTTAGGCTTGTACTGCTTTATTGAACCGGATGTGCCAGTGGCCTTAAATGGCGACCCGATGCGTTTACAACAGGTCATCTCTAACCTGCTGAGTAACGCCATAAAATTCACCGATACCGGCTGTATAGTTTTGCATGTTCGCGCTGATGGCGATTATCTCTCTATCCGTGTTCGCGATACCGGCGTGGGGATACCGGCGAAAGAAGTGGTGCGCTTGTTTGATCCCTTCTTCCAGGTCGGAACGGGCGTACAGCGTAACTTCCAGGGGACTGGTCTGGGTCTGGCGATTTGTGAAAAACTGATCAGCATGATGGACGGCGACATCTCGGTAGATTCAGAACCGGGAATGGGCAGCCAGTTTACCGTGCGTATTCCGTTGTACGGCGCTCAGTATCCGCAGAAAAAAGGCGTGGAAGGGTTGAGTGGTAAACGCTGCTGGCTGGCGGTCCGCAATGCGTCGCTCTGTCAGTTCCTGGAAACCAGTTTGCAGCGCAGCGGCATCGTCGTTACAACATACGAAGGGCAGGAACCGACTCCCGAAGATGTGTTAATCACTGACGAGGTAGTGAGTAAAAAATGGCAGGGCAGAGCGGTAGTGACCTTCTGTCGTCGCCATATTGGTATTCCGCTGGAGAAAGCGCCAGGGGAGTGGGTACACAGTGTGGCTGCTCCGCATGAGCTACCGGCATTGTTGGCGCGTATTTATTTGATCGAGATGGAGAGCGACGATCCTGCTAACGCTCTGCCGTCGACGGACAAAGCGGTCAGCGATAATGACGATATGATGATTCTGGTCGTGGATGATCATCCGATTAACCGACGTCTGCTGGCAGATCAGTTGGGATCGTTGGGCTATCAATGTAAAACCGCGAATGATGGCGTCGATGCGCTTAATGTACTTAACAAGAATCATATTGATATCGTGCTTAGCGACGTCAATATGCCAAATATGGATGGTTACCGCTTGACGCAACGCATTCGTCAGTTGGGACTGACGTTGCCGGTAATCGGAGTAACTGCTAATGCGTTGGCTGAAGAGAAGCAGCGGTGTCTGGAGTCCGGTATGGACAGCTGCCTGTCGAAGCCAGTAACGCTGGATGTGATAAAACAGACGCTGACGGTATATGCCGAGAGGGTCAGGAAATCGCGGGAATCGTAGGACGGATAAGGCGTTTACGCCGCACCCGGCAATCCGTGCAAATGCCAGATAAGACACTGACGCGTCTTATCTGGCCTACTTTAATGTAATCTGTTGAAATAATGGGAATCGTAGGACGGATAAGGCGTTTACGCCGCATCCGGCAATCCGTGCAAATGCCAGATAAGACACTAACGCGTCTTATCTGGCCTACAGGTGATTAGTCTTTATCTGCCGGACTTAACGTCACAGAAGAGAGATAATTCAGCAGAGCAATATCGTTCTCGACACCCAGCTTCATCATCGCAGATTTCTTCTGGCTACTGATGGTTTTAATACTGCGGTTCAGCTTTTTAGCGATCTCGGTCACCAGGAAGCCTTCCGCAAACAGGCGCAGAACTTCACTCTCTTTTGGCGAGAGACGCTTGTCACCATAACCACCAGCACTGATTTTTTCCAACAGGCGAGAAACGCTTTCCGGGGTAAATTTCTTCCCTTTCTGCAGCGCGGCGAGAGCTTTCGGCAGATCGGTCGGTGCACCTTGTTTCAGCACGATCCCTTCGATATCCAGATCCAATACCGCACTAAGAATCGCCGGGTTGTTGTTCATGGTCAGAACAATGATCGACAGGCTTGGGAAATGGCGCTTGATGTACTTGATTAAGGTAATGCCATCGCCGTACTTATCGCCAGGCATGGAGAGATCGGTAATCAACACATGTGCATCCAGTTTCGGCAAGTTGTTGATCAGTGCTGTAGAGTCTTCAAATTCGCCGACAACATTCACCCACTCAATTTGCTCAAGTGATTTGCGAATACCGAACAAGACTATCGGATGGTCATCGGCAATAATTACGTTCATATTGTTCATGTAATAGGCTACCTTGCTACAGCAAGCTCTTGACATAACTGTCAATGTCGCTGATGTATTTTTCTATTCCTGGAACATCCTTCTCACGAATCAGATGTTCCAGCGTTTCACATAACTGCTTGCCGGGTACCAGATTTAGCATGGCAAATACGCCTTTAAGACGATGAGCCGTTTGGGCTAACGCAGCAAAGTCACTGGTTGCTGCTTCAGTATATAGCCTCTTAACATCATCCGGTACTGTGTCTACAAAGAGCGCATAATAGCCGCTGGCATGGAGTTGCGCATTTTCATCTCCGCCCAGAGGCGATTCTGTCACCTCTTCCTGCGCCAGTTGCACTTCAATTAATTGTAAGACCGCTTCCTGCATAGCGTTGCTCATATTGAAGTTGACGCACAATTGACCAGGCCCAATTTCCCGTACGCCAGACTCATCATCGCTTAAAAGCAAGCCAGAGGCAGTAAGATTAGACGGATTATCCGTTAAAAAGATATCATAATCTTGACTAATTAATCTTTCATCGGGTGTGATACAGGTTGCCCCCCAATTTTCTAACTGGCGAGTGACAATATTCCGAATTTCTGCCGAAGTAACATCCACCATTACGCAGACATCATCCAGTAATCGCTCTTCTTCCTCTTCAACTTCCGGGTCAGCTGCGAGCATTTTGATATGCACAGAGTAGCGTGTACCAAGCCCATCCCGCGTTTTGATGTTTAAATGACCGCCCAGTTTACGCGCCAGTTGATCGCTCAGCCAGAATGCCAGCGGGTCCGCCTTGCCATAGCGATCGTTTTGGGTCTGGTTGATAAACGGGAAGTGCAAATTATCCATTTCATGAATGCTTACGCCTTCTCCAGTGTCCAGAATGCGGAACGTCAGGCGGTCTTCGGAGGACTCATCCTGATCAACCTCAAGGGTGATTTTTCCCAATTGCGTTGAGGTCACGGCATATTGCATCAGTAGTAGCAAAATACGTCGTAAGGCATCGCGATCGCCGCGGCGCATATCGTGTGCTTTCAGATGATTGTTAATCAGCAGTTGCAGACCTTTACGCTTGATGGCAGGCAACACTGAAGGCACTACTTCATCAATTAAATCCTGCACGGAGAACAGCTCCGTCTCACTTTTCCAGCTATCGTCCGCAAGCATGTTCGCTAACTGTATTTCATCGACCAGCCGCACCAGCACATCTGCCTGATTCGCCAGTTGTTTGCCTTCCGGGGCGTTGAGTTTAGCCGCGCTCTCCGCCAGGGACTGTGCGGGTTCTTTCAGCGCATCGCCAATGTTTTTCATAAAGGTCATCCGCCCCTGCTGGTTTTTCTCATACAGACGCTGCGCCTGCTTGAGTTTCTTGTTTACCAGCACTTCGCGATCCTGATCGCGAATAATGAAAATTTGTGTGCGCGGCGCAACCTGGCTGCGGAACATGCGGATCTCATACAGCTCGTTATTGATCGTCGCCTGAATAATCCCCTGATGCTGCTCCGCCATGGTAGTGATGTTTTGCAGATTCAAATGCGGCAGCAAATGATCGGCAATTTTGTTACTTATGACTGTGCGGTTCGATTCCTGATCGTGAACCAGCAGGCCGAGCGGCAGCAGTGAGACTATCTCTTCATTAATTGCCCGTAAAATGCGCAATTCGTTATTGACCGCCGTGCTGGGGACGCTTTCTGTACTGCGGCTGGAGAAATGGCGGAATGTGGTATAGCCAAATAATGCCAGCGCCAGCAAACCGATGTTCAGCAGCAGTGGCAGCAGAATGTTTTGCAACGTATCCAGCAGTAAGGTGCCGTAAGGAACCTGCCAGACCAGGCGCATATCGGTAGAGTTGAGTGCCGAGGAGATTTCAATCTTCGTACTGTTAAAGTGGATACTGACGCTATCCGTCCCTTCTTTCTCATTTTCATTGTTTCCCGTTGCCGTCGCGTCTGGCTCAAGGCGGAAACTGTCCAGCGGCATACCCGGTGGGATCAAATCATTAATCGGCAGATCAAAAGCCACGACCGTTGCCAGATGTCCCGGCTGGTTGAACGTGGTACGCAAGGTAAAGTAATGACCGTTCTGCCAGGCCAGGCGGCGCATGTTAGAAAAACTTTCGCGTTCATCGAGGGCGTTGGCCTGTTGCAACATCTCTGCACGACGTGAATCAACAATGTCGCTGACGGTCGATTCTTTAAATCCGGAGGTGAGATCTTTGAGGGGCAGGGTTGAGATCAGCACCAGACTGTTATCCTGACCATTCAGGTAATACATCGACCACGGTACATTTTCTGCGCCCCACAATGTGTCCAGATAGGTGGACATCCGTTGAGTCATCTCAAGCGTTGAGTTGTCATGAGAGCCAAAGATTAACGCTTCCGTTTTGCGGCGTGGTTTCTCCAGATAGTAGACATCCTGTTTCAGGCGCGTCTCTTGTAAACCTTCGCCGGAGGAGGGGGAGGTCGTCGCGGCAATGTTGTCGTAGATCTGCCAGGTCACGTAACGCCAGGTATCGACGCGCTTTTGGATTGCGTGGGTAATGTCGACAATCTGGTAACTTTTATCTTTCAGCCAGGCGTTAACGGCGCTTTGTACCATTACACCCATCGTCACCAGTAACACAATGATCAACAGTAAAAAGAAGCGGGTAATGCTCCCCGGTAGGAGTGAAAAGCGGGTCGTGGCCGTTGTCTCTTTCTGACGCATTCGTGTTTATGACCTGTTAAAACTTCGCGAAGTGATAGGGCAGTATAAAGGGTACAGTGTGAAATTCCAGACTCTTACCTGATTGATGATTCTCTATTCTCCAGTGATATTTATCATCCTGCATTGGGGGAAATAGATGTACAAGCGCCATTTTGCTGTACAAATAACCTACAAAAAGCCTAACGAAATTAATTGCAAATAAACGAAGATTGCTGGAAATTATGCTGATGTTAATTATTTGTGAAATAGTTAACGAGCGTTATAGTTTTTCTGTGGTAGCACAGAATAATGAAAAGTGTGTAAAGAAGGGTAAAAAAAACCGGATGCGAGGCATCCGGTTGAAATAGGGGTAAACAGACATTCAGAAATGAATGACGGTAATAAATAAAGTTAATGATGATAGCGGAAGATATTCTAGTTGCGAGTGAAGGTTTTGTTTTGACATTCAGTGCTGTCAAATAATTAAGAATAAGTTATTGATTTTAACCTTGAATTAATATTGCTTGATGTTAGGTGCTTATTTGGCCATTCCGCAATAATCTTAAAAAGTTCCCTTGCATTTACATTCTGAAACATCTATAGCGATAAATGAAACATCTTAAAAGTTTTAGTATCATATTCGTGTTGGATTATTCTGCATTTTTGGGGAGAATGGACTTGCCGACTGATTAATGAGGGTTAATCAGTATGCAGTGGCATAAAAAAGCAAATAAAGGCATATAACAGAGGGTTAATAACATGAAAGTTAAAGTACTGTCCCTCCTGGTCCCAGCTCTGCTGGTAGCAGGCGCAGCAAACGCTGCTGAAGTTTACAACAAAGACGGCAACAAATTAGATCTGTACGGTAAAGTAGACGGCCTGCACTATTTCTCTGACGACAAGTCTGTAGATGGCGACCAGACCTACATGCGTCTTGGCTTCAAAGGTGAAACTCAGGTTACTGACCAACTGACCGGTTACGGCCAGTGGGAATATCAGATCCAGGGCAACAGCGCTGAAAACGAAAACAACTCCTGGACCCGTGTGGCATTCGCAGGTCTGAAATTCCAGGATGTGGGTTCTTTCGACTACGGTCGTAACTACGGCGTTGTTTATGACGTAACTTCCTGGACCGACGTCCTGCCAGAATTCGGTGGCGACACTTACGGTTCTGACAACTTCATGCAGCAGCGTGGTAACGGCTTCGCGACCTACCGTAACACCGACTTCTTCGGTCTGGTTGACGGCCTGAACTTTGCTGTTCAGTACCAGGGTAAAAACGGTAGCGTAGATGGCGAAGGCATGACCAACAACGGTCGTGGTGCTCTGCGTCAGAACGGCGACGGCGTTGGCGGTTCTATCACTTATGATTACGAAGGCTTCGGTATCGGTGCTGCAGTGTCCAGCTCCAAACGTACTGACGCTCAGAATGGTACTTACGTAGTTGATAATGTAACTCATAACTACATCGGTACTGGCGACCGTGCTGAAACCTACACTGGTGGTCTGAAATACGACGCTAACAACATCTACCTGGCTGCTCAGTACACCCAGACCTACAACGCAACTCGCGTAGGTTCCCTGGGTTGGGCGAACAAAGCACAGAACTTCGAAGCTGTTGCTCAGTACCAGTTCGACTTCGGTCTGCGTCCGTCCCTGGCTTACCTGCAGTCTAAAGGTAAAAACCTGGGTGTCATCAATGGCCGTAACTACGACGACGAAGATATCCTGAAATATGTTGATGTTGGTGCGACCTACTACTTCAACAAAAACATGTCCACCTACGTTGACTACAAAATCAACCTGCTGGACGACAACCAGTTCACTCGTGACGCTGGCATCAACACTGATAACATCGTAGCTCTGGGCCTGGTTTACCAGTTCTAATCTCGATTGATATCGAACAAAGGGCCTGCGGGCCCTTTTTTCATTGTTTTCAGCGTACAAACACAGTTTTTTGGTGTACTCTTGCGACCGTTCGCATGAGGATAATCACGTATGGAAATAAGCTTTACCCGCGTGGCACTGCTGGCTGCCGCGCTCTTCTTTGTTGGTTGCGATCAAAAACCACAACCCGCCAAAACCCACGCTACTGAAGTTACCGTTCTTGAAGGCAAAACCATGGGTACCTTCTGGCGTGCCAGCATTCCGGGCATTGACGCCAAACGCAGTGCCGAACTTAAAGAAAAGATTCAGACCCAACTGGACGCTGACGATCAGCTGCTTTCGACCTATAAAAAAGATTCCGCGCTGATGCGCTTTAACGACTCGCAAAGTTTGTCGCCGTGGCCGGTAAGTGAAGCGATGGCCGATATCGTCACTACCTCGCTGCGCATTGGCGCAAGGACCGATGGTGCGATGGATATTACCGTCGGGCCGCTGGTGAATCTGTGGGGCTTTGGTCCGGAACAACAACCGGTTCAAATTCCGAGCCAGGAACAGATCGATGCGATGAAAGCCAAAACCGGCTTACAGCACCTGACGGTCATTAATCAGTCGCATCAGCAATATCTGCAAAAAGACCTGCCGGATTTATATGTCGATCTCTCCACCGTCGGCGAAGGTTATGCGGCGGATCACCTGGCACGCTTGATGGAGCAGGAAGGGATTTCCCGCTATCTGGTGTCGGTGGGCGGCGCGCTGAACAGCCGTGGTATGAACGGTGCTGGCCAGCCGTGGCGGGTAGCGATTCAAAAACCAACCGATAAAGAAAACGCGGTTCAGGCCGTGGTGGATATCAACGGTCATGGTATTAGCACCTCTGGCAGCTACCGTAACTATTACGAACTGGACGGCAAACGTCTTTCTCATGTTATCGATCCGCAAACCGGGCGTCCTATCGAACACAATCTGGTATCCGTGACGGTGATTGCCCCGACGGCGCTGGAAGCCGATGCCTGGGATACTGGCTTGATGGTACTGGGGCCGGAGAAAGCCAAAGAGGTTGTTCGTCGGGAAGGGCTGGCGGTTTATATGATCACCAAAGAGGGTGATAATTTTAAAACCTGGATGTCGCCGCAGTTTAAAAGCTTCCTTATCAGCGAAAAAAATTAAAGCGCAAGATTGTTGGTTTTTGTGCGATGGTGACCAGGCAGACTAAAGGCTATCCTTAACCAGGGAGCTGATTATGAAATACGCCACATGCTTAACTGACGATCAACGCTGGCAATCTGTCTTAGCCCGCGACTCGAATGCCGACGGCGAATTCGTTTTCGCCGTGCGCACCACGGGTATCTTTTGCCGTCCGTCTTGCCGAGCCAGACATGCCTTGCGGGAAAATGTCTCCTTCTACGCAAATGCCAGCGAGGCGCTTGCCGCTGGCTTTCGTCCCTGCAAACGTTGTCAGCCAGACAAAGCCAATCCCCGGCAACATCGCCTTGATAAAATTACCCACGCCTGCCGACTTCTGGAACAGGAAACGCCTGTAACGCTGGAAGCCTTAGCCGACCAGGTGGCGATGAGTCCATTTCATTTGCATCGGTTGTTTAAAGCGACTACCGGAATGACGCCTAAAGCCTGGCAACAGGCCTGGCGCGCTCGCCGTTTGCGCGAATTGCTGGCGAAAGGGGAGAGCGTGACTACATCTATTATTAACGCCGGATTCCCCGACAGCAGCAGTTACTACCGCAAAGCCGACGAAACGCTGGGCATGACGGCTAAACAATTCCGTCACGGTGGCGAAAATCTGGCGGTGCGTTACGCGCTGGCTGATTGTGAGCTGGGCCGTTGCCTGGTGGCAGAAAGTGAGCGGGGGATTTGCGCGATATTACTGGGCGATGATGACGCGACACTAATCAGCGAGTTACAGCAGATGTTTCCCGCTGCCGACAGCGCGCCTGCCGATCTGACGTTTCAGCAACATGTGCGTGAAGTGATCGCCAGCCTCAATCAACGCGATACGCCGCTGACGTTACCGCTGGACATTCGCGGCACTGCTTTTCAGCAACAAGTCTGGCAGGCACTGCGCACGATACCTTGCGGTGAAACCGTCAGTTATCAGCAACTGGCTAATGCCATCGGCAAACCGAAAGCGGTACGGGCCGTTGCCAGTGCCTGTGCCGCCAACAAGCTGGCTATCGTTATACCTTGTCATCGGGTGGTCCGTGGTGATGGCACACTTTCCGGTTACCGCTGGGGCGTGTCGCGCAAAGCGCAACTGCTGCGCCGCGAAGCTGAAAATGAGGAAAGGTAATGTTGGATCTGTTTGCTGATGCTGAACCGTGGCAAGAACCACTGGCGGCTGGAGCGGTGATTTTGCACCGTTTTGCTTTTAACGCTGCGGAGCAACTGATCCGCGATATTAATGACGTTGCCAGCCAGTCGCCGTTTCGCCAGATGGTCACTCCAGGCGGATATACCATGTCGGTGGCGATGACCAACTGTGGGCATCTGGGCTGGACGACCCATCGGCAAGGTTATCTCTATTCGCCCATTGATCCGCAAACAAATAAACCGTGGCCCGCCATGCCGCAGAGTTTTCATCATTTATGTCAACGTGCGGCTACGGCGGCGGGCTATCCAGATTTCCAGCCAGATGCCTGTTTGATCAACCGCTACGTTCCTGGCGCGAAACTGTCGCTGCATCAGGATAAAGACGAACCGGATCTGCGCGCGCCAATTGTTTCTGTTTCTCTGGGCTTACCCGCGATTTTTCAATTTGGCGGCCTGAAACGAAATGATCCGCTAAAAAGATTGTTGTTGGAACATGGCGATGTGGTGGTATGGGGCGGTGAATCGCGGCTGTTTTATCATGGCATTCAACCGTTGAAAGCGGGGTTTCATCCACTCGCCGGCGACTGCCGCTACAACCTGACATTCCGTCAGGCAGGTAAAAAAGAATAAAAATAAGAATTATTATTGCTGTGCGCACGAAGATGTTTAAACTGCGGGCTGTAATTCATTGTCCGGGTTTTCTGCATGGAACTTCTTGTACTTGTCTGGCGGCAGTATCGCTGGCCATTTATCAGTGTGATGGCGCTAAGCCTCGCCAGTGCGGCATTAGGCATTGGCTTAATTGCTTTTATCAATCAGCGCCTTATCGAAACGGCGGATACCAGTCTGCTGGTATTGCCGGAGTTTCTGGGGTTATTGCTGCTGTTGATGGCCGTCACTCTCGGATCGCAACTGGCGCTCACCACTTTGGGGCATCACTTCGTTTACCGACTGCGTAGTGAATTTATCAAGCGGATTCTCGATACTCACGTCGAGCGCATTGAACAACTCGGTAGCGCCTCGTTGCTGGCGGGATTAACCAGCGATGTGCGCAATATCACCATTGCTTTTGTGCGTCTGCCGGAACTGGTGCAGGGGATCATTCTCACTATCGGTTCAGCGGCGTATTTGTGGATGCTGTCGGGCAAAATGTTGCTGGTAACGGCTATCTGGATGGCAGTCACCATCTGGGGCGGTTTTGTGCTGGTGGCGCGGGTGTACAAACATATGGCGACCCTGCGTGAAACCGAAGATAAGCTGTACACGGATTTTCAAACCGTACTCGAAGGGCGCAAAGAGCTGACTCTGAACCGTGAACGCGCCGAGTATGTGTTTAACAACCTCTACATTCCTGATGCGCAAGAGTATCGCCATCATATTATTCGCGCAGACACCTTCCATCTTAGTGCCGTGAACTGGTCAAACATCATGATGCTGGGCGCTATCGGCCTGGTGTTCTGGATGGCGAACAGTCTCGGTTGGGCTGATACCAACGTTGCCGCGACCTATTCGTTGACGCTGTTATTCCTGCGTACGCCGCTGCTTTCGGCGGTTGGCGCATTACCGACGCTGCTGACGGCGCAGGTGGCGTTTAACAAGCTGAACAAATTCGCGCTCGCGCCTTTCAAAGCAGAGTTTCCGCGCCCGCAGGCTTTTCCCAACTGGCAAACGCTGGAGCTGCGTAACGTGACGTTTGCTTATCAGGATAACGCGTTTTCCGTTGGGCCGATTAACCTCACCATCAAACGTGGTGAACTGCTGTTTCTGATTGGTGGCAACGGTAGTGGAAAATCGACGCTGGCGATGTTGCTGACGGGCTTGTACCAACCACAAAGCGGCGAAATCTTGCTGGATGGCAAACCTGTCAGCGGCGAACAACCGGAAGATTATCGCAAACTGTTTTCGGCAGTGTTTACCGATGTCTGGCTGTTTGATCAACTGCTGGGGCCGGAGGGGCAACCCGCTAACCCGCAACTGGTTGAGAAGTGGCTGGCGCAGCTGAAAATGGCTCATAAGCTTGAGTTAAGCAACGGGCGTATTGTTAACCTGAAGTTATCAAAAGGGCAGAAAAAACGCGTGGCGCTGTTGCTGGCGCTGGCAGAAGAACGCGATATTATCCTGCTGGATGAATGGGCGGCGGATCAGGATCCACACTTCCGTCGTGAGTTTTATCAGGTGCTGCTGCCGCTGATGCAGGAGATGGGTAAAACTATTTTCGCCATCAGTCATGATGATCATTACTTTATCCACGCCGACCGCCTGCTGGAAATGCGCAACGGGCAACTTAGCGAGCTGACAGGCGAAGAGCGCGATGCTGCTTCGCGTGATGCCGTTGCCCGGACGGCATAATATTACGACGCTGACCTGGCGGACTGCTGCCGGCAGGTCAATATTCTAAAAATACCTTCGTTTCTAATAACCCTATAATTAATCAACGAAATTATAATGTTTCTAAAATTAGAATATAATTTATAAACATTATTTAAATGTTGTTACTTAAGTGTTACCGTTGATGCCGCGCAAATCTCACCTGCAATAAAGCGACTAAAAGTAAGGCATTAACAAGATGAAAAAAGTGACTGCCATGCTCTTCTCGATGGCCGTGGGGCTTAATGCCGTTTCGATGGCGGCAAAAGCGAAAGCGTCCGAGGAGCAGGAAACTGATGTACTGTTGATTGGCGGCGGCATTATGAGCGCCACGTTGGGGACCTATTTACGCGAGCTGGAGCCTGAATGGTCGATGACCATGGTGGAGCGCCTGGAAGGTGTCGCGCAGGAGAGTTCGAACGGCTGGAACAACGCCGGAACCGGGCATTCTGCACTGATGGAACTCAATTACACCCCGCAAAATGCCGACGGCAGCATCAGTATTGAAAAAGCAGTCGCCATTAACGAAGCATTTCAGATTTCCCGCCAGTTCTGGGCGCACCAGGTCGAGCGCGGTGTGCTGCGTACTCCGCGTTCATTTATCAATACCGTTCCGCATATGAGCTTTGTCTGGGGCGAGGATAACGTTAATTTCCTGCGCGCCCGTTACGCCGCGTTGCAACAAAGCTCGCTGTTTCGCGGTATGCGTTACTCTGAAGATCACGCGCAGATCAAAGAGTGGGCACCGTTAGTGATGGAAGGGCGCGATCCGCAACAGAAAGTAGCGGCAACACGCACAGAAATTGGCACTGATGTGAACTATGGCGAGATCACCCGCCAGTTGATCGCCTCCTTACAGAAGAAATCTAACTTCTCGCTGCAACTCAGCAGCGAAGTCCGCGCCCTAAAGCGTAATGACGATAACAGCTGGACCGTCACCGTTGCCGATCTGAAAAACGGCACTGCACAGAACATCCGCGCCAAATTTGTCTTTATCGGCGCGGGCGGTGCGGCGCTGAAACTGTTACAGGAATCGGGGATTCCGGAGGCGAAAGACTACGCCGGTTTCCCGGTGGGTGGACAGTTCCTTGTTTCGGAAAACCCGGACGTGGTTAATCACCATCTGGCGAAGGTTTACGGTAAAGCATCCGTTGGCGCACCACCGATGTCGGTTCCGCATATCGATACCCGTGTTCTTGACGGTAAACGCGTAGTGCTGTTTGGGCCATTTGCCACCTTCTCAACCAAATTCCTCAAAAACGGTTCATTGTGGGATCTGATGAGTTCCACCACCACCTCTAACGTGATGCCGATGATACACGTTGGGCTGGATAATTTCGATCTGGTGAAATATCTGGTGAGTCAGGTGATGTTGAGTGAAGAGGATCGTTTTGAAGCGTTGAAAGAGTACTATCCGCAGGCGAAAAAAGAGGACTGGCGTTTGTGGCAAGCGGGGCAGCGCGTGCAGATTATCAAGCGTGATGCCGATAAAGGTGGCGTACTGCGTCTGGGTACTGAAGTCGTCAGTGACCAGCAAGGGACCATTGCCGCGCTCCTGGGGGCATCGCCAGGGGCGTCAACCGCCGCGCCGATTATGTTGAATCTGCTGGAAAAAGTATTTGGCGATCGCGTTTCCAGCCCGCAATGGCAGGCTACGTTGAAAGCGATCGTTCCGTCTTATGGACGCAAGCTGAACGGTGATGTAGCGGCAACAGAACGCGAGTTGCAGTACACCAGCGAAGTGCTGGGGCTGAAATACGACAAGCCGCAGGCAGTAGATAGTACGCCGAAACCGCAGTTGAAACCGCAACCCGTTCAAAAAGAAGTGGCGGATATTGCGTTGTAATGATGTGCCACATCCGGCATGGTTTGCCGGATGTGGCGTATGCTTTCAGCGTCGGATCAGGCAACCGGCTCGGGCGTTAGATGTCGGATGCAGCGTAACCGCCTTATTCGGCCTACAGGTTGCAGCACTTCACAGCAGTTTAGCGAACAACCGCGTTGTCAATTTTCTCTTCCGCCTTCCAGACACGGTACTTCACATCCACATTGTCTGGCGTATACACCACGATCGGCAGCTTGCTGTTGTAACGCAGCATTCCAGCATCGCCCAGATACGCGGTGACAAATTTCTTCTCTTTCTTGCCATCCGGGCAGGCCATCATCGTGGAAACCGGCGAGCTAACTTTATCAAAGACATAATAATCATAGCCCCAGCCTTCCAGCGTTTTGCTTTCCAGCTTCCCGCCGAGACGATGCAAATTGCAGTCGACTTCCAGCGTCTGACCGATTAACAGTTCTACTTTCAGGGTAGATTCATCTTCTTGCGGAGTTAACTGAATCACCTGACGCTTCATGCCTTTTTCAGCTTGTGGATAAGGTGCGATTTTTTCCAGTGGCTGGACGCTTTCTGCCGCCCAGGCGGAAGTGGTGGCGAAAGCGGCAAACAATACTGCAGGTAGAATGGTCTTCATTTTTTTGCTTTCCTTCTTCATTTATAGGTTTTCACCGATGATGTCGCTGAAGGTTAACATATTCATCAGATTTATTAATTTGCTTTATGAATAACTTAAAGAACATTCAGATAATTTTACCTGCTCTTTTAGTGTTAAATTCTGATGAGAAAACAAACCAGCAGAAATATCTCTGGCGAATTAATCGCTATATAAATATGTTTATAACCATTTGAAATGTGAGCAAAAGCCCGTTTTTGCCACGCTTCCCGCCACTCTTTTGATCCTGCTACAGGTTTTACCCCGATCGGGGTATGCATCTTTGACACATCCTTTAATATCTTAGCGGCTATAAAAATGGCTTATTAATTATGCGGTTTATTTGGTCGCTCTCAATTTTCAGAGCGCGTTAATGATGGAAGGTCAATGTGAAGATTGATGCATCCCGTCGGGGCATACTCACTGGTCGCTGGCGCAAAGCCAGTAACGGTATCCGTCCGCCCTGGTCCGGTGATGAATCTCATTTTCTGACCCATTGCACCCGCTGCGACGCCTGTATTAATGCTTGTGAAAACAACATTCTGCAACGCGGCGCGGGTGGTTATCCGAGCGTTAATTTCAAAAATAACGAGTGCAGCTTCTGCTACGCCTGCGCGCAGGCTTGCCCCGAATCACTATTTTCTCCGCGCCACACCAGGGCCTGGGATTTGCAGTTCACTATCGGGGAAGCCTGCCTGGCGTATCAGTCAGTTGAATGCCGCCGCTGTCAGGATAGCTGTGAGCCAATGGCAATTATCTTTCGCCCGACGCTCTCCGGGATCTACCAGCCGCAACTTAATAGCCAACTTTGCAACGGATGTGGAGCATGTGCAGCCAGCTGTCCGGTATCAGCCATAACTGCGGAGTATCTCCATGCACACTAACTGGCAAGTTTGCAGCCTGGTCGTGCAGGCCAAAAGCGAACGAATTTCAGACATCAGCACCCAACTGAACGCCTTTACCGGCTGTGAAGTTGCTGTCAGCGACGCGCCGAGCGGTCAGTTGATTGTGGTGGTGGAAGCAGAAGACAGCGAAACGCTGATCCAAACCATTGAGTCAGTACGCAACGTAGAGGGCGTGCTGGCGGTGTCGCTGGTTTATCACCAGCAGGAAGAGCAAGGTGAGGAAACACCATGAAACTCAGTCGTCGTAGCTTTATGAAAGCTAACGCCGTTGCGGCCGCTGCGGCGGCTGCCGGTCTCAGCGTGCCGGGCGTTGCCCGCGCCGTTGTTGGTCAGCAGGAAGCCATTAAATGGGATAAAGCGCCGTGCCGTTTCTGCGGTACGGGTTGCGGCGTTCTGGTCGGAACGCAGCAGGGGCGTGTGGTGGCCTGTCAGGGCGACCCGGACGCACCGGTTAACCGTGGCCTGAACTGCATTAAGGGCTATTTCCTGCCCAAAATCATGTACGGTAAAGACCGTTTGACGCAGCCGCTGCTGCGTATGAAAAACGGTAAATATGACAAAGAAGGCGAATTTACCCCAATCACCTGGGATCAGGCCTTCGATGTGATGGAAGAGAAATTCAAAACCGCCCTGAAAGAAAAAGGGCCGGAATCGATCGGTATGTTCGGTTCTGGTCAGTGGACTATCTGGGAAGGTTATGCCGCGTCCAAGCTGTTTAAAGCGGGCTTCCGTTCGAACAACATCGACCCGAACGCGCGTCACTGTATGGCGTCGGCAGTAGTTGGCTTTATGCGTACCTTTGGTATGGATGAGCCGATGGGCTGCTACGACGACATCGAGCAGGCTGACGCGTTTGTGCTGTGGGGCGCAAACATGGCGGAGATGCACCCGATCCTCTGGTCGCGCATCACTAACCGTCGTCTTTCTAACCAGAACGTCACCGTGGCGGTGCTTTCTACCTACCAGCATCGTAGCTTCGAGCTGGCGGATAACGGCATCATCTTTACGCCGCAATCTGACCTGGTGATCCTGAACTATATCGCCAACTATATCATTCAAAACAATGCGATAAATCAGGACTTCTTCAGCAAACACGTTAACCTGCGCAAAGGGGCGACGGACATCGGCTACGGTTTACGTCCGACCCATCCGCTGGAAAAAGCAGCGAAGAATCCGGGTTCTGACGCCTCCGAACCAATGAGCTTTGAAGATTACAAAGCCTTCGTTGCTGAATATACGCTGGAAAAAACCGCCGAAATGACCGGCGTGCCGAAAGACCAGTTAGAACAACTGGCGCAGCTGTATGCCGATCCGAACAAGAAAGTCATCTCCTACTGGACGATGGGCTTCAACCAGCATACCCGTGGTGTATGGGCCAACAACCTGGTCTACAACCTGCACCTGCTGACCGGCAAAATTTCCCAGCCGGGTTGCGGTCCGTTCTCCCTGACCGGGCAGCCTTCCGCGTGTGGTACTGCGCGTGAAGTGGGCACCTTTGCTCACCGTCTGCCTGCGGACATGGTGGTGACTAACGAGAAACATCGTGATATTTGCGAGAAGAAGTGGAATATCCCGAGTGGCACCATTCCGGCGAAAATCGGTCTGCACGCGGTGGCACAAGACCGTGCGCTGAAAGACGGCAAACTGAATGTTTACTGGACCATGTGTACCAATAACATGCAGGCCGGACCGAACATTAATGAAGAGCGTATGCCGGGCTGGCGCGATCCGCGCAACTTTATCATCGTTTCCGATCCGTATCCGACGGTCAGTGCGCTGGCAGCCGACTTGATCCTGCCGACCGCAATGTGGGTAGAAAAAGAGGGGGCTTACGGTAACGCCGAACGCCGTACTCAATTCTGGCGTCAGCAGGTACAGGCACCGGGCGAAGCGAAATCGGATCTCTGGCAGTTAGTTCAGTTCTCCCGCCGCTTCAAAACTGAAGAAGTGTGGCCGGAAGAGTTGCTGGCGAAGAAACCTGAACTGCGTGGCAAAACGCTGTATGAGGTTCTGTATGCCACTCCGGAAGTGAGCAAATTCCCGGTATCCGAACTGGCGGAAGATCAGCTGAATGACGAATCCCGCGAGTTGGGCTTCTATCTGCAAAAAGGGTTGTTCGAAGAGTACGCATGGTTTGGTCGCGGTCACGGTCACGATCTCGCGCCGTTCGATGATTACCACAAAGCACGCGGCCTGCGCTGGCCGGTGGTGAACGGTAAAGAAACGCAGTGGCGTTACAGCGAAGGTAACGACCCGTACGTGAAAGCGGGCGAAGGCTACAAGTTCTACGGTAAACCGGATGGCAAAGCGGTGATCTTCGCGCTGCCGTTCGAACCGGCGGCGGAAGCACCGGATGAAGAGTACGACCTGTGGCTCTCTACCGGACGCGTCCTGGAGCACTGGCATACCGGCAGTATGACTCGCCGTGTACCGGAACTGCACCGCGCCTTCCCTGAAGCGGTCCTGTTTATTCACCCGCTGGATGCGAAAGCGCGCGATCTGCGTCGTGGCGACAAAGTGAAAGTGGTTTCTCGCCGTGGCGAAGTGATCTCGATTGTCGAAACGCGCGGTCGTAACCGTCCGCCGCAGGGCCTGGTGTACATGCCGTTCTTCGACGCCGCACAGCTGGTTAACAAACTGACGCTGGACGCGACCGATCCGCTCTCGAAAGAGACGGACTTCAAGAAGTGCGCGGTCAAACTGGAGAAGGTGTAAGCCATTATGTCCCGGTCAGCGAAACCTCAAAATGGTCGCCGCCGCTTTCTGCGCGATGTCGTTCGCACAGCAGGCGGGCTGGCTGCCGTGGGTGTGGCGCTGGGGTTACAACAGCAAACCGCACGCGCATCTGGCGTGCGGTTGCGCCCGCCCGGAGCCATAAACGAGAACGCCTTTGCCAGTGCCTGTGTGCGTTGCGGTCAGTGTGTTCAGGCTTGCCCTTACGACACCTTAAAACTGGCGACCCTGGCCTCTGGTCTGTCGGCGGGCACGCCATATTTTGTCGCACGGGATATTCCTTGCGAAATGTGTGAGGACATTCCGTGCGCCAAAGTGTGCCCGAGCGGTGCGCTGGATCGTGAGATCGAATCGATCGACGACGCGCGGATGGGGCTGGCGGTACTGGTGGACCAGGAAAACTGTCTCAACTTTCAGGGGCTGCGCTGCGATGTTTGTTATCGCGAATGCCCGAAAATTGATGAGGCCATCACCCTGGAGCTGGAGCGCAACACGCGTACCGGTAAGCACGCCCGCTTTCTGCCGACGGTTCACAGCGACGCCTGTACCGGCTGCGGTAAGTGCGAAAAAGTGTGCGTGCTGGAACAACCGGCAATCAAGGTGTTACCGCTGTCACTGGCGAAAGGGGAGTTAGGTCACCATTACCGCTTCGGCTGGCTGGAGGGGAACAATGGCAAATCGTAAACGTGACGCCGGGCGCGAGGCGCTGGAGAAAAAAGGCTGGTGGCGCAGTCACCGTTGGTTAGTGTTACGTCGCCTTTGTCAGTTCTTCGTGCTGGGGATGTTTTTGAGCGGTCCGTGGTTTGGTGTGTGGATCTTGCACGGCAACTACAGCAGTAGCCTGTTATTCGACACCGTTCCACTGACCGATCCGCTGATGACACTGCAAAGTCTTGCCAGCGGTCATCTGCCTGCCACGGTGGCGTTGACCGGTGCGGTGATTATCACAGTGCTCTACGCCCTGGCAGGAAAGCGATTATTTTGCAGCTGGGTCTGTCCGCTGAACCCGATTACCGACTTAGCAAATTGGTTACGCAGACGATTTGACCTCAATCAGTCTGCGACGATCCCTCGCCATATTCGCTACGTGCTGTTGGTGGTCATTCTGGTGGGATCGGCCTTAACTGGCACGTTCATCTGGGAATGGATCAACCCCGTTTCTCTGATGGGGCGTAGCCTGGTAATGGGCTTCGGCAGCGGCGCGCTGCTTATTCTCGCGCTGTTTTTATTTGATCTACTGGTCGTTGAACACGGCTGGTGCGGGCACATTTGTCCGGTTGGTGCACTGTATGGCGTGCTGGGTAGCAAAGGTGTGATTACCGTTGCGGCCACCGATCGGCAGAAATGTAACCGCTGTATGGATTGTTTTCATGTTTGCCCGGAACCGCATGTGCTACGTGCCCCGGTGCTGGATGAACAAAGCCCGGTGCAGGTCACCAGCCGCGATTGCATGACGTGCGGTCGCTGCGTGGATGTCTGTTCTGAGGATGTATTTACAATAACTACACGATGGAGTTCGGGAGCGAAATCATGAAAAGCCATGACCTGAAGAAAGCGCTGTGTCAATGGACGGCGATGCTGGCCCTGGTGGTAAGCGGCGCGGTTTGGGCGGCTAATGGCGTCGATTTTAGCCAGTCGCCGGAAGTATCCGGGACGCAGGAAGGGGCCATTCGGATGCCAAAAGAGCAGGATCGGATGCCGCTGAACTATGTGAATCAGCCGCCAATGATCCCGCATAGCGTTGAAGGTTATCAGGTAACGACCAATACCAACCGCTGCTTGCAGTGCCACGGTGTCGAAAGTTATCGCACCACTGGCGCGCCGCGCATTAGTCCTACTCACTTTATGGACAGCGACGGCAAAGTGGGCGCGGAAGTGGCTCCGCGTCGTTATTTCTGTCTGCAATGTCACGTACCGCAGGCCGATACCGCGCCAATCGTGGGGAATACCTTTACCCCATCAAAAGGTTACGGGAAATAAGAGGTTATTATGGGAAATTCTGACCGTAAGCCTGGTCTGATTAAGCGCCTGTGGAAATGGTGGCGTACCCCCAGCCGTCTGGCGCTAGGGACGCTGCTGTTGATCGGTTTTGTCGGCGGCATCGTCTTCTGGGGCGGCTTTAACACCGGGATGGAAAAAGCCAATACCGAAGAGTTCTGCATTAGCTGCCACGAAATGCGTAACACGGTGTATCAGGAATACATGGATTCCGTGCACTACAACAACCGTAGCGGCGTCCGTGCGACCTGTCCGGATTGTCACGTTCCGCACGAGTTTGTGCCAAAGATGATACGCAAGCTCAAAGCAAGTAAAGAGCTGTATGGTAAAATTTTTGGCGTTATTGACACGCCGCAGAAATTTGAAGCTCATCGCCTGACGATGGCACAGAATGAGTGGCGGCGCATGAAGGACAACAACTCGCAGGAGTGCCGTAACTGTCACAACTTCGAGTATATGGATACAACCGCCCAGAAATCGGTTGCCGCGAAGATGCATGACCAGGCGGTGAAAGATGGGCAAACCTGTATTGATTGCCATAAAGGGATAGCGCACAAGCTGCCCGACATGCGTGAAGTCGAGCCAGGTTTTTAACAGGGTTATTGCGTGGGTATGCTTGAAGCCAGAGAGTTACTTTGCGAGCGGGATGAACGAACCTTATTTAGTGGTTTATCATTTACGCTGAACGCAGGAGAGTGGGTACAAATCACCGGTAGCAACGGCGCGGGGAAGACAACGCTTCTCCGTTTGCTGACGGGGTTGTCTCGCCCTGACGCAGGCGAGGTTCTCTGGCAAGGGCAGCCCTTGCATCAGGTACGCGACAGCTACCATCAAAACCTGTTATGGATAGGCCATCAGCCGGGGATCAAAACCCGGCTGACGGCGTTAGAAAATCTGCACTTTTATCATCGCGATGGCGATACCGCACAATGTCTGGAAGCCCTGGCGCAGGCCGGGCTTGCCGGATTCGAAGATATTCCTGTAAATCAACTTTCTGCCGGGCAACAACGCCGCGTCGCTTTAGCGCGTCTGTGGCTGACCCGTGCCACGTTATGGATACTCGACGAGCCTTTTACCGCGATTGACGTTAACGGCGTCGATCGTCTGACCCAGCGTATGGCGCAGCATACGGAGCAGGGGGGGATTGTGATTCTGACTACCCACCAGCCGCTCAACGTTGCTGAAAGTAAAATTCGCCGCATTTCACTGACGCAAACGGGGGCCGCATGATGTTCTGGCGCATTTTCCGTCTTGAGCTGCGCGTAGCGTTTCGCCATAGCGCCGAAATCGCCAACCCGCTGTGGTTCTTCCTGATTGTAATTACCCTTTTTCCGCTCAGTATCGGTCCGGAGCCGCAACTGCTGGCGCGTATTGCGCCGGGCATTATCTGGGTTGCTGCGCTGCTTTCATCCTTGCTGGCACTCGAGCGACTGTTCCGTGACGATTTGCAGGACGGCAGTCTTGAACAATTGATGTTGTTGCCGTTACCCTTGCCCGCCGCTGTGCTGGCGAAGGTGATGGCGCACTGGATGGTAACCGGTCTGCCGTTACTCATCCTTTCGCCCCTGGTAGCAATGCTACTGGGAATGGATGTTTATGGCTGGCAAGTGATGGCGTTAACGCTACTGCTGGGAACCCCTACGCTTGGCTTTCTTGGTGCGCCGGGCGTGGCGCTGACAGTGGGACTTAAGCGCGGTGGTGTGCTGCTCAGCATACTGGTGTTACCGCTGACTATCCCATTACTCATCTTTGCCACCGCCGCGATGGACGCGGCTTCTATGCATTTGCCCGTTGATGGGTATCTGGCAATTTTAGGCGCGTTGCTGGCAGGCACCGCGACATTAAGTCCTTTTGCGACGGCGGCAGCGTTACGAATCAGCATTCAATAACGCTGGATTACTGATTTTTGTTCGAGTCTGGTATCGAAACTATGTGGAAAACACTGCATCAACTGGCGATCCCACCACGGCTGTATCAAATCTGTGGCTGGTTTATACCGTGGCTGGCAATTGCCAGTGTGGTCGTGCTTACCGTCGGCTGGATCTGGGGATTCGGCTTTGCTCCGGCTGATTATCAGCAGGGAAATAGCTACCGCATTATCTACCTGCATGTGCCTGCGGCGATCTGGTCGATGGGCATTTATGCATCAATGGCGGTGGCAGCGTTTATTGGCCTGGTCTGGCAGATGAAAATGGCCAACCTGGCGGTGGCGGCGATGGCCCCCATTGGTGCCGTGTTTACCTTTATTGCCCTGGTTACCGGCTCTGCATGGGGAAAACCGATGTGGGGCACCTGGTGGGTATGGGATGCACGTCTGACTTCTGAACTGGTGCTGCTGTTTCTGTATGTTGGTGTCATTGCCCTGTGGCACGCCTTCGACGACCGTCGTCTGGCTGGCCGTGCGGCAGGTATCCTGGTGCTGATTGGCGTGGTGAATCTGCCGATTATTCATTACTCCGTTGAGTGGTGGAACACCCTGCATCAGGGATCAACGCGGATGCAGCAAAGTATCGATCCGGCGATGCGTTCGCCGCTGCGCTGGTCGATTTTTGGCTTCCTGCTCCTGTCTGCCACGCTGACGCTGATGCGGATGCGTAATTTGATTTTGCTGATGGAAAAACGCCGTCCGTGGGTGAGTGAACTGATACTGAAAAGAGGCCGTAAATGACCCCTGCATTTGCTTCCTGGAATGAATTTTTCGCAATGGGCGGTTACGCCTTTTTTGTCTGGCTGGCGGTGGTGATGACCGTTATTCCGCTGGTGGTTTTGGTCGTGCACTCGGTGATGCAACATCGCGCAATTCTGCGTGGCGTGGCGCAACAGCGGGCGCGTGAGGCGCGTTTACGTGCTGCGCAACAGCAGGAGGCTGCATGAATATTCGCCGTAAAAACCGCTTGTGGATTGCCTGTGCCGTGCTGGCGGGGCTGGCGCTGACTATCGGTCTGGTGCTATATGCGCTGCGCTCGAATATTGATCTCTTTTATACGCCGGGGGAGATTCTCTACGGCAAGCGTGAAACTCAGCAGATGCCGGAAGTCGGTCAGCGTCTGCGCGTTGGCGGGATGGTGATGCCGGGGAGTGTGCAGCGCGATCCCAATTCGCTAAAAGTAACTTTCACCATTTACGACGCTGAAGGTTCAGTAGATGTCTCTTACGAAGGCATTTTGCCGGATCTGTTCCGTGAAGGGCAGGGCGTTGTGGTGCAGGGCGAACTGGAAAAAGGCAATCATATCCTCGCGAAAGAAGTGCTGGCGAAACACGATGAAAACTACACGCCGCCAGAAGTTGAGAAAGCGATGGAAGCTAACCACCGTCGCCCGGCGAGTGTTTATAAGGACCCAGCATCATGATGCCAGAAATTGGTAACGGGCTGCTGTGTCTGGCGCTAGGAATTGCGCTGCTGCTGTCCGTGTATCCGCTATGGGGCGTGGCGCGCGGGGACGCGCGCATGATGGCGTCTTCCCGCTTGTTTGCCTGGCTGCTGTTTATGTCTGTGGCTGGCGCATTTCTGGTGCTGGTCAATGCTTTCGTGGTCAACGACTTTACCGTCACCTATGTTGCCAGCAACTCCAATACCCAGCTTCCGGTGTGGTATCGCGTGGCGGCTACCTGGGGCGCGCATGAAGGCTCGCTCCTGCTGTGGGTGCTACTGATGAGCGGCTGGACCTTTGCGGTAGCGATTTTTAGTCAGCGTATTCCGCTGGATATTGTTGCCCGCGTACTGGCGATAATGGGGATGGTCAGTGTCGGCTTTTTGCTGTTCATTCTCTTTACCTCTAACCCGTTCTCACGCACGCTGCCGAATTTCCCGATTGAAGGGCGCGATCTTAACCCACTGTTGCAGGATCCGGGGCTAATTTTCCACCCGCCTCTGCTCTATATGGGGTACGTCGGTTTCTCGGTGGCGTTTGCTTTTGCCATTGCATCTTTGTTGAGTGGGCGTCTGGACAGCACTTATGCGCGTTTTACTCGTCCGTGGACGCTGGCTGCGTGGATCTTCCTGACGCTCGGCATTGTGCTCGGTTCCGCATGGGCCTATTACGAACTCGGCTGGGGCGGCTGGTGGTTCTGGGATCCGGTAGAAAACGCCTCGTTTATGCCGTGGCTGGTGGGGACTGCGCTGATGCACTCACTGGCGGTCACTGAACAACGCGCCAGCTTCAAAGCGTGGACATTACTGCTGGCAATCAGTGCCTTCTCGTTGTGTCTGCTGGGGACTTTCCTGGTGCGTTCCGGCGTGCTGGTATCGGTACACGCGTTTGCCTCTGATCCGGCACGCGGTATGTTTATCCTCGCCTTTATGGTACTGGTGATTGGTGGTTCGCTGCTGCTGTTTGCCGCGCGTGGACACAAAGTTCGCTCACGCGTAAACAATGCGCTGTGGTCGCGGGAATCTCTGCTGTTAGCGAACAACGTTTTGCTGGTCGCCGCGATGCTGGTGGTATTACTGGGGACGCTGCTGCCGTTAGTGCACAAGCAACTGGGACTGGGCAGCATTTCGATTGGCGAACCGTTCTTCAACACCATGTTTACCTGGCTGATGGTGCCGTTTGCGCTGCTGCTTGGTGTCGGTCCTCTGGTGCGCTGGGGGCGCGATCGCCCACGTAAAATCCGCAATTTATTGATTATCGCCTTCATCTCAACGCTGGTGCTGTCGCTGCTGCTGCCGTGGCTGTTCGAAAGCAAAGTTGTGGCGATGACGGTGCTCGGCCTGGCAATGGCCTGCTGGATTGCGGTGCTGGCAATTGCGGAAGCTGCGCTGCGTATTTCACGCGGTACGAAAACCACCTTCAGTTATTGGGGAATGGTGGCGGCTCACCTGGGGCTGGCAGTGACAATTGTTGGTATTGCCTTTAGCCAGAACTATAGCGTTGAGCGTGATGTGCGCATGAAGTCCGGCGATAGTGTCGATATTCATGAATATCGCTTCACCTTCCGTGATGTCAAAGAGGTGACTGGCCCGAACTGGCGTGGCGGTGTGGCGACTATCGGCGTAACGCGCGATGGCAAGCCGGAAACGGTGCTGTATGCGGAAAAACGTTATTACAACACTGCCGGGTCGATGATGACCGAAGCGGCGATTGACGGCGGCATCACGCGTGACCTGTACGCCGCGCTCGGTGAAGAGCTGGAAAACGGCGCGTGGGCCGTGCGTCTTTACTACAAACCGTTTGTTCGCTGGATTTGGGCGGGCGGGCTGATGATGGCATTGGGCGGGCTGCTGTGCCTGTTTGATCCTCGCTATCGTAAGCGCGTGAACCCGCAGAAAACTGCGCCGGAGGCTGTATGAAGCGCAAAGTATTGTTAATTCCGTTGATTATCTTCCTGGCGATTGCCACGGCGCTACTGTGGCAGCTGGCGCGTAATGCCGAAGGGGATGATCCGACCAATCTGGAATCGGCGCTCATTGGCAAGCCAGTGCCGAAGTTTCGCCTCGAATCACTGGACAATCCGGGGCAGTTTTATCAGGCGGATGTGCTGACTCAGGGCAAACCGGTGCTGCTTAACGTCTGGGCGACCTGGTGTCCGACCTGCCGTGCGGAACATCAATATCTGAATCAGCTTTCTGCGCAGGGCATCCGCGTGGTCGGCATGAACTATAAAGACGATCGCCAGAAGGCAATCAGCTGGCTGAAAGAGCTGGGCAATCCTTACGCGCTAAGCCTGTTTGATGGCGACGGCATGTTAGGGCTGGATCTCGGTGTCTATGGCGCGCCAGAAACGTTCCTTATTGACGGCAACGGCATCATTCGCTATCGCCATGCGGGCGATCTCAATCCTCGCGTCTGGGAAGAAGAGATCAAGCCACTGTGGGAGAAATACAGTAAGGAGGCCGCACAATGAGGTTTTTATTGGGCGTGCTGATGCTGATGATCTCCGGCTCAGCGCTGGCGACTATCGACGTGTTGCAGTTTAAAGATGAAGCACAGGAACAACAGTTCCGTCAGCTCACTGAAGAACTGCGCTGCCCGAAATGCCAGAACAACAGCATTGCCGATTCCAACTCGATGATTGCCACCGACCTGCGCCAGAAAGTGTATGAACTGATGCAGGAAGGCAAAAGTAAGAAAGAGATTGTCGATTATATGGTGGCGCGTTACGGCAACTTCGTCACTTACGATCCGCCGTTAACGCCGCTGACCGTGCTGCTGTGGGTGCTGCCAGTAGTGGCTATTGGCATTGGCGGTTGGGTCATATACGCCCGTTCGCGGCGTCGGGTACGCGTGGTGCCGGAAGCGTTTCCAGAACAAAGCGTGCCGGAAGGTAAGCGTGCCGGATATATTGTTTATCTGCCGGGTATTGTGGTGGCGTTAATTGTGGCTGGCGTCAGCTACTACCAGACTGGCAATTATCAGCAGGTGAAAATCTGGCAGCAGGCCACGGCACAGGCTCCGGCGTTACTGGACAGGGCGCTGGATCCGAAAGCCGATCCGCTCAACGAAGAAGAGATGTCGCGCCTTGCGCTGGGGATGCGTACTCAACTGCAAAAAAATCCGGGAGATATAGAAGGCTGGATTATGTTGGGCCGCGTTGGCATGGCGCTGGGTAACGCCAGTATCGCCACCGATGCATACGCCACTGCGTATCGCCTCGATCCGAAAAACAGCGATGCTGCACTGGGATACGCTGAAGCGTTGACACGTTCATCTGATCCCAACGACAACCGCCTCGGCGGCGAACTGCTGCGCCAGTTGGTGAGAACGGACCATAGCAATATCCGTGTGTTAAGCATGTATGCATTTAATGCCTTTGAGCAGCAACGATTTGGCGAAGCCGTTGCCGCGTGGGAGATGATGTTGAAACTCTTACCTGCCAACGATACTCGCCGTGCGGTGATCGAACGTAGTATCGCGCAGGCGATGCAACATTTGTCGCCGCAGGAGAGTAAATAAAAAGTGGCCCGATGGTGATGCCATCGGGCTATTTTTATTGTGCCCCGCGTTGTTGCAGGAACAGAATGGTGGCCGCCACGCGTGAGCGGACGTTGAGTTTACGCAGCAGATTGCGAATATGGACTTTTACTGTCTGCTCGGAAATATTCAACACCGAGGCAATCTGTTTATTTGACAGCCCCTGTGCCAGCTCGTGCAGAACATCCAGCTCGCGTTCTGTCAGCACGCTGAAGGGGTCTTCTTCCGCGCCAAACATTTCACGTTCACGTAAGTACTGATTGACGCGTTCGCTAAAGACTTTGCTGCCTTTCGCTCCGGCACGAATTGCTTCCAGTAACACTTCCGGGTCGCTGTCTTTCAACAGATAACCGTCTGCGCCTGCGTCTATCAGTGCAAAGACATCGCTGGAGGCATCTGATACGGTCAGGATAATAATTTGCGCGGTAACGCCATCCCTGCGCAAGGCATTGAGGGTATCCAGGCCACTCATGCCTTTCATATTGAGATCCAGCAAGATCACGTCGATATCCAGTCTATTCGCCAGATCGATCGCGCTTGCGCCGTCGCCCGCTTCGGCGACCACTTCAAAGCCAGAATCAAGCTCCAGTAACTGACGAACACCGCGTCGCATAAGTGGATGATCATCCACAATCATCACCTGAAAAGGCGTTGCTTCAGGCATAGTAGTCTCCTGAGGTTTTATTAGAATCATTATGTTTGAGCGTAGCGTTGGTAACGCTACCAGGCGCGTGAATGTTACCCCATTTTATGTATGGACATGTAGTGAAAACTACAACTTTGTCGTTCGCTTTGGCATCATCTTCATTATAAAGACGGAATTTTGCATCAGCTTCTCATCAGGAAAAACAACTAAAAAATCAATCACAATACTTGTGCATTTCTTTAAACAGTTTTTAAAAACTGACTCCGGGTATGGAGCTATGGGTATTTTCTGTCCCCAATGCTTTTAACAGCAATTAATTTCATAGGATGAAAGCTTAATGCACCAATCTGGTTCTGTTTCTCTTTGTCGTTCCGCAATATCTGTTCTGGTGGCTACAGCGTTATATTCACCCATAGCATTGGCATTAACTGTTGAGTATGGTGAGACAGTTGATGGTGTTGTCCTGGAAAAAGATATCCAGCTGGTTTATTGGACCGCCAATAATACGAAAATCAATCCTGGCGGAGAACAGCATATATAAGAATTAGGTGTAAGTAGTAATACTGAAATTAACGGGGGATATCAGTACATTGAAATAAATGGCACCGCAGAATACTCAGTATTAAATGATGGTTATCAAATTGTTCAAATGGGTGGCGCGGTAAACCAGACTACGATCAATAATGGAGTGCTACAGGTTTATGGCGCGGCGACTGATCCCACGATTAAAGGAGGGCGCGGTGATGCGGCATTTACGTTGGGCAATGCCGGAAGCGTTGTTGATATCAGTACGTATGAATATACCTTGCTGGATAATGGCAACCATAGCTGGAGTCTCGCAGAGAATCGCGTACAAATGCCCCCTTCAACCACGGATGTGCTGAATATGGCGGCAGCACAACCGCTGGTATTTGATGCAGAACTGGACACCGTGCGTGGGCGTCTTGGTAGCGTAAAAGGCGTTAATTACGATACGGCGATGTGGAGTTCGGCAATTAACAGCTGCAACAACGTGAACACTGATGCGGGAGCTGGCTTTGAGCAAACATTGACGGGCCTGACGCTCGGTATCGATAGTCGTTTCTCCCGTGAAGAAAGCAGCACAACTCAGGCGGGTGTAGTCTGGACGTTCTGATAACAGAAAATAAACAGGTCGTGATGTGTCGCTGTCTGTTTATCGAATTAAATGCAGATATAAAAAAACCAACCGCAATAGGTTGGTTTTCTTGGGATTTTTGGTCGGCACGAGAGGATTTGAACCTCCGACCCCCGACACCCCATGACGGTGCGCTACCAGGCTGCGCTACGTGCCGACTCGTGGCTGTTAATACTACCGTTTTCCACACCGATTGCAAGTAAGATATTTTGCTAACTGATTTATAATTAATCAGTTAGCGATAAAACGCTTCTCGTCTGTCAGTACTTGCAATAACAAACTTAACTGTGGTTTTTCATCTTTCACTCTTTCACCACGTAAGTTGTAAGTGCGGTATTTACCGTTATTGTTCAGCACCAGCGTCTTTTTCGGGGTGGTAATTGCCAGCGTATCGTTATCCGCGGCGGTAACCCAGTAATGGCGGCGTTGAGGGTTGAACAAATCCTGACCTTGCGAATATTCGCTGGCAGGTGTGCTGACATGTAGCAGGCGTTGCATCAGCGTCGTCATCAGATCGGTATGATCAGTCAGCGCATTAATACGCTGCGCCGGCGTGCCTGGCCAGTGAATCACTAATGGCACCTGCAGATGACCGTGGGACCAGTCAAAGGTTTCTTCCTCTTCGCTCAGCGGAATACCCCGCCCGGCAGTGATAATCACCACCGTATTGTCCAGTTTGCCAGAATCACGCAGTGCATTGAGCACGCGGTTGATCTGGTCATCGACATTGCCTACTGCTCGGCTATATTTCCGTGCAAATGCCTGCTGATTGCTGTCGTCAATGTTTGTGCCATTGAAAGAGACCCACGAGAACCAGCGGTTATCTTCTTGTGCGTAGCGGCCCAGCCAGTTGATCCACTGCGTGGCGGTCTGTTCGTCGGATTGGGTGCGTACACTCGGCATCGAGAAATCTGACAACAATGCCTGCCGATACAGCGGGCTGGTAAAGCCATCTGACGAGAATAACCCCAGCTGATAGCCTTGCTGATTAAGCGCAGTAATTAACGCCGCAGGCGTACGGGTCGACAAAATGCCGTCCATATAGCTTGGCGAGATGCCATAAAACAGGCCAAAGATGCCGTTGTCTGTAGTGTTGCCGGAGCTCATATGACGCGTGAACGAAATATTTTGCTCAGCAAAACCTGCCAGCGCAGGCATCTGCTTCTCGAAGCGTGAGTAGTTCAGGCCATCGACAGTAATCAACAGCACATTCTGCCCGGTGCCCATATCGCGATAGCGCAGTTCGCTTAACGGGTACTGAACGGAAACGGCGTCTGGATTGCCTTGCTCAATAAGACGGCGTTGATACTCCTGCGCATCAAGCAGGCCATGCTTCTCAAGAAAACGTCGTGCCGTCATCGGGTACGAAAGCGGCAGGTTAGCGCGCTGCATGGTGATCGGGCGATAGAAGTTGGCATCGGCCCAGATATAAACCACATGCGAGGCGATAAAGGCGATAAATAAGAATGCGGCCAGCGGGCGCGCGAAGCGCCGACGACGCGTCAGGCTGCGCAGCTTTTGCCAGCTCCACGTCGCAAACACCAGTTCAAGCAATAAAATAACCGGCACACTGATGAACATTAGCTGCCAGTCGCGCGCCATCTCATTTTCGTCTGGGTTGATAACCAGCTGCCAGACGATGGGATTAAGATGGAGATGGAAACGAGTAAAGACTTCGCTGTCGATCAGTAATAGCGTCATTCCCGCCGTTGCCAGAATGACGGACAAAAACCTCATCAGCCTCTGGGAGCCGACGATAAAGGTTAGCGGGAAGAGGATCAGCAAGTAGGTGGCGAACACCAGGAAGCTGAAATGACCGATAATGCTTACGTAGGAATAAATGCGACCAGCAAGCGTTGTCGGCCAGTCGGCGATAAACAGGTAACGGCTGCCAATGACGAGCGAAAGCAGAATATTGAACAGTGCAAACCAGTGCCCCCAACTGACCATCTGGGAGACTTTTTCACGGTAGCGCTGACGATGAGTTACCATAACCTGTTATCTGTTTCCCTTAGTGCGCTTTGTCTTCGTTGATAGAGGACTGTAAGGCGCGGGCAAAAGAGTTGGCAATTGCCTGGCGTTGGGCCGGGGCAATGCTGGTGTTGATAAGGTTAGTGACCATGTTGCCTAACACCATCAGGGAAAGGTCGGTCGGAGCCTTATGTTTTTCCAGTACGTTGAGCAGCTCTGCGAGCAATTGTTCAACCTGTTCATCACTGTAGCGGGAAATTTGTGGCATAAATCGAAATCAGTTAGTTGATGAAAGGGCAACATATTACCGTAGCAACGGTTTTTTTTCTGCTTTTTTATGCGTTAAATCATTCTCGTTACGCTGCCTTCTGTAAAATGACCGCCATCTTTTATTGCGTCGCTTAACCGGCGGTGGTTGAATACCGCCCGGTCTTAAAGGAGAGTTTATCATGAGTCTGGATATCAACCAGATTGCTCTGCACCAGCTTATCAAGCGTGATGAGCAGAACCTTGAGCTGGTGTTGCGCGATTCATTGCTGGAACCGACGGAAACCGTCGTTGAGATGGTGGCAGAACTGCATCGGGTCTATAGCGCCAAAAATAAAGCTTACGGCTTGTTTAGCGAAGAGAGTGAACTGGCGCAGACGCTGCGCTTACAGCGTCAGGGCGAAGAGGACTTTCTGGCATTTAGCCGCGCGGCAACCGGTCGCCTGCGTGACGAATTAGCGAAATATCCTTTTGCTGACGGTGGATTCGTGCTGTTTTGCCACTATCGCTATCTGGCGGTGGAGTATCTGCTGGTGGCAGTTCTGAGCAACCTGAGCAGTATGCGTGTTAACGAAAATCTCGACATCAACCCAACCCATTATCTTGATATCAATCATGCGGATATTGTTGCGCGTATCGATTTAACCGAGTGGGAAACCAATCCAGAGTCGACCCGCTATCTCACTTTCCTGAAAGGGCGAGTAGGGCGCAAAGTGGCGGATTTCTTTATGGATTTCCTCGGTGCCAGCGAAGGGTTAAACGCGAAAGCGCAAAACCGTGGGCTGTTGCAAGCGGTCGATGATTTCACTGCCGAAGCACAACTGGATAAAGCAGAGCGACAGAACGTGCGCCAGCAGGTTTATAGCTACTGTAATGAGCAGCTGCAGGCAGGTGAAGAGATTGAACTGGAATCGCTGTCGAAAGAGCTGGCAGGCGTCAGCGAAGTGAGCTTCACGGAGTTTGCGGCTGAAAAAGGCTACGAACTGGAAGAGAGCTTCCCGGCAGACCGTAGCACACTGCGTCAGTTGACGAAGTTTGCCGGTAGCGGCGGTGGCTTGACTATTAACTTTGATGCGATGCTGTTAGGTGAACGCATCTTCTGGGATCCAGCAACCGATACCCTGACCATTAAAGGCACGCCGCCGAACTTGCGCGATCAATTGCAGCGCCGGACGTCTGGCGGCAATTAATCGGTTTTGTGTTCTGAATGCCAGATGCGGCGTGAACGCCTTATCTGGCCTGCAAAAAATAGCGATACCGTAATCAGGCATAATTTGCAGAGACAAAAAACCCCGCCGGAGCGGGGTTTTTTACAACTTATTCAGCAATTAAGCGCGAACGAAGTCGATGTGCAGCAGCTTCGGTTTGTACGGGTGACGCTGTACGTCCTGAGCTTTAACTTTGATTTCTTTACCGTCAACAACGATGGTCAGAACTTCGCTGTAGAATTCAGCTTTAACTTGCATGTTCATGACTTTGTCGTGATCCAGTTCGACAGCCAGCGGCGCTTCTTTGCCACCGTAGATGATTGCCGGGAACTTGTTAGCGGCACGCAGGCGGCGGCTCGCACCCTTACCCTGCTCTTTACGTACTTCTGCGTTGATAGTAAACATTTCTTTCTCTCTTAAATTAATCCTGCTACAGGCGACCCAGCAACAGGTAAGTGATCTGCTTTGCGTATGCAAAAGCGGGCGAGATTCTATACTCAATCGCCTTATACATCAATCAAAACTACCATTAACCGCGTAATTCGTGCGCCCGACGAAAACGACCTTCGTAATCGAACACTTTTTCACGCACTTGCCAGTACTGGCCTTTCATGCGGGCGACGACAAAATCCGGGTGTCGCAATAAGGCTTGCTGGGCGAGGACATCGGCGGCGGTGATCCAGCGCAGCGGGATGCCCGGTGTGCGCGTATGCGGGCGGATAAAAAGCTGCTCGAAGGCAGTTCGCTGGGCGGGCGTTTGCAGACGGAAACGCTCACTCACATCCGCGCCGTCTTCATCGTAATAGGTGATTTTCAACCATTCGCCTTTTTCGTCGTGCCCATGCTGCAAAGACATGCCGCTACAGCGTAATACCAGCGCGTCTTTCAGTCGTAGCGCCGCTTTTAACATATCATCCGGGTCAACCAGAATGGTATCACACTCGCGGCAACGGCGGGCGGCAATATCATTTTCTGCGTTACATTGCGGGCAATTTTTAAAACGGAAACGGAAGTCACACTGTTCGCGATGTCCGTCGTCATCTTCAAACCATCCCTGACAGCGACGACCAAAGTGTTCAATCAATGTCCCGTCGGCAGTCGTTTTCCCCCAAAAGGTGTTGGCAAAACCGCAGGCAGGGCAGAAAACCTGTACCGGAACGTTGTCACTTTTGCCTTTCGGTGTACCAACTTCCGGCGCGTAGAGATCGTGAGGGTTACCCGCATAATCAAGAATTAAGCAATCAGTCTTGCCGGGGGCCAGGCGCAGGCCGCGCCCGACAATTTGTTGGTAAAGACTCACCGATTCGGTAGGGCGCAGAATGGCGATAAGATCGACGTGCGGGGCGTCAAATCCGGTGGTCAGTACCGCGACGTTGACCAGATAGCGAAAACGCTGGGCTTTAAAATCATCAATTAATACATCGCGCTCAGCGCCGGGTGTGTCGCCAGTAATCAGTGCTGCATCTTCGGCAGGCAGTAATCCCACAATCTCTTTTGCGTGTTCGACCGTCGCGGCGAAAATCATCACCCCTTTGCGCGTTGCAGCAAACTCCATGATTTGGCTGATGATGTGTGGCGTAATGCGTTGCTGTTTTTTCAGCTCGCGGTTGAGATCGGCTTCGCTGAACAGTCCGTTACTCTGTGCCTGCAAGCGGCTGAAATCGTATTGCACTACTGGCATATCCAGCCGTTCTGGCGGCGTCAGATAGCCGTGTTTAATCATATAACGCAGCGGCAGCTCATAAATGCAGTCACGGAAAAGGGCTTTCTCATCGCCGCGTACCATGCCGTGATAATGGAACTGGTAGATCCAGCCTTTGCCCAGTCGAAAAGGCGTGGCAGTCAGCCCCAGCAGGCGTAAGTGGGGATTCACTTTGGTCAGGTGAGTGAGGATTTGCTGATACTGGCTCTCTTCATCGTCACCAATACGGTGGCATTCATCGACAATCAACAGCGAAAATTCACCCTGAAAGGCATCAAGATTACGGGCGACCGACTGCACGCTGCCAAATACCACTTTACCGTGGCTCTCTTTGCGCTTTAGCCCGGCGGCAAAAATATCGGCTTCCAGCCCCAGCGCCTGATATTTTTCATGGTTTTGTGCCACCAGTTCTTTAACGTGTGCCAACACCAGCACGCGACCACGCGCCAGCCGCGCCAGTTCCGCTATCACCAGGCTTTTACCTGCACCGGTGGGCAGCACGATTACGGCAGGGGTTTTATGACGACGAAAATGGTTGAGCGTGGCATCCACGGCTTCTTGCTGATATGGGCGGAGTGTAAAAATCATGGTCTCGCGTAGGTAGATTATTCTGCTAATAGTATGCCACGGATCTTTTTCCCTTGAGGGAAGTTATTAGACCGCTATACTGGGCAGACAACAGTTCAGATTTTCGGGTCATTACCCGACCTCCGTTTTTTACAGGCAAAATCACACACATGCGACTTGATAAATTTATCGCACAGCAACTCGGCGTTAGCCGTGCTATTGCCGGGCGTGAAATCCGCGGCAATCGTGTCACCGTCGATGGCGAAATCGTCCGTAATGCAGCGTTCAAACTGCTCCCTGAACATGATGTCGCTTACGATGGCAACCCGCTGGCGCAGCAACACGGTCCACGTTACTTCATGCTCAATAAGCCTCAGGGCTATGTTTGCTCCACGGACGACCCGGATCACCCAACGGTGCTCTATTTTCTTGATGAACCGGTAGCGTGGAAACTGCACGCTGCAGGGCGTCTGGATATCGATACCACCGGTCTGGTACTAATGACAGATGATGGTCAGTGGTCGCACCGCATTACTTCCCCGCGCCATCATTGCGAGAAGACCTATCTGGTGACGCTGGAATCACCCGTAGCTGACGATACGGCAGAGCAATTTGCTAAAGGCGTGCAGCTGCATAACGAAAAAGATCTCACTAAGCCGGCGGTGCTGGAAGTGATTACCCCAACGCAGGTTCGTCTGACCATCAGCGAAGGGCGTTATCATCAGGTGAAACGCATGTTCGCCGCCGTGGGTAACCATGTGGTTGAGCTGCATCGTGAACGTATTGGCGGCATTACGCTGGATGCTGATTTAGCCCCCGGTGAATATCGTCCGTTAACTGAAGAAGAAATTGCCAGCGTCGTCTAACTTTTCAATGACTTTCAGGAGCCCGTTGTGACCACCCGACAGCATTCGTCGTTTGCTATTGTTTTTATCCTTGGCCTGCTGGCCATGTTGATGCCGCTGTCGATTGATATGTATCTGCCTGCGCTACCGGTAATTTCAGCGCAGTTTGGTGTACCGGCGGGCAGTACGCAGATGACCCTGAGTACTTATATTCTGGGCTTTGCGTTGGGGCAGTTAATCTACGGGCCGATGGCAGACAGCTTCGGGCGTAAGCCGGTGGTTCTTGGCGGTACGCTGGTGTTTGCCGCCGCCGCGGTGGCGTGTGCGTTGGCGCAAACCATCGATCAGCTGATTGTGATGCGTTTCTTCCACGGGCTGGCTGCGGCTGCGGCCAGCGTGGTTATCAACGCTTTGATGCGTGATATCTACCCGAAAGAAGAGTTCTCACGGATGATGTCGTTTGTCATGCTGGTGACGACCATTGCACCGCTGATGGCACCGATAGTTGGCGGCTGGGTGCTGGTGTGGCTGAGCTGGCATTACATCTTCTGGATCCTCGCCGTGGCGGCGATTCTGGCTTCGGCAATGATCTTCTTTCTGATCAAAGAAACCTTACCACCGGAGCGTCGCCAGCCTTTTCACATTCGTACCACTATTGGTAACTTTGCGGCGCTGTTCCGTCATAAGCGTGTCCTGAGTTATATGCTGGCCAGCGGTTTCAGCTTTGCCGGGATGTTCTCATTCTTAAGCGCCGGACCGTTTGTCTACATTGAAATCAACCACGTCGCGCCGGAAAACTTTGGTTATTACTTTGCGCTAAACATTCTTTTTCTGTTCGTGATGACCATCTTTAACAGCCGCTTCGTCCGCCGTATTGGCGCGTTAAATATGTTCCGCTCGGGGTTGTGGATACAGTTTATTATGGCAGCGTGGATGGTCATTAGCGCGCTGCTGGGGCTGGGATTCTGGTCGCTGGTGGTTGGCGTTGCGGCGTTTGTGGGCTGCGTGTCGATGGTGTCATCCAATGCGATGGCGGTCATTCTTGATGAGTTTCCCCATATGGCGGGAACGGCATCTTCGCTGGCAGGAACCTTCCGTTTCGGCATAGGGGCAATTGTTGGCGCATTACTTTCTCTTGCGACCTTTAACTCTGCATGGCCGATGATTTGGTCAATTGCATTCTGCGCAACCAGTTCCATTCTCTTCTGTTTGTACGCCAGTCGGCCGAAAAAACGGTGATCTATTGCACAACGAGGAAGCTAAAAGGCTTCCTTTGTTGATACATGTCAACCACAAATCTATCATTCCCCCGATGTATGTATATTTTATGTAAAATCAATTTATGTAAAAAGTCACATCATTGTAGTTAAAAAGGTTGAGTTAGATCGCAGAAACGGGTACATATAGCCCCGCAAACGTGACCACGCCCGCAGATATTATTTAAATCAGAGCCATAGAGGCCACGCTGGCGAGGCATCAATCTTTACGATCTGTATAAAGACGGATTGTTGATGATGTGTTAAAGTTGATGTAAATAAACTGTGAAATAAATGTGCTTCCGGGGAAAATAAGTGACTCCATTACAACTCTCAATCGTCCATCGACTGCCGCAGAACTATCGCTGGTCTGCTGGTTTCGCAGGTTCGAAGGTTGAACCGATTCCGCAAAATGGACCGTGCGGTGACAACAGCCTGGTGGCGCTTAAATTGCTTAGCCCGGATGGTGATAATGCATGGTCGGTGATGTACAAACTAAGCCAGGCGTTAAGCGACATCGAAGTTCCATGTTCGGTGCTGGAGTGTGAAGGTGAGCCGTGCCTGTTTGTAAATCGCCAGGACGAATTTGCTGCAACATGCCGATTGAAAAATTTTGGTGTGGCAATTGCCGAACCCTTTTCAAACTACAATCCTTTTTAAGCGTCAGCTCAACGCCAGTAGCTGACGCGTATACTCCTGCTGCGGTGCGGCAAACACGCGCGCGCACGGTCCTTGTTCCACTACTTCCCCTTGTCGCAGTACGATAACCTGATGACATAACGCGCGGACAACGTGCAAATCGTGGCTGATAAACAAATAGGCCAGTTGATGCTTTTGTTGCAATGATTTCAATAGCGTCAATATTTGCGCCTGCACCGTTTTGTCGAGTGATGATGTTGGTTCATCAAGAATGATCAGCGAGGGCTTAAGAATTAACGCCCTGGCAATCGCAATACGTTGCCGCTGACCACCAGAGAACTCCGCCGGATAACGGTGGCGTGTTTCAGGATCTAATCCCACTTCATGCATCACGGCTATCACTTGTTGTTCGCGTTGTGCGGCAGAAAGCGTCGGCTGGTGAACCCGTAAGCCTTCCTCAATAATTTGCAAAACGTTGAGTCGTGGGTTGAGTGAGGAGTTTGGATCCTGAAATACCACCTGAATGCGATGACGAATAGGTAACAGCTGGCGGCGATTTAAATTTTGCAGTGGCTGACCGTCAAAGACGATGCTGCCATGAGAATTAATCAGTCGCAGCAGCGCCAGTCCCGTCGTGCTTTTCCCGGAACCGGACTCGCCCACTAAACCCAGTGTTTCACCCGCCCGTAGCGTAAAACTGATGTTTTTCACCACCACATTATGATCCACAATGCGCTTCAAAATCCCTTTGCGGATGGGGAAGGCAACCTGAAGCTGTTCAACATCTAGCAACGTTGAGGCAGGTTCTGGCAATGGCACCGGGTCGCCAGATGGTTCACTGTTGAGTAGCTTTTGTGTGTAAGGATGAGTGGGTGAGGCAAATAGCGTAGCAGCGTTATTTTGCTCGACACAGCGACCGTTTTGCATTACCGCCACGCGGTGGGCCAGTTTTCTGACAATGCTGAGGTTATGAGTAATAAACAGCATGCCCATATTCAGCTCGCCTTGCAGTTCGCGCAACAGCTGTAAAATCTGCGCCTGGACAGAGACGTCCAGCGCGGTGGTTGGTTCATCGGCAATTAATAATTCCGGTCGCGTTAACAGCGCCATCGCAATCATCACCCGCTGGCGTTCGCCGCCGGAGAGCTGATGCGGATAATCTGTCAGCCGTTTTGCCGCCTGGCGGATACCGACGCGATCAAGGCAGTTAAGAATTTCGCCACGAGCCGCTTCCCGACGCATCCCGCGGTGGAGTGAAAGCACTTCATAAAGCTGTTTTTCCAGGGTATGTAATGGATTTAACGACACCATCGGCTCCTGAAAAATCATGGCGATCTTATTACCGCGTACACCGCGCAACGTTTGATCGCTGGCATGAAGCAGCGATTCGCCATGAAAACGAATATCGCCGGAGAGATATTCAACCGGCGGGCAAGGGAGCAGGCGTAAAATTGACAGCGCGGTAACGCTCTTACCTGAACCAGACTCACCTACCAGCGCCAGCGTTTCGCCAGCCGCAATCTGTAGTGAAACATCATTGACTACTGTACGTACGGTTTGCTGATGGCGAAAACCCACTGACAAATTTTCAATCGCTAACAGAGTTTGCGTCATGCTACACCGCCTTATTAGGATCAAATGCGTCGCGGACGGCTTCACCAATAAAGATCAGCAAAGACAACAATATCGCCACCGATAAGAAGGCGGTGATCCCAAGCCACGGGGCCTGAAGGTTATTTTTCCCTTGTAACAGCAGTTCACCGAGTGACGGTGAACCGAGCGGCAGACCGAAGCCGAGGAAATCGAGTGAGGTCAGGGTGGTTATCGAACTACATAAAATAAACGGTAAAAAAGTGAGGGTAGCGACCATGGCATTTGGCAACATATGACGCAGGATGATACTGCGATCGCTGACGCCAAGCGCCTGCGCCGCGCGGATGTAGTCGAAATTACGGGTACGTAAAAACTCCGCCCGCACCACGCCGACCAGACTCATCCAGCTAAACAAGACAGTAATTGCCAGCAGCCACCAGAAGTTAGGCTGTACGACGCTGGAAAGTAAAATAATCAAAAACAGCGTCGGCATCCCCGACCATACTTCAATAAAACGTTGCCCCCAGAGATCGACTTTACCACCGTAATAGCCTTGTAGCGCCCCCGCCAGCACGCCCATCACGCTGGAGCAGAGGGTCAGCATCAGGCCAAACAGAACTGAGATCCGCGTGCCATAGAGAATGCGTGCCAGTACATCGCCGCCATTGGCATCCGTTCCCAGCCAGTTTTGCCGGGAGGGTGGAGAAGGGAAGGGCTTATCGGTAGCAAAGTTGATACTGGTAGCACCAAAGCGAATCGGAGCCCACAGTACCCAGCCGTTATTTTCCAGCCGTTGTTTCAGCCACGGGTCCTGATAATCAGCCTGACTTGCCAGCGGGCCGCCAAAATCGCTTTCGCTGTAGTTTTTCAACAACGGGAAATACCAACTGCCGTCATAACGCACCAGCAACGGTTTATCGTTGGCGATAAGTTCAGAACACAAACTCAAACCAAACAAGACGAGGAAAATCCATAACGACCAGTAGCCGCGACGGTTATGGCGAAAACGCGCCCAACGGGCCTGATTGACGGGGCTGAGTCGCGACATTAACGTCCCTCAAAATCTATACGCGGATCGACCAGCGTATAGCTGATATCACTGACAATATTCAGCAGCAGGCCAATCAGGGTGAAAATATACAAGGTACCAAACATTACAGGATAATCGCGCGAGACGGTCGCTTCGTAGCCCAGTAAGCCGAGGCCATTGAGTGAAAACATCACCTCAATCAGCAGCGAGCCGGTAAAAAACATGCTGATAAACGTCGCCGGAAAACCGGCAATCACCAGCAGCATGGCGTTGCGGAACACATGTTTCCAGAGAATATTTTTTTCACTTACCCCTTTCGCACGTGCCGTCACCACGTATTGCTTACGCACTTCATCAAGGAATGAGTTTTTTGTCAGCATGGTCAGAGCCGCAAAGCCGCCAATCACTGTCGCCAGCACCGGCAGCGTGATATGCCACAGATAATCGGTGATTTTCTGATACCACGGCAGCGAATCAAAGTTAGCGGAAACCAGGCCGCGCAGAGGGAACAGGTCGAAATAGCTGCCGCCCGCGAAGAAGACAATCAGCAGGATGGCAAACAAAAAGGCCGGAATGGCGTAGCCGATGATGATAAATGCACTACTCCAGACGTCAAAACGGCTCCCATTATAAACAGCTTTGCGAATGCCTAACGGAATCGACACCAGATAGATAATCAGCGTGCTCCACAATCCGAGGGTGATGGAGACCGGCAGACTGTCTTTAATCAGCGTCAGCACCGAGGCGCTGCGAAAAAGGCTGTCGCCAAAATCAAAACGGATGTAGTCCCAGAGCATTTTGAAGTAACGTTCGTGGATCGGCTTATCGAAACCGTAGCGATGAGTGATCTCGGCGATCACTTCTGGATCTAATCCGCGTCCGCCACGGTAATTACTGTCGCTGATATTGCCGACGCCCGTTTGCGCATGGCTGGCGCGAACACCTTCACCGCCTGCGCCGGGTAATACTCCGGCATTACCAAACTCAATGGCGGCGATGGCCTGGTCGACCGGACCGCCAGGCGCAATTTGCACGATGAAAAAGTTGATAGTGATAATCGCCCATAACGTTGGGATCACCAGCAACAGACGGCGAATCAGATAAGCGCCCATCTACTCTCCCTGTTGTCTGGCTGACGGCAGTTTCGTCGCTTTATTAACGTCATACCACCAGGTATCGATACCCAGGCTGTAAACAGGGCGTACAGCGGGTTGGGAGAATTTATCCCACCAGGCGAGACGGTCTTCCGCCATGTACCACATTGGCAGCATGTAATAATTCCACGTTAATACGCGATCCAGTGCTCGCCCCAACGGCAGTAATTTTTCTTTATTTCCCTGCGCGGCAATAATTTGGTTGATCAGCGAGTCGATAACCGGGCTTTGCACGCCGGGGGCATTATAAGTGGAATTGATATATTCCGATGACCAGGAAATCTGTAAATCGGAACTGGGCCACGGCATCGCCCGCCATACGCGCGGCATCATGTCATAGTCGCGACTGCGCATGCGGTTGGTGATTTGCGAGTTATCCACCTTACGAATGTCCATGTTGATACCCAGCCGTTGCAGGCTGTGCTGGAACGGCAATACCCACTGACTATTGCTGCTTGCGGGAAGCAATAATTCAAAGCTGAGTGGCTGACCCGTTGTGACATTAACGCGTTGCTGACCCTTCAGCACCCAGCCTGCTTCGTTGAGAAGTTTGTCGGCTTTTAACAGGTTGTCACGATCGTAGCCATCGCCTTTGGATACCGGCGGCTGGTAGATTTGCGTGAAGACTTCTGGCGGTAGATCTTTTTTCATTGGTGCCAGAAGCACCAGTTCCGCGGCGTCGGGGTAATTTCTGGCCGCATATTCGGTATTCTGAAAATAACTGTTCGTGCGACTCCAGGCATTGTAAAACAACGCTTTGTTCATCCATTCAAAGTCAAAGGCGAGAGTGATCGCTTCCCGCACCCGGCGATCGCTGAATACCGGACGTTGGATATTAAACGCCAGCCAGCGCGTATCCTGGGCTGATTCGTTCTTTTGCTCATCTTTGATGATGTATTTTTTATCGAAATTTTTACCGGTATAGCGCGTGGCCCAGTTTTTGGCGTCGTTTTCCATACGCAAATCAAAGGCACCTGCTTTAAACGCTTCAAAGGCGACATTATCATCGAGGTAATAATCGTAGCGAATGGTGTCGAAATTCCAGCGTCCACGGTTTACCGGTAAGTTTGCTGCCCAGTAATCTTTCACGCGGGAATAGACAATATTTTGCCCCATTTTCCAGGACGTAATGCGGTACGGACCACTGGCAAGCGGAGGCGTGGCGAGCGGGTCGCTAAGTTTGTGATCTTTCCAGTACTTTTCTGGAAATACCGGCAGCGAAAACAGACTCAGCATATCTTCTTTGCCGGGTTTAGCTAACTCAATGCGCACGGTTAACGGCGCAATGGCTTTGACGGTGGTGCCTTTGTAGACCAGACGAAATTGCGGCACGCCTTCGGTCATAAATTTTTGAAAAGTAAACTCTACATCGCGGGCAGTAATGGGCGAACCATCATGAAAACGGGCGCGCGGATTAATAGCGACCTCCACCCAGGAATAATCGTCAGCATAGCGTGCGCTTTCAGCAATCAGCGGGTAATAACTGCCTGGTTCGTCATCGGAAGTCGTAAATAGCGTGTCGTACAGCTGCTCGGTGCGTGCGCCCGGGTTGCCGCGTAGTGCATAGCGGTTGAAATTATCGAAGGTGCCGAGGGCGGACAACGTTATTTGCCCACCTTTTGGCGCGGCGGGGTTCACATAATCAAAATGGTTGAAATTAAATGCGTACCGGGGTTCGCCCAGTACGGCAAAGGCATAGCTTTCCTTGATAGCCTGCGCCTGCGCACCAAAGGTGAACAGAGCGATAAACAGCAGCAGTATGCGCACAATCATCTGCAACGGATTTCCTTTTACTCATCATTAGCCGCAATCCGGCATGCTTTCACTATGAATAATAAGGGACGTAAGCACACCTTACCACTGCGGCGTATACGGTTTCTTCAGCCAGCGAACAAAATCGTCCAGCGGTAACGGGCGACTAATCCAGTAGCCTTGCATGAAATTAACGCCGCGTTCGCTTAGCCATCGTGCCTGTTCTGGCGTTTCGACCCCTTCAGCAACTGTCAGCATATTGAGACGTTTCGCCAGCGTCAGCACCGCGTCAAGTACGGGTGAAGTGATCGTTTCCGTACCGATGGCGTTGATAAATCCACGATCAATTTTCAGATAATCGAGCGTAAAACGCTCAAGATAGATAAGCGCGCTGTGCCCGGTGCCGAAGTCATCAATAGCAATTTCTACGCCGACCGAATGCAGCCAGGCGAAGAGTTGTGTGGCTTCTCGCTCTTTCAGCATATCGCGCTCGGTAATTTCCAGCACAATCTGGAAATGGTGTGCGGGCAGGGAAGTGAGCAGTTTCTGGATATCCGCTTTAAAGCTTTCGCTGTGCAAGTGGGCCGGCGCAATGTTAATGCCAAATTTGACGCCTACCGGCAGTACTTTTTCTAATTCTGCGGCATCGCGGGCAATCAACTCAAACAGGTGCTGAGTCAGTGGCACAATCATCTTTTGCGCTTCGGCAAAGTTAATGAAGGCATCCGGGGGGATTTCACCTGCTACTGGATGCCGCCAGCGTAGCAGTACTTCCAGGCCCGTTACCCGCAAAGCTTGTGTATCAACCACCGGTTGATACACCACGTAAAATTGTTCGCGCTTGATGGCGGTCATGATTTCTCTGCCTGGGCGCATACGCACACTCATCAGGTAATAGCAGAGAAGTCCAACGAAAGTTCCACTCATGCCACCCAGTAAAAATGCGTACCACACATCGTTCCATGTCCAGTCATCTGCATAAAGCCGAACAGTCAGAGGAATGCCCGCAATTTTAGTTTCACGGACCGGCATGTCGGTTAATTCATTAACGTTCATCAAACGTGAAGAAAAGGTAGATAGCGCAGTATTACCAATAATGAGGGCTAGGCCATCGTAATCTTCCTGCCGTGAACTATAAAAGAGTGAAGGCGTCAGGTTGAGATTCAGAGCGGCAAACACGCCGCTATTTTTCAGCAAAGGGTTGCGATACCAGATGACGATTGCGGGTTTGTTCGGCACCATCGGCGTGCCGGGTAAGATTGCCATATCGACGTTTTTATTAATGTCGAGCGCCGGAATCAATTCATTGAGTGGAATGTCCATCTCACCAGTTGCAGATGAACAGAATGTTTTTTTATCTTTTACCAGCACAAACGTACGAACATTCATGCTAAACGCCGCGCGGGCGGTCAGTTCGGGGTTAGCCTGCTGGCAGGTATCTAAGGTCAGCGGCTGGAGCCGGTCAGTAGTGGATTTAAGGTCGGCAAAATAGGTATCGAGATACTTTTGTACGTCGGTAATCAGTGTGTCGTATTTGACTTCGTGCTTATGCCAGGCCACTAAAAACTGAAGGCAGCTCACCAGTATCGCAATCATCACGCCTGCAACAATGCAGGTAAGCAGGAGCTTACGTCCAGAATTGGGAGCGCGTATAAACATGATTCCGTTAATTTCCTGAAATTACGACAACATTTAAAAGATAACAATGACCGGACTATAGCCTGGATCAAGACGCGGAAACATCATTTTCTCTGATGAATGAAAACAAAAAAGCACTGCCTAAGCAGTGCTTTCAGTTAACTCGTCAGGATAGCCAAGGGATTGCATCCAAACGGTTTATTAGCTGCGGCTGAGAACCCGGCGTGCTTCGTTGTAACGCTTCTTCCAGTATGGTTCATTCATGCTGGAAATAATAACACCACTGCTGGTGGAAGCATGGACAAACTGGTTGTTGCCGATATAAATACCGACATGGCGTCCCGTTGAACCGGCACGGAACAGAACTAAATCACCCGTACGCAAATTACTGCGGGAAACAGATTTACCCATTTCCTGCTGTTCATAAGTCGAACGCGGAAGTTCTAAGCCAAATTGCTCACGGAATGTACGCTGTACGAAACCAGAACAATCGATACCTTTTTTAGTGCTGCCGCCCAGACGATAGCGTACGCCTTTCCAGTCAGCATACTGATCCATAATTCGCGATTTTACGTCGACATTACGAACCAGGTTTTCAAATTCATCCTGAGAAGCTTGCAGTGATGATGTTTCACTACCCACTGCACGTGTCTCAGGATGCATATTCTTTGCGGTGTTATTTGCACTACATGCAGAAAGCAGAACCGCTACTGCAATCGCGGGGATCCCGCGCAAGATATATCTCAAAATCGGTTGAGATTTGACCATGTTGTTTGTTTTCCCTTGAAGTCCTTAACGACAAATATCGTTATAAAAAAATGCCAAGCGACACGAGACTAATTACCTGGGCATGTTGAAACAATTCCTTAAGGCCAAATCTGTGGACTAACGCACAAAATTATATGCTGTGAGGATAATCTACCGCCGAGGCAAAACGAGTTCGAGATTACCCGATTGGTGCGGTCTTGGCGAGCGGTTTTACATGATTTTTTATAAGAAAAAGTGATACAGAAAGTTAATCAGCGGGATTGGTCAATTAAAGTACGATTGAGTGAAACGCATGCAATCCATTCATTTACTTAGAGAATGATTTTTGCGCTCGATGGATGAAAGCAGGAGGCGCATCATCAGGATTATCCTCACTATAAAAATAAACCTGATGATGTTAATTACTGTGAGTTATTTGTTTTGGAAATGTTTGTTTTTTCCAGGAAGTGATTTGTCAAAAAAGGTGATTAATCGATCACTTAATGGCGTCAGCAACACCCAGGGCAAACCGATCAATATCACGGTCATGGAACCGACGATGATGTCAGTAAACCAGTGTGCGCCAATCATTACTCTGGGAAACGCAAAAACCACAAAAATAATAAGGGCGATAAGGCCTGCAACTTTGCCGAAATAACGCCACATGAATGCCGAAAAAATAAGCAGCATCATACCGTGATCGCCGGGAAAGCTATCTCGTGAGGCATCTTTCGTGGGAACAGAGAGCAGTTCGCTGACGCGGTTAATATTGGTAAAAGTCAACGTTGGGCTGGCCCGTTTTACAGGAATTAGTGCCTGACCCAGCTGGTTTAATACCACTGCAGTTAATAGCATGACCAGACCAATAATCACGATACGTCGTCTGCCTGGGGCGTTTTCTTTCAGCCAGAAACTCAGCATCAACATTCCCATCGCCAGCAGTGAACAACCGTCGAAAGCGCGATTGTTGGTCAATGCAACCAGCCATAAAAAGGCCTTACTTTCGACCAGTTTCTGATTAAAGAAATAAAAAATATCCGCATCAATCGGCAACCAGAATCCATGATTAATGGGAATATACCAGGAAAGAAACAGCGCGAGGCCGACAATATTCAACAACACTATTTGCGGCAAATTTTTAATCATATTTTCTCTAATTATCTTACTGAAAAACGCAGGCAACCTTACGCGGTAGTCGCTAAACGAAGCTTCAACAGCGCGCTCTGCAAGGCATTCCAGTCAGCTTCGCTGCTGGAAATCAGCTCAATACGACTGTCCGGTGGCGCAACGTTTTGCGTTTCAATGTGCAGGTCATCGCCCTGACGGTTGATTCGCACCAGCCCTTCGGGAATACGTAGCACGCCTTTGACGCGTTCCACCGGTGCAAGTCGCGCCCATTCCAGAATACCAATGGTGTCGAATACCGTATCAGCGTCGAATATCCAGCCACAGGCCTGATGCCCTTGTCCGCTGTTCAGACTGCGACGCCAGCGTTGATGCTCTGGCAGGCTTAACGCTGCTAACCCTTTTTTCACGCTATGCTGATGAGAATGCGCGGCGCTGGCGGGCAACTCGGCTAAATTGCGACGCGGCAAATCCAGAAGATGACCGTCAATTTTTCCATGCTCGCTGTGAATTAATTGCCGATCGCCACCATTTTGCTGCCACCAGCGCTCTAGCGCTTGCTCACTTTCGGGCGTCGCACGGTCGGATTTATTGGCGACAATAATGTCTGCGGCAGCCAGTTGGTCACGGAAGTTTTCATTGCTGGCGCTTTTTTCGTCCAGCAACAGGCGTGGATCGAGAATGCACAACGTGGCGCGCAGATCTATCCACGGTTCATAGACGGGTGCGGTTAAGAGATCGAGGATCTGTTTCGGATGGCCCAGCCCGGTCGGCTCTATCAACAAGCGGTCTGGTTTTCCCTGACGCAGTAAGGTATTCAACCCTACCTGCATGGGTAAACCATTAACGCAGCACATGCAACCGCCGGGGATCTCTTTCAGCAGTGCGCCGCTATCGGCGAGCAAAGCACCATCAATTCCGACTTCCCCAAATTCATTAACCAGTACCGCCCATTTTTCGTTGGGATCTTTATGGGCTAACAGATGAAGAATCGACGTAGTTTTCCCGCTGCCGAGAAAACCGGTGATGAGGTTGGTTCTGGTCACAACGGCTCCGCAATACTCTGGTAAGTTAACTGAGCGTTAATCCTGGCTAAAAAAGGCAGAAAAGAGAAGGGGAGAGCGGACGAAGGCGAGCTTCATCCGCTTTAACCGCAGAAATCGTTAAATTTTGAGGGTGTTTAATAGCGCCTGATGCGCGCCGAATTGTGCGATTTGTTGCCAGGCTTGTTCGATGGCCTGCACAAAATGCGGGTTATCTGGCAGATCATCACCGAAAATTTCACGCAGGGAAAGCAGGGCGGTTACGCGTTGTTCACTGCTGCTGCCCGCAACAAGTTCACGAATTTTATCGCTAAGCGGATCGCGAACATCAATGGCATTTCCGGCATCATCAACGCCGCTGACGTAACGCATCCAGCCTGCAACGCCTAATGCCAGCAACGACCAGTCCGTTTCGCGCCCCAGATGTATGCGAATACCTGCCAGCATGCGTTGCGGTAATTTTTGGCTGCCATCCATCGCGATTTGCCAGGTCTTATGTTTCAGTGCCGGATTAGCAAAACGTGCAATTAACTTATCCGCATATTGTGTTAAATCGACATCTTTAATCCGCAGTGTCGGCGCTTGCTCATCCAGCATTAATGTTCTGGCGGCATGGCGAAATGCGCGATCCTGCATGCAATCACTGATATGGGCGAATCCTGAGAGGTAACCCAGATAAGCGAGAAAAGAGTGGCTGCCATTAAGCATACGCAGTTTCATCTCTTCCCATGGCAGGACATCATTCACCATTTGTACACCTGCGACTTCCCAGGCAGGACGCCCAGCGACGAAGTTATCTTCAACCACCCACTGGATAAACGGTTCGCAGCTAATCGCGCAGGGATCATTCACCCCCAGATGCTGGCTTATTTCCGCCAGTGATTCGTTGGTTGCAGCCGGAACAATGCGGTCGACCATGGTTCCCGGAAAACTGACGTGTTCTTTTATCCACCCGGCGAGTTCTGGTGAACGTTTTTCCGCCATCCCCAGCACCGCGTTTTTCACCACATGGCCATTGTCGGGAATATTGTCGCAGGAGAGCACGGTAAACGGTGTAAGGCCGCGCTCACGGCGGCGTTTCAGTGCTTCGACGAGAATACCTGGCGCGGAGTGAGGTTCTTCAGGGGTTTGTAGATCGTGAATAATCCGCGGATTGCTGGTGTCGAGTGCACCGGTGGCCGGGTCAATACAATAGCCTTTTTCGGTAATCGTCAGGGAAACAATTGCCACCTGTGGCTCGCAAAACTTCTCAATAATTGCCGCTAAGGAATCCAGTTTTGCATTCAGGCATTCGTGAACGGCACCGACAATTATCGCCTGATTGCCGTCCGCCCCTTTCTCCAGCACGGTATATAAATGGTTCTGTGCGCGGAGCTGGCTCATCAGTTGATCGCCGCTGAACAAGCTGATCTCACAGATCCCCCAGTCGCCGCCCTGGGCATTCAGCACACGATCGGTCAGTAACGCCTGATGTGCGCGGTGAAAGGCTCCAAAGCCAAAATGAACGATACGTGATTGCAACTGCTGTCGATCGTAGCGTGGAGCGTGTACATGATGCGGGAGCGTAATGGAGGCGATTGTATTCATAGGAGTCACGTCTTAGTAACGATTAATTAACAATGACAGTGTAAAGTTATATGACAACAATTGAAATTGGTCTGGATTGTTAATGCGATGAAGTGTGAGGGCGATCAATCAACGAGTGAAAATTGCGGGCGTAAGGTGTTCAGGAAGCGCAAAATAGAAGATTGGTATAATAAATTAAAAAAGGGACAGCCTGAGCTATCCCTTTTCTGCAAGCGGCTGAAGTTAGTCAGCACGACCCATATAACGGCGTTCTTCGATATGGATACGAATTTTTTCGCCCGGGCTTAAGTATTCTGGTACCTGAATCACCAGACCAGTGCTCAATGTCGCCGGTTTGTTACGGGCGCTGGCAGATGCCCCTTTGATGCCTGGTGCAGTTTCAACGATTTCCAGATCAACGGTCTGCGGCAGCTCAAGCGCCAGCAATTGACCGTCCCAGGTCAGCACCTGCATGTCCGGCATGCCGCCCTCAGGCATAAACAGCAACTCTTCTTCAATCTGATCTTTGGTGAAGGTATACGGGGTATAGTCTTCTTTATCCATAAAGACATATTCGTTGCCATCGACATAGGAGAAGTCAACGTAACGGCGGGTCAGCGTCACGGTGTCAACGATATCATCACCTTTGAAACGCTCTTCTACTTTCAGCCCGGTACGGACATCAGAAAAACGCATTTTGTACAGCGTAGCGGCACCGCGGGCAGTGGGCGACTGAATATCAATGTCCTTAACCAGCAGCAGTTTGCCGTTGTAATTCAGTACCATACCTTTTTTAATTTCGTTCGCTCTTGGCATCGAAAAATTCCTGTAGTCAAAAATGTCAAAAATATCGCGACAAAGTACTCGCGACGGGCCTTTCGGGCAAGTGGTATTCGCACTTTTGCTGGTGCAAAAAAGGTGGTACTGTGCGCGCTCATCAATCCGGTGGTTAACCTTAAGAGAACAACGTATGGAATGCCGTCCGGGTTGCGGGGCGTGTTGCACTGCCCCTTCAATTTCCAGCCCTATTCCCGGTATGCCAGATGGCAAGCCCGCCAATACGCCCTGCATTCAGCTTGATGAACAGCAACGCTGTAAAATTTTCACCTCGCCACTGCGACCGAAAGTCTGTGCAGGCTTACAAGCCAGCGCTGAAATGTGCGGTAACTCGCGTCAGCAGGCAATGACCTGGCTTATCGATCTGGAAATGTTGACCGCGCCTTAAACATCTTTAATTCGCAGTAAGCAAAACAGAGTGGCGATAATCATCACCATCGCAAACCAGAACACAGCGTGATAATTCCAGATCTCGGCGACGATGCCCGCCACTGATCCTGCGATGATCCAGCCCACGCGCGACGTGTTGGTATAGAGCGTGGTGGCTGAACCTGCCTGACCGGGCATCAAATCCTGAAAATAGAGCATCCCGATGCCGCCCAGAATGCCAATAAAAATAGCATTTAGCAGCTGCAAGCCCAACAGAATGACAGGTGAATGCGCCATCAGCATTCCTGCGTAAAAACAGACGCCACCCACGGCAGCAACGCGCATTAAGAAGCGCTTACCCAGACGTTTGGCAAAATATCCGGCGATCAACATGGTCGGGATTTCCAGCTCGGCGGCGGTCCCCATCATCACACCGGCCAGTTTCTCGGGAAGATGCAGTTCGTTGATAATAAATAGCGGCATGTTGATGATGTACAGGCTGTTCGAGCCCCACATCAATGTACAAATGACAAACAGCAGCAACGTATCGCGACGGTTACGGCGCGGCGCTTCAACCGTGCCGGTCGCCAGCGGAAGCTCTTTTTGCATCGACGGCAAAAACAGCCACACCATCACGCCGCAAACAATAAACGCTACCGCTGCGCTCAGATACATTACCGTAAAGCTGAAACCCATCGCTAAGGCATAAGCCAGCGGTGGGCCAATGACCCATGCCAGTGAAACCTGAGCGCGTAAAAAAGAGCTGAACATCACCGCCTCACGTCCGGTTTTGTCAGCATGTTCACGGGCAAGGGCAAACATTTGCGGGTTAGCGGTTGAGCCAAAGCTGCTAAGAAAGACGCCAACGAATAGCAAAACAAAGTAGTTGCGATTCCAGGCAAAAAGGGTGCAGGTCAGCACGCCTAACAGGCAGCAAAAGACAATCAGCGATTTGCGATCGCCGCGCTTATCAGAGCGCCCGGCGAGAAACTGACTCACCAGAATCCCAATGACTGCGCTGCCGGTAAAGAAGAATCCCACCATCGCCGGACGGGCATGTACTTCATCAGTAAGAAAAATACTGAGTGTCGGGGTTTGCAGAGCGCCCGCAATACCGGTGAGAAAGGCAACGATTAAAAACGCCGTCGAGGTCAGGTCAAACGATTTCGCGCTGGTGACTGCGGGGGAGTTATGCATGCTGGTCGATCACTGGAAGAGGAAGACGCGGAGTTTACGCTGCTTGTCAGAAAATAAACAGACAGCGAAATCAAAAGCGCCACGAATAATCAAAATGCCATTTCACTGTTGCTGATTGGCTGCTGACGCTGCTGAAATGAAATTGCTGATAACGGATTTTCCCATCAGCAATTAGGAAAAATGACAAAAAATTGTGCAGCACATCAAACTTTTGCTCATAACTTTACGGCTTTCCTTGCGTGCTGAAACAAAAGTATTATGCTTTCTTGAAACGTTTCAGCGCGATCTTGTCTTTAACCCTAAGCCAGGTTGGCGCTTTTTTTCTCATAGAAGCTGAATCGTTTCAATTCAGCAAGAGAGGAGAACTATGTTCCAGTTATCCATACAGGACATCCATCCGGGCGAAAAGGCCGGAGACAAAGAAGAGGCGATTCGCCAGGTCGCTGCGGCGCTGGTGCAGGCCGGTAATGTAGCTGAAGGCTACGTCAATGGCATGCTGGCGCGCGAACAGCAAACCTCAACGTTCCTCGGCAATGGTATTGCTATTCCACACGGCACTACCGACACCCGCGATCAGGTGCTGAAAACCGGCGTTCAGGTATTTCAGTTCCCGGAAGGCGTCACCTGGGGTGACGGCCAGGTAGCGTACGTGGCGATCGGTATTGCTGCCAGCTCGGATGAACATCTGGGCCTGCTACGCCAGCTGACCCACGTACTGAGCGATGATTCCGTTGCTGAACAACTGAAGTCAGCAACAACAGCAGAAGAACTTCGCGCATTGCTGATGGGCGAAAAGCAGAGTGAGCAGCTGAAGCTCGACAACGAAATGCTGACGCTGGATATCGTCGCCAGCGATCTGCTGACTCTTCAGGCGCTGAACGCTGCGCGTCTGAAAGAGGCGGGGGCAGTTGACGCCACTTTCGTCACCAAAGCCATCAATGAACAACCGCTGAACCTCGGACAGGGTATCTGGCTGAGCGATAGCGCCGAAGGCAATCTGCGTAGCGCGATTGCGGTAAGCCGTGCGGCAAATGCTTTTGATGTGGACGGCGAAACGGCAGCCATGCTGGTGAGTGTGGCGATGAATGACGATCAGCCCATTGCGGTTCTTAAGCGTCTCGCTGATTTGTTACTCGACAATAAAGCTGACCGCTTGCTGAAAGCGGATGCGGCAACGTTGCTGGCGCTGCTGACCAGCGATGATGCGCTGACCGACGACGTGTTAAGCGCGGAGTTTGTGGTGCGCAATGAACACGGCCTGCATGCTCGTCCAGGTACCATGCTGGTCAATACCATTAAACAATTTAACAGTGATATTACCGTGACAAACCTTGATGGCACCGGCAAACCGGCAAACGGACGTAGTCTGATGAAAGTTGTGGCACTTGGCGTTAAGAAAGGTCATCGCCTACGCTTTACCGCCCAGGGGGCAGATGCTGAACAGGCGCTGAAAGCCATTGGCGACGCTATCGCTGCTGGTCTTGGGGAGGGCGCATAATGAGCAGACGTGTTGCTACTATCACCCTTAATCCGGCTTATGACCTTGTTGGTTTCTGCCCGGAAATTGAACGCGGCGAAGTGAACCTGGTGAAAACCACCGGTCTGCATGCGGCGGGTAAAGGCATCAACGTGGCCAAAGTATTAAAAGACCTGGGAATTGATGTCACCGTTGGCGGCTTCCTCGGTAAAGACAATCAGGATGGTTTTCAGCAACTGTTCAGCGAGCTGGGCATTGCCAACCGTTTCCAGGTTGTACAGGGGCGCACCCGAATTAACGTTAAGCTGACGGAAAAAGACGGCGAAGTGACCGACTTCAACTTCTCGGGTTTTGAAGTCACCCCCGCCGACTGGGAACGCTTTGTGACTGATTCTCTGAGCTGGCTCGGTCAGTTCGATATGGTCTGTGTCAGCGGAAGCTTACCGTCAGGCGTCAGCCCGGAAGCGTTCACCGACTGGATGACTCGCCTGCGTAGTCAGTGTCCTTGCATTATCTTTGATAGTAGCCGTGAAGCGTTAGTAGCAGGTTTGAAAGCGGCACCGTGGCTGGTGAAACCTAACCGCCGCGAGCTGGAAATCTGGGCAGGCCGTAAACTGCCTGAAATGAAAGATGTGATTGAAGCTGCGCATGCGCTGCGTGAACAAGGTATTGCGCATGTTGTTATTTCACTGGGTGCCGAAGGCGCGCTTTGGGTTAATGCCTCCGGCGAATGGATCGCCAAACCACCGTCAGTCGATGTCGTAAGCACCGTTGGCGCAGGGGATTCTATGGTTGGTGGCCTGATTTATGGCTTGCTGATGCGTGAATCCAGTGAACACACACTGCGTCTGGCGACAGCTGTTGCAGCCCTGGCGGTAAGTCAAAGCAATGTGGGTATTACCGATCGTCCGCAGTTGGCCGCAATGATGGCGCGCGTCGACTTACAACCTTTTAACTGACAGCAGGAGAGGCATAATGAAAACGCTGCTGATTATTGACGCTAATCTCGGTCAGGCACGCGCCTATATGGCGAAGACCCTGCTGGGCGCGGCGGCGCGAAAAGCAAAACTGGAAATCATCGACAATCCGAACGACGCAGAAATGGCGATTGTTCTCGGTGATTCCATCCCGAATGACAGCGCGCTGAACGGTAAAAATGTCTGGCTGGGTGATATTTCCCGGGCAGTTGCGCACCCTGAGCTGTTCCTGAGTGAAGCCAAAGGCCATGCGAAACCTTACACTGCGCCGGTCGCTGCGACAGCACCGGTTGCTGCCAGCGGTCCGAAACGCGTAGTTGCGGTGACTGCTTGCCCGACTGGCGTAGCACACACCTTTATGGCGGCTGAAGCCATTGAAACCGAAGCGAAAAAACGTGGCTGGTGGGTGAAAGTTGAAACCCGTGGTTCTGTTGGCGCGGGCAATGCAATCACCCCTGAAGAAGTCGCAGCAGCGGATCTGGTGATTGTGGCGGCAGATATCGAAGTGGATCTGGCGAAATTTGCTGGTAAACCGATGTATCGCACCTCTACCGGTCTGGCGCTGAAGAAAACTGCGCAGGAACTGGATAAAGCGGTTGCTGAAGCAACGCCGTATGAACCAGCGGGCAAAGCTCAAACAGCGACCACTGAAGGTAAGAAAGAGGGTGCAGGCGCTTACCGTCACTTGCTGACGGGCGTCTCTTACATGCTGCCGATGGTTGTTGCAGGTGGTCTGTGTATCGCGCTTTCTTTTGCTTTTGGTATCGAAGCGTTTAAAGAGCCGGGTACGTTGGCAGCGGCGCTGATGCAGATTGGTGGTGGTTCAGCCTTTGCGCTGATGGTGCCGGTACTGGCAGGTTATATTGCCTTCTCCATTGCCGATCGTCCGGGTCTCACGCCGGGCCTGATTGGCGGTATGCTGGCGGTTAGCACCGGTTCTGGCTTCATTGGTGGTATTATTGCGGGCTTCCTGGCGGGTTACATTGCGAAGTTAATCAGTACGCAACTGAAACTGCCACAGAGTATGGAGGCACTGAAACCGATCCTGATCATTCCGCTAATTTCCAGTCTGGTGGTCGGTCTGGCGATGATCTACCTAATCGGTAAACCGGTTGCTGGCATTCTCGATGGGTTGACTCACTGGCTGCAGACCATGGGGACTGCGAATGCGGTTCTGCTGGGGGCGATCCTCGGTGGCATGATGTGTACTGACATGGGCGGTCCGGTAAACAAAGCAGCGTACGCATTCGGTGTGGGTCTGCTGAGTACTCAAACCTATGGCCCGATGGCGGCGATTATGGCGGCAGGTATGGTGCCACCGCTGGCAATGGGTCTGGCAACAATGGTGGCGCGTCGCAAATTCGACAAAGCGCAGCAGGAAGGTGGCAAAGCCGCTCTGGTACTTGGTCTGTGCTTTATTTCGGAAGGTGCAATTCCGTTTGCTGCTCGTGATCCGATGCGTGTGCTACCGTGCTGTATCGTTGGTGGGGCGCTGACTGGCGCAATTTCAATGGCGATTGGTGCGAAACTGATGGCACCACACGGTGGTCTGTTTGTTCTGCTGATCCCTGGCGCTATTACGCCGGTATTGGGTTACCTGGTAGCAATTATTGCCGGTACGCTGGTGGCGGGTTTGGCCTATGCCTTCCTCAAACGCCCGGAAACACAAATAGTAGAAAAAAACGCATAATTTCTCTTCATCATCGGGGCTGAGACATCTCTGCCCCGATGATGACAAACGCAAAATTGCCTGATGCGCTATGCTTATCAGACCTACATGAACCCTGCAATATATTGAATTTTTGCGCTTTTGTAGGTCGGATAAGGCGTTTACGCCACATCCAGCATGAACAAAGCGCGCGTTGTCAACAATCTGAGGGCAGAAACATCTCTGCCCTTTTTCTTGCCTGCCATATTGTGTGTTACACATCACAACTTTCTCTTTTGTTGCTGCATAAATAGACAAACTTTGTGACCGCCTTCATATCTGGCCGATTTCGTTTTTTCTGATCGATTTACATTACGTTAAACATGCTTATTATGAACATGTGTTTAAATCTGAACACGTGCTCTAATAGTCTTATTGACTGTAATGACTATTTTACCCAATTTCTTCGTTGGCAATTTATTGCCAGGGGGCGTGCTATGCGCGAAAAGGACTACATAGTAATTATTGGCTCGGCGAATATTGATGTGGCTGGGTATTCACATCATCCATTGAATTATGCGGATTCGAATCCCGGAAAAATTAAATTTACCCCAGGTGGCGTGGGAAGGAATATCGCTCATAATCTGGCGTTACTGGGGAAAAATGCCTGGCTTTTAAGTGCAGTAGGTGGTGATTTTTATGGGCAATCATTACTGGCGCAAACTAATCAATCCGGTGTTTATGTCGATAAATGCTTAATTGTTCCGGGTGAGAATACATCCAGCTATTTATCACTGCTCGATAATACAGGAGAAATGCTTGTCGCGATAAATGATATGAGTATTAGTGACTGTATTTCTGCAGAATTTCTTGCCCAGCATCAGGAGTTTATTCGCGGTGCAAAGGTTATTGTCGCGGATTGCAACCTTAGTGAAGAGGCGCTGGTCTGGGTTCTGGAAAATAGCGGGGAAACGCCTGTATTTATTGATCCGGTATCGGCATGGAAATGCGTCAAAATCCGCGATCATCTGAGCAAAATCCATACGTTAAAACCTAACCGTCTTGAAGCCGAAACGTTGAGCGGAATTGCACTTTCCGGACGTGAAGATGTCGCAAAGGTCGCCGCCTGGTTTCATCAACACGGCCTGAACCGCCTGGTGCTGAGCATGGGAGGGGATGGCGTTTACTACAGTGATATCAACGGTGAAAGTGGGTGGTCGGCCCCTATTAAAACGAATGTCATCAATGTTACTGGGGCAGGCGACGCCATGATGGCGGGGCTGGCCTCCTGTTGGGTAGACGGTATGCCGTTTATCGATTCTGTTCGATTTGCGCAGGGATGTTCGTCAATGGCACTTGCCTGTGAATATACCAACAACCCTGAATTATCAATTGCCAATGTTACATCGTTAGTGGAGAACACAGAATGTCTGAATTAACTCTGTCCCCTGAATTATTACAAATATCCGCTGAAGTACAGGATGCTTTAAAAAATAAAAAACCGGTTATTGCGCTGGAATCGACCATAATTTCTCACGGAATGCCATTCCCACAAAATGCCCAAACCGCAATTGAAGTAGAAGAAACAATTCGTAAACAGGGCGCAGTACCAGCCACTATCGCCATTATTGGCGGCGTGATGAAAGTGGGCTTAAGTAAAGAAGAAATTGAATTGCTGGGCCGTGAAGGACATAACGTGACGAAAGTTAGTCGTCGTGATTTACCTTTTGTCGTTGCTGCAGGGAAAAATGGCGCGACTACCGTTGCATCAACCATGATTATTGCAGCACTGGCTGGGATTAAAGTTTTTGCAACCGGAGGTATTGGTGGTGTGCATCGCGGAGCGGAACATACCTTCGATATTTCTGCCGATTTACAGGAACTGGCAAATACCAATGTCACTGTTGTTTGTGCGGGGGCAAAATCTATTCTCGATTTAGGATTAACAACAGAATATTTAGAAACCTTCGGTGTACCGTTAATTGGTTATCAGACAAAAGCGCTGCCTGCGTTTTTCTGCCGAACCAGCCCATTTGAAGTCAGCATTCGTCTTGACAGTGCCCGCGAAATTGCTCGCGCGATGGCAGTGAAGTGGCAAACCGGTTTGAACGGCGGCCTGGTGGTAGCGAACCCGATCCCGGAACAGTTTGCGATGCCAGAAGAAACCATCAATGCAGCAATTGATCAAGCCGTTGCTGAAGCCGAAGAACAGGGTGTTATTGGGAAAGAGAGTACACCGTTCCTGCTGGCGCGTGTTGCGGAGCTAACCGGCGGTGATAGCCTGAAATCCAATATTCAACTGGTCTTTAATAACGCCATTCTGGCGAGCGAAATTGCCAAAGAATATCAGCGTCTCGTGGGTTAATTTCTGGTGGGCAGAAAGCCGTCGCCCGTACTCATCAAACATACCAAAACCTGGCGCTGACGCCGGGTTTACTGGCATGAAGGGAAAATCATTATGGATATAATGAGAAGTGTTGTGGGGATGGTGGTGTTACTGGCAATAGCATTTCTGTTGTCGGTAAATAAAAAGAGCATCAGCTTGCGCACGGTTGGGGCTGCGCTGCTGCTGCAAATTGCCATTGGTGGCATCATGCTCTATTTTCCCCCGGGAAAATGGGCAGTAGAGCAGGCGGCATTAGGCGTCCATAAAGTGATGTCCTACAGTGACGCAGGAAGTGCCTTTATTTTTGGTTCGCTGGTCGGTCCCAAAATGGATGTTCTGTTTGACGGTGCGGGCTTTATCTTCGCCTTTCGCGTACTCCCGGCGATTATTTTCGTTACCGCGCTTATCAGCTTGCTGTACTACATTGGCGTAATGGGGCTGCTGATTCGTATTCTTGGCAGTATTTTTCAGAAAGCCCTCAACATCAGCAAAATCGAATCTTTTGTCGCAGTCACCACTATTTTCCTCGGGCAAAATGAGATCCCGGCGATCGTTAAACCTTTTATTGATCGCATGAATCGCAACGAGCTATTTACGGCTATTTGTAGCGGCATGGCGTCTATTGCGGGTTCGATGATGATTGGCTATGCCGGAATGGGCGTGCCGATTGACTATTTGTTAGCCGCTTCGCTGATGGCTATTCCTGGCGGTATCCTGTTTGCACGTATTCTTAGTCCGGCGACGGAACCTTCGCAAGTTACGTTTGAAAATCTGTCGTTTAGCGAAACACCGCCAAAAAGCATTATTGAAGCTGCGGCGAACGGTGCAATGACCGGGCTGAAAATCGCCGCCGGTGTGGCGACGGTGGTAATGGCATTTGTGGCGATCATTGCGCTGATCAACGGCATTATTGGTGGAGTTGGCGGCTGGTTTGGTTTTGCCAATGTCTCTCTGGAAAGCATTTTCGGCTATGTGCTGGCCCCGTTGGCATGGATTATGGGGGTGGACTGGAGTGATGCAAATCTTGCCGGAAGTTTGATTGGGCAGAAACTGGCGATTAATGAGTTTGTTGCTTATCTCAATTTCTCGCCCTATCTGCAAACGAGCGGCACGCTGGATGTCAAGACCATTGCCATTATCTCGTTCGCCCTCTGTGGGTTTGCAAACTTTGGTTCTATCGGTGTTGTCGTTGGAGCGTTTTCGGCTATTTCGCCAAAACGCGCGCCGGAAATCGCCCAGCTTGGTTTACGGGCGCTGGCGGCGGCGACGCTTTCCAACCTGATGAGCGCGACCATTGCCGGGTTCTTTATTGGTTTAGCTTGAGTTTCATTGCCGGATGTACGCCTTATTAAGCGTTGCATCCGGCAATCGCACTATTGCCAATAATTTTTACTGCATCATCCCGGAGAATTTATTCTCCGGGTCCATCTCCAGCGCCAGTCCTGACAACTGCTTTCTGTTTTTAATGAGATACCCTTTCTTGCTTTTAATTAATAAACCGTCATTAATGAATTGCGCAAGAACATATAAAAGATGTCGATAAGAAACGCCTAAATACTCTGCCGCTTGCGTATGCTTTTCGTGATAAAGATCACCTTCCTGCGAGAGTAATATAAAAGCTGCCAGGCGATTCACTAACGGAAATGATTGATTCTGAGTTAAAGAAACAATATTACGATAATTTTTATGACTTAAGGTGACGCAGAGTTTTCGTAAAAATAGCGTGTCGTTTAATAACAACGGGCGGTAATGCTTCATAGGGAGCGCAAGGCACCAACACTCTTCAATAGCCTGCACTGCACGTGGTTCATGGTCTTTGTCGATTAACTCAATCTCGCCAATAAAACAGGGCGCGGCAAAGAAATCGATCAGCGACACGCGACCATTAGCAAGCGTGACATAAAGCCTGGCGCGGCCTCGCGTCAGGTAAAACAGCCAGGACGGCTGTTGCCCTTCCTGCACAATGTAGTCACGCGCTAAAAAATGAAACAGCCGCGTATCGGCTGAAACATCCGTTGAAAAGCAATCCTTAAACGCAGATTCACTCATCAATTGCTGCTTAAGATCATTATTGTGGATTTCTTTCACGATGTTTATCCGCTATGAGATTTCTCATATTTAGCATACGTACGCTGTTGTTAAGATTCAATCATCGGCCAGGTCGAATATTCTTTGCTGTAGAAACAATAACGCAACTGGAAACAGAGGAAATAAACAATGGAAAAGAGAAAAATTATTCTGGATTGTGATCCGGGTCATGATGATGCTATTGCTATAATGATGGCGGCGAAACATCCGGCGATTGATTTATTAGGTATCACCATTGTAGCGGGTAATCAAACCCTCGATAAAACATTAATTAATGGCCTGAATGTTTGCCAGAAACTGGAGATTAATGTTCCGGTTTATGCGGGGATGCCGCAGCCCATTATGCGTCAACAAATTGTTGCCGATAATATTCACGGTGAAACCGGACTGGATGGCCCGGTATTCGAGCCGCTGACCCGCCAGGCAGAAAACACTCATGCGGTGAAATATATCATCGATACCCTTATGGCAAGCGATGGCGATATCACTCTGGTGCCGGTTGGTCCGTTGTCAAACATCGCGGTGGCAATGCGTATGCAACCCGCGATCCTGCCGAAAATCCGTGAAATTGTTCTGATGGGCGGTGCTTATGGTACTGGCAACTTCACCCCATCTGCTGAGTTCAACATCTTTGCTGACCCGGAGGCCGCACGTGTGGTGTTCACCTCCGGCGTTCCATTAGTGATGATGGGCCTCGATCTTACCAACCAGACCGTTTGCACCCCGGATGTGATTGCTCGGATGGAAAGGGCTGGCGGCCCTGCCGGAGAGCTGTTCAGCGACATCATGAACTTCACTCTCAAAACGCAGTTCGAAAACTACGGCCTGGCTGGCGGCCCGGTGCACGACGCCACCTGCATCGGTTATTTGATTAACCCTGATGGCATTAAAACCCAGGAAATGTACGTCGAAGTGGACGTTAACAGTGGCCCTTGCTATGGGCGTACCGTCTGCGACGAGCTGGGTGTTCTTGGCAAGCCCGCCAATACCAAAGTCGGCATCACTATTGATACCGACTGGTTCTGGGGATTAGTCGAAGAGTGCGTACGCGGCTACATAAAAACCCATTAAGTGTTGATAACAAGCCGGGTCAGTATCGCAAGATGCAGGCCCGGCTATTTATGATGGGCAGAGAGCCGTCGCCCAAAATGACATGAAGAGATAATAACTATGGATGTCATGAGAAGTGTTCTGGGAATGGTGGTATTACTGGCTATTGCGTTTTTGCTGTCAGTAACCTGATGAGCGCTACTATTGCAGGATTCTTTATTGGTTTAGCGTAGTGCGCAATTTATGAGCCGGATAAGATGCGGTCAAGCGTCGAATCCGGCAACATTGTTACACCATTGGCACTAATGAAAGCGCGTTATCGGCAGACAGGGTAGGGTTGTTTAAGCTGCCGCTGGCGCGCGAAATTGCCGCGCAGGCTATCGCAAAATGGGCGCTGTCGCGGAAACTGTATCCTTCAAGAAAGCTATATACCAGGCCCGCCATAAAACCATCGTCAGCACCAAAACTGTCTACTGTCGTATGCGTTGGCGCGGTCAGCAAAAATTGTTCTCCATCCTTATCGCTGCAAAATACGGATTCATCTTTCAGATAAACAAAAATGCGTTTAACACCTTGTTGATGCAGCGAATTTACAGCTCTGATGCGATCGTTGTCGTCTTTAATCGGTTGCCCCCACAAAATTTCCAGTTCATTTTGTGTCGGTTTCAGAGTGTGGATCCGGCTGTACCAGTTTTTTACTTTGTTCGCTTTAAATTCGGAAACGGTATCGACAAACATCGGAATTTCATCAGCAATGGTAAAGACCCACTCCAGGGCTTCAGGTGTGAGATTACAATCAGCCAGCACCACACCAGCATGGCGAATCAAGTCCCGTGAAGTATTGAGCAGTTGAGGCGTTAGCTGTTGCAGAATATGTGTGTCATTGATTGCCAGGATAGTTTCTTCCTGCTTATTAGCGATAGCGAGATAAGTTGCAGTGCTGTGTCCATGCAGACGAATGCAGTTTGAAACGTTCACGCCCGCGCGGCGCGTTTCTTCCAGTAATGTCTCGCCGTAAAAATCGTTGCCAATAGCTGAAATTAAATGCACATCCCGACCAAGCAGAGCCAGGTTATGCGCGATATTACGTCCGACGCCGCCTGCGGAACAGTGAACAGAACCTGGATGAGAGGCTGCTTGCGGGTAACGGATATCCGCCATTCCGCGAATATCCATATTGATTGCACCCACAACCACACAGTAATCCTGCTCGGTAAGGATATATCCTTTGCCTTTAATCAAACCCTTGCGCATCAAATCCATAATATGAGCGGCAACACGTGAGCGGCTGATTTGCAGAATATCGGCGATTTCATTCTGTTGAATCAGCGGGTTACGCCGTAAAATTTTAAGAATCTGCTTTTCCCTGTCGTTCATCGATCAGGCCACCGCTTTTTCAGTTTGTTGCGCTTTCAGCCAGGCGATCTCTTCTGCCCAGATATCCGGGTTGATGGTTTCAAGGATCAGCGGAATGCCGTCGAAACGGTCGTCTTGCATGATCCAGCGGAACGCATCATGACCGATATTGCCTTCGCCGAGGCTATGATGACGGTCAACGCGGCTGCCAAAGGTGCTTTTCGCATCGTTGAGGTGCATCCCGCGCAGATACTTAAAGCCAACAATACCGGCAAAATCAGCGAACGTTTTCTCGCATTCGGCAGGAGTACGCAAATCATACCCGGCAGCGAAAGCATGGCAGGTATCAATGCAGACGCCGACGCGGGATTTATCTTCCACGCCGTCGATAATCGCTGCGAGATGTTCGAATTTAAACCCTAAGTTACTGCCCTGACCGGCGGTGTTTTCAATCACCGCGGTGACACCTTGAGTTTTATCCAGCGCAATGTTGATGGATTCGGCAATACGCGCAAGGCAATCCTCTTCTGAAATCTGCATCAGATGGCTGCCAGGGTGGAAGTTGAGCAAAGAAAGTCCCAGTTGTTCGCAACGCTGCATTTCATCTATAAAGGCATCGCGCGATTTTTCCAGAGCTTCAGCAACCGGATGTCCGAGGTTAATCAGATAACTGTCGTGGGGAAGAATTTGCGCCGATGTGTAGTGATATTTTTCACAGGCGGCTTTGAATTCATCGATGGTTTGCGTCGTGAGCGGTGCGGCACGCCACTGACGTTGGTTTTTGGTGAACAAGGCAAACGCGGTTGCGTCGATTTCGGCGGCGCGAATTGCGGCATTTGCCAGACCGCCAGCAGCACTAACGTGCGCTCCAATGTATTTCATGCGAGGACTCCTGTTAAACCCGCTGGAGGAAAACGGTAATGATAGCGGGTTAACAGGAGCAAGATGTAGTGGTTTATGCGATGACGCTTTGAATCACATAGTTAATCGCACCACCACCAACAATCAGCCAGGCAAACAGTACCAGTGCCATCAGCAGAGGTTTCGCCCCGGCTTTTTTCAGCGCGCTGACGTGAGTGGTCAGACCCAGCGCCGCCATCGCCATTGCCAGCAGGAAGGTATCCAGCGTTACCAGCATGTTCACCACGCTCTGCGGTAACAGGTGGAACGAGTTAAAGATGGCAACGACGATGAACAAGATGGCAAACCACGGAATAGTGATTTTGCTTTTCTCGCCGCTGTTCGCCCCAGACAGCTGTTTAACACGCGCCGCCAGCAGGATGAGGAACGGAGCCAGCATCATCACGCGCAGCATTTTGGAAATAACTGCTGCGTTTTCTGCATCCGGGCTGATGGCATGACCTGCCGCCACCACCTGCGCCACTTCGTGCACAGTAGAACCAATGTAGATACCGAAAGTTTCCGGACTAAACCATTGAGACATCAGCGGATATATCGCCGGGTAGAGGAAAATCGCGACGGTCCCGAAGATAACAACGGTTGCAACAGCCACGGTTACTTTACTGGCTTCTGCTTTTACTACCGGCTCAGTCGCCAGTACCGCGGCAGCACCACAGATACTGCTACCGGCACCGATCAACCAGCTGGTGTGCTTATCCAGACCAAACACTTTCTGCCCCAGGAAGCAAGCCAGCAGGAAGGTACTGGACAGCGTCAACACGTCAATGATGATCCCACTGATACCGACATCGGCAATTTGCGAGAACGTCAGACGGAAGCCATAAAGAATGATACCCAGACGTAATAAATATTGCTTGGCAAACAGCACACCACCGTCACAGCTTTTCCAGATGTGCGGGTAAATGGTGTTGCCTAAAACCATCCCCAACAAGATTGCGAGGGTGAGGGCACTAAACCCGGCACCCGCAACAGCGGGAATGGAACCACCCCACAGGGCGACCCCGGTGATAACTGCACTCAGGGCTAACCCCGGAATAAAATGCCACAGTGTACGATGTTGTTTCTGTAAGGTGATATTCGTCATAACCCTCTCCTTTAACCGGGCATAAGGTTACGACTAACTGGTTTAAAAATAAAATTGATTATATATTTATAATTAATCTTTATAAGTGGTAAGCGACTATGCACATCACCCTCCGGCAGTTGGAAGTTTTTGCAGAAGTATTGAAAAGTGGATCAACCACCCAGGCGTCGGTGATGCTGGCGTTGTCGCAATCAGCAGTGAGCGCAGCCTTGACCGACCTGGAAGGGCAGCTTGGCGTTCAACTGTTTGATCGCGTGGGGAAAAGACTGGTTGTTAATGAACACGGGCGGCTGCTCTATCCGCGTGCGTTGGCACTGCTTGAACAGGCGGTTGAAATCGAACAACTGTTTCGCGAAGACAACGGCGCGATTCGTATCTATGCCAGTAGTACCATCGGTAACTACATTCTGCCTGCAGTTATCGCCCGTTATCGCCATGATTATCCGCAGTTGCCGATTGAACTTAGCGTTGGGAATAGCCAGGACGTGATGCAAGCGGTGCTGGATTTCCGCGTTGATATTGGCTTTATTGAAGGACCGTGCCACAGCACTGAAATCATTTCTGAACCGTGGCTGGAAGACGAGCTGGTGGTTTTCGCCGCGCCGACTTCGCCGTTGGCTCGTGGTCCGGTCACCTTAGAACAGCTGGCCGCTGCGCCGTGGATCCTGCGTGAACGCGGTTCCGGCACGCGGGAGATTGTCGATTATCTGTTGCTGTCACATTTACCGAAGTTTGAGATGGCGATGGAATTAGGTAACTCCGAGGCAATCAAACATGCGGTGCGTCATGGGTTGGGAATTAGTTGCCTGTCGCGACGGGTGATTGAAGATCAATTGCAGGCAGGCACATTAAGTGAAGTTGCGGTCCCTCTGCCGCGCCTGATGCGTACGTTGTGGCGTATACATCATCGGCAAAAACACCTTTCCAACGCGCTACGGCGCTTTCTGGACTATTGCGATCCCGCGAATGTACCGCGTTAAGGTGCTGTACAAGAACATGCTGGTGCTGTGTCGATTTCGTGACGCAGCGCCCTCAGCATGCATTCGCCAGAAAAGAGATTGGCTGCTTTACTTATAATCCCTGGGCGATCATGAAGGTGTCTTATAACCGTGTATTTCTGCCGGAAGGATTGCCAATCGTCTGCTACAATCGCGCCTCATTTTTAAGATGGATAGCATTTTTGTATGGGTTCCGAAACTAAAACTACAGAAGCGCCGGGCTTACGCCGTGAATTGAAGGCGCGTCACCTGACGATGATTGCCATTGGCGGTTCCATCGGTACAGGTCTTTTTGTTGCCTCTGGCGCAACGATTTCTCAGGCAGGTCCGGGCGGGGCATTGCTCTCGTATATGCTGATTGGCCTGATGGTTTACTTCCTGATGACCAGTCTCGGTGAACTGGCTGCATATATGCCGGTTTCCGGTTCGTTTGCCACTTACGGTCAGAACTATGTTGAAGAAGGCTTTGGCTTCGCGCTGGGCTGGAACTACTGGTACAACTGGGCGGTAACTATTGCCGTTGACCTGGTTGCAGCACAGCTGGTCATGAGCTGGTGGTTCCCGGATACACCGGGCTGGATCTGGAGTGCGTTGTTCCTCGGCGTTATCTTCCTGTTGAACTACATCTCTGTTCGCGGCTTTGGTGAAGCGGAATACTGGTTCTCACTGATCAAAGTCACGACAGTTATTGTCTTTATCATCGTTGGCGTGCTGATGATTATCGGTATCTTCAAAGGCGCGCAGCCTGCAGGCTGGAGCAACTGGACAATCGGCGAAGCGCCGTTTGCTGGTGGTTTTGCGGCGATGATCGGCGTAGCTATGATTGTCGGCTTCTCTTTCCAGGGAACCGAGCTGATCGGTATTGCTGCAGGCGAGTCCGAAGATCCGGCGAAAAACATTCCACGCGCGGTACGTCAGGTATTCTGGCGAATCCTGTTGTTCTATGTGTTCGCGATCCTGATTATCAGCCTGATTATTCCGTATACCGATCCGAGCCTGCTGCGTAACGATGTTAAAGACATCAGCGTCAGTCCGTTCACCCTGGTGTTCCAGCACGCGGGTCTGCTCTCTGCGGCGGCGGTGATGAACGCAGTTATTCTGACGGCGGTGCTGTCAGCAGGTAACTCCGGTATGTATGCGTCTACTCGTATGCTGTATACCCTGGCGTGTGACGGTAAAGCGCCGCGCATTTTCGCTAAACTGTCGCGTGGTGGCGTGCCGCGTAATGCGCTGTATGCGACGACGGTGATTGCCGGTTTGTGCTTCCTGACCTCCATGTTTGGCAACCAGACGGTATACCTGTGGCTGCTGAACACCTCCGGGATGACGGGTTTTATCGCCTGGCTGGGGATTGCCATTAGCCACTATCGCTTCCGTCGCGGTTACGTATTGCAGGGACACGACATTAACGATCTGCCGTACCGTTCAGGTTTCTTCCCACTGGGGCCGATCTTCGCATTCATTCTGTGTCTGATTATCACTTTGGGCCAGAACTACGAAGCGTTCCTGAAAGATACCATTGACTGGGGCGGCGTAGCGGCAACGTATATTGGTATCCCGCTGTTCCTGATTATTTGGTTCGGCTACAAGCTGATTAAAGGAACTCACTTCGTACGCTACAGCGAAATGAAGTTCCCGCAGAACGATAAGAAATAAGTTTCCTCGCTTCCTTGCTAAGCCCTCTCAACCGAGAGGGCTTTTTCAATTCCATTTCCCTGACAAATCATGCGGATATAAAATTTAACATTTGGATTGATAATTGTTATCGTTTGCATTATCGTTACGCCGCAATCAAAAAAGGCTGACAAATCAGAGGCTGTTCCGGCTTTCTGGGATGATCACCTGCATACAAATAAGTCCACCGCGATGCTGCCGTACGCAAGGGGACGTAAAGAAGATGTGAGCGATACCCATTTTATTTTCGTAGTTACCTCATGGAGATATGGAATGTTTAGGTTGAACCCTTTCGTACGGGTCGGGCTGTGTTTGTCCGCTATTTCTTGTGCATGGCCTGTGTTAGCGGTCGATGATGATGGCGAAACGATGGTTGTCACTGCATCTTCCGTTGAACAAAACCTTAAAGATGCTCCCGCCAGTATCAGCGTCATTACCCAGGAAGACCTGCAGCGAAAACCGGTACAGAATCTGAAGGATGTCCTCAAAGAAGTGCCTGGCGTACAACTGACGAACGAAGGGGATAACCGTAAGGGCGTAAGTATTCGTGGTCTGGACAGCAGCTACACCCTGATTCTTGTCGACGGTAAACGCGTTAACTCCCGCAATGCCGTCTTCCGCCACAATGATTTCGATCTGAACTGGATCCCGGTCGATTCCATCGAGCGTATTGAAGTGGTCCGTGGCCCGATGTCGTCGCTGTACGGTTCCGATGCGCTCGGCGGTGTAGTGAATATCATCACCAAAAAAATCGGTCAGAAATGGTCGGGCACCGTTACCGTCGATACTACCGTTCAGGAACATCGCGATCGCGGTGATACCTATAACGGTCAATTCTTTACCAGCGGACCATTAATTGACGGCGTGCTGGGAATGAAAGCTTACGGCAGCCTGGCAAAACGTGAAAAGGATGACCCGCAAAACTCAACGACCACCGATACCGGAGAAACGCCGCGTATTGAAGGATTCTCCAGCCGCGACGGCAATGTCGAATTTGCCTGGACACCGAATCAAAATCACGATTTTACTGCCGGATACGGTTTCGACCGTCAGGATCGTGATTCCGACTCGCTGGACAAAAACCGCCTGGAACGCCAGAACTACTCCGTCAGCCATAATGGGCGTTGGGATTACGGCACCAGCGAACTGAAATACTACGGTGAGAAAGTCGAGAACAAAAACCCTGGCAACAGCAGCCCGATAACTTCCGAAAGCAATACGGTCGACGGCAAATACACGTTGCCGCTGACGGCGATTAATCAGTTTCTCACGGTTGGCGGTGAATGGCGTCACGACAAACTTAGCGATGCGGTGAACCTGACCGGGGGAACCAGCTCCAAAACGTCTGCCAGCCAGTACGCGCTGTTTGTGGAAGATGAATGGCGGATCTTCGAGCCGCTGGCGCTGACGACCGGCGTGCGTATGGACGATCACGAAACCTACGGTGAACACTGGAGTCCGCGTGCCTACCTGGTTTATAACGCCACCGACACCGTAACGGTGAAAGGGGGCTGGGCGACGGCATTTAAAGCCCCTTCTCTGTTGCAACTTAGCCCTGACTGGACGAGCAATTCCTGCCGTGGCGCATGTAAGATTGTGGGTAGCCCGGATCTGAAACCAGAAACCAGCGAAAGTTGGGAGCTGGGGCTTTACTACATGGGTGAAGAAGGCTGGCTGGAAGGGGTTGAATCCAGCGTTACCGTTTTCCGTAACGATGTGAAAGATCGTATCAGCATTAGCCGTACGTCTGACGTCAATGCTGCACCGGGCTACCAAAACTTTGTCGGTTTTGAGACGGGCGCTAACGGACGGCGCATACCGGTATTTAGCTACTACAACGTTAACAAAGCTCGTATTCAGGGCGTGGAAACCGAACTGAAAATTCCGTTCAACGATGAATGGAAACTGTCGATCAACTACACCTACAACGATGGTCGTGATGTCAGCAACGGCGAAAACAAACCGCTATCCGATCTGCCGTTCCATACTGCTAACGGTACGCTGGACTGGAAACCGCTGGCGCTGGAAGACTGGTCATTCTATGTTTCTGGTCACTATACCGGGCAGAAACGCGCCGACAGCGCGACGGCTAAAACACCGGGCGGTTATACCATCTGGAATACCGGCGCGGCCTGGCAGGTGACTAAAGACGTCAAACTGCGCGCAGGCGTGCTGAACCTTGGCGACAAGGATCTCAGTCGTGACGACTACAGCTATAACGAAGACGGACGTCGTTACTTTATGGCAGTGGATTATCGCTTCTGATGAGAAGATGCCCGGCGAACCGGGCGGACTTTCACTTCAGTAAATACTGCGCATGGAAGCGCAGGTGATCCTCTATAAAAGAGGCGATGAAGTAGTAACTGTGATCATATCCCGGCTGAATACGCAGCGTCATCGGCCACGCTTTCTGGCGCGCGGCTTCTGCCAGTACTGCAGGTTGCAGTTGGTCAGCAAGAAACTGATCATTATCACCCTGATCAATAAGCGTCGGGATTGCATCCTGCGCGTTACTGGCATACATCAACGCGCAACTGTCCCATTCCAGCCATGCATTTTTGTCCTCACCTAAATAAGTGCTAAACGCTTTGATTCCCCACGGGACGCTGCACGGATTCACAATTGGCGCAAAGGCGGAAACGCTGGTGTATTTACCCGGATTTTTCAGCGCCATAATCAGCGCACCGTGACCACCCATGGAATGACCGCTAATAGCGCAGCGGTCGCTGACATTAAATTGCGACTGAACCAGCGCCGGTAATTCATCGCGCAGATAATCATACATCCGGTAATGCGTCGCCCACGGTGGTTGCGTGGCGTTAAGATAAAACCCCGCGCCCTGGCCTAAATCGTAGCCATCGTCGTTGGCAACCTGTTCGCCGCGCGGGCTGGTGTCTGGCATCACCAGTACAATCCCCAGTTCCGCCGCCACGCGCTGGGCACCCGCCTTGGTGGTGAAGTTCTCGTCATTGCAGGTTAATCCGGAAAGCCAGTACAGCACTGGTGGCGGGGTGTGATCACGAGGTGGTGGGAGAAAGATACTGAACGTCATCGGGCAGTTTAAGGTACTGGAGTCGTGTCGCCAGCGTTGCTGCCAGCCTTCAAAACAGCGGTGCTCTTCGAGCATTTCCATGCGTGGCTCCTTGTTGTGTTGTTTGCAATTTCTTCATCATACCGTTTATTCAATGTGCTGTGAGTAACTTTCACTTCCGTATTTGCATAACGATGTTTTAACATCTGCTGATGAAAGGCAGCGGCAATTACAATAATTATCGCTGTGAATACTGGATTATGTGCGCTGCCTCACGCACAATAATCAGGCTGTAAATCAGCTTAATAACTTTGCCCCCACGCAGGGCGGAGGCGTCACACCTGCAGGAGAAATCATAAATGCCATCACTCAGTAAAGAAGCGGCCCTGGTTCATGAAGCGTTAGTTGCGCGAGGACTGGAAACACCGCTGCGCCCGCCCGTGCATGAAATGGATAACGAAACGCGCAAAAGCCTTATTGCTGGTCATATGACCGAAATCATGCAGCTGCTGAATCTCGACCTGGCTGATGACAGTTTGATGGAAACGCCGCATCGCATCGCTAAAATGTATGTCGATGAAATTTTCTCCGGTCTGGATTACGCCAATTTCCCGAAAATCACCCTCATTGAAAACAAAATGAAGGTCGATGAAATGGTCACCGTGCGCGATATCACTCTGACCAGCACCTGTGAACACCATTTTGTTACCATCGATGGCAAAGCGACGGTGGCCTATATCCCGAAAGATTCGGTCATCGGTCTGTCAAAAATTAACCGTATTGTGCAGTTCTTTGCCCAGCGTCCGCAGGTACAAGAACGTCTGACGCAGCAAATTCTCATTGCGCTACAAACGCTGCTGGGCACCAATAACGTGGCTGTCTCTATCGACGCGGTGCATTACTGCGTGAAGGCGCGTGGCATCCGCGATGCAACCAGTGCCACGACAACGACCTCTCTTGGTGGATTGTTCAAATCCAGTCAGAATACGCGCCACGAGTTTCTGCGCGCTGTGCGTCATCACAACTGATAAAAAGGCAGGAACCGTGGAGCGCAACGTCACGCTCGATTTTGTTCGCGGCGTCGCCATTCTGGGGATCCTGCTATTAAACATCAGCGCCTTTGGGTTACCAAAGGCGGCTTATCTCAATCCCGCCTGGTACGGCGCTATTACGCCACAGGATGCATGGACCTGGGCATTTCTCGATCTCATCGGCCAGGTGAAATTCCTCACGCTTTTTGCGCTGTTGTTTGGTGCGGGCCTGCAAATGTTGCTGCCCCGTGGCAGACGATGGATCCAGTCGCGGTTAACGCTGTTAGTCTTGCTGGGCTTTATTCACGGTTTATTGTTCTGGGACGGCGATATTCTGCTGGCTTACGGGCTGGTGGGCTTAATCTGCTGGCGGCTGGTGCGCGATGCGCCATCGGTAAAAAGCCTGTTTAATACCGGCGTCATGCTTTATCTGGTGGGGCTTGGCGTTTTGCTGTTATTGGGGTTGATTTCCGATAGCCAGACCAGCCGCGCCTGGACACCTGATGCATCGGCTATTTTGTATGAAAAGCACTGGAAACTTCACAGTGGTGTTGACGCGATCAGTAATCGTGCCGATGGTGTTGGCAACAGTTTACTGGCACTGGGCGCACAGTATGGCTGGCAACTGGCAGGGATGATGCTCATTGGTGCCGCATTGATGCGCAGTGGCTGGCTGAAAGGGCAGTTCAGCTTTCGTCACTATCGTCGTACTGGTTTTGTGCTGGTGGCGATTGGAGTGATCATTAACCTTCCTGCCATCGCCCTGCAATGGCGACTGGACTGGGCGTATCGTTGGTGCGCCTTCTTACTTCAGATGCCGCGGGAACTGAGTGCGCCGTTTCAGGCGATTGGCTATGCGTCGCTGTTTTATGGCTTCTGGCCGCAATTAAGCCGCTTTAAGCTGGTGCTGGCAATCGCCTGTGTCGGACGGATGGCACTGACCAACTATCTATTGCAAACGCTGATTTGTACTACGCTTTTTTACCACCTCGGTTTGTTTATGCAGTTTGACCGTCTGGAGCTGCTGGCGTTTGTTATTCCGGTATGGTTGGCGAATATCTTCTTCTCTGTTATCTGGCTGCGTTACTTCCGCCAGGGGCCGGTGGAATGGCTCTGGCGTCAGTTAACTTTGCGTGCTGCCGGACCGACAATATCTAAAACATCAAGATAACGATCTGGATCACATTCGTTAACAAAACGGCTGTAACCGTTTCCATTGCTGTGACTCGATTCACGAAGTCCTGTATTCAGTGCTGACAAAATAGCCGCCAGCGAGCAGTCATTTACTGCAATCTCATAACAGGTAGTGAATATGATCACCATTCGTGATGTAGCGCGTCAGGCTGGCGTCTCTGTGGCAACGGTTTCCCGGGTGCTCAATAACAGCACGCTGGTCAGTGCCGATACGCGTGAAGCAGTAATGAAAGCCGTGAGTGAGCTGGATTATCGGCCAAACGCCAATGCCCAGGCGCTGGCAACTCAGGTTAGCGATACCATTGGCGTGGTGGTGATGGACGTTTCTGATGCGTTTTTCGGCGCGCTGGTAAAAGCGGTGGATCTGGTCGCCCAGCAGCATCAGAAATACGTGCTAATCGGCAATAGCTATCATGAAGCGGAAAAAGAGCGTCACGCCATTGAGGTGTTAATTCGCCAGCGTTGTAATGCGTTGATTGTTCACTCAAAAGCATTGAGTGACGATGAACTGGCACAATTTATGGATAACATTCCCGGTATGGTGTTAATCAACCGCGTTGTGCCGGGGTACGCCCATCGTTGCGTTTGCCTGGATAATCTCAGCGGTGCCCGAATGGCGACGCGCATGTTGCTGAATAACGGTCATCAACGTATTGGTTATCTTTCTTCCAGCCACGGCATTGAAGATGACGCCATGCGTAAAGCAGGCTGGATGAGTGCGTTGAAAGAGCAGGATATTATTCCGCCGGAAAGCTGGATTGGCACTGGCACGCCGGACATGCCGGGCGGTGAGGCGGCGATGGTTGAACTGCTGGGGCGCAACCTACAACTAACCGCTGTATTTGCTTATAACGACAATATGGCCGCTGGCGCACTGACAGCATTAAAAGATAATGGCATTGCGATTCCGTTACATCTCTCAATCATTGGTTTCGATGATATTCCCATCGCCCGTTACACCGACCCGCAATTAACGACGGTGCGTTATCCCATTGCTTCAATGGCTAAATTAGCTACCGAACTGGCCTTGCAGGGGGCAGCAGACAATATTGATCCTCGTGCCAGCCACTGTTTTATGCCGACGTTAGTGCGTCGCCATTCTGTCGCAACACGCCAGAATGCGGCGGCGATCACTAACTCAACAAATCAGGCGATGTAACCGCTTTCAATCTGTGAGTGATTTCACAGTATCTTAACAATGTGATGGCTATGATTGCACCGTTTTAACGTTGTAACCAGTATGTAACAGTGAATAATCACTTTCACCGAGGTAATAGCGTCATAACAACAATTAAAGCCGTTTTCTGGAGCGTTACCGGGCATGGAAGAACGAATTTTAAAAAGTGAGCTTCGGCGTTCAGTAACACTTCATTAACTCTACTGCCCCGCCGAGCATTTATCTCAAGCACTACCCTGCATAAGAAAAACCGGAGATACCATGAATAAGAAGGTGTTAACCCTGTCTGCTGTGATGGCCAGCATGTTATTCGGTGCCGCTGCACACGCTGCTGATACTCGCATTGGTGTAACAATCTATAAGTACGACGATAACTTTATGTCTGTAGTGCGCAAGGCTATTGAGCAAGATGCGAAAGCCGCGCCAGATGTTCAGCTGCTGATGAATGATTCTCAGAATGACCAGTCCAAGCAGAACGATCAGATCGACGTATTGCTGGCGAAAGGGGTGAAGGCACTGGCAATCAACCTGGTTGACCCGGCAGCTGCGGGTACGGTGATTGAGAAAGCGCGTGGGCAAAACGTGCCGGTGGTTTTCTTCAACAAAGAACCGTCTCGTAAGGCGCTGGATAGCTACGACAAAGCCTACTACGTTGGCACTGACTCCAAAGAGTCCGGCATTATTCAGGGCGATTTGATTGCTAAACACTGGGCGGCGAATCAGGGTTGGGATCTGAACAAAGACGGTCAGATTCAATTCGTACTGCTGAAAGGTGAGCCGGGGCATCCGGATGCAGAAGCACGTACCACTTACGTGATTAAAGAATTGAACGACAAAGGCATTAAAACTGAACAGTTACAGTTAGATACCGCTATGTGGGATACCGCTCAGGCGAAAGATAAGATGGACGCCTGGCTGTCTGGCCCGAACGCCAACAAAATCGAGGTGGTTATCGCCAACAACGACGCGATGGCAATGGGCGCGGTAGAAGCACTGAAAGCACACAACAAGTCCAGCATTCCGGTGTTTGGCGTCGATGCGCTGCCAGAAGCGCTGGCGCTGGTGAAATCCGGTGCACTGGCGGGCACCGTACTGAACGATGCTAACAACCAGGCGAAAGCGACCTTTGATCTGGCGAAAAACCTGGCCGATGGCAAAGGTGCGGCTGATGGCACCAACTGGAAAATCGACAACAAAGTGGTCCGCGTACCTTATGTTGGCGTAGATAAAGACAACCTGGCTGAATTCAGCAAGAAATAAGACTGATTGGGCGCAGTCGTTTACTGCGCCCTTATTGTATGGCCAACAAGGTAAAATTATATGGTCAGCTCAACGACTCCGTCTTCCGGGGAATACTTGTTGGAAATGAGCGGTATCAACAAGTCTTTTCCTGGTGTTAAGGCACTTGATAACGTTAATTTAAAAGTCCGACCACATTCTATCCATGCATTAATGGGGGAAAACGGTGCAGGAAAATCGACATTATTAAAATGCCTGTTTGGTATTTATCAAAAAGACTCCGGCACCATTTTATTCCAGGGTAAAGAGATCGATTTCCATTCCGCCAAAGAAGCACTGGAAAATGGTATTTCGATGGTACACCAGGAGTTAAACCTGGTATTACAACGTTCGGTGATGGACAACATGTGGCTGGGGCGATATCCCACCAAAGGCATGTTTGTCGATCAGGACAAAATGTACCGCGAAACCAAAGCGATTTTTGATGAACTGGATATTGATATCGATCCGCGTGCACGCGTCGGCACATTATCCGTTTCGCAAATGCAGATGATCGAAATTGCCAAAGCGTTTTCCTATAACGCGAAAATTGTGATTATGGATGAACCGACTTCTTCGTTAACCGAAAAAGAGGTCAATCATCTGTTCACTATTATTCGTAAATTAAAAGAGCGCGGCTGCGGTATTGTTTATATCTCGCATAAAATGGAAGAAATCTTCCAGTTATGTGATGAAGTTACCGTATTGCGCGACGGTCAGTGGATCGCTACCGAACCGCTGGCAGGGCTGACGATGGACAAGATCATCGCCATGATGGTTGGGCGTTCTCTTAACCAGCGTTTCCCTGACAAAGAAAACAAGCCGGGCGAAGTGATTCTGGAAGTGCGTAACCTGACGTCGCTGCGCCAGCCGTCGATTCGCGATGTCTCGTTTGATCTGCATAAAGGGGAGATTCTCGGTATAGCCGGTCTGGTGGGAGCGAAACGTACCGATATTGTTGAGACGTTATTTGGTATTCGCGAGAAATCGGCTGGCACCATTACGTTGCACGGCAAAAAGATCAATAACCATAATGCCAACGAAGCCATAAACCACGGATTTGCACTGGTAACTGAAGAGCGCCGCTCAACGGGAATTTATGCCTATCTGGATATTGGCTTTAACTCGTTAATTTCCAATATCCGCAACTATAAAAATAAAGTTGGTTTACTGGATAACTCGCGGATGAAAAGCGATACCCAGTGGGTCATTGATTCGATGCGGGTAAAAACGCCAGGTCATCGGACGCAAATAGGTTCGCTCTCCGGTGGTAATCAGCAAAAAGTGATTATTGGTCGCTGGCTGTTAACGCAACCAGAAATATTAATGCTCGATGAACCGACGCGCGGTATTGATGTTGGGGCTAAGTTTGAGATTTATCAGTTAATTGCCGAACTGGCGAAGAAAGGCAAGGGGATTATTATTATCTCCTCCGAAATGCCAGAGTTGTTAGGGATAACAGACCGTATTCTGGTCATGAGCAATGGTCTCGTTTCCGGTATTGTCGATACAAAAACAACAACGCAAAGCGAAATTCTGCGTCTTGCGTCTTTGCACCTTTAAGATTAGGGGCTTCCCATGAGTGCGTTAAATAAGAAAAGTTTTCTTACTTACCTGAAAGAGGGCGGTATTTACGTCGTTCTTTTAGTTTTGCTGGCGATTATTATTTTCCAGGACCCAACATTTTTAAGTCTGTTGAACTTAAGTAATATTCTCACCCAGTCATCGGTGCGTATTATTATCGCGCTTGGTGTGGCAGGGTTAATTGTCACCCAAGGGACTGACCTTTCCGCAGGTCGCCAGGTGGGGCTGGCGGCAGTAGTAGCAGCGACGTTATTGCAGTCCATGGATAACGCCAACAAAGTGTTCCCGGAAATGGCGACGATGCCGATTGCGCTGGTTATTCTGATTGTCTGTGCCATTGGTGCGGTGATCGGTTTGATCAACGGCTTGATTATCGCTTATCTCAACGTGACGCCGTTCATTACCACGCTCGGTACGATGATTATCGTCTACGGCATTAACTCGCTCTATTACGACTTTGTCGGGGCGTCGCCAATTTCCGGTTTTGACAGTGGTTTCTCCACTTTTGCCCAAGGCTTTATTGCGCTGGGGAGTTTCCGTCTCTCTTACATCACCTTCTATGCGTTGATTGCGGTGGTGTTTGTCTGGGTGTTATGGAACAAAACCCGCTTCGGTAAGAACATTTTTGCCATTGGCGGTAACCCGGAAGCGGCGAAAGTATCTGGTGTCAACGTCGGCCTGAACCTGCTGATGATTTACGCGTTGTCTGGTGTGTTCTATGCCTTCGGCGGGATGTTAGAAGCCGGACGTATCGGCTCAGCCACCAACAACCTCGGCTTTATGTATGAGCTGGATGCTATCGCGGCGTGCGTGGTAGGCGGCGTATCGTTCAGCGGCGGTGTGGGGACGGTAATTGGTGTGGTGACCGGGGTAATTATTTTTACCGTCATTAACTATGGCCTGACGTATATCGGCGTAAACCCGTACTGGCAGTACATCATCAAAGGGGCGATTATTATCTTCGCCGTGGCGCTGGATTCACTGAAATACGCGCGTAAGAAGTGATGTGAATGTAGTTCGCATCCGGTCAGAAATGCACATAACATCATGAGTTGTATGGTTTTGTATGCCGGATAAGGCGTTTACGCCGCATCCGGCGACAGGAACCAAATGCCGGATGCAACGCTGGCGCGTTTTATCCGGCCTACAATGAGCACAACATACTGATTTATATTGTTTTGTATGCCGGGTAAGGCGTTCACGCCGCATCCGGCGACAGGAACTAAATGCCGGATGCGTCGCTGGTTTTACAACGTTACCGGGTGTTCTTTCTCGCCTTTCTTAAACTTCACTTCCCCAAGATCAATACAACCTACCGGGCAGACATGACCACAAAGCAGACAACCCACGCATTTCTCGGTATTACAATGCGGTGTGCGGGTTTTCTCGCTCCATTCCATCGCCTGGTGACCGCCGTCGTAACAGGAAATATAACAGCGTCCACAGCCAACACATTTATCAAGATTGATATGGGGATAGACAATATAACTGCGGTCTAAATCTTCCGCCGGGACAATATTGTGATTCGCCAGACCTACCATCTCCTGCAACGAATCAAACCCTTGATCGGCGAGATAATGCGACAACCCGCTTGCCATATCTTCCACTATCCGATACCCGTACTGCATAATGCCGGTGGTCACCTGCAACGTCGCTGCACCGAGCAATAAAAACTCCGCCGCATCTTCCCAGGTTTCAATGCCGCCGATACCGCTGATCGGGAAATCGCGCAGTTCTGGATGGGTGCGCATTTGCTGAATAAAGCGTAGGGCGATCGGTTTTACCGCTTTACCGGAATATCCGGAAATACTCGATTTACCGTTAACGATCGGCATACCAATTTTCTGATTAAGATCGATATTGGTGATGGATTTAACGGTGTTAATCGCCGCAATGCCATCTGCGCCGCCGCGCTTCGCCGCCAGCGCCACTTCGCACATATCACCAATATTCGGCGTCATCTTCGCCAGCATTGGCAGCGTGGAACCACGTTTTACTGCCCGACAATATTTTTCTACCAGCTCCGGGCTTTGCCCGACATCGCTACCCATCGCATGAGAAGTCATTTGCGGACAGGAGAAGTTACACTCGATCATATCCGCGCCAGCTTCTTGCACCAGACGCGCCAGCTCTTCCCATTGCTGCTCATTTTCGCCCATGATTGAAGCGATCAATACTTTGTCCGGATAATCTTCTTTCAGCCGACGCAGGGCGGCCAGATTCTCTTCCAACGGATGTTCAGCAATCTGCTCCATATTTTTGAAGCCGATAAAACCGGTATCTTCTTTCACCAGATGATCAAAACGCGGCGAGACTTCGTTGGCGATAAAAAAACCGATCGTTTTAAACACCACGCCGCCCCAACCTGTGTCGTAGGCTTTGGCACACATCTCATAGCAGTTGCCTACCGGCGAAGAAGAAAGGCAGAACGGGTTGGGAAACTTCACGCCGCAAAAAGTAATCGAAAGATCTTTCGTTAACATGAGCAAGCTCCCTCTAAATAGTGATGAATCGCCCCGGCGGCTTCTTTCCCGGTTTTCACTGCATAGACCACGGTTTTGTCACCCTCAACAATATCGCCAGCAGCAAAGACTTGCGGGTCGCGGGTCTGGTAATGTTGCGTTTCGATGGTGTTACGCTGCGGCTCTAACTCCGCAAAGGCATCCAGTCTGGCATGCTGACCGACGGCGAGAATAATTTTATCTGCCGCCATCGTTAGTTCACCCGGTAAACGAACATGCTTAAAGGTGACTTTATTGCCTTCCACGGCTACTGGTGTAAATCCATCGATGATCGAAACGCCCAGCTCTCTGGCGCTGGTAAACTCTTTTTCGCTTGCCGGAAACTCATCTAACTCTTCACGCGCTACGCAGGTTACCGCCTGACAGCCGAGAACTTTCAGCGTGCTGGCTACGTCCATCGCGACATCACCGCCGCCGATAATTAATGCGCTTTGTGGAATGCTGATATCGCCTTGCGCCTGTCGTGCACGTTGCAGGAAGTCGACGGCAATCTCAACGTCGCTATGCTCAAACAGCGATAACCCGGAACCGCTCGATAACCCTACGGTGACCAGTACCGCGCGGTTTTCCGCTTTCAGCTGCTCCAGGGTAAGTGTTTTACCGATTTCGTTATTGCACTTAATGGTCACGCCCATTTTTTCTATACGGGCGATTTCTGCATCCAGCACCGATTGCGGTAACCGGAATTGCGGAATGCCGTTACGCAACCAGCCACCGGGTTGTGCTTCTTTCTCATAGATCGTGACGTCATAACCCTGGTTTGTCAGCGTCACACTGGCCTGCAATCCGGCAGGACCTGCGCCAATAATGGCGACTTTGCCGAGCGTTTTAGTACCGGGCTGATAAATTTCCATCCCAGTTTGTTGTTCAAAATCAGTAACAAAACGCTGTAAACGACCGATATCAATGGGAGCATCAACACCGGCACGTGTACAACCGCTTTGGCATAATTTCTCCGTCGGGCACACTCTGGCACAAACGGCACCGAGGGCATTATTTTCGCGAATTGTCTCGGCAGCGCCTTTAAAATTACGAAAGTAGATTGAGCGAATAAATTTCCCCGGATCGGTCTGTGCCGGGCAAGCCTGACTACAGGGAGCGTCATGACATAATAAACAGCGAGAGGCTTCTTTAATCGCCAGTAAAGGCGTAAAAGCCGGAGTGAGTTCATCCAGATAATTTTGTTGCGGCATGTGATCTTCCTTAATGCTATGAGTAATTAAGGCGAACGCTAAATAAATATTGCGTGCTGATATTAAGGCTATGCGCGTGGGGAAATTTAAACTGTGAAAGGATTCACAAATAGCTGCGGTTCAGAATGTTATATCCGCAGCTTATTGAGTGAAGTAATAATTATTCTCAATAATTAACAGAAAAGGGAAAATATTAACGATAGAAAATAAGATAAACAATCATGCCGATAGATAAAATTCCGAAGCCGATATATGCCACCATATAAGCGAAGAAGAGTCCGGGATTTTTCGCTCGCCAGACATACACCGGTTCTGGTGCATTTTTAACCCGTTTATCAATCGCGCCTGCGCGCCAGCCTTTCCATGCTTCGCGGAAACAAAATATCGGAATAAGGAAAAAAACGGCAACGACAAAAAACTGCTGTACATCCATAACTACTTTCCTTGTTTCTTTTGTAATTCAAGTAACTGTTCGGGTGTGACGGCGGGATACCCCTGCGCATCTTCCGGCACCTGGTGCATAGCCGGAATAGGGACCAGCGGCCCTAAAAAACGCGGTTCACGTTTAAAAATATAAAGGTCAGCCAGCGCACCGAAACGGGCGGCAAATTCGCGAATACGTACTGACAGCATATCTTTCGGTGACGGTACGGCATAACACTGAGCCTGAATCCCCATATGCAGCGCAATAAATAATGCCCGCTCACAGTGGAAACGTTGGGTGATAATAATGAAATCATTAGTATCGAAAACTTTGCGTGTACGCACGATGGAATCCAGCGTACGAAAGCCTGCGTAATCGAGAACAATATCTGATGGGTCGACACCAGCTGCGATTAAATCTTTGCGCATGGTCATCGGCTCATTATAACTTTGCAATGCGTTATCGCCGCTCAGTAATAGATAATTTACCTTACCGCTGTTATAGGCATTAATCGCTCCTTGAATGCGGTAGCGATAATACTGATTAATTACGCCAGTCCGATAATATTTTGCTGTGCCGAGCACCACACCGACCTGGCGGTAGGGGAGATCCTGCAATTCGTCGTAGATATAAGGCGCGGTTTTCCAGCTCATCCAGCGATCGAGGCCGAGCACAGTCAACAGCAGCAAGCCGATCAGGACTAACAGGCTGAGGAACACGCGCTTTAACATGCAGGAGACTCGATCTAAGGAAAATTTCCATCAGGCTACTTTACCCGCTGGTTTTGCGCAAGAAACGGCAAACTGTTTGCCGGGATTTTCGACACCAGGAAAGGGCTGGCAAGCCGGACAAGGCGTTCACGCCGCATCCGGCACCAGGCTTAAGCGAGAAGCACGCGGTCGATATTGTGACAGCCGAGAGCTTTCAGCGTTGCGGAGGTGGCATCCCACTGAATCAACGGCGCATCGGCTTTTTCTGCCAGAACCGCGCGCTGGATATCCGGGTAATCATAACCCTTGAGATTCAACAGAATTAACGCCCCCTGCAACGGCGGCAGAGTCGGGTTGAATGCGGCGTTTTCAGCGTAGCTGCCGCTGAAAATACGACCGTCTTTACATTCCAGCGCGACACCGCTTGGCGACTTACTGTAAGGCATGTGCGAACGGTTTGCCGCCGCAATCGCCGCCTGAGAAAGCGCATCACCAGTCAGCGCATAGCCGTGATCCTGCTCGTCCATCAGCAGCGTTTTAATCTCCAGATCTTTCGGCCCAAAGGCATCCGGTAGATAGTCACGCAGCGCGTGTGCCTCGCGTCCCGGAAGATGAATACGCAGATCCAGACCGCTGTTCAGTTCATTCATAAACTGACGGCAGTGACCACAAGGCGTGTAGTTAACGGTGATGGCTGCAAGCGCTTTTTCACCACTCAGCCAGGCGTGGCTGATCGCGCTTTGTTCGGCATGAACGGTTTGCTGCATTGTCGCACCAATAAATTCCATATTGGCACCGAAATACCAGGTTCCGCTCACACCGCGCGCAATTGCGCCAACATTAAAATTCGACAATGGCGTACGCGCACAGGCTGCCGCCAGCGGAAGTAGTGCGAATGCCAGCGCGTCTTCGTCCAGCCCCGTTGCGCTCTTCAGCGATGAGACTTGCTCCCCGGTCAACAAAGCGGGGAAGTACTTGTCTGCCAGAATAGGTTCCAGTGCAGATTGCAAGTTATCCGCAAGTTGGGCAAAAGCGGTTTGAAAACGTGGATGCATGGCGTTGCCTCATAATCATGTAATGGGATAACAGTTTACGAACCCGTTATGGCTTTATATGTGATCTGAATCTCATTAATTATGCAACGCGTGAAACTTACATCAAAAATGCGCGACGCATCGCAAATTTTAGCCCATTACTGCCAGAATAATCGGGAAAAGGAACGGTGCGATCAGCGAAGTAATAATCCCGCATAACACCAGCGCCAGCGAACTAAATGCACCTTCCTGATAATCCAGCTCGGCGCAGCGCGCCGTACCGAGGGCGTGCGAGGCTGTGCCCATTGCCAGACCGCGCGCAGCTTTGGTACGAATACGCATCGCATTAAGCAATGCATGGCCAAACACAGCGCCGAGGATGCCGACGAAAATCACGCAAACTGCGCTGATTGCCGGAATACCGCCAATACTGCCGCCAACTGCCATTGCAATAGGCGTGGTGACTGATTTCGGCAGGATTGACGCGGCGATTTCCGGTGAAGCGCCCATCAACAATGCCACAGAAGTCCCCGTCACCATCGCAACCACGCTGCCGATAAAACAGATGGTGATGATCGATTTCCAGCGCGCGCGGATCTGGTGTAGCTGCTCATATAAAGGATAGGCCAGTGCGACGACCGCCGGTTGCAGCAGATCGTTTAGCACTTCGCTACCTTTAAAGTAGCTGTCGTAAGAGATGCCAGTCAGCATTAAAAAAGGAATGATCACCACCATTGCTACCAGCAACGGGTTAAGCAGGGGAAACTTATACCGTGCCGCCAGTTTGCGGGCGGCAAAAAAGACAATCAACGTCAGCGGTAATGACCACCAGATATTCGCCATCATTCTTCTGATCCTTTCTGACCTACGACTTTACGTTCACCGTGCACCAGTTGTGAACTCCAGCTCACCACCAGAAAAACCACCAGCGTACTGACTGCACAGGAAACCACTACCGGACCAAACTGTGCGCGGAGCAAATCAAAATATTGCATGACGCCTACGCCAATCGGCACAAACAATAGCGCCATATAGCGAATCAGTACGTAGCACCCCGGATTGACCCATTTCGCCGGAAGAATTTGCAAGGCCAGCAGGACAAACAGGATCAGCATCCCGATGATGCTGCCCGGAATGGTTACCGGTAGCAGGGAAGCAATGAAAATGCCTGCATACAGGCAGGCATAAATCAGGACAAAAGCACGTAAATATTGCCAGATAATGTTCAGTGTCTTACTCATAATCAACACCCCAGATGAGATGGATTCATCATACAATTAATTCGTAAAACGTGCTACCGATCACATTAAGAAATCAGCGCTTATTTTTTCGCTCCCCGGTATTACGCAATGCGCAGCGAACTCAGGCATACATCAAGCATAGAGAGGGATTGCAGTTTGCAGCAATCCCTCTTTGCAGACCTTTAATCCGTTGACCGGAGGCGCTAACATAGCGCCTCATTTTTTTGCGGGTGATGATATGCGTGTGTTACTGGCTCCGATGGAGGGTGTACTTGACTCTCTGGTGCGGGAATTACTGACCGAAGTTAACGACTACGATCTGTGCATCACCGAGTTTGTCCGCGTGGTGGATCAACTGCTGCCAGTAAAAGTCTTTCATCGCATTTGCCCTGAGCTACAAAATGCCAGCCGGACACCATCCGGTACGCTGGTTCGCGTGCAGTTGTTAGGGCAGTTCCCGCAGTGGCTGGCAGAGAACGCCGCCCGTGCGGTGGAGTTAGGTTCCTGGGGCGTGGATCTTAACTGCGGCTGCCCGTCGAAAACGGTTAACGGTAGCGGTGGTGGGGCAACGTTACTGAAAGATCCTGAACTCATCTACCAGGGTGCAAAAGCGATGCGCGAAGCTGTACCGGCGCATTTGCCTGTCAGCGTAAAAGTGCGTCTGGGCTGGGACAGCGGTGAGAAGAAATTTGAAATCGCCGATGCGGTTCAACAGGCTGGTGCTACGGAGCTGGTAGTACATGGGCGGACAAAAGAGCAGGGTTACCGCGCGGAACATATTGACTGGCAGGCGATTGGCGAGATTCGCCAGCGGCTTAATATTCCGGTGATTGCCAACGGTGAAATCTGGGACTGGCAGAGTGCGCAACAATGCATGGCGATCAGCGGCTGCGACGCAGTGATGATTGGTCGCGGGGCGCTCAATATTCCCAACCTGAGCCGTGTGGTGAAATATAACGAACCGCGAATGCCGTGGCCGGAGGTGGTTGCTTTGCTGCAAAAATATACCCGTCTGGAAAAGCAGGGCGATACCGGGTTATATCACGTTGCGCGGATTAAACAGTGGTTGAGTTATTTGCGTAAAGAATACGATGAAGCAACGGAATTATTTCAGCATGTTCGGGTGTTGAATAATTCCCCTGATATTGCAAGGGCTATTCAGGCCATTGATATCGATAAGCTGCGATAATAGTGGAATCGCAGCTTATCTGAGACAATGAATCGCTTATTCAGCTTCATCATCTTGTTGCGCTCCTTTCATGAGCTAAGCCACATATTGCCACTGGCGCAAGGAGCGCGCAGGGGGAGGACAATCGCCTCCTCCCCCTGCACCCCCGGGCTCTGGCGAACAAAATCGCCGCTGCGCGGTACCTTCAGCTTATCCCCTTCGGCTACCGGGTCGGGCGCGAGGTAACGTCCTTGTAAGACGCGCCCTCAGCCCACATCCATGTGGGCTGCCCCGGCCTTCGGGGAACGCTTCAGCGATTTTGACGCCACCAACACCGGAGCTGTTTGCAAATCAAGTACACAAAATATCTAGTTCCTGACCTGACAACTTATATGCCATATCTGATTTTTAAAATATCATCTTAAATACGCCAGTCACCACCAGTAGCCCAATCAGGAAAATAATCAATACAGCCCAGAGTATAATTTTCATTGGCGTTCCTTTATTTGTGAGTGCTGAATAAGTATAGGAAAAAACGAAGCCCTTTGCCGCTATTCATAAACGATTAAGATAAATCGGGAGATATCATTCGCTTAGTGTATATTTTTCTGGATATGTCGTTTTATTGCCACTGATGTATTGCCACGCGAAACTAAAAAATATATCGCAACACACGGTAATCTCCGCGCACCTTTTCTTACCTGATTATTCCCCCATGAATCGTGATTCCTTTTATCCCGCCATCGCCTGTTTTCCGCTGTTACTGATGCTGGCCGGGTGTGCGCCTATGCATGAAACCCGCCAGGCGTTAAGCCAGCACACGCTCGCTGTGCAAGTTGACACCGCATTACCCACGGCACTGAAAAATGGTTGGCCAGACAGCCAATGGTGGCTGGAGTATCACGATGATCAACTCACTTCATTAATTAACAATGCACTACAGAACGCACCGTATATGCAGGTGGCTGAACAGCGCATTCAGCTGGCTGAAGCCCAGGCGAAGGCAGTTGCCACTCAGGATGGTCCGCAGCTCGACTTTTCTGCGGATATGGAGCGGCAAAAAATGTCGGCAGAAGGGTTAATGGGGCCGTTTGCTTTGAACGATCCGGCCGCAGGTACGACCGGTCCGTGGTACACCAACGGTACTTTTGGCTTAACGGCGGGCTGGCATCTCGATATCTGGGGAAAGAATCGGGCGGAGGTTACTGCTCGACTGGGTACGGTTAAAGCACGGGCGGCGGAACGCGAGCAAACCCGCCAATTGCTGGCTGGCAGCGTAGCCCGCCTGTACTGGGAGTGGCAAACCCAGGCGGCGTTAAACACGGTCTTGCAGCAAATCGAAAAAGAGCAGAACACCATTATCGCGACCGATCGCCAGCTATATCAGAACGGGATTACTTCTTCAGTTGAAGGTGTGGAAACCGATATTAATGCCAGCAAAACCCGGCAGCAGCTCAACGATGTCGCGGGTAAAATGAAAATTATTGAGGCACGGTTAAATGCACTCACAAATCACCAGACAAAGTCACTGAAGCTTAAACCGGTCGCGTTGCCGAAAGTGGCAAGCCAGCTTCCTGATGAACTGGGGTACTCCTTACTGGCGCGGCGGGCAGATTTGCAGGCGGCGCACTGGTACGTTGAGTCATCGTTAAGCACTATTGATGCGGCAAAAGCGGCATTTTATCCTGACATCAACCTGATGGCCTTTCTGCAACAGGATGCGTTGCACTTAAGCGATCTGTTCCGTCATTCCGCGCAGCAAATGGGCGTTACGGCAGGCCTGACGCTACCCATTTTCGATAGTGGTCGTCTTAACGCCAACCTCGATATCGCTAAAGCCGAAAGCAACTTGTCTATCGCCAGCTACAACAAAGCGGTGGTTGAAGCGGTGAATGACGTGGCGCGGGCAGCCAGTCAGGTTCAGACACTGGCGGAGAAAAACCAGCATCAGGCGCAAATTGAGCGCGATGCCTTGCGTGTAGTAGGTCTTGCGCAGGCCCGCTTTAACGCGGGCCTCATTGCTGGTTCCCGGGTCAGCGAAGCCAGAATCCCGGCGCTGCGTGAGCGGGCCAATGGCCTGTTATTGCAAGGGCAGTGGCTGGATGCCTCCATTCAACTCACCGGTGCGCTGGGCGGGGGGTACAAACGCTGATGATATGCGCCTTCTATACTTAACATTTATTCAGCGTTAAGTGGAGAACTCGATGGCACAGGTCGCGATAATTACCGCCTCCGATTCGGGGATCGGCAAAGAGTGCGCGTTATTACTGGCGCAGCAGGGGTTTGATATTGGCATTACCTGGCACTCAGATGAAGAAGGGGCAAAAGATACCGCGCGTAAGGTGGTTAGCCACGGCGTACGTGCGGAGATCGTGCAACTGGATCTCGGCAATCTACCAGAAGGTGCGCAGGCGCTGGAGAAACTTATTCAACGGCTGGGGCGTATTGATGTGCTGGTGAATAATGCGGGCGCAATGACCAAAGCGCCGTTTCTTGATATGGCTTTCGATGAGTGGCGCAAGATTTTTACCGTTGATGTCGATGGTGCATTTTTATGCTCGCAAATTGCTGCCCGCCAGATGGTGAAGCAAGGGCAGGGCGGTCGCATCATCAACATTACATCGGTACATGAACATACGCCGCTGCCGGATGCCAGCGCCTACACAGCCGCTAAACATGCGCTCGGCGGGTTAACCAAAGCAATGGCGCTGGAGTTGGTCAGGCATAAAATTTTGGTGAACGCAGTCGCACCTGGGGCGATCGCCACGCCAATGAACGGCATGGATGGCGGCGACGTGAAGCCTGACGCGGAGCCTTCGATTCCCTTGCGACGTTTTGGCACAACGCATGAGATTGCCAGCCTGGTGGTATGGCTTTGTTCGGAGGGCGCAAATTACACCACCGGGCAGTCGTTGATAGTGGATGGCGGCTTTATGTTGGCGAATCCGCAGTTCAACCCAGAATAGCGCAGTGAGGTGCGTGGTTATTTCATTGGGTTAGGCCAGAAAAGACACGCCAGCGTCGCATCAGGCATGGTGCACCGGATGTCGGATGCGGCGCGAACACCTTATCCAGGGCAATAGTTTTACGCCTGATGATCCGGCTTTTTCTTCCCGCGCCGTTTCAGCCACCAGCGCACGCCTACCACCAGAACCACGACCAGAATCAACCAGACCCAGTGCTTCAAATGCTGGTCGAGATTGTGCAACCACGGCGCAATCACCTGCCCACCAGCGTAACCGATAGTGGTAAAAATCAGCGCCCAGGCAAATGCGCCGAGAATATTCAGCGGCAGAAAGATTTTCGGCGGCAGCTGGCTGGCACCAATCAGCGTCGGGCCAATCACCCGAAAGCCATACATAAAACGCGTACCAATGACAAACAGATACGGATGGCGTTGGATAAGTTTCTGCGCCCGCTCAATTTTATCCTGATGTTTCGAGAAACGGCGTAACAGCTTGCCGCCAAAGCGCCGCCCGCACAGATAAAGCACCTGGTCGCCAATCATGCCGCCAAGCGCCACAGAAAGTACCACCAGCGGGAACTTTAATAGCCCCTGATGTGCCGCAACGCCTCCCAGCAAAGTCACGGTTTCACCTTCCGCCAGGCTACCGATCACCAGCGCGGCATAACCATATTGTGAGATGAGTGTATTGAGATCCATAGGACAGTCTGTCTCCCTTTGCTTGCCTGTAAGCATACACCCTGTGAATCATTCACGCTGAAAAAGGACGTACATCAGACGGTGCAAATTACATGAGCGAACAAAAAATAATCACAAGCTGACTTATACTTGAACTGTCAGGTTCATGAACTCACAACAAGGGGGCGGTATGAGCCATGTCTGGGGACTGTTTTCCCATCCCGATCGTGAAATGCAGGTGATTAATCGCGAAAACGAAACGATTTCTCATCACTACACCCACCACGTTTTGCTGATGGCGGCGATTCCGGTGATTTGCGCCTTCATTGGCACTACACAGATTGGCTGGAATTTTGGCGATGGCACTATCCTGAAGTTATCCTGGTTTACCGGACTGGCGCTGGCTGTCTTGTTTTACGGCGTTATGCTGGCTGGGGTTGCGGTGATGGGGCGGGTCATCTGGTGGATGGCGCGTAATTATCCGCAGCGTCCGTCACTTGCGCACTGCATGGTCTTCGCGGGCTACGTTGCAACTCCGCTGTTTTTAAGCGGTCTGGTGGCGCTTTACCCGCTGGTCTGGTTGTGTGCGCTGGTCGGCACGGTGGCGCTGTTTTACACCGGCTACCTGCTGTATCTCGGTATTCCGAGCTTCCTGAATATCAACAAAGAGGAAGGACTTAGCTTCTCCAGTTCGACACTGGCGATAGGCGTGCTGGTGCTGGAAGTGCTGCTCGCCCTTACCGTTATACTATGGGGCTACGGTTATCGTTTGTTCTAGAAAGTTCTTTTGCGCTGCATTGCTGGCGTAAATGTCAGCAATGCAGCATTTCCTCACGATTCTTCTTTGACGATCGCACTTTTTGCTCGTTATGATGGCGTCGCTAGCCTCAGTAAATCCTTACTCCGGCGGTGCGCAACCCGTGCGCGTGAACCACTATCTGAATGCTCATCATGCCGAAATTTCGAGTTTCTTTATTTAGCCTGGCCCTGATGCTGGCTGTGCCTTTTGCACCGCAGGCCGTTGCGAAAACGGTAGCCGCTACCACCGCGTCACAACCGGAAATTGCCTCCGGTAGCGCGATGATTGTTGATCTGAATACCAACAAAGTGATCTATTCGAACCACCCGGATCTGGTGCGTCCGATTGCGTCTATCAGCAAATTAATGACCGCGATGGTTGTGCTGGATGCACGACTGCCGCTGGATGAAAAACTAAAAGTGGATATCAGCCAGACGCCGGAGATGAAAGGGGTCTATTCGCGTGTCAGACTGAACAGCGAAATCAGCCGTAAAGATATGCTGTTGCTGGCGCTGATGTCTTCAGAAAACCGCGCGGCGGCAAGTCTTGCGCACCATTATCCCGGTGGTTACAAAGCCTTTATTAAGGCGATGAACGCGAAAGCGAAATCGCTCGGAATGAACAACACGCGCTTTGTTGAACCAACCGGATTGTCGGTGCATAACGTTTCAACCGCCCGTGACTTAACCAAACTACTCATTGCCAGCAAACAATATCCGTTGATCGGGCAGTTAAGTACTACCCGGGAAGATATGGCAACCTTCTCTAACCCGACGTATACGCTGCCGTTCCGCAATACTAACCATCTGGTGTATCGTGATAACTGGAATATTCAGTTAACCAAAACCGGTTTTACCAATGCGGCGGGCCATTGTCTGGTGATGCGCACGGTTATCAATAATAAACCGGTGGCGCTGGTAGTGATGGACGCGTTTGGCAAATATACCCATTTTGCCGATGCCAGCCGCCTGCGTACCTGGATTGAAACCGGTAAAGTGATGCCTGTTCCGGCAGCAGCGTTGAGCTATAAAAAACAAAAAGCCGCCCAAATGGCGGCGGCGGGGCAGACGGCACAGAACGATTAAATGAAGTACGGATGGCGATACTCTGCCATCCGTAATTTTTATTTCACTTCCTGCCAGTTTTTCCGCTTACTGGTTTTACCAATCCCCGGATTCATACTGTTGGTCGGATCGTTCTCGCGATAAAACTTCTGCAACGTTTCCGGTGCTTTATACAAATGACCGACGTTATGCTCGGCAGGGTATTGCGCGCCGCGCTGCTGTAGCAGTTCCAGCATCTGTTCTTTCAACACATGCACATCCACGCCTTTTTTCACGATGTAATCCTGATGGAAGACATAGCACATAAAATGGCCATAATAGAGCTTGTGCACCAGCTGGCTGTCGATCTCCGGCGGTAAATGCTCATACCATTCGGTGTCGTTACGCCGCAGAGCGATATCCAGCGCCAGAATGTCTTCGACTTCATCGGAATGCACAGCCTGATAACGAATTGCTGCGCCCGCAGCGGCGAAACGGTGTAAAAACGCTTTGCTGCCTTCCTCCGGCGTACAGACAAAGAAATCGCCCTCGGCCTGTTTGAAATAATCCACTAGCCACGATTTGGCTTCACCGACGCCATCGCCCGCCATTTTTAACAGCAGATGATGCTCGTATTTATCGCGCCAGTTTTTCATGCGCGGCGGTAAATGGCTGGGGAACAGGTGACCGAATTTTTGCATTGCACGGTCGGTAAAATGCGGACGGAAGAATTTCACTTTCTCCAGCATCGCATCGGTGCGTCCCTTGAGATTAAAGAAGAACGGCATCTTGTCGGTGCCTAACTTATCAATCATCAGGAAGGTGTCTTTGCCGTATTTTTCCGCAATATCGTAGATATCCCGGTGCATATATTCCCCGGCAACCGGCAGATTTTCGAAATTAGCCAGAATATGACGGCGGATTTCGGTCAGCACTTCCGGCTGGTTGGTGCCGATATAAAACACCTGCTGATTTTTTTCCGCTTCGAAGGTATCAAGACGTACCGCAAAGACGGCCAGCTTCCCTGCGCAACCAGAAGATTCAAATAACCGATCCGGATCAGCGTTATAACGTGCGGGCGTGTCGGCTTCAATATCACGAACGCGGTGGACATAGTCATAATCGTGGGCGTGACGACCATCGTGGCGCACATCGTCATCTTTGATGCGATCGTCATCCAGCTTGCTAAGGATCTGCTCCGGCGTTTCGCCCAGATCAATCCCCAGATGGTTCACCAGCGTCAGTTTGCCGTCTTCATTTATACGCGCGAATAACGACATTTCGGTATACGCCGGGCCACGTTGCACCAGCGAGCCGCCGGAGTTGTTACAAATACCGCCGATGACCGATGCGCCTATACACGATGATCCAATCACTGAGTGCGGTTCGCGTCCCAGCGGTTTGAGGGCTTTTTCCAGTGAATAGAGCGTGGTGCCCGGATAGGCCAGCACCTGTTCGCCCTTACCGAGTACGTGCAGCTTGTCGAGACGCAGGGTGCTGATGATCACGATATCGCGATCATAATCGTTACCGTTTGGCGTCGATCCTTCGGTCAGGCCTGTATTGGCAGCCTGCATCAGAATAATTTTGTCAGCGGTGACGCAGGCTTTCAGCACCCGCCACAATTCCAGTAGTGAGCCAGGGAAAACGACAGCAAGCGCGTCGCCCTGACCAGAACGGAAGCCCTTGCGATAGCGGGCCGTTTTTGCGGGATCGGTGAGCAGGTGTGAATGACCGACCAGACGGGCAAGTTCATTCAAAAAGGCTTTATTATCAGTTGTTGTCATGGAAGACATTTTCCACTCCTTGTGGTGGCGAAAAAATATCACAAACTAGAATAGCGCCTTGTATGACAATTCAGCGAGTGAATATTTTGAAAATTCAGACAATAAACTGAGCATTCTTTTTCTCTCTCTATCATGCTTATGGCAAACTACGGTTTTTGCACCATTTTCGCTGCCACGTCGGGCAACAAAGGAAGAAAAATCCATATGAAATGGCTATGTTCAGTAGGAATCGCGGTGAGTCTGGCCCTGCAGCCAGCACTGGCGGATGATTTATTCGGCAACCATCCATTAACGCCCGAAGCGCGGGATGCGTTCGTCACCGAACTGCTTAAGAAAATGACAGTTGATGAGAAAATTGGTCAGCTGCGCTTAATCAGCGTCGGCCCGGATAACCCGAAAGAGGCGATCCGCGAGATGATCAAAGACGGTCAGGTTGGGGCGATTTTCAACACCGTAACCCGTCAGGATATCCGCGCCATGCAGGATCAGGTGATGGAATTAAGCCGCCTGAAAATTCCTCTTTTCTTTGCTTACGACGTGCTGCACGGTCAGCGCACGGTGTTCCCGATTAGTCTCGGTCTGGCTTCGTCTTTTAACCTCGATGCGGTGAAAACAGTCGGGCGTGTCTCTGCTTATGAAGCGGCAGATGATGGCCTGAATATGACCTGGGCACCGATGGTCGATGTCTCGCGCGATCCGCGCTGGGGACGTGCTTCCGAAGGTTTTGGCGAAGATACGTATCTCACCTCAATAATGGGCAAAACCATGGTGGAAGCGATGCAGGGTAAAAGCCCGGCAGATCGCTACTCGGTGATGACCAGCGTCAAACACTTTGCCGCATACGGCGCGGTAGAAGGCGGTAAAGAGTACAACACCGTCGATATGAGTCCGCAGCGCCTGTTTAACGACTATATGCCGCCGTACAAAGCGGGGCTGGATGCAGGCAGCGGTGCGGTGATGGTGGCGCTGAACTCGCTGAACGGCACGCCAGCCACCTCCGACTCCTGGCTGCTGAAAGATGTTCTGCGCGACCAGTGGGGCTTTAAAGGCATCACCGTTTCCGATCACGGCGCAATCAAAGAGCTGATTAAACATGGCACGGCGGCAGATCCAGAGGATGCGGTACGCGTGGCGCTGAAGTCCGGAATCAACATGAGCATGAGCGACGAGTATTACTCGAAGTATCTGCCTGGGTTGATCAAATCCGGCAAAGTGACGATGGAAGAGCTGGACGATGCTGCCCGCCATGTACTGAACGTTAAATATGATATGGGATTGTTTAACGATCCATACAGCCATTTGGGGCCGAAAGAGTCTGACCCGGTGGATACCAATGCCGAAAGCCGCCTGCACCGCAAAGAAGCGCGTGAAGTGGCGCGCGAAAGCCTGGTGTTGCTGAAAAATCGTCTCGAAACGCTGCCGCTGAAAAAATCTGTAACCATTGCGGTGGTTGGCCCGCTGGCAGACAGCAAGCGTGACGTGATGGGAAGCTGGTCGGCGGCAGGTGTCGCCGATCAATCTGTTACTGTGCTAACAGGGATTAAAAACGCCGTCGGTGAAAACGGTAAAGTGCTGTATGCCAAAGGGGCGAACGTTACCAGTGACAAAGGCATTATCGATTTCCTGAATCAGTATGAAGAGGCGGTCAAAGTTGATCCGCGTTCGCCGCAAGAGATGATTGATGAAGCAGTGCAAACCGCGAAACAATCTGATGTGGTGGTGGCTGTGGTCGGTGAAGCTCAGGGGATGGCGCACGAAGCTTCCAGTCGTACCGATATCACTATTCCGCAAAGCCAACGTGACTTGATTGCGGCGCTGAAAGCCACCGGTAAACCGCTGGTGCTGGTGCTGATGAACGGGCGTCCGCTGGCGCTGGTGAAAGAAGATCAGCAGGCTGATGCGATTCTGGAAACCTGGTTTGCGGGGACTGAAGGCGGTAATGCAATTGCCGATGTATTGTTTGGCGATTATAACCCGTCCGGCAAGCTGCCGATGTCCTTCCCGCGTTCTGTCGGGCAGATCCCGGTGTACTACAGCCATCTGAATACCGGGCGTCCGTATAATGCCGACAAGCCGAACAAATACACTTCGCGTTATTTTGATGAAGCTAACGGGGCGCTTTATCCGTTCGGCTATGGTCTGAGCTATACCACTTTCACCGTCTCTGATGTGAAACTTTCTGCGCCGACCATGAAGCGTGACGGCAAAGTGACGGCCAGCGTGCAGGTGACGAACACCGGTAAGCGCGAAGGGGCGACGGTAGTGCAGATGTACCTGCAGGATGTGACGGCTTCCATGAGTCGTCCGGTGAAGCAGCTTAAAGGCTTTGAGAAAATCACCCTGAAACCGGGCGAAACTCAGACCGTCAGCTTCCCAATCGATATTGAGGCGCTGAAGTTCTGGAATCAACAGATGAAATATGATGCCGAGCCTGGCAAGTTCAATGTCTTCATCGGCACTGATTCCGCACGCGTTAAGAAAGGCGAGTTTGAGTTGTTGTAATTTTCGATGTTTGTATGCCGGATAAGGCGTTTACGCCGCATCCGGCAAGAAACGCCGGGCAAAATATGCCTTTTAAGTATTTATCTGATTCTGCAACTGAGTCCACCCAGTCAGGCTAACTCCGCCATTATCAACTATGCTTTTCTCTTAATTCGCTGAAAACAACAGTAAAAGAATGAGGAAAGCATCATGCCACTCTCAAAGGTCTGGGCAGGTTCACTGGTTTTGTTGGCAGCCGTGAGCCTGCCGCTACAGGCGGCTTCCCCCGTTAAGGTTGGTTCAAAAATCGATACGGAAGGCGCGCTGCTCGGCAATATCATTTTGCAGGTGCTGGAAAGTCACGGCGTTCCTACGGTAAATAAAGTGCAGCTGGGAACGACTCCCGTAGTGCGCGGGGCGATCACTTCTGGCGAGCTGGATATCTATCCGGAATATACTGGCAATGGCGCGTTTTTCTTTAAAGATGAAAACGATACGGCATGGAAAAACGCGCAGCAAGGCTATGAGAAAGTCAAAAAACTCGATGCAGAGCAAAACAAGTTAATCTGGCTGACGCCCGCGCCTGCAAATAACACCTGGACCATCGCCGTGCGTCAGGATGTGGCAGAGAAAAACAAACTCACTTCGCTTGCCGAGCTGAGTCGTTATCTGAAAGAGGGTGGTAACTTCAAACTGGCAGCCTCGGCAGAGTTTATTGAACGCGCCGATGCCTTACCCGCGTTTGAAAAAGCCTATGGCTTTAAGCTCGGTCAGGATCAGTTGCTGTCACTGGCCGGTGGTGACACGGCGGTGACGATCAAAGCCGCTGCCCAGCAAACTTCTGGTGTTAATGCCGCAATGGCTTACGGCACCGACGGCCCGGTTGCGGCGCTGGGGCTGCAAACCTTAAGCGATCCGCAAGGCGTGCAACCTATCTACGCGCCTGCGCCAGTGGTGCGTGAGTCGGTGCTGAAAGAGTATCCGCAAATAGCACAGTGGCTACAGCCAGTCTTCGCCAGCCTCGATGAAAAAACATTGCAGCAGCTGAATGCCAGCATTGCAGTGGAAGGACTGGATGCCAAAAAAGTGGCAGCCGACTACCTGAAACAAAAAGGGTGGACGAAGTAATTTCCCGTGACTTATTTCCGTATTAATCCTGTTCTGGCGCTGCTGCTGTTGCTGACGGCAATCGCAGCGGCGCTGCCGTTTATCAGTTACGCACCTAATCGTTTAGTTTCGGGTGAGGGGCGTCATCTCTGGCAGCTGTGGCCGCAAACTCTCTGGATGCTGGTGGGCGTTGGTTGCGCCTGGCTGACAGCCTGTTTTATTCCCGCTAAAAAAGGCAGCATTTTTGCACTCATTCTGGCGCAATTCGTCTTCGTATTGCTGGTGTGGGGAGCTGGAAAGGCGGCGACACAACTGGCGCAAAATGGCAGTGCGCTGGCGCGTACCAGCCTCGGCAGTGGTTTCTGGCTGGCTGCGGCGCTGGCACTGCTGGCCTGTAGCGATGCCATCCGCCGAATCTCCACGCATCCGCTGTGGCGCTGGTTGTTGCATATGCAGATTGCCATTGTTCCGCTGTGGTTGCTGTACTCCGGCACGCTTAACGATCTCTCGTTAATGAAAGAATACGCCAACCGTCAGGATGTGTTTGACGACGCGCTGGCACAACATCTGACGTTGCTGTTTGGTGCGGTGCTGCCTGCGTTAGTGATTGGTGTGCCGTTGGGCATCTGGTGCTACTTTTCCACCGCGCGGCAAGGGGCGATTTTTTCTCTGCTGAATGTCATTCAGACCGTGCCTTCGGTAGCGCTCTTTGGCCTGTTGATTGCGCCGCTTGCCGCGCTGGTTACGGCCTTTCCGTGGCTGGGAACGCTCGGCATAGCAGGAACCGGAATGACACCCGCTCTGATTGCACTGGTGCTCTATGCCCTGTTACCGCTGGTGCGCGGCGTAGTAGTCGGCTTGAACCAGATCCCGCGCGATGTGCTGGAGAGCGCCAGAGCGATGGGGATGAGCGGGACGCAGCGTTTCCTGCATGTTCAGTTACCGCTGGCGTTACCGGTATTTCTGCGCAGCCTGCGGGTGGTGATGGTGCAAACCGTTGGCATGGCGGTGATTGCGGCGTTAATCGGCGCAGGCGGTTTTGGTGCGCTGGTTTTTCAGGGGCTGTTAAGCAGTGCCATTGATTTAGTGTTGCTGGGGGTGATCCCGGTAATTGTTCTGGCGGTGCTTACCGACGCGCTGTTCGATTTGCTTATCGCACTGCTGAAGGTGAAACGTAATGATTGAATTTAGCCATGTCAGCAAACTGTTCGGCGCACAAAAAGCCGTTAACGATCTCAATCTCAATTTTCAGGAAGGGAGTTTTTCGGTACTGATTGGCACGTCGGGTTCCGGTAAATCCACTACCCTGAAAATGATTAACCGCCTGGTGGAGCATGACAGCGGGGTGATCCGCTTTGCCGGAGAAGAAATTCGCTCGCTGCCAGTGCTGGAGTTGCGCCGCCGGATGGGCTATGCCATTCAATCTATTGGCCTGTTTCCCCACTGGAGCGTGGCGCAAAATATTGCCACCGTGCCGCAATTACAAAAATGGTCACGGGCGCGGATCGACGATCGTATCGACGAATTAATGGCGCTACTGGGGCTGGAGCCAAATTTGCGTGAGCGTTATCCGCATCAGCTTTCCGGTGGTCAGCAGCAACGTGTGGGAGTGGCGCGCGCGCTGGCTGCCGATCCGCAAGTCTTGCTGATGGATGAACCATTCGGCGCGCTGGACCCGGTAACGCGTGGCGCGTTGCAACAAGAGATGACGCGCATTCACCGTTTGCAGGGGCGCACTATTGTGCTGGTCACTCATGATATTGATGAGGCGCTACGGCTGGCAGAACATCTTGTATTGATGGATCACGGTGAAGTGGTGCAGCAGGGTAATCCGCTGACGATGCTGACTCGTCCGGCGAATGATTTTGTCCGCCAGTTTTTTGGTCGTAGTGAGCTGGGTGTACGCCTGCTTTCGTTACGTAGCGTGGCAGATTACGTGCGCCGTGAAGAACGGGCTGAAGGTGAGGCACTGGAAGAAAGGATGACGCTACGCGATGCGCTTTCTCTGTTTGTCGCGCGGGGATGCGAGGTGCTGCCGGTGGTGAACACGCAGGGCGAGCCTTGCGGCACGCTGCATTTTCAGGATCTGCTGGAGGAGGCGTAATCGTATGAAGATGTTGCGCGATCCGCTGTTCTGGCTGATTGCTCTGTTTGTGGCGCTGATTTTCTGGCTGCCTTACAGCCAGCCGCTGTTTGCTGCCTTGTTCCCACAACTGCCACGACCCGTTTATCAGCAGGAAAGCTTTGCAGCTCTGGCACTGGCTCATTTCTGGCTGGTGGGAATTTCGAGTTTGTTTGCGGTGATCATTGGTACTGGTGCCGGAATTGCTGTCACTCGCCCGTGGGGTGCGGAATTTCGCCCACTGGTGGAAACTATTGCCGCCGTTGGGCAGACTTTTCCGCCCGTCGCGGTGCTGGCGATTGCCGTTCCGGTGATCGGCTTTGGTCTGAAACCAGCGATTATCGCCTTGATCCTTTACGGCGTGCTGCCCGTCCTGCAGGCGACACTTGCCGGGCTGGGAGCGATTGATGCCAGCGTGACAGAAGTTGCGAAAGGTATGGGAATGAGTCGTGGTCAGCGAGTGCGTAAGGTCGAGCTACCGCTGGCAGCTCCGGTGATTCTGGCGGGTGTACGAACTTCGGTGATTATCAACATTGGCACGGCGACGATCGCCTCAACGGTAGGGGCCAACACGCTGGGTACGCCGATCATCATCGGGCTTAGCGGATTTAATACCGCGTATGTGATCCAGGGAGCGTTACTGGTGGCACTGGCGGCGATCATCGCAGACCGCCTGTTTGAAAGGCTGGTGCAGGCGTTCAGCCAGCACGCAAAATAAAGGTATAACCTGCGAGCATGACGCCACCAATTCCGCCTAACGCCATAAACAGGAACAGGGCGATGACCCCAATTTTAGCTATGCGCATAATGCACTCCTTATGTTAACGAAAGGATTGTACAGTAAAGCGTATTTGTTAACGAATCATTAAATGCCGAGTGGGAAAATATCATGGCCTTGTTCCTGCCAACTGGTGAGTTGCTGCTGTTGGGCGGAGGTTCGATTATCACCGCACCATACCAGCAATGTACGGCCTTCGAACAGTTCAGGGCGTAGTTGATTGAGCGAGTGGGCGAGGACATCAATGCGCCATCCTTGTTGACTGGCAATCCAGCCCTCCAGCCACAGACGAGTGGTATCCTGAATATTCCAGCCAACCACCAGTGCATCTTTACCCTGTTTTTTGCGCGCCGAAGCCAGGCAAATAGAGATGTAGTTGATCAGTACGCCGTCGAGGATCGCCAGCAGCGCCTGGAGAGTCGGTTGTTGGCACTGAAGCCGTCGGCGCAGAGGAATAAACAGATGTGTGGTGAGTGTCTGGGCGGGGTAATCCTGACCGCGCTCTTTGATCCACGTTCGCAGGCTATGCAGATTGCCGCTTTGCAGGTAAGTCAGTAATGTTTCTTGCTGATCGCGCCAGCCGTTCTGCACATCAACATTTTCATTACTGAGCAGCATTTTTACTTTGCTGACCTGCACGCCGTTGTCGATCCAGCGTTTGATCTCGCGGATCCGGTCAATATCGGCATCGTTGAACAGCCGATGACCGCCGTCTGTCCGTTGCGGTTTCAGCAATCCGTAACGCCTCTGCCACGCGCGTAACGTGACAGGGTTAATATCACAAAGCAACGCCACTTCACCAATTGTGTAAAGCGCCATCGTCTCACCCTTGCTCGCGAGGTCCCGGTTTAACTTTAGACGCAGTTTTGCGAACCAGGTAGTTTTGCCCGTTTTTTGAGCATCTATAGGGTGATTTTATTTTTGCCAGGCGATTTTGAGTGATCGTACTCACGAATTCTCATTTTTCTGCAAGAGTTCAAAGAAAGTTAAACGCAAGCAATGTATGTTACGCGTTTTAAAGGGAAGTGTGGTTTGCGGGTATGTACGATTTTAATCTGGTGTTGCTGCTGCTTCAGCAGATGTGCGTTTTTTTAGTCATTGCGTGGTTAATGAGTAAAACGCCATTATTCATACCGTTAATGCAGGTCACGGTTCGTCTGCCGCATAAATTTCTCTGCTACATCGTCTTTTCCATCTTCTGCATCATGGGCACCTGGTTTGGGTTGCACATTGACGATTCTATTGCCAATACCCGTGCGATAGGCGCGGTAATGGGCGGCTTACTCGGCGGTCCGGTCGTCGGTGGGCTGGTTGGTCTGACCGGCGGGTTACATCGATATTCGATGGGGGGCATGACCGCGCTAAGTTGCATGATCTCGACCATCGTTGAAGGATTGCTCGGCGGCCTGGTACACAGCATCCTTATCCGTCGCGGGCGCACTGATAAAGTCTTTAACCCCATTACCGCCGGTGCCGTCACGTTCGTCGCTGAAATGGTGCAAATGTTGATCATCCTGGCGATCGCCCGACCTTATGAAGATGCGGTGCGTCTGGTGAGTAATATTGCTGCGCCAATGATGGTCACCAATACCGTCGGCGCGGCGTTGTTTATGCGTATATTGCTCGATAAACGCGCGATGTTTGAAAAATACACTTCGGCTTTTTCTGCCACTGCGCTGAAAGTGGCGGCCTCGACGGAAGGCATTTTGCGCCAGGGGTTTAACGAAGTGAACAGCATGAAAGTGGCACAGGTGCTGTATCAGGAGCTGGATATTGGTGCAGTCGCGATTACCGATCGAGAGAAATTGCTGGCCTTTACCGGAATTGGTGGCGACCACCATTTACCCGGCAAACCGATTTCTTCGACTTATACCTTAAAAGCGATTGAAACCGGTGAAGTGGTCTACGCTGATGGCAACGAAGTACCTTATCGTTGCTCTTTGCATCCGCAATGCAAACTGGGGTCGACGCTGGTCATTCCGTTGCGTGGTGAAAATCAGCGAGTGATGGGTACCATCAAATTGTATGAGGCCAAAAACCGTTTATTCAGTTCAATCAACCGCACGCTGGGCGAGGGGATTGCGCAACTGCTTTCGGCGCAGATCCTCGCCGGGCAATATGAGCGGCAAAAAGCGATGCTCACCCAGTCAGAGATCAAACTGCTTCACGCCCAGGTGAATCCCCATTTTTTGTTTAATGCGCTTAACACCATTAAAGCGGTGATCCGCCGCGACAGCGAACAGGCCAGCCAGCTGGTGCAGTATCTTTCTACTTTTTTCCGCAAAAACTTAAAGCGGCCTTCGGAGTTTGTTACTCTCGCCGACGAAATTGAACATGTGAACGCTTATCTGCAAATTGAAAAGGCGCGCTTCCAGTCGCGGTTGCAGGTCAACATTGCTATTCCGCAAGAATTATCCCAGCAGCAATTGCCCGCGTTTACCCTGCAACCGATAGTGGAAAACGCCATTAAACATGGGACATCACAACTGCTGGATACAGGGCGAGTGGCAATCAGCGCCCGACGTGAGGGGCAACATTTGATGCTGGAGATCGAAGACAATGCCGGTTTGTATCAACCGGTAACCAATGCCAGTGGGCTGGGGATGAATCTGGTGGATAAGCGTTTACGTGAACGGTTTGGCGATGACTATGGGATAAGCGTCGCCTGTGAGCCTGATAGTTACACCCGAATAACGTTACGACTACCATGGAGGGACGAGGCATGATTAAAGTCTTAATTGTCGATGATGAACCGCTTGCACGGGAGAACCTGCGCGTATTTTTGCAGGAGCAGAGCGATATTGAAATCGTTGGAGAGTGTTCAAACGCCGTAGAAGGGATCGGCGCGGTGCATAAACTGCGCCCGGATGTGCTGTTTCTCGATATCCAGATGCCGCGCATCAGTGGTCTGGAAATGGTGGGGATGCTCGACCCGGAACATCGCCCGTATATTGTTTTTCTCACCGCGTTTGACGAATACGCCATTAAAGCCTTTGAAGAACATGCCTTTGATTATCTGCTGAAGCCAATTGATGAAGCGCGACTGGAGAAAACGCTGGCGCGATTGCGTCAGGAGCGCAGCAAGCAGGATGTTTCGTTGTTACCGGAAAATCAACAGGCGCTGAAATTTATCCCTTGTACGGGGCATAGTCGGATTTATTTGCTGCAAATGAAAGATGTGGCATTTGTCAGCAGTCGGATGAGCGGTGTCTACGTTACCAGTCACGAAGGGAAAGAGGGCTTTACCGAACTGACATTACGTACCCTGGAAAGTCGTACACCACTACTGCGCTGCCATCGTCAGTATCTGGTTAACCTCGCGCATTTACAGGAGATCCGTCTGGAAGATAACGGCCAGGCCGAGTTGATTTTGCGTAATGGCTTAACCGTGCCGGTCAGCCGCCGTTATCTGAAAAGCTTAAAAGAGGCGATTGGCCTGTAAAAGACTGCTAAAATGGCTTTTTGCCTCATCAACACCTGAAGGCCTCATGCTAAGTAACGATATTCTGCGCAGCGTGCGCTACATTTTGAAAGCCAATAATAATGACCTGGTGCGTATTCTGGCGCTGGGTAATGTCGAAGCCACCGCGGAACAGATCGCCGTCTGGCTACGTAAAGAAGACGAAGAGGGTTTTCAGCGTTGTCCGGACATTGTTTTGTCTTCATTCCTCAATGGCCTGATTTATGAAAAACGCGGCAAGGATGAGTCTGCTCCGGCACTGGAGCCGGAACGTCGCATTAATAACAACATCGTGCTGAAAAAATTACGCATCGCGTTTTCGCTTAAAACCGATGACATTCTGGCAATCCTTACCGAACAGCAGTTCCGCGTTTCGATGCCGGAAATTACGGCGATGATGCGTGCACCGGATCATAAAAACTTCCGCGAATGCGGCGATCAATTTTTACGTTATTTTCTGCGTGGACTGGCAGCGCGCCAGCATGTGAAGAAAAGCTAAGACGGGTATGGCGGCCATGCGAAACATGGCCGCCGACAGATTATTTCACTTCTTTAAAACCAGCGGCTTTCATCACCAGTTCCATTTGCGCCATAGTGATACCTTTTTTGGCATCTTCAGCAGAAACGTTGATTCCTGAAATACCCTGCAGGGCTTTAAAATCCACTTTTTCCATATCAATAGTCACGTTTTCCTGCGCGTAGGTATCGGTATAGGTTAATTTTTCTTCAACACCCGCGATGTTTTTGTATTTAGCGCTTAACGGCTCAAGTGTCCTGGCGGCATCTTCTTTGGTGGTTGCACCAATGGAGGCAAATTGAATTTTGGTTTCAGAAGATTGCTTAAGCACCTTGTCACCTTTGTAGACATAGGTAATGGCAATTTCAGTGCCGTTCAGATTGGCGCTGAATTTCTTTGATTCTTCTTTGTCACCGCAGCCAGCAAGAGAGAAAACCAGAACAGATGCAACAACAAGGGAAAACAGCTTATTGAAAGCCTTCATGTAAAACTCCATTTTATTTAATCAAGGAACTGGTGACTCTCACCAGGGGCTATATAGGATATGCCTAATACTGTGGCGTGAGCAGTCCGGAACAGGAGTAGAACTCTTAATAAAAAGCACTATTTCATCCTTGTTGCTGAAGCATGGGGAATAATTGTTCGCAAAGCAAAACACCGTTATTCATTGCTTCTACCCGTGCCTCGCTTTCTGTATTACGAAATTGTCCCAACACATGTGCCAGCCGATAAAAACCCACCGCGGTGAGGTCATTCGCCAGCAACTCTGCCTGACCAATAGCACTCTGTTCCTGATAGCGCCAGCCGTTATGGAGCAGTTGAATAAGTAACGCCTGGCAGCGCATCAGCAACTGATGAGCGGTAGACGGCACAGGCAGAACGCTGGCAGAAGGTAGCGGTGCCACAGGCGCAGTTTCTGCGTCCAGCGCCCAGGCGCGGGTTTTTGTCATCATCACCCGTGGTTCCAGTGTCAATTGCCCCTCTACAAAACTGACAAAGCCAGAAACCAGGCTCACGGGGTCGTCTGTTTGTTGCAAAAGCGCCGCCATGCGTTCAACGGCAAAAGGAGAACAGGCAGATGCCGGAAGGGATAACGTCAGCACATTATCTTCCCCTTCGCCGCTGATTACCTGCGCATCCAGTGTCTGGCGGCTGCTATCCCAACCGAGCGAAATACACTCCGCGACCGGCAGAATAAATAAGTTATCGACCTGGTTGAGTGGTCGTATGCAGGCGGGGGGACGCTGGCGTAAATATTCCCGCAAAGCCACAATGCCCGGCTGGCGCAACGGCGCGCTCAACATTTGCCAGGCGTCTGGCGACAGTGGAACAACGCTACTCAAGCGGTTACGGGTCGCGAACAGCAGCTCGCCATCGGCACTGCGTTTTGCTGCTTGTGAAACAATTTGCCCACCTGCCAGTGCGCCAGCCTGAAAACTAAACAGCCGACGCGTCGCTGCCGGTGAGTTTTCCTGTTCGCTTCTCTGCCAACTACGCGAAAGATGCAAAATACTTCCTGTGTCGGGATCGGTAAACCAGATGCGTAAACCATACTGCTCAATATCCTGCCAGCAACGCATACCTAAAGACACCAGCCGCAGATGATCAAGTTTTGCTTCTCCGGCAATACCAGCGCCAACGACCGTGCGCCACGGCATGGGAGGAACTTCACCGATACTGTCGCGTCGCGCCATCTCTTGTACGCAATTTAATCGACTGTTTAATGCCGCAAGCTGACGTAAGCATTCTCCGGCATGGTAGTGGCTGGCACGGGCGTGGAAGGCATCAACACTGGCGCGCAATTGCCGTAGCGATTCACTCACCCATCGCCAGTTGCAGCGTTCCGCCGCTTGTTGCGCGCGACTGAAAGCGGCCTCGTAATGGATTGGCGGTTGACTTATCCCGCCCAGCCATAATGCCTGGCTTAATTGCTGAACATATTGACGACACGTTTTGCCTTCTTCGCTGGCAAACGGATCATCAGATGATGTGACGTGTTCACTGCGCATCTGCCAGATTAAATGAGTAAATTCCGCTTGCTGAGTTTTGGCCTCGACGAAGGCCTGCACAGCCAGTACCACATGTTCGCAAAGTGTGCCTTCAATGCAATCACAGCGTGCGAAGCGAATGCTGCTGCGGGAATAAAAACGCACATCGCTCATCGGTAATCGGGCAGAGGGAATTTCGCCAGGCGCACAGAACAACTCAATGGTGATGCCTTTAGCGACCAGCGCCTGCGCGCGTTTGCGGGTGGCATCGGGCAAGGTAGCCAGTTCTTTCAGCCAGATTGCCGAATCCCACTCTTCTTCTTTTTTTTCCGTAGGCTGGGCGGTGGCACAAAGTCGTTGATAACTTAACACCAGCATCACGCGATGACGGCACATGCCGCTGGCCCCGCAGGTGCACTGAGCCTCTTTCAGTGCCTGGCCGTTCGCCAGCTGGGTACGGACACCGTCACTGAACGTGGCGATTAAAGCGCCGTTCTCATGACTGATTTCCGGGACGTTGCCATTTTCCAGTTCCTTAAGGCTGCGCTTAACAAAACCGGCATTGCTTAACGCCGTCAGTGCCTGTGGTGTCAGTTCTAATAATTCCGGACGTAGTGAATTCATGACTGAAGATTCTCCGCAAGCCAGGAAGCCAGCTCGCCCGGTGTCATTGCGGCTATTTGTGCGCCGACATTAACCAGCGCCTGGGCCGTATCGTGGTCATAGCAAGGCGTTGCGGTGCTGTCGAGCGCTGCCAGCCCCAGCACTTTGATGCCGCTCTGGACACACTTTTTCACCTGATGCGTCAGCAATGATGATGACCCACCTTCATAAAAATCGCTCACGAGAATAATGACACTTTTTGCAGGTTGTTCAATAAGTTGCCGACCATACTCCACGGCACTGGCGATATTGGTCCCGCCGCCTAATTGCACTTTCATTAATAGCTCTACCGGATCGGCAACGTCGGCGGTGAGATCGACGACACTTGTGTCAAAAGCGACCAGATGGGTACGAATGCCGGGTAACTGCCATAAACAGGCCGCCATCACTGCGGAGTGGATCACCGAGTCCACCATTGATCCGCTTTGATCAACCAGTAGGACCAGTTGCCATTGTTCGCTATGGCGTTTAATGCGGCTGTTAAAGCGGGGGGATTCGATATACAACTTGCCGTGTTGCGGGTGCCAGTGTTGCAGGTTGGCGCGCAGAGTACTTTTGAAATCAAAGTTTCGCGCCAGTGAAATAAATGAGCGGCGACGGCGATCGCGTACTCCAGAAAAAGCCTGACGAACTTCCTTTGCCAGTCGCGCCATAATCTCTTCAACAACCTGGTGCACTATCCGGCGGGCGGCAGCCAGTACTTCGGGATTCATCAGATGTTTGGTGTGCAAAACGGCGCGTAGCAGGCTTTCAGAAGGCTGCATACGTTCCAGCACGTCGAGATTCGTCACCACATCTTCAATGCCGTAGCGCAGCACGGCATCGCTTTCCAGCCGCTCAATCACCTGTTGCGGAAACAGCGTGTGAATGCTGTTGATCCACTCAGGGGTGGTGAGATTTGAACGACCTAATCCACCGTAACGTTCACCACGCTGGAGCCGTTCAGGATCGCGCCCATACAGCCACTCCAGCGCGTGGTCTATCTGCCGGGCGTTGTCATCCAGCCCACAAAGCGTCGTTTCTGCCGCTTCGCCAAGAATTAATCGCCAGCGTTGTAGCTCACGGGTGGTCAGAAGATCGTTCAGTTCAGACATGGAAAACTCCCCAGTGTTGCAGCGATGCCAGTGCCTGCTGTTCGAGTTGTTGATGATGTGCAATGTCTTGTGGTGGACAATGCAACGGCATTTGCAGTGCCGAAACGGGAAGTTGCACCAGTTGATAATGCTCAAGCACCTGATGCGCCAGCGTCCCGCGTTCTCGAGGTGGTAGCCAGGCCATCGCCGCGCGTAAATCGGGCAGGGCATTGATAAAATCGGCATCACTCAGTTGATTTAAATGACTGCTGAAACCGGCGATAAATACCGGCTGACAGGCCAGTTGATGACGGGCTAATGCCAGCAAACCGTGCAGCGCCTCGCCGGATTGTGCCGGGGATAACTGCGCCAGCATCGTCAGCGCCGTTTCGGCACTGGCGTTGGGATGTTCCAGACGCATCAGTGCGCCAAGAGTCGCGCCGCGATCCAGCGCCGGGGCATGAATCGCCTGACTGCGGCGCTCCAGTAAGGCTACTGCCGCAGAAAGCGAAACGCCGGGTAAATTAACGCCGCTATGTAGATCGCGCAGGATATGGCAAAGCGCCTGCCAGCTATGTAGGTGAGTGTGAAACTCCTTTTCATCCGGTCTGCCGTTGGATTCACATAGCCACAGCGTGCGATCGATGGCCGCGCATAATGTCGTTTGTAATATCTGCGCGCCTTGCATACCGCTAATTTCATCCAGCCGCCATAAGGCATATAGCACTTCCAGCGCCTGGCCCATTTCGGCGAATTGATTTTCCTGGGCGATTAATAATGTGAGTTGTTCCAGTAATTGCTGACTGAAAGACGCCAGACCCGCTAACGCTGCCTGGCTAAGACATGTGGTGATACAGCCGATTCCACCCGCGTCCAGCATATCGGCTTCTAATTTATGGCGTGCGGCTTCCTGGAGTGTGGCGCCAAAGCATGCGGCTTCAATCAATGCCGCATGCTGGCTAAGTGGCCGGGTTAATTTCCAGCGTTCTTCACCGTTGCCTGCAAGTGACAGTGTACTTCCCTGCTGGCGCACAACCCCTGGGATCTCCAGTATTGCCAACCGATGTAACACCTGACTTTGCGCCAGTCCATCGGGGGTAAAGCGATTTAAGGTAAGCTCCGCCGGAAGAGAGATTCCGGTACGTTCCAGTTCGCAGGTGACATCTTTTGGCAGAGGCGGTTGTGACGTAGAAGGGGCAAGTTTACCGAATCCGTCACCCGCTAATGTGTCTATCAACGTTACCAGAATCGGATCGGTATCGGGATTAATGACTCCGCGGTAGCTCCACGGCAACGGCGCATTCAGGGCTTCTTTAATCAGCGAACCAGCTATGGCATCCAGCCAGTCAGTGCGTAGAGGTAGTGTATGGCCGCGCAACTGTGCCAGTGCCATAGCATGCAGATGAGCAGCAGCCATATCAGCGGTAGAAGCGGGCAATTTGTGCTGGCGCAAACGGGTAAGAACCGTTTTCAGCAGTTGTTCACCTGCCTGCTGTAAGCCACACTGCCAGCACCAGTTTTGCCAGACCGGGGCAGGCATTCCGGAAAGGTATCCTGCCAGCACATCAAGGCGCTTTTCACTGTAGGGTGTGAGATAACAACCAGTAACGGCATCTGCCAGCGAGGGCAATTCTGGCTTGTTAATTTCCTGCGGGCATTCGCGCCACATTTTTGCCAGTGCAGGAGCGTGCCAGCCGCCGCAGACGACTAACACGTCGCCATTGTTTTGCTGCATCGCCCATGTAATCCAGCGAGCCATAAAGGCTTCGCGCTGACGATTGAGCGCATCTCCGGGGGAATCGCTCCGCAGTTGAGCAAAATAGTGCGCCAGCGTAGAGGGTAATGCAGTTTGCTGGCTTTCATCTTCGAATAAGTGATCCCACAGGGTATCGCTGTTATCCATGCAGGTGGCACGCAGCAGTAAGGTCTGGCTGTCATCTTGCGTATCGGGTGATTCGTCTTCTTCTTCACTCTGCGCCCAGCAAGGCAAATCGATGAAGTAAGTTTGTGCCTGAATACGACGTGCGGCTTGTAGCGCCTGCCACTCCGGCGAAAATTCAGCAAATGGCGTCCAGGCACCACGCCCGGGGGCCGCACCGTCCTGATACTGGCAATAACTGTAAATAGCTACCGGAAGCTGGTGGGCTAAAAACAGTTCGTCCACCCGGTCATTAAAATCAGCCGGGCCTTCAATCAATACGTATCGTGGCCGCTGGCTTTCGATTAACAATTTCACCAGCCGGGCGCAGGCCGGGCTATGATGCCGGATGCCGACAATTAACGGCTCGCTCATGCATCTTTCCTCACGGCAGGCGGTGGCGAGCTTGATAATAAGCCTGCCAGTAAGCTTCTTTATGTGTAGCAACACGTTGTTCGAAGTAACGGCGCAGGCGCGCGCGATCTTCTTCGTAATCTTTGACGATGGTTCCGGCAATACAGTCCACCAGATCGGCTGGCTCACCTGCGCGATTCGCTAAAAACCAGGCGCGGACGCCCACCGCGTGGGCCACGTTCACGGCTTCAGCGGTGGACATAATCGCTGTTAGTGTATCCATTGACGTTTTCTTTTCGCCGTTGGCACGCAGATCGCGAAAGGTGCGCACCAGTAACTCCAGTACCGCGTCAGGCACTTTATGCGGAATGCCGCTATGGGCCAGCAAACGCGCCGAAGCACTGGCGACAAGCTCCAGCTCCTGGGCGAAATCCATAATCGGAAAGACAGTTTCAAAATCGAAACGACGCTTTAGCGCAGCACTCATTTCATTGACGCCGCGATCGCGGGTATTGGCAGTGGCAATAATATTAAAGCCTTCCCGTGCATAGAGCTGGCTGGCTTCACCAGTGAGTTCCGGCACCGTCATTACCCTGTCAGAAAGCATACCTAACAGACAGTCTTGTACTTCCAGCGGTGTACGCGTTATCTCTTCAAAACGGACAATTTTGCCGTCGCGCATTCCCTGGTAAAGCGGGGCAGGGACCAGCGCTTCCGTTGACGGACCATGGTTGATAAGCAGGGCGTAGTTCCAGCCGTACTTGATTTGATCTTCGGTGGTAGATGCGCCGCCCTGGATGGTTAACCCGGCATCGCCGCTAATAGCGGTTGCCAGTAATTCAGACAGGAGCGATTTTGCGGTGCCAGGTTCCCCCACCAACATCAAACCGCGCCCGGTAGCGAGAGTGACTAACATGCGTTCGACAGCGGAGGGACTGATCACGACTTTACGGCTAATATTTTGCGCGCTATCGCCAAGGATAAAAGCGCGGGCCGCAGGCAAACTTAACTGCCAACCGGGCGGGCAAGGTGCGTGATCATTTTGTTTTAATTTTGCCAGTTCATCGGCGTATAACACAGCGGCAGGCGGACGCTGCAGATGATTATTCTGCGGTGACATATATTCATCCCTGAAATGTATTAATGAAATAAACGATATTTTACGCGCAATAAATGTTTGCCGCATTAGTTGTTTGAGCGAAAAATATCTGGAAAGCAGATCACAGTAAATAAAAAAACCTGCTGGTGAGGCAGGTTCTTTTATTTACTACAATGACGCTAACTTGCTGATTGTGCAACATTTCGTACCAACGAATAAATTATAACCATATCCACACTCCATTGCAATTCAGTGAATGAGATTTATAATCCTGCCCGTTGGGAGGTTGTGCCGGATCGGACCAATTTTAAGTCCTGGCTGCTGGACGGGTGGTGCCGCAGGCGGTGCCCTGATCCGGAGAGCAACGTTTCGTACCAACATACGTAAACCAGTATCGACAGGCAGTGTAAGGGTAAGGTGCTGGTGTTGCGCTCCTTAATAAGGAGAGCGGATGGACACGCTGACACAAAAGTTAACCGTGCTCATTGCTGTACTGGAGCTATTAGTGGCTCTGTTACGGTTGATTGATTTGTTGAAGTAACGGGCAAATTGAAACGCATCTAAGGGGGAATACCGTTTCCCCCTTTAATAAAGCTTTACTCGCCATACTTCAAGTTGCATGTGCTGCGACTGCGTTCGTTCACCCCTGTCACTTACTTTAGTAAGCTCCTGGGGATTCACTCGCTTATCGCCTTCCTGCGACTTGAATTATCTAGAGTATATTATTCTATTTCTTGGTTGAATATATTCTGTAGTTCACAATTAAAAATTGCTATTACTGTTTCATGTGATTCACCTCGTAATTTCCGCTCATCAATAAAATCATCTCTTATATAAATCAACGCATCATTTATTAGCGAGTCGGCATCATTAAATGTTGGATGTAGCCGGAATCGTTCCAGTCGATAGACGGAACCTGTAAATAATTCAGAGAATTTATGGATCTCAAGTCTGAAGGAAAACGGATCTTCAGGAGCAGGAATCTCATAATCGTAAATAGCGACCAGCTCTTTTTGTACGATCATCGCTTTTCCCGGAGGTAAGTCGTGTCGATAACGGGCAGTTGCATCACTGCCCGCTGTGTTTTAATGGAAAATAACGTCGGGTGCGCTTAACGCTTCACTCAAATCAAACACATCAAGTTCGGCAAAAGTGACGGATTTATTGTCACGGTAAACCCGAAGAGAATGGAAGCTCATTAGCGCTTTGCTATCAACATTGTAGTGGTTAAAACCGGGTGAAAACTTAAGGACCAGCCGGTACGCACCTAAGTCATAGACAAATGCGTCCTCATAGCCTGACTCCCAGCCTTTGTATCGCATTCCCATAAGTTGCCCAACGGTAGCGGATTTACCTTCCCAGCGAGTCAGGCTGTTACTGGCTGACTCGTCAGGTGTGAGCAGCACCGTGCGCCGCGCCAACTGGCGAAAAGGCGGCATAATTTCGTAATCGGCAAAAAGCTGTGCAAATTCACTGCGCATTTCTGCTGCCATTTCTAACGGGTGGGCAATGCCAATCAGAGCATCGGCAGGCAGGTCAATTGGCTCATCTTGCTCATTGCAGAACTCCCCCTCTGCGGCCACACGAAAGGCGTTGAGTAAACGACGCGGTTCATTTGCCGGATAAACCCCCCATATTAATCGCTGGGTAACCAGGCGGGTAAAGGGATGATTAACAAACAGAGAATGAAAATCTGCAAGCGACCAGCGGCGGGTGATACGTAGGGCTGCTTCAAGACGTGGGAGCAGGTTTTTGCTCACCTGAGTGGCATCTTTTTTTAGCCCTTTTAGTCGGGCCAGTGCCTCGGGCGCTTTCAGTTGATCGTCATCGGCGCGCAACCGGGGAACACTTTTCTGGCGAACGTTTTGTTGATCGTAGATAACCGGGTTGAGGTTTTCATCAAAGCGAACGGTAAACTGCCGGAGACCAAAATCAAAACTCAACGCCTGCGGATCATCAAGGCCCAATGTTGGGACTAATCTGTCCGCTAACTCTTCCTGGCTTAGCCCGCGATTTTCTGCGACCACCTGAAGAAATTCCGCCGCGTTATCACGTAAGGAGCGGGATTTCGCCCGTTGGGATATATGGTGCAGCTGTATCAGCGCCATATCATTATTCATCAGGGTAAGGATGTTCAGTCCACTGACAGCACGGGCAGATTTGCCTTCTTGTGGCCAGGCGAGGATCTGTGTCGTCAGCTCCCGAGCCGTGCTTTCGTCACCAAAGAGACTTAACGCCAGAAATGCCCAGTTGTCTTTTGCGGGGGCACCAGCTTGTTGCCACGCGGTGAAAAGATCCCAGGCAAAAGCTGCCAGCGTTTGCGGCTGGCAAAACGTTTTCAGCTGTTCCAGTCCGCTATAAAAACGTCCGCCCTGGGTAAAGCGCAGCATTTCGCCGATAATTTCCAGAGCGTCATCGGTAACAGGCTGATTATTCTTGATAAGGCGCGGTCTGGACCACATTGCCGGATGCCAGAAATCAGGAGCTTTTGGAATACGTGCCGGGTAAATTTCTATTGGACCCAGTTTAAGTAATTGCTCCAGGGCAGGCCATACATCAGTACGCTGCCAGCGGTTTGCCACGGTTTGCAGTAATTCGCCATGCCCTTGTTCATACAGTAAACGCAGGGCAAGTAATGCAGCTTCGCTATTATCGCTGGGTTTTGTAAAGACAAGAGGGATAAGTGCAGTAGCCGTATGTTCCGGCCATTGTAAAATCCACTGGCGAGCCAGATCACGCTGCGCCGCGAAACGTCGCCAGACGCGGGCAACGGGCAGGGCCAGTTCTGTTGCGCCGAAATTTAAAATTAACGGAAATGTTTCTTTTGGATGATGTGAAAAAGCCAATAACAGGCCAGGTAATGTATCCAACCCGAGGATACTGAGAAAATAGTCCTCACCCGCGAACAGATGCTTTTTCTCATTGATACGCAGCCAGAAAGTCAAAGCCATCTCACGCGGCAACTGTGCCAATAAATACAGGTTCCAGACACTCTTTTCCGGACGATAACGTGAGTAGTTGTCATTTTCCCATATGTTAATTAACGCTTCTACGTGACCGCTGCGAAGCGCCTGTTCTGCTAATTGTGCTTCCGGGGAGTTCCAGCCATGCAGGATCTCTTCAACTCGCCCCTGGTAGTAATGCCACTGAACAATGAGTGAATTGCGTGCAGCATCCAGTTTTCCGGGGAGTATATAATTCAAAAACAGCCATACATCATCCCCAAAACCCAGTTCCTGTAGTACAACTCGACCACTTTTTCGTTCCATGCGTTCCGTAAAAGATCCCGTGCTGAAATAACGGGCAGACTCTGTGGCGGCAAGTCTCTCTCGTTCGCCTAGTTGCCAGTAAACTTGCGGAGTTAATTCGAGCGATGCCAAATCAAGACGTGGAGCTGTCATTTTTTTCTTACTACGCCACGGTGGTGAAACGAGGATTTCAGGCAGACAGCTATTATCGGTGCTATCAATAACCTGTTTTAGCGGTGCCGATAAATAACTATTCACCACTGCCTGGGCTTGTGTACTTAAGCACGGCATCACCTCTTCTGCCAGTTGTGGCTGCGATGCCATCAGCGTTTGTAACAGCGTATGCCAGTATTCATCACGTGCTTTTTGCTGTGCAGGCAGCTTTTGGTCTTCGATGATGGGATAACCAGGGCGCGCAGGGGGGGCTTTTAACGCCAGCAGTTCTGCCAGTGCGGCGAGCGTCGCATGGGGGAAGTTTTTACTGTATTTAGCCACACGTTGCAGGCTGGGTTTGTTTTTATCAGCCACCAGTAGCAAGGTGCGGATGACTTGCGGATGGTTAATTTGTACCAGCAGACTGCCGCAATCTTCTTTATGTGCATACATCGCGAGGCGCGGAACGGCTGCCAGTCCTTGTTCGCGCAAAAGGGCAGCGCAGGCCGTGTAACCGAAGTGGTTTTCATGCGACATGTAGCTGGCTTCTCGATCGCTAAATATATCCTGGCTCCAGTAACGTGCGAGTTCTTTCACCGCCTTAGAGTCATCAGCAACAACTTTTAACCACTCTTTTGAGCGAAAATGAGTTTGCGAACATTCAAGGCTTACCAGCTCGTTGGCGATTTCGGGTTTTTCCGGGAGGTTCAGCGCAATAAAAGGGCGGCGAACTTTGGTTATTCCTGGCAGTGCGGCAATGAGTTTGTCGGCGCAACGCTGCCAGCAGCTTTCCTCTGCCAGAGAGAGATGCTTACGCAATCGGAGATCGAATTCGTTATAGGTTTCTGAGCGATAACCATAGCCATAGTCCTCGTTCTGATATTGCAATGTTACTACCAGAGGATCACTCTCATAACACCGTACAATAAACTGGCGTGCAATCACCACCTCAGTTGCATATTCCAGCCCCTCTTGTTGGACGATTTCGTCGAGCAACTGTTGGCTATCATTTTGCGCGATACAGGCTAGCGTCGCCATTGTCCGGGCCGTGATTGAGGGTTTGTGTTCGCCGATCAAGTTGATGGCCTGCGTGATGGCGGACTGCCACTCCAGTGAAAAGTTTTCATAACGCCAGACAATGTTTTTTTTCTTCTCTGCTTTTTGTAGCAATTCATCACCCAGTGTCTGAATGATGTTTTCAGTGATAACAGGTACCGGTTCGCCTGGCCAATTGCGATGGCTGAGTGGTGTTTTGCCTTTTTTATATTTAAGTTCCAGTTGGGCGTTATCCGCCAGCCACGGTAATTCCTTGTCCATGCTCTTTCCTTATTCAAACAGGGCTTCAATATCGTTAATTAGCTCGCTGGCGGTGATGGTATCGAGTACGGAGAACTGCGCTTCCTGTGTTGAATTACTCCCCCAGCCATAGCTTTCTGCTTTGCCTTCCCATAGCCACAGCTTGCTTAAGATTTGCTCGGCACTCAGTTCGGCTGGCGACATGCCTACCGCAAAACCTTCATCGATTTCCATGATTAACGACCAGCGGCCCAGGGGGTTGATCATCCAGCCGATCCAGCCAGCATCCTGCGGGGTGCCCTTTATCCAGCCTTTATTCGCCAGCCCCATTACCCGACCACTCGGGCATTTTCTGCCTGTCCAGCGTGTCAGTTCGCTGGCGTTGCGCTCGGCTTCTGTCAGCGCGTAACTGTTACGATCAAGCTGGCGGAATGGTGGTAACAGTTCGTAGTCGGCAAAAAGCTGCCCGAAGGCGGCAGCATCCGTCGGTGATATTTCCAGAACGTGAGGAATACCAATAGAGATATCGCCTTCCGGCAGGGTGAAAAGATCATCGTCAGCGGTGCTGTAGCTGTTATCTTCCGCTACGCGAAAGCAAGCCAGTAGCTGGTTTTCGGCGCTATAAACGCCCCAAATCAGACGGCGGGTTAAGTGGCGGACCAGCGGATGCTCAACCAGGAAGAGCTGAAAGTTTTCCGGTGACCAGCGGCGACGCAGGCACATGGCGGATTCCAGCCTTGCTACCTGCTGGGCGGCGACGGTACGCGCATCTTTTTTCAGCAATTTGTAGCGGTTAACCGCATCGTTCGCCTGTGATTCATCATCGCTTTTGTTTGGTTTGGGCAGGTCTTTCAGACGACAGCCGGAAGCGTCACGCACAAACGGTTTTAAGGTTTCATCAAAGCTGACGGTGAACTGGCGTGGGCCGAAATCCAGCAGCAACGAACCGTTATCATCCAGACCGAGATCCGGTGCTAACCGATCTTCAAGCTCCGCTACCGTGAGTTCGCGGTTCTCGGCAATGTTGGCAATTTTTTCTTTCGCCCGCTCCTGTAATGCTTTGAATTTCAGTTTCTGGGCGATGCCGTTAAGCTGCATCAGGGCGATATCACTACCGATAGCAGCGAGAATATCCAACCCGACGGTGGCGCGTTTATGCTGGGATTCACCAGGCCAGGCGCGAATCAAAGGCGTCAGTTTGCGGGCGGTGTCATCGTTACCGAGAACGCCTAACGCAGTGAACGCCCAACTCTCTTTCGACGGCGCGCCAGCGGTCTGCCAGGCGGTAAACAGATCCCAGGCAAATTCAGCCAGTGAGTCGGTGGTACAGGCATCTTTCACCTGCAATAATCCCGGATACAGTGCCTCTTCCTGAGGGAAGCGGAGCATTTCACCGAGGTGGAGGAGTGCGCTATCAGGCAGTGATTGGGCGTTTGCTTTTAATAACGGGCGCGTCCAGAGCGATGGCTGATAAAAGGTCGGAAGAGTGGGGATTTTTGTCGGGTGATTATCTAAGGGATCGAGCGCAAGTAGAGCGTTCACCGCATCGGTTACTTCCGGCTGGTTATAACGCCGGGCGATTTCTTGCAGCAATGGCTGATGACCGTTTTCGGTAAGCATACGCAAGGCAGCACGGGCGTTGTCCTGTGCTTCACTGGCTTTGCCGAGCGCTGCAGGCAGCAGGCCGGTAATGGCGTGTTCCGGATATTTCAGCAGCCAGCTACTGGCGTCTTGTCGTAATGTTTTGAGTTTGTTGAAGGCGCGGGCGACGGCAGGAGCCAGTTCCGTTGCGGCAAAATAATTAGCAACCGCAAAACCTTCTTGAGGGTAGCGTGAAAACGAGTGTAGAAAACCACTCATACCTGCCAGTCGCAAATAAAGCATGACTGGTTTTATCGCGGTATGCGGCTCTTTGCTGAGAAATTCCCATAGCTTAATCGCTTTTTGCATAGGTAAAAAGGGAAGTGAGTTGAGATGCCACTCCCCCTGATACGGTGCATGGTGGGCTTTAAACATTTGGATGAGTGTAGCGAAGTCCTCACGTTCCCATGCGTCAATTGCCGAGTCAGAAGCGCCGATATATTTATATGTGTCAAAATCCCAGCGGCGATACCCCAGCGAGTAAAGGAAATTTTTAGCACCTTCACTTGGCTTATGCGGTTCCCAGTCCCAATGAGTTTGAAACTCTTTAGCTTCTGTGTCGGTTATTGTGCATATGGATTCGAGGTTGAGCGGTGCTAAATCCAGCACCGGAATCGGCGATTTTTTCTTTTTCGAAAGCCATGGTGGGGAGACTACTATGGCCGGCAGTAGATCGGCGCTGGCATGGTTTGAGGGCTGTGTCAGTTGTTGCTGACATGATTTCAGCACTGCAACTGCGGGTGTCGAAAGCCAGGGAATGACCTGTTCTGCTAGTGTCGGATGCGAGATAAGCATCGTCATTAGCATAATGCGCCAACTATTCTCTTCTTTTTGCACTAGAAGTTCCGCCAGTGCTGCCAGTGCTGCGTGTGGGAACGCAGCGCAGGCTTTCGTCATTCGATCGTGACAGCGTTTAGTATGCCCGGCTACACGTATAAGCAGTGTTAATGCGAACGGATGATTGATATGACGCAACACATCGGCGCAGTAGTCACTTGCGGCATAGGGAGCAAATCGGGGCAGGGCTGTAACACCTTGCTCCTGTAATACGGTGGCTGACCATATCGCACCACAATAGTAATCATCAAAAATGGCATATGGCTCGTGATATTTTTCTAATGAGGCAAGAATGTGCTCATCAGTCGCCACTATTTTTAGCCACTCAAGCGAGGGTAATTTCTTTTGCCCCAGTAGACGCTGGGAAATTTCATGTGCAATTTCTGGTTTTTCGGGTAATAACAAAGCAATTAATGGTTGCCGCCATTCTGGAATATGTGGAATTGCGGCAATAAGTTTTTGTGCACATTTTTGCCAGAGAGACTCTTCCGCCAGTGATAAATGTTTACGTAGGCGTAATTCAAAGCTGGAATATTGCTGCAAGTAATCAGGTGAAATGCCAGACGACAGGAAAACAATATTATTGTTGACATAATCCCATTCAATAGATATTTGTTGAAGATGTATTATTACATCAGTAGCATATTCCAGACCGCCTTCCTGAATAATCTGATCCATAACATCCTCACGCTCTTTATATCTTGTGCATTTCATTTCAAGTGCCGTGAGTACAGCCATTACGGGTGATGGTAGCTGTGTTGTTTTCAGGCCGTCGATCTGACTGATCGCCTGTGCGACGGTGTTTTGCCATTCTAAAGAACAGGCGCTGAAGTCAAATGTGGCTGTTTTATTATCCCGTTGCGATACACTACAGGCTAAGCGACGTAATTGGGTCAATTTGTCTGCTTGCTGAACAGGAGCTCCGGGAAAGCGGCGATGACTTAACGTGGTGTGTACAACTTCGGGCGGAAAAACGACAGCAATATCTTTCGCCAGCCATGGTAAAACAGCATCTGTATTTTTGTCAGCCGCACGGGTTTCTGCTACGAAAGAGGGTTGTTCCTGAATAATGGTGGATAAGTCCGCTACCTTGAGAGAGTCCGTTACCGTTTGGGAAGGTTGCAAAGAATTATCCTTCGCTTGCTCCACATATCCCTTCTTCACCTTCTCCGCAATCAGCTTCAGTTCCGCTTTTTCCGCCGCCGCAGCATCAGCAAAGCTTTTTACCTGGTTTTGCCCGTTAGTGCCGACTTTGCCCCAACTGATATGTAACTCGTTGCCTTGCTGCTCCACCGCCCAGAATTTATGTGATTTTTCGTCCTGATAGATAAAGTGTCTCATTCTGCATCCCTGTAATTTTATCCAGTTGAATGCAGATGCTACCAGTATTTATGCGGGTTAGAGAGAGACAAAATCGCAAGAGAACAACTTTAGGAATTTATAAAGAAAAGGCGCTGTCGATGCAGCGCCTTGAAGGGGGATTATTTCACCTGATGACCCGGTTTAGCACCGGCATCCGGGCTTAGCAGGAAGATATCTTTCCCGCCAGGACCAGCAGCCATTACCATGCCTTCGGAGATACCGAAGCGCATTTTACGTGGTGCCAGGTTAGCCACCATAATGGTGTGACGACCAATTAGTGCTTGCGGATCCGGGTAAGCAGAACGAATGCCGGAGAAGACATTGCGTTTTTCACCGCCGAGATCCAGCGTCAGGCGCAGCAGTTTGTCAGAACCTTCTACAAACTCTGCGTTTTCAATCAACGCCACGCGCAGGTCAACTTTGGCGAAGTCGTCAAAGGTGATGGTTTCCTGAATCGGATCATCTGCCAGTGGGCCAGTTACTGGCGCGGCAGCGGCTTTTACTTCCTCTTTTGATGCTTCCACGAGTGCTTCAACCTGTTTCATATCGATGCGGTTATACAGAGCCTTGAATGGATTCACTTTATGGCCCAACAGCGGTTGCTGGATACCATCCCAGGTCAGTTCTGTATTGAGGAATGCTTCTGCGCGCTCGGTCAGTTTCGGCAGTACCGGTTTCAGGTAAGTCATCAGCACGCGGAACAGGTTGATGCCCATCGAGCAAATTGCCTGCAGGTCGGCATCGCGGCCTTCCTGTTTCGCCACCACCCACGGAGCCTGTTCATCGACATAGCGGTTAGCCAGGTCAGCCAGCGCCATGATTTCACGGATAGCTTTACCAAATTCGCGGCTTTCCCACGCTTCACCAATCACTTCAGCGGCATCAGTGAAGGTTTTGTACAACTGCGGGTCAGCCAGCTCGCTTGCCAGCACACCGTCAAAACGCTTATTGATAAAGCCAGCGTTACGGGACGCCAGGTTAACCACTTTGTTCACGATATCGGCATTCACGCGCTGAACGAAATCTTCCAGGTTGAGATCGATATCATCAATGCGCGAAGACAGTTTGGCGGTGTAGTAGTAGCGCAGGCTGTCGGCGTCAAAATGATTCAGCCAGGTGCTGGCTTTAATAAAGGTGCCGCGAGACTTGGACATTTTCGCGCCGTTCACCGTCACATAGCCGTGAACAAACAGGTTGGTCGGCTTGCGGAAGTTGCTGCCTTCCAGCATGGCAGGCCAGAACAGGCTGTGGAAGTAAACGATATCTTTACCGATGAAGTGATACAGCTCGGCAGTGGAATCTTTCTTCCAGTATTTATCGAAGCTTACGCTGTCGCCGCGCTTGTCACACAGATTCTTGAAAGAGCCCATATAGCCAATCGGTGCGTCCAGCCAGACATAGAAATATTTGCCTGGCGCGTTCGGAATTTCAAAACCGAAATAAGGCGCGTCGCGGGAGATATCCCACTGTTGCAGGCCAGATTCAAACCACTCCTGCATTTTATTTGCCACCTGCTCCTGCAACGCACCGCTGCGGGTCCATGCCTGCAGCATTTCGCTGAAAGAGGGCAGATCAAAGAAGAAGTGTTCAGAATCACGCATTACCGGGGTAGCACCAGAAACCACCGATTTCGGCTCGATCAGTTCAGTCGGGCTGTAGGTCGCGCCGCAGACTTCGCAGTTATCGCCGTATTGATCCGGGGATTTACATTTCGGGCAGGTGCCTTTTACAAAACGGTCCGGCAGGAACATGCCTTTTTCCGGATCGTACAGCTGAGAGATGGTGCGGTTTTTAATAAAACCGTTTTCTTTCAGACGAGAGTAGATAAGTTCTGACAACTGGCGATTCTCTTCGCTGTGCGTCGAGTGATAGTTGTCATAGCTGATGTTAAAGCCTGCGAAATCAGTCTGATGTTCCTGACTCATTTCGCCAATCATCTGCTCCGGGGTGATACCAAGCTGCTGAGCTTTAAGCATGATCGGCGTGCCGTGGGCATCGTCGGCGCAGATGAAGTTGACCTCGTGGCCGCGCATTCGCTGGTAACGGACCCAGACATCAGCCTGGATGTGCTCCAGCATATGGCCGAGGTGGATTGAGCCGTTAGCGTACGGCAGTGCGCACGTCACCAGAATTTTCTTCGCGACTTGAGTCATAGTAGGCATTACTTCTTAATAGTGAAAAGGGCTTAGATAGTACCAAATGGGAAAATGTTAAGTAAGTACTTCTCTATATTCTTCAGGTAAACTATCAGCTGATGGTTTATCTATACAAAAAAGGAGTCGGGATGAACGAACAATCCCAGGCCAAATCACCAGAAGCCTTGCGCGCAATGGTCGCCGGGACACTGGCCAATTTTCAGCACCCAACCCTGAAGCATAACCTCACAACGCTGAAAGCGTTGCACCATGTCGCCTGGATGGACGACACGCTGCATGTGGAACTGGTTATGCCATTCGTCTGGCATAGCGCGTTCGAAGAGTTAAAAGAGCAATGTAGCGCCGAACTGCTGCGCATCACCGGAGCGAAAGCTATCGACTGGAAACTGTCGCATAACATAGCCACTCTGAAACGCGTGAAGAATCAGCCGGGAATTAACGGCGTGAAGAACATTATCGCGGTCAGTTCCGGTAAAGGTGGCGTGGGTAAATCCTCCACGGCGGTAAACCTGGCGTTGGCACTGGCGGCGGAAGGGGCGAAAGTCGGCATTCTGGACGCCGATATCTACGGCCCATCAATCCCTACCATGCTGGGCGCAGAAAATCAGCGTCCAACTTCGCCGGACGGTACCCATATGGCACCGATTATGTCTCATGGCCTGGCAACTAATTCAATTGGTTATCTGGTGACAGACGACAATGCGATGGTGTGGCGTGGCCCAATGGCGAGCAAGGCGTTAATGCAAATGTTGCAGGAAACCTTGTGGCCGGATCTCGACTATCTGGTGCTTGATATGCCGCCAGGTACCGGTGACATTCAATTGACACTGGCACAAAACATTCCAGTAACCGGTGCAGTCGTGGTCACCACCCCGCAGGACATCGCGTTGATCGATGCGAAAAAAGGCATTGTGATGTTCGAGAAAGTCGAAGTTCCGGTGCTCGGTATTGTAGAGAATATGAGTGTGCATATTTGCAGTAACTGTGGTCACCATGAGCCGATTTTCGGTACCGGTGGTGCAGAGAAACTGGCCGAGAAATACCACACACAGCTGCTGGGGCAGATGCCGTTACACATCTCCTTACGTGAGGATCTCGATAAAGGCACGCCAACGGTTATCAGCCGTCCTGATAGCGAATTTACCGCTATCTACCGCCAGTTGGCTGACCGCGTTGCAGCTCAGCTCTACTGGCAGGGTGAAGTCATTCCAGGCGAGATTTCCTTCCGCGCGGTCTAACGCGTATTAACCATTCTGATTATTCTTCATACACCGCAGAGATGTTACATTGATGCGGTGTATTTGTTTTTGCCGCATTAATGAACACTTATTTAATGCTGCGAATATTCTGCGGACCTTCGTCCGAAACTCTACAAAGTCGATTGATCGTACCGGCGATGCTTCATTATCATCCTTCGTGGCTGTGTAGTGGATGTACAGCTATAGTTTGTTATGCACTCATTCTTTCCAGGCATAACCTTTACTACAGGGATAACGTTCAATGAATAAGTACTGGCTGTCAGGAATTATTTTTCTTGCCTATGGATTGGCTTCTCCCGCGTTCTCTTCAGAAACTGCCACATTAACGATTAATGGTAGGATCAGTCCCCCAACATGCAGTATGGCTATGGTTAATGGTCAACCTCAACAGCATTGTGGTCAGTTAACGTATAATGTTGATACCCGTCATCAGGTTTCTTCGCCAGTTAAAGGTGTAACGACGGAAGTGATTGCTGCAGATAGCGATAGCAAACGTCGAATCGTGTTAAATCGCTACGATTAATTTGCCACCCTGGTTTTAATCGGATTTAGAAAGCTTAAATCATTTACATGAATGATTTAAGCTTTTTTATTGATATTAATAATACCATTTATAGAAATCCACATTAATTAATAGATTTGATAAATATTTAATGTGCTTAAGTATTTGTTGTGTTTATATTGCAATAGTTAATTTGCTTTAAATCAATAAAACAATGTGTTTACATTGCGGCAACTTTTTTGGTGTGAGAAATTTGTTTCCAAGAGATACAGACTCTTAACAACCAAAAATAGATTTTATTAAGGAGCATATTATGAAACGTTCAATTATTGCTGCCGCTGTTTTTTCTTCTTTTTTTATGAGCGCTGGGGTATTTGCCGCAGACGTTGATACCGGAACATTAACCATTAAAGGGAATATTGCAGAATCTCCGTGTAAATTCGAAGCAGGTGGCGATTCAGTAAGTATTAATATGCCAACTGTACCAACTACGGTCTTTGAAGGTAAAGCTAAATACTCGACCTATGATGGTGCAGTCGGTGTAACCAGCAGCATGTTAAAAATTAGCTGTCCGAAAGAAGTTGCTGGTGTAAAACTCTCGTTGATTACCAACGATAAAATAACCGGAAACGATAAGGCGATAGCCAGTAGCAACGATACCGTGGGTTATTATCTCTATTTAGGTGATAACAGCGATGTCCTGGATGTTTCTGCACCTTTCAACATCGAGAGTTATAAAACAGCGGACGGTCAATATGCCATTCCGTTTAAAGCAAAATACCTGAAACTGACAGATAACTCAGTGAATTCAGGTGATGTGTTATCTTCCCTGATTATGCGTGTGGCGCAGGATTAATAAATAAAATTGCAAGATTCTTCAGGTAATTAACATGGCCGCTATCTCCATGGCGGCCTTTTAATTTAAGAGGCATTAAGATGAAAGGATTATTAGCTTTACTCATTTCTTCTATGGTCCTTCCTGCACATGCCGGTATTGTTATCTACGGGACGCGTATTATTTACCCGGCAGAGCACAAAGAAGTGATGGTGCAGTTGATGAACCAGGGAAACCGTTCTTCGCTGATGCAGGCGTGGATTGATGATGGCGATACGTCATTACCACCAGAAAAAATTCAGGTTCCTTTCATGTTAACGCCACCAGTGGCAAAAATAGGGGCAAATTCCGGGCAGCAAGTAAAAATTAAAATTATGCCGAATAAACTACCCACTAATAAAGAGAGTATTTTTTATCTGAATGTTCTGGATATTCCACCAAATAGTCCAGAACAAGAAGGTAAGAATGCACTGAAGTTTGCGATGCAAAACAGAATTAAGTTGTTTTACCGGCCAGCGGGTATTGCTCCGGTAAATAAAGTGACCTTTAAAAAGTTACTGGTAAATCGCAGTGGCAATGGATTGGTGATAAAAAATGACTCAGCTAATTGGGTGACGATTTCGGATGTCAAAGCTAATAATGTCAAAGTCAATTATGAAACTATTATGATTGCCCCCTTAGAAAGTCAGAGTGTTAATGTCAAAAGTAATAATGCAAATAACTGGCATCTGACCATTATCGATGACCATGGCAATTATATTAGTGACAAAATTTAATTGCAGGAGCTGCCTATGTTGAGAATGACCCCACTTGCATCAGCAATCGTAGCGTTATTGATCGGCATTGAAGCTTATGCAGCTGAAGAAACCTTTGATACCCATTTCATGATAGGTGGAATGAAAGACCAGCAGGTTTCAAATATTCGTCTTGAAGATAGTCAGCCCTTGCCGGGGCAGTATGACATCGATATTTATGTCAATAAACAATGGCGTGGGAAATATGAGATCATTGTTAAAGACAACCCGCAAGAAACATGTTTATCAAGGGAAATGATCAAGCGGTTAGGCATTAATACCGATAGCTTTGCCAGCGGTAAGCAATGTTTAACATTTAAGCAACTTATTCAGGGCGGGAGCTATACCTGGGATATCGGAGTTTTTCGTCTCGATTTCAGTGTCCCGCAGGCCTGGGTGGAAGAGCTGGAAAGTGGCTATGTTCCACCAGAAAACTGGGAGCGGGGTATTAATGCGTTTTATACCTCTTATTATGTGAGTCAGTATTACAGCGATTATAAAGCGTCCGGTAATAGCAAGAGTACATATGTACGTTTTAACAGCGGGTTAAATTTACAGGAGTGGCAACTGCATTCTGATGCCAGTTTCAGTAAAACAAATAACAATCCAGGGGTGTGGAAAAGCAATACCCTGTATCTGGAACGTGGATTTGCCCAACTTCTCGGCACGCTTCGTGTGGGTGATATGTACACATCAAGCGATATTTTTGATTCTGTTCGCTTCAGCGGTGTGCGGTTGTTTCGTGATATGCAGATGTTGCCTAACTCGAAACAAAATTTTACGCCACGGGTGCAGGGGATTGCTCAGAGTAACGCGCTGGTAACTATTGAACAGAATGGTTTTGTGGTTTATCAGAAAGAGGTTCCTCCTGGCCCGTTTGCGATTACAGATTTGCAGTTGGCCGGTGGTGGAGCGGATCTTGATGTCAGCGTGAAAGAGGCGGACGGTTCGGTAACCACCTATCTGGTGCCTTATGCAGCGGTACCAAATATGCTGCAACCCGGCGTGTCGAAATATGATTTTGCGGCGGGTCGTAGCCATATTGAAGGGGCGAGCAAACAAAGTGATTTTGTCCAGGCGGGTCATCAGTATGGTTTTAATAACTTATTAACGCTGTATGGTGGCTCGATGGTCGCGAATAATTATTACGCGTTCACTTTGGGGACTGGCTGGAATACACGCATTGGTGCCATTTCCGTCGATGCCACGAAGTCACATAGTAAACAAGACAACGGCGATGTGTTTGACGGGCAAAGTTATCAAATTGCCTACAACAAATTTGTGAGCCAAACGTCGACACGTTTTGGTCTGGCGGCCTGGCGTTATTCGTCGCGTGATTATCGGACATTTAATGATCACGTATGGGCAAACAATAAAGATAATTATCGCCGTGATGAAAACGATATCTATGACATTGCCGATTATTACCAGAACGATTTTGGCCGTAAAAATAGCTTCTCTGCCAATATGAGTCAGTCATTGCCAGAAGGCTGGGGTTCTGTGTCCTTAAGTACGTTATGGCGAGATTACTGGGGGCGTAGCGGCAGCAGTAAGGATTATCAGTTGAGTTATTCCAACAACCTGCGAAGGATAAGCTATACCCTCGCGGCAAGCCATGCTTATGACGAGAATCATCATGAAGAGAAACGTTTTAATATTTTTATATCGATTCCCTTTGATTGGGGTGATGACGTTACGACGCCTCGTCGGCAAATATATATGTCTAACTCAACGACGTTTGATGATCAGGGGGTTGCCTCAAATAATACGGGATTATCAGGAACCGTTGGAAGCCGGGATCAGTTTAACTATGGGGTCAACCTGAGTTATCAGTATCAGGGAAATGAAACGACAGCTGGGGCGAATTTAACCTGGAACGCGCCGGTTGCGACAGTGAATGGCAGTTATAGTCAGTCGAGTGCTTATCGACAGGCTGGAGCCAGTGTTTCAGGGGGCATTGTCGCCTGGTCGGGTGGCGTTAATCTGGCAAACCGTCTTTCTGAAACGTTTGCTGTGATGAATGCGCCAGGAATTAAAGATGCTTATGTCAATGGGCAAAAATATCGCACAACAAACCGTAATGGAGTGGTGGTATACGACGGAATGACACCTTATCGGGAAAATTACCTGATGTTGGATGTGTCACAAAGCGATAGCGAAGCAGAATTACGTGGCAACCGTAAAATTGCCGCCCCTTATCGCGGCGCGGTTGTACTGGTTAATTTTGATACCGATCAGCGCAAGCCATGGTTTATAAAAGCGTTAAGAGCGGATGGGCAACCATTAACGTTTGGTTATGAAGTCAATGATATCCATGGTCATAATATTGGTGTTGTCGGCCAGGGAAGCCAGTTATTTATTCGCACCAATGAAGTACCGCCATCGGTTAATGTGGCAATTGATAAGCAACAAGGGCTTTCATGCACAATCACCTTCGGTAAAGAGATTGATGAAAGTAGAAATTATATTTGCCAGTAATAGTCAGGTGGTTCTATGGAAATTCGCATAATGCTATTTATAGTAATGATGATGGTTATGCCTGTGAGCTATGCGGCATGTTATAGTGAGTTATCTGTTCAGCACAATTTGGTTGTTCAGGGGGATTTTGCACTTACTCAAACACAAATGGCGACATATGAGCATAATTTTAATGATTCGTCATGCGTGAGTACAAATACTATCACACCTATGAGCCCGTCGGATATTATTGTTGGACTTTATAACGATACCATTAAATTAAATTTACATTTTGAATGGACCAATAAAAACAACATTACGTTGTCAAATAATCAGACCAGTTTCACCAGTGGTTATTCGGTGACGGTGACACCTGCGGCCAGTAATGCAAAAGTGAATGTTTCTGCGGGGGGCGGTGGTTCAGTGATGATTAATGGAGTTGCGACATTATCCAGTGCTTCATCATCGACACGCGGGAGTGCCGCAGTACAATTTCTACTGTGTTTATTAGGTGGTAAGTCATGGGATGCATGTGTAAATAGCTACAGAAATGCATTGGCACAAAATGCAGGTGTCTATTCCTTTAATCTGACATTGTCATACAACCCGATAACCACAACCTGCAAACCGGACGATTTATTAATTACGTTAGAGAGTATTCCCGTTTCACAATTACCAGCCACAGGTAACAAAACAACAATAAATAGTAAAAAAGGGGATATTATTCTGCGTTGTAAAAATTTATTAGGTCAACAAAATCAAACATCACGGAAAATGCAGGTGTATTTATCAAGTTCTGACTTGTTAACCAACAGCAACACGATCCTGAAAGGTGCGGAAGATAATGGCGTAGGATTTATTCTTGAAAGTAATGGTACGCCAGTCACACTTTTAAATATCACTAACAGCAGTAAAGGATATACAAATTTAAAAGAAATTGCGGCAAAGTCAAAACTTACAGATACAACGGTTTCAATTCCGATAACGGCCAGTTACTACGTCTACGATACAAACAAAGTTAAATCTGGCGCACTGGAGGCAACCGCATTAATCAACGTGAAATACGACTAATAACAAGCAAGACGAGCAAGTGGCTAATAATAAAAATATTAAGGTGTCTGCATTCCCCCCTCTCTCCGAGGGGGCTTTTTTTTAGCGATGATAAAAAATCTCACCGTCGTAGGCTTTAATGATTTTACCGTCGGTGTCGCTGATCAACACGTACGCGCCACCCATATAGGTCCAGTGCGTCCCGGCATCAGGCGCGGGCAGGTTACGTAACTGCCACTGCTTAATGTTGTACTCATCGGTGCGGTACATCTCTGGGACGGTGTCACCTGGTTTGAAATGCTTAAAGTCAGCAATGAAACTGCTTAACTCATACTTAGAAATTCCCGAGGTATTGGTCGAACCCGCGGTGGCTGGTGCGGCCCAGGCGGCACTGGTAACCAGCAAAAGCGCACCCAGCAACATCTTATTTTTAATGGTCATAAACTCTCCACTTTGGGGATCTGTAATATCAGTCGCATATCTTTCCTGCCATACAATATAACTGACAAGCGATATTTTGTTAGTGATCCCATGATTTCGTAAAAAGTGTAAATGAAAGGATGCCCTAAAAGCATCCTTAGCGAGCAGAGAGTCAGCGGAAATAGCTGATTTAAGAATCATCCTGGGCTGAAGATAACATGCAAGCCTAAAGGATTGAGTTATCGCATTATGCCCATGAAGCCATGTACGCCCATATACACACCAACTAAGCCAATCAACAGACTGGAAAAATAGGGAGCGCGTTTAGCGAGAGTGTTAAATCCGCTCCAGCGTTTTGCGACCTGCTGAACGCTGATTGCTGCGCCAACGCCTACGGTGACAAGCGTTAACGCCAGGCCGAGGCTGAAACTGACGACCAGTGTTGCGCCCAGTGTCAGGGCTTTCAACTGAATGCAAATCAACAGCACGGTAATTGCTGCCGGGCAGGGGATAAGGCCACCGGTTAAGCCAAATAGCAAAATTTGCCAGTTGGTGACCTCTCTACCATCAAAGCGTCGTTTAATGTCATTGGCATGGGCTCGTGCATGGGCATCCTGATACTCGCCATGTTCGTGATGGTGATGATGTCCATGGTCGTGGTGATCTTCGTGATCGTGGTGATGATGCTCATGATCATGCTCGTGCATATTCTCCAGCCAGTTGCGTTCGCCGCGCCAGGTACGCCAGAACATCCAGAACGCGGTGCTAATAATGATCACTGCGGAAATCAACTGGAGCCACGGTTCTGCTGATTGAGCAGTAAAGCGTTTGCTGATCACCATCCCGCCAAAGGCAATTAACCAGACCACTGCGGTATGCGAAATGGTTGCTGCCAGTCCGAGCATCACCGCCTGTTTAATGGTGCCTTTGATGGCGATGATAAACGCCGCCATCATCGTTTTTGAGTGCCCCGGTTCCAGGCCATGAAGCGCACCAAGTAAGATGGCGCTGGGGATGAAGAACCAGGCGTTTCCTTGCTGAAGAAGTGTTGTAAATTCGGTCATGATAATAATTCTTAGTATTAATTCGGCAATCTGATTCTACTCCCCCCCAGTACCTGATACTACCCCCCAGTAGATTAATAGTGCTATGATTTTTCATATTCTTGTTAACCAGGTGTTGCCATGTCTCATACAATCCGTGATAAACAGAAACTGAAAGCGCGTGCCAGTAAGATTCAGGGCCAGGTCGTGGCGCTCAAGAAAATGCTCGACGAGCCGCACGAATGCGCTGCAGTTTTACAACAGATTGCTGCTATCCGTGGCGCGGTGAACGGTCTGATGCGGGAAGTGATTAAAGGTCATCTGACGGAACACATCGTTCACCAGGGGGATGAGCTAAAACGTGAAGAAGATCTGGATGTCGTTCTGAAGGTGCTGGATTCATATATCAAATAATTTATTAACGCGATTGTAAAACTGCCGTTTTTCCTCGTTTACAACGCGTGCGCTGGACATTACCATCCTCCTTTGCGATTTATCATCGCAACCAAACGACTCGGGGTGCCCTTCTGCGTGAAGGCTGAGAAATACCCGTATCACCTGATCTGGATAATGCCAGCGTAGGGAAGTCACGGACCACCAGGTCATTGCTTCTTCACGTTATGGCAGGAGCAAACTATGCAAGTCGACCTGCTGAGTTCAGCGCAATCTGCGCACGCGTTACACCTTTTTCACCAACATTCCCCTCTTGTGCACTGTATGACCAACGATGTGGTGCAAACCTTTACTGCCAATACCTTGCTGGCGCTCGGTGCATCGCCAGCGATGGTTATCGAAACCGAAGAAGCCAGTCAGTTTGCGGCTATCGCCAGTGCGTTGCTGATTAACGTTGGCACACTGACGCAGCCACGAGCGCAAGCGATGAGTGCTGCCGTTGAGCAAGCAACACGATCACAAACGCCCTGGACGCTTGATCCGGTTGCGGTTGGTGCGCTCGATTATCGCCGCCGTTTTTGTGTGGAACTTCTGTCCCATAAGCCAACCGCCATACGTGGTAATGCTTCGGAAATCATGGCATTAGCTGGCGTTGCTAATGGTGGACGGGGAGTGGATACTACTGATGCCGCAGCTAACGCGATACCCGCTGCACAAACACTGGCACGGGAAACTGGCGCAATCGTCGTGGTCACTGGCGAGGTGGATTATGTTACCGATGGACATCGTATCGTTGGCATTCACGGTGGCGATCCGCTAATGACCAAAGTGGTAGGAACTGGCTGTGCATTATCGGCGGTTGTCGCTGCCTGTTGTGCGCTACCAGGCGATACGCTGGAAAATGTCGCATCTGCCTGTCACTGGATGAAACAAGCCGGAGAACGCGCAGTCGCCAGAAGCGAGGGGCCAGGTAGTTTTGTTCCACATTTCCTTGATGCGCTCTGGCAATTGACGCAGGAGGTGCAGGCATGAAACGAATTAACGCTCTGACGATTGCCGGTACTGATCCGAGTGGTGGTGCGGGGATTCAGGCCGATCTTAAAACCTTCTCGGCACTTGGCGCTTATGGTTGCTCAGTTATTACTGCACTAGTGGCGCAAAATACCCGTGGCGTACAGTCGGTGTATCGCATTGAGCCTGATTTTGTCGCCGCCCAGCTCGATTCGGTGTTCAGCGATGTGCGAATCGACACCACTAAAATCGGTATGTTGGCGGAAACCGATATTGTTGAAGCGGTGGCAGAACGGTTGCAACGTTATCAGATCCAAAACGTGGTACTCGACACCGTTATGCTGGCAAAAAGCGGCGACCCGCTGCTTTCACCTTCGGCAGTTGCCACGCTACGCAGTCGATTATTGCCACAGGTTTCATTAATAACACCAAACTTGCCCGAAGCAGCCGCCTTGCTCGACGCGCCACACGCGCGCACCGAACAGGAAATGCTGGAACAAGGGCGATCGCTGTTGGCGATGGGCTGTGGCGCAGTGCTAATGAAAGGTGGTCATCTGGATGATGAGCAAAGCCCGGACTGGCTGTTTACCCGCGAGGGTGAACAACGGTTTACCGCACAGCGCATTATGACCAAAAACACTCACGGCACTGGTTGTACGCTCTCTGCGGCGTTGGCTGCACTACGCCCGCGCCATACAAACTGGGCTGACACCGTACAGGAGGCAAAAAGCTGGCTTTCATCGGCATTAGCCCAGGCCGACACGCTGGAAGTTGGTCACGGTATTGGTCCGGTTCACCACTTCCACGCCTGGTGGTGAGCACCGTACTATAGCTGCTTTGGTTATTGTCAGCCTTTGGTGCTGACATTCAGGGATGAAACCAATGCAGTTGAGAATCACCAGTCGAAAAAAATTCACCGTTTTATTATGCGCTCTTGGGCTAATTTCCATCGTTGCAATTTATCCGCGTCAGACGGTGAATTTTTTCTACTCGACAGCAATTCAGATTAAAGACTACATCCACTTCTACGGTTATCGTCCGGTCAAATCTTTTGCTATTCGCATTCCTGCCAGTTACACCATTCACGGAATAGATGTTTCGCGCTGGCAGGAGCGGATCAACTGGCAGCGGGTGGCAAAAATGCGCGATAACGGTATTCGCTTACAATTTGCCTTTATTAAGGCGACGGAAGGCGAAAAGCTGGTGGACCCCTATTTTTCGCGTAACTGGCAACTAAGCCGCGAAAATGGCCTGCTGCGCGGGGCGTATCATTATTTTTCCCCGTCGGTATCTGCTTCAGTTCAGGCGAGATTATTTCTGCAAACGGTGGATTTCTCACAAGGCGATTTCCCTGCCGTGCTGGACGTAGAAGAACGGGGAAAATTATCGGCAAAAGAATTACGCAAGCGGGTAAGTCAGTGGCTAAAAATGGTCGAAAAACGTACGGGTAAAAAGCCAATTATTTACTCAGGAGCCGTTTTTTATCACACCAATCTGGCGGGCTATTTCAATGAATATCCGTGGTGGGTGGCTCACTATTATCAACGTCGCCCGGACAATGACGGCATGGCCTGGCGCTTCTGGCAGCATTCCGACCGTGGACAGGTCGATGGCATTAATGGTCCGGTGGATTTTAATGTGTTTAATGGCACGGTGGAGGAGTTGCAGGGATTCGTTGATGGGATTAAAGAAACGCCTTAAATATGAAGCAGTGATATACTCCCACCAGATTCCCCGGCAGGAAAAAGACAAATGGAACAAGCGCATACCCAGCTGATTGCCCAACTGAACGAGCGTATTTTAGCGGCGGATAACACGCCGCTTTATATTAAGTTTGCCGAAACGGTAAAAAATGCCGTGCGCAGCGGGGTGCTGGAGCATGGCAATATTTTGCCCGGTGAGCGTGATTTAAGTCAGTTAACCGGCGTTTCGCGCATTACGGTGCGCAAGGCGATGCAGTCGCTGGAAGAAGAGGGCGTGGTGACGCGTTCGCGTGGTTACGGCACGCAGATCAACAACATCTTCGAATACTCGCTGAAAGAAGCGCGGGGGTTTTCTCAGCAGGTGGTATTGCGCGGGAAAAAGCCCGATACGTTATGGGTTAACAAGCGTGTCGTGAAATGTCCCGAAGAAGTCGCGCAGCAGCTGGCGGTCGAAGCGGGAAGTGATGTCTTTTTGCTTAAGCGTATTCGCTATGTCGATGAAGAGGCGGTATCGATTGAGGAATCGTGGGTTCCGGCACATTTAATTCATGATGTTGATGCCATCGGGATTTCTCTTTATGACTACTTCCGCAGCCAGCACATTTACCCACAACGTACGCGTTCCCGCGTTAGCGCCCGGATGCCGGATGCCGAGTTTCAGTCACATATTCAGTTAGATAGCAAAATACCGGTGCTGGTGATCAAGCAAGTGGCGCTTGACCAACAGCAACGGCCTATTGAGTACAGCATCAGCCACTGTCGCAGCGATCTATACGTTTTTGTGTGCGAGGAGTAGTTCCTCGCGCGTTGGCGCACAATCACCGCCCCGATGCCCGACAACCCACGACGCCACTGCATTGCCCAGTAATACGGCATCCGCCAGTGGCAGACCAGAGGCCAGCCCGGCAAGTACGCCACCGGCATGACTGTCGCCCGCCCCAATGGTGTCTACAACTTGCGTTGGAAATGCCGGAATGCAGCCAGAAGCGTCGTTGCTGAAATACCATGCGCCCTCTTTATCGAGACGAACGATCAACGGCGCGGCAAATTTCTCCTGCCATTGCTTGCCTAGTGTTGTTATCTCTGCGGATAGAGCAAAACGTTCGGCGGCAATCTCAGCCTCTTGACGATTGAGTGACACTAAAGGTCGACAGGCCATGATCCGCGCCAGTAATGCATCCGGGATATCGCCAATACGTGGGCCAAAATCGATAAATGGCGTCACGTCTTGCAGCTCTTCCAGCCATTCCACTAACAATTCGCCGCAGGGCGAGGCCAGTTGATAACCGGAAAAATAGAGCAGGCTGCCAGGCGCAACGGTTAATCGCGCCAGCCACTGGCGATTCCACTGATTTTCCACGCCGCTGAACGACATAAAAGTGCGTTCGCCATCCGGCTCAACCAGCGCCAGACACCAGCCGTTATCACCTTCGGCGTTATCGATCAGGCTGATTAAGTCCTCTTTTGCCATGCGGTTGCGAATAATCTCCGCCCACACCCCCTGACCGAGCGGCAAGGCATTACCCGCTTCGATGCCGAGGCGCTTTAATGCCACGGCAATATTCAGGGCGCAGCCGCCAACGTTAACGCTCTGCTGTTTCAGTTCGATATCGCACCCACGCCAGGGGAGGGCATAAGCGTCGGCGATCACATCAATGACCGCCGCGCCAATCACCATAACTGGCTGACGCGAGGTTAATTCAGGCAGCAGCGTGTGTAATCGAGCGCCGCTCATATCGCCTCCCGTTGTTGGCGATACTTCGCCAGCGCCGTGGCATAGCGGTTGAAATCAAGCTGATTTACTGTATCCAGTTCCGCCTTTAACGCAGGATCGATAGTATTAACGCCATGCAACGCGCCGCAAATTGCCGTCGCCATAGCACCGATGGTGTCTGTGTCGCCGCCAAGGTTAGCGCACAGGACGGCGCAACGGTTCGGGTCGGTTTGTGCCAGTTCAACCAGCGCAATGGCGCACGGAACGGACTCAATAGTACTGGTACCTGCGCCAACGACCTGGTAAAGCTGTTCGCTGGCGGATTCGGTGCCGTCAGCATTGCGCACAATTTTCAGCGCAATCTCCAGACGTGCAGCCAGTGAGGCGCTGAAGGTAGTGATGCGTTTTTGTTGAGCATGTCGCGCAATTGAAGGCAGTGAATCAACAATTGCTGACCAGCTTTCTCCGTCAATGGCACGAGAAATCGCCCATGCGATGACTACCGCCCCCGCAACCGCCAGATCGGATTTATGTGTCGGGCTGGAGGCTAGCGCCACATCATCAATAAAGGAATCAACATCACGCGCCGGAAGCAAACAACCTAATGGCGAGATGCGCATCGCTGCGCCGTTGGTCACGCCGTTATTTTCCAGTTCAGCAACGGGTTTACCGTCGCGAATGGCGTTAAGCGCAATCTTCGAGGTCGGACCTAGTACGTTTTTGTTAAAGGCGTCGAAACGCAGCGCCCAGTCGAGAATATTACGCCCAATCAGATCCGGATCGATCTTGCCTTCACGTTCCAGTAACGCATCCGCCAGACACAGCGCCATCGAGGTATCGTCGGTGAATTCGGCGCGGTTAAAATAACAGGCTGCGTTATTCTCCTTTGGCCCAGGCAGAAAACGGTCAATCCAGCCAAAGTGTGCTTTGACGCGACTGCGCGGCCAAAGCTCGGAGGGCATCCCCATCGCATCCCCTAACGCCTGCCCATAAAGAGCACCGAGAATACGTTCTGTTTTCATTTAACTTCCCCTTGTGTCAACGCAATATCGCGATCATCGACCTTGATAGCCGTAATTTCGTTGTCGGATTCGCGGAAAAAAATCATGAACAGCACGGCGATAATGGCAATCATCACCGCGCCGAAAGTCCACATCCCGGCCCAGTTGAAAGTCAGTCCGTTTACCGGTTCCTGATAAGCGAACATCTTTTCCATCATCACACCGCCAAGACGATAGCCGAGCAAACTGCCGAAGCCCTGGCAGCAGAGCGTGATCAGCCCCTGCGCGGCGGTACGCATATGCACGGGAGCTTTTTTATCGACATAGATGTAAGCGGTAACGTAGTAAAAATCGTAACTTACGCCGTGCAGCAAAATACCGAGGAACAGTAACGCGTAGGTGAAATATTCATCCGCACTACCGTAAATAAAGAAGCCATAGCGGATCGCAGCGGTGACCAGACCAAGCAACAATACCTTTTTGATACCAAAGCGTTTAGTGAAAAACGGCAATGCCAGCATAAAGAAGATTTCAGAGAACTGGCCGAGCGTCATCCAGCCAGTGGCGTTTTTCATGCCAACTTCGGTCAGGTAACCGTTGGCAAAGATGTAATAGAACGCCAGTGGCATCGCAAACAGGAATGAACAGAAGAAAAAGACGAGGAAGTTCTTATCGCGCAGCAGGATCAGCGCATCCAGGCCGAGCATGACTTTAATATCCATTTTGCCGGTGCTTTTTGGTGGCGTGTCGGGCAGGAAAAATGCAAACACACCGAGCAGAGCAGAACTTCCGGCGGTAATCAGTAGCGGGATGTTCGTCGGTGAGATATCGGCATACCCCAGCATTTGCGGCAAGAATCCACATGCCAGACCAGAGGCAATCCAGCCGATAGTGCCCATCACACGAATGCGCGGGAAATCACGCTCCACATCCGGCACGTTGGCAAAAGCGATACTGTTAGTCAGCGCAATGGTCGGCATATAGGTTAGCGAGTAGGCCAGCAGTAACGGGAAGAACCCGGCAAAAGTGGTCTGTTGCGCAGCGAAATACATCAGCACCGCACCAGCGAACATCAATACCGCCAGCACTTTCTGCGCCGAGAAAAAGCGGTCAGTGATGGAGCCAACCAGAATCGGCGACAGGATCGCCGCAATGGCGGTACAGGCATACGACCAGCCAATTTCTCCGGCACTAAAACCGCTTTTACTTAACCACAACCACAATGGCACAAACCACGCGCCCCAGATAAACCATTCAACAAACATCATGAACGACAGCTTTGCTGTTGTTTTCATCTTTTAATTCCTTCATGACAGGTAATGTAAGGTACGCGATGACAATACCACTTAGTAATACCTTTTAAATACCTTTGCGGTGAAAACTTGACCGCGGTAACATTTTTTCTGATGAATCGAGCCAACAGAAAACGCTGAAAAAACATCCAAAAGATGGAAAAACTCGCCCGTAACGACCAGGATTATGATTGCCCGCAAAAGGCGGGCCAGGACAATCCATAGCCGATATCCAATCGGAATTTACGGGAGCATAGTAATGACAGATATTGCGCAGTTGCTTGGCAAAGACGCCGACAACCTTTTACAGCACCGTTGTATGACTATTCCTTCTGACCAGCTTTATCTCCCCGGACATGACTACGTAGACCGCGTGATGATTGACAATAATCGCCCGCCAGCGGTGTTACGTAATATGCAGACGTTGTACAACACCGGGCGTCTGGCTGGCACAGGATATCTTTCTATTCTGCCCGTTGACCAGGGCGTTGAGCACTCTGCCGGAGCTTCATTTGCCGCTAACCCGCTCTACTTTGACCCGAAAAACATTGTTGAACTGGCGATCGAAGCGGGCTGTAACTGTGTGGCGTCAACTTACGGCGTGCTGGCGTCGGTATCGCGGCGTTACGCGCATCGCATTCCATTCCTCGTCAAACTTAATCACAACGAGACGCTAAGTTACCCGAATACCTACGATCAAACGCTGTATGCCAGCGTGGAGCAGGCGTTCAATATGGGCGCGGTGGCGGTTGGGGCGACTATCTATTTTGGCTCGGAAGAGTCACGTCGCCAGATTGAAGAAATTTCTGCGGCTTTTGAACGTGCGCACGAGCTGGGCATGGTGACAGTGCTGTGGGCCTATTTGCGTAACTCCGCCTTTAAGAAAGATGGCGTTGATTACCATGTTTCCGCCGACCTGACTGGTCAGGCGAACCATCTGGCGGCAACCATAGGTGCAGATATCGTCAAACAAAAAATGGCGGAAAATAACGGCGGCTATAAAGCGATTAATTACGGTTATACCGACGATCGAGTCTACAGCAAACTGACCAGTGAAAACCCGATTGACCTGGTGCGTTATCAGTTAGCTAACTGCTATATGGGCCGGGCCGGGTTGATAAACTCCGGCGGTGCTGCAGGCGGTGAAACTGACCTCAGCGATGCAGTGCGTACTGCGGTTATCAACAAACGCGCAGGCGGAATGGGGCTGATTCTTGGACGTAAGGCGTTCAAGAAATCGATGGCTGACGGCGTGAAACTGATTAACGCCGTGCAGGACGTTTATCTCGATAGCAAAATTACTATCGCCTGATGCGCCTCATACGAACAGCACCACCCCGTAGGACGGAAAAGGCGTTTACGTTGCATCCGGCATAAAAACACGCGCACTTCGTTACGGCTTCCCCCGGGAGGCCGTTTTTTTTGCCTGTCATTCTGATTAATTTTCACATTGTCGTTTTTGTGATCGTTATCTCGACATTTGAAAACAAATAATTTCATTATGTTTTGAAATCGAAAACAAACGACAGGATATGAAAATGTACGTGGTATCGACAAAGCAGATGCTGAACAACGCGCAGCGCGGCGGTTATGCGGTTCCGGCATTCAATATTCACAATCTCGAAACGATGCAAGTGGTGGTGGAAACCGCTGCCAGCATGCATGCGCCGGTCATCATCGCCGGAACGCCCGGCACATTTACTCATGCCGGTACAGAAAATCTGATGGCGCTGGTCAGCGCGATGGCGAAGCAATATCACCATCCACTGGCGATTCATCTCGACCATCACACGAAATTTGACGATATCGCTCAGAAGGTTCGTTCTGGCGTGCGCTCAGTCATGATTGACGCCTCGCATTTGCCTTTTGCGCAAAATATTTCACGGGTCAAAGAGGTGGTGGATTTTTGCCATCGCTTTGATGTCAGCGTCGAAGCGGAGCTGGGGCAACTTGGCGGCCAGGAAGATGATGTGCAAGTCAATGAAGCCGATGCTTTTTATACCAACCCCGTTCAGGCGCGTGAATTTGCCGAGGCAACCGGGATTGATTCCCTGGCGGTCGCCATCGGCACGGCTCACGGTATGTATGCCAGAGCACCGGCGCTTGATTTTTCTCGACTGGAGAACATTCGCCAGTGGGTGAATTTACCGCTGGTGCTGCATGGCGCGTCAGGATTATCGACTAAGGATATTCAGCAAACCATCAAACTGGGGATATGCAAAATCAACGTTGCAACGGAGCTGAAAAATGCCTTCTCGCAGGCGTTAAAAAATTACCTGACCGAGCACCCCGAAGCGACTGATCCCCGTGATTATTTGCAGTCGGCTAAATCTGCAATGCGCGATGTGGTGAGCAAAGTGATTGCCGATTGTGGCTGCGAGGGCAGGGCATAACGCACCTGCCATTTAACAAGGAAAAAACATGAAAACGTTAATTGCCCGGCATAAAGCTGGTGAACATATTGGCATATGTTCAGTCTGTTCTGCACATCCGTTGGTTATCGAAGCGGCGCTGGCATTTGATCGCAACAGCACGCGTAAAGTGCTGATTGAAGCAACGTCAAACCAGGTCAATCAATTTGGCGGTTATACCGGAATGACACCGGCAGACTTTCGCGAATTTGTTTTTGCGATTGCCGATAAAGTCGGATTTGCTCGTGAGCGTATTATTCTCGGCGGCGACCATCTGGGACCAAACTGCTGGCAGCAAGAAAATGCGGATGCGGCGATGGAAAAATCCGTCGAGCTGGTAAAGGCATATGTTCGTGCCGGCTTCAGTAAAATTCATCTTGATGCGTCAATGTCCTGCGCTGACGATTCCATACCGTTAGCGCCAGAAACGGTTGCTGAACGTGCCGCTGTGCTTTGTCTGGCGGCGGAAAGTGTGGCGACTGATTGCCAGCGTGAGCAACTGAACTATGTCATTGGCACTGAAGTTCCGGTTCCGGGCGGTGAGGCCAGCGCCATTCAGTCAGTACACATCACCCAGGTTGAAGATGCCGCCAATACTTTACGCACGCATCAAAAGGCCTTTATTGCCCGTGGTCTGGCAGAGGCGTTAACACGCGTGATTGCCATCGTGGTGCAGCCGGGTGTGGAATTTGACCATAGCAATATTATTCATTATCAGGCGCAAGAAGCTCAGGCGTTGGCGCAATGGATAGAAAAAACCAAAATGGTTTATGAAGCGCATTCCACCGATTACCAGACTCAGACGGCCTATCGGGAATTAGTTCGCGATCATTTTGCAATTTTGAAAGTCGGTCCGGCATTAACCTTTGCTTTACGTGAGGCGATATTTGCGCTGGCACAAATTGAGCAGGAACTTATCGCACCCGAAAATCGTAGCCGTTGTCTGGCGGTAATTGAAGAAGTGATGCTCGACGAACCGCAATACTGGAAAAAATATTATCGCACGGGTTTTAACGATTCATTACTGGGTATTCGTTACAGCCTGTCGGATCGTATTCGTTATTACTGGCCGCATAGCCGGATTAAAAATAGCGTCGAAACGATGATGGTGAATCTGGAAGGCGTGGACATCCCACTGGGCATGATTAGTCAGTATCTTCCGAAACAATTTGAACGCATTCAGTCCGGGGAATTATCAGCAATACCGCATCAGCTTATTATGGATAAAATTTATGATGTTTTGCGCGCCTATCGCTACGGCTGTGCGGAATAAGGACGGTATATGACTAACCTGTTTGTTCGTAGCGGAATTTCTTTTGTCGATCGTAGCGAAGTTTTAACCCATATCGGTAATGAGATGCTCGCGAAAGGTGTGGTTCATGATACCTGGCCACAGGCATTAATTACCAGAGAAGCAGAATTCCCTACCGGGATAATGCTTGAGCAGCACGCCATTGCAATACCGCATTGTGAGGCGATTCATGCTAAGTCGTCAGCCATTTATCTGTTAAGGCCAACAAATAAAGTTCATTTTCAGCAAGCGGATGATGATAACGACGTGGCGGTATCGTTGGTTATTGCGTTGATTGTGGAAAATCCGCAGCAGCAATTGAAACTTTTACGCTGTTTATTTGGCAAGTTACAACAGCCCGATATCGTCGAGACACTAATCACTCTTCCTGAAACCCAGTTAAAGGAATACTTCACAAAGTATGTTTTAGATTCAGACGAATAAATCCCTCTGTAACAATAAAAAGGACTATTTATGAAACGCAAAATTATTGTCGCTTGCGGAGGCGCGGTTGCGACCTCTACGATGGCGGCGGAAGAAATTAAAGAGTTGTGTCAGAGTCATAATATTCCTGTTGAATTAATCCAGTGTCGGGTTAATGAAATAGAAACCTATATGGATGGCGTGCATTTGATATGCACCACTGCCAGGGTGGATCGTAGTTTTGGCAATATTCCGTTAGTTCACGGCATGCCTTTTGTTTCTGGTGTCGGTATCGAAGCATTACAAAATAAAATTCTGACTATCTTACAGGGGTGACCTATGTTTTCAGAAGTCATGCGTTATATTCTCGACCTCGGCCCTACGGTGATGCTGCCGATTGTCATCATTATGTTTTCTAAAATATTAGGCATGAAGGCAGGCGATTGCTTTAAAGCAGGTCTGCATATCGGGATTGGCTTTGTTGGCATTGGCCTTGTGATTGGCTTAATGCTGGATTCCATTGGCCCGGCGGCGAAAGCGATGGCGGAAAATTTCGACCTGAATCTGCATGTGGTCGATGTCGGCTGGCCGGGCTCTTCACCCATGACCTGGGCGTCGCAAATTGCGCTGGTGGCGATTCCGATTGCGATTCTGGTTAACGTGGCGATGTTACTGACCCGTATGACGCGGGTGGTAAATGTTGATATCTGGAATATCTGGCATATGACCTTCACCGGCGCGTTGCTGCATCTGGCAACCGGTTCATGGATGATAGGGATGGCGGGTGTGGTAATTCACGCGGCGTTTGTTTATAAGCTCGGCGACTGGTTTGCCCGCGATACCCGAAATTTCTTTGAGCTGGAAGGCATTGCTATTCCGCACGGTACGTCGGCGTATATGGGACCAATTGCTGTGCTGGTCGATGCTATCATCGAGAAAATCCCAGGCGTTAACCGAATTAAATTTAGTGCCGACGATATTCAGCGCAAATTTGGTCCGTTTGGCGAGCCTGTCACCGTGGGTTTTGTGATGGGGCTGATTATCGGCATCCTCGCGGGTTACGATGTCAAAGGTGTATTGCAGCTGGCGGTAAAAACGGCGGCGGTTATGCTGCTGATGCCACGGGTGATTAAACCCATCATGGATGGTTTAACGCCCATCGCTAAGCAGGCCCGTAGTCGTTTACAGGCGAAGTTCGGCGGTCAGGAGTTCCTGATTGGCCTGGATCCCGCATTACTGCTGGGGCATACGGCGGTGGTATCGGCAAGCCTGATTTTTATCCCGCTCACCATTTTAATTGCTGTTTGTGTTCCGGGTAATCAGGTGCTGCCGTTTGGCGATCTTGCAACTATCGGCTTCTTCGTGGCGATGGCGGTCGCGGTGCATCGTGGAAATCTGTTCCGCACCTTAATCTCGGGTGTCATCATTATGAGCATCACCCTGTGGATCGCGACGCAAACTATTGGTTTGCACACCCAACTGGCGGCTAATGCTGGGGCGTTAAAAGCCGGGGGGATGGTGGCTTCAATGGATCAGGGCGGTTCTCCCATTACCTGGTTACTGATTCAGGTTTTCTCCCCGCAAAATATTCCCGGTTTCATTATTATCGGCGCAATTTATCTGACCGGTATTTTCATGACCTGGCGTAGAGCGCGTGGTTTTATTAAACAAGAGAAAGCCGTTCTCGCAGAATAATTTTTACCTGAGGGGGTGGTAATCCCCCTTAACAATCAGGAGTTTTTATGAAATCAGTGGTGAATGATACTGATGGTATCGTGCGCGTTGCAGAAAGCGTCATTCCTGAAATTAAACATCAGGATGAGGTGCGGGTAAAAATTGCCAGCTCGGGCTTATGTGGTTCCGATTTACCCAGGATATTTAAAAATGGTGCACATTATTATCCAATAACGTTAGGCCATGAATTTAGCGGCTATATTGATGCGGTGGGATCCGGTGTTGATGATTTACACCCCGGCGATGCGGTTGCCTGTGTGCCGTTATTACCCTGTTTTACTTGTCCAGAGTGTCTGAAAGGGTTTTATTCCCAGTGCGCAAAATATGATTTTATTGGCTCACGGCGTGATGGTGGATTTGCCGAATATATTGTCGTTAAGCGAAACAATGTCTTTGCACTACCTGCGGATATGCCTATTGAGGATGGGGCTTTTATTGAACCGATTACCGTTGGCCTGCATGCGTTCCATTTAGCGCAAGGATGTGAGAATAAAAACGTTATTATTATTGGTGCCGGAACCATTGGCCTGCTGGCAATTCAGTGCGCTGTCGCGCTGGGAGCAAAGAGTGTGACGGCTATCGACATTAGCTCAGAAAAACTGGCACTGGCAAAATCTTTCGGTGCGATGCAAACATTTAACAGCCTTGAAATGAGCGCGCCGCAAATGCAGGGCGTTTTACGCGAGCTGCGCTTTAATCAGCTTATCCTCGAGGCGGCTGGCGTCCCGCAAACCGTCGAACTGGCGGTAGAGATTGCCGGGCCTCATGCCCAGCTGGCGCTGGTGGGCACGTTGCATCAGGATCTGCATTTAACATCGGCAACGTTTGGCAAAATATTGCGTAAAGAGCTGACGGTTATCGGCAGTTGGATGAACTACTCCAGCCCTTGGCCGGGGCAGGAGTGGGAAACGGCGAGTCGGTTGCTGACAGAACGTAAGTTAAGCCTGGAGCCATTAATCGCTCACCGTGGAAGCTTTGAAAGCTTCGCCCAGGCGGTGCGTGACATCGCTCGTAATGCCATGCCGGGCAAAGTGTTGCTCATTCCCTGAAACCTCGGGCCAGTGAGATGCTGGCCCGGTATTGTGCAAAACAGATCATTCACCAATGGTCCCCCTTCGTTTACACTAGCCACAATTGAATATGGGTAAATGACGATGAATTCATTCGAGCGAAGGAATAAGATCATCCAATTAGTGAATGAACAGGGAACCGTGCTTGTTCAGGATCTGGCGGGAGTATTTGCTGCCTCGGAAGCGACAATCCGTGCCGATTTGCGCTTTCTCGAACAAAAAGGCGTGGTTACGCGCTTTCATGGCGGTGCGGCGAAAATAATGTCCGGTAATAGTGAAACCGAGACCCAGGAAGTCGGGTTTAAAGAGCGATTTCAGCTCGCCAGCGCGCCAAAAAACAGAATAGCGCAGGCGGCAGTCAAAATGATCCACGAAGGGATGACCGTTATTCTCGACAGCGGAAGTACGACAATGCTTATCGCCGAAGGATTAATGACCGCCAAAAATATCACGGTGATTACCAACAGTCTCCCGGCAGCATTTGCCCTTTCCGAAAATAAAGACATTACTCTGGTCGTCTGCGGTGGCACGGTCCGCCATAAAACGCGCTCGATGCATGGCTCCATTGCTGAGCGTTCATTGCAGGATATTAATGCCGATTTAATGTTTGTCGGTGCTGATGGTATTGATGCGGTTAATGGTATTACGACCTTTAATGAAGGCTATTCGATTAGCGGGGCGATGGTCACAGCCGCAAATAAAGTGATTGCCGTTCTCGATTCATCGAAATTTAATCGTCGCGGTTTTAATCAGGTACTGCCAATCGAAAAAATTGACATTATTATTACCGATGATGCTGTGTCTGAGGTGGATAAACTGGCATTGCAGAAGACACGGGTAAAATTAATTACGGTGTAGTATTGTTCTGTATGCCGGATAAGGTGTTTACACCGCATCCGGCATTACGGATTCTCCCTGGTTCAACAGAGAATAGTTTGATTAACGCAATAATGGACAATCTGGTGGTAATCGACAACGCAACGCCGCCGGAAGTATTTCAATATGGAAGTTTTGCCCACTCAACGGTTCGCCATCAAGATTAAAAGTGATTTCGTGTGGGGCTTGTATATCGAACCACGCCGAAGCACCTTCGATAATATTCGGGTTATCTTCGTCAGATTTTAAGGTTGATACGAGAGCCGGAAGAATTTCATCGCCGGTGAAAATGCGCAGTTGCAGTAAGCCGTCGTTAATTAATGCGTTCGGGCACAATTGCTGACCGCCACCGGCCTGACGCCCGTTACCAATACCAATGACCAGGGCGTCACCTTGCCAGTGAAAGTTTTCACCGCGGATTTCACAACGGTCCGGTTGCAGAGTATCCATGCGCATTAAGCCATGAATGATGTAAGAGACGCCACCCAGCGCGGCTTTTAATTTTTCCGGCGTTTCTGTGGTAATACGCGTCCCAAATCCGCCTGTCGCCATATTAATAAAACAGGTTTGTTTGTTGACCTGCGCCATATCTATCGCAATGGCGTTACCGGCAATTGCCAGTTTCAGCGCCTTATCCAGTGCCTCAGGAATCCCTACACTGGTGGCAAAATCATTGGCGGTTCCTAATGGCAGAATTCCCAGCGCGGGTATGTCATCCCCCTCACACTGAATCAACGCCGTAGAAACTTCATTAATGGTGCCATCGCCACCACCGGCAATCACCGTTGCGACGCCCAACTTCCGGGCCTCCTCTACATATCGTGCGGCATCGCCTTTCTCCCAGGTGACCCGCACATGGATCGTCATTCCTTCCTCACGCAACCGCATAATTGCTTCGCGCAAGGGTAGATTGTCAGTACTTTTGCCATTAAGAATCAGTAAGCTGGCGGGAAATTCTGCCATGATCGTATGTGCCTTTATGATTGGTCTGTAGATAGTGTAGAGCAGAAAAGAAAAGGTAGAGTCAGAACAGGATGAAAGTCGGAGGATAAAAAGTCAGTTCAAGTATGGAAGATTCAGTGGTTACCACCAGGAGCTTGCAATGGGGACAGCGAATACTAACGGCAGCCACCGATAAATTTCAAAAAAGAGCATATACCTAATATTCAACTAAACAGTGGCATCTTCAATATACTATTAAAAATATATTAACCCCCCCATGGGGTTACCCGGAAGGGCATCCGTGTATGTAATTCCTACTTATGTAGGAAATGTTGTACAGAACATTTATTATAATCCTATTCAATTATAATAATCATGCCATTATTATATTTAAACACCAGAGCGTGTCGTTGGTATTTAATGGGGGAAGGTAAGATGAAAAAGATAGCTGCTATATCATTAATTAGTGTTTTTCTTATGTCTGGGTGTGCTGTACATAATGATGAGACAAGTATCGGTAAGTTTGGTCTTGCATATAAAAGTAATATTCAGCGTAAACTCGATAACCAATACTACACCGAAGCCGAAGCTTCTTTAGCCAGGGGTAGAATATCTGGTGCAGAAAATATAGTAAAAAATGATGCAGTTCATTTCTGTGTTACTCAGGGCAAAAAAATGCAGATAGTTAAATTGAAGACAGAAGGTGCAGGATTACATGGCGTCGCTCGTCTGACATTCAAATGTGGAGAGTGAGAATATTTTTTGGTAAGCGTCAAACATGCGCGTTCTGGCTGTGCGTAACCGGAACCTGTGCGAGCACGATGCCAATAAGTGAAAGGCATCGTGCTATGAAGGGAGATTCTATCGATGTGGTCAATGGAAGACGGTTACCAGGATACGGCTTATGCATAAAAAATAAGCCCGTGTAAGGGAGATTACACAGGCTAAGGAGGTGGTTCCTGGTACAGCTAGCATTTTATGGGTTATGTTTTTCAGCGAAACGGATGATAACCTTAATAAATGCAGCTGTATGTGATCGGTTTCTAAGAATTTTCCATCCGGGAAAAATAATCGAAATTAATCACTTACCGTGGGGGTTACGCGTGGTTTCCCCGGAGAAATTACGCATCAGCAGCGCGTAATTTAGCTCAAGATCCTGCGGGACCGGGATCCACACAGTATAACCATCGCCTGGTGCGACCGGCATTGCTTCACCTTTGGCGTTTTCCATATGCTCAAGGGTAAAGTTAATGTTGCCTTGCGGCGTCATCAGCTCAAGGCTGTCGCCAACGGAGAATTTATTTTTCACCGCTACCGCCGCGAGGTCGCCCTTGCGCTCACCGGTAAACTCACCAACAAACTGCTGGCGGTCAGAAACTGAATAACCGTATTCGTAGTTCTGATAATCGTCGTGAGTATGACGACGCAGGAAACCTTCGGTATAGCCACGATGCGCCAGACCTTCCAGAGTTTCCAGCAGGCTGGTATCGAATGGTTTTCCCGCAGCTGCGTCATCGATAGCTTTACGGTAAACCTGCGCGGTGCGTGCGCAATAGTAGAAAGATTTGGTACGACCTTCGATTTTCAGCGAATGCACGCCCATTTTGGTCAGGCGTTCAACGTGGGCGATAGCGCGCAGATCTTTCGAGTTCATGATGTAAGTGCCGTGCTCATCTTCAAACGCAGTCATATACTCGCCCGGACGCTGAGCTTCTTCGATCATAAACACTTTGTCGGTTGGCGCGCCGATGCCCAGCGTCGGCTCAACATTTTGCACCGGAATCGGCTCGTACTTGTGCACGATGTTGCCAACGTCATCTTCTTTCCCTTCCTGGACGTTGTACTCCCAGCGGCAGGCGTTGGTGCAGGTGCCCTGGTTCGGGTCGCGCTTGTTGATATAGCCAGAGAGCAGGCAGCGACCGGAGTAGGCCATGCACAGCGCGCCGTGAACGAAGATTTCGATCTCCATATCCGGCACCTGATTGCGGATCTCTTCAATCTCTTCCAGTGACAGTTCGCGAGAGAGGATCACGCGGGTCAGACCCATTTGCTGCCAGAATTTCACCGTCGCCCAGTTTACGGCGTTAGCCTGTACCGAGAGGTGGATTGGCATTTCCGGGAAGTGCTCACGCACCAGCATAATCAGCCCTGGATCGGACATAATCAGCGCATCCGGCCCCATTTCCACCACCGGTTTCAGGTCACGGATAAAGGTTTTCAGCTTGGCGTTGTGCGGTGCAATGTTGACCACGACATAAAACTTTTTCCCCAGCGCGTGGGCTTCATTGATGCCGAGCTGAAGATTTTCGTGGTTGAATTCGTTGTTGCGTACACGCAGGGAGTAACGCGGCTGGCCCGCATAAACAGCATCTGCGCCATAAGCGAAAGCGTAACGCATATTTTTCAGCGTTCCCGCCGGGGAAAGGAGTTCCGGTTTAAACATAATTCTCTCGTTCTGATGACAGGTCAGAGCCGCTTCACCTGATGAAGCGGTTAGGGGAGTGCCCCCACTTTAAGGGCGGGCATTGTAGCGCTGTGGGGGTAACTGGTAAAGCGCCGGACGCCAACAACCTACGCCCGGCATCGTAATTACGTATTGTCTTTCACCGTCTGGCTTGTGCCATTTACTTTAACGGAGGCTATTCCGGTTTCACGAGATTGCGCGGTGGCATACATCTGGCTGGAGCCGATAATTTGATGATTGGCGGCTTTCAGATTGAAATAGAATTTGCCATTGCTTGCCGTTTTTTTCTCATAGCGTTCTTCTTGCGGGCTGTTGCTACGCACCGACGCGATGCCCTTTTCCGCAGAGGCTTTTGAGGTATACAGCTCGCTGGTGAGGATAGTCTCACCATTGCCCGCTTTTAGCACAAACCGGAACTGATTATCACTGCTCTTACTGAGTTCAAACCAACCAGCCATAATGACTCCTTGATTGAAATTGCGTATCGAAAACAGCATCTAAAGGTACTGTTTGCCAATTAAAGTATGAGCGATTTTCTGGTGCCTGCCAGGGCGGAGAGATAATGTCAGTTTGCTGACCATGCGTGGGATAATGTTGCCGGATCTGGTCTGAAGGCCATCTCCGGCAGGTAAAAATGTTAAACGATGCGGCAGGCGTCGGCTTCCCAGCGGTAACCGACGCCGTAAACGGCGCGGATAAATGACTGTTCGGCGTCGAGAGATTCCAGCTTGCGGCGCAGGTTTTTAATGTGGCTGTCGATGGTACGGTCGGTTACCACGCGGTAGTCGTCATAAAGATGGTTCAGCAACTGCTCGCGGGAGAACACTTTTCCTGGTTCATGAGAGAGCGTTTTCAGCAGACGAAATTCTGCAGGCGTCAGGTCAAGCATTTTACCGCGCCAGGAAGCCTGAAAACGACCTTCGTCGATAATCAACGGGCTTTCAGCATCCTGTTGCTGCAACTCGCGCTGCGGTTTGCAACGGCGCAAAATGGTTTTGACGCGCGCTACCACTTCCCGTGGGCTGTACGGCTTGCAGATATAATCATCTGCGCCAATCTCCAGTCCGAGCAGGCAGTCGATCTCTTCGATTTTTGCTGTCACCATCACGATCGGAATGTCAGAAAAACGACGAATCTCCCGACACAGCGTCAGGCCATCGGTGCCAGGGAGCATCAGATCCAACAGTATCAGATCCGGTGGTGTCTGGCGCACATATGGCAGTACCTGATCGCCGTGGCTAATCAACGTTGGCGCATAGCTCGCAGCACGCAGATAATCAATGAGCAACTGCCCCAGCTTCGGTTCATCTTCCACGATCAAAATACGCGGTGTGTTTTCGTCGATTGGTAACTCGGTCATACTTCTCTCTGTAAATCCCGTTCCAGCGGTAACTCTACTGTAATGCTAAGCCCGCCAAAAGGCGAATGGGCGGCAATAATGCGGCCGTTATGTGCTTCAACAATGTTCAGGCAAATCGCCAGCCCCAGCCCGGAACCACCGCTGGCGCGGTTGCGGGAACCTTCGGTGCGATAAAAACGTTCAAACAATTTTTGTAGCTGATCGTCACTGACACCCGGCGCACTGTCGGCAAAGGTCAGGCGCACCGTTTTGTCGTGCTGCTCGGCAGAGATTTTCAGGCTGCCGCCGCTGTCAGTGTAGCGCAGGCTATTTTCCAGTAAGTTATTGAACAACTGCATTAAACGATCGCGATCGCCAAATACGGTAATACTGTCTGGCAGGGAAAATTGCAATTTCAGGCCACGGCTGGCGAATCGTTCGCGAAATGCGCCTCCCGCCACTTCCAGCAGTGGGATCAAATCTACCGGTGCTTTTTGATAGGCGAGAGCGCCTTCATCAGACATAGACAATTGATGGAGATCGTCAACCAGTTTTGTCAGTGTACCGACTTCTGCCTGTAAAGAAGCCAGCGTCTCCGGCGTGAATTTACGCACACCATCCTGAATGGCTTCCAGTTCGCCGCGCAGTACTGCTAAAGGCGTGCGCAGTTCATGAGAAATATCGGCCATAAAATCGCGGCGCATCTGCTGGTTTTTCTCCAGTGTGCTGGCGAGTTGATTGAAATCCTCTGCCAGTCTGCCCAACTCATCTTCGCTGGTGGGGGCTACGCGAGTAGTGAAATCACCCGCTGCCAGTTTGTGCGTGCCATCCACCAGTCGTTTTACCGGAGCCAGCAAACCGCGCGCCAGTGGGAATGTCGCCAGCGCCGCTAATAAGGTAGATAAAGCCACAATCAGCCAACTGGTTTGCCGCTGTTGTCTGTCAAAATTGATATCAGTATTACGGGTCAGTCGTTCAACAGGGGAGGCGATCACCGCGCCAACTTCCGCACCATTGACCATAATGGGCCGCCGTGTGCCGTCGGGTGGAACCGGTGCTCGCGGGCCAACCAGCACTTTGTTGTTTTGATCAACCACCCAAAATTGTGTGCGCCAGCCGTGTGGCGGCATACCGGGGCCGGGCTTATCTTCGTTGTTATCATGCTCCAGTGAACGTAGGATCTGAAATACAAAGCGATCGTTATTACGCAGGAAGCGCCAGTTCCCGTGCTGGGCGTACTGCTCACCAAGCGCATCGCCGAGCATTTGCAGCCGTTGTTCATTACCATGCTTGATGTAATCGATAAAGCCGCGCTCAAAACTGATACGTACCGCCCAGTGCATCGTGATCAATAAGACAATGCAGGTAGCGAAAATCGCCAGAAACAGTTTGCCGGTAATACCGGGTCGCCAGAACTTCATTGCACGCTCCTTTTCCGCCGTGAAATAGCGACATTTTGATGCGTATCGCTCGGCACTCTGGCAAAGACAAACGCCGGAAGGGCGATGATAAACGCCATGCTAAGCCAGGTGTACATAAAGACGGTTTGTGTGGTGCCGCTGTCGACGCTGACATGCTGCGAACCAAAAAGTCCCAGCAACAGCCCGGCGATGGTGACGCCAATACTCATCGACAATTGCATAATCATCGACAGCAGACTGTTGCCGCTGCTCGCCAGGTTGTCCGGGAGATCTTTCAGCGTCAGGGTGTTCATGGAGGAGAAACGTGTCGAGTTGACCATTCCTTGTAAAAACAGGACGAACGGCAAAACGTAGTACCAGCCCAGCAGAGCGGTAGTCATAAACAACAGGGTGACCAGCGACAGGCCCAGCGTGGTCGCCACCAGTACCCGACGATAACCAAAGCGATTCACTACCTGTACCACAATTCTCTTCATTCCCATGCTGCCGAGTACCATCGGGATCATCATCAGTCCGGCATGAAACGGCGAGAAACCGAGGCCAATTTGCAGGAAAACCGGTGTCATAAAGGGCAACATGCCACTGCCAATACGTCCGGCAAAGCTCCCCGCCAGGCCCAGCGAAAAGGTACGAGTGCGGAACAGTTTCAGACTGAACAGGGCGCGGTTGTTATTTTGGGCGTGCAGCAGATAAAGCACCAGTGCTACCACGCCAACTGCGACCAGGCCAGCAATCGCCAGCGGCGAGAAACCTGTACCTTTACTGCCGTCCAGCGCCAGGGTTAATACCGCCATGCCAACCGCCAGCAACAGAAAGCCGGAGAGATCAAAGCGCCGCGTCTGCATGGTGTAGTTCGGCATTAACATCAGTGTGGCGATCGCCCCAATAATCCCCACCGGAATGTTGATCAAAAAGATCCAGTGCCACGATGCGTACTCCACCAGCAGACCGCCGAGCGCCGGGCCAAGCAGCGGCCCGACCTGACCGGGCAGCGTGACAAAGGTCATCGCCGCCATATATTGCTCGCGCGGTACGGTTTTCATCACCGTCAACCTACCGACCGGCACCATCATCGCACCGCCAACGCCCTGTAACGCGCGTGCCAGCAACAGTTCGTTCAGCGTGCCGGAAAGTGCGCAAAACAGTGAACCGAGAGTAAACAGCACGATGGCGGTAAAGAAAATATTGCGCACGCCGACTTTGTCCGCCAGCCAGCCGCTGGCGGGCAGCATCACCGCCACGGTCAGCACATAAGAGACAATGACCATGTGCATATGCAACGGACTTTCCCCGAGGCTTTGCGCCATTGAGGGAAGGGCGGTGTTTACGATGGTGGTGTCCAGCGACTGCATAAAGAAGCCGAAAGCCACAATCCACAATTGCCAGCGGGTGCTGTCGGGAAGATCTGTCATTTACTCGGTTACCGCTTGTTTAGGTTTACGCGAAAAACGCAGCCGCAGACGGTCGAAAAAGAGATACACCACCGGCGTGGTATACAGCGTCAGAAGCTGGCTCATGACCAGACCGCCGACAATGGTGATCCCCAATGGTTGCCGCAACTCCGAGCCGTCACCGCCCGACAATACCAGCGGCAGCGCACCAAACAGCGCCGCCAGGGTAGTCATCATAATCGGGCGAAAACGCAGCAGACAGGCCTGGAAAATAGCTTCCTGCGGCGTCAGGTTACCGTGCCGTTGGGCTTCAAGCGCAAAATCGACCATCATAATGGCGTTTTTCTTCACGATGCCGATTAATAACATGATCCCTATCAGCGCAATTAGGCTGAACGGGGCATTGAACAGCTCCAGCGCCAACAGCGCTCCGACGCCCGCCGAGGGTAGGGTGGAGAGAATCGTCAGTGGATGCACATAACTCTCGTAAAGGATACCCAGTACGATATATACCGTGGCGATGGCGGCGATAATCAGGATCACCTGTGAGTTCATCGTCTCCTGGAACACTTGCGCTGTTCCGGCAAAACTGCCGCGCACCGTCGAAGGCACACCAAGCTGGGTCATTGCGCGATCGATCGCCGCACTGGCGTCCGAGAGCGATTTCCCGGTCGGCAGGTTGAACGAAATGGTCGAGGCCGCCGATAATCCCTGATGATTCACCGACAGTGGAGCGTTCGCCGGTTGCCATTTAGCGAAATACGACAGCGGGATCGCTTTTCCTTCGTTATTGATAACGAACATTTTTTCCAGTGCACTGATGTCCTGGGTATAGCGCGGATCAACTTCCATCACCACTTTGTACTGGTTCATCGGCTGGTAAATGGTCGAGATTTGCCGCTGACCGAAGGCGTTATTTAACAGGCTGTTGGCGGCTTGCACGTCAATTCCCAATCGCGCCATAGTGTCGCGATCGTAAATAAGGTTCATCTCCGCGCCATTATCTTCCTGATCGGAGTTAACATCAGCCAGCTCTGGCAATGTCGCCAGTTTTTTGCGGATTTTTGGCTCCCATTCGCGCAGTGCCGCCAGATCGTCGGACAATAATGTGTACTGGTAGCTGGCGTTAGCCTGACGTCCGCCAACGCGAATATCCTGTACCGCCATCAGGAACAGATTCGCTCCCGGTTCTTTCGCCAGTTTTTTACGCAAGCGATCGATAATCTGTTGGGCCGTTTCGCTCCGCTCGCCGCGTGGTTTAAGGGTGATAAACATCATTCCACTGTTCACCCGTGAACCGCCGGTAAAGCCGGTGACATTATCCACCGCCGGATCGTCACGGATAATTTTCATGAAGTCCTGCAACTTACCGCGCATCGCCTGAAACGAAATACTCTGGTCAGCCTGTATCCCGCCCATCAGTACGCCGGTGTCCTGCTCCGGGAAGAAGGTTTTCGGGATCGAGATATACAGCCAGATATTCAGCGCAATGGTGCCAAGCAGCACCGCGCCCACCAGACGGGTATGATTGAGCACCCATTTTAGTGACTTGCCGTAGCCTTGTTGCAGAGCAACCAACATGCGACCAAAGCCACGCAGTCGCTTTTGCTCGCGCGGCTTGCTGGCTTTTAGCATCCAGCCGCACATCATCGGCGTTAACGTCAGGGAAACCAGCAGCGAAATACCAATGGCGACAGAAAGCGTCACGGCAAACTCGCGTAACAGGCGACCCGGCAATCCGCCCATCAACAGCAGCGGCAGGAACACCGCCACCAGTGACAGACTCATCGACAGCACCGTAAAGCCGACTTCGCGAGTACCTTGCAGCGCGGCCTGTAGCGGTTTCATCCCCGCTTCCAGATGACGGGCAATGTTTTCCAGCACCACGATGGCGTCATCCACCACAAAGCCAGTGGCGATGGTGAGCGCCATTAACGAAAGATTATTGAGACTGAAACCACACAGGTACATCGCCGCAAACGTACCAATCAGCGAAACCGGCACCGCAACGGCGGGAATAATGGTGGCGCGACCCGAACGCAGGAACAAAAACACCACCAGAATCACCAGCGCCACCGAGATAATCAGCGTCTGCTCAACCTCTTCCAGCGACGCGCGGATAGTAGGGGAGCGATCCTGGGCAATTTGCAGATCAATTGCTGCCGGGATGGTGGATTGTAATTCCGGCAGACGGGCGCGGATGCTGTCTACCGTCTGGATAATATTGGCTTCCGGCAGCTTGCGGATCATCAGCAAAATGGCCGGTTTGGCGTTGGTCATCCCGGCGTTACGTACATCTTGTACAGAGTCGGTCACCGTCGCCACATCGCCCAGACGAACCGCGCCGCCTTTGTTGTAATGAATAATCAGCGGCTGATATTCAGCGGCAGTTTTCAGTTCGTCATTGGTCTGGATCTGCCAGCGGTGGGTGCCATCTTCCAGTGCGCCCTGCGGTTTACGCACGTTGGCATTGCTGATGGCAGTGCGTACGTCGTCCAGCGAGACGCCCTGATTAAACAGCGCCTGCGGATTCAGCCCGACGCGTACGGCGGGCAGCGAGCTGCCGCCAACATCGACATCACCGACACCGTCGATTTGCGAAATCGTCGGAGCCAGCTGTGTCGAGGCGAAATCGTACAGTTCACCCTGCGAATAAGTATCGGATGTCAGCGTGAGGATCATAATTGGCACATCCGATGGGTTCGCTTTGCGATAGGTCGGACGGCTGGGCATCCCGCTGGGTAGCAGACTTTGCGCGGCGTTGATCGCCGCCTGCACATCGCGCGCTGCGCCGTTGATATCCCGGTCAAAATCAAACTGCAAAATAATGCGCGTGCTGCCGAGCGAACTGCTGGAGGTCATTTCGCTGACTCCGGCAATGCGCCCAAGTGAGCGCTCCAGCGGCGTGGCAACGGAAGACGCCATTGTTTCTGGTGACGCACCGGGCAGCGAGGCGCTGACCATGATCACCGGAAAATCGACCTGCGGCAGCGGGGCGACTGGCAGCATACGGAAACCCAGTATGCCGCACAGGGTAATGGCGACCGACAGTAAAATCGTCGCCACCGGGCGGTAAATGAAGAGGGCAAAAAACTTCACTTACGCCTCCTCTTCATGACGGGCAAAGCGGCTTTTGGTCCACAATGCCAGACGGTCGAACAGCAGATAAATCACCGGCGTGGTAAACAGCGTCAGCACCTGGCTGACAATCAGACCGCCGACCATGCCGATACCTAACGGACGACGCAGTTCCGCGCCGACCCCGGTACTCAACATCAGCGGCAGCGCACCAAGCAGAGCCGCCAGAGTGGTCATCAGGATCGGACGAAAACGCAACAGACAAGCCTGGTAAATAGCTTCGCGCGGCGACATGCCTTGCTCGCGCTCAGCAGCCAGCGCGAAGTCGATCATCATGATGGCGTTCTTCTTCACGATACCGATCAGCAAAATAATGCCGATAATGGCAATCACATCCAGTTCGCTACCGGCAATCATTAACGCCAGCAGCGCGCCGACCCCTGCGGTGGGTAGCGTCGAGAGAATGGTGATCGGGTGAATAAAGCTCTCGTACAGAATGCCGAGCACGATATACATCGCCACCACCGCCGCGACAATCAGCCAGACAGTGCTGCCCAGCGCCGACTGGAAGGCGAGGGTGCTGCCCTGGAACTGCGTGGTGATATCCACCGGCAGATTCAGCGTCTTCTCTGTGTCCATAATCGCCTGCACCGCATCGCCCAGCGAATAGTTATCCGGCACGTTAAAGGAGATAGTCGTTACCGGGAACTGATCCAGATGGTTGATGGAAAGCGGCGCAAAACGCTGCTCAATTTTGGCAATTGAGCTTAACGGCACCACGCCACCGTCGCTGCTGGTCAGGCGAATGGTATCCAGCGCCGCGAGGCCTGGGGTATTTTCGGTGTTGTGTTCCAGTACCACGCGATACTGGTTAGCCTGAGTATAAATAGTGGAAATCAGTCGCTGACCAAACGCGTTGTACAGGGCGTTATCGACATCCGCCATGCTGATCCCCAGGCGGCTGGCGCTGTCCCTGTCGACATTGACATACGCCACCAGCCCTTTGTCCTGCCAGTCGCTGGAGACATCAGAAAGCTGTGGCAGCTGCTGGAGTTTTTCCATCAACTGTGGCACCCAGGTACTGAGCGCATCCAGTGACGTGGCCTGCAAGGTAAACTGGTACTGGGTGCGGCTGACCTGAGTATCAATAGTCAGGTCCTGCGTTGGTTGCAGGAAGAGATCGACGCCCGGCACTTTATCCACCGCCGTTTGCAGACGGGCGATGACTTTTTGCACCCGGTCATCTCGTTCATCCAGTGGTTTGAGATTGATCTGTAAACGCGCACTGTTCAGCGACGGGTTAGTGCCATCAACGCCAACAAATGAGGTCAAACTTTGCACTGCCGGATCCTGCAAAATCACGTCCGCGACCTGGCGTTGCCGCTGGGCCATATTCGCAAAGGAGCTGGATTGCGGTGCCTGCAAAGTGCCCTGAATAATGCCGTTGTCCTGCACCGGGAAGAAACCTTTCGGAATGAATACCCACAGCAGCACGCTAAGCAGCAGCGTGCTGAGCGCCACGCTTAAGGTCAGCCACGGATGATTCAGCACTTTCGCCAGTCCACGACCATAGGCGGCGATTATCCTGTCGAACATTTTCTCCGAGGCACGGGAGAAGCGGTTCTGTTTACGCAGCGACTCCTGGCTGAGCATCCGCGCGCACATCATCGGTGTCAGGGTCAGCGACACCACCGCCGAGATCAAAATCGCGACTGCCAGGGTAATAGCAAATTCGCGGAACAGTCGCCCGACGATATCGCCCATAAACAGCAGGGGGATCAACACCGCAATCAGCGAGAAGGTCAGCGAGATAATGGTAAAGCCGATTTCACCCGCGCCTTTGAGCGCCGCCGCCAACGGTTTTTCGCCTTTTTCGATATAGCGGGAAATGTTCTCGATCACCACGATGGCGTCATCGACCACAAATCCGGTGGCGATGGTTAGTGCCATCAGCGTCAGGTTATTGATTGAAAAATCGAGAAACACCATGACCGCGAAGGTGCCGATTAACGACAGCGGCACTGCGACGCCGGGAATGATGGTCGCCGGAATATTGCGCAAAAACAGGTAGATAATCATGACTACCAGCGCGATAGCCATCATCAGCTCAAACTGGGTATCGTCGACCGATGCGCGGATATTGGTGGTACGGTCAGAAAGTACCGTCACCTTCACCGATTTCGGCAGACTCTCGGTGAGCTGTGGTAGCATCTGCCGGATGCTGTCGGCGGTGGAGATAATGTTAGCACCGGGCTGGCGCTGAACATTCATCACAATGGCCTGTTCTTTGTTCGCCCACGCGCCGAGCCAGCTGTTTTCTGCTCCTTGCTCTACAGTAGCGACATCGCCAAGACGAATTGGTGCGCCGTTCTGATAAGCGATAATCAACTGACGATACTCTTCTGCCGATTGCATCTGGTCGTTCGCGGAAAGCGTGACCGCGCGAGAAGGGCCGTCAAGGCTCCCTTTCGCTGAGTTAACGTTCGCGCCAGTAATAGCGGTGCGCACACTTTCGCTGGTCAGGCCGAGAGCGGCAATTGCCTGAGCGTTGAGTTTTACGCGTACCGCCGGACGCTGCCCGCCGGAAAGTGTGACCAGCCCTACGCCGGAAATCTGCGAGATTTTCTGCGCGACGCGGGTTTCCACCATATCTTCCACCTGCGTCATCGGCATGGCGGTTGAGGTGACAGCGAGCGTCATGATCGGTGGATCTGCCGGGTTCACTTTGCTGTAAACCGGCGGGTTAGGCAGATCGCTCGGTAGCAGGTTGGTCGCAGCGTTAATCGCGGCCTGCACTTCCTGCTCGGCGACATCCAGCGGCAATGTTAGCTGGAACTGTAAAGTGATAACTGACGCACCGCCGGAACTTTGCGACGACATCTGTTTCAGGCCAGACATCTGCCCGAACTGGCGTTCGAGCGGCGCGGTAACGGCAGAGGTCATGACATCCGGGCTCGCACCTGGATAAAGCGTGACCACCTGAATGGTTGGATAGTCCACTTCCGGCAGCGCCGAAACGGGCAGGGCGCGATAACCGATAATCCCGGCGAGTAAGATCGCCACCATCAGCAGCGTGGTGGCGACAGGACGCATAATAAACAGGCGCGACGGGCCGCCTGTGCTGCTCGGGGGTAACACCTGCATCAGGAGCGTGCTCCTTTTTTCGCGTATTCGCGGCTGGTGGCTTTCTCTTCCGGAGTAGTGGCGCTCTGGGCTTCCACCACTTCCACTTTCGCCCCTTCGGTCAGGCGATCAATGCCGTCCGTCACTACGCGGTCGCCCGCAGAAATACCTGCGCGGATCACCACTTTCTGACTGTCCTGAATGCCCGGTGTCACCAGATGTTTGCTGACTTTGTTTTCGCTATTCAGTACCCAGACAAAATGGCCTTCGTTGCCCATTTGCAGAGCGGCGGTGGGGATCACCACGGCGTTTTGTTCGGTGTCGACTAACATGCGCGCGTTAACAAACTGATTGGGAAACAGCGCATCATCCTGATTATTAAAGCGTGCTTTCACTTTAATCGTACCGGTAGTGGCATCGATTTGGTTATCAAGGCTTAACAGCGTGCCTTCACTTAACTTCTTCGAGTTGGTGCGATCCCAGGCTTCTACCACCAGCGGTTTTCCGGCTTTTTGTGCCTGTACAACGGTGGCGATATCGCTTTCCGGCAGAGTAAAGACCAGATCGATAGGATGTGTTTGGGTGATCACCACAATCCCGGTGGTGTCGCCACTGGAGATTTGGTTACCAACATCAACCTGCTTGAGACCAACGCGACCATCAACTGGTGCGGTGATACGGCTCCAGTCGAGTTGCAATTGCGCGCTGGCGACGCTTGCTTCATCAGCCTTAATGGTACCTTCGGTTTCACTGACCAGCGCTTGTTGGGCATCCAGTTCCTGACGAGATACGAGATTGGTTTTTGCCAGTTGTTGATAACGCGCCAGGTCACGGCGGGCGTTGGCGAGCGTGGCTTTATCTTTTGCCAGTTGGCCCTGGGCTTGTGCTAATGCAACTTTGAACTGGCTTGGGTCAATTTCTGCCAGTAAATCGCCTGCTTTGACCTGCTGGCCTTCCTGGAAATGTAACGCCATCAGTTGACCGTCCACGCGGCTGCGCACCGTAACAGTATTAGCGGCGGTAATGGTGCCAAGCCCGGTGAGGTAACGCGGAACAGCCTGTTCTACTGCGGTCGCCGCCTGAACCGGAGCTAATGGGCCGGCACGCATACCACGGCGACCACCCGCTGGCGATTGCTGCGCTTGTTTCGTCGCCCCTGGGGTTGCACTCTGGGAGTCATTGCGGCCTTGCCAGAACCAGAATGCGGCGATGGCGGCGATAACCACCACGATTACGATTACCCAACGGGATTTATAACTGCCTTTCATCGTTAAGAGTTTCTCTTCCTGAAACGTTTCGCGGAATGATACTAGTGTAGCCAGCCAATAAGGGAGAAAAATGGAGGAATTATGAAACACTGTCGGGAATCGTCTGAATGACGGGCACTTTTGCGAGCACGCATCCAGTAATAACACATGAAACTATTTTATCTACGCGTTAGCGATAGATTGCTTGCATGGCGAAAGGAGATAAGCCGACGATTTCAGCGGGACGCTGAAACGGGAAAGCCCCTCCCGAGGAAGGGGCCTTAAATAAGGAAAGGGTCATGATGAAGATACTCATCATCGTGGTGCTCTTAGTGATTAGCTACCCAGCATACTAAGACTACCAGGGCAGGGGAAACCCCGCTCTACCCTCACTCCTGAAAGTATGCCTTCACGGTCCAATTGTCAATCCGCAGACTTTGCAGTCTGCGATCCTGCCAGCAAATATTCTTTGCGAGTCGTTACGCAATAATCACACTTGAAACTATTTTATCCGCAAGTCAGCGATAGACTGCATACAGGGCGAAAGGAAGTAAGCCGAAGATTTCAGCGGGACGCTGAAACGGGAAAGCCCCTCCCGAGGAAGGGGCCTTAAATAAGGAAAGGGTCATGATGAAGCTACTCATCATCGTGGTGCTCTTAGTCATTAGCTGGCCAGCTTACTAAGACTACCAGGGCGGGGGAAACCCCGCTCTACCCTTACTCCTGAAATTATGTCACTCCGCCCTTAGTGTCAATCGACGGCTCTCCGTTCTTGCGAGGCGAATAGCAAAATTTTCTGCGCCGCCGGGCCTAATTCTGAAAGTTTCTTCGTTTGCTCTTATTTCATTATTGCAATCGGTATGATACCGGACCTCAATAATTCTCTAAGAAAGGATTTCTTATGAGCGAACAAATCACGTTTGCCACCAGCGATTTTGCCAGTAACCCGGAACCACGTTGCCCCTGCATTTTGCTGCTGGATGTTTCTGGTTCTATGAACGGTAGACCCATTAATGAACTTAACGCCGGATTGGTTACCTTTCGCGATGAGCTGCTTGCCGATTCGCTGGCCTTAAAAAGAGTGGAACTCGGCATTGTGACGTTCGGCCCGGTGCATGTGGAACAACCCTTTACCAGCGCCGCTAATTTTTTCCCGCCCATCCTGTTTGCCCAGGGCGATACACCAATGGGCGCTGCCATTACCAAAGCCCTGGATATGGTTGAGGAGCGGAAACGTGAATATCGTGCCAATGGTATTTCCTATTATCGTCCGTGGATTTTCCTGATCACCGATGGCGCACCAACCGATGAGTGGCAGGCTGCCGCCAACAAAGTGTTTCAGGGGGAAGAAGATAAGAAGTTTGCCTTCTTTACCATCGGTGTTCAGGGGGCGGATATGAAGACGCTGGCCCAAATCAGCGTCCGTCAGCCTTTGTCTCTGCAGGGATTACAATTCCGTGAACTGTTTAGCTGGTTATCCAGTTCGCTGCGTTCGGTTTCCCGCTCCACGCCGGGAACGGAAGTTGTGCTGGAAGCGCCAAAAGGCTGGACGTCAGTGTGAGCTGGCGACTGGTCTATGCATCAGCCGTTGGAACGTCGCATATTAGCGCTGATTTGCCTTGCCAGGATGCCTGCCAGATGCAGGTTGCCTGGCTAAATGACCAGCAGCCATTATTGTCGGTATTTGTCGCTGATGGCGCAGGCAGCGTCTCGCAGGGTGGCGAAGGTGCGATGCTCGCCGTCAATGAAGCGATGGCTTATATGTCGCAAAAATTGCAGGGCGGGGAATTGGGGCTTAATGATGTCCTCGCAACGGACATTGTGCTGACCATTCGTCAGCGACTTTTTGCCGAGGCGGAAGCCAAAGAATTAGCGGTTCGCGATTTTGCCTGCACGTTTTTGGGATTGATTTCATCAGCTAATGGCACCGTGATTATGCAGATTGGCGATGGCGGCGTGGTGGTAGATTTGGGGCACGGTTTGCAACTGCCGCTCACGCCGATGGTGGGTGAATATACCAATATGACGCACTTCATTACCGATGAAGATGCCGTTTCCAGACTGGAAACTTTCACCAGCACTGAGCGTGCGCACAAAGTTGCAGCATTTACGGATGGTATTCAGCGACTGGCGTTAAATATGCTGGATAATTCTCCGCATGTGCCTTTCTTTACCCCGTTTTTCAATGGACTGGCGTCAGCAACGCAGGAACAACTCGATTTATTACCTGAATTGTTAAAGCAGTTTTTGTCCAGCCCGGCGGTAAACGAGCGTACGGATGATGATAAAACGTTGGCACTGGCGCTGTGGTTACCATGAAACCCACTTTATATACTGCTACTGGTGAGTGCGTTACGCCAGGCCGTGAACTGGGCAAAGGCGGCGAAGGTGCGGTTTATGATATCGAGGAGTTTGTCGATAGCGTCGCCAAGATTTATCACACGCCGCCACCCGCCTTAAAACAGGACAAACTTGCCTTTATGGCTGCGACAGCTGACGCGCAGTTGTTGAATTATGTCGCCTGGCCGCAGGCAACGCTTCACGGTGGACGAGGCGGAAAAGTTATCGGTTTTATGATGCCAAAAGTTTCTGGTAAAGAACCGATTCATATGATCTATAGCCCGGCACATCGTCGCCAGAGTTACCCTCATTGTGCGTGGGATTTTCTACTCTATGTTGCGCGCAATATTGCTTCATCTTTTGCTACTGTTCATGAGCACGGGCACGTCGTGGGTGACGTAAACCAGAACAGCTTTATGGTAGGTCGCGACAGCAAAGTGGTGTTGATTGATAGCGACTCCTTTCAGATTAATGCCAATGGTACACTGCATTTATGCGAAGTCGGCGTGTCGCATTTTACGCCGCCAGAGCTGCAAACCATGCCATCATTTGTCGGCTTTGAACGCACAGAAAATCACGATAATTTTGGCCTTGCGTTGCTGATATTTCACATCTTGTTTGGTGGGCGGCATCCTTATTCCGGTGTACCGCTTATCTCTGATGCAGGTAATGCGCTGGAGACGGATATTGCCCATTTCCGTTATGCCTACGCCTCAGATAATCAGCGACGTGGTTTAAAACCGCCGCCACGATCGATTCCGCTGTCGATGTTACCGGGCGATGTTGAAGCCATGTTTCAGCAGGCATTCACGGAAAGTGGCGTGGCAACCGGGCGTCCGACGGCAAAAGCGTGGGTAGCGGCACTTGATTTACTACGCCAACAGTTAAAGAAATGTACCGTTTCGGCAATGCATGTTTACCCCGCTCATTTGACTGACTGCCCGTGGTGTGCGCTGGATAATCAAGGCGTTATCTATTTTATTGATCTCGGCGAAGAGGTCATTACCACCGGCGGTGATTTTGTGCTGGCGAGAGTCTGGGCGATGGTGATGGCATCAGTAGCACCGCCAGCATTGCAACTGCCATTACCCGATCATTTCCAACCGACTGGCAGGCCGCTTCCTTCAGGCCTGTTACGGCGCGAATACATCATTCTGATTGAGATCGCACTGTCAGCGTTATCGCTGTTGCTTTGCGGCCTTCAGGCAGAACCGCGTTATATTATTTTGATTCCTGTGCTGGCGGCTATCTGGATTATTGGCAGCCTGACAAGCAAAGCGTACAAAGCAGAAATCCAGCAACGCCGTGAGGCGTTTAATCGCGCGAAAATGGACTATGACCATTTAGTCAGCCAGATCCAGCAGTTGGGCGGGCTGGAAGGTTTTATCGCCAAACGGGCGATGCTCGAAAAAATGAAGGACGAAATTCTCGGGTTACCGGAAGAAGAGAAACGCGCTCTGGTAGCACTTCACGACACCGCAAGGGAACGGCAGAAGCAGAAGTTTCTGGAGGGATTTTTTATTGATGTTGCCTCTATTCCCGGCGTTGGCCCTGCGCGTAAAGCGGCGTTACGGTCCTTTGGTATTGAAACAGCAGCGGATGTTACCCGACGGAGCGTTAAGCAAGTAAAAGGTTTTGGTGATCATCTGACCCAGGCGGTTATCGACTGGAAAGCGAGCTGTGAACGCCGTTTTGTGTTCAGGCCGAACGAAGCGGTAACGCCTGCAGACAGACAAGCGGTAATGGCAAAAATAGCCGCCAAACGACATCGGCTGGAATCGGCGCTGACTGTCGGCGCGACAGAGTTGCAGCGATTCCGCCTTCATGCGCCAGCACGGACCATGCCGTTGATGGAACCGCTACGTCAGGCGGCAGAAAAACTGGCTCAGGCGCAGGCAGATTTAAGCCGTTGCTGAGCCATTTTTCAATTAACGAAACACCACTTCCGCCCAGCGTGCCAGCCCGGCGGTGACGGAGCCAAAGTCATCGCCGCCTGCAACCGGAATGCCCGGCAACTGTTCTGCCAGCGCTTTTTTAATCAGCGGCGAACGGGCGCTACCGCCGGTCAGGTAGATAACGTCCGGTTTTTCCTGGGCGTTATCCAGCGCCAGTTGCACCTGTTCCAGAATCCGCGCCAGTGGCTGGCTGAGGGCGCTTTCCAGCCCTTGCTGGCTAATCAGCGTAGCCAGTTCATCGCTGATAAACGGCAGTGAGGCGCGGGTTTCCGCTACACTTGAAAGGGCGATTTTGCTCTCTTCTGCGCTACGCACCAGGCGATAGCTTAAACGCTGACGCCAGACTTTCTGTAACAGGGCCACTTTTTCCGGTTCACGGGCATCGCGTACCAGATCGTTAAGCAGACGACCGTTAGCACTACTGTAGAAATCACTTTGCGCAGGAACGTCGTTGATCGCAACCGCATTCCACCACGGCAGAATCGGCAGGGCGATGCCTTTTTCGGTTTCGCCACCCATGCCCAGTAACGGCATCAGGTTCTTAAACGCCAGTGCGATATCCAGATCGTTACCACCAATACGGCAACCACTATGACCCAGCAGGCTGGCTTCACGATCGAGACGCGAACGCCATTGCGGCCCCATCAGCAGCAATGAACAGTCAGTCGTACCACCGCCGATATCCACTATCAGCACTCGTTTTTCTTCCTGCAAGGTGGCTTCGTAATCCAGCCCAGCCGCGACCGGCTCGTACTGGAATACCACATCCTTAAACCCGGCACGCTTCGCCGCGCGTTCCAGAATCCCTTGCGCCTGGGTGTTTGCTTCATCACCGCCCAGCCCCTGGAAGTTGATCGGGCGACCAATCACCGCCTGAGTAATTGCCTCCGGCAGCTGCGCCTGCGCCTGTTGGCGAATGTGCAACATCATTGCGCAGACCAGATCCTCAAACAGCGCTACCTGCTGCGGTTTTAAGCCGCTGGCACCGAGGAACGATTTTGGTGATTTCACAAACCACACTTCTTCTGGATCATCAATGTACTGTGCCAGTGAGGAAAGACCGAACTGCACGCTTTTCGCCGTAACATCGATATCTTCTTCGCGGTTATAACGAATCGCCCGACGCAACAGCGCCTGCGTTTCATCGTCGTCTGCCGGAACATCATGATGGCGGTACAGCCATTCGCTTACAGCTTCACGCGTTGGCGCGCAAAGCATTGAAGGCAGCAGCGTGCTGTCGTTTTCCATTTTTAGCAAATGCGGTTTACCGTCGCGCATGACCGCCACTGAACAGTTTGCTGTACCGTAATCAAAACCAATAAACACGAAATAATCCCCATGCCGGTGAAGAAGGGGCGTGACTTTAGCGAAATGTTGCCGTCGCGACAACCGGAATATGAAAGCAAAGCGTAACGTCTGAATAACGTTTATGCTGAAAGCGGATTAACAAGGAGATGCGATGTATACCCTGAACTGGCAGCCGCCGTATGACTGGTCGTGGATGTTGGGATTTCTCGCCGCCCGTGCGGTGAGCGGCGTGGAAACGGTCGCGGACAGTTATTATGCCCGTAGTCTGGCGGTAGGCGAATATCGCGGCGTGGTGACTGCTATTCCGGATATAGCCCGCCATACTCTGCACATAAATTTAAGTGCAGGTTTAGAACCTGTTGCCGCTGAGTGTCTGGCGAAAATGAGCCGCCTGTTTGATCTGCAATGTAACCCGCAGATTGTTAACGGTGCGTTGGGCAAGTTAGGCGCGGCGCGGCCAGGATTGCGTTTACCTGGTTGTGTTGACGCTGTTGAGCAGGGCGTGCGGGCGATTTTAGGCCAACTGGTGAGCGTGGCGATGGCGGCAAAATTGACCTCCAGAGTGGCACAGCTTTATGGCGAACGGCTGGATGATTTTCCGGATTATGTCTGCTTCCCCACGCCTCAGCGGCTGGCAGTAGCCGACCCGCAGGCATTAAAAGCGTTAGGTATGCCGTTGAAACGGGCAGAGGCGCTGATTCATCTGGCAAATTCGGCGCTGGAGGGCACCTTACCAATGACAATACCGGGCGACGTAGAACAAGCGATGAAAACGCTGCAAACCTTTCCGGGTATCGGACGCTGGACGGCAAATTATTTTGCTTTGCGTGGCTGGCAGGCGAAAGATGTTTTTCTGCCGGATGATTATCTGATTAAACAGCGATTTCCGGGAATGACACTGGCACAAATCCGCCGTTATGCCGAACGCTGGAAGCCCTGGCGTTCTTATGCGCTGTTGCATATCTGGTATACGGAAGGCTGGCAACCAGACGAAGCATGACGTTGGTCGCCGGATGCGGTGCGAGCGCCTTATCCGGCCTGGGGAATGAGCGATTTGTAGGCCTGATAAGACGCGTTAGCGTCGCATCAGGCAATGGGCAAACGCTCCCTTAGTTAATCGCGAAATAACTTCTATTCACCAGCAAATCCAGCGGTTGGGCATTGGCAATCACATCACCATAAATCAGATCGACGCCGATGCCCGAAAGCGTATCCATCACTAAGGGTAAAACGACTGGCCCGGCGATGGTTTTCATCCCGAGTCGCTGAGCGTGCCCCTGAATAATCGTAATCAGCATCTCATCCATCAAATTACCCTGCACGTTGGCGCATAACTCACCATCAAGTAGCAGGTAATCTGCCATATTTGCTTTCAGCGAGTTGAAGATTTGCAGATCGCGGCCTACCTGACTGAATACGATCCGACATCCCGCCAGCCGCAGTTTTTGCACGCTTTCTGCGTGATCGAAAATCGCTTCTGCCGGAATAATCAGATGTAATAACCGTGCTGGTAGAGGGCTATTTTCCAGCTGCTCAAGCAGTTCATTCACCAGCGTGGCGCTACTCAAACCAGCAACGGAAAGGGGAAGGGCGATGCTTAAGCCTTTACTGGCAACCGCTTTTGCGGCCTGCTGGAAAAAATCGTGGCATACCCGTTGGTCAAGAGCATGGCTAAGTGCCGGATCGCTGAAGCTACGACGAAATGTTTGTTCATCAATAATCTCGCTTTCGCAACTCCAGAGCTTAAGTGAAATCAGCCACAAATTACTTGCTTCCGGGAGCCGTGGCGAAGCGATGCCGTGGGCGATCATCATCAACTGATTCTCTTTAATCATCCGCCACTGTTCATCAAGCGATATCGCTGCCCGTTCGCTATGTGCGGCAGCTTGCTGCGGTTCGTAAATCGTCACCCGGCCCCGGCCACCATTTTTGGAGGCATAACAGGCGATATCAGCCTGCGACATCACTTCAGCTGCCTGATGATTGTTGTCATCAATCAAGGTAATCCCGGCACTGGCACCTACCCGATGCACACGTCCTTCCCATATAAAGTGATAGTCATTCACGGCACTGATAATGCGTGTAGCGATAAAACGAGCGCTTTCAACATTGCAGTCTGGCAGTAGCAGACCAAATTCATCACCACCGAGCCGCGCCAGCACGTCGCTGGAGCGCAGCATACTCAGCATCAACGACGCCAGTTCGCGCAGTAAAGCGTCGCCCGCCGCATGCCCGGCGCTGTCATTCACCGCTTTAAAGCGATCAAGATCGATAAACACCAGGGCATGTCGCTGATGCGTACTGTTTACCGTTTGCAGCAGGATACGCAGTTGCTTCTCAAAACTGGCGCGATTGGCGAGATGCGTCAGTGCATCATGGGAGGCGCTGTAGCTCAGCTGGCGCAGCATTTTGCGTGATTCGGTAACGTCCTGAATCACCAGTACCGAGCCTATATTGCTGCCGTCCAGAGTACTTAACGGCGTAATACTGTAATGCACGTCGTAACTGCCGCCGCTCCGGCAGTGCAATACCACATCTTGTTCGATCGCGGAACGTGAGGTGTCAGCACTGTAAATGTTCTCCATTAATGGTCCGTTGTCGCCAAAAGTAATATGCAACACCGTCAGGAGCGGAACACCTAACGCTTCTTCCTGCGTCCAGCCGCTCATCTTCTCCGCCACTGGATTCATAAAGGTAATTTTCATTGCCATATCAATACAGACCACGGCTTCGCCGATGGAGTCCAGCGTAATGTGCAGGCGCTCTTTTTCCTGAAACAATGCCTCGTTAAGCTGTTTAACCTCCGTCATATCCATATTAATGCCGAGCAGGCGTTCAACTTCGCCTTCTTTATTCAGTACCCGGTTGGCGAGGGCGCGGATATGGCGGATGCCATCTTTCACGGCAATGCGAAATTCCAGTTTAAAGGGCGAGCGTGATTGCAACGAATCACGAATCACTTTTTCGGCGTGCTGGCGATCTTCCGGCAGCACGCACTCGTACCACACCTGCCAGTTCGGTTTGATATGCGGAGGAATTTCATACAGCTCGAACATCCGCTTATCCCAACTAAAAATATTCGGCTTCAGCTCCCACTCCCAGATGCCAATCCCGCCCGCTTCGTTGGCCAGCGTGATGCGCTCCATCAGTTGTTGATTGACCTGTTCGGTGCGTTTTAGCTCGTTAATGTCTTCAATCTGAGCGATAAAATAGAGCGGCGTGCCATCCGTGTGGCGCACCAGTGAGACGGCAAGCAACGCCCAGACAACATCGCCATTGCGGTTGTAGTAACGTTTTTCCATTGAATAGGTGTTTATTTCACCGCTTATCAGCTTTTCAACCTGTTGGAGATCTTTATTGAGATCCTCCGGCCAGGTCAGTTGCTGAAAGGTGAGTCCGCGCAGCTCTTCCTGACTGTAACCGAGAAACTGGCAGAGCGCTTTGTTGGATTGCAGCCATTGTCCCTCGGTGCCCACTAATGCCATGCCGATGGCGGAATATTCCATGGCGTTCCGAAAGCGGGTTTCGCTTTCGGAAATGTGTTTGCGTTCCGCACGAAAGGCATACATCACCATCGTCATGATGTTGGCGGGCAGCAGGATCAGCAAAAACGGTAGCCACGGCATATGGCTCATCAGGTACGTACGCGGCGTAGCAAGCAGGGAGGGATCCGCGGCCATCATCAGCGACACCATCATCACCGTGGTAAGGAAGATCAAAAAGGCTTCCATTCGTGGCAGGCGCACGGCGCTCCACATCAACAGCACAATAATGAAAGTAAAAGGCCACGGCAGATACAGCATCGAAAGCCAGCTTAACGTCAGCGTGATGGCTAACGTGAGCAGCGACTCAAAAAGCAACCTTGGGTTGCGATGGCGCAGTAGATAGTGTGGTTTAAATAACAATCCCAGCGGCACCAGTGCCAGAGCGCCGATGGATTCTGACAGTACCCATATCAAAAATGCCCTGAGAGGATCGTCTCCGGGCGTCAGCAGGACAACCAGAACACCCCCCAACAGAGGCGGAATAATGGCGCTGCCGAGTGCCAGACGCAGCCAGTCAGCCAGATTTTGCAAGGGGTTATACCACGGCAGCAATTTACGTAGCAGCACTGCCCCGACCACGGCTTCAACAATATTGATGGTCGTCCAGGTCATGTTCAGCGAGCTGGTGGAAAAAAGCAGGATGGATGCGGCGATATTTCCCAGCGAGCAGCTCAGCGCAATTCCCGGCCACATGCGCCCGGCATGGCGATAAAACGCCACCATCATGATGGACGTCGGGAACCACAGTGGGGCGAGTTGGGTGCCAAACTGCGAAAGCTCAAGTGAGAAAAGGGTGAAGATAAACGAGACTAAACCTAAACTGACCAGGTGAAGCAGCGGGTGGGGCAGGGCAATTAATACATGCTGTGATTGTTTGCTCATTACCGCTTTATCCGCAAGGCCAGGTCGCCAGTATTCGTTTCTGTGTTTATGCTAGTACAAAAGTTTTACATTTTATATGCGAATTGCTCATAAAGTGACGTAAAGGCGGATAATTTGCGCAACTGCGTATAACATTTTTTACCTTGTATAAAACTGATCAACGTAATTTGCCACCGGGAATTCTTCGTCAACAATTAACTCTGAGCGCGCGGCAACGCTATTCGACTGGTATCAGGCGGATGAAATCCCTATAATTGCCGCGTTTGGCGCTTCGTCGCCCCCTTCCTAACATCCAGGTTAATCAGGTCGCTAAATATATGACTGATCAGTCTCATCAGTGCGTCATTATCGGTATCGCTGGCGCATCGGCTTCCGGCAAGAGTCTTATTGCCAGTACCCTTTATCGTGAATTACGTGAGCAAGTCGGTGATGAACACATCGGCGTAATTCCCGAAGACTGCTATTACAAAGATCAAAGCCATCTGTCGATGGAAGAACGCGTTAAGACCAACTACGACCATCCCAGCGCGATGGATCACAGCCTGTTGCTTGAGCATTTACAAGCGTTGAAACGCGGCTCGGCAATTGACCTGCCGGTTTACAGCTATGTTGAACATACGCGTATGAAAGAAACGGTGACGGTTGAGCCGAAGAAGGTCATCATTCTCGAAGGCATTTTGTTGCTGACGGATGCGCGTTTACGTGACGAACTTAACTTCTCCATTTTCGTTGATACCCCGCTGGATATCTGCCTGATGCGCCGCATCAAGCGTGACGTTAACGAGCGTGGGCGTTCAATGGATTCAGTGATGGCGCAATATCAAAAAACCGTGCGCCCGATGTTCCTGCAATTCATTGAGCCTTCTAAACAATATGCGGACATTATCGTGCCGCGCGGCGGGAAAAACCGCATCGCGATCGATATATTGAAAGCGAAAATAAGTCAGTTCTTTGAATAAGCTTGATAAATTGTGTACCGTTCAGTGATAACCTGGTATGCCCTTGACGTAATTGGCGTTAAGGGAGTGATGCTCGAAAGGAGAAAATGCCATGCGTCTGTGTGACCGAGATATTGAAGCCTGGCTTGATGAAGGCCGTTTGTCGATCAACCCACGTCCGCCAGTGGAGCGTATTAACGGCGCGACGGTGGATGTGCGCCTGGGCAATAAATTTCGTACCTTCCGTGGTCACACGGCAGCGTTTATCGATCTGAGCGGTCCCAAAGATGAAGTGAGCGCCGCGCTTGACCGCGTGATGAGCGATGAGATCGTTCTCGATGAAAGCGAGGCGTTCTATCTTCACCCAGGAGAGCTGGCGCTGGCGGTGACGCTGGAGTCGGTGACGCTGCCAGCCGATCTGGTGGGATGGCTGGACGGGCGTTCCTCACTGGCGCGTCTGGGGCTGATGGTGCACGTCACCGCGCACCGTATCGATCCGGGCTGGTCTGGCTGCATTGTGCTGGAGTTCTACAACTCCGGTAAGCTGCCGCTGGCGCTGCGTTCGGGCATGTTAATTGGTGCGCTGAGCTTTGAGCCGCTTTCCGGCCCGGCGGCGCGACCTTACAACCGCCGTGAAGATGCGAAATATCGCAACCAGCAGGGCGCGGTAGCCAGCCGAATCGATAAAGACTAATTCAGGCCCATTGAGGATACCATGAGACGATTTCTGACGACGCTGATGATACTCCTGGTCGTGCTGGTGGCCGGGTTATCTGCGTTAGTGTTGCTGGTGAATCCGAATGATTTCCGCGACTATATGGTCAAGCAAGTTGCTGCACGTAGCGGTTATCAATTGCAGCTCGACGGGCCACTGCGTTGGCACGTCTGGCCGCAGCTTAGTATCCTCTCCGGGCGAATGTCTCTCACCGCCCAGGGCGCGAGCCAGCCACTGGTTCGAGCAGACAACATGCGTCTGGACGTGGCGCTTTTACCACTACTGAGCCATCAACTGAGCGTTAAGCAGGTGATGCTAAAAGGGGCAGTGATCCAACTGACGCCGCAGACGGAAGCGGTGCGCAGTGAAGACGCTCCGGTTGCACCGCGCGACAATACCTTGCCGGATCTGTCAGACGATCGCGGATGGTCGTTTGATATATCCAGTCTTAAGGTGGCGGACAGCGTTCTGGTGTTCCAGCATGAAGATGACGAGCAGGTGACAATCCGCAATATCCGCCTGCAAATGGAACAAGATCCCCAACATCGTGGCTCATTTGAGTTTTCCGGGCGGGTTAATCGCGATCAGCGCGATCTCACGATATCCCTTAACGGTACGGTGGATGCTTCTGATTATCCGCATGATTTAATGGCGGCTATTGAACAAATTAACTGGCAGTTGCAGGGTGCCGATTTACCAAAACAAGGTATTCAAGGGCAGGGGAGTTTCCAGGTCCAGTGGCAGGAGTCACATAAACGCCTTTCATTTAACCAAATTAGTTTGACCGCCAATGACAGTACGCTGAGCGGGCAAGCACAGGTCACGTTGACAGAGAAACCGGAATGGCAGCTGAGACTGCAATTCCCGCAACTGAATCTTGACAACCTCATCCCCCTTAATGAAACAGCGAATGGTGAGAACGGTGCCGCGCAGCAAGGGCAGAGCCAATCAACGTTGCCGCGCCCGGTCATTTCTTCGCGTATTGATGAACCGGCCTATCAGGGACTGCAAGGCTTTACGGCTGATATTTTGTTGCAGGCCAGTAACGTGCGCTGGCGCGGAATGAATTTTACAGATGTTGCCACGCAAATGACCAACAAGTCGGGTTTGCTGGAAATTACTCAACTGCAGGGCAAACTTAACGGTGGACAGGTTTCACTGCCGGGCACGTTGGACGCGACATCAATAAATCCGCGGATAAACTTCCAGCCACGGCTGGAAAACGTTGAGATTGGTACCATTCTGAAGGCGTTTAACTATCCGATTTCGTTGACCGGAAAGATGTCACTGGCTGGTGATTTCTCCGGTGCTGACATAGATGCCGACGCATTCCGCCATAACTGGCAAGGACAGGCACATGTCGAAATGACCGACACGCGCATGGAAGGGATGAACTTCCAGCAGATGATTCAGCAAGCGGTAGAACGTAATGGTGGTGATGTGAAGGCCGCTGAAAACTTCGATAACGTAACGCGTCTTGACCGCTTTACCACCGATTTGACGTTGAAGGATGGCGTCGTGACGTTAAACGACATGCAAGGTCAATCGCCTGTGCTGGCGCTGACAGGGGAAGGCATGTTGAATCTGGCGGAGCAAACCTGTGACACCCAGTTTGATATTCGGGTCGTGGGTGGCTGGAACGGGGAAAGCAAACTGATTGATTTCCTGAAAGAAACGCCAGTACCGCTGCGGGTTTATGGCAACTGGCAGCAACTTAATTACAGCCTGCAAGTGGATCAGTTACTGCGTAAACATCTACAGGATGAAGCAAAACGCCGTCTTAACGACTGGGCCGAGCGGAATAAAGATTCCCGCAATGGCAAAGATGTGAAGAAGTTGCTGGAGAAGATGTAGGTTACCAGGTGACCTGTCCTGTAGGCCTGATAAGACGCGTAAAGCGTCGCATCAGGCCTACATGCCATCACACCTCGTACTCCATCTCGCCATCCTTATGCAGCGGAATAATCTGTACCTTCTGCACGCGATGGCTTTCCACCTGCAACGTTTTAAGCAAATAATCCCCCACCTGAACTTCTTCGCCAGGTTTTGGAATACGCTGCAAATATTCCATCAATAGCCCGGCAATGGTGTGATATTCACGTTTTTCATCCAGCGGCAGCGGCACATATTGCACCAGATCTTCCAGCGGCATATGGCCATTCGCCGTCCAGGAACCGTCCGCATTCTTCTGAATATCATGGCGGGCGTCGATCTCTTCCACTTCGTTCGGTAAGTTACCGGCAATGGTTTCAGTGACGTCACTTAATGTCACAATCCCTTCCACCGAGCCAAACTCATCCACCACAAAAGCAAAGTGTGTGCGGGCATTACGGAACTGCTCCAGGGCAGGTAACAACGGCAAGGTTTCCGGGAACACCAGCGGCTGACGAATCAACACCCGCAGGTTGAGCGGTTCGCCGCGCAGTGACTGTTGTAACAGGTCGATAACGTGAACAACACCGAGCAAATCTTCTGCGTCATCGCCATCAGTAACAACAAGCCGCGTATGCTGATTTCGCTCCAGTAACTGGCGGATCTCGTCTTCCGGCGCGTTGAGATCGATATGCTCAATATCGTGGCGCGATGTCATAATGCTGCTGACGGTACGCTGGTTAAGATTAAGTACCCGCTCAATCATCCGCCGTTCCTGCGGATTAAAGATCTGCTGGTTACCATGATCCACCAGCATGGACGCGGTTTCGGCGTCCAGTTCCGCATCTTCTTTTTGCCCGCTAAGCAGGCGCATTACCGCTTCGGTAGTCCGCTGGCGCAGTGTCTGGTTAGCGGAAAGAAAACGTCGTCGGTTAAAGATAGCCAACTGATTGAGTGCCTCGATCATCACCGAGAAACCAATGGCAGCGTACAGGTAGCCTTTCGGAATGACGAAGCCGAAACCTTCCGCCACCAGGCTAAAGCCAATCATCAACAGGAAGCTTAAGCAGAGAATAACGATCGTCGGGTGACTGTTAACGAACTGGGTTAACGGCTTGCTGGCCATCAACATCAGGCTGATAGCGATAACCACGGCGGCCATCATGACCAGTAAATGGTCGACCATCCCGACGGCGGTAATCACCGAGTCGAGTGAGAAGATGGCGTCCAGTACCACAATTTGTGTCACCACCCCCCAGAACTTCGCACCTTTGCGTTGGGTGGGGTTATTGCTGTCTTTCCCTTCCAGCCGTTCGTTCAGCTCCATCGTGGCTTTGAACAACAGGAAGAAACCACCAAACAGCATGATTAAATCGCGGGCGCTAAAGGTAAACGAGCGGAAGCTGAACAGCGGTTGAGTCAGGGTGACCAGCCAGGAGATTGACGCCAGCAGTAACAGGCGCATTAACATCGCCAGCAGGAGCCCGGTAACCCGTGCGCGGTCGCGCTGCTTAGGCGGTAGTTTTTCGGCGAGGATGGCAATAAAGACCAGGTTATCAATGCCGAGGACCAGTTCGATCACAATCAGCGTGATTAACCCAGCCCAGATAGACGGATCGGCAATCCATTCCATAGTAAGTACAAAACCTATTCGTTGTATGACAAATGTCACAATTCGATCATGGATAAATCGGGGCAAAAATGCAATGTTGCAGCACTATTTATCTCATATTATTTGAGGGTTATAACCTCACATTATCCCCGAATTATAAGTGGTAATAATAAAGCGTTATTTAAGAAATATCGCATGTGGAAACGCCATATTAAATATTGTCAACCTAAAGAAACTCCTAAAAACCATATTGAATGACACTTAATATAATTCTTAAAAATAGCCAATTGCCGAATTGTTACCTTGCCTGCTATTCCGTTAGCTGTAACACTTCCTCCTGCATTATTGGAGAGCCAATATTCAATTACCATAATGTCACCTTATATTCGGAAATTAATTTCCGCAATAACCCTTTCTCATCAACGACTGTATGCAGAGAGGGTTTGAAAAATTAAGCTAAATCAGTGTATTGGTAGCTAAAAAGCCAGGGGCGGTAGCGTGTCTGGATGCCTGAGAGACCAGTCTGAATTATTCTGTCAATAGCCTGCGGATGAAATCAATTTTTTTAGGACTGATGCCTGTTAAATTTTTATTCAATTAACTGCAAGGTAAATGTGCATGGCGACATTGCTATTAATAGTGCACAGGATAATTACTCTGCCAAAGTGATAAATAAACAATGATGAAATCCAAAATGAAATTGATGCCATTATTGGTGTCAGTAACCTTGATAAGCGGTTGCACAGTACTTCCGGGCAGCAATATGTCGACGATGGGTAAAGACGTCATCAAACAGCAGGACGCTGATTTCGATCTCGACAAAATGGTGAATGTTTATCCGCTGACCCCGCGCCTGATTGACCAATTACGCCCACGCCCCAACGTAGCGCGCCCCAATATGACGCTGGAAAGCGAGATCGCGAATTACCAGTATCGCGTCGGGCCGGGGGACGTTCTTAATGTCACCGTCTGGGATCACCCGGAGCTCACCACGCCAGCCGGTCAGTACCGCAGCTCCAGCGACACCGGCAACTGGGTACAGCCTGACGGCACCATGTTCTACCCGTATATCGGCAAGGTTCACGTCGTGGGGAAAACGCTCGCTGAAATCCGCAGTGATATTACCGGGCGCTTAGCGACGTACATCGCTGATCCGCAGGTGGACGTTAATATCGCCGCCTTCCGCTCGCAAAAAGCCTATATCTCCGGTCAGGTGAATAAATCCGGTCAACAGGCCATTACCAACGTGCCTCTGACCATTCTCGACGCTATCAACGCCGCAGGTGGCCTGACCGACACCGCTGACTGGCGCAACGTGGTGCTAACACACAATGGTCGTGAAGAGCGCATTTCTTTGCAGGCGCTGATGCAAAACGGCGACCTCAATCAGAACCGACTGCTTTACCCCGGCGATATTCTTTACGTGCCACGTAATGATGATCTGAAAGTGTTTGTGATGGGTGAAGTGAAGAAACAGAGCACCCTGAAAATGGACTTTAGCGGCATGACCCTGACTGAAGCCCTGGGCAATGCTGAAGGTATCGACATGACCACCTCCAACGCCAGCGGCATCTTTGTCATTCGTCCGCTGAAAGGCGAGAGCGGGCGTAACGGCAAGATTGCCAATATCTACCAGCTGGATATGTCCGATGCGACGTCGCTGGTAATGGCGACAGAATTCCGCCTGCAACCTTATGACGTGGTGTATGTCACCACCGCCCCGGTATCCCGCTGGAACCGTCTGATCAATCAGTTGCTGCCAACTATTAGCGGTGTCCGTTACATGACGGATACAGCCAGCGACATTCATAACTGGTAATCGTCATGTTTAACAACATCTTAGTTGTCTGTGTCGGCAATATTTGCCGTTCCCCGACGGCGGAACGCTTACTGCAACGTTATCACCCGGAGCTAAAAGTGGAGTCCGCTGGACTCGGCGCGCTGGTCGGAAAGGGCGCTGATCCTACCGCTATCAGCGTCGCCGCAGAACATCAACTGTCTCTGGAAGGTCATTGCGCACGGCAAATCAGCCGCCGTCTGTGTCGCAACTACGACCTGATTCTGACCATGGAAAAGCGCCATATCGAACGCTTATGCGAGATGGCACCCGAGATGCGCGGCAAAGTGATGCTGTTTGGTCACTGGGATAACGAATGTGAAATCCCCGATCCATATCGCAAAAGCCGGGAAACGTTTGCAGCGGTGTACACATTACTTGAACGGTCTGCCCGCCAGTGGGCGCAGGCATTGAACGCAGAGCAGGTATAAGAATGACAGAAAAAGTAAAACAACATGCCGCTCCGGTAACGGGCAGTGATGAAATCGATATTGGTCGCCTGGTCGGCACCATCATTGAAGCACGCTGGTGGGTGATTGGCATTACCGCCGTATTCGCCCTCTGTGCCGTGGTTTACACCTTCTTCGCTACGCCGATATACAGCGCCGACGCACTGGTACAAATCGAACAAAGCAGCGGCAATTCGTTAGTGCAGGATATCGGATCGGCATTAGCCAACAAACCGCCTGCATCGGACGCCGAGATCCAGTTGATTCGTTCGCGTCTGGTGCTTGGTAAAACGGTGGACGATCTCGACCTTGATATTGCGGTGAGCAAAAACACGTTCCCGATTTTCGGTGCGGGCTGGGATCGCCTGATGGGACGCCAGAACGAGACGGTGAAAGTGACCACCTTTAACCGACCGAAGGAGATGGCGGATCAGGTGTTTACGCTTAATGTGCTGGACAACAAAAACTACACCCTGAGCAGCGATGGCGGCTTTAGCGCCCGTGGGCAAGCGGGCCAGATGCTGAAAAAAGAAGGCGTCACGCTGATGGTTGAAGCCATTCACGCCAGCCCGGGCAGTGAGTTTACCGTCACCAAATACTCCACGCTGGGGATGATCAACCAACTGCAAAACAGCCTGACGGTAACGGAGAACGGCAAAGACGCAGGTGTTCTGAGCCTGACTTACACCGGTGAAGATCGCGAACAGATCCGCGACATTCTTAACAGCATCGCCCGTAACTATCAGGAACAAAATATTGAGCGCAAATCGGCGGAAGCGTCGAAAAGCCTCGCTTTCCTCGCGCAACAGTTACCGGAAGTACGTAGCCGCCTTGATGTTGCCGAAAACAAACTGAATGCCTTCCGTCAGGATAAAGATTCAGTTGATCTGCCGCTGGAAGCGAAAGCGGTGCTCGATTCGATGGTGAACATCGACGCGCAGTTGAACGAACTGACCTTTAAAGAGGCGGAAATCTCCAAGCTGTACACCAAAGTTCACCCGGCGTACCGCACGCTGCTGGAGAAACGGCAGGCGCTGGAAGACGAAAAAGCCAAACTTAATGGTCGCGTAACGGCGATGCCGAAAACCCAGCAGGAAATTGTGCGTCTGACCCGCGATGTCGAGTCTGGTCAGCAGGTCTATATGCAACTGCTGAATAAAGAGCAGGAGCTGAAAATCACCGAAGCCAGCACCGTCGGCGATGTGCGCATTGTCGACCCGGCAATCACCCAGCCAGGTGTACTGAAACCGAAGAAAGGGCTGATTATCCTTGGGGCGATTATCCTTGGCCTGATGCTCTCTATCGTGGGTGTGCTGCTGCGCTCGTTGTTTAATCGCGGTATCGAAAGCCCGCAGGTGCTGGAAGAACACGGTATCAGCGTTTATGCCAGCATCCCGCTGTCGGAGTGGCAGAAAGCGCGCGATAGCGTCAAAACCATCAAAGGGATTAAACGCTATAAACAGAGCCAGCTACTGGCGGTGGGGAATCCAACCGATCTGGCGATTGAAGCCATCCGTAGTCTGCGTACCAGTCTGCACTTCGCGATGATGCAGGCACAGAACAATGTGTTGATGATGACCGGGGTTAGCCCGTCAATCGGTAAAACCTTTGTCTGCGCCAACCTGGCGGCGGTGATTAGCCAGACCAATAAACGGGTGTTGTTGATCGACTGCGATATGCGCAAAGGCTACACCCACGAGCTGTTGGGCACTAATAACGTTAATGGCCTGTCGGAAATTCTGATTGGACAGGGCGATATTACTACCGCTGCTAAACCGACCTCTATTGCCAAATTTGACCTGATCCCGCGCGGTCAGGTACCGCCAAATCCTTCTGAACTGTTAATGAGCGAACGCTTTGCCGAACTGGTGAAGTGGGCGAGTAAAAACTACGACCTGGTGTTGATTGATACGCCGCCGATTCTGGCAGTGACCGATGCGGCAATTGTTGGTCGTCATGTCGGAACCACGTTGATGGTGGCGCGTTATGCGGTCAACACATTGAAAGAAGTGGAAACCAGTCTGAGCCGCTTTGAGCAAAACGGTATTCCGGTGAAAGGGGTGATTCTGAACTCCATCTTCCGCCGCGCCAGCGCGTATCAGGATTATGGCTATTACGAATACGAATATAAGTCGGATGCGAAATAACGAGATCCGCTGTCGGATGCGATGCTGACGCATCTTATCCGACCTACGTTCACGCCGCATCCGGCAACAGAACCTGTAAACCAGCTTATAAACCGGCAGAACATCTCGATACTCCGGGAGAACAACCTATGAAAGACAATCCGCTGATTTCAATCTATATGCCGACCTGGAACCGCCAACAACTGGCGATTCGGGCGATAAAATCGGTCCTGCGCCAGGACTACAACAACTGGGAGATGATCATCGTGGATGATTGCTCCACCTCCTGGGAACAACTACAACAGTACGTCACCGCCCTCAACGATCCGCGTATCACTTACATTCACAACGACATTAACAGCGGGGCGTGCGCGGTACGTAACCAGGCGATTATGCTGGCGCAAGGGGAATACATCACCGGGATCGATGACGACGATGAATGGATACCCAACCGCCTGAGCGTCTTCCTCGCCCATAAACAGCAACTGGTCACACACGCCTTTTTGTACGCTAACGACTACGTTTGCCAGGGCGAAGTTTATTCCCAACCGGCAAGCTTGCCGCTGTATCCCAAATCGCCGTATTCACGCCGCCTGTTTTACAAACGCAATATCATTGGCAATCAGGTCTTTACCTGGGCGTGGCGTTTCAAAGAGTGCTTGTTCGATACCAAACTGAAAGCGGCACAGGATTACGACATCTTCCTGCGGATGGTGGTGGAGTACGGCGAACCGTGGAAAGTGGAAGAGGCGACGCAGATCCTGCATATCAATCATGGTGAAATGCAGATCACCTCGTCACCGAAAAAATTCTCCGGATACTTCCACTTTTACCGCAAGCACAAAGACAAATTCGACCGCGCCAGCAAAAAATATCAGCTGTTTACCCTCTACCAGATCCGCAATAAACGCATGACCTGGCGCACTTTGCTGACGCTGCTGTCGGTGCGTAACGGCAAACGTCTGGCTGATGGTATTCGGGGGCGCTAAAGATGCTGGAAGATCTGCGCGCCAACAGCTGGAGTTTACGTCCGTGCTGCATGGTTCTTGCCTATCGCGTCGCTCATTTTTGTTCGGTGTGGCGCAAAAAGAACGTCCTCAACAATCTGTGGGCGGCCCCGCTGCTGGTGCTGTATCGCATTATCACCGAATGCTTTTTCGGTTATGAAATCCAGGCCGCCGCGACCATAGGTCGACGCTTTACTATCCATCACGGTTACGCCGTAGTGATCAATAAAAACGTGGTCGCGGGGGATGATTTCACCATTCGCCACGGCGTCACTATCGGCAATCGTGGTGCCGATAACATGGCATGTCCACACATTGGCAACGGCGTCGAACTCGGTGCCAACGTCATTATTCTTGGTGATATCACGCTTGGTAACAACGTCACCGTGGGCGCGGGCAGCGTGGTGCTCGACTCTGTCCCGGACAACGCGCTGGTGGTGGGAGAAAAAGCGCGAGTGAAGGTAATTAAATGAATATTCTGCAATTCAATGTGCGACTGGCGGAAGGCGGGGCAGCAGGTGTGGCGTTAGATCTCCACCAGCGTGCGCTGCAACAGGGGCTGGCATCACATTTTGTCTACGGCTACGGCAAAGGCGGCAAAGAGAGCGTCAGTCATCAAAACTATCCGCAGGTCATCAAACATACGCCGCGGATGACCGCGATGGCGAACATTGCGTTGTTTCGTCTGTTTAATCGCGATCTGTTCGGCAATTTCAATGAGTTATATCGCACCATTACTCGCACACCGGGTCCGGTGGTCCTGCATTTTCATGTGCTGCACAGCTACTGGTTGAATCTTAAGAGCGTGGTGCGCTTTTGCGAAAAAGTGAAAAACCATAAACCGGATATCACTCTGGTCTGGACGTTACACGATCACTGGAGCGTTACCGGACGCTGCGCCTTTACCGACGGTTGCGAAGGCTGGAAAACGGGCTGCCAGAAATGCCCGACCTTAAATAACTATCCACCGGTGAAGATTGATCGCGCGCACCAGCTGGTGGCGGGTAAACGCCAGTTATTCCGCGAGATGCTGGCACTGGGCTGTCAGTTTATTTCCCCCAGCCAGCATGTGGCTGATGCTTTCAATAGTCTGTACGGTCCAGGGCGTTGCCGGATTATCAATAACGGTATTGATATGGCAACCGAAGCGATTCTGGCGGACTTGCCTCCGGTGCGCGAAACCCAGGACAAGCCGAAAATCGCGGTGGTGGCGCATGATCTGCGTTACGACGGCAAAACTAACCAGCAACTGGTACGTGAGATGATGGCGCTGGGCGACAAAATTGAACTGCATACCTTTGGTAAGTTCTCGCCGTTCACCGCTGGCAACGTGGTTAATCACGGCTTTGAAACTGACAAGCGCAAGTTGATGAGCGCGCTCAATCAGATGGATGCGCTGGTATTCAGTTCTCGCGTCGATAACTACCCGCTGATTTTGTGTGAGGCGCTATCGATTGGCGTGCCGGTGATTGCCACCCATAGCGACGCGGCGCGGGAAGTGCTGCAAAAATCCGGCGGTAAAACCGTCAGCGAAGAAGACGTGCTGCAACTGGTGCAGTTAAGCAAACCGGAAATCGCGCAGGCGATATTTGGTACCACGCTGGCTGAGTTCAGCCAACGCAGCCGCGCCGCCTACAGTGGACAACAGATGCTGGAGGAGTATGTCAACTTCTATCAGAATCTGTAGCTACCTGCTGCTGCCGCTGATTTACCTGTTGGTTAATGTCAAAATCGCCCAGCTTGGCGAAAGTTTCCCCATCACCATCGTCACTTTTTTACCTGTCTTGTTACTGCTGTTTTTAGAACGCATCAGCGTTAAAAAATTGATGATTACCTTAGGGATTGGCGCGGGACTCACGGCGTTTAACTACCTGTTTGGTCAGTCGTTGGATGCCGGTAAATACGTCACTTCAACCATGCTGTTTGTCTATATTGTGATCATTATTGGCATGGTGTGGAGTATTCGCTTTAAAACGATTTCGCCACACAACCATCGCAAGATATTACGTTTCTTTTATCTGGTGGTCGGGCTGGTGGTGGCGCTGGCGGCAGTGGAGATGGCGCAAATTATCCTCACCGGCGGCAGCAGTATTATGGAGTCGATTTCGAAATATCTGATTTACAGCAACAGCTATGTGCTGAATTTCATCAAATTCGGCGGCAAGCGCACGACAGCACTTTATTTCGAACCGGCATTTTTCGCTCTGGCATTAATCTCAATTTGGCTCAGCATCAAACAGTTTGGTATCAAAACGCCTAAAACCGATGCTATGATTCTCGCAGGGATAATATTATCCGGATCGTTTTCAGGGGTTATGACCTTTATCCTGTTTTATTTGCTGGAGTGGGCATTTCAATATCTGAATAAAGAGGCGATTAAGAAAAAGTTACCGTTAGCATTGATTTCTCTGGCTGTATTCCTGGTTGGTGTGGTAATCGCGTTTCCTTATATTTCCACCCGTCTGGGCGATTTAGGTACAGAAGGATCGTCATCGTATTATCGTATTGTCGGTCCGCTGGTGATGGTCGGTTATTCTTTGACCCATATTGACGGTGTAGTCAGATTTGGCTCACTTTATGAATATGTCGCATCATTCGGAATATTTAACGGTGCGGATGTCGGAAAAACCATAGACAATGGTTTGTATCTGCTGATTATTTATTTTTCCTGGTTCGCAGTGTTTTTATCGCTGTGGTACATGGGGAAAGTGATAAAAATGATGATCAACGCTTTTGGTGATAACCGCAATTTTCGCGTGCAATTATATCTTTTTACTCCGGTATCGCTGTTTTTTACCGGTTCGATATTTAGCCCAGAATATGCATTTTTAATCGTCTGTCCGTTTATTTTGCGAAAAGCGTTAAATATTACGAGGTAAGAATAAGAACATGTTGCTTAGCATAATCACTGTCGCGTTTCGTAACCTCGAAGGGATAGTCAAAACACATGCCTCGCTGGCGCATCTGGCGCAGGCGGACGATATCAGCTTCGAATGGATTGTTGTCGATGGCGGTTCCAATGACGGCACCCGTGAGTATCTGGAAAATCTCAATGGTATCTATAACCTACGCTTTGTCAGCGAGCCAGATAACGGTATCTACGACGCTATGAACAAAGGCATTGCGATGGCGCAAGGCAAGTTCGCGCTGTTTCTCAATTCAGGCGATATTTTTCATCAGGATGCCGCAAATTTTGTCCGTAAGTTAAAAGTGCAAAAAGATAACATGATGATCACCGGCGATGCGCTGCTGGATTTTGGCGACGGGCATAAGATTAAACGTAGCGCCAAACCGGGGTGGTATATTTATCACAGCCTGCCCGCCAGTCATCAGGCGATATTTTTTCCAGTATCCGGCTTGAAAAAATGGCGTTATGACCTGGAATATAAAGTTTCTTCCGACTACGCGCTGGCAGCCAAAATGTATAAAGCCGGTTATGTATTTAAAAAACTCAATGGCCTGGTGTCTGAATTTTCCATGGGTGGGGTATCTACCACCAATAATATGGAATTGTGTGCTGACGCGAAAAAAGTCCAACGGCAAATATTACATGTACCTGGCTTCTGGGCAGAATTATCCTGGCATTTACGCCAGCGTACTACCTCAAAGACGAAAGCCTTATATAACAAAAGCTGAATATAAGGGAAAACGATGCAGGATTTAAGCGGTTTCTCGGTGCCGAAAGGGTTCCGGGGCAGCAATGCTATTAAAGTGCAATTGTGGTGGGCGGTACAGGCAACAATATTTGCCTGGTCGCCACAAGTATTGTATCGCTGGCGGGCATTTTTATTACGTTTATTCGGCGCAAAAATAGGAAAAAACGTAGTTATTCGTCCGTCAGTAAAAATTACCTATCCGTGGAAATTAACCTTAGGTGATTACGCGTGGGTCGGCGATGAGGTCAATTTATATACCCTCGGTGAAATAACCATTGGCGCACATTCGGTGATATCGCAAAAAAGTTATTTATGCACCGGGAGCCACGACCATGCAAGTCAACATTTCACCATTAACGCCACGCCTATTGTGATTGGCGAGAAATGCTGGCTGGCAACCGATGTCTTTGTTGCCCCAGGCGTCACGATCGGCAACGGCACCGTCGTGGGTGCGCGAAGCAGTGTTTTTAAATCGCTTCCGGCAAATGTGGTTTGCCGGGGGAACCCCGCAGTGGTGATACGCAAACGCGTTGAAACTGAATAAATTCAAAAAATACAGAGGAATAAGACATGTCAAAAGTCGCTCTCATCACCGGTGTAACCGGACAAGACGGTTCTTACCTGGCAGAGTTTCTGCTGGAAAAAGGTTACGAGGTGCATGGTATTAAGCGTCGTGCATCGTCATTCAACACCGAGCGCGTGGATCACATTTATCAGGATCCGCACACCTGCAACCCGAAATTCCATCTGCATTATGGCGACCTGAGTGATACCTCCAACCTGACGCGCATTTTGCGTGAAGTGCAGCCGGATGAAGTGTACAACCTGGGCGCAATGAGCCACGTTGCGGTTTCTTTTGAGTCACCGGAATATACCGCAGACGTTGATGCGATGGGGACGCTGCGCCTGCTCGAGGCGATCCGCTTCCTCGGTCTGGAAAAGAAAACCCGTTTCTATCAGGCTTCTACTTCTGAACTGTACGGTCTGGTGCAGGAAATTCCGCAGAAAGAGACCACGCCGTTCTACCCGCGATCTCCGTATGCGGTTGCCAAACTGTACGCCTACTGGATAACCGTTAACTACCGCGAATCCTACGGCATGTACGCCTGTAACGGTATTCTCTTCAACCATGAATCCCCGCGCCGTGGCGAGACTTTCGTTACCCGCAAAATCACCCGCGCAATCGCCAACATCGCCCAGGGGCTGGAGTCGTGCCTGTATCTCGGCAATATGGATTCCCTGCGTGACTGGGGCCATGCCAAAGACTACGTAAAAATGCAGTGGATGATGCTGCAACAGGAACAACCGGAAGATTTCGTTATCGCGACCGGCGTTCAGTACTCCGTACGTCAGTTCGTGGAAATGGCGGCAGCACAACTGGGCATCAAACTGCGCTTTGAAGGCACGGGTGTTGAAGAGAAGGGCATTGTGGTTTCCGTCACCGGGCATGACGCGCCGGGCGTTAAACCGGGCGATGTGATTATCGCCGTTGACCCGCGTTACTTCCGTCCGGCGGAAGTTGAAACGCTGCTCGGCGACCCGACCAAAGCGCACGAAAAACTGGGCTGGAAACCGGAAATCACCCTCAGAGAGATGGTGTCTGAAATGGTGGCTAATGACCTCGAAGCGGCGAAAAAACACTCTCTGCTGAAATCTCACGGCTACGACGTGGCGATCGCGCTGGAGTCATAAGCATGAGTAAACAACGCATTTTTATCGCTGGCCATCGCGGAATGGTCGGTTCCGCCATCAGGCGACAGCTCGAACAGCGCGGTGATGTGGAGCTGGTATTACGCACCCGCGATGAACTGAACCTGCTGGACAGCCGCGCGGTGCATGATTTCTTTGCCAGCGAACGTATTGACCAGGTCTATCTGGCGGCGGCGAAAGTGGGCGGCATTGTTGCCAACAACACCTATCCGGCGGATTTCATCTACCAGAACATGATGATTGAGAGCAACATCATTCACGCCGCGCATCAGAACGACGTGAACAAACTGCTGTTTCTCGGATCGTCCTGTATCTACCCGAAACTGGCAAAACAGCCGATGGCAGAAAGCGAGTTGTTGCAGGGTACGCTGGAGCCGACCAACGAGCCTTATGCCATTGCCAAAATCGCCGGGATCAAACTGTGTGAATCTTACAACCGCCAGTACGGACGGGATTACCGCTCAGTCATGCCAACCAACCTGTACGGGCCACACGACAACTTCCACCCGAGTAATTCGCATGTGATCCCAGCATTGCTGCGTCGCTTCCATGAGGCGACGGCACAGAATGCGCCGGACGTGGTGGTGTGGGGCAGCGGTACGCCGATGCGCGAATTTCTACACGTTGATGATATGGCAGCGGCGAGCATTCATGTCATGGAGCTGGCGCACGAAGTCTGGCAGGAGAACACCCGGCCGATGCTGTCGCACATTAACGTCGGCACGGGCGTTGACTGCACTATCCGCGAGCTGGCGCAAACCATCGCCAAAGTGGTGGGTTACAAAGGTCGGGTGGTTTTTGATGCCAGTAAACCGGATGGCACACCGCGCAAACTGCTGGATGTGACGCGCCTGCATCAGCTTGGCTGGTATCACGAAATCTCACTGGAAGCGGGGCTTGCCAGCACTTACCAGTGGTTCCTTGAGAATCAAGACCGCTTTCGGGGGTAATGATGTTTTTACGTCAGGAAGACTTTGCCACGGTAGTGCGCTCCACTCCGCTTGTCTCTCTCGATTTTATAGTCGAGAACAGTCGCGGCGAGTTTCTGCTTGGCAAAAGAACCAACCGCCCGGCGCAGGGTTACTGGTTTGTGCCGGGAGGGCGCGTGCAGAAAGACGAAACGCTGGAGGCCGCATTTGAGCGGCTGACGATGGCGGAACTTGGGTTGCGTCTGCCGATAACAGCAGGCCAGTTTTACGGTGTCTGGCAGCACTTTTATGACGATAACTTCTCCGGCACGGATTTCACTACTCACTATGTGGTGCTCGGTTTTCGCTTCAGAGTCGCGGAAGAAGAACTGTTACTGCCGGATGAGCAGCATGACGATTACCGCTGGCTGACGCCGGACACGTTGCTTGCCAGTGACAATGTTCACGCTAACAGCCGCGCCTATTTTCTCGCTGAGAAGCGTGCCGGAGTACCCGGATTATGAAAATACTGGTCTACGGCATTAACTACTCGCCGGAGTTAACCGGCATCGGCAAGTACACCGGCGAGATGGTGGAATGGCTGGCGGCACAAGGTCATGAGGTGCGGGTTATTACCGCACCGCCTTACTACCCGCAATGGCAGGTGGGCGAGAACTATTCCGCCTGGCGGTACAAACGGGAAGAGGGGGCCGCCACGGTGTGGCGCTGCCCGCTGTACGTGCCAAAACAGCCGAGCACCCTGAAACGCCTGTTGCATCTCGGCAGTTTTGCCGCCAGCAGTTTCTTTCCGCTGATGGCGCAACGTCGCTGGAAGCCGGATCGCATTATCGGCGTGGTGCCAACGCTGTTTTGCACGCCAGGAATGCGCCTGCTGGCGAAACTGTCTGGTGCGCGCACGGTGCTCCATATTCAGGATTACGAAGTGGACGCCATGCTGGGGCTGGGCCTTGCCGGAAAAGGTAAAGGCGGCAAAGTGGCACAGCTGGCAACGGCGTTCGAACGTAGCGGACTGCATAACGTCGATAACGTCTCCACGATTTCGCGTTCGATGATGAATAGAGCTATCGAGAAAGGCGTGGCGGCGGAAAACGTCATCTTCTTCCCCAACTGGTCAGAAATTGCCCGTTTTCAGCATGTCGCAGACGCCGATGTTGATGCCCTTCGTAACCAGCTTGGCCTGCCGGATAACAAAAAAATCATTCTTTACTCCGGCAATATTGGTGAAAAGCAGGGGCTGGAAAACGTTATTGAAGCTGCCGATCGCCTGCGCGATGAACCGCTTATTTTTGCCATTGTCGGGCAGGGCGGCGGCAAAGCGCGGCTGGAAAAAATGGCGCAGCAGCGTGGACTGCGCAACATGCAATTTTTTCCGCTGCAATCGTATGACGCTTTACCCGCACTGCTGAAGATGGGGGATTGCCATCTGGTGGTGCAAAAACGCGGCGCGGCAGATGCCGTATTGCCGTCGAAACTGACCAATATTCTGGCGGTAGGCGGTAACGCGGTGATTACCGCAGAAGCCCACACCGAACTGGGGCAGCTTTGCGAAACCTTTCCGGGCATTGCGGTTTGCGTGGAACCGGAATCGGTCGAGGCGCTGGTGGCAGGGATTCGTCAGGCGCTCCTGCTGCCCAAACACAACACGGTGGCACGTGAATATGCCGAACGCACGCTCGATAAAGAGAACGTGTTACGTCAATTTATAAATGATATTCGGGGATAATTATGGCGCAGTCGAAACTCTATCCAGTTGTGATGGCAGGTGGCTCCGGTAGCCGCTTATGGCCGCTTTCCCGCGTACTTTACCCCAAGCAGTTTTTATGCCTGAAAGGCGATCTCACCATGCTGCAAACCACCATCTGCCGCCTGAATGGCGTGGAGTGCGAAAGCCCGGTGGTGATTTGCAATGAGCAGCACCGCTTTATTGTCGCGGAACAGCTGCGTCAACTGAACAAACTCACCGAGAACATTATTCTCGAACCGGCAGGGCGTAACACTGCACCGGCCATTGCGCTGGCGGCGCTGGCGGCAAAACGTCATAGCCCGGAGAACGACCCATTAATGCTGGTGCTGGCGGCGGATCATGTGATTGCCGACGAAGATGCGTTCCGCGCCGCCGTGCGTAACGCCATGCCGTATGCTGAAGCGGGCAAGCTGGTGACCTTCGGCATTGTGCCGGATCTACCAGAAACCGGTTATGGCTATATTCGTCGCGGTGAAGTGTCGGCGGGTGAGCAGGATACGGTGGCCTTTGAAGTGGCGCAGTTTGTCGAAAAACCGAATCTGGAAACCGCGCAGGCCTATGTGGCAAGTGGCGAATATTACTGGAACAGCGGTATGTTCCTGTTCCGTGCCGGACGTTATCTCGAAGAACTGAAAAAGTATCGTCCGGATATTCTCGATGCCTGTGAAAAAGCGATGAGCGCCGTCGATCCGGATCTCGATTTTATTCGTGTGGATGAAGAGGCGTTTCTCGCCTGTCCGGAAGAGTCGGTAGATTACGCGGTCATGGAACGCACGGCAGATGCCGTTGTGGTGCCGATGGATGCGGGCTGGAGCGATGTCGGTTCCTGGTCCTCTTTATGGGAGATCAGTGCCCACACCGCCGAGGGCAACGTTTGCCATGGCGATGTGATTAATCACAAAACTGAAAACAGCTATGTGTATGCCGAATCTGGCCTGGTCACCACCGTCGGGGTGAAAGATTTGGTGGTAGTGCAGACCAAAGATGCAGTGCTGATTGCCGACCGTAACGCGGTGCAGGATGTGAAAAAAGTGGTCGAGCAGATCAAAGCTGATGGTCGCCATGAGCATCGGGTGCATCGCGAAGTGTATCGTCCGTGGGGCAAATATGACTCTATCGACGCGGGCGACCGCTACCAGGTGAAACGCATCACCGTGAAACCGGGCGAAGGTTTGTCGGTACAGATGCATTATCATCGCGCGGAACACTGGGTGGTTGTCGCGGGAACGGCAAAAGTCACTATCAACGGTGATATCAAACTGCTTGGTGAAAACGAGTCCATTTATATTCCGCTGGGGGCGATGCACTGCCTGGAAAACCCGGGGAAAATAGATTTAGAATTAATTGAAGTTCGCTCTGGTGCATATCTTGAAGAAGATGATGTTATTAGATGTTATGATCGCTATGGACGAAAGTAATATATAATAATTATTTCAGAATTAGAAATGATAATTATAAGTTTTCGTCTGGATAAACAATAGATAGTATGGGTTGGAAAATATGAGTTCTTTAACTTGTTTTAAAGCTTACGACATTCGCGGGAAATTAGGTGAAGAACTGAATGAAGATATCGCCTGGCGCATTGGTCGCGCCTATGGCGAATTTCTCAAACCGAAAACCATTGTGTTAGGCGGTGATGTCCGTCTCACCAGCGAAACCTTAAAACTGGCGCTGGCAAAAGGTTTACAGGATGCGGGCGTCGATGTGCTGGATATTGGCATGTCCGGCACCGAAGAGATTTATTTCGCCACGTTCCATCTCGGCGTGGATGGCGGCATTGAAGTTACCGCCAGCCATAATCCGATGGATTACAACGGCATGAAGCTGGTGCGCGAAGGGGCTCGCCCGATCAGCGGTGATACCGGACTGCGCGACGTCCAGCGTCTGGCAGAAGCTAACGACTTTCCTCCCGTCGATGAAACCAAACGCGGTCGCTATCAGCAAATCAATCTGCGTGACGCTTACGTTGATCACCTGTTCGGTTATATCAATGTCAAAAACCTTACGCCGCTCAAGCTGGTGATCAACTCCGGGAACGGCGCAGCGGGTCCGGTGGTGGACGCTATCGAAGCCCGCTTTAAAGCCCTCGGCGCACCGGTGGAGTTAATCAAAGTGCATAACACGCCGGACGGCAATTTCCCCAACGGTATTCCTAACCCGTTGCTGCCGGAATGTCGCGACGACACCCGCAATGCGGTCATCAAACACGGCGCGGATATGGGCATTGCCTTTGATGGCGATTTTGACCGCTGTTTCCTGTTTGACGAAAAAGGGCAGTTTATTGAGGGCTACTACATTGTCGGCCTGCTGGCAGAAGCGTTCCTCGAAAAAAATCCCGGCGCGAAGATCATCCACGATCCACGTCTCTCCTGGAACACCATTGATGTGGTGACGGCCGCGGGCGGCACGCCGGTGATGTCGAAAACAGGACACGCCTTTATTAAAGAACGTATGCGCAAGGAAGACGCCATCTACGGTGGCGAAATGAGCGCTCACCATTACTTCCGCGATTTCGCTTACTGTGACAGCGGCATGATCCCGTGGCTGCTGGTCGCCGAACTGGTGTGCCTGAAAGGAAAAACGCTGGGCGAACTGGTGCGCGACCGGATGGCGGCGTTTCCGGCAAGCGGTGAGATCAACAGAAAACTGGCGCACCCTGTTGAGGCGATTAACCGCGTGGAACAGCATTTTAGCCGTGAGGTGCTGGCGGTGGATCGCACCGATGGCATCAGCATGACCTTTGCCGACTGGCGCTTTAACCTGCGCTCTTCCAACACCGAACCGGTGGTGCGCCTGAATGTGGAATCTCGCGGTGATGTTCAGGTTATGGTAATCCATACTCAAGAAATATTATCAATTTTGACGTCATAAAGAATAAGCCCTGACAAGTTAGGGCTTAATTAATATATATTTTTTTTGAATTGGGGATTTGTGGTAAGATTTTTAATATGTTATTTAATGTGGTTGAATTAATGTTGACTGGAAAATAATAATGAGAACGAAAAAAGCATTACACAACTTTAAAGTTGATTTATTAATTACTTTTTTATTGGTTTTGCTAGGGTTTTATATTCGAACTGTTTTTGTTTCAAAAATGGGAAGTGATATTACTGGAGTGATGTTACTATTCACACAGTTGACAGCATATCTCAATTTGGCAGAATTAGGTATTGGAATTGCAGCTGCCAGCGTATTATATAAACCGCTCAGCGAGAATGAATACAATAAAATAACTTACATAATATCTTTGCTCTCAGTCATATACAAATATATATTTGTGTTTGTTTTGATTCTTGGCGTTGTTATAGGTATCTGTATTTATTACTTTATTGATTCTGTAAAGGTTGTAAATGGCGTTTTTTTATATTGGGCTTTGTTCGTTTTTAATACATCGTTGACATATAGTTATGCTAAATACTCCACATTATTAACTGCTAATCAGCGGTACTCAGCAGTAAGAAAAATTCAAGGTGGCGGAAAAGTTATAATAATTGTATTTCAGATATTAATTTTGTGCTTTACGCAAAGCTTCATACTTTATTTGTTAGTTGAGACTTTAGGTATTTTTTCTCAATATTTGATTTTTAAAAAAATAATTGGGAACGGAAATCAATATCTCAGTAATGAGGTTTTACTTATTGAAAGCGATAAACTTTTGATAAAAAAAGAATTAAAAATAAGAATAAAAAATATGTTCTTCCATAAAATAGGTGCTGTGCTTGTCCTTAATACAGACTACCTGCTTGTATCAAAGTTTCTGACATTAAGTTATGTGACAATTTTTGGCAGCTATATGATGGTATTTCAGATAGTAACTGTTTTGATGTCAAGTTTTGTTAATGCTATTACTGCAGGAATGGGTAATTACTTAATTAATAAAAGTAATTTAGAAATTAAGGAAATTACACGTCAATTTTATGTGATATTTATCGCCTTTGCAACATTCATATCACTAAATATGTTTTTTCTTGTTAATGATTTTATCGCAAAATGGATAGGTGTTAATTATACATTAAGTAACACCCTAGTTGCATTAATGATTGTTAACGTATTCATTAGTGTTGTCAGGGTACCTTCTGATATATTAAAAAACGCAAGTGGACATTTTGGTGATATTTATTATCCATTATTAGAAGGTGTGCTGAATATTACGATATCCATCATTTTGGCTATCATTATTGGATTACCTGGCATTATTATAGGGACAATAGTATCTAACTTAATAGTAATAATGCTTGCGAAACCATTATATCTTTACTCTAAGTTATTTAATCTTAGAAATCCGACGAGGGTTTATTTTGAATTTATTTCTCGGCCTATGTTATATTCATTATGTGTGATTGGGGTGAGCTATTTATTGCGCGATGAAATATATTCATTTAAAGTAAGTACATGGTTGGATTTTATTAACAAGCTACTCTTAGTCTCTACTCCTAGCATATTGGTAATATGTGCTATTTTCTCTACGGATAGTGACTTTAGATTATTTTTCAGAAAAATTATATATGTGATTATGAAGAAATAAAAATTTCGAAAATGTATTAATCGAAATTATGCAACGAGCTTTATTTTTATAAATGATATGTGATCTTTTCCCGAATAGGAGTAAACAATGTCAAAGCAACAGATCGGCGTCGTCGGTATGGCAGTGATGGGGCGCAACCTTGCGCTCAATATCGAAAGCCGTGGTTATACCGTCTCTATTTTCAACCGTTCCCGTGAAAAGACCGAAGAAGTGATTGCCGAAAATCCAGGCAAAAAACTGGTTCCTTACTATACGGTGAAAGAGTTTGTTGAATCTTTGGAAACGCCTCGTCGCATCCTGTTAATGGTGAAAGCAGGTGCAGGCACGGATGCTGCTATTGATTCCCTCAAGCCATACCTCGATAAAGGTGACATCATCATTGATGGTGGTAATACCTTCTTCCAGGACACCATTCGTCGTAACCGTGAGCTTTCTGCCGAAGGCTTTAACTTCATTGGTACCGGTGTCTCCGGTGGTGAAGAGGGCGCGCTGAAAGGTCCTTCTATTATGCCTGGCGGGCAGAAAGAGGCTTATGAGCTGGTTGCGCCTATCCTGAGTAAAATCGCTGCCGTGGCAGAAGACGGCGAGCCATGCGTTACTTATATTGGTGCCGACGGCGCAGGCCATTATGTGAAGATGGTTCACAATGGTATTGAATACGGAGATATGCAGCTCATTGCTGAAGCGTATTCTCTGCTCAAAGGTGGCCTGAATCTCTCTAATGAAGAACTGGCCCAGACTTTCACCGAGTGGAATAACGGTGAACTTAGCAGCTACCTGATCGACATCACTAAAGATATCTTCACCAAAAAAGATGAAGACGGTAACTACCTGGTTGATGTGATTCTGGATGAAGCAGCAAACAAAGGCACCGGTAAATGGACCAGCCAGAGCGCGCTGGATCTCGGCGAACCGCTGTCGCTGATTACCGAGTCTGTGTTTGCACGTTATATCTCTTCTCTGAAAGATCAGCGCGTTGCCGCATCTAAAGTTCTCTCTGGCCCGCAAGCGCAGCCAGCAGGCGACAAAGGTGAGTTCATCGAAAAAGTTCGCCGTGCGTTGTATCTGGGCAAAATCGTTTCTTACGCTCAGGGCTTCTCTCAGCTGCGTGCTGCGTCTGAAGAATACAACTGGGATCTGAACTACGGCGAAATCGCGAAGATTTTCCGTGCTGGCTGCATCATCCGTGCGCAGTTCCTGCAGAAAATCACCGATGCTTATGCCGAAAATCCGCAGATCGCTAACCTGCTGCTGGCCCCGTACTTCAAGCAAATTGCCGATGACTACCAGCAGGCGCTGCGCGATGTCGTCGCTTATGCAGTACAGAACGGTATCCCGGTTCCGACCTTCGCCGCTGCGGTTGCCTATTATGACAGCTACCGTGCCGCTGTTCTGCCTGCGAACCTGATCCAGGCACAGCGTGACTATTTCGGGGCGCATACTTATAAGCGCATTGATAAAGAAGGTGTGTTCCATACTGAATGGCTGGATTAATCTGATTTAACCAACAATAAAATTGAGGCCCGGCGTATATTGCACCGGGCTTTTTTTTGCCAAATATCTATAGACTAAATTTCACTGCTTAATATTAACTTAATAAACATCAGCTATTCTTATAAAGAAAATCTGAATTGTTTTTCGTTGCGTTGACCATCTGACAACGTAGCGTTAAAACTTTTAGCATCTTATCACGATGCTAAAAACATCATGATTCACAGTTAAGTTAATTCTGAGAGCATGAAATGAAAATCACCATTTCCGGTACTGGCTATGTAGGCTTGTCAAACGGGCTTCTAATCGCACAAAATCATGAGGTTGTGGCATTAGATATTTTACCGTCACGCGTTGCTATGCTGAATGATCGGATATCTCCTATTGTTGATAAGGAAATTCAGCAGTTTTTGCAATCAGATAAAATACACTTTAATGCCACATTAGATAAAAATGAAGCCTACCGGGATGCTGATTATGTCATCATCGCCACTCCAACCGACTATGATCCTAAAACTAATTATTTCAATACATCCAGTGTAGAATCAGTAATTAAAGACGTAGTTGAGATAAATCCTTATGCGGTTATGGTCATCAAATCAACGGTTCCCGTTGGTTTTACCGCAGCGATGCATAAGAAATATCGTACTGAAAATATTATTTTCTCTCCGGAATTCCTCCGCGAAGGTAAAGCCCTTTACGATAATCTCCATCCGTCACGTATTGTCATCGGTGAGCGTTCAGAACGCGCAGAACGTTTTGCTGCGTTGTTACAGGAAGGCGCGATTAAGCAAAATATCCCGACCCTGTTTACCGACTCCACTGAAGCAGAAGCGATTAAACTTTTCGCTAATACCTATCTGGCGATGCGCGTAGCATACTTTAATGAACTGGATAGCTATGCAGAAAGTTTAGGTCTGAATACTCGCCAGATTATCGAAGGCGTTTGTCTCGATCCGCGTATTGGCAACCATTACAACAATCCGTCGTTTGGTTATGGTGGTTATTGTCTGCCGAAAGATACCAAGCAGTTACTGGCGAACTACCAGTCTGTGCCGAATAACCTGATCTCGGCAATTGTCGATGCAAACCGCACGCGTAAAGATTTTATTGCCGATGCCATTTTGTCACGCAAACCGCAAGTGGTGGGTATTTATCGTCTGATTATGAAGAGCGGGTCAGATAACTTCCGTGCGTCTTCTATTCAGGGGATTATGAAGCGTATCAAGGCGAAAGGCGTTGAAGTGATCATCTACGAGCCGGTGATGAAAGAAGACTCATTCTTCAACTCTCGCCTGGAACGTGATCTCGCCACCTTCAAACAACAAGCCGACGTCATTATCTCCAACCGTATGGCAGAAGAGCTTAAGGATGTGGCAGATAAGGTCTACACCCGCGATCTCTTTGGCAGCGACTAACATCTTGTTATCAGGGCTATTTACGCCCTGATTGTCTTTTGTTACCTCCGCAATAATTCATTATTTTTATCACTTATCCTATAGCATTCACGGGGATTATCGCTAAACTATGCGGACTTGGAAATTTCCGTCAGTTAGGGTAATGATGAGAGTAGAAAATAATAATGTTTCTGGGCAAAACCATGACCCGGAACAGATTGATTTGATTGATTTACTAGTGCAGTTGTGGCGTGGCAAGATGACAATTATCATTTCCGTCATTGTGGCTATTGCCCTGGCTATTGGTTATTTGGCAGTAGCGAAGGAGAAATGGACGTCAACAGCAATTATCACTCAGCCCGACGTGGGGCAAATTGCTGGCTATAACAATGCCATGAATGTTATCTATGGTCAGGCTGCACCGAAAGTATCGGATTTGCAGGAGACGTTAATTGGTCGCTTCAGTTCTGCCTTCTCTGCATTAGCAGAAACGCTGGATAATCAGGAAGAGCCAGAAAAACTTACCATCGAACCTTCTGTTAAGAACCAGCAATTACCATTGACTGTTTCTTATGTTGGGCAAACTGCAGAGGGCGCACAAATGAAGTTGGCCCAATACATTCAGCAAGTTGATGATAAAGTGAATCAAGAGCTAGAAAAGGATCTCAAGGACAACATTGCTCTGGGACGGAAAAACTTGCAGGACTCTTTAAGAACCCAGGAAGTGGTCGCGCAGGAGCAGAAAGATCTGCGTATCCGTCAGATTCAGGAAGCGTTGCAGTATGCGAATCAGGCGCAGGTGACAAAGCCGCAGATTCAACAGACACAGGACGTAACCCAGGATACTATGTTTCTTTTGGGGAGCGAAGCGCTGGAGTCGATGATTAAGCACGAAGCGACCCGTCCGTTGGTGTTCTCATCAAACTACTATCAGACTCGTCAAAACCTGCTGGATATTGACAATCTTGACGTTGATAAACTTGATATTCATGCTTACCGCTATGTAATGAAACCGACGTTACCTATTCGTCGCGATAGCCCGAAGAAAGCAATTACCTTGATTCTGGCTGTGCTGCTGGGCGGCATGGTTGGCGCGGGGATTGTGCTTGGGCGTAACGCGCTGCGTAATTACAACGCGAAATAATATTATTGTGCATTTAAGAGAAACGGGCAGGGTGGTGACACCATGCCCGTTTTTTTTGCCGGATGCGATGCTGGCGCATCTTATCCGGCCTACGTGTGTTGAGATAATGTGTAGGCACGATAAGCTTGCGCATCGGGCAATGGCTCCGGGTGTGACAACAACATCACACCTGCTCAGCACGCAACTCACTGATGCCGTTTACGCAGGTTCTCAATTACCGTCGTTAAATCCAGATCCTGATCCTGCAACAGCACCAGCAGGTGATACATCAAATCAGACGCTTCGTTGGTCAGTTCAAAGCGGTCATGTACCGTTGCTGCCAGTGCGGTTTCCACGCCTTCTTCGCCCACTTTCTGCGCAATGCGTTTGGTGCCGCTGGCATACAGTTTGGCAGTGTAAGAGGTTTCCGGGTCGGCGGATTTACGTTCCGCGAGCAGTTGTTCCAGTTGATACAGGAACAGCCACTGGTGAGCGGTGTCGCCGAAGCAGCTGCTGGTGCCTTTGTGGCAGGTTGGCCCGATGGGATTCGCCAGCACCAGTAACGTGTCGTTGTCGCAGTCCGGCGCAATGCTCACCACATTGAGGAAATTGCCCGAGGTTTCGCCTTTGGTCCACAGTCGCTGTTTAGTGCGCGAGAAGAAGGTAACTTTACCGCTTTCGATGGTTCTGTCTAAGGCTTCCGGGGTCATGTAGCCCAGCATTAACACTTCGCCGGATACCGCGTGTTGCACAATCACCGGCATCAGACCGTCGGTTTTTTCCCAGTCCAGTTCGCGACGTTGTTGTTCTGTTAACATATCCTGATCTCCACGCCCTGTGTTGCCAGGTACGCTTTTAATTCGCCAATATTGATTATTTGTTTGTGGAATACGGAAGCTGCCAGCGCACCGTCAACGTCGGCATCGCGGAAGGCTTCCAGGAAGTGTTCCATGGTGCCCGCGCCACCGGAGGCAATCAGCGGGACGTGGCAAACTTCACGCACTTTTTTCAGCTGCTTGAGGTCGTAACCGTTACGCACGCCGTCCTGATTCATCATGTTGAGGACGATTTCTCCGGCGCCGCGTTTTTGCACCTCCTCTACCCAGTCGAGCGTTTCCCATTGAGTGACGCGGGTGCGGCTTTCATCGCCGGTATATTGATTCACATGATATTTACCGGTTTCGGCGTCGTACCAGGTATCAATACCGACCACAATACACTGCACGCCAAAGCGATCCGCCAGGCGAGTAATTAACGTCGGGTCCGCCAGCGCAGGAGAGTTGATGGAAATTTTATCCGCGCCAAAGGAAAGAATTTTCGCGGCATCTTCCAGAGACTTAATCCCACCCGCCACACAAAACGGAATGTCGATCACTTCCGCCACGCGAGATACCCAGCTTTTATCTACCACACGGCCATCGCTGGAAGCGGTGATATCGTAGAACACCAGTTCATCTGCACCTTCTTCGGCGTAGCGTTTTGCCAGTGGCACGATATCGCCAATGATTTCATGGTTGCGAAACTGTACGCCTTTCACCACCTGACCATCACGAACGTCGAGACACGGGATTATGCGTTTTGCCAGCATGCGATGGCCTCCTTCACGGTGAATTTACCTTCCAGTAATGCACGACCAACTATTACGCCGCGCACGCCAGTGCCACGTAGGGCAGCAACATCGTTAATGTCGCCAATGCCGCCGGAGGACTGAAACGCCACTTGCGGATATCTGGCACACACTTCTTCATATAAAGAGACGTTAGATCCCGCCAGCGTACCGTCGCGCGAGATATCGGTACACAACACATGTTTCAGGCCGACGGGCAGATAGGTTTCCACCAGTTGTTCCAGTGAAACGCCCGAGTTCTCTTGCCAGCCGCTGACTGCCACTTGCTTGTTGCCTTGCTCGTCAATACGGACATCCAGTGCCAGCACCAGCGCATCGGCACCGAAACGTTCAAACCAGCCTTTCACTACGTCCGGTGATTTCACTGCGGTGGAACCGACCACCACGCGCGCAACGCCAGCTTCCAGTAACGCCGCCACGTCTTCTTCACTACGCACACCGCCGCCAACCTGCACCGGGACGTTAACGCCCGCGACCAGGGTTTTAATCAGCGGGATTTGACGCTTAGCCGGATCTTTGGCCCCGGTCAGATCCACCAGATGCAACACTTCGGCACCTTGTGCGGCGTAATCCTGTAAGCGCGGCAGCGGGTCGTTACCGTAATCGCGTTGTTTGCCGTAATCGCCCTGATGGAGACGCACCACGGTGCCGTCGATTAAATCTAATGCCGGAATAATCATCACATCTCCAGGAAGTTTTTCAGCAACTTAGCGCCAGCGGCACCAGAACGCTCCGGATGGAACTGCACGCCGTAGAAGTTATCTTTTTGTACCGCCGCGGTGAACGGTTCGCCGTAATTACACTGGGCAATGGTCCACGGATTGACCGGCATTGCGTAGCTGTGAACAAAGTAAAAGTACGCGCCGTCTTCAATCCCCTGAAACAGGCGGTTGCCTGCCTGCGGGTAAACGCGATTCCAGCCCATATGTGGCAGTGGCAGACCAAAGTCGGTCATTTTCGGTACGTCTTCGTCGATGATGCCCAGCAAGTCGACGCCATTGCTCTCTTCGCTGCGTCGTCCCAGGAGTTGCATCCCTAAGCAGATGCCCAGCACCGGTTGGGTACAGGCTTTGATGAGATCAAACAGCTCGCGCTCACGCACCTGATCCATCGCTGCTTGTGCGGTGCCGACGCCGGGTAAAAACAGTTTATCGGCCAGCAACACAACGTCCGGGTCACGGCTGACTTTGGGTTCATAACCGTGGCGCGCAATGGCAGACTTCACAGAGTTCAGGTTGGCGCAGCCAGTATCAAGGATCACCACGTTCATTACAGCACTCCTTTCGACGAGGGCAGGGTGTCGCCTTCGACGCGGATGGCCTGGCGCAGGGTACGACCAAAGGCTTTGAACAGGCTCTCTACACGGTGGTGATCGTTTTTACCTTTGGTTTTCAGGTGTAGCGTCACGCCCATGGTGTATGAAAGCGAACGGAAGAAGTGCTCGATCATCTCGGTGCTGAGATCGCCCACGCGCTGGTAGGTAAATTCAGCTTTATATTCCAGGTGCGGGCGACCAGAGATATCCAGCGCGCAGCGGGCAAGGCATTCGTCCATCGGCAGCACAAAACCAAAGCGGCAAATACCGCGTTTATCGCAGAGGGCAATTTTTAACGCTTCCCCCAGCGCCAGGCCGGTATCTTCGACGGTGTGGTGATCGTCGATATAGAGGTCGCCTTTGACGTTGATTTCCATACGGAAACCGCCGTGGGTGGCGATCTGATCCAGCATGTGATCAAAGAAGCCAACGCCGGTGTTAATCTTGCTGCCACCTTCGCGATCCAGCCACACCTGGACGTCAATTTGCGTCTCTTTGGTGTTGCGCACTACATGGGCGTAACGGTCTCGTTTAGTGAGTTGCTCACCAATCATCGGCCAGTTCAGGATTTCACGGTCGTAGCGTAAACCATTAATGCCCATGTTTTCCGCTAGTTGAATGTCGGTCGCGCGATCGCCAATCACATAACTGTTGGCGCGATCCATCGCTTGCTCAGCCAGATAACGCTCCACCAGTTTTACTTTCGGCTTACGGCAGTCGCACTCATCGGCGGGCAGGTGCGGACAAATCAGCACTTCATCAAACTGCACGCCTTGCGAGGTGAAGATCTGCATCATCAGGTTGTGCGGGCCTTCGAAATCCACCTGCGGGAAACTTTGTGTTCCAAGACCATCCTGATTAGTGATCATCACCAGCTTGTAGCCCGCTTTTTGCAGCCTCAGCAGCTCCGGGATCACGCCCGGTTCAAAGGCGAGTTTGTCAAAACGGTCCACCTGAAAATCACTCGGCGGTTCGCTAATCAGGGTTCCATCGCGATCGATAAAAAGATACTTCTGACTCATCAAACTTGCTCCGCACGTAAGGCGTCAATGACGCGCTGGCTTTCTTCACGGGTTCCGACGGTAATTCGCAGGCAGCCGCTTAAAGAGGGTTGTTTATTCTGATCACGTAAGATAATGCCCTGATCCCACAAAGATTTAAACACTGCGCTGGAGGCTTTAAAGCGTGCCAAAATGTAGTTGGTTTCAGAGTCAAAAAACTGCTCCACGCAGGGGATCTCTTTCAGTGTGGTAATCAGGTATTCACGTTCTGTAATAATTTGCGCCACTCGTTCGCGCATGGCGACGATTCCCTGCGGGCTTAACGCCTGAGCTGCAATGTCGGCAACCGGTGTCGAGAGCGGGTAGGGGGCGATCACTTTCATCAGCAGGTTGATGACTTCTTCGTTTGCCAGCGTAAATCCGCAACGAAGCCCCGCCAGAGCAAAAGCTTTCGACAGTGTGCGCAAAATAGCCAGGTGCGGATATTCCGCCAGCCAGCCAGCCAGCGATGCCTGCGGGCAAAACTCGATATAGGCTTCATCGGCAACCACAATCGCCTTACCGCGGGTTAACTCCAGCAGGGTGCGAAAATCCTGCGGGTTGATCAGTTGCCCGGTGGGGTTGTTGGGGCTGCAAACATAGACCACTTTTACGCCGTCCAGCTTGTCGGAAATGCCCTGTAAGTCCAGTTGCCAGTTGTCCAGCGTCGGCACTGTGTGGCACTCGACGCCAATGGTTTCAGCGCTGACGCTGTACATGCCGTACGTTGGCGGGCAGTAGAGGATGGCGTCTTTACCCGGTTCGCAAAAAGCGCGAATCAGCAGTTCAATACCTTCGTCCGCGCCACGGCTGACCAGCACCTGTTCCGGTTTTACGCCTGCATATTGCGCGTAATTTTCAATCACCGCTTTTGGCTGACATTCCGGATAGCGGTTGAGCGTTTGTTGAGTGAGCTGAAACTCCACGGCTGTGGGGTATTCGTTGGCGTTCAGCCAGACGTCGCCGTTACCGCCCAGACGACGCGCCGACTGATACGGCGTCAGGTTGCGGACGTTTTCACGCGCTAAATCGGTAATAGTCACGGTGCTCATGCTTGCTCCTTAAGGGCGTTAACACGCAAAGTAACGGCATTTTTGTGGGCGGTCAGGCGCTCGGCGGCGGCGAGTGTTTCAATGGTCGACGCCAGCACGGAAAAACCTTCTTTCGAGAGTTCCTGCACGGTCATGCGCTTCTGGAAATCTGCCAGCCCGAGGCTGGAACAGGTGGCGGTGTAGCCGTAAGTCGGTAGAACGTGGTTGGTGCCGGAGGCGTAGTCGCCTGCCGATTCCGGTGACCAGTCACCAAGAAATACCGAACCGGCGCTGGTGATGCCATCGACCAGTTCGCGGGCGTTGCGGGTCTGAATGATCAGGTGCTCCGGGCCGTACTGGTTGGAGATCTCCACGCACTGCGCTAAATCTTTAGTCACGATCAGGCGGCTGGCGTTCAGTGCCTGGCGGGCGGTTTCGGCACGCGGCAGTTCTGCCAGTTGGCGTTCGACGGCCTCGGCAACGCGACGCGCCATATCGGCGTCGGGGGTCAGTAAAATCACCTGTGAGTCCGGGCCGTGTTCAGCCTGAGAAAGCAAATCAGAAGCCACGAAATCCGGCGTAGCGCCGCTGTCAGCAATCACCAGCACTTCCGACGGACCTGCGGGCATATCGATCGCCGCACCGTCCAGACGCTGGCTTACCTGGCGTTTTGCTTCGGTGACAAAGGCGTTACCCGGCCCGAAGATTTTGTCCACTTTCGGCACAGATTCCGTACCAAACGCCAGCGCGGCAATGGCCTGTGCGCCGCCGACGTTAAACACGTCCCGCACACCGCACAGCTGCGCCGCATAAAGGATCTCATCGGCAATCGGCGGCGGTGAGCACAGCACCACTTTTTTACAGCCCGCAATACGCGCCGGAGTTGCCAGCATTAATACCGTTGAGAAGAGCGGGGCGGAGCCGCCAGGAATATACAAACCCACTGAAGCCACCGGGCGCGTGACCTGCTGGCAACGCACGCCTGGCTGCGTTTCTACATCTACCGGCGGCAGTTTTTGCGCAGTGTGGAAGGTTTCAATATTCTTTACTGCCACCGCCATCGCCTGTTTTAGCTCGTCGCTCAGGCGTTCGCTGGCGGCGGTGATCTCATCAGCAGACACCTTCAGCGCGGTAACCGTGGTTTTATCAAACTTCGCGCTGTATTCACACAGGGCCTCATCGCCACGCGTTTTCACGTTATCGAGAATATCGTTAACGGTGCGGGTAATGCTTTCAGAGGCGGAGATCGCCGGGCGCATTAACAGCTGGCGTTGTTGCTCCGCAGTACAGCTATTCCAGTCAATGATTGTGTTAAAGCTCATGGCGATCACTCCATCATCTTCTCAATCGGCAGGACCAGGATTGAACTGGCACCCAGCGCTTTCAGTTTTTCCATCGTTTCCCAGAACAGGGTTTCGCTGCTGACCATGTGCATCGCTACGCGTTGTTGATCACCCGCCAGCGGTAGAATGGTTGGGCGTTCGGCACCTGGCAGCAGGGCGATGACTTCATCCAGTCGGTCGGTCGGTGCGTGCATCATGATGTATTTTGATTCGCGCGCCTGGATCACGCCCTGAATACGCGTCAGCAGTTTGTCGATCAGTTGCTGTTTGGATTCTTCCATTTCGCCATCGCGTTGGATCAGGCAGGCTTTCGAGCGGTAGATAACTTCGACTTCGCGCAGGCCGTTAGCTTCCAGCGTGGCACCGGTGGAAACCAGATCGCAAATCGCATCCGCCAGTCCGGCGCGCGGCGCAACTTCGACAGAACCGTTCAGTAAGCAGGATTTAAAAGAGATACCTTTCTGGTCGAGATAACGCTTGAGCAGGTGAGGATAAGAGGTGGCGATACGTTTACCGTTTAAGGAGAGCGGGCCGTCCCAGGCTTCATCAACCGGCGTTGCCAGCGAAAGGCGGCAGCCGCCGAAATCCAGTCGACGCAGGGTAAAGTAGCGTGGATCTTCACCCTGGGCGCGGCGGTTAAGCAGCTCTTCTTCCAGCACGTTTTCGCCGATAATCCCAAGGTCTACCACGCCGTCCATCACCAGACCGGGAATGTCGTCGTCACGCACGCGCAGAATATCAATCGGCATGTTTTCTGCCATCGCGATCAGGCGCTGGGTGTGAAGATTGATTTTAATGCCACAGCGCGCCAGTAATTCGCGTGAGTCATCACTTAAACGGCCGGATTTCTGCATAGCTATGCGTAAACGAGTGTTGTCTGTCATTTTCTTATTCCTCTTTAAACCTGTCTGAACCGTTATCAACTGCGCAATAAAAAAGCCCCCGGAAGATGATCTTCCGGGGGCTTTCTCATGCGTTCATGCACCACTGGAAGATCTGAATGTCTTCCAGCACACATCGCCTGAAAGACTAGTCAGGATGATGGTGATGATGGTGGTGTTTAAATTGAACGCGTGTCATAAAAATCTCTGTGAATGTTTATTCAACTGATGTCTTTTAACCTAAACCACTTTCACGTTAGAAAGCAAGGGGTTTTTTATATATTTTATGGCGATGGATTTGTTTAATGAATGAGCGGGGAAAGGAGGGGGCTAAGAGGACTGTCCTCTAACTTGACAGCACCAAAAAGAGCAAAGTCTGATTTTTCGTCTCGCTGACAATATCTTGATCTACAAACTAATTAATAAATAGTTAATTAACGCCCATCATTGTACAATGAGCTGTACAAAAGAGGAGATTTACATGCGTACAATTAGCTACAGCGAAGCGCGTCAGAATTTGTCGGCAACAATGATGAAAGCCGTTGAAGATCATGCCCCGATCCTCATTACTCGTCAGAATGGAGAGGCTTGTGTTCTGATGTCACTCGAAGAATACAACTCGCTGGAAGAGACGGCTTATCTACTGCGTTCCCCCGCTAACGCCCGGAGATTGATGGACTCAATCGATAGCCTGAAATCAGGCAAAGGAACGGAAAAGGACATTATTGAGTGAAACTAATCTGGTCTGAGGAATCATGGGATGATTATCTGTACTGGCAGGAAACAGATAAGCGAATTGTTAAAAAGATCAATGAAATTATCAAAGATACACGCAGAACACCATTTGAAGGTAAGGGGAAGCCAGAACCCCTGAAACATAATTTGTCAGGCTTCTGGTCCCGACGCATTACAGAGGAGCACCGTCTGGTATACGCGGTTACCGACGATTCACTGCTCATTGCAGCATGTCGTTATCATTATTGAACAGATTCATTCATAGAATGAATTGTCAGTTTTGATACGCTAGCGTAGCCTTATAGATCTAAGGTGTATCAGGAGATAACGGATGAAAAAGGTCGCAATTGTCGGGTTAGGGTGGTTAGGCATGCCGCTGGCGATGTCACTTTCAGCGCGAGGCTGGCAAGTCACCGGGAGTAAAACCACACAAGATGGTGTCGAAGCGGCCCGAATGAGTGGCATTGATAGCTATCTGCTTCGCATGGAGCCTGAGTTAGTTTGCGATTCTGACGATCTGGATGCCCTTATGGATGCCGATGCGCTGGTCATTACGCTTCCGGCACGTCGTAGCGGCCCCGGCGATGAGTTCTATTTACAAGCGGTACAAGAGTTAGTGGATAGCGCGCTGGCCCATCGTATTCCCCGCATTATTTTTACCAGCTCGACATCTGTCTATGGCGACGCGCAAGGCACGGTGAAAGAAACCACCCCGCGTAATCCGGTGACCAACAGTGGACGAGTATTAGAAGAACTCGAAGACTGGCTGCACAATTTACCCGGTACTTCGGTCGATATTCTGCGTCTTGCGGGCCTGGTCGGACCGGGACGTCATCCCGGACGCTTCTTTGCCGGAAAAACCGCCCCTGATGGTGAACATGGTGTTAATTTAGTCCATTTAGAAGATGTTATTGGCGCTATCACTCTGTTGTTACAGGCACCTAAAGGCGGACACATCTATAATATATGTGCGCCAGCTCACCCTGCGCGTAATGTTTTCTATCCGCAGATGGCCCGTTTATTGGGGCTGGAACCTCCGCAGTTCAGAAATAGTCTGGACAGCGGCAAAGGTAAGATTATTGATGGCAGTCGGATTTGTAATGAACTGGGATTTGAATACCAGTATCCCGATCCGCTGGTAATGCCGCTGGAGTAAACGATCACGCCAGCAGGACGCCGCATACACTGCAAGGGGGCGTGTATGAAACCACTGCTGGATGTGTTGATGATCCTCGATGCCTTAGAAAAAGAAGGCAGTTTTGCGGCGGCGTCAGCCAAACTCTACAAGACGCCGTCCGCTCTGAGTTACACCGTTCACAAGCTGGAAAGCGACCTTAATATTCAATTGCTTGATCGTAGCGGACACCGCGCTAAATTCACCCGTACCGGAAAAATGTTATTAGAGAAAGGGCGGGAAGTTCTGCATACCGTGCGAGAACTGGAAAAGCAGGCGATCAAACTGCATGAAGGCTGGGAAAACGAGCTGGTGATTGGCGTGGACGACACGTTCCCTTTTTCTCTGCTTGCGCCTCTCATTGAAGCTTTTTATCAACATCATAGCGTGACGCGCCTGAAGTTTATCAATGGCGTACTCGGTGGTTCATGGGATGCCCTGACTCAGGGGCGAGCGGATATTATCGTTGGCGCGATGCATGAGCCACCATCTTCCAGTGAGTTTGGTTTCTCGCGGTTGGGCGATCTTGAACAAGTCTTTGCGGTCGCGCCTCATCATCCGTTAGCCCAGGAAGAAGAACCGTTAAACCGTCGTATCATTAAACGATATCGGGCGATTGTGGTGGGGGACACTGCGCAGGCAGGCGCTTCTACGGCCTCACAACTTCTCGACGAACAAGAAGCCATTACCGTTTTCGATTTTAAAACCAAGCTGGAGCTGCAAATTAGCGGCCTTGGCTGCGGCTATTTACCACGGTATCTGGCGCAACGTTTTCTCGATAGTGGCGCGTTAATCGAGAAGAAAGTGGTCGCCCAAACTCTCTTTGAACCCGTCTGGATTGGCTGGAATGAACAGACCGCAGGGCTTGCCAGCGGCTGGTGGCGAGATGAAATTTTAGCAAATAGTGCGATCGCCGGTGTTTATGCAAAATCTGATGACGGAAAATCAGCCATTTAAAGAAAAATTATTATGACAAGCCTCTCATTCTCTTGTCATTTCCCCCCCATTTAGGCACAATGCGCCGCTGTCAAAAAATGACTAAAAACCGACGTTTAATTAGCGTCGGTTATTTTTTGCTTCAAACCAATCATTCATACCAAGAGGCCGGGCTTCGTACCGGATAGATATTTACTAAAAATCGACAGTTGTTGTCGCTGAGGAATCCAAAAAAATGGGGCAATTTTTTGCTTACGCGACGGTTATCACCGTAAAGGAGAATGACCATGTCGCATAACGTTACTCCAAACACCTCTCGCGTGGAATTGCGTAAAACGCTTACGTTAGTTCCGGTTGTAATGATGGGTCTAGCCTATATGCAGCCGATGACGCTGTTTGATACATTTGGTATCGTTTCAGGCCTCACGGATGGTCATGTGCCGACAGCCTATGCGTTCGCATTGATTGCGATCCTGTTTACGGCTCTGAGCTACGGGAAGCTGGTTCGCCGCTATCCTTCTGCTGGCTCTGCATACACTTACGCCCAGAAATCCATTAGTCCGACTGTCGGCTTTATGGTGGGTTGGTCTTCTCTGCTCGACTATCTGTTCGCGCCGATGATCAACATTCTGCTGGCGAAAATCTATTTTGAAGCTCTGGTGCCTTCCATTCCATCGTGGATGTTTGTGGTGGCGCTGGTGGCCTTTATGACCGCCTTTAACCTGCGTAGTCTGAAATCCGTAGCGAACTTCAACACTGTAATCGTCGTGTTGCAGATAGTGCTGATCGCGGTGATTCTGGGCATGGTGGTTTATGGCGTATTTGAAGGTGAAGGCGCTGGTACGCTGGCGAGCACTCGTCCGTTCTGGTCTGGCGATGCGCATGTTATCCCGATGATTACCGGGGCGACAATCCTGTGCTTCTCCTTTACCGGTTTTGACGGCATCAGCAACCTGTCGGAAGAAACCAAAGATGCAGAGCGCGTGATCCCGCGTGCGATTTTCCTGACCGCGCTGATCGGCGGCATGATCTTCATCTTTGCAACTTACTTCCTGCAGCTGTACTTCCCGGATATCTCTCGTTTTAAAGATCCGGATGCGTCACAGCCTGAAATCATGCTGTACGTTGCGGGTAAAGCGTTCCAGGTTGGCGCGCTGATCTTCTCCACCATTACCGTACTGGCGTCCGGTATGGCGGCGCACGCAGGCGTAGCGCGTCTGATGTACGTAATGGGTCGTGACGGCGTGTTCCCGAAAAGCTTCTTCGGTTATGTACACCCGAAATGGCGTACTCCGGCGATGAACATCATTCTGGTTGGCGCGATTGCCCTGCTGGCAATCAACTTCGACCTGGTAATGGCTACGGCGCTGATTAACTTTGGTGCGTTGGTGGCGTTCACCTTCGTTAACCTGTCGGTCATCTCGCAGTTCTGGATCCGTGAGAAGCGTAACAAAACGCTGAAAGATCACTTCCAGTATCTGTTCCTGCCGATGTGTGGTGCGCTGACCGTTGGTGCGCTGTGGGTTAACCTGGAAGAAAGCTCAATGGTTCTGGGTCTGATCTGGGCTGCTATCGGTCTGATTTACCTGGCTTGCGTAACCAAGAGTTTCCGTAACCCGGTTCCGCAGTACGAAGACGTAGCGTAATCTTACAAACCGGATGACATAATCATCCGGTAAATCTCAAAAAGCCGGAGTTTGTCGCTCCGGCTTTTTTGTTTCAGACGATCTCTTCCGCGTACTGCCAAAGCGCTTTTAACAGCGCCACTTTCTCTTTGTCATCGGCATACTGTTGTGCCAGCATCTGCAATTCATCAGCGTAGCCCTGCAAAAACTCTGGCGTGAAGACCTGGCGGCGGTGCTCCAGCCAGCGTTGCTGCTCGGCATAATCCAGCGTCCCCGGGAAGTTGCGTGCTCGATAATTGAACAACAGTTTTTCAATTCGTTTATCAACAAAAGTGATATCCAGTGCCGGTAAATTACGCGGCTCGGTTTCCAGCACAATTTTCATTGCTGCACGATCGGCGTCACTGAAAAAGCCATTATAAAGCTGTGCATCCACGTTCTCTGAAGGCGTAAACGGTTCGGCTTCCGCGAATATCGCCACCACTTTTTCACGCACTTGCGGATTTTCACGCAGAATTTTTAGGTTATCGAGGCAATGCTGACGATTAATTCCCAGTCGGTCGGCATCTTCCGGGCGTAGCGTATTCGCCTGGGCCAGTACCGGACATTTATTGATATGCACCAGCTTAACCGGAACGGCGGCGTTATCGCCAAGATCGGCTTTTGCGGTATATAAACGCTCGCGCAATGTGTCGCTATCCAGCTCCAGTAATGGCGAAATGTCTCCTGCCAAATCCACCATAATTACGGCATTGCGATTTTCAGGATGCCACGCCAGCGGTGCCACCCAGGTGGTATTGCCGCGCCATGCCCCAAACATTCCGGAAACGTGAACCAGGGGTTTCATCTGCGGAACATCAATCAACGCCATCAGTTTGTGTTTATTACGATGGGTAAAGAGATAATCAAACAGGCGTGGCTGACGCGTTTTTACCAGTTTCGCCATCGCAATAGTGGCGTACACATCAGCCATCGCATCGTGGGCGTTGCTATGTTCAATACCATTCGCTTTGGTTAAATGCTCAAGGCGAAAGCTCGGTAGACCGTCATCATTTTCAGGCCAGTTTATTCCTTCCGGGCGCAGGGCATAACAGGCACGCATAACATCCAGTAAATCCCAGCGCGAGTTATCATGCTGCCAGCTCCAGGCGTAAGGATCGTAGAAATTACGATAAAAAACGTTGCGTGTGACTTCGTCGTCGAAACGCACATTGTTGTAGCCCAGAATACAGGTCTTCGGTACGGTAAAAAGCGAGTGAATACGGGCGGCAAACGCGGCTTCGTTTTCTCCTTTCGCCCGTGCCTCCTGCGGGGTAATACCGGTAATTAATACTGCTCCAGGCTGGGGTAAATAGTCATCCGCGGGCTTGCAGTAAAAGACTTCGGGTTCGCCGATGACATTGAATTCGTTATCAGTGCGAATGGCTGCGAACTGTGCAGGGCGATCTAACGCGGGGTGCGTTCCAAAGGTTTCGTAATCGTGAAACAAAAAGGTAGATTGTTGCTTACCGTCATTCATCATTAGGTTAAATCCGTTATTTCTGCTGTCTGCCAGAGTATCAAATATCACCGTGCTAATCAGCTTTAGCGCGACAATTTGGCAGCGAGTGGCAAGAGTTCATGTCAGATAAAAATGAGATAGTAGTCACATTTTCTTGCACTTTATTCCAGCCAGTTCATAAGTATTTCCGTAAAAAGAACAGCTATTTGAAACACCTGAGGGTTTGCTGTTGAAACGCCGTCTTATTATTGCTGCTTCTTTGTTCGTTTTTAATTTATCGTCTGGTTTTGCGGCGGAAAACATTCCTTTTTCACCTCAACCTCCAGAGATTCATGCCGGGTCCTGGGTATTGATGGATTACACCACCGGTCAGATTCTCACCGCGGGTAATGAGCATCAACAGCGCAATCCCGCCAGCCTGACAAAGCTGATGACGGGCTATGTCGTGGATCGCGCTATCGATAGTCATCGCATTACGCCGGACGATATTGTCACCGTGGGGCGTGATGCGTGGGCGAAAGATAATCCGGTGTTTGTCGGTTCTTCACTGATGTTTTTGAAAGAGGGCGATCGCGTATCGGTACGTGATTTAAGCCGTGGTTTAATTGTGGATTCCGGAAATGACGCTTGTGTTGCACTGGCTGACTATATTGCCGGTGGGCAACGGCAGTTTGTTGAAATGATGAACAACTATGCCGAGAAGCTGCATCTCAAGGATACGCATTTTGAAACAGTGCATGGTCTGGATGCACCTGGCCAGCATAGCTCGGCTTATGATTTAGCTGTGCTTTCTCGCGCTATCATCCACGGCGAGCCCGAGTTTTATCATATGTACAGTGAGAAAAGCCTCACCTGGAACGGTATCACCCAGCAAAACCGTAACGGGTTATTGTGGGATAAAACCATGAATGTTGACGGCCTGAAAACGGGTCATACTTCTGGTGCTGGGTTTAATCTCATTGCTTCGGCTGTAGATGGGCAGCGTCGTCTCATTGCAGTGGTAATGGGGGCTGACAGTGCAAAAGGTCGTGAGGAAGAGGCAAGAAAATTACTGCGTTGGGGGCAACAAAACTTTACTACGGTGCAAATTTTGCACCGGGGGAAAAAGGTCGGTACGGAACGCATCTGGTATGGCGATAAAGAAAATATCGCCCTGGGAACGGAACAAGAGTTCTGGATGGTGCTACCGAAAGCCGAAATTCCACATATCAAAGCCAAATATACCCTTGATGGTAAAGAACTCACCGCGCCAATTAGCGCCCATCAGCGGGTAGGGGAAATTGAACTTTACGACCGTGATAAACAGGTGGCGCACTGGCCGCTGGTTACCCTGGAATCTGTCGGGGAAGGCAGCATGTTTTCCCGCCTGAGTGATTATTTCCACCATAAGGCCTGACCTTTCTTTTGCAGCAGACTGGCAGGAGTGCGAGTCTGCTCGCATAATCAACACTCATTCCTTGTGGTTTTAATATTGCAACTATACTGTATATAAAAACAGTATTAGTGGAGGCGTCATGAACTACGAGATTAAGCAGGAAGATAAACGTACCGTTGCAGGTTTCCATCTTGTTGGCCCGTGGGAGCAGACGGTAAAGAAAGGTTTTGAGCAGTTGATGATGTGGATAGATAGCAAAAATATTGTGCCGAAGGAGTGGGTTGCTGTCTATTACGACAATCCAGATGAAACACCCGCCGAAAAATTACGCTGCGACACCGTCGTGACGGTACCGAATAACTTTACGCTCCCCGAAAACAGTGAGGGCGTCATTCTGACAGAAATTTCAGGTGGTCAGTATGCGGTGGCGGTGGCTCGTGTAGTCGGTGATGATTTTGCTAAACCCTGGTATCAGTTCTTTAATAGCCTCTTGCAGGACAGTGCTTATGAAATGTTACCAAAGCCCTGCTTCGAGGTTTACTTGAACAATGGCGCGGAAGATGGGTACTGGGATATCGAAATGTATGTTGCGGTGCAGCCAAAACATCACTAATTCATCTCAGGGCGGTGTGTTAACGCGAAGACCACTCTTTTTTTGAAAGCGAAAAGAGTAAGATGCGCCTTTCAAATTTTTCGCTCCTGCCGGGAAATTACACTGTTCCCGGTATGTCCGTCGGATAACTCAGAGGCGCGCCTTCTGGCCGACAGATGTGTTATGAGCGCTTTTAATCTTCATTACGGAGTTTCTGCGTGCGTGCCGATAAGTCATTAAGCCCGTTTGAAATCCGGGTATACCGCCATTACCGCATTGTGCATGGTACTCGGGTCGCGCTGGCATTCCTGCTCACTTTTCTCATTATCCGCCTGTTTACTATCCCGGAAAGCACCTGGCCGCTGGTCACCATGGTGGTGATTATGGGGCCAATCTCGTTCTGGGGGAACGTTGTCCCTCGTGCCTTCGAACGTATTGGCGGTACGGTGTTGGGTTCGATTTTAGGTCTTATCGCTCTGCAACTGGAGTTAATTTCGTTACCGCTGATGTTAGTCTGGTGCGCGGCGGCGATGTTTCTTTGCGGTTGGCTGGCGCTGGGCAAGAAACCGTATCAAGGATTATTGATTGGGGTGACGCTGGCAATTGTTGTGGGTTCCCCGACAGGTGAAATTGATACGGCGTTATGGCGAAGCGGCGATGTGATCCTCGGCTCTTTACTGGCAATGTTGTTTACCGGTATCTGGCCACAACGGGCGTTCATCCACTGGCGCATTCAACTGGCGAAAAGTCTGACCGAGTATAATCGGGTCTATCAATCTGCATTCTCACCGAACTTACTCGAACGCCCACGTCTGGAAAGCCATCTACAAAAACTCCTGACCGATGCCGTGAAAATGCGTGGGCTGATTGCGCCCGCCAGCAAAGAAACCCGTATTCCCAAATCGATATATGAAGGTATCCAGACCATTAATCGCAATCTGGTTTGTATGCTGGAGTTGCAAATCAATGCATACTGGGCCACGCGCCCCAGCCATTTCGTGTTATTGAACGCGCAAAAACTTCGTGATACCCAGCACATGATGCAGCAAATACTGCTGAGCCTTGTTCATGCGCTGTACGAAGGTAATCCGCAGCCGGTTTTTGCCAATACGGAAAAATTGAACGATGCTGTGGAAGAGCTGCGTCAGTTGCTCGATAACCACCATGACCTGAAAGTCGTGGAAACACCAATCTATGGTTATGTGTGGCTGAACATGGAAACAGCGCATCAGCTTGAATTGCTATCGAATCTGATTTGCCGGGCCTTGCGCAAATAATTCCTGACTTCAGAATCATCTTGCTGCTGCTTCGATTCAGCAAGGATAAAGGGTATGATAGTGAAAAGGGATAAAAGCATTGTCATCTGCGGCAGCTATGAGTAATGTTGGCCCTAACGAATAGCGGTTGCTTAAACGAATCCGACTCTCACATTATCAGGGGTATAAAAATGGAAACTACCAAGCCTTCATTCCAGGACGTACTGGAATTTGTTCGTCTGTTCCGTCGTAAGAACAAACTGCAACGTGAAATTCAGGACGTTGAGAAAAAGATCCGTGACAACCAGAAGCGCGTCCTGTTGCTGGACAACCTGAGCGATTACATCAAGCCAGGGATGAGCGTTGAAGCAATCCAGGGCATCATCGCCAGCATGAAAGGTGACTATGAAGATCGCGTTGACGATTACATCATCAAAAATGCCGAGCTCTCCAAAGAACGCCGCGATATCTCCAAAAAGCTGAAAGCTATGGGCGAAATGAAAAACGGCGAAGCGAAGTAATTCCTGTTTTATTCAATGAGGGTTGCCCGGCAACCCTCATTGCTCATTGATTCTTATCTGTTATCACCGTCATCATTCTCATCTGAGAACCTATCGAAATTAGCGACAGCCTTCTTCTGTATGCAGCAAGGCAAAAAGTTCTGTAACTCCATTGTTTTTAACCGCACTGGTTACTAACACGTTGTGCGCTCCAGCTTCCCGTAACCAACATTTCACCAAAGATATTTGTTCCATACTGGCTAAATCTGCTTTGGTTACTACTCCAATGACCGGGCGATTCATTGACGAGGTAAAGCCTGGCGAAAAAGGTGACCACGGTGCGTCCGCATTAAGTACCAGCGCGATAATGTCTGCTTCGCAGGCACTGACCAACAATGCACTGTAAAGGCTGCGGTTTTCGAGGTATTCGCCAGGTGTATCAATGGTGGCCGGGGACCAGACGATAGCCTGCGTTTTCTGATAATAAATATTTTCGCCACGCAGACATTGCGTGAGTGACGTTTTTCCGCACTGGCTGGGGCCGATAAGCATCATACGTTGCATAACGTCAGGTCCGCGTAATGGGGCAGGCGGTAAAGCGCATCATTTCACCCAGCGTACGGGTAACCTGGCTAAGTGCATATTCAATGGCAGAAACATCACCAGTCAGCACTACGGCACCGGTAAAACGATCAAGAAAACCGATCTCTACAGCGCCTGATTTTGTGGCGATATCGCATGCGATGATAGATGCTTCGCTGGGGGTAATCGTCAGAATGCCAATAGCAGAAACGGTGTCTGGTAAACCCAATTTCTTAAACAGATCCTTCCCAGGATTGGCGATGACATGTGCCAGCGTGACCTGCTTACCAGGGACATATTCCTGAATCATCCGTTCAGTTGTGTGCTGAGTTGTCATTATCCCTCCACCATCTGACGCCACATGGCTTCATGTGGACGGGCAATCACCGACCGATAGACCAACAAACCTTTTTCTCCCGCACGCTCGCTGGCGACAGAGACCGCGTTATTAACATCTGAAATATCGCCAGCAACCACCATGTAGCATTTTCCGCCAATGCCAAAAGCCATATGCACGCGAACGAGAATGACATTCGCAGCTTTGACAGCACAATCGGCAGCGTCAATGCAGGCAGCGACACTCCAGGTTTCGACTACGCCGACAGCCCGGTGCTGCTCAACATGGTTCAGTCCGCTGATTGCAGAAAGGAGACTGGGATGAATATTCGGCAGGACAAGACTGTCGACCAGCATTTCACCAGCAAGGGAAGCACCGCTGTTGATGGCCTGTTGCACCGCACCCACATCGCCACCGAGCATCAGCAGAAATTTTCCGGGACATAGCGTTTTGCTGACCAGTAACTCAACGTTTGCGCTTTTCAGCATGGCGTCGCCGGTTTCCATCCCTTTCGCGATACTGCTAAGTTCTAAAATACCTACCGCTTTCGACATCGTTAACCTCTCACAAGCGTAATTGCGTTTTCTGTCACATCGCTGACCATGCCATCAATACTGGCATGAATGGGGGCACCTAATGTGCCGTGTGGAATTTGACCTACACATTGCCCATGAACGACGCGATCGCCTTTTTGTACACACGCAATTGCGCTGGCACCGATGTGCTGGCGTAACAATAACGTCACTTTTTCGGTCTGAGGCACCTGTTCAGACAATGGCGCATCCTGATACCACGGGGTTAAGCCAAGTCTGGTTACCAGCCGTTTTACGGGAATCAGTCGATAATTTGCCATGGGATCAGCAGGGTTTAAGGCACCTTCGTAGCGGAGATTTTGTGCGCGTAATTCCTGCTTAAGCAGGCGGTTTATGCGCATTGGTGAAATTCCTACCGGACAGGCGACGCTGGCGCAGACGTTGCACTCCGAACAGGTGAGCGCCGTCAGTAACAGTTGTGGCGTAGCGAGCTGTTGGTAGTTAACCGCACGTACTAATAAATGGGGGGCCAGTTCGTGACCGACTAAATGACGTGGGCAGAGATCGGTACACAAGCGGCATTGCTCACAAACAGTTTTCGCGACGGCAAGTACGCTGCGGTCATTCTGCATTCGACGTTGGATCAGTGAATGAGAGTTGGGTAAAACCAGCAATCCGCCAGTGGTTTTGCTGACGGGGGTGTCGAGCGATGTGATCAAACTTCCCATCATCGGCCCGCCATTGATAAAACCAGGAGCATCTACTGTTGCGCCGCCCGCCAGCGCCAGGACTTCACGTAAAGACATGCCGATGGGGACGGTTACCGTTATTGGTTTCGCCACTGCACCATTAATAGTGAGTGTGCGGCGCGTCACTGGATACTGTTGCTCGACGGCTCTGGCAATATTAAGTACGGTTTGAACATTATTGACCACCACACCGACGCTAACGGGTAATGCAGCGGGTGGAACGCGGCGACCAGTTGCCATCCAGATGGTCAGCACTTCGTCTCCTGCGGGGTAAACATCGGGCAAAATATGCAGGCGGATATCCGGTGGTAACAGTGGTGTGAGTGCGTTTATTGCCCGTTGATATTTTTCTTTCAGCGCGATGATTCCGCTACTGGCCCCGGTGGCTTTCATAGCATAGTGAACACCGCGAAGCAGGCGGCTGGCTTGCTGCACCATTAACTGTTGATCCACTTTCAACATTGGTTCGCATTCCGCCGCATTCACCAGGAACGTGTCAACACGCGCTTGTAGCTTAATATGGGTTGGAAAACCTGCGCCGCCAGCACCCACAACACCTGCTGCTTGTACTCGCTCGCGGATGGTCTGGTCATCGCAGGAGGTTAACTCGACGTTCATAACAACTCCTCGAGCAGTTCTGCAATCGCGGAGGCATCAGCCGCACGCGGGTTGGTACGCAACGTTGCATCCGCCAGCGCTGCCTGAACCATATCTGGTATGCGTATTGACCATTCTGCTTTTTTTTCTTTCAGCGCATTGGCAAGTGTTGGCAGCGTACAGGTTGTTTTAAGCTGTTCAATATGTTGAATAAGTGCATTCAGGCTGGCGGTGTCATTGGCGTTGTCCGGGCATAAATGGCACGTTTTCGCCAGCCGGGCGTAGCGTTTGGCTGCGCGCGGATCGCCAGCATTAAAGCGGATTACCGCCGTGAGCAGGAGCGCATTCGCCAGGCCGTGCGGCAGATGAAACTGTCCGCCGAGTTGATGAGCAAGTGCATGGTTTAAACCGAGTCCGGCCTGGCTAAAGGCTATTCCTGCAAGCGTCGATGCATTATGCATTTTGCCACGGGTGGCAAGACAATCGCCTTTCTTCACTGCAGTGGGCAGGTATTGAAAAACAATTTGCACGGCTTTTTCGACCAGTGCATCCGTGAAGTCGCTGGCGCGGGGAGAAACATAAGCTTCAAGCGCATGGGTTAAAACATCCATCCCGGTATTGGCCGTTATCGCTGGTGGCACGCTGACGACCAAAGATGGATCAAGGATCGCGATATCCGGATAAAGTGCATTATCGAAAAGGGGATATTTAATCCCTTTCTCAGGATCGCTGATGACACAAGCACTGGTCACTTCGGAACCGGTACCGCTGGTGGTAGGAATGGCTACGCAGGTTTCAATTTCAATGCCACACTGGCGACCGAACCAGACAATCGCTTTTGCGGCGTCCAGGGCAGAACCGCCGCCAAAACCGATAACCACATCCGGGCGTAAAGTCTGCATTTGCGCAATGCCTTTCACCACGGTCTGGATAGTTGGGTCGGGCGTTATTTCGCTAAAAATACTGAGACGATTACTGTCGGGCAGCGCCTGATGCAACGTGTCAATGAGTGGTGAGTGTGCCAGAAAGACGTCGCAAATAATCCAGATGTGCCTATTCGTGAAACGGCTCAGTATGTTGAGACTTCCCGTTCCGCTGTATAAACGCGTCTGCAGTGAAAAAGTTTTCATTTCCGTTTCTCTAGCGAATGGAAAAGCCGCTGGTTAACACGCAGCGTCGTGAGCGGGCAAAAGTCCGTGCTGACGTTGTACCCTCTCCGGTCGGTGTTGCAATGGTAAAGGTCGTAAAGCCTTCGCCGCCGACGCCAATACCCGCCCAGGAGGGGCCGTTTTTGACAAAGATTGAGGTTTGCATAACGCGCGCGGCAAGGTTGAGCCGTGAGACGTTCTGCGAGTGCATAATTGCCGTGTGGTGCAAGCCGTCTTCCACTTTCAACGCCAGGGCGAGAGCGCTGTCAAAATCGTTGACCTTCACAATGGGCAGCATTGGCATCAGTTGTTCACACGTAACCCAACTATCATCGGCGTCAACAACAGCAATCAGTAGGCGCGGCGCTTTTGCGGGCAAAGGGAGGCTCGCTGCTTCCAGCAAGGCTGATGGGCTTTTCCCAACCAGTTTTTTGTTGGCGCTACCGTCTGGCAGGCAAATTGCACGCAATTTCTCCGTTTGTTCATGGTTAAGAAGAAGTGCGCCAAAGCTTTGCATCTGCTGAATTAAATAATCTGCCACTGATGCCACGACAATCAGGCTTTTTTCAGCGATACACGGCAGGTTGTAATCAAATGAAGCGCCGTTGATGATGTCCTCGGCGGCTTTCACAATATCCGCTGTTTCATCGACAATGCAGGGTGGGTTACCCGCTCCGGCACCAATCACTTTCTTGCCACTTTTCATTCCCATGGCGACGATCCCCGGGCCGCCGGTAATCGCCAGAACGCTGATTTTAGGGTGCGCCATCATCTGTTCGGTGGCGGCAAAGGTTGGTTCAGATACGGTAACGATCAGGTTGTGAATGCCACTACAGCGAAACGCGATGTCTTCGATTGTGGTAATCAGTTTTAACGAAACGTATTTGGCTCCCGGGTGTGGACTGAAGTAGACGCTATTACCTGCTGCCAGCATGCTGATGCTGTTGTTAATGATGGTTTCCGTGGGGTTGGTGCTTGGCGTGACCGAGCCAATAACCCCAAACGGGGAGTATTCAAACAAAACCATGCCACCATCACCGGTTAGTGCAGTGGTGGTTAAATCTTCAATTCCTGGCGTATTATTGAGTGCTGCTTTGTTCTTTAGGTACTTATCCTCTTTATTTCCCATCCCTGTTTCACTGGCGCTTTCTTCTGCCAGTTCTGTAAGGCGGGGCATTAATTCTTCGCGAATGGCGCTGATAATGGCGCTACGGGTTTTAAGCGGGCACTGTTGAAAGCGTAAAAAGGCCTGGTGTGCTGCGCAGACCGCTTCATCAACAGTCTGAAAAATAGCGTTTCTTTGCATTCGTGGCGTAGCGGGGACAAGTTGTTCACGCAGAATATTGCGGATCAGTGTTTCTAATTCAGAGTTATTCATTGGTTTACTCCCACGTTAATTGCCGCCATTGCGCTTTGGGCAATATCCATGTCTTGTTCAACGCTACCGCCGCTGATGCCAAGCCCGCCAAGCAATTTTCCGTCACGCCAGAGGGGGAAGCCGCCACCAAAAGTGACGACTTTGCCTTGCATATGGCTTTCGAGCCCGTAAAGCGGCGCGCCGGGTTGCACGGTATCAGCAAGTTTGTGGGTTGCCGTTTTCATCGCCACGGCGGTCCAGGCTTTTTTCGGTGCCAGTTCACTGCTGACCAACAGGGCATCAGGCATCCGCCAGGTAACACTTTCTGTTCCGTTGGCATCAACAATGCTGATGACAACGGGAATATGCAGTTCATCTGCGCGCATTGCCGCACTACGAATGAGCTGGTGAAGATCCTGAAAAGTGAGCGGCATTGTGCGTTCCTTCAATGCTGGTGTGTGGTTGGCTTCGTGATAACGTTTTGTGATTTCCTGAATCATCAGGTTTTGATGAGCAACATTGTCCTCCACGCGGGCGAGGGCATACAGGCAATCGGAAAGTCGGTTGATATAGTGCAGCAAAACATTCCGGACGATGGTTTCCGTTGTCAGTTCAACCAGACGTCTTTCAGCCCGTCGAGCCACCGTGCGGGCGAAATGCATGCGGCTTGCGGCTTCACATCGACCAGGCAGAATGAAGCTGTGAACTGGAGGGACGGCGTTCATTGCGCTATCGATCGCGTTTTCCAGCGCGGCAATTTCTTCCGTACCGATGTAACGCAGCTGCGCTGACGGCTGTTCGCTTTCACTGGCGAGTTCAGCGCTAAACCAAAATATCTGTTGTTGAATGGCTTCCAGTAAGATGCGATGGCTTTCGATGGCGGTGGCGCAATAACACAGACTGAGTGTCGCGTTCAGTTCATCCAGCGTGCCATAGGTTTCGACACGTAGATGAGTTTTGCTGACGCGCTGTCCGGTAAATAAAGACGTACTTCCTGAATCACCTGTTCGGGTATAAATTGCCATCTTTCAACTCCTTAGCGCGAAAGCGTATCGACAATGCCGACCACTGCCAGGTCGATGGCTTCGTTAGGGCCGGAAAAAACATGTCTGGCGCTGGAACCACTGCTGAGGAGTACCAATTCACCAACGCCTGCGCCGACTGAATCAACGGCAACTTCGTCGCCGGTTAATGGCGTGAGAGGCAGTTCGCCGTCAGCACTGACCCGGCGAACCAGCAGCAGTTTTTTCCCGATCAGAGAAGGTGATTTTTGCGTGGATACTACCGCGCCAGTGACTCGAGCCAGATGCATAGGTTACTCCTGCCTGATTAACTGAATATTTCGGGTAATTGCCGCTTCACGAGCCAGTGCGGTCACACAACATTTTCGCTGTAACACCAGTATTCCCGAGCTTAACTGTGCAATATCGGCATAACTTAAAAGTCGATCACGATGAAGGTAGATCGGTTGCCCTTGCTCGTCGCACCAGCTTAGCGGTAGACGGGCGAGAGTCTTCAATTCAATGGCGTTCAGGAAATGACACTGCAACGACAATTGAATGTGCAATCCCCAGGCTAACGCTTCGTGTATCTGAATTGCTGCTCGATCTGACGTTTCGTTCCCCGCAAGTTGTCGTAGCAGCGGCAGATCGACATATCGGATTTGTAATGATGCATACTGATGAACTATCTCTTGAACGCTGGCGTCTCGCAGTTGAAAAACAGTCAGCACGAGTGTTTTTCCCGCACGTTGTTTAAGGCGAAAAACCACTTCGTCAACAATACGTTGCATCAGCATGTTATTCATGGCACTGACACCAGTGTGGCAAAAACGTCAGGGCTATCAGCCCCTGCGGCGTTGGCTTCATCGGTATCAATATGCATTTCAAGACGCATATCCGGAGAGACGCGAACAGCGACGTTTTCGAATATCAGTCGTCGCTCATCACCTTTAATGGCAACCGCCACTTTATCGCCATGCGTAACGCCATAAATCAGGGCATCCAGCGGAGACATATGAATATGCCGTTGTGCGACAATGACGCCAGATGTGATCTCCAGTTCCGCAAATGGGCTTATCAAACGAATCCCTGGAGTGCCGCTGAGATCGCCTGACATGCGTAGCGGGGCGGTGATCCCTAACGTTCTGGCGTCCGTACGGGAAATTTCCACCTGGCTTGCATTGCGTAGCGGCCCCAACAAGCGAACGTTGTGCAATTTACCTTTTGGTCCCTCCAGCGTAACAACCTGTTCAGCAGCGAATTGGCCAGGTTGCATTAACAGCTTTTTCTCGCTAATCGGTTGTTCAGGAAAAAGACGCAAATAATCCGCTGTTGAAAGATGAATATGACGACTGGAAACACCCAGAGGGATAGGGCGCTCGCGCATCTCATCCAGAATCTGGCTCACTGTTTCCTGCAAGGTTTGTTTATCCACTGTTACTCCCCTCGCTTATTGGCGTGCAGGCAAAGTGAGCGGGGCTCACCTTTTTGCCGCTGACATGCCGGGTCAAGACACAAATTACAACTGATAATCTCTGAGATGACGGTTGTTGCTGGTGTTTCGCTTGTTTCAACCGTCACAGTCAATGCTTCAGTTGTGTGGGGCAGAATGCCGTCTCCCGGACGGGCAATCACTTTGTGTGCGACGAGGCCATTTCGCTGTCCGGCGAAACTGGCTCCCGTCGCGATCGCCGCATTAACCGAGGCGACGTCACCGGTGATTTTGATGAGCGTCCAGCCTGAGCCATTGGTCTTCTCAAGGCCAACCAGCGTGATGGACGCGGCTTTTGCCATAGCATCTGCGCAACTGATGGCGAGTGCCAGACCACTGACTTCAAGTAATCCCAGTGATTGCTTCACGCTGTGCTCCTTAGCGAATGGGGTTATGCTGATTTAGGTAAAATAGCCTCAACATCACTGTGTGGGCGCGGGATGACATGGCAGGATTTCACTTCGCCAACGGCGCTTGCGGCGGCGCTTCCTGCATCAACGGCGGCTTTTACTGCGCCAACATCGCCACGGACCATCACCGTAATCAGACCCGAACCAATCTTTTCATAGCCAACCAGCTGCACGTTGGCGGATTTAACCATGGCATCTGCAGCTTCAATTGCGCCAACTAACCCTTTTGTTTCAACCAGTCCTAGTGCGTTGTTCATACTGCGTTTCTCCTGTGGATTATGAGTGGAGTTCCCGGAAGGGAATCCCTTTTACCAGGCGGGCAGCGTTAGTGCCGATGCTGCGCCTGGCATGGTTATCTTGTTGATACATCAACGTAAACAGTGGCGCTGATGCCGGTAAGTTTTTGTAATGCACAATCAGTTTTTCCTGATCGCAGGCAATGCCAACCAACAGGGGAGATTGACGAGCAGCCAGCCAGGCGCTATCGATAACTTCACCTGACGGAATGTGTTGAATGCGAAAGGGAATACCTTCCTAACTCTTGCGGAGTGATGGTGAGCCCTACGCCCAGCCCCACTCCGCCCGGAGTTTTCGGGTTGTGACCGATCATGGTTGATTCGGTGATGATAGTTTCAGTGATGGTTTCCATCGCCACATCACCAATGACCGGAGTTGCTTCGTTGATACGAATAAGCGAAATATCGCTAACATTGATGCCGACTTTTTTCGTTGCCTGTGCGAGCGCCTCCTGAATACCATGGACGTTACGCAACGTACCTTTAATTCCGGTGGTTTCCGCCAGGGCGCTACTCACGAGCGACAACTCTCCAGTTGCACTGAGCGTTGCCAGCGCAACCTCTGTTGATGAGTTGCCGATATCAATGCCTGCTATATATCGCATAATTCGTCCTTAATCGTCGCCTTTCAGTTTTTTGCGCTCGACATAAAGTTCCGCAGCTTCACGGACAAATGCAGCACAAATTTGGGCCTGATAACGCCGTTCAAGATCGTCAGCAATGGCAATAAGTTCTTGCTTAGTCGAACGATAAGGGCGTAACGCATTGTAGATTTCGAGGATGCGATCATCCGGTACTGAGGTAAGCTCAGCGGCGCGTTCAAAATTCATCGCCAGGCGATCACGACCAGCATCTCTGGCAATCGCGGCCTGAATACGCAATGTTTCAGGGGTAATGCGCATATCCTGGGCGGTGACGTTATCGCTTAGCACATTTTCCAGAGTGAAATCGTCGAGCGTTTTATTGGTTGCTGTTTTAACCCATTCCGGATGTTTATTTGCCAGCGGGTAATCCGTCACTTTGGCGCTCTGTATTGACGCGCTGGGGACCGCAGAAACAGGAGCTGCATCCTGTAAACTGTTCATGCGGTTCAACACGTCCCTGACCATCGACTCAATTGCATCGGTATTCATGAAGGTTTCCTTTGTTAAAACGTCACGCGCAGTTCTTGCGGTTTTTTGCCAGTGACCACGTACTTCGTCTCTTTGATATGCAAAATGGCTGATTTGGCCTGGTATTTAGGCCGCGCCATTTGATCGTTGAGGGTCGGAACTGGTTGTGGAGACTCGCGCTTCGCATAACGCGCGGCGTTTTTGCCAATCTGACGATAAGTATCCAGCGTCAACAAAGGCGCTTGTGGGAAAAGTTCCAGGTTAGACAAGGGAGGAAGTCCCTGCTGGTGGATAACCGTTGTGCCTTTCGACTGAATACCGATAGCAATACCTGAACCACTAAGACGATCTCCTTCGACTGCTACGAATGCGACATCGGACGATTTAAAGCAGCGAATCACACGGGCTTTAATGCCTTCTTCTTCGATACCGGCAATCACTTCGCGCAAAATGTTTTTATGCGGAATACCGATGATATTGACGGTTTGCGCCAGGCCGAACGCCGGGCCTACAGCAATAATGACTTCATCTTGCTGAGTGCCTTGTTGGGCTTCGCCAATTTCGGTCAGAAAATTTTCGGTATCTGGCACTGAAGAGACAGTTGCAGAGACAGGTGCGCGAAATGAAACGGACTTGTCGCTGGTTTGCATTTCTGCCAGCACGTCTTCGATAATCTGACGCAGTAATTTTTCGTTAATTTCCATTTCTCACCCTTAGTCAATTTCGTTGGGATCAAGTGCACCGGGAATATTTTTGATCTCTTCCCAGCGTTCCCCTTGCAGGCGGTAACCTGTAGCTGGTCCGGCGTAATCATTGACGTCATTGACCGCAGAGAGCACTTGTCCGTCATCGACGATGATGGCTGAGGTATGGAGATAATCGCCGGTCAGTTTTGCTTTTTGCATGTTGAGCATGTCCTGGGCGACATCGGTAAAACCGCCTTGCGCCAGGGCTTTCACCACTTCCAGGCTGTTACGGTTTTTATTGATGATCTCCTGGGCGAACTTGATGTCTTCCACAATATTGCGCTCAGGCATATCTTTCGAACCGTGGGCATAGGTTGCCGCTTCGACTTCTTCATCGGTAATTGGCGGTAGTCCCATACCGGCAAAGACAGCCTGTAAAGCGCGAGCGGCTTTATTGCGGATTGCGATAACATCTTCTTCGCGTACTGGTCGCAGCCCGCCATCAACCTTCAGGTCACGCTGAATGACGTTGTAATCATCGAAGTCTTCAGCATCTTCGTTTGAACCAGCAAACATGTTGTCGTAGTTCGGCACAGCGGAAAAACCGGAAGAGATAAAGTCGGTACCTGGCAGAAATTGCATCAGGAAACGTGCGGTACGGCGCATATCCGAGTGGGTAAAGGTCTGGTCATTACTGGAGGCGCATTCCAGATCCAGCGATGAGCAAATTAAGTTTTCCGCTAATACTGCACGGATGCCTGATGGCACAGCTGATGGAACACCGATGCAGCTTACCGAACCATTCTGCAGACCCTGAACGCCTGCGGCTTTGGTGATGTAAATACATCGAGCCTCGAGATAAAGCATTGATTTGCCTTCCGCGTAACCCATCTGTACTTCAGAGCCGGAGCCGGAAGTAAAGCGCATTTTTAAGCCGCGAGAAGCATAGGATGACGCGAGAAATCCTTTTGACCACGGGGTATCATCGCCATCGGTGAAAACAGGTTCTGTACCATAGACAGAAATTGTTTCGGCGTAACAGGTGTGGCCTAACATACCGAGTTTCAGTTCGGTGGCTTCTTCCAGTGAACACTGGGTCAAGACGCCCGGACGTCCCACCTGTGAGCCGACCAGCAGGGCGATGGCGTTGAACGGTGCATAGCGAGCAACGGCAACGGTGGTTTCCTGTTCATCAAACCCGCGCCATGCGCCTTCAGCTGCGTCGGCGGCAATTTGTACCGGGTTATCTTTGATGTTGGTGACGTGAGCCTGTTGTGATGGTGTTCGACGGGCGCGCATTTTCTGCATCGCCATCATCATCTCTACCACGTTCATCTGCGAAACCACTTCGACGATTTTTGCAGGCGTCATTGCTGTGGTAAGGGGAACGATATCGCTACGTTTGACATTTGGATCGCACAACATATTGGCAAGTTTTACCGAATCCATCGCGATGACTTCTTCTGCGCGCGCGAGATTGATACCGTAGCGGGCGATAAAGTGGTCGATCAGGTCAAACTGACTGGCGGGTTTTCCATCCAGTTCGGTAACGACGCCGTTAACAATTTTGATTGACGGTTTAGGATCGTTCGGGCTTTCCATCGCAATGAAGCCTTCTTCAATCCACTCTTTAACGAAACCGTCCTGGTTGACCGGGCGTTTTGCCAGTGCTTCAAATCTTTTCGATCTCATAAATCTGCCTCAGAGAATTCAGATGTAGGAAGGGCGATCGTTTTTCGGTGTATCGCCGAGAGTCGAAAGCACGGTTTTACCGATTTCGCGTGCGGAGATGACCGCCTGGCGGACTGCGCCGGAGTCACCCGAGATAATCAGAATGACTTCGTTGCTGTAGCTGGTGCCTTGAGCGGGGGAGCTGTATGCCACGACATCCACATTGGCGGACTTCAGCGCGGTGTCGGCCATCAGAACACCCACCGCAGCCGGAGCGCCGACAATAACGCCGCAAGCCCGTCCCAGTGGAGCGCCAAACGCTTTTTCCAGTGCATAGCTGGCGCGGGCGGTGTATTGCAGTTCAAGATACCCGGCTTCGTTGGCATAGACATCACCAAAGGTCCGATCGAGTTCTTTCAGGGCAACTTCAATACCGCGTTTCACGTCGGAAACATCGTTGCCACCTAAGAGGATCAATGAGCCGTGTCCGGCACCGCCTTTAGTATCCCGAGGAAGTTCAATGCTAATAACTTCAGTGTTGGTGGCTTTTACCGCTTCATCAGCGGCCATAATGTGTGGCCCTGCGCCAATACGCGCCCCCAGAATGCCAATGGAACGATAGCGTTTTTCAAGTTTCATCGCGTCCAACAGGGCGCTATCAACGTTCGCAATGACCAGACCTACAGTGTCGCCAATAGCGGTGCCAACAAATTCTGTTAACGTGCAGCTTTTTTCTGCCATAGCCGTCTCTCGTATTTGATGAGTGGTTTTCGGGAGAACCTCATGCTCTGGCGTCGCTACGCGAGCGATGACCTGCGCCATGATCTGTTCGACCAGTTCATTGCTGCTCATGGGTTAATTCCCTTTGGTAAGATTTTTTCGACATCGGTATGTGGGCGGGGAATAACGTGTACGGCTTTTACTTCGCCGACGTTACGCGCAGCTGCGGCACCCGCGTCTGTTGCCGCTTTTACCGCCCCGACATCACCACGAACGATGACGGTCACCAGCCCGGAACCTATTTTTTCGTAGCCGACCAGCAAAACATTTGCCGACTTCACCATGGCGTCTGCGGCCTCTATGGCGGCAGTTAAGCCTTTGGTTTCTACCATTCCTAACGCTTCTTGTTGCATAAAGACCTCGCCTGGATTTTTTTGACGATATGACTATAAAAAAAAGCGAGGAAAAAGAATGGCTGACTTAATCGGCTAATGAGAAAAATTAATAGAGAACAAATATAATAAAATTGCTTTTATGAACTATATGTTGTTAATTTATTGGTTGTTTTGTAGATATTTCAATGTGAATTAATTGCGTTGGCTAGTGAGTTTAATCGCGAGTAATATTTCGTTGAGTTTGGTTCGAAGGAAGGAACTGTGATATTTGTTTCAATTTTATTATGTCATGATGGCAATTTTTTATTGTAAAAGTTTGGTGGAAATTATTACTTTCAACACTGATTAACGCTGTGTTGCATGATTCGGCAATGACAATAATTTGTTATGTTAGCACGATTTTTACACGAGTCTGTCATGCATGTTGGCAATATTTTCTGCAGAGCAATTTTTTATAGTTGCGCTCGGTATACACAACAATCAGCGCATAGTTGGCTGATAAAGAAAAACTCCGTAAAGAAGGTGTCACTATGAATGATTCACTCAAGGCGCAATGCGTTGCCGAGTTTTTGGGCACCGGACTGTTCCTCTTTTTTGGCATTGGTTGTTTGTGCGCCCTGAAGGTTACCGGGGCAAGTCTGGGACTGTGGGAAATTTGTATCATTTGGGGATTAGGGATTTCGCTTGCTGTTTACCTTACGGCAGGTATTTCCGGCGCTCATCTCAACCCGGCAGTTACCATTGCTCTGTGGCTGTTTGCCTCTTTCCCAGCCCGTAAAGTGCTGCCATTTTGTGTGGCGCAATTAGCGGGTGCCTTTGGTGGTGCGGTTCTGGCATATTCTCTCTACAGCAGTTTGTTTACCGATTTTGAATCTGCTCACAATATAGTGCGTGGTAGCGCAGAAAGTTTACAACTCGCCAGTATCTTCAGTACTTATCCAGCAGCGGCGATTAATGTATGGCAAGCAGCGTTGGTCGAAGTGGTCATAACGTCCATGTTAATGGGGTTGATTATGGCGTTGACCGATGACGGTAATGGCGTACCCAAAGGACCGCTTGCGCCTTTACTCATTGGTATTCTGGTTGCTGTTATTGGTGCTTCTACCGGACCATTAACCGGTTTTGCCATGAATCCAGCGCGTGATTTTGGACCTAAAATTTTCACCTGGTTTGCGGGTTGGGGGGAAATTGCGATGACTGGTGGACGCAATATTCCTTATTTCATTGTACCCATTATTGCACCGATCATTGGGGCATGTGTTGGTGCGGCGATTTATCGCTATCTCATTGCAAAGAATTTACCTGTCAATAGTGTAACGCCTAAAGAAATCAGCGAATAACGAAATAATTTGGCAGTTATAAACGTTTATTTTTTTACTGTTTGTGATCTGCTTTCCGAACTTATTAAAAAGTCTCCCGCTTCACGGAGGCTTTTGTTATTGTCCTTTGTGCTTCTCGTCAGTAAATCATCAAGGATGATGTGAAGATTAAATGTAAAACAATTGTTTTGCTATAACAATAAATTAACTGGGAGGTTTTATCATGATTTCTGCGGCGACACTTAATTCAGAACTCATTAATAAAATCGCGCAGGATTTTGCGCAGGCGACCAGCCTTGCGGTTGTCGTGGTCAATATTCACGGCGATGAAATTTCCGAGCTGTTTAACTTCACTCCATTTTGTCAGATGATGCGGCAACACCCTCAGCTGAGCACTCGATGTCGCATGAGCGATCGTTGTGGGGGTCTGGAAGCCTCTAAATCCGATCAGCCTTGTATTTATCGCTGTCATGCCGGATTAACCGATTTCTCTATTCCACTGGTAATCGCCGGGCATTTAGTTGGTTTTGTATTGTGCGGGCAAGTTCGTCTGCGTAATGATGATGTCGATTTGGTCGATATTCTGAATGTCGATGATTGCTGGCAGGCAGATCCCGAATTACTTAATGAATTTCGCAAAGTCCCTGAGATGGATTACTCAAGAGTTATGGCCTCTGCGGATTTGTTGAAGTTGATTGTAGAAAATTGCCTAAAAAAACAACTCAATTTTGTGGTTATTAAAGAGAACAAATCTCAGTCAGATTCGTTGCGCCAGACTCGTGCGCCTGGTCCCCACGACAATAAAATGAAAAAAGCTTTACGTTATATTGATGCGCATTTATCAGACGATTTGCGTCTGGAAGATGTCGCCTCGCACGTTTATCTAAGCCCTTATTATTTCAGTAAGTTATTTAAGAAATACCATGGAATCGGGTTTAATGCGTGGGTAAACCAACAACGGATGGCCAGCGCTCGTGAGTTACTGTGCCATAGTGACTGGAGCATCGCCAGCATTGCGCGTAATTTAGGTTTTTCGCAAACAAGTTATTTTTGCAAAGTTTTCCGTCAGACTTATCAGGTTACGCCGCAGGTGTATCGACAGCAAGTGAGTGATAATGCGGCGATGGAAACGGTATAGAGTAAATGCCCCAAAAAAAGAGGACGGTTTAAATAAACTCTGCAATGAATAATTAACGTTATTTACCTGTTATGGGAAAAGTGAAATCAGCTCATAACATACGCTGACAGGTGTGGCACATTTGTGCCTGGGAAGAGGGTGAAAATCCCTCGCAGCCCCCGCTGCTGTAATGCTGACAAACCCGAAAATGCCACTGATCGCGAGATTGGGAAGGTCGGGAGAGGATGACGCTAAGCCAGAAGACCAGCCAGTCAGTCAATACCAACAACTTCGGTGGGAAGTGGGTTGCCCGGAAGCGTCCGGTAGAGTACAGGCGCGTCTTTATACCCCTACCACCCTGAAAGGATCAGGGTATGGCGGCATCATTTAGTTCTTTCATCGCAGTGCCGACAGGCACCAGGGCTGCACTTAAGGTGTGGCAATCTTGTTTCATGGCTTATCAACCAGACCGCCATTACAGGAAATTAAGTGGAGGGCGAGGGGCATGAAAACGATAAAACCCGAATCGATAGCTCTTTTTTGCCTCTTATCTGGAGATGTGGATCTGGCGAAACATCTGGCGGAAATATTGCCAATAACCTGTTTTGTTGGTGAGGACTGGCAGCAAGATTTCCAGCCTTTTGACGGTGGGCCTGTGCAATCGTTATCAGATGCGTATAGCTATTATTCAGTGCTGCTATTGATAGCAGCTGAAAGCGAGATATCCGTACCAGAATGGCTCGCTCATTCTGAGGGAACGACGGTAATTTTGATTGCAGAACACAATGCCCGTTTGCTGAATGGTCCGGCTGGTGGGGCTGTAGCATTAATCCATTATCTGAATGAGATCTGTCATGCCAGAGAAACCGCTGTCAATGACGCATTTTGTCGGACGTTAACACGAGGAAGTCTGGCTATTCCGCAATGCCATCTTCTTTCGTAATGGATTGAGAATGCTGGATTTTTAATTATATTACGCGCAGTATTAATCGCGTAAATGTTTTGCGGTCAGCAACGGTGGGGGATCCATTGTTCTGTTCAATGAATACCATCATACAATTGAATCAGGAGTCGGTATGATGATTTTGGTGACGGGGGGCGCACGGAGCGGGAAGAGTCGCCACGCAGAGGCGCTTATTGGGGACTCTTCACAGGTTCTGTATATCGCCACCTCGCAAATCCTTGATGATGAGATGGCTGCACGGATAGAACATCATCGGCAAGGCCGCCCGGAGCACTGGCGCACAGTGGAGCGTTGGCAACATCTTGATGAATTAATTCATGCAGACATTAACCCGAATGAGGCTGTGTTGCTGGAATGCGTTACCACAATGGTGACTAATCTGTTGTTTGATTATGGCGGCGATAAAGACCCTGATGAATGGGATTATCAGGCGATGGAACAGGCGATTAATGCTGAGATTCAGTCGTTGATTGCTGCCTGCCAACGTTGCCCCGCAAAGGTTGTATTAGTGACTAACGAAGTGGGAATGGGGATTGTGCCGGAGAGTCGTCTGGCACGACATTTTCGTGATATTGCCGGGCGGGTAAATCAGCAGTTGGCCGCTGCGGCAAATGAAGTATGGCTGGTGGTTTCGGGTATTGGAGTAAAAATCAAATGAGTAAATTATTTTGGGCGATGCTCTCATTTATTACGCGTCTGCCTGTACCGCGTCGCTGGTCCCAGGGACTGGATTTCGAGCATTATTCTCGCGGTATTATTACTTTTCCTTTGATTGGATTATTGCTTGGCGCGATTAGCGGGCTGGTCTTCATGGTGCTGCAGGCATGGTGCGGCGTACCACTGGCGGCACTGTTTAGCGTACTTGTGCTGGCGCTGATGACCGGGGGATTCCACCTGGACGGCCTCGCTGATACCTGTGATGGCGTATTTTCTGCACGTAGCCGCGATCGCATGTTGGAAATCATGCGTGATAGCCGTTTAGGCACCCACGGCGGTCTGGCATTGATTTTTGTGGTACTGGCAAAGATTCTGGTGTTAAGCGAGTTGGCTCTGCGTGGCGAACCGATCCTTGCATCGCTGGCGGCAGCATGTGCGGTCAGCCGCGGGACTGCCGCATTATTGATGTATCGTCATCGTTATGCGCGGGAAGAAGGGCTTGGCAATGTGTTCATTGGCAAAATTGATGGGCGACAAACCTGCGTCACACTCGGCTTAGCCGCTATTTTTGCTGCCGTATTATTGCCGGGTATGCATGGTGTGGCTGCTATGGTGGTGACGATGGTGGCGATTTTCATCCTCGGTCAGCTTCTCAAACGTACGCTGGGCGGGCAAACGGGCGATACGCTGGGAGCAGCCATAGAGCTTGGTGAACTGGTCTTCCTGCTGGCACTGCTATAAAGAGACGTAACATGCAAATACTTGCCGATTTACTGAATACGATCCCAGCCATCGACCCTCCCGCTATGTCGCGTGCACAACGGCATATTGACGGGTTACTCAAACCTGTTGGTAGCCTGGGAAAGCTGGAGGCGCTTGCCATACAACTGGCAGGAATGCCGGGGTTGAATGGCATACCGCATGTGGGCAAAAAAGCGATACTGGTTATGTGTGCCGATCACGGCGTCTGGGAGGAAGGGGTCGCTATTTCTCCAAAAGAAGTGACAGCCATACAGGCTGAAAATATGACCCGCGGAACAACCGGCGTGTGTGTGCTGGCAGCACAAGCGGGCGCTAACGTCCACGTAATTGATGTTGGTATTGATACTGCTGAGCCTATCCCCGGGCTTATCAACATGCGTGTCGCACGAGGTAGTGGCAATATTGCTTCAGCTCCGGCAATGAGTCGCCGTCAGGCTGAAAAGTTGCTTTTGGACGTCATATGTTATACGCGGGAGCTGGCAAAAAACGGTGTCACGCTGTTTGGTGTAGGTGAACTGGGGATGGCAAACACGACACCGGCAGCGGCAATAGTCAGCACAATCACTGGCTGGGATCCTGAAGAAGTGGTTGGGATTGGCGCAAACCTGCCGACAGATAAACTGGCTAATAAAATTGATGTTGTGCGCCGGGCGATTACGTTAAATCAACCAAATCCTCAGGATGGTGTTGATGTCCTGGCAAAAGTGGGTGGATTTGATTTGGTCGGAATAGCTGGAGTGATGTTAGGTGCTGCTTCCTGCGGTTTACCCGTGTTGCTGGATGGATTTCTTTCTTATGCTGCTGCGCTCGCAGCCTGCCAGATGTCTCCTGCAATCAAACCGTATCTCATTTCTTCTCACTTGTCGGCAGAAAAAGGCGCGCGTATAGCGCTGTCGCATTTGGGGCTGGAGCCTTATCTCAATATGGATATGCGTTTAGGTGAGGGGAGTGGTGCAGCTCTGGCGATGCCCATCATCGAAGCTGCTTGTGCGATATACAACAATATGGGCGAACTTGCTGCCAGTAATATTGTTCTACCGGGGAATACGACTTCTGATTTGAACAGCTAAAAACGAAAAGTCTGATAAAAGCTATACTTATCGGATAGTATTCGCGACTTAGGAAAGGGACATGATGCGTCGTGTAAATATTCTTTGCTCATTTGCTCTGCTTTTTGCCAGCCAAAATAGCCTGGCGGTAACTTATCCATTACCTCCAGAGGGTAGCCGTTTAGTGGGGCAGTCGCTTACTGTAACTGTTCCTGATCACAATACTCAGCCGCTGGAGACTTTTGCCGCACAATACGGGCAAGGGTTAAGTAATATGCTGGAAGCGAATCCGGGCGCTGATGTTTTTTTGCCGAAGCCTGGCTCACAACTCACCATTCCGCAGCAACTGATTTTGCCCGCCACTGTTCGTAAAGGGATTGTGGTTAACGTCGCTGAAATGCGTCTTTATTACTATCCGCCAGACAGTAATACAGTGGAAGTCTTTCCTATTGGTATCGGCCAGGCTGGGCGAGAAACCCCGCGTAACTGGGTGACTACCGTTGAACGTAAACAAGAAGCACCAACCTGGACGCCAACGCCGAACACCCGGCGCGAATATGCGAAACGAGGGGAGAGTTTGCCCGCATTTGTTCCTGCGGGGCCCGATAACCCCATGGGGCTGTACGCGATTTATATTGGCAAGTTGTATGCCATCCACGGTACCAATGCCAATTTTGGTATTGGGCTCCGGGTAAGTCAGGGCTGTATTCGTCTGCGTAATGACGATATCAAATATCTGTTTGATAATGTTCCTGTAGGCACTCGTGTACAAATTATTGATCAGCCAGTGAAATACACAACGGAACCGGATGGTTCAAAGTGGCTGGAAGTTCATGAGCCGCTGTCGCGCAATCGTGCAGAATATGAGTCTGACCGAAAAGTGCCATTGCCGGTAACCCCATCTTTGCGGGCGTTTATCAACGGGCAAGAAGTTGATGTAAATCGCGCAAATGCTGCGTTGCAACGTCGATCGGGAATGCCTGTGAATATCAACCGTAACGGATTTTGACATTCAAAACGTCTGGTTTGTCGGTCTGTGTAAGCATTCCGTCATCCAGAACAGGTTGTTTCGAATCATACAAATGATAATTTTCTTCTCATATGCGCATCTCTTATGAGCATAAACGTTATACTCTTCTGATTTATACATGTTTGCGGATGACATGATCAATGGAAAAGAGAATGACGAAACAGAATAAAAACAGCCGTTGGCAGGGTTACGATCCTCGTTACATATACTCGCTCGTGGTCAGACGCTATTTTGCGGATATGAAAACCAAGATTGAGATTGCTGAGGAGCTTGGCGTTTCCCGCTTTAAAGTTGCCAGATTGATCGATGAGGCGATCGAACAGGATTATGTGAGGTTTATCTTCCCTAAGCAGCAAGCGATGGATGAAGAAATCGCCAATAATCTACGGAAAAAATTTCATCTGGAAGATGCAATTGTTCTTTCAGTTGCTGAATCATGGACGACGCAAGAAGAACTCAATCACAAATTGGGTGAAGTCACCGCTGAATATCTTATGCAATCTCTTCATGAAGGTATGAAAGTGGGGATCGCCTGGGGACGTGTATTATCAAGTACGGTCAGTAAGTTGAGCAAGCTGCCTCCTTTAGACGTTGTGCAGTTATCTGGCGTACATCCGGGGATAGAGTTTAGTCAAGGGCCAATAGATCTTATTCATAAGATCGCTGCCATTTCGCAGGGAAAAGCGCACCCAATGTACGTGCCGATGTGGGTCGATGACGAAGAGCTTGCTGCCAGACTGGCAGGTGATCCAGCGGTATTAGATACACAGCAATATTACTCGCAGTTGGATGTGGTTATCACCGGGATAGGTGACTGGAAATCAGGTTCTTCAAGCTTGTGTAAAATATTTCCGGATACCTGGTGCGAAGCTTTGTTTCAACAAGATATCGCTGCGGATGTGTGTATCTCGTTGGTCAGCAGGGAAGGGAAGATTCTTCATAGCCCTATTGAACGTCTGGGATTTGGCATTTCGACGGATCAACTACAAAAAGCCAAAAAAGTGATTGGTGTCGCCGGAGGGGAAGAGAAATATGAAGGCATTCTTGCTTCGCTGAAATCTGGACTTTTAAACGTCTTAATTACTGATTTTGATACGGCTATTAAACTTCTGGATTAATAGGCGTATCAGTGAAGAAAGGGCAGTACCGCTGATTCTGCCCTTTTAATTTCAGGATGCTGCGAGAGTATCCTCTACATATTTAGCTACGCGCGTTGCAGGTAAATTGCGGCAAGTCTCAACAAAGGCGTTATCCTGAAACAGTGTGAATAAACGACGCAATATCGACATATGTTGATCACTGGTGGCAAATGCCAGGTTAAACATAATGCTACAATCAACTGTTAAATCAGCATCTTCCATTTGCCCGAAAGTGACATCATTGGCGAAACGAACAATACTGATACTGTTTACATTTACCAGCGTGTAATCGGCATGGGGAATGGCGATACCCTGACCGTTTGCCATCATTAGCCCTGTCGGATAGCTTTTTTCACGTTCCAGGCAGGCGTCAATGTATTCTGCAGTGATGTAGCCTTTTTCCAATAATTGCGTACCAGCAAAGGTGATCGCCGTTTGATAGTCACTGATGCTGTTATCAACATCATTCACCAGAATTTCAAATTTCATTGCACACCTGTTATTTCAACATCTCTTCTTTAACTGCAGCGAAAATCTCATCTTCGCCCAGACCAGTCAGTAATCCAGCGCCAACGATGACACGAGTAGTAATGGCCGGGTTATCGAGTTTGGTCGATGAAACCACCAGGTCATAGCTGTTGAAGGTATCGCTGGTGCATGCCATTAACGAAGATTTATCGACTTGCGCTTCAATTTTCTCTTCTTTCAGGAAGTCCTGCAGTACAGAGACCATGATGGAAGATGAGGCAATTCCGTTTCCGCAAACTACTAAGATTTTTTTCATTTGATTATTCCTCTGTAAAAGATTTAAAGCGCTTTTTCTAAATCCGTTTCAATCTGGCGACGTGATTTTTGTTTAATTAAGTATCCAATAGATAACAAAAGGATACCTGCCATCACATAGCCAATGATTCCAACATGGCTCAGGGCGGCAAACAGACCAGTAAATGGATTCGCAGACGGGTTAAGCGAAGAGTACATCACGCTGGCATCCGGGTTTGTACCAAACTTCTGGAAGACTTCGTTGGTAGCCGGTGCCATCCACGATGCAATATACAGACCACCACCGAACAAAATGATCGAGGTCACCCAGGTGCGAATAATGTTGCCATTGAAAACAGGCACCATGCAGGCAATGAAAAACACAAACTGAGAGAGGTCACCCAGTGGCATAACGCGGTTGCCGGGCAAGATCACTGCGAGGATCACAATCACCGGGATCAGTAATAATGCCGGGGCGATAACTGACGGATGACCCACAATCAGGGCAGTGTCCATTCCAACAGTGATTTGACGATCCGGGAAACGTTTGACCAGTTTTTTGCGTGCCACGTTGGAAAGCGGAACAAGCCCTTCCATCATGATAGAGGTCATACGTGGCAACAAAAGCATGACTGCAGCCAGATACATCCCTAACTGTAGGCTGGCAATTATGGTGTGGTAGGGGGATTTCCAGCCATAACCACAAAAGCCCAACAAAATACCAATAATAAAACCAACCATAGTTGGATCGCCCAGAATGCCAAACCGTTTTTGAATAGTTTCGGCGGTCACATTCAGATTACGGAAGCCTGGGATGCGATCATAAATCCAGTTGAATGGATAAGCGAAAAGTAAGTAGGTATTGGCAACCGGGTGAGAGATCGCAACACCTTTTGGCAGGTTAAAGAATTTTTCGTTATTTTTAGCACCGAGATCGGCAGCGATCAGCGCCCAGACATGGAATAGCGCGGCGGTCAATGCGCCATACAGGAAGCTACCAGAATAGACGCCAACAATTGCCCCCATTGACGCATTTTGATGAAGGTTGAAAACATCAACGTTAACACAGTCAGTCAGGCGGGCGACCAGCATTGCAATATTTACCGCAACACAGAGGGGAATAATGATAGCGCCCATGCTGGAGCCAAATCCCATAACCGCAGTCGCTGCGCCACCAACATCGATGGCACTGAGCGAGGAACCTGTTGCTTCTGCTAATCCGGTGACTGCCGGTTGCATTTTTTCCAGCATCAGTTTGATGGTCATGGTTAGCGCAATGAAACCAATGCCTACTTTGATGGCAGACGAGATACATTCAGAAAGAGGACGGCCAAGTATCTTCATCAGTACCAGGAAGATGACCGGGATAAATATAAAATTTCCCAGATCGTTTATAAATTGCGTGATCAGTTCCATACATTAACCCTCAGATTTTTCATCATCTGGTCGGAAACCCATATTCCAGCGTACATCAGCGGGCTTAACCAGCAATGCATTATCGTTACGTTCAGCTTCCAGTAAGTTCTTTTTAGAATTTTCTCTGGCGGTGGTGAAGTCGAATGGGTTATCCAACCATGCATCGACAATCATTTTGCTGTATTCGAGATCGTTGACCCGGCAACCCAGTCCAATAACTTGTGCGTTATTGCTGAGTCGCGCCCGCTTTGCGGAGTAGGGGTTAGTAACCGCAACGGCTCTTATGCCCCAGTGTTTGTTGATCTGACAAGTAAAGCCAATGCCAGTCCCACAAATGTAAATTCCCAGACGGCACTCATCGCGTTGAATAATGCCTGCCATTTCGTCGGCCAGACGCGCGAAGTTATTGACACCTTGTTCCTTACATGTGACGGGATCGTACACGATCTCCATGTTTTTCTCTTCTATGAGGTATTTTTTTATCTCCTCTTTACGTGCAAAACCTACATCATCGCTTGCGATAGCAATCTTCGTTTTCATTTCATTTTGCCTGTCGTTAAGTAACTAAAGCCAAGTATGCTGTTGGTAAATATTGGTTGTCAATTGAGATCAAAATCACAAAATTTATAACTGATTGATTTTTATGATATTAAAAACCAATAAAAACAAATAAAAAATAAATTAAGCCAATTGAGACAAATTGGGATTGTACAGTGGCGTTGTAATGAATAATAAAAATTCATTTATTATCAATCGGATATATGGCTTTTGAACTATTGTCTTTATTGGGCTTATTTGTACTTTCCACGGTTAGTGTTTGTTTTTGTTTGCATCATCTGTGCTATGCTTGGCGTTTTCTCAGATGGGCAATAGATTTCAGGAGGAAGGATGTATCTGGTTGATGAAAGGCGAAAGTTAATACTTGAAGACTTAATGTCGGCAGGTACGGTCTATGTCAGTGATCTCGCAAGAAAGTATGAAGTAACGTATGAAACCATCAGGAAAGATTTGACCCATCTTGAACAAAAAGGGCTGCTGATCAAAAGCCATGGTGGGGCGACTTTAAAGCAAAGGGCCATAGAGCATCCCTTTCAGGTCAGGGAAAAAGAGAATAACTCTTATAAGAAGGCGATTGCTCGTAAAGCGCTTGATTTTATTCCGCCTAATAGTTCGATGATTATCGGTACGGGCAGTACCACTTTTGAGCTGGCTAACCTGTTATGTATGAAGTCTGGGTTTAAAATCTTCACTGATTCGCTCCCCGTTGCCAGTGTGTTGATTGAATCTGACAACCAGGTTTTTCTCTTTGGCGGCGAACTGCGAAGAAAGAGTTCCTCAGTGTTTGGGGGGTGGGCGGTATCTATGATCAACGATATACATGTTGATCTCTGTTTCATTGGAACCGACGGCTTTAGTAACATGACTGGTCCATCAACGCCTTCTTCTTCTGATGCGTTTTTGGATCGCACGATAATTTCGCACTCAGACAAAAAATATATCCTCGGAGATTACACCAAGTTTGAGCGCAGCAGTTTGTTTAAGATCTGCGACTGGTCGGAGATCACCGCCCTTATTACCAACGATCATGCCGACAAAGAGGGGATTGCCGAAGTCGCAAAATACACGTCAGTAATAACCTGCTAGAACTTACTACGACACGCCTTGTCCCTTCGAATCAGCTTAGCCAAATGTAATCATTTCCCAATTATCAAGTGAGCATCCCTGGTGATGCTTACTTATCGATCTCTATTCAATTCGTCCTCTACTTATTGTCAGTTTTACTTCCTTTTTCGCGAAGAAATCATTTTTTAATTACACAATGCTCATATGAGCATAAAGATTATCGCCATTATGTGCTTTTTTGTGATCTGGATTTAATTTCTCAGATCTCGTTATTTATCCACAGGATCGTTGTGTTATAACTGCTCATATGAATATTTGTTAATGCTCATATGAGCATTGTGGGGTGAGGGGAAAAGGATATGATATCGATCAGTGTTGCCGATGGTGCGGGACTACAGAATTACGATGCCGTGCTTGAACATATTTATAACACGCATCGTGAAACGAATACGGTGAAAGAGAGCTGGCTCAAGGCTATGCGTAAACGCGAAGCGGAATATCCGACAGGAATAGAACTGGAAGGTTATTCTATCGCTATACCACACTGTGATAGTGAACATGCGAGTCAACCGGCTATTTATATCATCCGTCTGCCAGAAGCAATACCTGTGAACAGGGCTGATGAAGATGGAATATTGTGGGTCAGACTCGTCGTTAATCTTATTGTTACGGATCCTGCTGACCAGCTTCGATTGTTAAAGTCATTATTTAACCATCTCCAAAATGAAGAATTTTACCAAAACTTACTGACACTTCCCGTCGATGATGCAAAAGCACTTTTTGTGTCCAAAATAATCCAATAGTAAAAACTGGAGTTTATTATGATTAATATTCTTGTTGCTTGTGGTAGCGGTGTCGCTACATCTACGCTTGCTGCTGATGAAGTGAAGTCAGTATGTGCTGAATATGGTATTACGGCATTTAAAATCAACAAATGCAGTATGGCTGAACTTTCTTCTGAGATGGCTCATGCAGATATTGTACTCACAACTAATAACTATAAAGGTGATATTGGAAAACCACATATGAGCGTTGCAGGTTTTGTAACGGGTATTAATGAAGGAGCATTACGCAAGAAATTAGGAGAGTTATTAACTGAATTAGCAAATAGCTAAACCTGACAGGAATAATAAAAATGGAAATGTTGAAAAATTTAATGGAAACAATCACCGGAATGGGGGCGACTGCAATACTGCCGCTGGTGATATTTATTTTAGGTCTGGTGTTCAGAATGAAACCAGGTGCCGCGATCAAGTCGGGCATCACAGTCGGTATTGGTTTTATTGGTTTAGGGTTGGTTGTTGGTTTATTAAACAGTTCATTACAGCCAGCTATTGAATATTACTCAAAAGTAGGTAGTGGTTTTACGGTTGCAGATATTGGTTGGCCAGCAGTCGGTGCTGCTGCATGGGTAGCACCTTTTGCCGCATTAGTGATACCAGTTGGCATCGTACTTAACCTGATTCTGGTGCGCCTGAAATTAACCAAAACGTTGAATGTTGATATCTGGAACTATATGCATTTTTTAGTTCCGGGTGCTCTGGCATATTTTGTGTTCGACAGTTTTATCATCGGTTTCTCTGTCGCGGTGGCTTTGAGTATTGCGGCTCTGTTTATTGGCGATTTGATTGCGCCCAGATGGCAAAAATATTATGGACTCGAGGGAACGACCTGTACCACGATGATTCATATCGGCTGGACTCTGCCGTTCGCCTGGGTAGTAAATAAAATCATTGATTACATCCCCGGGTTAAATAAGTTAGATGTTGACTTAAACAGCGTGCAAAAACGCCTGGGTGTCTTTGGTGAACCTGCAATTATCGGTATTATCGTTGGCGCATTACTCGGAGTTTTAACGAAACAGGCCATTACCACAATTGTTCCCATGGCGATGGGGGTTGCTGGCGTAATGGTATTGTTACCTAAAGTGGTCGGTGTGCTGATGGAAGGTCTTAACCCGATTGGGAAAAGTGCCAAAGAAATCATGCAAAAACAGATGGGTAAAGATGCTGAATTAAACATCGGTATGGATTGTGCACTGGCATTGGGGGATCCGGCGACGGTCACCGTGACAGTCATTACCATTCCTTTAACCATGCTATGTGCTCTGGTATTACCTGATATTAAGATCTTCCCAATTGGCGTATTGATGTCAATTATTTATATGACCACCATGACCGTAATGGTCAGCAATGGTAACGTGGTTCGTTCGATTATCTCGACCTTGTTATTCTGCGTTGTAGTGATGTATTTAGGCGGTTATGTCGCACCAGGGGCAACGCAATTTTTAGCTGGAGCCGGTGTAGGCTTGCAAGGACAAGGTACAGATTTTGTATTAACCGGCCCGTGGGAAATTTTAACCTATTGGTTGAGCACCGTATTACATTGATTTAATAATCTGGAGTTTTTAAATGGCAAAAATATTACCTTCTATATTTGGCGCGGATATTTTACGCCTGAAAGATGAAATTCATTTTCTGGAAGAGGAACAAACTGAAATATTGCACGTTGATTTAATGGATGGCACTTACGTCAGTAATATTGCCTTTGGCCCAAATCAAATTGCAGCAATGAAAAAAGCCAGTTCGATGATCTTTGATGTGCATATGATGCTGGCAAATCCTGAGCGACATATTGATGATGTAATCAATACCGGGGCGGAGATGATTTCTGTACATTATGAATCTACGCCACATGTACATTATATTATTCAAAAAATCAAAAAAGCGGGGCGCAAAGCAGGTGTTGTGCTTAATCCTGGGACACCTGGATCTGTCATCGAGTATTTATTAGATGATATTGATTATATATTGTTAATGACAATTAACCCCGGGCAACCAGGCCAGACATTTATTCATAAAAGTCTGGAGAAAATCCGTAATACCAAAAAAATGATATCTGGCAGAGATATTCAAATTGAAGTGGATGGTGGCGTTAATCTTGATAATGTGAAACAAGTTAAAGAAGCGGGGGCTGACCTTATTGTTGTTGGCGGTGCATTATTTAACAAACAGCCTCATGAAAGTTACCAGGCATTAAAAATCGCTGTTCAGTGATCACAATCTAAAAATTTTACATCCAGCTAAGTGAGGTTTTCGATTTCATATCGGGAGGAAAACCTCAACTAAAAAGTCTTTAATGGAGAAAAGTAATGAGTAATTTTGCAGGTAAAGTGGTTTTAGTTACCGGAGGTGCTCACGGTATTGGCAAAGGGATAGCTAAACAATTTGCTGATCGTGGTGCACATACTGTTATTGTTGACTATAACGAAGAGAACGGCAAGGCCACTGCAGCAGAGTTAACTTTTGGCGATGTTAAATCGCTGTTTGTTAAAACAGATGTCTCCGATCCACAGGCATTAGTCGATGTACGGGAAAAGGTAATTGCTACCTTTGGTCGTATTGATGTGTTGATATTAAATGCCGGTGTGGCATTTGCCAATAAAGTTAACAATATTTCTTTTGAGGAATGGAATAAGACTATCGCAATTAACTTATCAGGATTATTTAATACCGTTAAGGCGTTTTATGATGATTTCCTGACAAATAAGGGATCTATTGTTTATATCTCATCGGGATCAGCGCTTTCGGGGACTGGGGGCGGTGTGAGTTATCCTGCCAGCAAAGCGGGAGGTGAAGGGTTGATTCGCGGTCTGGCAAAGGAGTTAGGACCAAAAGGCGTCAATGTTAATGCGATCGCTCCTCGCTTAATAGACACCGGAGAGATGATGCGGGTCAATTATCCAACACAAGCCGATTTAGACGCTGTCCTGGAAAAAATACCCGTCCGTCGTCTGGGGACTATCGATGATGTGGCTAACCTGGCAATATTTTTGGCGGATAAAGATAACTCTTATATTCAGGGACAAACCATTTTAATGGATGGTGGCCGGACTATTGCTTAAAAAGGGAGAGAAAAAATGAGTGTTCAAGAAAATACTATTAATATTCTGCATGAATTAGAGAATAATGCGCTGAAGATTGACGATTCTCAGGCTGCACAGTTTATTTCGCAAATCAGAAATGCCCGGCATATTTTTTTGCAGGGAGCTGGGCGTAGTGGCATTGCTATTCGCGCTTTTGCTAATCGCTTGCTGCACTTAGGTTTTTCAGTAAGCGTTGTGGGAGAAATATCATCACCGCATACCCAACCTGGAGATCTATTAATTATTGGGTCAGGCAGTGGTGAAACTACCAGTTTGAAAAGTCTGGCACAAAAAGCAGTTGATAGCGGAGTAAACGTCGCTCTGGTCACTATGAAAGCTGATTCGACGATCGGTAAATTAGCTCAATCTGTGTTGGTACTACCAGGAAGTGTGAAAGACGATAACAATCGTGTTGCAGGCACTTTCGCGCAACCAATGGGCTCAGCTTTTGAGCAACTCTGCTTTATTACTTATGATGCAATTGTTCTGGCGTTGATGTCGGAACTGGGTGAAAGCAGTGCCACAATGTTTACCCGACATGCTGATCTGGAATGACCAATAAGTTGGTAATTAGAAAGCAAAAAGCCTGCTCGAAAGCAGGCTTTTTTGAATTTGGCTCCTCTGACTGGACTCGAACCAGTGACATACGGATTAACAGTCCGCCGTTCTACCGACTGAACTACAGAGGAATCGTGTGAACGGGGCGCATATTAATGGCAGTGCATGGTGATGTCAAAGGGTGAAATGCATTTTTTTGTTTGTTTGCTGCCAATTTCAACAAAGTGGTGAGCTTTCAATCTTATTGGGTAATGAACCATCGTGGTGCATACCCTCCTTTTATAGGGCAGGTGAATGCGACTGCTGATAAAAAGGGCCAATGACGAATCTATCATAATCTCTTATTTGACAGTTGGTTAGCTTGCGCATCAACGCCAAAATAGAACTGGCAAGCATCTTGCATTCTGGTTGTAAGTAATGGCGGCACTTGGGCCGATTCTTAAAAACCGGAGGCAACATGAACTTCAGACGCCTGAAATACTTCGTAAAAATTGTAGATATTGGTAGCCTGACCCAGGCTGCTGAAGTATTGCATATCGCACAACCAGCGCTCAGCCAGCAGGTTGCCACACTGGAAGGTGAGTTAAATCAACAGCTTTTGATTCGCACAAAACGGGGCGTTACGCCAACAGACGCCGGAAAAATTCTCTATACCCATGCACGGGCCATTTTACGTCAGTGTGAGCAGGCCCAACTGGCGGTGCATAACGTTGGTCAGTCATTATCGGGGCAAGTCTCGATTGGCTTTGCGCCAGGAACCGCTGCGTCATCCATCACCATGCCCTTATTACAGGCGGTTCGCGCTGAATTCCCGGAGGTCGTTATCTATCTTCATGAAAATAGTGGTGCAGTGCTTAACGAAAAACTGATAAATCACCAACTCGATATGGCGGTTATTTATGAGCATTCCCCTGTGGCTGGGGTATCCAGTCAGGCTTTGCTGAAAGAAGATCTTTTCCTGGTAGGAACTCAAGATTGCCCGGGGCAAAGCGTTGATGTTAATGCTATTGCGCAAATGAACCTCTTTCTCCCCAGTGATTACAGTGCTATTAGACTTCGTGTTGATGAGGCTTTTTCCCTACGGCGACTCACGGCAAAAGTCATTGGTGAAATTGAGTCTATTGCCACGCTTACCGCAGCGATTGCCAGCGGCATGGGCGTTGCAGTATTACCCGAATCGGCCGCGCGTTCGTTATGTGGCGCAGTAAACGGATGGATGTCACGCATTACCACACCTTCAATGAGTCTCTCTTTGTCATTAAATTTACCCGCCAGAGCGAACTTATCACCACAGGCGCAAGCAGTGAAAGAGTTGTTAATGTCAGTGATGAGTTCTCCAGTGATGGAAAAAAGGCAGTGGCAATTGGTGAGCTAAGCGTTATATCGGGATGGAATAAGATGCGGGTTTTTATTATTTGTTATGCCGGGCATTAGACTTTAACAATAACGGGATATCTGAACTGCCCGGAGTTTACCGTGAATTTCCAACAACTAAAGATAATCCGCGAGGCTGCACGTCAGGATTACAACCTGACAGAGGTTGCGAATATGCTTTTTACCTCACAGTCAGGCGTTAGCCGTCATATTCGGGAACTGGAGGATGAACTTGGCATCGAAATATTTGTTCGACGAGGTAAGCGACTGCTGGGCATGACTGAACCGGGCAAAGCATTACTGGTCATTGCAGAACGTATTCTGAATGAAGCCAGTAATGTTCGTCGGCTTGCAGACCTGTTTACCAACGATACGTCTGGTGTTCTCACTATTGCAACGACGCATACTCAGGCACGTTATAGCTTGCCAGAGGTCATTAAAGCTTTTCGCGAACTTTTCCCGGAGGTTCGGCTCGAGCTAATCCAGGGTACGCCACAGGAAATTGCGACGTTGTTGCAAAATGGCGAAGCTGATATTGGTATCGCCAGCGAGCGTTTGAGTAATGACCCGCAGCTCGTCGCCTTCCCGTGGTTTCGCTGGCACCATAGTTTGCTTGTTCCACTCGATCATCCCTTAACGCAAATTACACCATTGACGCTGGAATCAATAGCGAAGTGGCCGTTAATTACTTACCGACAGGGAATTACGGGGCGCTCACGCATTGATGACGCATTTGCCCGCAAAGGTTTGCCGGCAGATATTGTATTAAGTGCACAGGATTCTGATGTCATTAAAACCTATGTTGCTCTTGGGCTTGGGATCGGATTAGTTGCCGAACAATCCAGCGGCGAACAAGAGGAAAAGAATTTAATCCGCCTGGATACGCGGCATCTTTTCGATGCTAATACTGTCTGGTTGGGACTGAAGCGAGGGCAACTTCAGCGTAACTATGTCTGGCGCTTTCTGGAACTTTGTAATGCAGGACTGTCAGTTGAGGATATCAAGCGCCAGGTGATGGAAAACAGTGAAGAGGAAATTGATTATCAGATATAGCAAAAAGCCCGCTATAAAAGCGGGCTTTTCAGAAATTTGGCTCCTCTGACTGGACTCGAACCAGTGACATACGGATTAACAGTCCGCCGTTCTACCGACTGAACTACAGAGGAATCGCTGTTGAGGCACATCTTAACGGCGAAAAATATTTTGTCAAACCCGATTTTTAAATTTCCCAACTGTTTGCCGTTTCTATCAACAGTTTGTTGCATTTGCAGACAATTTGTTGGCGAAAATCTTTGCAGCTTTGCTGATTCTCCCTCATCATTTGAAATGTGGTTTCACTTTCTGCAATTAAGGTCGGCTTTGAATATCTCCTCTGCTTTACGCCAGGTTGTTCACGGCACTCGCTGGCACTCTAAACGCAAGAGCTACAAAGTGTTGTTCTGGCGCGAGATAACCCCGCTTGCTGTTCCTATCTTCATGGAGAACGCCTGTGTCCTGTTGATGGGGGTCCTGAGCACTTTTCTGGTCAGCTGGCTGGGAAAAGATGCGATGGCCGGCGTGGGGTTGGCGGACAGCTTCAATATGGTCATTATGGCTTTTTTTGCAGCTATCGATCTTGGTACTACTGTCGTTGTAGCATTTAGTCTCGGTAAGCGAGATCGACGACGAGCGAGGGTGGCGACGCGGCAGTCATTGGTGATCATGACGTTGTTTGCCGTACTGTTGGCAACGCTAATTCATCATTTTGGCGAACAAATTATTGATTTCGTCGCGGGTGATGCCACGACAGACGTTAAAGCACTGGCGTTGACTTATCTGGAGCTGACCGTACTCAGTTATCCAGCAGCTGCCATCACTCTTATTGGTAGCGGGGCACTTCGTGGTGCAGGGAATACGAAAATACCGCTACTGATTAACGGTAGCCTGAATATTCTTAATATTATTATTAGCGGCATATTGATTTACGGCCTTTTCTCCTGGCCGGGACTGGGATTTGTCGGGGCTGGGTTGGGTTTAACCATTTCTCGTTATATTGGCGCAGTTGCAATTTTGTGGGTGCTGGCGATTGGTTTTAATCCTGCGCTAAGGATTTCATTAAAGAGCTATTTTAAACCGCTGAATTTTAGCATTATCTGGGAAGTCATGGGGATTGGTATTCCAGCGAGTGTCGAATCAGTGCTATTTACCAGTGGTCGGTTATTAACCCAAATGTTCGTTGCCGGGATGGGGACCAGCGTTATTGCCGGAAATTTTATCGCGTTTTCAATTGCGGCTCTTATCAACTTACCCGGAAGTGCGCTCGGCTCTGCTTCTACGATCATTACAGGCCGAAGGTTGGGGGTAGGGCAGATAGCGCAAGCAGAGATTCAGTTGCGGCATGTGTTCTGGCTGTCCACTCTTGGATTAACGGCCATCGCCTGGCTAACGGCTCCCTTTGCCGGGGTTATGGCATCGTTTTACACCCAGGATCCACAGGTTAAACACGTCGTTGTGATTCTGATTTGGCTAAATGCTTTATTTATGCCTATTTGGTCCGCCTCATGGGTGCTACCCGCTGGATTTAAGGGGGCTCGTGATGCCCGTTACGCCATGTGGGTTTCTATGTTGAGCATGTGGGGTTGCCGGGTTGTAGTCGGTTATGTGCTGGGAATCATGCTTGGCTGGGGTGTGGTTGGTGTCTGGATGGGAATGTTTGCCGACTGGGCTGTGCGGGCCGTGCTGTTTTACTGGCGAATGGTTACTGGACGTTGGCTATGGAAATACCCTCGATCCGAGCCGCAAAAGTGTGAAAAAAAGCCAGTTGTGTCGGAATAAACGACAAAATGCAGATTATTTCAGCAAACGATTTCAAATTTAAAAAACAGGCTTTGACATTGTGGGTGGGCATCGCTAATATTCGCCTCGTTCTCACGATTCCTCTGTAGTTCAGTCGGTAGAACGGCGGACTGTTAATCCGTATGTCACTGGTTCGAGTCCAGTCAGAGGAGCCAAATTTTAGTTTTGAGACATCTCTATGAGTCTCAGGACAGTTAAAAAATAAAAATTATTTTTACCCGGTCACTTTGTAAAAAAGTGGCTGGGTTTTTGATTTCTGTGTTTCGTGCGCTTAATCGAGTCTCACGCTTCAGTGAGCAAATTGCCCCTCCCCAACAGATATCACGATTCACAAGGTCAAAAATTCTGTTCCATGAAGTACCGTACAAAGATAAAGAGAAAAATGCCTTATGCGGGATGTAGCTGTCGCGTCTTTATCGGGAAACTATACGTAATTGCCACTTTGTCTTCGGTAATCAGAAAAAGAAGACCTGCCATTTTAATAAATATTATTTCTCTGGGAACGGGGATTTTTTATAAGCAATATGACGAGTTAAACATTATATTTTTATAAGGATTATATGAGATTAAAGAAATCTGCCATAAAGACAGATTTCTTTAACATATAATTAGAGATTTGCGACGTTATGATAAACTTTTTGTACATCGTCGTCATCTTCAAGGGCATCAACAAGCCCTTCAAAGATTTCTAAATCTTCTGGGGAAAGCTCAACTTCAGATTGAGCAATCATTTCTAATTCTGTTGTTGAGAACTCAGTGATTCCAGCTGCTTTTAGCGCCGCGATTCCTTTATGAAGGTCAGTAGGTTCAGTATAAATAACAATATTATCTTCTTCTTCAGTTACATCACGAACATCAACTTCAGCTTCAAGCAAAATTTCAAAAATATGGTCAGGGTCTGTTCCTTTAAATACAATCACACCCGTATTGTCAAACATATAGCTGACAGAACCTGCCGCTCCGATATTGCCGCCTTTTTTATTGAAAATTGTGCGAACGTTAGCAATCGTACGGTTAACATTTGAAGTCAATGTCTCAGCAATAATCATTGAGCCATTAGGACCAAAGCCTTCATAACGTCCCTGTACGAACGTTTCATCTCCGCCGCCTTTGGCTTTATCAATTGCTTTATCAATAACGTGCTTTGGAACTTGTGCCTGCTTTGCACGTTCAATAACGAATTTTAAAGATGTGTTTAATTCTGGATCGGGTTCACCTTGTTTGGCAGCAGCATAGATTTCTACACCGAATTTTGCATAAATTTTAGACGTTGCACCGTCTTTAGCCGTTTTTTTAGCAACAATATTGGCCCATTTACGTCCCACTGGAATGATCTCCTCGAAAATTTATTTACATTACTGGTAAATCGTTAACATGTGTTAATTCGGCATATTATATCATAACAGGAAAAATCTCGTCTATTAGAAATAAAAATATTCTAAATCCATAATTTTATATTTAATTTTATAAAAAATAATGTTGTTGGCGGGATTTTTTATAATTGTGTTTTGAAAGCATACTTGCTTTTAATATGTGGAAATCATTAAGACGATAATAAAACTCGCATCTGCCCAAGGAAGCAAACAGCCCGCGTTTATTGCAGGCTATTTGCCAGATGTCTTACTTAATCCTTCACATCTATTTCTGATAAGAAGGTTCATAACTTATTATCGGAACGGCGGCTCATTAAAGGTTCGTAATTTACGTGAATGCAGTCGGTCGCCTTCTGCGCGCAGCAAATCGATCGCCCGAATGCCAATTTGCAGGTGTTCGGAAATAGCGCCTTCATAAAAACGGTTAGCCTGGCCGGGAAGCTTAATCTCACCATGTAACGGTTTATCTGAAACACACAGTAGTGTCCCGTATGGCACGCGGAAACGATATCCTTGCGCGGCAATGGTTGCACTTTCCATATCAATTGCTACGGCCCGGCTTAAGTTAAAACGAAGTGCAGAAGCTGAGTAACGTAACTCCCAGTTCCTGTCATCTGTGGTTACCACCGTGCCAGTACGTAACCGCTGTTTGACTTCTTCACCAGGCCTGCCGCTGACTAACTTGGTAGCGTCATAAAGCGCACGTTGCACTTCCGCAATGCTCGGAATAGGAATATCGGGCGGGAGAACTGCATCAAGAACGTGGTCATCGCGTAAATAAGCGTGTGCAAGGACATAATCTCCAATGGCCTGGCTTTCACGTAATCCGCCACAGTGACCAATCATCAACCAGACATCCGGGCGTAGCACTGCCAGATGATCGCAGATGGTTTTAGCATTGGACGGTCCCACGCCAATATTCACCAGAGTAATACCCTGACCATCAGCGGTAATTAAATGCCATGCTGGCATCTGGTGTTTTTTCCATGCAAGGTCGGAAATGGCTTCTTCTGGCGCTTCGGTTTCGGCAGTGATCCAGTTCCCGCCAGCACAAGAAAGGGCAATGTAGGGACTATCAGGATCGAGGATCTGGCTGCATCCCCAACGAACGAATTCATCCACATAACGTGTGTAGTTGGTAAACAAGACGAACGGTTGAAAATGTTCTACTGGCGTACCGGTATAATGGCGCAACCGTGCGAGGGAAAAATCAACCCGGCGAGCATCAAAATGCGATAGCGGGGAGAATTCCGTTGGATGATAAATGCCGTCTGCAGTTTCATCGCCAATTTGCGCCAGTTCTGTTGTCGGGAAGTAGCGAGTTAACCCAGCGCTCATTGAGCGATCAAGTGTCAATTCAGAGCCATCGATGACATAAGGATAAGGGATTTCATGCTGCGAGGGTTGCACCGAGATATGCGCACCATAATCCTGATACAGCAACGTAAGTTGTTCATTGAGATACGAACGAAAGAGAGTAGGGCGAGTAATCGTGGTGGTGTAGCTGCCTGCGTGGGTAAAACGACCAAATGCGCGCGTTTTGGGGGGATTAGTTGTGCTACCGTCCCAGGTTACGGTCAGTGATGGATAGACAAAAAGACCTTGTTTGCGGGCGTTTTCATCAGGTAATTCGCCACTTGTAATATATTTGCCAATGGCGTTGCGTAAAGCAACTACAGATTGCTCATACAGCGCGTCGAGTTTATCCAGTGCCTGAGCTGGGGTCAGACCGGAGCCCTTATTATTCATGTGTGTCTCCTGTTCCATACAATTACCGCACATCCGATAGTATGTCACAGGAATGTGAAACAAAAGTATAAGGCGAAGATCGGATGATCTTCGCCAGGCTATCACGAGCGTTGATTGTCTTTCATCAATAAAGCGGTCATTGCAGAAATCAGGCATCCAGCCAGCAAATAAATGGCGACGCTATGCCAGTTCCCGGCAAAGTAAGTGATGAGTGCAGCGGCAATAAAAGGTGTAAATCCACCGCCAACCACACTGGCAACCTGATAACCGACTCCAGCACCACTGTAGCGATAACTGGCACCAAACATTTCGGTAAACATCGGTTGTTGCACACACACCACCATGTCATGCGCAATGTTTGCCAGCATTATGGAGAAGAAAACTATCCAGAAAATAGATTGTGCTTCAAGCGCCATAAAGAAAGGAAATGCGCTCAACGTTCCGATCAACGCGCCTGTGATATAAACCCTGCGCCGACCAAAACGATCGGCAAGCCAGGCAAAACAGGGAATTGTCAGGCAGCTTAATCCACCTACCAGCAAACCAATATTAAGGAAAAGTTCGCGCGGTAACCCCATATTCTGGGTTGAATAATTAAGTGCAAAGGCAGTAACAATGTACATCGTCAGCAACTCGCACAGTCGTAGTGCAATAATCTTCAGGAAAGCACCGGGATGTCGTAACAGAGCTTCGATAACCGGGATGCGTTTTTTCGCGGCCGCTTGATTATGTTGCTGTTGTTCAAATTCCGCGGACTCCTCCATGCCATTGCGCACCCACAATGCTCCCAGTACCAGTACGATGCTAAACAGGAAAGGAATGCGCCAGCCCCAGCTTAAAAACTGTTCGTCAGTCGTCATCATACTGATCAATGAAACCAGTCCGGTTGAAAGCAGTAAACCTACTCCGTAGCCAACTTGTACACCGCTACTGTAAAAGGCTTTTTTATTTTTCGGCGCACTTTCAACGGAAAGCAACGCTGCGCCTCCCCATTCGCCGCCGACGGCAAATCCCTGAATGGCACGCAGTGTCACCAGCAAAATAGGTGCCCACCACCCAATGGTCGAGAATGAAGGAAGAATACCAATCAAGGCTGTCGCAATGCCCATCATCCAGACGGTCAGCATTAACATGCGCTTACGTCCCAGTCGGTCGCCAAAGTGACCGAAAATGACACCGCCGAGCGGTCGGAAAAGGAAGCCGACACCAAAGGTGGCAAATGCGGCGAGCGTTCCCATCGCCGGGCTTACTTGCGGGAAAAACTCGCGATTAAACACCAGTGCGGCGGTAATGCCATAGAGTAAAAAATCATACCAGTCGACGACGGCACCAGCGAAACTGCCTAACGCAGCTCGTCGGGCGCGACTTAACGAAAGCGTCCCTTCATCGGGACGAGTGGAGATGAGCGTGGAGTCCATAATGATCCTGTTTGTACTGTCTTTTTATAATTAGTATGGAAAAGGTAACTCACATTGCCGTCGATCTATAAACGAACCTTATGAGACTACCTCGACAGAGCGCATCTGCAAATGATTTTATGGCTGATTAGCGGCAACATGAAAAATTCGATGGAAGATGAAAGCGCAGGAGTTGCTGGTGTTGTTTAAGGATTAAGCAGAGGGCCCACAGGTTCGAGATATGAAACATAAAAGTCCGCATATGCACAAAATTGCACCCTGATGATTCTGATAGACTGCATTGCATTATAACCAGTAGGGAGGCGAGGTTAGTTATGTTTTTAGTATCATCGTTGAGACGTATTGCATTTAGTTACTACGATTATAAATCTTATAATTTTAATATTGAAAAAACAGACTTTGTTGTCATACATATTCCCGATCAGATTGGCGATGCTATGGCCATCTTTCCTGTTATTCGGGCGCTTGAATTGCATAAAATTAAGCATCTATTAATTGTTACATCGACAATTAATTTAGAAGTCTTTAATGCGCTCAAACTTGAACAGACTAAATTAACATTAGTCACAATGACTATGCAGGATCACGCAACATTAAAAGAAATAAAAGATTTAGCGAAGAACATAACACTGCAATACGGTACGCCGGATCTTTGTATAGAGGCGATGCGTAAAAAGAACCTGAAAATGATGATATTTATCAGTCAGTTGAAAGCAAAAACGAATTTCCAGGTCGTCGGTTTAACCATGAAGTGCTATTCCCCTTTGTGTAAGAACGCGTCCCGGATGGATCAGAATCTCCGGGCTCCTGTACCCATGACATGGGCATTTATGATGCGTGAGGCGGGTTTTCCGGCAGTCAGGTCAATATATGAATTGCCATTAAGCGATGATGTACTCGATGAGGTACGCGAGGAAATGCGATCGTTAGGATCTTACATTGCGCTCAATTTAGACGGTAGCTCGCAGGAACGTACATTTTCATTATCGATTGCAGAAAATCTAATAGCAAAAATTCAAAGTGAAACAGATATGCCAATAGTGATCGTTTATGGACCCAAAGGGGAAGATAAAGCCAGGGCATTAGTGGATTGTTATAATAATGTCTACCGTTTATCCTTATCACCCTCGATTAAACGTTCAGCAGCAATCATAAAAGATGCTTATATGGCAATAACTCCTGACACCTCAATATTACATATGGCAAGTGCCTATAATACCCCTGTTGTTGCAATTTATGCTGATTACAAAACGCGATGGCCCGCAATGGCCGATGTTTCGGAGTCAGTCGTCGTTGGGCAAAAAATTGACAATATAAGTCTGGATGAATTCGCAAAGGCATTAAAAAGTGTTTTGGCGAGAATTTGAGGCAGTACTTATGCATAGTAATGCCGATCTGTTATGAACGGTGGTGTCATCAATACTCTGAGGCTGGTCAATCATCACAGAAAACCAGCCTTTGGATCAAAGCAATACTCACCGAAAATGATCATAGTCACACCGAACGCGATTCAGGAGGAACTGTTTGGTAAATAGCACCACCGGATCTTGGGGGCGCTGTGATTATTACAGTATTGCTATCACCGTCATTTTTGAATGTCACTTTACCAGTAGCATCAACGCCTACCCAGGAGGCCGAGCTTGAAAACGAATAATCAGCCGCCGTTTTTCCTGGTGCAAAGTTGTCATTATTCAACTGATAATACGCCCCGGTAAATCCCTGCGAAGGGAATGAAGCTGTCGGTAGGTTTGCACTATTCACTGACACTGTACCCGTCATTGGTCTGGTTTCCGCGCTAATGAATTCTATCGTGGTACTCAGACCCGCCTGATGAACACCATTCAATACGGGGATCAGCGTTGCGATACCCTCTCCGCCTCCTGTAACAGTAGCTTTGTAATCACCGTTGATATTTTGACTGTAATCAATTGCGCTAATTTTCATATAGGGCACGTTTGTACCTGATTGCACAAATTCTATCCCTTAAGAAACTTTGATCGGATTGCCTGATATATCGTGCAGAACAAGATGTAGCTCAGCACTATCGGTAAAGTCCCCTTTCAGTGATGACTGGTTGTTCTTAAGGATGGACTGCGAGGCGTCTGCTGGGCCTGCCACTAGCGATATATCTACTGTTTGCATTCCACCTGCGCTTGTGACTGTGCTTACAGTGACGCTCCCCGTTATCGCTCCTTTCACGCTTGTTGTCGCGATTCCGTTTTGATCGGTCACCGCTGTTAATGACGTTAATGTAGTGGAGCCGCTTTTTAAGGCGAAGTACACAGTGAGACCTTCGATCAGGTTACCACAGCCATCCTCAACCGTTGCCTTTAAGGTACTTAAATCACTGTTGGTGGCGGTGATAGTCGACGGATCAGCGATAAAGCTAGCAACATGTGCGGTGCTTGGGTTGCCAGTAACCTTCACGGTTGTCTGTGTCTGTATTGTGACGCCGTTATGGAACGATGCAGTCACCGTATATGTACCGACTTTATTGCTGGTCAGAACGACTGGAGCCTGACCTGAAGAGTTGGTTCTCACTTTTCCGCCACTTAACGTCGCACCTTCTAGCGTTACGCTAAAGTTGATGACCTGACCCTCCACTGGAGTGCCATTTGCAGAGGTTAGCGTTGCCGTCAGAGTAGCGCCTTTAGGAGCATTGACACCGATAAGCGGACTGGACGTGAGTGTCAGTTTTTCATCAATAGCCTCCAGTTGTTTCTCAAGTGAAGCTCCATTCGCTAGGGATGCTTTTACAGTATACGAGCCGTTTCTTTCAGGCGTCATGGTGACCTCGGCTACTCCCTGCGTATTAGTAGAGACCGTATTCTGGCTGATGATCATTTGCGAGGATTGCGCTGCACTGAATGTCGCGGGTTGATGCGTCACCGGGTTGCCAAACTGGTCGTTAACGTGAGCTTTAACTGCTATGTCTTGTGCGACCATGACCTGACCTTCAGGTATCTCCTGACTGGTAATCGTCGCAGAAATAACATCTACCTTGGCATTCAGTAATCGCGAGATGACTTCAGTAGGTTTATCTGCCAGAGAGGCTGAAACTGTTTTTAGTCCGACCTCGGTGCTTGTCACAAGAATTTCAGCGAAAACCTGATCATCCGTTTCAACGCTGGTGCTGCTTAGCGTGACGGAGGTTCCGCGGAAATTAACTTTTATACCTTCTACTGGGTTGCCGTTTCCATCAGTCACTGTTGCTTGTAGCCTGGTCATTCCAATGTTATTGGCGATGAAATTGTCCTCGGTAACGTTAAGATTAACCTGCGCAGTGAGCGTATCCGCAGTAAAGTTCACCACCAACTGCTCACTCTTACCGCCAACCATCGATGCTGTCACGGTATGAGCGCCTGCTTTTGTACCTTTCAGCGTGACTTTCGCTTTGCCATCGGCATCAGTAACCGCTTTGTCGCCATCGCTCAGCGTGAAGTTCGCCTTCACATCTTCCGGTAGAGTAAATGTTACCTCAGTGTTGGCTATCGCATTGCCCTCTGTATCAGCGACGGTGCTGTTAGTGTCGTGAGATCGTTATTGTCGGCAATCACCGGATCCTTCGAGGCTGCCAGCGTGATTTCAGCATTTGTGACGTTCGGCACATAGTTCACTGTTTGTTGCATCGAATCGCCATTTTCGAGGGTTGCCGTCACGGGAGTTCTTCAGGCTGAAATCTTCATCCACGCCCAGCGTGATTCTTGCGGTACCGAAGCGGCTTAACCAGTCTGTCATTACCCCTGAAGCCTGAGAAGAGGCCCATCCACGTGCTATGTTTGCTGCTTGCTCGCTGTTCATATCTTCGGCGAGCAGAGATCCAATTAGCTGTGAAGTACTGGCTATCTGTTGCTCAAGGTTGCCACTGCTGTTCCCCGGCGGCGGGGTTAAATTTTTTTCACTAACTTGTGCCGGGACATCCAGTTCATCACCCAGGCGGACATTATCAAAACCTCGAGCAAACGTACGAAACTGGTTGAGTTTGCGTAACAGGGGGGTATCTATAATTTGTTGCACAGGACAAACATATCTGGCTTCTGTACAGAGTCTTAAATTTTGACCATAAATAAAACCGTCCCTGTCAAGCATGCATAGTTTATCAAGTAGGTCTCCCTCAAACTGCCTGAATTTTATTTTTCCATTAAAAGTTTGTATCTTCTTAAGTATCACAGGAGACTGGAAATAGACCGATAGTAGGATGTTGCCACTCAAGGCATGACGATAAATATCGCTAGGAGTAATTTTTTGTTTTATGGCTTTGGTAGTGATCTCAACTGCTTCCGTTATAGTGACCCATGTTGACATATAATGAGTTATAAGCAATGGCTGATATTTTTTTGACATAATATTATCTCCTTCTACACAACAATTCGTTCCTTTAAGGAAAAAGATTGGTGTCACAAGTATTTATCTATGATTAATCAGAGGGTTTATGACAGAGAAAAGGATGTATATTTCTGAGTAAACATGTACAGGCCTATGGGGTGACTATTTAATGAGTAAATGCCGAATGATTTTCGGGGTGATGATTATAACTTGAGGAAAAATCCCAGCGTGGTTTGAGTAGTGTACCTGAGTGATATTTGTGTTGTGTATGCATTGATTGCAGCAGAATAAATATAGTTCAGGCTAGTATAGTTTGTGGTAGCTATGAGAATATATAATCTATTTTACCTATAAAATAATTTATATGTATGGGTTTTTTTTAGGTTGTTTGCCTGTGCTTTTATATTCTGGAGATGTGCCTTGTATATAGGATTGTTTGTTGGTTGTATTTTTTAATGTTGCGCTGTTGTGAATTTTTATTTTGATATGATTATTTCTTTAGTATAAGGAGAGAAAGGAACGAGAAAGTTAAATCTATTTATCCTAATCGCAATTTCATTGTTTAAATAATCACTATGGATTAATATTTTTTGCGACTCTGCTGAGTTGCTGGTTTTAACTAGTGGTGTAAAAGGGATACCTTTTCGGTATCCCTTTTACAATAATCAGAAGAAATCAATTCGCGTATTGATACCGACGGTGCGACCCATATTGACCTGCGCGACGGCGCTGCTGCCGTTCATGTAGCCATAGGTACGGTAACGACGGTCGAACAGGTTATCGACATAGACGGAAATGTTCATCCGTTCAGTCGCCTGCCAGCCCAGGCTGCTGTCCAGGGTGGCATAGGTGCCTTGCCGCAACTGGTTGTCGCCATCGAAATAATGCGGCCCGACCAGATTAACCGCCAGTCGGGGCATCAGTGCGCCATAGCGCGTATCAATCACGCCGTTCACGCTGCTTCCCGCGCCATAACGTGGTACGAACGGCACCCGGTTACCGTGATACAACTCACTGTCATTGGTGAATTCGGAACGGATCACGTTGCCATTGATATCCCATGACCAGCCTGGCGCAAACCGCCACTTCGCTTCAAGCTCAACGCCGGTGGCGTCGGCTTTACCCGCATTGCTTAATGTCTGCATCCCGACCGGGCCAGAGTAAAGCTGCATGTCTTTGGTGTGGGTATAAAACGTCGCGGCTTGCAGCGTGACGTCAGCGGTTTCGTAGCGGGTGCCAAGTTCATAGTTGATGGATTTCTCGGCGACGAACGGTTTGGCATCAAGACCCGCAGTAGGCACGATGTTGTACCCGGAAGGTTTATATCCCTGGGCTACACGGGTATACACTCTCCAGTCATCGGTCAGCATATAGCCTGCGGATAGCTGCCCGAGCACCTGATCGTCATTGCTCTTACCCTGGTCGCCAAACGGGTTGCCGAGCATGCTGCCGTGATATTGTGTACTGGATTTATCATGCGAGAAGCGCACGCCGCCGCCGATATCAAAACGATCGGTTAAATGCCAGGTCAGGTCACTGTATGCGGCCAGCGTTTCAGCGGTGGTATAGCCGGTACTGCTTAAATAAGGCATTGTCGGCATGTCGTAGGCTGAATTTAACTTCTCGCGGGTGTTCTGCCGGTACAGCCCAAACACCATATCAACGGTACGCGCATCGCCCAGGGTTGCGGCGCGCAGCTCCTGCACATCCTGATTCCAGCGCTGAGGCATATTGACGATTAACGAACCGGAAGGGAAGGTGCGCGAATAATGCTGCTGCTGCCAGGCGCTGATCAGGTTGAAAACCCAGTCATCGGTGGTGTATTTCCCACTCAGGGTCTGGCTGTCAGTGCAGCGCCGCATGTACGGGTCTGGTGAACCATCGCTGATCGACAGCTTACGGCCCTTAATATCATTCCATCCCACATAGGCGTCCTGGGTGGCGCGGGTACATTCGCGTGAGGCGGCAAAGCCCATTTCCCAGGGCTGATCGTCCGGCGCCAGACGCAGTTTCACATTCCCTATGCTGGCGCGGGTGCCGCCTAAGTCATCGCTTCCCGTCGCGGGGTTAATCATGTCGCCGTCATCAACCTGGCGTAACAGGGTGACGCTGCCGTACAGCAGGCCATCCTGAATGGGGCCGCTCAGGTTGAACTTACTTCGATAACTGTCGCGGCTACTGACGCCGCCTTCAATATAGCCGCGCGGCGTGCTGTCCGGCTGCTGGGTGACGATGTTGATGATCCCGCCCTGAGCGCTTTTGCCATATAACGTTCCCTGTGGGCCTCGCAGCAACTCCACGCTTTGCACATCGGTAAGCGCCTGGATGGTGTTGGTGGAAAGCTGAGGGACGCCATCGACATACAGGGTGACGGCGGGGTTATAGAAGTCCTGCGCTGAAGAGACGCCGCGTAGCGAGATCGTCGAAAAAAGCATGTTGCCGCTATTTTCAATATTGAGCCCGGGCAAGACTCTGGGGAGTTTGTCGCTGGCGGTGACGCCGGCGTCGCTTAATTCCGGCGCGCTGACAACAGTAGACGAGACGTTGTTGGCTGATGCCGAGCGGGAAGATTGTTTACTGGCGGTAACCACCAGCGTGCTTTCGTCTTGCTGTGAAGTCTGGGCATTAGCAATGGCGGGGAGCAATAATCCCCCCAAGGCCAGAGGATAAAGCCGTGTCATTTTCATTGTTGTGAGTCCCTGTAAGACGGCGAAACGCCAAAAATACCGACAATGGTGAATTGAAAATGATAACTATTTCTAATAGTAGTGCTACCCGAAACGGGTTTATTTCAACCTGTTTCGGGTCGGTTTGCGCTTATTGGGCAGAATGGCGATAACGGTCGACGGCGAGAGCCGTCAGGCGTTTTTTGTCTATCTTGCCGACGGCGGTGAGCGGCCAGTGGTCCAGAAACTCGATTTGGTCAGGAATTTTCCACGCGCTGAGCCCCATACGGGTCAGTTGTTGACGCAACTGCTGATAGTCAGTTGGCACCTGCTGCGCGATGATAAACGCGCAAATCCGCTCGCCAAGCAGCGTGTCCGGCGCGGCGACCACCGCGCAATCTTGCACTTCCGCTAAACGCAGCAGTGCCGATTCCACTTCAGCCGCGGCTATTTTTTCTCCGGCGCGGTTGATCTGCTCTTTTATGCGTCCCTCAACGTGCAGGTTCCCCACCTCATCCAGCCTGACATTGTCGCCTGTGCGGTAAAACCCTTGCGCGGTAAAGGCCTGCGCGTTGTGGGCAGGGGCGCGGTAATAGCCCGAAATGGTATAAGGGCCGCGCGTTAACAATTGCCCGGTTTCGCCCGGCGCGACGTCGTTCTCGTCTTGATCAACGATGCGGATTTCATCCAGAGGGGACAACGGGCGCCCCTGGCTGTGGAGAATGGTGGCATGCGGATCGTCCAGCCGGGTAAAACAGAGCAGGCCTTCCGCCATACCGAAAACCTGTTGCAGGGTACAGTCAAAGGTGGCGATAACCTGCTCAGCAAGCGTCGGGTCGAGCCGGGCGCCGCCTGCCTGAATGACGCGCAGCGACGAAAGGTCGCTGTCTTCCCACTCCCTGGCCTGCACCCATAATTGCGCCAGCGCCGGAACCAGGGCGACGTGAGTCACTCTTTCCTGCGCGATTAAAGGCATCACCTCATCACAGCTGGCGCTGTCGGTCAGCACCACTTTTCCGCCGCAGGCAAGCGTTCCCAGAATACCGGGGCAGGCCAGCGGAAAGTTATGCGCCACCGGGAGGACGGCGAGATACACGCTCTGTTGGCTGATGCCGCACAGTTCAGCAGAAGCGCTGAAGTTATAGCTATAGTCGGCATGTCGGCGCGGGATGAGTTTGGGCGTGCCGGTTGTGCCGCCTGAGAGCAACAACAACGCGGTGGTGGAAACATCAGGCTGCGGCCATGCCTGTCGCTCACCGTGAAGGGAGAAGAGCGGCGTAAAATCGTCGCTCATGGTCTCTCCAGCGACCAGAACATGACGCAAGCAGGCGTGTTTGTGCGCCATCTGTCGGGCCAGCTCTGCGTGGTTTTCCCCGTGAATAACGTAAGCGACGGGTTGCGCCAGCTCAATCAGCGCGTCGATATCCAGCGCCCGTTGCGAGGGCATCGCCAGCACGGGGATAACGCCCAGTCTTAACAAGGCGAACAGCAGGGTAACAAACGCGTTGTCGTTGGGAAGCTGCACAATTACATGCTCCCCCGAACGCAAACCCAGTGATGACAGACCTGCGGCAAGTTCGTCAACTTGTGCATCAAGCGCGCTGTAGGTTAACGACCCCTTTGCATCAACGACGGCAATTCGCGAGGCATAACGGGCCGCCCAGTGGCGCAACTGTTCGGCAATGGGTAAGGGATACTGTTCAATCAGAGATTCAAAGGAAGAATTCATGCGTCACCTTTCTGAAGTACTGGGCTGTTTTTGCCACGCGGTCATTGCAGAAAATGCGTGGGGAAAATGGCGGACAATCTGCGTAAAAAAGGACCGGGCTTGTTGAATGGGATAGAAGTGATCGCCGTCAATCACCACCGGGCCTGTAACGTGGCTCAGCCACTGACGCCAGGCATCGACCTGCTGCCAGGAGGCTTCGCGATCGTGGCTGCCGCACAATAACAGCGCAGGCGTGCGCAGCGGCGGACAGACGTCGGGCGAGTCGTAGTGATAGCTCTCGGTGGCGTAAAAATCAGCGCGCAGAAGAGGAAGAAACAGCGACATTAATTCCTGGTTTTCCCGCAGTTCAGGAGAACATCCGCCAATGTCTATCAGCTCAGCGATAAAGTCGGCATCATCGCGATGGCTGAGCTGGCGTTCAGAATGCAGATGCGGGGCATGGCACCCGGAAATAATCAGTCCTTGTGGCGCAAGCCCCCGTTGCTCCAGAAGTCGGCAGGTTTCAAACGCCACCTGCGCCCCCATGCTGTGCCCGGCGAGTAAAAGCGGCGTGTCAGGCGATACGGATGCTTCCAGCTCGTTCGCCAGCAGTGCCGCCAGTTGTGTAATGCTTCTGAGCGGTTCCAGATGGCGAAGGCGATCGCGCCCCGGCCAGGTCACCAGAGAAAGCGCGCAATCAGCCAGTTGCTCAGCTTGCCAGTGGCGAAACGCGCTACTGCTGCCGCCAGCGAAAGGGCACATGACCAGATGCGCAGTATTGCCGTTCCGGGCGGGCCACAGCGGTATGCACATTGCAGATTGCGTCACAGCGCCTCCTTATCATCATCGTTGTAGAAACCGGCTAACCGGTCGTGGTGCGGCGGCGTCAGGCGTCTGATCTCCGCATTGCCGGTCTTACGTAAAATCTGCTGCCATAAACGTGATAACGCGATCTGATGTACGCTTTGGCAGGCCGCTGGTGGATGTTCGCCCGCCAGATGGCTGCGCAACTGGTGTAGCAACCAGCTGACGCCCTCCGGCCCGACGGTTTCGCAGCAGTCGCGCCAGCTCAGGGGCGCCGCGCTGCGCGTCAGACCCGGCAGATCGCGCAGGATCTCCGGTCTGCGGTAGAGGCTGTGGGCGTTCTCCTGATGGTCTGCGACAAACAGGCTGGATGACCAGATGACGGGGCCGTAGCTCGCCTCCAGCGAAAGATGACCTTCCGGCCAGCCCAGCAGCAGGCGGTGCATGATAAGGCTATGCATATCTGGATCGTCAGGATCGAGATAGCGCTGAAGCAGCAGGCAGGCTTCTCCCTCCGGCCAGAAGAGTCTCAGACAGTGAAAATCGCTAAAGCTGCCAACCACGTCGCACTCCACGGCGGCGGCATCAACGCCCAGAGCCAGCAACAACAAATCCAGAGTGGAGTAGAGCAACTGTCGGCTGGTGGTGGCGTGGACCACCTGCGGCGTCTTAGCCAGACAGCGACGCAGCTGCTGCGCATCGCGAAGCCATGTGCGTCCCGCGCGCGTATGCGGATAAAACGTGTTTACCCAATAGCAGCAGCCCTGTTCCTGCGCCAGCGTTTGTAAGGAACTGATGTCATCCGGGTGGAGGGGATGCTCCTGAATGACGTGTACGCCGCGCGTCAGAAAGTGTCTGGCAAGCTGCGTACCGGTTCCTCCGGCGACGGTCGAACGCACGACAATACAGGCGATATCCGGCATCCTGGTTATCTGTTCCGGCGAGGTATACAGCGGAATGCCAAACGCATGAGCCAGCTCTCTTGAACGGGCGCTTCCCTGCGCCAGCAGGCCGACCAGTTCCAGCCCCTCCGGGGGCTGCATAAAGGCATTCAGGTACATTTCGCCAAATTTGGCGCCCACAATCAGTACGCGTTGTTTTGGGGAGGCGGACGGCATCATAACGTGTTCTCCGGTTGCGTTGAGGTTGCGCAAAGCCAGCGCGTAATGTGTTGCGCACAAGCCTGAACGTGGGGGGCTTCCATCATGATTTGCCAGTGGCTGGCTTCAATCACAGCGTCGTCGGCGTTGTTTATCCAGCCCTGCCACTCGGTTTCTGCTGGCGTCCAGTGCGCGGGTCTCCCGGCGGCATACACCATGAGACAGGGGACCGGAACGCTTTCGCCCGGCGTATGCTCAGTCAGTAAACGCAGCAGATGCGCGATGTTGTCGAGCCACGTTTCTGCCGCTTGCAGCGTCAGGTTTTGCGACACCATACCGGCCGTTTTAGCGAGGCTGATAAAGTCGGCAAGCTGGCTGTCGGGCGTCTGCTGGTCGAAATGTTCGGGCAGTGCCAGAGGCGTTTGTCCTTCGGCTAACAGGCGCAGCAGGGCCGCCCGGTTTGCGCAACAGAAATCCTGTCGGCACACGGGATCGATTAACACCATCCGAACCTGCTTGCCTTTGGCGTACAGGCGCTGTGCGGCGCCCGCCGCAAGAAACGCGCCATACGACCAACCCGCCAGCACATAAGGGCCGTGAGGCTGCTGACGACGGATGCACCCGACATACTCATCGATCATCTGGTCGAGCGTGGCAAAGCGCTGCGGCGATTTTGCTTGCAGGCCGAAAACGCGCCTGTTCAACGCGCTAGCGAGCGGCAGCCAGGCGCTGATATCGCCGTCTGAAGCGTGGAAGACAAACAGGGTTTCCTCACCGTCGCCCTGGCAAAGGGGTATCGGGTTGTCCTCTCCTGACGTAGCCGCCTGTAGATGGGCGCAGAAGTCGCTCAGCGTCGAATGGCTGAACAGATCCTGAAGGTTAGCCCTGGCAATCCCTCTCCGGTTTAGCTGCGCGACCATCCTTGTCGCCATCAGGCTGTCGCCGCCCAGTTCGAAAAAGTCGTGATGCCTTGCCACGGGGCGAGACAGCAGCGATTGCCAGAGTTCAGCCACCTGTTTTTCCAGCGCCGGATTCCCCCCGGCAACTGGCGTGGGTTTGGCTGGCTCAGTCGGCGCATCAGACGGGGCATGCAGCGGCGTAAATAACGCTTCTCTTTGCCGGATCTGTAAAATGGGCAGACCGGTGCCAAAGCGCTGCTGTAAATAGCGGCTCACGGCTTTTTTATCCGGGCGATTTACGCCAGGCGAACGCGCTACCAGCAGATGCTGGCGCAGCGGCGACGATTCCTGCGCGGGCCACGCCAGCTCGTTTGCAAACCCGGCCTGAACGAGAACCTCCTGCCATGCGGAGCGGGTGAGCATCGGTTTCTCATCCCGGCGGCGGAAATCGCGGTATCCGCTTAATCCCTCAATAAAGCCCACGCTCGCCAGCTGGAATACGCTGTTTCGCTCCGTCGCTTCAACGATCAGCAAACGTCCGCCGGCTTTCAGCAACAGTTTTAATCTGCGCAACGTCTGGACGACATGGCTGGCGTCGTGGAGCACATTGACGGCAACGATCAGGTCGTAACCCGCCTCCGGGTGGGCGGTGAAATCCAGCGGCTGGTTGATGTCGAACAAGGCATAAGACACCTGCGATTCATCATGGAAACGGGCTCTGGCGTCATTGAGGAACTGCGCGGAGACGTCCGTGAAGTGGTACGACTGCCGCGTGTTCCGCGTGGCCTTCAGCACCGGCGCGGTAGTGGCTGCGGTTCCGGCGCCAACCTCCAGAATCCGTTCTGCGCTGCACAAGGCGGCAATCTGCGCGGTATAGCGATTCAGACAGGCGCTGGCGGGGTTGTCGCGATACAGCGCGTCGGTAACGCGATGCTGCTCGTTGAACAGCAACTCCAGCGGAGAACACTGCCCGGAGAAGAGGGCGTCGTGCCGGGCGATGCAGGTTTCCAGATACTGCGCCAGCGCCTGGCTCCATTGGCTTTGCGGGCACGCTTCCTGAGGCTCAGGAATCTCGCTGAGCGGAATGCGGCAGCGCCAGCTTTCACCTTCGCGGATTAACCACTCTCTTTCCGTCAGACACTGTAGCCACTGGCGCAGCAGACGCTGGTGAGACGCTTGCGCGGACAGCGCCTGTACTATTGCGCTAAAGCGATGGGCGATCTCCGGCGTGGTAAACAGGCCGTGACGATTTAGCGTAGCCGCGATCCCCTGTAGCGCACGCGCCTCCAGCCAGCGCCAGGTCGCCTCCAGCTCATCAAGCTGCGCCTGCTCAGGCAACGGCAGCGCCAGTTGGGTAAGTTCGTGCTCATCAGGCATCGCCGCTGATGGCGACGGATCGTCGGCCATCACGATATCCAGCGTCAACGCGCCCTGTTCGGTTATTTCCGCTCTGGCCTGCCGGATGCCGGGGTATTCGAGCGTCGCCTGCTCAATATCCCGCAGGTCGTAGTCCGCCTGCGCGTTCAGCGGCCAGCGTCGGCGGGGAATGTGCCTGGCGATGCCGCTGGCGAGAGTCTTCAGGCTTTCAGGGGCGGCGATGACGGCTTGCAGGATGGCGCAATAGTCATTAAACATCGCCTCGGCAGCGCCGGGTTCCAGCACGTTGTCCATGCAGTACCAGCTAAACATCAACTCGCCGTCGCTCTCCATGACCTGATGATCCAGCCAGACCTGCGGCGTTTGCGTGAATACATAGCAGGGTTCGCCGAACAGATGGCTCATCGCCTGATCGATAGTCATGCCTTCCAGCGTCATCCCCAGCATACTGGTAAACACTACCGGCATCAGCGGTTGACGTTGTGATCCGCGCAGGCGGCCCAGCTCACGGATCACCTCAACACCGTTCATTTCACTGTGCGCCATGTTTTGCCAGAGGCGCTGTTGGGTCTGTTGCATCTGCTCTTGCAACGTCACCGGCGCTGAGAAGTTAAAATCAACCAGCGTGACGGAGGTAAAATCACCAATCAACTGGTTGATTTGCGGATGGATCGGCTGGCGATTGAAGAACGTCAGGTTCAGCGTAAATGTTGTGGTACGGCTCCAGCGCTCAAGGGTGGCGGCAAACAGCGTGAGCAGCGCGGCAGACGGTGTGACGCCTTGCTGCTGCCAGCGCTGTTTCACGGCCTGCCATTCTGTCTTGCCGATCGTCGATTTGAAGGTGGTGAAGTGTGGCGTTTCCGGGGGCGTCTCAACCACCGGCAGCTCTGGCGCTAAGGGCAGTTGCGGCAGTTTTTCCTGCCAGTAATCCCAGGCATCGTGCCATGCCGATGTCTGTCGGCGCGCCTGTTCAGCCATCACATAATCACGGAAGGTAATAGCGAGCGGCGCCAGCGTTTCACCGCGCCAGACCTGCGCCAGGTCGTCCATCATGACTTTAAAACTCTGCACATCAAACTGCAAAAGGTCGAGGTTCATATGCAGACGGTAATGGCAATCGTCGATTTCGCTGACCACCAGCTCAAAAAGAGGCCACTGGTCGGCAGGCAAAACGCGATAGCTCAGTTCATGCCGCCGTTTTTCCAGCGCGATGCGCTGTTCTTCCGGGGAAAGCGCGCGCAGATCGTCACGCGGGATGTGATACTCCGGCGTTGTCGCCAGGATTCGCTGCTGCCCGTCGGCATCAACCACCATACGCAACATATCGTGGCGTGCGATGAGCTGGTTCCATGCTTTCTCCAGTATGGCGAGATCGAACTCATCGTGGCGTTTATCCCACTCAAACAGGACGTGACAGGCGACGCCGCCATAGCCAATGAGGTGGGTTCGCCCCAGCCAGTAGGCGTGCTGAATGGGCGTCAAAGGGAAGGGCGCATAACGCTCGTCGGCGTCGTGCCGCAACACTTCCGGCTGCGAAGCGGCAGGCGTCGCCTCTGGCTTAGAACAGATAAGCTGCGTGAGTCCATGAGGAGACAGATCCTGCCACGCCCGTTCCGCATTGATGCGTACACCCAGGTAGTGCTGAATATCGCTACTGAGTTCAAGGAAGAGCAGCGAGTCCATGCCGAGTTGCAACAGATCCTGGTTTGGATGCAGTGACGCCGGATCGCTCAGCCTTAGCTGAACCGCAATCCGCTTTTTCAGCCATGCCATCACCGCTGTTTCATCGCTCAGGCTGCCGTTAAAGGCGTTGTCATCAGCAGGAGGAATGACCGGCGTTGCGGCTTTTTCTGTGGCGCTGATGTTAAACAGAGCCTGTTGTAACGGGGGCATTTTGTCGGTAAAAACGCGCATCGCCAGTCGCCACGGGGCGCCGCGCATCACCGCCTGTTCCAGGTGCCAGCAGCCTTCGGCATCGCTTAACGCGCCCATACCTCGGCTGGCGAGCGTCGCCAGCATTTCCGGCGTGGCCGCCCGACCGCTTTCTCCCCATGCGCCCCAGGCGACAGAGAGCGTTTTCGGCGCATCAAGGGTGGAAAACTGCTGGGCCAGCCCGTCCAGGTAGCCGCAGGCCAGCGCATGGGCGCTCTGACCCGGCGCGCCGAGGGTGGCGGCAGCGGAAGAGTAGAGAATAAGATAGCGTCCGTCGTGGTTGCGCAGGGTTTGCAACAGTTGGCTTGCCGCCTGCGCTTTTACCGCGAAAACGGCAGCCAGCTGGTGGTCATCAAGCTCCTGCAAGGGCGCGTCAGCCAATACGCCAGCGGCATGAATCGCTCCGGCAATGCCGCCGTTGGCCGCCAGATCGTCAAGAACCGTGGCCAGTTGCCCGGCATCGCCCACATCACAACGGCAGACGCGCGTCTGCCCGCCCTCCACGTCGCGTAGCCATGACTCATCCACGCGCGGTGCCAGCAGGGCGATGCGTCGCGCCCCTTTTTCTCTGAGCCAGTTCACGGCAAGGCGGCCTAATCCGCCAAACGCTCCGGTCACCAGATGCCAGCGGCTATCGCCGGTAAACACGTTTGCCGGTAATTCAGCGGCGCATCCCGTATTGGGCGACAGTGAAGGAAGCCAAAGGGTGTCACCCCGTGCGGCGAGCCAGCGCTGTGATAGTGAGACTGCGCTCAACCCTTGATGCAGCGTTTCCCACGGGGTGTTTTCGGCGAGATCGATGGCGGCAAGCAACCGTTCCGGCTGTTCGTTGGCCGCGACGCGAAGCAAGGCCCATAGCGCGTGATGGGATGCAGAGAGTGCTTCATTTTCCTCGACTCGCCACGCGCGGCGAGTAACCACAATCAATCCGGCTGCGCTGGCGGTGAGCGCTGCTATCACTTTCTCCGCTAAGGCCAGCGTATCCTCGCTCTCCTCAACAATCATCAGTCGTGAAGAGGCGTGCGGATCGTGAATGATGCCGTATTGCGCCAGCTCGTCGCTGCGCGCAAGCGTACCGGCGCTGAAGCTAAAGGTAAGCGGATGGTCAATGCTGGCGACGTTGAGGGGCGTCCAGCGCCATTGATAATGCGTTTGCGGCGCAGGAAGAGGCTCGGCGGGCGATAGCGGCAGCCACTCGCCAGCAGGATGACGGGCTTCAACGCGCATCTGACCGCGGGAAAAGGCTTCGTTTTGCCAGCTTAAGCGAACCTTCCCTAGCCACTCCGGGGCGGCGACGGGGGGCGGTTCCACAGGCAGAGCGTCGCCATGACGCTGTGAAAGCAGACGCCAGGCCTCCTGCCAGCGGGCGTTAAACCGTTCGGGCTGACCTGCGCAATCAGACCAGTCGGCGAGATAATCACCGTTATCCGTCAGCGCCTGCCCCAACACGGGTTCTGATGGCGCGGTGAATGTTACGGCGCTAACCGCCTGACCGGGCAGCGTGGCGAGAATGATATGTTCGCTCATCCCGGCGGTCGGGCTGCCATCCTGCGGTAGCCACGCCACTTTGCTGAATCCGGCGTGGCGGCACTGTTGTTGCCACTGAGCGGTGGTGAGGAATAACTCACCTTCGCGGGCGTCGAGATCCTGTAGCGGAAGAACCAGCGGGCCGAAAACGAAGTCAAACAGACGCATTGGCTGGGTGATTTCGCGCATCAGCAGGCGCCCGCCCGGCTTGAGCAGGGGGCGCAGATTATCGAGCGTGCGGCCAATATGGCGGGTGGCGTGAATCACGTTCGCTGCCACGATAAGATCGTAAGACTGTGCCTGGAAACCCTGAGACTGCGCCTCTTTTTCGAGATCCAGCTCGCTATACTTCACAAAATCATAGTCGGCGAATTTCTGCTGGGCGCGACGGGTGAACAGCGCCGAGATATCGGTGAAATGGTACTCCAGTGCCGGAACGCCGTTGAGTTCCGGCAGCAGCCACGCGGTGGTGCCGCCGGTTCCGCCGCCAACTTCAAGAATACGCAACGGCTGGCGGGGCTGACGCGTCTGGACAATGCCGCGTAATACCCCGGCGGCGATTTGGTTGAAATAGCGGCCAAAGCTGAATTCCTGATACAGCACTTCCACGCCGTCGGAGGCGCTTTGCGGGAAGATAATCGCCACCGGTTCTTCCGCGCCGCTCATCATTTCATATAACCGATCGCCGGCACGGGCGATGGTGTCGGGAATAGCCTGAAAACCTTCACAATAACCGGCAAGTTCCGTCAGCAGTGATTCCCGCTGTTGATGTTCAATGGGGCGGGCGCGGACGTATCGCCCGTCGGTGCAGCGGTAATCGCCGTCGACCACGCAGTTATTCAGCAGGCGCTGGAGTAGCTGCTGGTAGCGGGGCAGCAGACGTCCACGGCGCATGATGGTCATGGCGTCCACGCCGTTCTCTATGGCATCGCCGGTACAGCGTTGTACCAGTTGATCGACGTAGATGGCGTGCAGTCGCGTGGCGCACTGTTTAAGCGCTTCCAGGCGAGGGAGATCGAGCGCTGTCGCGGCGCGACTCGCCACCTCCAGCCCGGCAGACAGCGCTGCGTCGGCAGGCTCGCAGGCCGGGGAGACGCGCTCTTTCCAGTAACGCTCAGTATCAAACGGATAACATGGCGCAGCGATACGTTGTCCATCGCCCGCCAGCAGGTCGGCCCACGGTAGGGCGACGCCGGCAGCGTAAAGCTGGAGCAGGGCCTGATTGAGGACATCGCTCGCCTCTTTGTTACGCCGGGCGCTGGCTATCCAGTATGCGTTATCGCGGTATTCGCGCTGCCCGCAAGCAACCAACTGGGCATCGGGCCCCATCTCCAGAAAAACGCGGGCGCCGAGCTGATGCGCCACCTGAATACTCTGGATAAAACGCACCGGCTGGCGCATGTGTCGGCGCCAGTAATCCGCCTGGTTGAGCGTTGACTCATCAATGACGTCGGCGGTGAGCGTGGAAATAATCGGTATTTGCCCCGGCTCCGCGTGCAGTCCCGCGCAGGCGTCCTGGAACCGATCGAGTATCGGCTCCAGTAAAGCGGAGTGCGCCGCACCGGTTACGCTCAGGCGACGATAGTTAATGTCATGCTGCGAGAGCGTGGCGCAAAATACCGCGAGACGGGCTTCCGGCCCGGAAAATACCGTATGTTGCGTACCGTTGTTGGCGGCGAGATCCAGCTCAAACTGGCGAGCCAGCGGCATCAGCGTGTCTTCGTCTGCAAATACCGCCACCATCGCGCCGCTTGCGCACTGCTGCATTAGCGCGCCGCGCCGACAAACCAGTGGCATGACCTGTTCAATCGTATAGTGTCCGCAGACAACGGCAGCGGCAAATTCACCGACGGAATGCCCAATGGCGAAGTCTGGCTTCAGTCCTTCAGCACGCCAGTGCGCCGCCATCGCGATTTCAAACGCGACAATCGCCGGCTGCGCCCAGGCCATATTGTCCAGCTGCGCCGAGTCGGGGTTAAACATCGCTTCGCGCAGTGACGGCATGAGCATTTCGCTACAGGCGGAAAAACAGCGATCCAGCGTGTCGGCAAACGCCGTTGAGTGCTGGTACATCGTCTGACCCATAGTGCGCCAGTGCGAGCCCTGGCCGGTAAACAGCCACACCTGCTTGCCGCTGGCTCCGTGGCCGCTGTATACCTGCGCCCCCGATTTCTCACTAGCCCAGGTGCTGAGCGCGTCGGCGGTTTCACGGTTTAATGGCACCGCCAGGCGGAAAGGAAGATCGAGACGGCGCGCGTGCAGGGCCGTGAAGGCCAGATCGCTGGCATCCGCATTCTTCCTCAGCGCCCCGGCATAATCCGTCGCCAGCCGCCGCAACGCGCTGTCGCTGGCGGCGCTGAGCAGCAGCGCAGTACTTTTTCTGCCGCCATCCGTATTGGGGAGGCGCGCGTTGAGCGCATCGGGCAGCGAGGCGACGATCATATGGCAGTTGGTGCCGCCAATACCAAAGGAGGATACGCCCGCATAGCGCATTTCATCCTGCCACGCTTGCGCCGACACTGGTACGGTAAAGGGGCTCTCTTCAAGTTTCAGCGCCGGGTTGGGGGTGTGGAAATTCAATAAGGGTGGAATTTGTCCGCGACTGACGGCCAGAACGGTTTTCAGCAGTCCGGCAATGCCCGCCGCGGTATCCAGATGCCCCATATTGCTTTTCACGGAACCGAGCGCACAGCGCCTGTCCTGCGGGCGCGGCGCATAGACGTTGCGTAACGCTTCTATTTCAATCGCATCGCCCAGCGGTGTGCCGGTGCCGTGGGTTTCAATGTAACCTACCTGCCTGTCGTCGATGGCCGCCAGCATTAACGCCTCTTCGATGACTGCCTGTTGCCCTGCGACGGAAGGGGCGGTATAGCCGACCTTTCTGTTGCCGTCGTTGTTGACCGCGCTGGAGAGGATCACCGAGATAATCGGATCGCCTGACAGCAGCGCGTCTCTCAGGCGACGCAGCACCACGCAGCCGAGACCGTTACCGGCCCAGGTGCCCTCAGCCGAGGCGTCAAAGGGACGACAGTGACCATCAGGAGAGAAAATCATTCCGGGCTGGTAGCGGTAGCCTGCCTGCTGGGGGAAAGAGAGCGCCACGCCGCCGGCAACCGCCATATCGGATTCGCCTGCGCGCAGGCTTTCACAGGCCAGATGCACGGCAACCAGCGAGCTGGAGCAGGCGGTCTGTACCGATAACGCCGGGCCGTGCAGGTTGAGTTTGTACGCGGCGCGGGTGGCAATATAGTCTTTATCATTGCCCATCAGAGATTGCAGACCTTTTACCTGCGCGACTTCTGTCACGTTCAATGCTTCGCGACCGGGGTAGGTACTCATCCGGGAAGAGGCGAAAACGCCGGTCTTATGGGGGACGGCGCCGGGGGCATAACCGGCATGTTCCAGCGCATGCCAGACCGCCTGCAAAAACAGGCGCTGCTGCGGGTCCATCGACTCCGCTTCCTGTCGCGAATAGCCAAACAGGGTGGCGTCGAAGCAGTCGGCGTTGTCTAACACCGTACCGATATTGACATAATGAGGATCGTCAATGATGGCGACATCCAGACCGACGGCCAGAAGCTCTTCGCGCGTAAAGCGTCGGCTGCATTCACGACCTTCCAGCAGATTTTGCCAGAACGTTTCGCCATCCGGCGATTCAGGAAAATGGCAGGCGTAGCCGATAACCGCGACAGGTTCGCAGTCCGGGTAGTGTTGAACGATCGATGCATCAATGGAATCTGCTGTCGGCGCAGAAGAGAAGCGCAAGTTATCCATAATCGGTCCCGTTTCCTAATATTCACAAAGTCAATGGAACGCCATGCGTTCGCGATGGCGTTCCGGGGAAAATCAGTTTGCTTCGCGCGATATCCGCCGCTGACGACGGCGAACAGGGCGAGGTCGTTTTGTTTTCTCCACCGTGGCGACGCCGGCCAGATAATCGGCCAGGGCAGCAGGAGAAGGGTGGGTGAAGAGGTCAAGCAACGTCAGGGTGGAAAATTCGTGACGTTGTAACAAAACGTGCAGTTGCACCAGATTCAGCGACGTTGCGCCCGCCTCAAAGAAGTTTTCTGCGGGCGTGACAGACTCGCCAACCACCTCGCGGAAGGCGTCGCAAATCAGGCTGACGGTGCTCTCGTCCGCCGCAATGTGTGGCTGAGAGTGCTCAGGGCATACGCGCGGTGAGCGCTCTGCGCATTGCCCTGCGTGTTTAACGGGAGGCACCAGCGCGGCGAGCGGCAGTTGCCAGCCGCTTTCATCCTCGGCCATTCGGTTTAGCAATGCGCAATACTGTTCAAACTGGCGCTCCACCTGCCCGGCAGGAAACAGCGCGGCGACAAAATCCCAGTTAAAGCGCAGTTCGCCTTCGGATTCATAAATCTGGTGATCGAGCCAGACCTGCGGCGTCTGGGAGATGCCCCAGACCGGTTTGAGCAGATTACGCCGGGCGAGGAAGTTATCCTGCTCAAAGCCCAGCGCGCTGGTAAAGACGACGGGCATCGGAACGGCTGGCACGTTTTGCCGTTGCGCCAGTTGACGCATCACGCGGATGGCTGACACATCGCGGTGGTTGAGGTTCTGGCTCAGCCGCTGCTGTAGTGACTGCGCGCTGTGCAGCCAGCTTTCGCCGGGATGCCAGCTCAGCAGCATCAGCGAGGTGAAATCGCCCAGAATCTGGTTGATTTGCGGGTGCAGTGGTCGCCTGTCGAAAAGCGTAAGATTAAGCGTGAACTCAGGCTGCGCGCTCCATGCAGAGAGCACGGTTGACCACACGGACAACAGCACGGCTGACGGGGTGAGATGGGCGTCAGCCGCCCGTTTTTTCAGCCGATGCCAGCGTGTGCTGTCGAGTACGTCGTTCAGGCGAGCGAAGCGCGGTGTTTCAACCTCCTGAGGCAAGCAGCGCAGCGGCAATGCAGGAGCCGGAGGAATATCATCAAGTTGCGCCTGCCACCATGCCAGAGAATCTGCGTTAAGCGACTGGATCGCGGGTTGTTGCAGGTAATCCCTGTAGGTGACGGGTAGCGGCGGAGGCAACTGTTGCGGATATTGGTAGCCATGTTCCAGCTCCGCCAACAGAATCTGCATGCTCAGCCCGTCAAGTAACAGGTTATCCAGACACAGCCACAGGCGGGCGGGCATCCCGTCAACGTAACCGACCTGGAGATCGAATACCGGCCAGACTTCGGGGTTGAGTACCTGATGGGCCAGTTTTTCGCGCACCTGCAACGCCTCTTCAGGCGTATGGAGGATGTGTGCGGGTATTACCCAGCGAGGCGTCTGTTCGAGCACCTGTTGCTGTCCATCACGCACGACGGCGCGTAGCATATCGTGGCGGGCGATTAATCGGTTCCAGACCGTCTCCAACCGGGTGAGATCCAGATCGGCAATTTCAAATTCAACAAAGAAATGTGAGCCGACGCCGCCCAGGGCAAAGCCCGGCTGACGCCCCACCAGGTAAGCCTGCTGCACGTCGGTAAGCGCAAAGGGCTGGTAGCGATCTTCAGGGGAGTGGACGAATGGTTGTTCGACCGGGACGTCGGTTTTCCGCAGCGTGGCGGCAAAATCCGCCAGCCGGGGATGATTAAACAGGTCGCTTAATTGCGCTTCATAACCTGCCTGATGAAGTTGCCCGGTCAGACGGGTCGCCAGCAGGCTATCGCCGCCTTGCTGGAAGAAGTCGGTTTCTCTGGTGACATTGCCAGTTGATAAGAGTTGCTGCCAGAGGGCGGCAACCTGTTTTTCAATGTCGCCCTGGGGTAAATCCGCTTCGGCCGGGTTTTCCGCTTCAGGGGTATGACGACGCTTCAGCGCCTGGTAGTCAATTTTCCCGTTAGCCGTCAGCGGTAAGGCGTCGAGGAAGACGATCCGTTGCGGCACCATCCACCCCGGCAGACGCCCGGCGAGGGCGGCCTGAAGTTGACGGGGATCGCGGCGCACCTGCCTGTCAGGACATTGTACGAGGAAGCGTTGTAACCCCGCGACCTCATCGCCATGCTGACAGTTGAAGCCGGCCGCGCTAAATAATGCCGCCCAGTCGGCGCTGTTATGCAGCAAGGCCTCCGGCTGCCCATTGGTTAACAGGAGCGTGCTGAGTAGGGCGGACGGCGTTAACTGGCGAAACTCCATCACGTAGAGCAGCGCGCCGGGAACGGCAAGCTGTTGTAATGTCGCAAGGAGCCCGGGATCTTCCGGCAGCAGACGATGCAGGGCGTTATTAAGCCAGATAATGTCCGCCGAGTGAGCGTGCGCCGCCAGCGTGTCTGCATTCCAGAGGGACAGACGGGCGCCAGGCCAGGGGGCGAGCCTCTGCCGGGCGCTCAGCAGCATCTTCTGGCTCTGCTCAAGCCCGACATACTCAATCTGTCCGGCGTTGAGCTGTGCTAACAGCGATTCTGCGGCGCGGCCAGTGCGGGTTCCCACCTCAAGCAGGCGTACCGGGCGCTGTAAGCGCTGTGCAAGCTGTTGGCAAATTGTCGCCAGTTCCTGAATATACGGGGCGCTGGCCGGATGGTTAAAGGCCAGGCTTTCCGGCGACCACTGCGCGTCGTTCAGTAACGACAGTTCGTTACGGGCACCGCGAAGAATTTGCGATAACGTTAAATCATGTCCGCTGAAGTGCGGGTGCTCATCCTCGCGTTCTTCACCAGCGCAGACCTGATAACCTTCAGCAGCGGGCTTCAGTCGCCGTTGTGTCACCAGAAATGCTAACCAGCGTTCCACCACGGCCTGCCAGCGCGGCTGGATAGCGAGTGAGTTCATCAGGGGGAGAGGATCGGCGCCAGCGGTGTGACCCGGCTTCAGTTTTAGCAGGCGATGCTGAAGGAAATCGGCTACCTGTTCTGCGGAGATCTCTGGCGAGATGGCGCAACAGGGCAACGTTCCCGCAAGCGTGTGCCACGCCTGCGGCAGTGCCGGGTTCCGATGATCGGTAACGCAAAAAGCCTCGCCCTGAGGAACAACGTATGCCGCCAGCGTTTTTTCTTTTTCGCCGATCGCCAGAACGGTTGCTTGTTTCACCCCCGCCAGCTGGCTGAGCGCGCTTTCGATTTCGCCCAGCTCGATGCGATATCCTCCGACTTTGACCTGCTTGTCGCGACGACCGAGGAACTCGATTGTGCCATCTGGCCAGTAGCAGCCGAGATCGCCGGTGCGATACCAGCGCTCGTCCGGGAGCGTCAAAAATTGCTGCTCGCTACGCAGGGGATCGTTGAAATAGCCTTCCGCGACCCCAATGCCGCCAATCCATAATTCACCCGGCACCCAGTCAGGGCAGTCCCGGCCCTGTTCATCCACCACCCGGTAGCGTTGGTTGGTTAGCGGAAAACCGTAAGGGATGGAGCGCCAGTGGGCAGGGACGTCGTGAATTTCGCAGGCGTTAGACCAGATAGACGCCTCGGTGGCGCCGCCCATCGCGATAAATTGTCCTTGTGGCCGGAAGGCCCGATAACGGGCGGGGAGGTCAAGCCCGATCCAGTCGCCGGAAAGCATCACTGCGCGCAGGTTTTCCGGCGTGGCGTCGGCGAAACCTTCACACCAGGTCAGCAGCATATCGAACAGCGCCGGGACGCTGTTCCAGAGCGTGACCTGATGGCGCTGGATCAGCTCACACCATGCGTGAGGATCGCGCCGTTGATTTTCCATCACCATCACCAGCGCGCCGCCCGCGCGCAGTACGCCAAAAATGTCGTAAACCGATAAATCAAAATGTAGGGCGGAGAGGGCCAGCACCTTGTCATGCGGGCCAACCTGATAGCGGGTATTGATATCGCAACAGGTGTTAAGCGCTCCCCGGTGAGAAATGACTACCCCTTTCGGCGTACCGGTAGAGCCGGAGGTGTAGATAATGTAGGCCGGTTGCGTGGGGCGCGTACTACCGGGTTGGCGATCGGCTCCGCCTCAATGGCCTGCTGCCAGGCAAGGGCGGGAATATCGTCTGACCCGGCGCTGGCGTCGTGCTGACAAATGAGCACCAGCCGGACGCTGGCGTCAGCGTAGATTTTCTCGCGCCGTGCGGCAGGCTGATCCAGCGAAACTGGAACGTAAACCGCCCCGGCCAGCAGGACGGCCAGAACCGCAACAAGTTGTCCTGCGCCTTTCGACATCGTGATAGCCACATTATCGCCGGGCTGAACCCCGCACTCGATTAACCTGCCCGCGCAACGGCGGGCATAGTCTGTCAGCTCATGATAATTCCACTGATAACGCATGTCCGTTACCGCCAGCGCCTGCGGCTGTTGCAGAGCGATACGGAAAATGCCTTCATGCAGCAAGCCTTCGGGAATGGGTGCGCCGGTGGCGTTGACCCGTTCGCGTATCGCGCGCTGGCTGGCGGGCATCATATCTGCGAACGGCTTTTGCCAGGCGCTTTCGTCATCGCAGAGTTGGTTAATCAACTGGCAGTAGGCGTCGAACAATGTTTCGACTAACGCCGGAGGGAACAGCGCGTCGTTGCTGTCCCATTGTAGCCAGACCTCGCCGTGATGCTCGAACGCCAGATGATCTATCCAGACCTGCGGCGTTTGCGAGATGCCCCATTCCGGCTCGCCCAACGGCGATTCTGCGCGGCTGCTGTAGAGGGAACGCCCCAAATTGCTGGTAAATACCACCGGGGCGCCGTGGGGGTAGCGCTGCTGGCGTTTGAGTTCACGGAGTAATTCGACGCCGGACCAGTGGCGATGCTCCCAGTCCTCCGTAAACGTGAGCTGGTTTTTACGCGCCAGGTTGCTGACGGTATCGCCATCGCAGGCGGTATCCAGCAGAAGAATATTGGTGAAGTCGGCAAGCATCGCGCCAACCGCCGGGTGCAGCGGCTGGCGGTCGAATAAGGTGATGTTAAGCAGCAGACGCGTCAGGCCGCCCCAGCGAGCCAGCACGGCAGAAAAACAGGTCGCCAGTGCCATTGTCGGCGTCACGCCATACTCGCCGGCCCGGTTGCTAAAGGCGTGCCAGCGTGTTGCCGGGACAATCATGCGGCGTCGGGTATTACGGACTTCACGTAGCGTGGCGGGTTCGCAGGCCAGCGGCAAGACGGGCGCGGGGGGAAGCGTCGATGCTTTCGCCAGCCAGTAAGCGCGCGCGTCGTCTCTCAGTGGTTGATTGATCTTCTGCTGGTGCAGCAAATACGAGCGGAAATCATAGCGGGTGTCGATAGCCGGCAGCGATTCTCCGGCCAGCAGGGCGTTAAGCTCATCGAAGAAAAGCGTAAAGCTGGAGGCATCCATAATCAGCAGGTCAATATTGACATGGAGGCGGTGGCGATTGTCCGGCAAGAGCGTCAGCTGAAAATCAAACGTTTCGCCGATTTCCACGCGTAAAAGACGGTGGCTCAGGCGCTGGCGCAGTGCGTCCAGATAGGCCTGGCGGCTTTCAGCGTCGTTATGGCGTAAATCATGAACGGTGACGCCGTTCCAGTAAGGTTGCGGTAGCCAGACCTGCTGCCCGTCGGGGCGAAAGGCGATATGCAGCATTGGGTGGCGTTGCAGCAAGGTCGTGATGGCCTGCTCCAGCTGCGACGCCGTCAGACAATGGCCTTCAAACTCCTGATACAGGTGGCAACCCACGCCGCCAAGCGTCTGCCCCGGCATGCGGCCCGTCAGGTAGGCGTGCTGTACTGGCGTCAATGGGAAGGGGGTACTTTCGGTCATGTTCGGCCAGGATGATTCGTCGGGCGGCGTTTCTTCTTCCGCGTTCTCCGGCGACCGGCTGAGCATTAACTGGTTCCATGCCGCCAGCGTGGGGGCGGCATACAGCTCGCGAAGGGTAAGGCGGTAGCCATTTTTACGAAACCAGTGTAACCATCTCATCAATCTTATGGAATCCAGGCCGGCCTGGATCAGGTTGCTCTCTTCATGTAACTGCTGCGGCGTTAAATTCAGTTCCTGTATGAGCCGCTCGCGTAATTGTTGGTAATCAGCCGCGTGGCGGTTGTCCGGTAACAGCGAATCCTGAGATGGTGCGCCAGAAATCATTCTTCCTCCTGATGGCACGTCTTACCGAAAAGCATTACTCATATGAGAATAATAATTATTAACAATTGGATGCTACCCGAAACGGGTTTATTTATGCCCGTTTCGGGTTGGTAACAGGCGGAAAGAACAGAGGCCCGGATGGGGTATCCGGGCCTCTGTCAGGGAGGAGTTTAGGGGGGCGCGACCCCGGTTACATCCCGCGTTTAAAGGTCGAAGGAGTTACGCCAAACTGTTTCTGGAAGGCGGCAGAGAAATGGCTGGCGTTGGCATAGCCCAGATCGGCCGCCACCGTCATGACGGAGGTATTGCCGTTGGCCAGGCGTCTTCTGGCTTCCTGCATTCGTTCAGCCTGAAACAGGCCATAGACGCTGTTGTTGAACAGAACGCGGAAGCCTCGCTTAATTTTGAGAACGCTCAGACCGGACTCTCTGGCCAGCTCCGCGACGCCCGGCGCTTGCGTCAGATCAGCCAGCAGCAGATCCTTCGCCCGCAGCAGTTTCTGGCGTTCCATCGGGTTGAAGTGGCAGGAGAGGCAACTGGCGTCTTCGCGATGTTCATCCAGCACCAGACTGAGCATGACCAGACTTTGCCCCTGCAACCATAGCGTCGACGGCTTTTGTTCATGACTGAAGCCGCCGTGCATGCGCATCAGCGCGTGACGCAAGGCCTGAGCCGTTAAGTGGGTTTCAGCATTACAACGGTGCTGCTGGCAACAGCAGTGGGAGTCGATCTTATTCTTAATGACCGCGCTAATATCCGGCACCCACAGCGCGAGGGTTTCAGGGCTGAAGGAGAGGGTAATGCTCTCGAATCGGCCACAATAGGAGGCGCTGCCGCGACAGTCTGGCGTATGGGTAATGTAATGGCGATTGCGCGCAAGCTCCCAGTCGGTGTGACGCCGGAGTCCCTGAATCGCAAAGCGCGATGTGCCTTCCAGGATGCACGAGAAGTTAATCCTGCCCAGATCGTCGTGTAGCTGCAACGTCTCAGGCCGCGCAAAATGGCCCCTCCAGAGCAAAATATCCATACCTTCCTGCAACGAACAGCGCAGCAGTTCACACTGAGCAGGAATATTGCCATCGTTTGCAGGTTTCCCGACCACCAACTGGTGAATAGAGATTTCAGATTGCGTTTGCGGTGACTCCGTCATGACCTGGTTATCTCCCTGTGGCTTAGACCAATGCGGGTATAAATAGAACCGAATGGGGTAGATGAGTTATTGATAATGGTTATTATTCACATTAATTCTCAGAACGCCACCCTGAATTGTCGTTTTTGGCGTCCGTAAAAATTCATCAGGAAATTCAGTTACTCCCATGTCATCTCAATCATCCAATACTGAATCGCTGTCCCGATTTCCTCTTTGGCAGGTGATTACACCGGTTCGCAGGAAGGTTATTTTAGCTATGGCGCTGGCGGGGCTGGCGGCATTAACCAGCCTGGGGGCGCTCCTTTTTCTGGCGTGGAGCCTGCGTGACATTCGCGCGACGCCTGACGCTATTCCGGCCTGGCCGCTGGGCGGCGTGATCGGCTGCGTGGTCTTAACTTTTGTTCTGCGCTTACAGGCGTTCAACACCTCTCATTACGCGGCTTTTCATCTGGAGAACATTCTGCGCAGCAGGTTAGCCCGTAAAGCATTGCAGCTTCCGCCTGGCGTGTTACAGCAAATGGGCAGCGGGTCAGTGGCGAAAGTGATGCTGGATGACGTGAAGTCGTTACATATTTTTGTGGCCGACAGCACGCCGCTCTATGCCCGCGCGATCATCATGCCGCTGGCGACAATCGTTATCTTGTTCTGGCTGGACTGGCGGCTGGCAATCGCGACGCTGGGGATACTGGCGTTTGGATCGATTGTTCTCGTGCTCGCCCGCCAGCGTTCGGAAGATATGGCTCAGCGTTATCATAAGGCGCGCGAGCAGGTTAGCGCGGCGGTTATTGAGTTCGTGCAGGCCATGCCCGTGGTGAGAACGTTTGATAGCGGCAGCACCAGTTTTTTGCGCTATCAACGCGCCCTTGAAGAGTGGGTCGATGTGCTCAAAACCTGGTATCGCAAAGCCGGTTTTTCAGCGCGTTTTTCCTTCTCGATTCTGAATCCTCTCCCGACCCTGTTTGTCCTGATCTGGTCGGGATACGGCCTGTTGCACTATGGCAGTTTCGATTTTATCGCGTGGGTGGCCGTTTTACTGCTGGGCAGCGGAATGGCCGAAGCCGTAATGCCAATGATGATGCTCAATAACCTGGTCGCGCAAACGCGTTTAAGCATTCAGCGTATTTATCAGGTTCTCGCGATGCCGGAGTTATCGCTGCCGCAGTCTGACCAGCAGCCGCAAGAGGCGAGCATTACCTTTGAGCAGGTGAGCTTTCATTATCCGCAAGCGCGTACTGGCGCCGCGTTGCAGGAGGTGAGCTTTCATGTGCCTGCCGGGCAAATTGTGGCGCTGGTCGGGCCAAGCGGCGCCGGAAAAAGCACCGTGGCGCGCTTGCTGCTGCGTTACGCCGACCCGGACAAAGGCCATATCCGTATTGGCGGCGTGGATCTGCGTGATATGCAGACGGACACCCTGATGAAGCAACTCTCGTTTGTGTTTCAGGACAACTTCCTTTTTGCCGACACGATAGCCAATAACATTCGTCTGGGCGCGCCGGATACGCCGCTGGAGGCGGTTATAGCGGCGGCCAGAGTGGCGCAGGCCCATGATTTTATTAGCGCTCTGCCAGAAGGTTACAACACTCGAGTCGGGGAACGTGGGGTATTTCTCTCCGGCGGCCAGCGGCAGCGCATTACTATCGCCCGGGCGCTTTTGCAGGATCGCCCCATCCTGGTGCTCGATGAGGCGACGGCGTTTGCTGACCCGGAAAACGAAGCGGCGCTTATCAAGGCGCTCGCGGCGGCCATGCGTGGCCGGACGGTCATCATGGTCGCGCATCGTCTCTCAATGGTGACTCAGGCCGATGTGATATTGCTGTTTTCCGACGGACAGCTCAGGGAAATGGGGAACCATACGCAACTGTTGGCGCAGGGCGGCCTGTATCAACGGCTCTGGCAACACTATCAGCAGGCGCAGCATTGGGTGCCGGGTGGAACACAGGAAGAGGTGGTGGAAAATGAAAGACAATAATCCTGCGGATAACCTGGCCTGGCGCGTCATCTGGCGCCAGCTTATCTCCAGCGTTGGCAGTCAGGCCAGGATGCTGCGACGCAGTATGCTGGCGCTGTTGCTGGCGGCATTCATGCAGGGGATCGCCTTTGCCTGTCTTTATCCGATCATTGATGCGCTGTTACGGGGAGACGCGCCGCAACTTCTTAACTGGGCTATGGCCTTCAGCGTCGCCGCAATTGTGACGCTGGTGCTACGCTGGTATGGCCTGGGCTTTGAATACCGTGGTCATCTGGCGCAGGCCACCCATGAGTTGCGCCTGCGACTTGGCGAGCAGTTACGCCGCGTGCCGCTGGAGAAGCTCCAGCGCGGCAGGGCGGGTGAAATGAACGCCTTGCTGCTGGGCAGCGTGGATGAAAACCTCAATTATGTTATTGCGATAGCCAATATTTTGCTGCTCACCATTGTCACGCCGCTGACGGCGTCGCTGGCGACATTGTGGATAGACTGGCGGCTGGGGCTGGTGATGTTGCTGATCTTCCCTCTGCTGGTGCCGTTTTATTACTGGCGCCGCCCGGCGATGCGGCGACAAATGCAGACGCTGGGGGAAGCGCACCAGCGTCTGAGCGGCGATATCGTTGAATTTGCTCAGGGGATGATGGTATTGCGCACCTGCGGCAGCGATGCCGATAAAAGCCGGGCGCTGCTGGCGCATTTCAATGCGCTGGAAAACTTACAGACCCGCACTCACCGTCAGGGCGCTGGCGCGACGATGCTGATCGCCAGCGTCGTGGAGTTGGGCCTACAGGTGGTGGTGTTATCCGGGATCGTCTGGGTAGTGACGGGCACTCTGAACCTCGCCTTTTTGATTGCCGCCGTCGCGATGATTATGCGCTTCGCAGAACCGATGGCGATGTTTATCAGCTACACCTCGGTTGTGGAACTGATCGCCAGCGCCCTGCAACGGATTGAGCAGTTTATGGCGATAGCACCGCTTCCCGTCGCAGAGCAAAGCGAGATGCCGGAACGTTACGATATCCGCTTTGACAACGTCAGCTATCGCTACGAAGAAGGTGACGGCCACGCGCTTAATCATGTTTCTTTGACGTTCCCGGCAGCCAGTATGAGCGCGCTGGTGGGTGCCTCCGGCGCAGGCAAAACTACGGTCACCAAACTGTTAATGCGCTATGCCGATCCGCAGCAAGGGCAGATTTCTATTGGCGGCGTCGATATTCGCCGCCTGACGCCGGAACAGCTCAATAGCCTGATTTCTGTTGTTTTCCAGGATGTCTGGCTGTTTGATGACACGCTGCTGGCGAATATCCGTATCGCGCGCCCACAGGCGACGCGGCAGGAGGTAGAAGAGGCCGCCCGCGCGGCGCAGTGCCTTGAGTTTATTTCCCGTCTTCCGCAAGGCTGGCTGACGCCAATGGGAGAGATGGGCGGCCAGCTATCGGGCGGCGAGCGCCAGCGGATTTCCATTGCCAGAGCGTTATTGAAAAACGCGCCGGTCGTCATTCTCGATGAACCGACTGCCGCGCTGGATATTGAAAGCGAGCTGGCGGTGCAAAAAGCGATCGATAACCTGGTTCACAACCGGACGGTGATTATCATCGCTCACCGTTTATCCACCATCGCCGGGGCCGGAAACATTCTGGTGATGGAAGAGGGACAGGTGGTTGAGCAGGGTACTCATGCGCAATTGCTCTCACATCATGGACGTTATCAGGCGTTGTGGCAGGCGCAAATGGCCGCGCGCGTGTGGCGCGACGACGGGGGTTCCGCGTCTGGAGAGTGGGTGCATGAGTGATGTTCAGTCGAATGTGAAACCTCTGACGTTGACGACCGGGCGGGTGATTTTTGCTATTGCCGGCGTCTATGTGACGCAGAGTCTGGTATCGGCGCTGTCTATGCAGTCCTTACCCGCGCTGGTGCGCGCTGCTGGCGGTTCGCTGGCGCTTGCCGGTGCGACAACCCTGTTTATGCTGCCCTGGGCGCTGAAGTTTATTTGGGCGCCGTGGATCGAGCGCTGGCGGCTTCCGCCCGGTAGCCAGGAACGCCGTTCCCGCATGTTAATCCTGCGTGGTCAGGTCGCGCTAGCGGCGATCCTGACTATTGCCGCAGCGATTGGCTGGTTTGGGCGAGAAGGGGGATTCCCCGATACGCAAATCGTCGCGTTATTTGTTCTGTTTATGGTGGCAGGCACGGTCGCCTCCACCATTGATATCGCCAGCGACGGCTTTTGTGTCGATCAACTGACCCGCACGGGTTACGGCTGGGGAAACAGCGTGCAGGTCGGCGGCAGCTATCTGGGAATGATGTGCGGCGGCGGGGTGTTCCTGATGCTGTCGGCGGCATCCGGCTGGCCTGTCGCCATGCTGATGATGGCGGTGCTGATTATGGCGCTGTCACTCCCGCTGTGGCGCATTACGGAGCCGACGCGAACAGCGACTATCCCGCATGTTCCGGCGTTAGGTTATGCGCTAAGGAGGAAGCAGGCGCGCCTGGGCTTACTGCTGGTATTGATGCTGAATTCAGGCATGCGGTTTGTGCTGCCTCTTCTGGCACCGCTGTTGTTGGATCATGGGTTGAGCATGTCCGCATTGGGCGCGCTGTTCAGCGGCGGCAATATTGCAGCGGGCATAGCAGGAACGCTGGCCGGCGGATTGCTGATGAAATACACCTCACCCGGCAGAGCGCTGTTGACGGCTTATGGCGTCCAGGGGATCGCGCTGCTGGCGGTGGTGATGACGCTCATGATGGCGCCGGGTCATCTGCTGCTGCAGATTCTCCAGTGTCTGGTCATTGTCCAGTCCATTTCGCTGGCCTGCGCGCTGGTCTGTCTTTACGCCACGCTGATGTCGCTTTCATCGCCTTTGCAGGCCGGTGTCGACTTCACCCTCTTTCAATGTACTGATGCGGCAATCGCCATTCTGGCCGGCGTTATCGGTGGCGTTGTTGCTCAACATTTTGGCTATGCGGCCTGCTTCCTGTTTGCCGGGGCATTCACGTTGCTGGCGGCGTGGGTTGCTTATATCCGGCTGCATTCGGCAAGAGAACTGATGACAAGCGCAATTGATTGATCCGCGAATAACACAGAGAGGTAAGGGATGAAAATCAGTGAATTTCTACATCTGGCGTTACCAGAGGAACAATGGCTACCGACGATTTCTGGCGTTTTACGCCAGTTCGTAGAAGAAGAGTGTTATGTCTATGAGCGTCAACCCTGTTGGTATTTAGGCAAAGGGTGCCAGGCACGGCTGCACATTAATGCCGACGGAACGCAGGCGACATTTATTGATGATGCCGGGGAGCAAAAATGGGCGGTGGATTCCATTGCCGACTGCGCGCGTCGTTTTATGGCGCATCCTCAGGTGAAAGGACGTCGGGTATATGGACAGGTTGGGTTCAACTTTGCGGCGCATGCGCGGGGGATTGCCTTTAACGCCGGGGAGTGGCCGCTGCTGACGTTAACCGTTCCCCGTGAAGAACTTATTTTTGAAAAGGGAAATGTCACCGTTTATGCGGACTCCGCCGACGGGTGCCGACGTTTGTGCGAGTGGGTAAAAGAGGCCGGTACAACGACGCAGAACGCACCACTGGCGGTGGATACCGCCCTCAATGGTGAGGCATATAAACAACAGGTTGCGCGCGCCGTTGCGGAGATCCGCCGTGGCGAGTATGTCAAAGTGATTGTCTCGCGCGCCATTCCCCTGCCATCGCGGATTGATATGCCCGCCACGCTGTTATACGGGCGGCAGGCAAACACGCCTGTGCGCTCGTTTATGTTCCGTCAGGAAGGACGCGAAGCGCTGGGCTTTAGCCCGGAACTGGTGATGTCAGTGACGGGCAATAAAGTGGTCACTGAACCGCTTGCGGGCACCCGCGATCGCATGGGAAACCCGGAGCATAATAAGGCGAAAGAGGCAGAACTGCTGCACGACAGTAAAGAGGTGCTTGAGCATATCCTTTCTGTCAAAGAAGCTATTGCTGAACTGGAGGCCGTTTGCCAGCCGGGCAGCGTGGTGGTTGAAGATTTAATGTCGGTTCGCCAGCGCGGCAGCGTTCAGCATCTGGGGTCTGGCGTGAGCGGTCAGCTTGCGGAAAACAAGGATGCCTGGGATGCGTTTACCGTGCTGTTTCCGTCGATTACCGCCTCAGGTATCCCTAAAAATGCTGCTCTGAACGCGATTATGCAAATTGAGAAGACGCCGCGAGAGCTTTATTCCGGCGCAATCCTGCTGCTGGACGATACGCGCTTTGATGCGGCTCTAGTTCTGCGTTCCGTATTTCAGGATAGCCAGCGCTGCTGGATACAGGCGGGGGCGGGAATCATCGCGCAATCTACGCCGGAACGCGAACTGACAGAAACCCGGGAGAAATTAGCGAGCATTGCGCCCTATTTAATGGTGTAGGAGTAACTGTTTTCTAACCTCACAACCAGATTGTCCAAAGACAATTGAGTCGCTCTTTGATTCCTCTGTGACTCTATTGTCTTCTTTTGGGATAAAATAGGTGTTTTTCGTCATGAAGTTGATAAAAGTCTATATAGAACCACCTCCTGTGGAGGTGGTGGTAATTTGCCAGAGTGTGGGATTCGTTAGTATACTATGGGATAAACTTATTTTTACCAATTGTATAAGGCGGTGCATAAGATTCTCGGCATGCTTCCAGATAATCCGACCACCACTGCATCATCGCTTTGCGGGCTTCCAGGTGCTCTGCCTTATGAATATAAGCCATGCGCACGGTATTGCGCTCCTGATGACTCATCTGGCGTTCTACTGCGTCCTTTGCCCATAAACCCGATTCCATCAGCGCACTGCATGCCATTGCCCGGAAGCCGTGACCGCAGATATCCTTTTTCGTGTCGTAACCCATCACCCGCAGTGCCTTATTGACCGTGTTTTCACACATTGGCTTATACGGGTTATGGTCGCCGGGGAAGATCAGTTCATTATTACCGGTGATATCCTTAATCTGTTTCAGAATGGCGATGGACTGTTCTGAGAGGGGGACGATATGCGGCATTCGCATTTTTGCCCCGCGGCCGGAATAACGCACGCCAATAATGGGTTCTCGCGTCGCGGGTATCGTCCAGACTCGGTTTGTGAAATCAATCTCTGACCAGCGGGCGAAACGCAGTTCACTGGAGCGAATGAACACATGCAGCATCAGCAGAACGGCATGCCGGGTCAGTTCACGGCCCTGATGATATGCCCCAATACGTTCAAGCAGTTCAGGCAGCCGCTCCAGCGGCAGGGCAGGATAGTGCCGTCTGACAGGAGGTGTGGTCACGCCGCCAAGGTTTGCTGCAGGGTTCGTATCGATTAACTCCTGATGGACCGCATGGCGCATTATGTTACTCAGGTGCTGCCGTGTGCGGGACGCAACCTCCAGCAGACCTTTTTCCTCGATCCCTTTCAGCAGGTCAATGAAATGACGGGGTTTAAGTTCTGATACAGGTAGGTTCCCGATGACCGGAAAGATGTGATTGTTCAGACTGGCAAGCAGACGGTCGGCGGTGTTCTGCGACCATTTCCTGTTACTTTTATGCCACGCCAGCGCCACGTTTTTAAAAACTTTCTCCGGTGTTCGTGAGCCACGTACAGCAGCCCGCTGCTGTACCGGGTTGATATTCAGCGCCAGCATTTTACGGATACCTTCACGTTGCTGTCGCGCATCAGACTGGGAGATGGCTGGATAGGCACCCAGCGCAATGCGGGATTCTTTACCGCTAATACGGTATTTGAGATACCAGTGGCGGGAGCCACCCGGCTTGACCAGCAGATACAGACCGTGAGAATCGGAGACTTTAAAGGGTTTATCAGAAGGCTTGAGGGTGCGGATTTTTACGTCGGTAAGGGATATATGGGGGTCACTCCATTATCGAACTAACCTGACCCCAGATTTGACCACCAATTTTTCCCGATGCGTAGGGTAAAATCAAAATGCACCGAGAAGAGTTTTCACACTAACCTGTTGAATCAACATCAGATAAAGATTCGCAAGGATGCAAGAAAACAGAAAATTGGCTCCTCTGACTGGACTCGAACCAGTGACATACGGATTAACAGTCCGCCGTTCTACCGACTGAACTACAGAGGAATCGTGAGAACGGGGCGCATATTACTTAGCGGTACCTTGTCTGTCAACACTAAATTTCATAAGCCATTTCAATTGGTTAATTAATCTGCAAAGTTGTTAATTAATGAACATTCGTCGCCGAAAACGAGTCTGTATCATTAGCGTGATGCAGTCTCTGCAAAGGATCTTGTTGATAAAATTGACAGAAACGTTGCCACAATGAAGGGAAACGAGGAGCAAAAAGTTCTGGGGCGCTAAAGAAATATTCAGAAAGTACGGCAAAACATTCAGCAGGATCACTGGCAGCATAAGCATCAATGCTCGCCGCATTCTCACCAACTAATTCGATTTCTTCCTGAATGTTGTTCATTGCAGCATGAAGATCGTGTTCCCAGCCAGCAACCTCACGCAACGAAATAAAGGGAACTCCGCTGGCGCGATCGCCGTTACGGGTGTCCAGCTTATGAGCGACTTCATGAATAATCAGGTTAAAACCAGAAGCATCAAAAGAATCTTGTATATCCAACCAGTTCAAAACGATAGGCCCTTGCTGCCAGCTCTGACCTGACTGAACAATACGTTGGTTATGCACCAGACCGATATCGTCTTCCCATTCATCATCGACCACAAATGGCGCAGGATAAATTAAGACTTCATGAAAACCATCCAGCCATTCCAGTCCTAACTCCAGAACGGGCAGGCAAAATAGAAGTGCTATCCGGCAGCTTCTTAATGAATTCAGCTCAAAGCCCTGTAAAGGAACAAGCCGTTTTTGCTGTAAAAAACGTTCGGCAAGAGCGACCAATTTGCTTTGTTCCTGTTCTGTCAGACACGTTAAAAGGGGGATCGATAGTGCTTCCTGCCAGGGAAGGGCAGTTTGATGTGCTGATTCTTGTACTTTCCAGGGCCACTTAATCATCGTTTTGCTCGCAAACTCGTCACTTGAACAAAATTGCACGGACAGGGACTGTTAAAATGCCAAATTTCCTGGCATCATGGCAACCATCTGAACGGAGAGATGCCGGAGCGGCTGAACGGACCGGTCTCGAAAACCGGAGTAGGGGCAACTCTACCGGGGGTTCAAATCCCCCTCTCTCCGCCAATCATTCAACAAAATCAATTACTTACAAAGCATTTTTGATTTTGTCATGCATAAATCCCTGCATTAAAATTCCTTTCTCTCGCTCAATTTTTCTTACTACTGATGCTGTTTTTTACCATTTTGCCGCGCGTCGGGCATCCACTTTTATGCTCTCGAGTTCACACTCTTAACAACAACTTAGCCATTCCCCCGTCTCTGATGACAAAACAGTTGAACTTCAATTGTTCCAAACGGATCCTGTGAAGATATATCAAAGGAAATGGATTGTTGGAGGATGGATGAAAAGAAGTGAAATCAGGAAAGCACTGGAAGCATGGTTTGATGTGGAACGCTATGAGGCGATAGAGAAACTTACCTTACAGCAGTTTTATGTTGAGGTTGAGCGGCGCATCTTGGCTTACAGAATGTTGTTGAGCCGGAACACCATACCTACCTTTAACCGATTAATGCTGGATGATTACCGCAACAAGATCCTCAGCGGTGAAATCTTTTTCAGTGGTGATACCGCTACTCTTGGACATGAGCTTGCCAGAACCTACGCAGTAAATCCTACGACACGAAGCCACGCGCAATTTTATGCGAAAACGCTGGCATTAACCGAAGCCACGCCTGAACTCTCTGGGTTAAGCCAGTCTGAATTTCTGTCCGAGTATCTGAAAGAGACATCCCTTAATAATCTTTCACGTATTACTGTCGATATTCATCTGGAAGAAGCATCAACCGAAGAGATCATTGAACATCTGAAAGTGTTGATCCCCCGATGGAAGAGACAGCTTAAGATGAAGTCTCCAGCGCCAAGAGAGTATCGTTTTGGGAAAAGCACATTCAGAAAAATTATTGAATATCGTCTTATCCCGATGATGGACCTGATCTTCTGGGGAGAAGATAACGGCATTAAAATCCCGCTTTCACTGATTTCCTCGCTGCTTCACGAGGACAGCGACAACGATCGTGATGAAGGAATGCTAAAGGCAACGGACTACCCGTTAGCAATGGCTTTTCTGACGGATGCGAGCTATCTGAAATCGCTTGAAGATTACATGATGGAAAACAATCACTTGAAAGACTCCCCTGTTGAAAAGCATGTAGAAGACGACAGGAATAAGAAAAAATAAGCCAAGTAAAAAGGGTTACGTTCGCTCCGTGCGAACGTGATCGCATTCAGCATTAACGAATCTTTTTCCATTCACCTCCCTTCTATTTTTTCATAAAATTCTTTTATGAACGCCCCTAAATTACCATAAGCAAAATCGCTATCATTGTTCACGTCGAAACAACATAGAGAAAAGCGAAATCTCATAGAGATTACTTACAATAATAGAGGACAGACAATGAAAGAAAATAGTGAAACCAGCGTAAAACGATTTATCCGCGTTCCTGATGTTTTAAATCGAGTGGGATTTAGTCGCACGACTTTATATGAACGTATTAAGGAAGGAAACTTTCCAGACAGAGTAAAAATAGGTCCGAGGTGTGTCGCTTTTGTTGAAAGTGAGATTGATGAATGGATTGAAGCGGCTATTCGACACTCACGCCAGAACGCAGCATAAAAACAGAAACAAGATCTCGTGTCGAACAGATATCTGTTCGCTCAGGGTATCTTATTATTCTAAACAATAATGGAGAAAAATATGAAGATAGAGCTTATTACGACAAAACAGTTTATTGAACAAGCCGAATGTTATTTCAGGAGCTATATGGACGGATTGCGGAGGAATGCACCAGATGATTTTTATTATTTTCTCAACAATAAATACAATATGAATGACATTATGGAAAGTATCATTAAAAAAACGAGATGTCATTTTTACGATGACACAGAAGAAGACCAAAGAAATCGGATTTATGGAGAGGTAAGCCACTGTAAGGTAAAACAACACCTTCGTCAGCTTTGGATTATCTATAAGTGTGTATACCGCTAATACTTATACAAATATTTTTCTATTCCAATATTAAACTAAAGAGGAAATAAAAATGAATACATTTAAAAATAAAACTACTGAAGTCTTTTATGTTGTGTCCTTGCATATCTATGCGGAGCTTTTTAACTCAAAGGATAAAACGACCAGTAATATGATTATAACGCATGTAATGGATCATGAGTTTGTTTGTAAGCTAATCGATCTGGCGATGAGAAATGCTGAAAAGCATCTTCTGAAAAAAGCATGGAAAAAGAATGCTGCTGAAAAACTGTCTGAGGTAGATTTTAAAGGGGTTAAGCAGGCATTAGCCAAAATGCATTATACGGTTCTGGCGGAATCAATATGTTGATATGTTCTGATGTCTATCGGCCCCTTCTTGGGGCTGATAACAAATCTTATTTGTCTGTCCAAGGAGCAAAAAAATGATTGATGAATTTCATGTGATGTATATGTATAAAAAAATCCAAGCGGAAGCCGCAACTACTGACATCAAAACACTTGAACAGCTTTTGAAAAAGTTCAGGAGCGTGGTTAACGAACGTCGTGAAGAATACTATCAGGAGATTGGTGAGAAAAAAGCGCGTAAGTTGAAAATGAAAAGATTACAAAGAATGCTTGAGAAGATGGCGTGTGACCGAGTCTCGCCAGAAGATCTCATTGACTGATAAGTGTTCTGTATAATAACGTATCTATATCAAAAAAATGGAGGTGGTTATGGGCTGGGAGCTTCACATTGTAAGAACGGAACATTGGTTCGATAGCGCAAGTGCTCCAATCAGTAGTGAAGAATGGCTCCAGCTTGTTAATGATGATAAAGAACTATCTATAGATAACAAGAACGGTGATTTTTTTGCTACATGGAGTGGGCATTGTGAACTCGATGAACCTTGGCTTGATTGGAATGATGGAAGGATTTCAACAAAACATCCTGACGAAGCCCTTTACTGTAAAATGTTGCAGATAGCTGAGAAGCTACATGCTGTAGTCGTTGATGAGGATGATCATAAATATTCGCTACCAAGTGACCTTATGAATCCTTCATGGGCGAATTCATCACCGACGGATAAAAAAACATCCTTATGGGGAAGGTTAATTTCAAAAGTAAAAAATTCTTTTTTAAGTGTTGTTTAGCCAGATTCTATCTGATGCACTAATAATTAAGAATGATGCTAGGGAACTAAAATGATTATAAATGACATTTTTAAAATATCTGAAACAATTACATCCCCATTTCACTATATATTCAAGAGAAAACTTTCACATTATTTATATCAGAAAAATATTATTGAAATTCTCGGTAGAGTTAATGAAAATAAACTGCGCGGATGGTATAGTCCATGTGATTTGATGAATGCCAGAGAATTCAGAGGGATGATTAATTCGCTTTTCCAACCCGGTGACTATCATTTTTCCACTATGGATATTGCTGCTGCAATTAGTATTGCAACAGGTCATTATTCTGATAACGAGTTTAACAAATTTAGCAACGAGATTATTGATTTCTCATATCATATATCACATGAAATAAAGGAATCAATAATTAAAAATAAAGTAATTCGAGATGGCTTGGTTGATTATGGTAAAAATATTAGTTTAATTGATATCAAATCAGATCGCAAAGCAATTGAATGCCTATTTAAGGATAAAAAAGAGTTATTTCGACATTACTTTTCCACGTTTAATAATACTTTCTATAATCATAGCATTCAGATTTGGCATCAAGGTAATGATAATACGTGGATTGACTGGACCGAAAAAAATTCTATACGCATAAACATTAATCCCTATAAAATCCGAGAAGGTTTCTTTTTAATCGGATTTGACTATCGTGATATTACAAATGGTGAAAGGTTGCATGTTGCCAGTAATAAAGATGGACATGAATACTTTAATAAATGCTTGAAAAATAGTTCGCGTGTGTGGATGCAGTAAGCAAACAACAATTGGCTAGCAACAAGAGATGAGATAATTCTAATATTCGGGAATGAATCATCATTATTTTGTAGCCATTTGGGGAGATGGATTAATTTCAACTTCCTGTTCGTAGTCGCCTCTATTGTTGCAGGTTAATTACTGATGGAGCGAAAGTAAAACCGCCAAATTAGATTGACGGTTTTATTGTGATTAGATCGCAAAGTCTTCCAGCGTTTTACCAGCTTCGATGGCAGCAGCTATCGCTTTAGGAGTACGGCCCTGACCCGTCCAAGTCTGCTCATTGCCATTTTCATCTGTATATTTGTATTTAGCAGGGCGTGGAGTGCGTGTCGATTTGGCTTTAGGCTGGGATGAACTAACAGCAGCAAGGAGTTCTGCTGGATCAATACCATCTTCTAACAGTTTCTGGCGGAAGGCTTCCAGTTTAGCCTGACGTTCTTCTTGTTCTTTACGGACAGCACTTTCTTCCTCACGACGATCTTCAACGACAGCAGAGAGCTTTTCCAGCATCTCTTCCAGAGTTGTCAGATCTGTTTCACGAGCATGTGCGCGAAGTGTACGAATATTGTTCAGTGCCTTGAGAGCTTCACTCATAGTATGTCATCCGGTGTTTTAAAATGGGCGATTAATAAAAATAATGCTTACGGTGCTGTTGGAAAAATCAAAAAAAACAGTCAGTAAATAATATAGTAAACATTATTGCATAAGCAATCTAATACATCACATTTCACACGAATAGCATAGAGTCGTTTTAAAGAGACATTTTCCTGCGCTTTTGGCTTGCTGGTTCGAACTCTGACGAGATACGAGATAGTTGCTCAAGACTATGCTCAATTGAACGCTGGAACTCAACAGCGGCTTCTGTGCGTTGTTTTATGACCAAGGCTACTATTTCTTCATCACTCTTTTCTGAAATAGCCTTACGGTATAACACGCGTTCGTTAAATAAATCGAGATTGCCAGTTGATCTTGCTGATGTGTTAGCTTTTGAACTGCTGATGGGATTTAACTCATCAATAAAGTATTCAATAAGAGATTCTCTCTTTTTTTCCAGCCTGCGAAGTTCGGTATGGGCAGACTTAAATTTCTGAGCTTTAACCAATGGAATATCATCGGAACGCAGTTTACGATATTCATTTCTGTATTCTTCTATTGGAATGTGATTTTTTAGTTCTTTGACTGTATTTACGTATTCGATTAAATCACTGTTGTCTGTTTTTACTTTTCTCATAAGAAATACCTCGTAATTAAAATGGTTGATATATTTATATTACGAGATATGGTTCAGGTGTCAAATTGGTGATGTTTCTCTCTTGGCAAGAAAATACCTTTAATGTAATCGTGGTTTATTACGGCGATTTTTTAACCTGTTTTCCCGTTGGTAATTAATTTTTATTATTCGCTGTTTTCTTTTTGCCCTTCAAGTAATAAGTTTTCATGAAAGTTAAACGATCACCATTAAACATATAGTCTGGATTAATAAAATAATAGTTCTGTATCATGGTCTCAGCAATAAATTTCTTGTCAGCAAGTTCTTTCATCCCTTTGAAATATGTCGTTCTTGATATTTTTACAATCTCTTGATCAACAATATCGAATGACATTAATATCGTATCTGTATCTTTATTGTCTCTAATAGCAAGATACAGTATCTTAAATACTTTCTTACCGGATGAGGATAAACCCTCAATAGCTGATACGCCATCCACATAAAGCTTCACGAACTGTGTCTTGTCTACTTCCATTGACTGAAAGAAACCACCATGCCCAACCTGTTCTCCTGTATTTTCATTTACTACGGCTAAGCGGTCTTTTCCTGTTGTGATACGTCTGATACCTGTTTTTGTATGTATATTTGTATCATTAAGGAATGGGTTTTTTACATGGCGAGGTAGACCTCTTCTTGATTTCTTTACTTCCGTTTGTATCTTATTTTCTATCATGGTATTTACTCCTTTATTTTTTTTAGTTATACATTTAAGTAAATACTATATTTTGCGTGCAAGTCAATACTTAAAGTTTATATTTTTTAAAATAACTAACACTTGATGTTTTTACGTATAAAACTTGTAGTGCTACAGAATATATGCAAATAACACTTTATTATTTTTATTTGAGAATAGTTATCAACTTAAGTACCGGGATTCGGGACTTTAACTCCCGAGAGTGCGTACTTTGTTTTAAGCTATAGCTGGCTTGAGAGCAGTTTTCTTCTTCATTATTCAAATAGCGAAGCTTTGGATGACATTTTAAAGAATATAATATTGGAAATAGTTCTTCTTTTTAGTTGATTGGTGCCTTATCAAAATGGCACCAATGGTGTCATCTGTGTTATTTTTCCTACTATGTTATTACAGCGAAGTGGTTGTTGTATACAATCACGAACCGCTGCTACTATCGGGACTGCTTGATTAATTTTACTTTAACTTTATATGCGTCTACGACGCGATCTTTTTTGGATAAATCCAATATTAACAGGGACAAGCCCTGTTCAGCAGAGTGATTGTTCGCAACAATCACGAAGTGCTGCTATCAAGGATATAGTTTTCCTATACGTTTAAGAGCAAATGCTATATGTCTAAAGGGAAAAACTATGTTTAAACATAGGATCTAAATTCAGCATCATGAGGAAAAGAGATCAAACAATGATCGAGTACTTTTCTTTTTATTTAAAAGACAGGAGATGAATAAAATAAAAATACCAGCGTCAGGGCGTAGCCGTGCGTCAGCACAGAGATAAAGATTTTTTCAAAAAAGAGTTTAAAAATAATAAGTAAAAGCATGAAGAAAACACAGATATATTTGATTTTTACGCTTACGATAGAGTATTAAGCAGTAATAAAATAATAAAAGGAAAATACAATGAACAATATCAAAATGATCACGCTCTTCCATCCCCATGAAAAAACACCATTTATGATCTGTATTATAAACAAAGTAGAAGATACAGAACTTGGATAGAAATTAACTCTTGAAAACGGCAACAACATTTGTGTCAATAATTATAGTCATTATCTGTTATCAGAATCTGTAAGTCGTTGCGATAAAGACAGGTTAAAGAATATTTATATTCGCTTGGTTTCAGAACTCACGCAGATGAGTGAAGAAACTATAAAATCGCAAATGTTATAAAACTTTTTTCAAAATACCATAAATATTTTTGATATTATGATTAGTTGCATGGTATTAAATAAAAACAATAACAGGAAAATATCATGAGAAAAATAAAAACAAAAATCTACTTGCCTACAGCTTCAACAGGAAACATGGATAAACACTATATCCCTGTTTTAGAGGATTTAAGAAAAGCAATATACAGCGACAGAATGTTATCAAGGCTTGCAGATAGCGGTAATATTGTAATCCATAGTTCACTTGGATATCCGTTTGCTAAATATAAAAATACGGGGATTAGCATAGGAATAGAACCATTAAATCCAATGATAAGACAAGATCTGACTCTTGGATATATCGTGGTAGTCAGAAACAGAAAAGCATCACAAGAAGTTAATGGATTACTTAACAGGTCATTGCCCAAAGCAATAAGCACTTTTAATGATCACATCAACGAATATGAATCAGTAAAAATCAAAATGCGATAACAACCTATGATCTGGTAAAATATTTAGTCTGATAACTACAGGAGGAGGATGAGCGATGGAAGGTAAGTTAATTTTTGTTCCGATGCAATACTACGGTTTCAATCCAATTACGATGAAACCGCTGCCGTTCCATTGCTATCCATCCAGAACGTCATAGCCGATACCGATCCGTTCTTTCTTCTCCGTTTCTTCCACCATACCGTTCTGATTGAAGAAGGAACAACGCTGGCAAGTATCTTTCTGGCTATATTTTACTAATCGCCAGACTAATTTTTATCTTACATTTCCATCATTGAAAACCCATTTTTTTCTGCCAGTTTGAAAATCTTCTACAATGGCTTTGACTTGCTCTGAAAAATCAACGATAGAAGTCGTTTCCATTGGTTTTCTATAGACGTAAGTACAGCTATATCCTGATATTTTTATCTGAATAGAAGCATCTTCATTTTCAATATAACCATTTTCTATTGTTTCGTCATAATTGTATGTTCCATATTCAATATTTTTAACTTTTGTAAGGAGTAATTCCTGAAGATCGTATATGCTATATCTTTCATTATCTGTAATATTATTGATAAATACGCTATTATTTAATGCACAACCGAAAACATTAAATATCATTTCTTCTGTATAAGTTTCTTGAGATTGAAACCATTGCTTATCGATATCTGTATTAAAACTTATTATTTGAGGGAGAGTTTTTGCGATCATTTTAAAATGAATTGTTTTTAGATACGGAGTGCCATCTTCATCAACCCAGTCTTGTTCTTGCTGATCCCTGATAACAAGCAGTTGAATGTTATGCTGCTCTGCTTTTATCTTTGCACCACTTTGATACCCCGTTCGCGTCGCATAGATTAGTTTAAGTCCCGGAATATCATTAGTTTTACCAATGAAAGCATCTATCTTCTCAATCGATACCGGGGAGGAATAGTCCTTACACTCGATAACCGAACGATAGGTATGACCTCCAATTTCGAACTCCCAATATATATCAAATTCTCGTTCAATTCCCGAACGATCTTTTATCTTCTTATTTTTCTCGATATTAATGTTTTTAAGGCTAGGAATATTTTCGGCTTTAAACAAAGAATATTGTATATCTCTGACAAGTTCTTCATATTCTCTTCCTGAATTAGCCATGTAAGAATCCTTATAGCTATTATCTTTTTGATGAACTTAGCACTGAACAACATATTCAATGCTTTTTATTGGGCAATATTAGCATTACATGTGAAGTTATACAACCGATTCTATATGACACGAAAATAAAAAGAGACCTGATTTCGTATTCAGGTCTCTTTTTAGAGTATAAATACAATATCTTGGAGTAATTATTTATTTACTCTTTAATATTAACTATAAAATAAATTGATTGTCAAATTTAAAGTTGCTGTTCTATTGATTATTTTTACAATATTTAATATATATTAAATAAGCCCTTTTATTTACAGCTAATTAAATATATGAGGTGGCGAGAAATAAAATCAATAAAGGAGTAAAAATGAATAGAAGAAAATATATTTTATTTTCACTGTTTTTCATCGCAGTTATGACTACAACAGCAAACGCTGCTGTTTGCACACCCGCTATGGAAACCGCAGTAAAACAGGCTCAATACAACGCAATGAAAATCGATGCAGCTCAACTGGAACCCATAGCCGAAGGGTTTATGGCAAACATAAATAGTACATTAGATACTATTGGTTGCACCGATGTATGGCCTACTGGAAGCATCGGCATAAATCTGCCAAGTTTCGATACTATAATCAGAAAAGCAAAAGAAGCAGCAATAAGTAAAGCCTGTTCGATTGCCAGAGAAAAAATGAATTCTGTTATGGGGAATATATCGGAAAGCGTTTCTTTTGATGTTCCGGGTATGGGGAATATTGCTGGGGGTAGCATTTCAACAGGAACAGGATCAACTGCGGGAGGAAGCATTAATGTTAATGGAAACTCCACAACAGGTTCTGATGTATGGAACAGTATCAGTGATGTGATGAAGTAAAATATAAAAATGTAACTCACTTGGTGCGTTGCATAAAAAAGGGAGAAAAAATGAAAATAAAAATGGAGCAACGCTCTTTGGATATAATGAGGATAGGATACATCCCGGCAGCCATTCTTTTTATGTGTTTGCTGATTACGCAAAATGCATACGCAGCAGATTTATTTACGGTTCCTGATACGGATAAATCAAAACTGTGGTTCTTGGATGTTTTATTTCCTGAGAATTTAGCCCAAAGCCCGTTAGCCAGCACAATGACAATCCTCAACAGTGCCATTTTGTTGGTTGGTGGGATTTTAGCAGCATACACGCTAATAGCCGGAACGATGTCAACGGCGCATGATGGCGAAATGCTGGGTAAGAAATGGTCCTCTATGTGGCTTCCTGTCAGGACAGCGTTAGGAACCGCAATGATACTTCCCGCAGCCGGTGGGTTCTGTGCAGCTCAGGTTATGGTGTTATGGCTGATAAATCAGGGTGTAGGTCTTGCCGATACGGTCTGGAATACGTATGCCGCAAATCCATCAGATGGTGCTGTTATCACCACGTCAGCGTCCTATCAGGAGCTTGACCGCATAGCAAAGACGGCATTCATCAATAATGTTTGTATGTTGAAGGCAGGCCAGCTATGGAAAAAATCGCATGAGAGTGCGTTGTTTCCCGGTGTTATGCCTGTGTTTGAAATGACGTCGGAAAAAGGAAAGTATTTATACCGATACAATTACGGTGCTAATAATGCTGGTAATGAAATGAATAAAAACTTACTGGTATCCAAATCAGCGTGTGGAAGTATCACATTGACAGACCCAGAGGCTAAAGCGTCTTACGATGAACAGTCTCAAGCTCAGGCACAGGCGGCTATCGCATCAGGTGGAATGTATATGAGCTACATGCCGCAGGAAATCAAAACCAATATATCAGCCGTTGTTGAAGCTCATAATGCAGCTTTTATTGCCCTGAATAACAATATGATGACGCTGGCAGAAAAATATGTCGCTGATAATAACATTGATATTCAGTCTGATATAAACAGTGCAACTGCTACCTACGTTTCTGTTATCGATACGGCGGTCAGAACTACATTTTCTACAGGCAACCAGTGGGATGACTTCAAGGATAACGTCCAGAAGGATGGCTGGTTCATGGCGGGGGCATGGAGTATGAAGTTGATCCGCATTCAGGATGCAATAAATGGTGCTGCTCACAATCTTCCTGTCGCGGGGCAACAGAGTATGGATTATGGCGATATTTTTAACAGTCTGAATGCTGTTATGGCAAAAGTGTCTCACGACATGGCGAGATCGACGACGGCATCAAGATACGCGAATGGTATTGATGCGCAAAACCGAACAGAAGCCAATACCACTGGTAAGGGGGGACAGGGGTCTAAAACAGATGATGCCAGTAAAATAATCACTTCACTCAAGAGTGAAGCAGATAAGAGTATTTCTGGCGCAATGGCTGGTTTCCTGAGTTCAAGCGTAATCAATGGCAGAAAACAAGGAAAACTCGTCGCATTTTCAACAGATACAACGGCAGCAAATTTACAGGCTATCAACCCCCTGTTAGCCGTTAAAGGCCTTGGCGATACACTCAGTACCGCCGGGTGGAGTTTATTAGGTGGCTCTGCTGTTGTTGGTGCAGGTCTTGGAATATGGACGTCATTTACTGCAAACTGGTTGTCTGGAGCCTTTGGTGCAATTGGTGTCGTTATGCCACTGGTGATCCCGCTATGGGTTGCTGGTGCTACATTAGCTGTTGTTATTCCAATGCTGCCATACGTCATGTGGTTTGGTGTCTGCGTGGGCTGGATGATTCTGTGCCTTGAAGCAATGGTGGCAGCACCATTATGGGTAATCACACACTTACATCCAGACGGAGATGGTGTTGTAGGACGAGGCGGTGCTGGCTATGGTCTGGTGCTGTCGTTAACTATGCGCCCGGCACTGATGGTAACGGGACTAATAGCCGCTTATACGATGCTTCCGATACTTGGTGGGGTGATTAATGAAACGTTCTCCGGCGCGTTCGGTATGATGTCAGCCAACGCCGGGATTAGCATCATAGAATCACTGGCCCTGATTGCTGTTTACATTGCGCTGATGTTTACGGTTGTGAAGAAATCGCTTTCGCTGATCCATGTTATTCCAGATGAAATTATGAAGTGGCTTGGCGTTCATAGTGGTCAGAGCATGTCGGGTTATGCTCAGTCGGCATCAAAAGGTGTGGAATCGGCAGTACTGGCAAAAACAGTATTAGATCAGTTATCACATTCTTCGAACGCGTTAGGTAATCAGATCAGAAACGGGCAAATGAATAAAGACCGTGAACAACAACGTGAGCTTCAACAGCAGCAACAAGTTCAACAAGGGAAAGCTCAGGCTTCCAGTAGAGCCAGTGATACTGGATCTGCATTCCGCACCCATATGAGTAATGCAGGACCGCTTGATCAGCAGGATGAATATCAATCCCTTGAAAGTGCCAACTCTGCTTACAGTGCGGCTGAAGCTGCAGATGCTGTTGGTGATACAGCGGGAGCTGCTGGCTATATGGATGTCGCTCAAAAAGCAGCTAACAGAGCGGTATCTTTTGGCGAGCATAACAGGCCATTGTTGCCACTAAATCTTCAAAGTAAAGCGTCTCCTATAGAGAGTTTTAAGACTCCGGGTAAAGGTGATGGGGGCGGATCTTCTGGTGGAAGTGAAGAACCGAGTCAATGATGAATAAAGGTATTAGAGGGCTTCGGTCCTCTTTTTAATGGATTGTATCCTTCATCCTTATTGTATTTTCGCCTTTGACGTGTTTTTAGGATAAATACATCATCAACAGGGGCAATCTCTTAGAGTTGCTACACAAAATATAGTTTTCCTATCTATTTAAGAACAAAATCTATATATCTAAGTAATAAACTAACTAACTAACTAACTAACTTAGTCTCAGTAGGTTTAATATGAATGTGTTGCTGTTCTTTAACAGACCCTACCGGGAGTGTTGTTAAACCTGAGAGGGGCAACATTTCCTAATTGTCATTAGTTCTTTCTTCATATTTCTGGAACGCAGATTGTATTCAAGGTATCTTTAGCGAAGTGAGAGTTTCTACATTTCATGAATGTCAAACTGAATGTTAGAAAAGGAATATCTCATATACATACGATTTATAACTCGGGAGATGACATGTTAAGAATCAATCAAATAGTAAAGATCCTTGGTGAAATGAAGGCATATGCCCCTTATACATACAAAAGTAAAACAGATAAAGTGGTTGATAAAATACATGGTAGATTAGTCAGGCTCGGGGTTTTTATCATCGCTTTACTTGCTTTATGCATTGCTTTGTATAAATTCAATAGTTGTTTTAGAACCGAGACAGTTGTAGATGTTATTTTTGGGTTGTATTTTACAGGGGTGCTAATAGGATTAGTAATAATGGCATTGCCACCTATCTTAGGAATAAAACATTTGATTGATTGGAAGAAAGAAGCTTTTAATGACTTTATTTGCGAAATATCACATGATGAAGATAACGCAAAGCGTCTTTTAGATTATTCAGAAAAAGAATTATTGTATGCGATTCACTGGATACAACTTAAGATTAATAGAATAACGATGAGAGTTAGTAGCTTTTTTGGCGAAAAAACAGCAGTACTCTCGGTATTGGGTCTCTGCTATTCGGCAGTACAGGCATCAATTGGCTTTGATAAATTAAGTCAAACATTTATTGGAGACTTTTCTAATGCGGATTCTACTAATACTATTATCATGTTTGGATTAGCACTTTTGCTGGGTATGTCATTGGGGGCATTAATGTTGAAAAAAGTTGCCAGCCACCAGTTATATCTGAAAGAAATTGTTGAGTTGGCAATAAGAATCAAGAAAGATGTCGAAAACAAAGGAGAAATATCGGAATAAGGTTAGTGTCATACATAAATATCAAACATGAGCCATGTAGAAATCATGGCTCAATTGCGTATGTTATAATATTATATTTGACAAATGAAATATTAAGATGTAAATAGAATGAAGATACAAAAAAAGCCAACTTATCAAAGTTGACTTTTTAAGGACTAAAAAAGTTTTGCCGACTTTTGAAGCCTTGTAATCAGTTAACCAGATAACATGACTACAAATATAATAAAGTATTAAATAATCTTTTCATATTTGTCAAATCTAAATCTCAACTTTTTACAAGTCTGTCAAATACCATTTCCAAAAACTAATCTAGTTCTCAAAAGCAATAACGTTAAACCTGATTGTACGGGTCTGAGAAGGTAGGAGCGAAAGTGTTTGATTCATTCTCAAGGTTATTGTCGATGCCAAAGCGGGGAGTCTGCGTAACATCAACTCGAAGCGCACATCTAAGGCTTATAAAAACAGCAGTGTAATTTTCTTTAGCAAAACGAGAAAATGTTTTTATAGCTATGATGTTGTCTATGGGAGTGCAGAAGGGTGTCGCAATATGGAAACGTATTGCAATTCTAAGTCATAGCATGAGAAGCGTCTTGTCCTATTACGTGTATAAAATTTGAAAATCATGAGATTGTTTTGAAACTTTAATATGCGGATTAGGAGAGGCGAAGCTCTAGAAAAACCATACTACTCCTGACGGAGTTCCCTCTAAAACCCTAAATCTTTTAAAATAAATTAAATAGTAAAACTAGTACAGAAAAAATATAAATCTAAAGTGATTTGTGAAAATATGCATTTTAAATGGTTTTAAAAAACGAGTTAATTTGAAAAAACAAAATTTTAATTGTATTAAATAGATAACTTACATAATAAAGAGTCAGAAAAATGAAAAACGAAACTGAAGAAGGTTCTGTAACAAATAATAACGAGGGAAGTTTTAATGGAACCAATATTGAAGATGGAAACAAAAAATCAGATCTCGGGATTAAAAAAGAGAAAAAACAAATGGATAAAAATATGAATAAGCATGGACGTTTAAGAAGCGTGACAGTATCGGAAAAGAAATTTCTTGATGATGCAGTGTGTGAGGCAATGAAAGTGAAAGGTAAGAATCTTACCAAAGAAGAGAGAAGAAAAGTTCTGGGTGTTGCTCGTGAACAAATATGTTCTCAGCGTAAAGCTAATCAGATTAAAAGTGAAAGAACTAAAGCAAGACATGCTGCAGTGTTTGAATGGAAACGCCCTGATTCTTTTCGTCGCTAAAAAACTCCATCCGAATTTGTTTAAATATTATAAATCGACATGGCAATTCTCTTAATGATGATTCAGGAGTGAATATATTAATCTGAGTTGGTTTTAAAATCTATGCTTTTTAAACACGATAAGGGATCATTAAGCATAGTCAGAACAATTGACAATTCATTTTTAATTTATTAATTAATAAAGAATGTAATGAATTAAAGGGAGTGTGTGATGAGTCATGGTAATTTCAAAATAAAAAGAATAGCAGCGACTTCGATTTTGTGTTTTTCTGTTCTGTATTCAAATACAGCTTTTGCTGTCTGGCCCGTCACGGAAGAAGTATTGACACCTTACGTAATGGGGGCATCCCCTCAATCTATGGGAAATGGAATGATTGAGACATTAGTCTCAATGAATGACAAACTTGCACAGGCTAATATTACTGCTAATGAGAATCAAAAGAACTCTGTTATAAGCAATGCAAACCAAGCTATTCAGGAGCAAAGAATGCAAAATATCCTTAAGCGAATTCCTGATGCTAATGCTTGTGAGGAAGCTACAGCAGCAGGAGGTAGAGGGTCGGCAGGATCAAACACAAGCTCAGCTAAAGCTGCTTTAGCTGAAAATAGTGTGAAAATGTTTACGGGAGCAAGCACCGGTATAAATGAGGCTAAAAATAACGTGATGGGCCGAGTCTCAATTGAAGTCTGTTCTGACGAGGATGTGAAATACAACAGAGGTGGATGTAGTGCTATTGGTGCATATGCTGATAAAGATAAATCTGCTACCTCACTCACCACACCACCGCTATCCATATCTGATGCTCAGGGGAATAAAGTTTCAAACCAATCATATGACGTTAAACAGATGAAAGTGGCTGACGCTGCTAAGCGAAATCTAATCGGTAATTTACCGCTACAGCAGCTAAATGACAGGAATCTTGAAGATACGAAAGAAGGACGCGAATACCTGTCAGCATTCTCAAGTTTTGTTGCCAGAAGCACAGCGGGAACTAATGCTGTTGATTCTATTCTGGCAATAAAGAAATCTGGTGATGTATCAGTAAACTCAAGAGGAGTAAACATAGGCTCTGGACTTGGTTCTACAGCAGGAGCAAGTCAGGCGTGGACTGATGCGTCTGTGAAAACCAAGTATGCGACATTATTCCCCGGAGCAGAGTTCCCGTCTAAACCTTCGGAATGGGAAATGTTGAGATATGAGATCTATTCTCGTTATGCGGATACTACTGGTGCTGATGCATGGCAGGTCAAGATCAGCAGTACAGATGAAAAAGAAACCGCACATGAGCAGGCAAGAATGCAGGCCATTGATTTAAGATTACAGATGCTTCTAATAGAAAGAACAGAAGACACAAATATTTTATTAGCAGCTCTATTAGGACAGCAACTACAACCTGTTGATAAGGTGATGTTGAATAACCTGAAAATCAATGCGACAAAATCAACACAGGCAGCAACGAAATAATAATTTATAAGGTTAATATGGAAAATAAAAAATGTAAAAAGATGATCTCAATAAAAACAATACTCATGAAGAAAAAACTATGGATGAAATTTACGTTTTTACCTTGTTTTTCTACCTGTTATCTGCGTGATGATAACCATCATCAGTGGAAAACTGTGTTATTTCTATTGGGTGTTTTTTGGATAAATATCGTAAAAAAAGTAATGTTAAGTCAGAGAGGTTTGTATGAAAATAACAAGCGAAAATATTTTTTATGTTAGTGGTAATGCTAAAGAAGCTGTAATTTCAAGATATTTTTATTTTTCACTTGAAGATAATGTATCATCTTATGATGACGATAGTGACTATTTTATGTTGTATAAATATATTTCCTTTTCTTATAGTGAATGCAACAGATTAGATGCTTTTATTCATTCATTAATATCAAAAAGTGATCTTAATTTTATTCGAGCACTAGAGGATTATACGGCTTATAGATCCAGAAAAGATTTTAAAGTTATTTTGTAAAGAGCGTAAATAATGAGTTATTTTTGTTCTAAAGATATATTTAAAAAAGGCACTTCGAAAGAAATACATCAAATGATTACAGGAAAGTTGCCACCTATTGATGGAGCGTATATATGGCATGGTCGTGGGCTAAACTTATCTCTTTTGCGCAATGATGTTTCTTCAACACCAAAACGTTCAGCGATACGACGTGCGCCATCGTGTCCGGCAAGATAATGATTAACGGCAGCTAATCTGGTTTCGAGAGAATATTTTGGCTTTGCCACAAAAAAATGCACCTTAATCAGTTGGGTGTCCAACTTTTGGGGCGCAGTCCATTATGCTGAGGCTTATTTTTAAGGTCTCGGTCTTCTTAGCTTAACTGGAGAGATATTTTCTACACCATGCTCTTTCTCTAAATATTCGAATAATTTCACTTTTTCCTCGTCGTGAAGGTTGTCGTATTCCTCATTAGAATCTTCAATTTTTTGGTATGGGGATATGTCCTTGAGTTTATCGGGTGAGCCGTCTTTGAATTTGGCTACTTCTGCCTTGTAAATGGGAATATTACTGTAGTTCAACTTATAGCATTCCAGAATAGCGGCTTTTTCATCATCAGGAAAGCTGTTCTTGTATGTTAAACCTACAGTGTCGTAAATAATATACATATAGATCATTTCTGATTTATCTATTTTTCCTTTAATAACTTCACTGGGAGCAATATTGCTCATAAGATATTTTGGAAGGACGATTAGCTGTACAACATACCGAGGATTAGAAACGATGGTCATATTGAACGTTCCATAAGGTGAGTGAATTTTAGACGTATTTGTAGGAGACACAGTAGAGAAGTGTCTTATTGAAATTTAATTGAATGTTATGAAAAAATACTTAGTTTCTTCTTATGTCTTGTTCTTTATCTCGCGCTCTGGGTAAGGGAATTTTAAGCAATTAGCTTCTGGTGTAAGGCCACCATCATTGACCCATTTCCACCATTTCTCTTTGTATTCTTCAACCGAACAGTAATCTTTCTGGTGCTGAATTTCGTCTAAGATGCTTTCTTTTTTTTCAGGCCATTGCTCTTGAAGGCGATTTAACGTTCTCTCAAATATATTTACCTTCATGATCAATTTAAAAGAAATTGCTTTTTGTTCTTCCAGACGCTGCTCATAATCAGCAATAGCCTTTTTATGACTGTTGATTGTATTATTCAACTGCACCTGTATTCTACTAACCCTGTCATTAGCCATAGATGCTTCAAACTGAGCTTGCTGAGAGTTCAGTCTGGCCTCATTAGCCTGTTGATATGAATCTACTATCTCTCTGTTGCGTTGTGCTGCATTATAATCATAATTCCAGAATGGATTTTTTCCAGACATAAATAAACCTCATTATTAAATATTACATGTGTATATAATTAAATATTAATTTTTAAAAAAGCAAATATATTTGCGGTTTCCTTTATAAAAGAATTAACATTTTATGTTTTATTTTATATTCTGTTAAATATCTGCTCATCAAATATGTTAATCCATCTCTCACAAACTCTTTCGCTGCCTTCCGACTTAACAGTAAATTTCCATAAAGCATTGTTGCTTCCAGATGTGAGAATACAGATCTCTGCATCACCGAAATCAGTGTTTGGTAATGTGTAATTGATTTCCCGGATTTGGTTGTAGTCATATACGGCATTAATGCCAGATGCATTATTGAATAGCCGCACAAAACATTTATTCAGATCAATAGAGAATCCAGACTGTTCATAGACATATGATAAAACAGCACTGTCAGACATTGCTTGAATGCTGTCGGTTTCCTTGACGATGACTTCCATAACCACCTCACCAGATCCTACTGAACGACCTACGCGAAGCATATCATTTTGTGAACAGATCTCAATAAAATGATCGATATAAAAGATCGATAATTTATTATTGATAGTTTATAACGATTGATTGTGCGTTTTCGATCGGCAATTAATTGTTATTATCGATCAAATATTTATTTATGATAGATAAGAACTATTATAAGGTTGTTTTTGATCGTTTTAAACGATATGACGAGAAGTTAAAAAAATTGAATCCTATCAATTGGTTAAGCGGTGGTTTTGCCATGTGATATCAGCCGGATCCCGCAACAACTCTAGCCCTGACCGGATTAGGTCAAAAATTTAGGCACTTTGATTATCAGGATGGATAAGCAGATGAAGAAGATTTTACTCGTTGCTGGCGCAGCTCTGGCACTGGCGGGATGTGGTGAGAAAGGTGATTTTGAGAAAGCGATTAATACCAAGATTGGGCAGGACAAATACTGCTTCTCGCTTGATAACAATAACACCAGCTTCCCCATCCGTCTTGCCAAACCACGACTTGATTCGACTGGCACAGGGACCAATTCAGTGATCCTCGATGGCTTTGTTGAGCAGGGCCTGATGGTTTTTGAACAGGGCTATGATTCGAACGTATTAGGGATAACAGAGGAAGGCAAAAAAGCCAAAGTCTGGAGCACAGCAGACGGTGCCTGTGTTGGTCGTCGTGCTGTTGACGAGATTAAGGAATGGACGGAACCGGGTAACGGCGGTCAGAAGGTTGTTCGCGTATCGTATACATGGAAGCTTAATGACGTTCCGAGCTGGATTGACAAAAAGGCGTTCGCCAACGTTAAAGGGATGAATGAACCTGCTGATGGTGCAATCAATCTCGTTAAAACAAGTAATGGTTGGAAAGCCAATTAAGGACGCCATCATGGAAAACAATACCATCAAATGCCCGTTTTGCTTCAAAGAGAGTCAGCGTGGGGTTCACGTCTGTACAGGCTGTTTAGCGACGGTGTTATATGGCACTTATCCCGGCTGGTATGCTGCTGTTGTTTTGCTGTTGACTTTTGGTTTATCGGCGTTGAGCGGTATGTCAACAGGTATGGCAGGAGCTACTATCAGCCTTCCGTTAATCGCTATCGTAGGATTTGTAGCTGGTAAGGTTATTTTTGCTGACAATGTAGTGTTTTGGCGAAGAATGTAGCTAGCAGCTATAAATAATAAACCACTACCAACCCGCATTGTGGTGGTGGTTTATTATCTTATTCCCTGAAATAAAACTCACATCCTTATTGAATGTTGTTGAAATATTCTGAAATTAAGTCGGAATTTTTAAAATATGAGTCTAGAATCTGAAATAATAAAAACTCGTTATTGTTCTTAAACATAAAAGGGATTTTGGCATTATCAATTTTAAATGACTTTGTTTTTTTATAGCCTTTAATTTTGGAATCTGATAATTTTTTCTCATATTGTTCTAACGTATAGGATATGAATTCATGGTCTAAATGTTGTATATAAAACGCATTATTAAGGTTGAAATACTCAAGGTGAATAACCTGTGTAATGACATCATTATTTACCATCTGAAAGTCATCTCTTAATTCTTCAAAGGTGATACTTCCCTCTCTTGAATCATGATGAACCCAAAAGCTATTCGCGTAGTTATCAATAGAATAAAATTTTGAAACTGAGGGGAGATCTGCCACATCCAACTTTAGAGGTGAACCAAACTCCATGTCTTCAAAAAATGGAATGTAGTCGGTTATGTTATCTATTCTAAATGAAATGTTAGTGATAAGCTCTAAATCTATTAAAGCCTGAAGTGTAGTTAATAATTTTCGTGGAACAGGTATCCAAAAATGGGCACCTATTCGTTTGTCTACTATTGTTTGACTATCTTTATTATTACATATTGAAATGTTTTCGTTTAAGCTTAATAACTTGTATCTTTTAAATTGAGAATCAACATTATTAATGTTTATTTTAATTTCATTATATTTCTTTTCAATTGTTTTGGCCTTTTTCATGTCGATAATGGCTGACTTGTTTTTCATGTTCATATAATTTTCAAACAATAAAGCACCGATATAATAATATTTGTAATTAGAAGTGATGTATGTGTTATCCTCCGAGCCATGAACGTTTTTATATGAATTGTCCATAATATCTTTCATATCTCTATGGCTGTGTTTTATTATTTCAGTTAATTCATTGTAATTTATATTGGTATTGTGTTTTTTGTTAAAGATAGAAATGATATATAACTGAAAGGATGACTTTTCTAATGAGATACTTATGTGGGGGAATAACTCATCAGTGAGTAAGTTGGACCGTTCAATGAATGCTCGATAAAAAGTCCCCAAGGAACACCATTTGCTTTTCTCTAATGGAAGATTGTTTATTTTGTCAAACCACTCATTGATTTCCATATAATTCTATCTCTTTTTTATCATGACAAGAAATGAACATCATTAACTATTATTCTACAGCATTATAGGAGTCATGTATTACGGTGGACTCAGTTTTGGCGCGCTTCCTTGCCTCATGTGTTCTGGTGGCATTGAAGGTGTGAGATCTATGCTTCTATTGACTTCCGGCTGTTCCTGATTAGGACGGCTTGGGAAACGCTTGATTTCATCAGGTTTTAATTTATAGTCACCATTGTTAAATATGGCGCGTCTTTCAAACTCCGAGCGTGGAACATTGACACCCAGCACTTCATCATAGATATAGTTCTCTGCGATACGCTTATCATGGTCAGCATCAATGGTATCGGGTTTCCTTCTGGCCCATATAAATTTCTCTCTTATATATCCTACTATCAGTAGTGTGAAACGCTTAAATAAACCATTCTGGCGGGGCTTGGTCTGTTTCCTACTCTTCATAGGAGCGCGGTTCATCGCTCTGGTGTTTTGAAGAGATGGGGTTTTCAATTGAGTGGATGTATTTGGTTCAGGCGCAACCAGAACAGGGGATTTCTTCCCTGAAACATTTACTTTACTGACCTTATTGGGATCACGGTAAGATTTTGCTGCTGGTCTTCTGCTTGTAGTTGCTGTTGCCACAATCGGCTGCTGTTCTACTGTTGCCGGGTAGTCTGGAAGAACAATCTCTTCGGGTTCAGCAAGATGTGTAATCGTAAAGCTTCTGACATCAACAACGATTTCCAGTGGTAGCTCACTGAATGTGGTGTAGACCTTCTTGGCCTCTTCAATTTGATGATCGCGTTGAGCTTGTTCAGTAGCTCGCTGTTCCTGAGACTCTTCGTCATTCCATTTAGCACGATGAACACGTTGCATTGCTGGGCGGTTTGTTTCCGTTGCTTTGGCAAGCCAGAATGCTTTTTCTTCGGCACTGAATGCTTCTTCTGCGTGAGCAAGGGCATCAGCACATTGTGTCCTGAGAGAACGGTGATCGATACGTTCTTCACTCCCTGCAGCCTCAAGGTAGCTGTTTGACATCGTGGCCCATGACTCACGCCATTGGATCATTATCTTCTTATCATTCCAGCTTCTGTCTTTTTTACCGAAGCCTTCGGGACCAATGGTTTTCAGGGTTAACATGACGTGAGCATGTGGGTTCTTACTGTCTAAATCATGGAAAACGATATCAGCAATCATTCCTTTATCAACAAAGTTCTTTTGGCAGTATTCGGCAACCAATTTTTTCTTGTCATCGTTGTTGAGTTCTACTGGTATAGCGACATCAAAATAACGGGCTGTTTGACCATTGTTCTGGCGTTCCACTCTTTCAACTTCATTCCAGAGTGCTGAGGAGCTTTCAATAATATGAGCAGGTGTGGAAAGAGGGGCTAATATAATATGACCATGTAGATCAGTTCTGTGGCTGAAATCAAATGTTTCTCCAATGCGATCATCCGTAATACGTGTACGGGCATGGTAGGCAGCTTTCGCAACAGAAGTCATGCCTTCGCTTCGTTTCACAATTTTAAAATCCAGATGAAAAATCGCCATTAAAAATATAACCTCAAATATAAATGCTGCTGTTAGTTTTTCGTCAGAAAAACTTCGGGGTTGACGTTGACCTTGGTTTTGCTTTTAGCCTGCGGCAGCAACCGTCGGTAGACCCCACACACTGCGTAGCAGTGTATAGGTGGGCATTGTCTTTAAGAAAATAAGCCAATGTAAAATGCCCCTCTTATCAATTAATACGAAATATATGTATTGTTGTAAAATAATACGCCGGGTTAAGCGGCGCAAACTGGATTAAAGGTGTAGGTTTCACGTCCACAGAACAAAAAGAGTAAAGAAAAGGCCCGTAAGGGCAAAAGAGGTATTAATTATTCCCGCCGTAAGGCGGGATAGCTAAATTTGATGAAAAAAAACAATAAAATAGAGAGTGTTATGTGTTGCACAATTCACAGGTTGAGGTTGGAAAATAGAGTTTAAAATTTACAGGTGAAAATAAAAACACGAATGTGCAAAAATAAGTAACGCGGAGAGTGCCAGATGTTTTTGGTTAGTAATTACTATCACATGCGTTGCACTATTTTATTTTTATGGCAATCAAATTTAATCTATGCGGCAAAAACACTTTATTTGGATAGTTTTACTGCTAAGTGCGTAGATCTTATCTATAGACATTATTTCATTGCATTGACAAACTGATAAGATCACATATTTATTATGGTATGTGTATATTTAATATGGAGTCTTTGAATGAGAAATATAAGTATAAAAAGCCAAAACCTAATGATAATATTATTTTTTATTGCTCATAAACATACTTGCGTTTATGAGCGTTGATACTACGGATAATGTATGGATAATACTATTTGCTTCTTCTGTCTTTTTTATGGACTTCGTTATTATCACTATGCTCATTATGTTTTTTATCGTCTATATTGGTAGTGTCTGGGAGAGGCTTTAACTTTTTAAGACGATCTTCTACTGAGCTTTACCCACTCATGGAATTTATTATAATTTTATGATTTGACTGATGAGAATAATTGTATTACTCCATGTATAATAATTAACATAAGGAGATATAATGGAGTTTAGAAAATCTAGATATGAAGACGGAACATATTTTCAGGAATTTACTTTTTGGGAAAATGCAACACTTAGAGCATTATTTGAATATCAAAAGTTACTGGATTTAGGATTGATTGAAAAACCAAAAACAGATCAAGAATTTTGTGATATTCTGGGAAAGATAATGGGGAATATAAAAGTGGTCGGTGATTTACCTTTTGCAGAGTATGAGTTGGAACAATTTGATACATCATCAATATCTATCGACTTGATAAAGCTGGTATTAAACCAGCCGTTATCAAAAATAATTAGCATTCCAGAATAAATACTATTGAATAATTGATTTTGCTAAATCGTTTAGCCGTGCTCTTTTTTTCATAGTATTAAAAAAATATGTGCCATCAAAATATATTTTTTCTTTATAGAGTATTTTTGCTGAATCTATAGTCTGATCCTGTTTTTTTTCTACAATATATAACATTACCGATTCATCATCATTTTCTGTCGAAATGGTATGATTAGAGAAATAAAACAGGATTTTATTATAAGGACTGCCTTTCTTTCTATTAACATAATACAGGCTCTTATCATAAAGTTCTGTACCGGATGTTATAAATGATTCTGAGTTTTTATCTATATTTTCTTTGATTTTTCCGTTTACTCTACAACCATAAAGATCCTGAGCATTTGCGATGTAGACAAATGATAACGGTAAATTATATAAGTTAATCGCTCTATACTGGTGTCCATCACAAGCGTTGAAATCCTCAAGCATTTGAGCTAAAACGGAATCAGAAAAATTGATGCCTATATGTGATTCAATTGAGTATATAAGTAGATCGAAATAATTTTTAACAGCATCTTTTATTTCATTATTTGATTTATTATTAATATCTCTCTTGATTTTTGCATCAAGATTTGTTGGGTTTGCAAGTGAGCAATCATCATAACCTTGTTGAGAATATGATGCGATACCCATTACATCATGTTTAACATGCTTAGCATATAAAGTTTTTGATTCCGTCTGATTATTTATTCTATTAACCAAAAGGACCGGATTGTGACATCTTGGGCATAAAGCGTATGCTTTAGTTTCTCCATTAACCTTTTGAATATAGGGATAATGTCTATGCGTTTTTTTATAAAATTTATCTAAAGTCAAATAAACTGCATTATCAGGATCAGTGATGAGACTAAAAATATTCATAATTACCTCTTATGATTAATCGTTGCCTATCATGCATTGTAAACGTTGGAGGATATAGATAAAAGAAGTTTTAGAATAATGTGTATCATTTGATAACTTAATTACTGATGATTTTGGATTAGGTGAATCACTAATTATTGTGCATATGACTTAATATTTTAAATTAAGGATGATTACAAGGGATATTTTCGGTTGTAGATTTAGGATTAACATCCTATTGTAAAATCTAATACTTTATTAATTTGACGTTATTTCTCTTTGGTGATAGTTAAATATAATATTCAATAACCAAAGGAGATAAAAAATGAATGCACAACTGGCCTATGTTTTTACTATTGATACTCGTATTCTTCAGAACAGTAATGAAAGGATTACTGAAATTTTCATTGCGAAATATAAAGAAGGAATAACGTATCATTTTGGCCCTGATATGGAACGATTTGAGTCCTGCTTTGAAGCAGCGCTTTTTGCTATTGGTGAATGGCAAATAAAAGTTGATGCGATGACACGATACCATGAGGAAGATGAAGTGATGGAGTTCTTTAGCTCTATACCATCAGATGAAGCGGGAAATCTGGCGACGTCCATTTTGCTGTTCAGTGATGTTCTTGCCATGAAAGGCGTGGATGAGGTATTTGGCTATTTTTTGGGTAAGGATAATGTTGTATGAGTGATGAAAGTAAAAAACCAAGAACAGAAAAAACATTAAAGCAGAAAGTAGCATTTGCTCAACTTGAGCTTAACCGACTTAAGTCAATGGAGAAATCAGAACGAAAGAAAGTTGAAACCCGGCTAAAGATTATTCTTGGTGCGGAAGTAGCTAAGGCTATGCATTGCGATATCGAACAGGTGGATAAGGAACTTGTCATGGGGATTTTGCTTTCAGTTTCTGACCTGAATGATATTGAAAGAATAAAGTATATAAAAGCAGGGAGATGGTTTCTTGCTCAAATGGATGGAAGACAAAAATAAAAAAACTAAATTTATTTTGCTTCAGGTATTGATATCTAATTATTATCTGTTATCTATATAAAAGAACAGAACGCAGGATCATCCTTTATTAATATTTTTTTCCTTTTCAATCATGCGTTCTGTTTGACCAGTAATCTGTTAATTTTTATCTTTATGTAGCGAACGTCATTATTACTTTTTTATCAGATATGATAAATATCCCATGAGGAAGTAATAATGACAGTAGTAGTGATAACAAATGTTGTTTTTAAATCTCCCGGAAGGCAAAGAGAAATCTTTGCCTTTTTTAATTCATCCGTCTATCAGATAGAGTTAAATATATCTTGCTATTTCTATTGCCAGATAGGAGAGAAGAGTTATAACAGGAGATATCATTAAAACAAAAAAGGAGATAATAATGGTTTTATTAAATAACAAAAGAAAAAGCAAGAAAGGTTTCTCACTACTCGAACTATTACTTGTTTTGGGCATCATTGCTGCATTAGTGGTAGCGGCTTTTATCGTTTATCCCAAGGTTCAGGCTTCACAAAGAGCGCAGGCAGAATCCAATAACATTGCCACCATACAGGCAGGTGTTAAAGCGTTATACACATCGGCTTCAAGCTTTACTGGCCTGACAAATACTGTGGCTGTTCAGGCAAAAATCTTCCCTGACAATATGTTAAGTGGGTCAGGAACGGCTGCTAAACCCATCAATGCCTTTAAAGGTAATGTGACGCTGGCTGCGACAGCTACAGGGCCATCATCAGCGGCTGGATCTTCTTTCACTATCACATACGATAATGTGCCAGCAGCGGAATGTGTGAAGATTGCGACAGCGGCAGCCGGTAATTTTTATATTACTACGGTAGGAACCAAGGTTGTTAAAGCCGCTGGAGGAACACTCGATGTGGCAGCTACGGCAGCAGCATGTACGAATGCCACAAGCAATACATTAGTTTTCACGTCTATTTAATGAAGAGGGCGCAGGCCCTTTTCTTTCTTATTGCTAAAACAGGGATGATAAAGAAAAAAGGATTTACCTTACTGGAAGTGACTATTGTTTTAGGTATTGGAACGCTTATCGCTTTTATGAAGTTTCAGGATATGAGAAACGATCAGGAAGCAGTATTGGCTGATAATGTCGGAACACAGATTAAACAACTCGGTGAAGCAGTTAACCGCTATATCAGTATTCGCTATGACAAGATTTCCACACTGTCATCATCCAACAATCAAAGCAGTGATCCGGGGCCAAGAACCTGTTCGGCTGCTGGTTGTGAAATCACTTACCAGACGTTAATTAATGAAGGTCTGTTGCCTGTGGGCTATACAGGAACGAATGCGCAAAAAGCATCCTACAAAATTGTGTTAAAGCGTTCAGGAACAGCGCCGGATTACGTCATTAATGGCCTTATAACAACAACCAGTCCGTGGACAGAAGGAAAGAACATTCGCTATGACCTGTTAGGAAAAGCGGTTCAGTCGGCAGGTGTTGATGGTGGGATGAGCAGAAACACCAAGATAGCGTCCGGCTATGGTGGTCAGTGGAGTGAGAATTCTAATAGCTACAGCAATATCACGGGTGGTGGATTGCTGGCTTACCGTGTAGGGTATAACTCTTCAATGTATTCTGTTTACCTGCGTCGTGATGGAACGTTGCCGATGACAGGTGATCTGAATCTTGGTGGGAAGAGCATCAAAAACATCAAAGATATTACGGCATCAGGGACAACAACAACCGGAGCACTTAAGACAACGGGTAATGCGTCTGTTGCATCCGATCTTGGTGTGGGTGGAACATCTACCCTTAATGGTCCTGTAAATATCAACAACAACCTGAAGGTAAAATCCGATACCTATCTGAACACGCTATCTACAACCGGACTGGCTAAGTTCGGAGGACGTATAGCAACCAACGGACTTAATCCAAACGATTTGCCTGCTGGGTGGGCTGGCGGTGTTCGCACCTATGATTTGTATGCGTCAGGGACTGTTGGTGTAGGAACCGGTAAAACAGTTAAAGCTTACATGAACAATGCGGGTAATATTTACGCGTCAGGTAATCTAACTGCCGGAACGATAAAATCTAATGGCACAATTGAATCAACTGGCAGAATCAAGGCTGGTGAATATCTTCATTTGAATGGTCAGGCAACGTTAAATGCGAAATGTACGCCTAATGGTCTGGTGGGGCGAGACAGTACAGGTAGAGTCTTATCGTGTGTTAACGGTAAATGGCAGACAGCAAGCGGTGATGGCCTGAAAGGTATTTTTATAACAATAACCGATCAAACATCTGGATATAAATGTGTAATACCGAATAGTGACACTGGGACATGTGCCTGCCCGGGATCAATGTATAGTCCTCAGTTTGGTTATATATCTGGAACACTTATTGCGGAATATGATGAACGTCGTTGTAGTGGTAGTAAGAACGAGCACTGTTATAGTAATTTCAGAAGGTTATATGCATGTAAATAAAAGTAGTATACAGAATTGATTTTGTATTAATTATTTGAATCAAAAATGCACGACATAGTAAGAATTAAATGTGTTGTGCATTTTGATTTCAACAGCCTACTTTAACCGAAAAGAGGAGTTGAACGATGATCTGACGATTTCTTTACAGTTTCTGTGCTATATCCCAGATAAAACCAAATGGGTCTTTCACACGGGCTTTTAAATCACCCCAGAACATTTCAGCAGGTTCATTTAGAACAGTCGAGCCAGCTTCAACCATTTCATTTACCAGAGTGATCATATCATCTACATACATATAAAAAATAAAGGGAGGCATAGCTCCCGAAGTATTTGGGCTTTTCAGGTCGGAATCCCATCCTTCCTTATTTATGGTGAAGTTTGTGCCACGGTAACGGATACGAGCAAATAATACATCACCACCATCACCCTCAAGTTCAGAAATTACCACCATCTTCATTACTTCAGTGTAAAAATTAATAGCTGCTTTTACATCAGGGACATTTAGTGCTGTTGTCAACCATGTCAGCCCCATACCTTCCCAAGGATGTGGGCGATTTTCTACGTTATTGAACCAGTCCAGTTTACTCATTTCATTTTTCTCCTTAAAAACAGCATATTCATGTGAAACGTTTCTGTCGTATATTACTCTAAATTGATAAATCTTATACAATCATTAAGAATTTATGGTGTCAGTTCATAAAGGGCGGGGACTATTTGTAGCTAATTAGAACTTCTAAGAAACACAATACCCCGCCCAATCATCCATTAACGCCACCCGCTTAGGCCATAACGTCCCACGTTGATACGCAGCTTCTGCCTTATTTGCCAACTGATGAGCTAACGCATGTTCAATTACCTCACGCGGGTAGTTGGTCGTTTCACCAGCCCAATCACGGAATGTCGATCTAAACCCATGCTGCGTTAAGTCGGTATATCCCATTCGCTTTAGGACTGCCAGTAAAGCAGTATCCGAGAGTTGTCCCTTCCGAGTGGCAGGGAATACAAAATTGATACCTTTAAAGCGTGGTAAAGCCTTTAACAGGGCAACAGCAGCATCAGACAACGGAACTCGATGCTCCTTCGCTGCTTTCATTCGACTGGCGGGGATGGTCCATGTTTTACCTTCAAGATCGATCTCTGACCACTCGGCACCACGAATTTCACCTGAGCGTGCTGCGGTCAGTATGGCAAACTCAAGCGCACGAGGAGAAACGCCGCTTCGTTCACGTAGTTCTTTCATAAAGGAGCCGAGCTGGTTATAGGGAAGGGCCGCATGGTGTTTGGTGATCTGAACCTTACTTGGTTGAGGCAACAGAGGTTTCAGCATACCTTTCCATGCTGCAGGATTATCACCTTCAAAGTATTCTTTGGCCTTGGCGTAATCGATCACTGTTTCAATACGTCCACGTAGGCGACTGGCAGTTTCATTCTTGGTTAACCAGATAGGTTCCAGTATTGCCAGAAGATCCACTTTGGTGATTTCACTAACGGCCTTTTTGCCAATGAAAGGGTAGGCATAGGTTTCCAGTGTGGAACGCCATTGCGCGAGATGTTTTTTGTTCTTCATCTCACTGTCTTTGACTTCCAGCACTTCTTCACAACATTCGGCAAAGGTCTTTTTCTTCCGGGCCAGTATTTCCTGCCGGGCTTTTTGCTCGTGTTTTTCTTGAAGGGGATTAATACCATTACGGATTTGTTTACGTAGCTCACGCGCTTTGTCACGCGCTTCGGCTAAGGAGACTTCCGGGTAAGGGCCAAGCCCCATATTCAAACGTCTTGGAACTGTTCTACCGAGATTGTTGATTCGGGTTCCCATAGCCACGCAAAGAACCCATGCGCGAGACTGATTTCTGATGCGAAGGTATAAACCATCCACACCACCAACGGCATACATGCCTTCGGATTTTAATCGTGAAACGACGAGTCCTGAGAGTTCCTTGGCCTTCTTTGGCATAGCAAAATCCTGTCATACAACCCGCCATACATACGGTACTGCATAAAATAGCTGATTGTTTGCACAGTAGCAATACACTACCGAACAAAAAAATAATGACAATATTTTGTTTTTAAAGGAAAAATAGCACTTTGGTGGGCATTATCGAACACTAAAAATTTAGACCCTCTCTCCGCCACTTTATCAATGACTTATCTCCCGACTTCCCGCCTTGCTTTTCCTAAACAGAACAATCGTAGAATATTCTTGAAGGGTTAGATCGTCACTGTTTTCTGTTCGATACTGTGACATTCAGCACTTGATTCGCTATGGGTCTGACAGGAAGGTTTCGAGCGAAAATCTACAGTTATTCAGTCGTTTTCTTATCGGTCACCATTATTCTTTTAGACATTGATCCTATGAAACTGCCGCAAAGTTGCTGGCGGGAACTGAAGTTGCGTAGAGAAGGGGTCAATAATTGAGCCAAAAAAGGAACGCGGCCGTCAGATTAAAGCCGCGGGACAAAGTCCATAATTTCCAAGAGTTGTTGAATTTCCCAGCTTTTTTGAAAGCCTTTGTATCATACTAACAAGTAAAAAAGGTTTAAACACCAAAATTAACCTATATTTCTGGTTAGCTTTACCATGACAGATGACTTGCTCCTGGAAACATTTGCGCTGCCAGTCTGTATGGCTGAGTTGTGTATTTATTGTTCGCCTTTTTCGCAGTTTTTTTCTACAGACATAATAAAAAAGACACGACTCAAGTATGAGCGTGTCTGAGTTTGTCTTACTTATTTGTCTTGGCAAATTATTGTTGTTACTACCAGGCACTGTTCTGTTAAATAACTGAAGTCAGCGCAAAAAAATCAATGAGACATCATCTCCTCGACCACTTCTTCGCTACTCAACTGATAGGGATAATACGTTGGCCAGTTTTCCATTTCATTCAATAAAGACTGTTGGGAATCATTACCCATAAAAATGTGAAAATGAGATGATTTTCGTGGTGCAATTATATGATCGCTAAATTGTATATATTTAGGGGCTTTGCTTTCAGGATCTTTACATTCGAATAAGTAACGAACGCCTTTCTTGCCTGATTTATAGGTGAGTATTTTGTATCCATCGTAATCATATTTACAGGATGTTGTTTCATTATTTCTATGGAATTCGACAATGCCGTCCTCAATGCCAATCATTTCGATATCTGTCGCATAACCTTTGCGATAATAATCTTTAATTTCAGCAAATGTTTTGGTTTTATCTGCATCCGCTTTCTTCTGAAAGACGGGGTCAAGTTTGCCACTTTGCAGTAAAGGGTAAACGGATTGCCAGACTCCATCCCAGTCACTGAGCGTTCGGTTTTGTACATTGGTATCATCAAAAACACCATTAGCAGCTTTTTGTTCGACCTCTGTTAAGGGTTTGCCGTGTGAGTGATGGCCATGCGAAAAGGCAGGAGCGCTAACAATAAAGACACCTAAAGCAACAGCCAGTTTATGAAGACGAATCGCCAAAACAATTTCCTCCAGAGTTAATGTACATGATGTGTAATGTTATATTGTAACATATGAAAAAATGCAACAACTCATTAGGAAATGAGAGCATGGTATTCTCAGGTGTATTTAACTATCTTATTGAAATAAAATAAATTATTCTGGTGATGAAAGGTTGATGACAAACGAAACATAACTTGATGCGATCTGTGTGGGCCGGATAGGGCGCTCGCGCCGCATCCGGCCGGGATAACGCGAAGTTTGTCGGCAATATGAAGTTATAGAGATAATTTGTTGTGGGCCTGCTTGCGTAACCGGTTGAAAAGGGAAAGCAACTTCTTATACCGTAAGGCTAAAAGCAGTACAGCCAGCCCAGCGTAGATGAGTGGCTGCGGTGAAATAATCTTCACTGACCACAGATAATGTATTGGGGCCAGGATCGCGACAAGATAGACGAAGTTATGCAACTGTTGCCAGTGTTTGCCGAGTTTTCGCTGCATCGACTGGGTTGAAGTGAACGCTAAAGCAAGCAAAATAACCCAGCTGATAATTCCTAACGTTAAATAAGGCCGGGTAATTAACTCCTTACCTAATAACGCCAGATTATTCACGCCCAACTCCAGCAATGCGTAACTGGTTAAATGCAGTGTCGCCCAGGCAAAGCACCATAAGCCTAACAGGCGGCGAGTGCGTATCAATAACGGCTGTTTTGCGTAGCGTGCCAGAGGTGTGATTAACAAGGCCGCAAGCAAAAATTTCAGTGCAGTGCGACCGGTAAAATGCTGAATATCTTTCACCGGATCGGCACCTAGTCCACCGTGATTGATCGCCCAGACCAGCCAGAGAAACGGCAACAATCCGGCAAGATGCAGGCAAACTTTCAGCCATATCACCTGCTTTGCTGTCAGACGCATTTAGAAATTCTCCCGCAAATCCAGGCCACGATACAGCGATGCCACCTGGTCGGCGTAACCATTAAACAGTAGTGTTGGCTGGCGCTGAACATCGAGAATGCCGCCTGAACCAATAAATCGTTCGGTAGCCTGTGACCAGCGCGGGTGATCAACATGCGGATTAACGTTGGCGTAAAAACCGTATTCGTCAGGCGCTGCCAGATTCCAGGTGGTTGGCGGACGCTCGCGGGTCAGCTTAATACTGACGATCGATTTAATCCCTTTAAAGCCATATTTCCACGGCACAATCAGTCGCACCGGTGCGCCATTTTGCGGTGGTAACGCCTTGCCATAAACACCTACGGTCATCAGTGTGAGCGGATGCATTGCTTCGTCGAGACGCAATCCTTCGACATAAGGATATTTCAGCCCGCCGCCGATAAAGCGGTCCTGCTGGCCTGGCATCTGTTCCGGCGCATAAATCGTTTCGAAAGCGACATACTTCGCATTGCTGGTGGGTTCGGCAAGCGCCAGCAATTTGTGTAGCGGAAAACCAATCCACGGCACCACCATCGACCACGCTTCCACGCAGCGCATACGATAAATACGCTCTTCCAGCGGGAAGCGACGGGTTAAATCATCATGATCGAGGGTCAATGGTTTTGCCACTTCGCCGCTGATTTTCAGTGTCCATGGATCGGTTTTCAGGCTACCAGCATTAGCCGCGGGATCGGCTTTATCCAGCCCGAATTCATAGAAGTTGTTATAACCGGAGACTTTATCTGCTGGCGTCAGTGGCAGGTTATTTTGCCAGGCGGCAGGCTTGCTGAACTCCAGCGGTTTTCCGGCGGGGGCGGGCGGACGATCGTTCCCTTTAAACCAGCTAAGCAGATCGGCATGCGCAGCGTGAGGCAAAGAAAATGCAGCTGCGCTGATGCCCAGTGCTTTTAACACCTGCCGACGCTTCATAAAGAATACCGACTCGGCCGTAACATCTGATTCTTTTAAAAATTGATTCTTTTTCATAAGCCATCACACTTTTTTGTCGTTAGCCAACAAGAGCCGTTTACTGTTAATCTGTCAGGGAGTCACCTCCCTAACAGTAGCAGAGATCAGCTTTTACATATTTACGCATTAACTGCCACGATAGGTTGAATACCCATATTGGCTGAGTAATAAAGGCACATGATAATGCTCGTTCACTTTATTAATATGAAATTCAACGGGGATCTCAGGGAAGAAACTTTCAAGATTTTGTTTCTTGAAATAGTCCCCGGTTTTAAATACGACACGGTAATCGCCAGTAGTCGCAGTTTGCTCGGGCCACAGTGCCTTAATTCGTCCATCCTTATCTGTTTTGGCGGTATTAAGTTGTAACCAGCCGTTATCCGCTTTCTTTTCAAGAGTGACTGTCACGTCGGCAGCGGGTTTTCCTGTTTGCTGGTTCAAAATGTGCACGCTAAGAATGTTTTGTTGTGCGGCATAAACCAAAGAAGGTAATGAAAATGCTGCCGTTGCTACCGAGAGTACTAAATAACGCTTTAACATGTTTATATCCTTGTCATGTGAATGAGTTTTGAGGATAGCGAAAAAACGTCCAGGGTAACCTTACAGCAGCATTACAATTTTGTAATGAACCAGGTTGTTTCTATAACATATGATTTATGGCATATTATTTTCATGAAGATTCTACTTATTGAAGATAATCAAAGGACCCAGGAATGGGTAACGCAGGGGCTTTCCGAAGCGGGTTATGTCATTGATGCCGTTTCTGATGGCAGAGATGGGCTTTATCTTGCGCTGAAGGATGATTATGCATTGATCATTCTGGATATTATGCTTCCGGGTATGGATGGCTGGCAGATCTTACAAACGTTAAGAACGGCAAAGCAAACTCCTGTTATTTGCCTTACAGCAAGGGATTCTGTCGATGACAGAGTCAGAGGGCTGGACAGTGGAGCAAATGATTATCTGGTAAAACCTTTTTCATTTTCTGAGTTGCTGGCAAGGGTTCGGGCACAATTAAGGCAACATCACGCTCTGAATTCAACATTAGAAATCAGTGGCTTAAAAATGGACTCTGTCAGTCAAAGTGTGAGCAGGGACAATATCAGTATTACACTGACGCGCAAGGAGTTTCAGTTACTTTGGCTACTGGCCTCCAGAGCTGGCGAGATTATACCCAGAACGGTTATTGCGAGTGAAATTTGGGGAATCAACTTTGATAGTGATACCAATACGGTGGATGTCGCCATTCGCAGGCTCCGCGCAAAAGTTGATGATCCTTTTCCTGAAAAGCTAATCGCCACAATCCGGGGGATGGGCTATTCATTCGTAGCGGTAAAAAAATAATGAAAAGATTATCTATAACCGTCCGTTTAACCTTGCTTTTTATATTTCTGCTGTCTGTTGCTGGCGCTGGAATTGTATGGACTCTCTATAATGGCCTGGCAAGTGAGTTGAAATGGCGCGATGATACAACACTCATTAACCGGACAGCGCAGATCAAGCAGTTGTTAATTGATGGGGTAAATCCAGATACGTTACCTGTGTACTTTAACCGGATGATGGATGTTAGTCAGGATATTTTGATCATTCATGGTGATGGCATCAATAAAATTGTTAACCGGACAAATGTCAGTGATGACATGTTAAATAACATACCTGCTAGTGAGACAATCAGCGCAGCAGGCATTTACAGAAGCATTATTAATGATACAGAGATAGATGCTTTCCGAATTAATATTGATGAAGTTTCGCCATCATTAACGGTTACTGTGGCTAAATTGGCTTCAGCCAGACATAATATGCTTGAACAGTATAAAATTAATAGCATTATAATTTGCATTGTCGCCATTATATTGTGCTCAGTATTAAGTCCGTTGTTAATCAGAACGGGGTTGCGAGAGATCAAAAAGTTGAGTGGCGTAACGGAAGCGCTGAATTATAACGATAGCCGAGTGCCGGTTGAGGTTAACGCATTACCGAGAGAACTAAAACCTCTTGGGCAGGCGTTGAATAAAATGCATCATGCTTTAGTCAAAGATTTTGAGCGCCTTAGTCAATTTGCTGACGATCTCGCTCATGAACTTAGAACGCCAATTAATGCATTACTGGGTCAGAATCAGGTTACGCTCAGTCAAACCAGAAGTATCGCTGAATATCAAAAAACAATTGCCGGAAACATTGAAGAGCTGGAAAATATTTCGCGGTTAACAGAGAATATACTGTTTCTTGCCAGGGCAGACAAAAACAATGTTTTGGTGAAACTGGATGCGCTTTCTCTCAATAAGGAAGTTGAAAATCTTATGGACTATCTTGAATATCTTTCAGACGAGAAAGAGATTCGTTTTAAGGTCGAGTGCAATCAACAAATCTTTGCGGATAAAATTTTACTGCAACGAATGTTATCGAATCTTATTGTTAACGCCATTCGATATTCACCAGAAAAATCGCGTATTCATATAACCAGTTTTCTTGATGCCAACGGCTCTCTTAATATTGATATCGCCAGTCCTGGAACGAAAATTAATGAGCCTGAAAAACTCTTCCGTAGATTTTGGCGGGGAGATAATTCGCGTCATTCCGTAGGTCAGGGACTTGGCCTTTCTTTAGTCAAAGCGATTGCCGAATTACATGGAGGAAGTGCTACGTATCACTATCTCAGTAAGCATAACGTGTTCCGAATTACGTTACCGCAAAGAAATTAACATCGGGCTTCAGTACGCCATAAGTTAACCGTGAAAAAACGCAGCCACGTCGTGAGTATTAACGTGGCTGCGATTGATTATGCGCTTACATTACAATGTAACAGGGATTAACTCGCGTAAGCTGCCAGCATTTCCTGCGCCGCCAGTTTACCCAACGCATTCGCTGCAAAAGGACTGTCGCCGGTGAGAAGTTTACGGTCCTTATGTACTCGCCCGGTGATGTCGTCATTAATGATGTTCATGCCCATTTTCTTCAACTCTTCGCCGAAGTACCAGGTGAGATGACCCGGCATATAGCCAATATCTGGCGTTTGTTTGTCTGCGGCGTCTGGGAATGCGCAAATAGAATAACCATTCAGTGGGTTATCGCTGTGGCGAAGTGCCAGAAAAGCCGCCGGACCGTGGCAAAGGGAGATAACAAAACGGTCATTTTTGATTGCCCACTGTAAAGCGGCAGCCACGTCCTGGCTTTCTGGTAAACCAATAAGTGCGCCATGCCCACCAGGAACAAAGATTGCTGCATATTCGCTATCAGCGTTGAGGCTGGCGACAACATCCGCGAGTTTCTTCGGATTACGGAATAACGATTTATGCTGTTCAAAGAATGGCATTACTTTTTCATCTTTGTGCGGCATAGCCCAGTATTCAAACTTGGTCATCAGACCGGAAATGGTCGCCACTTCGAATTCGAAACCTGCAGCATGGAGATGATACAACGGCAGCAACGTTTCAATCGGATGGTTACCGGTCGAGAACAGTTTTCCGTTATCGGTCGGCAAATAACGTTCGTCCGCGGCGATCACCAGAATTTTATGTTTACCGCGATACGGTTTTGGATAGTCCACGCCATCAAGATCAGAGACGGGACTCGTATATTGGCTAAGCGAATATTCTGAAGGGAAGAACGCATTATCTTCAGCAATATCGACCTGCGGGTTTTTACTTGTTTGAACAGTCATAGTGTATTCCTTATTGTTGCTTAGTTAGGGTAGTCACTATATTTGCGACTGAGCTGGTCGCTATTTTTAACCAGGCTGAAAAATTGAGTCAATATATCGAAAGCGGTAGTTGGCGGGCATAAGTATGTAATGATGATGCTGCACTGGTGTTGAATATTATTCACGCCAAACTTTCCTTATTGAGTAACGTCGTCGCAAGTGGCCTCAATGATTTTAGACCATTATCAGAGGTTTGGGGGCGATGGGGAGAGATTTAGTGCTGTGGAATGTTGTGGTACTGATGAATATTTATATCCCGGATTGGTAGGGAAAAAGCTTTTTTCATGCACTATTTTTGCAAATATTTCTATATGGGAAGCGGTTTTGTTACAGATTAAATTTATAAAGAAATGCATTTGGGGTGTTGGCTGGAAGAGTTGCTGGTAGAGGATATTGTGCCAGGAGGGGCAGGGTAAGGGGCTGTATCGAGATGCTTTGGCAATTGCGTGTGCCGCAGATGGAGATGAAATGCCAATAAAAAAAGCCTGAGTTCGATGAGGGACGAACTCAGGCTGGTGTTATGTTTTACAGTAACACGCCTCGGCGCGTTGGCTGATTAGAACTGGTAGACGATACCAACTGCCAGTTGGTCGTCGGTGTTCAGTCCATGAGCGAGAACATAATCACTCTTATCAAGCAGGTTGATCTGATAAGCGGTATATACGTTCATATTCTTATTGAAGTAATACCAGGTACCGATTTCAATATAGTTCAGACGATCAGAATCTTTGTAACCTGCTACGTCCAGTGCTTTAGAATAGGAGTAACCGATGGATGGACGCAGACCAAAGTCGAACTGATATTGCAGAACAGCTTCGAAGTTTTGTGTTTTGTTCACAACATCACCGTCGTCGGAATTCATGTTGTGAGATTCACCGTACATCACAGCAGCATAGACATTGTTAGCGTCATATTTTGTTGACAACGCCCAAACTTCGGCTCTTTCGCCTTTACCATCACCAGACTGCCAATCAGTACGGTCAGAGTTTGCATAAGCACCAGCAAATGAGAAACCGTCAATAGTGTAAGTTGCAGATAAACCATGGCCATCGCCATTTGCTTTGTAGTTGCCTGTACCTTCATTTTTACCCTGATATTGCAGAGCAAAATTTAGACCTTCAACCATGCCAAAGAAATCTGTGTTACGATAGGTTGCAACACCGTTGGTACGGTTGGTCATGAACAGGTCAGTACCAGCCCATGAGTCACCGCCCCACTCAACAAACATATCAGTAAATGCTTCTGCATCATACGCGACACCGACATTACGACCGTAGTCGAATGAACCAAAATCTTTGTAACTCAAACCAGCATATGCCAAACGAGTTTGGTCAGGGTTGTGTCTGTTTGATGCTTCCAGGTCTAGTTCAAACTGACCGTAACCAGTCAGTTCAGGGTTGATCTGAGTTTCACCTTTCACGCCTACACGAGCATAAGAGGTATCTTGAGAATTATCGCCTTTTTCACCACTTTCACGGTCGGTCAGAATGCGCTCACCAACCATCTTGCCGTATAGCTCAACTTTATTGCCATTTTTATTATAAATTTCAGCCGCATTTGCTGCGCCAGCAACTAATAACGCCGGGACCAGCATTGCCAGAACTTTTCTTTTCATTATGTATTCCCTTGTGATTATAATCTTCATGAATATATCAATAAGTGCTGTTATCCAAAAAAAGCACATTTGGATACTATTCTATGAAGTTCATTTTATTTTAAAGATTACATGTAACAAATGTATTTAAAAGATTTCAAAATGTTTCTAATCTATTTAATATAATTCATGATTATGAATTCTGAATATAAATATTCACGAATATTATGGGTGTATATCAATATGTTATGAGTTGATTGAAAAGATAGGGGGTATCAATGATTGTTGTGCTAAACGGCTGGTGTGATCTCGCGCACATTAATGAAGGCATAAAAAAAGCCGGCATCATGCCGGCCAAAAAAATATAAACAAGACGATAAAAGGCTAATAACGGAGGCATGATGACACAGAAAAATAAAAAGGTATAATTGTAATCAGTGCCAATATATTGATTGAATGAATTAATAAAGCCGAAATCAAAGATAAATAACATCGTTCAAATCGATTTTTCCTGTATTCACCGCCGTTGCGCAAAATTTATCTATTTGTTCAAAAAATGATTGAGTCTTGACTGGCTCATCCAATGTGGAAAAATGTGATTTTTATCACATAATAGTTCTAAGTCTGAATTTTCCGGGTTATCTCAAAATGGAATACGGTTCGACAAAGATGGAAGAGAGACTCTCTCGCAGCCCTGGCGGCAAATTGGCTTTGTGGGCTTTCTATACATGGTGTGGCTATTTCGTCTGGGCAATGGCGCGATACATCTGGGTGATGAGCCGGATCCCCGATGCCCCCGTGTCGGGATTTGAAAGTGATTTAGGATCTACCGCGGGGAAGTGGTTAGGAGCATTGGTCGGATTTCTGTTTATGGCCCTGGTTGGTGCCTTGTTAGGCGGCATTGCATGGTACACCCGACCTCGTCCCGCACGTTGCAGACGCTATGAATAAAAACTGCTAAGGTTGCGACTCTTTGGCAACGGAGCGCGTATGGAGTTACAACACTGGCAGGCACAGTTCGAGAACTGGTTGAAAAACCATCATCAACATCAGGACGCGGCGCATGACCTGTGTCATTTTCGCCGTGTCTGGGCTACGGCACAGAAACTGGCGGCAGATGACGATGTCGATATGCTGGTGATTTTAACCGCCTGTTATTTTCACGATATCGTGAGCCTGGCGAAAAATCATCCGCAACGGCAGCGTTCTTCAATCCTGGCGGCAGAAGAGACGCGTCGCCTGCTCCGTGAAGAGTTCGTGCAATTTCCGGCGGAGAAAATTGAGGCCGTTTGTCATGCCATTGCCGCTCACAGTTTCAGCGCGCAAATCGCCCCCTTAACAACGGAAGCTAAAATCGTCCAGGATGCGGATCGGCTGGAAGCCCTGGGGGCGATTGGCCTGGCGCGCGTATTTGCCGTTTCAGGGGCATTGGGCTTGGCGCTGTTTGATGGCGAAGATCCGTTCGCACAGCATCGCCCGCTTGATGATAAACGCTACGCGCTGGATCATTTCCAGACAAAGTTACTGAAATTACCGCAAACCATGCAAACCGCAAGAGGCAAGCAGCTGGCACAGCACAACGCGCAATTTTTAGTCGAGTTTATGGCGAAGCTCGGTGCCGAACTGGCGGGGGAGAATGAAGGTATCGATCACAAGGTGATAGATGCGTTTTCACCTGCTGGCTGAGCGCGTGGCCCTAAACGGCAGTAATTATGTTAACCTGTCGGCCATCTCAGATGGCCGGTTAAATCTATGCAGGAAAATATATCAGTAACCGATTCATACAGCACCGGGAATGCCGCACAGGCAATGCTGGAGAAACTGCTGCAAATTTATGATGTTAAAACGCTGGTGGCGCAGCTTAATGGTGTGGGTGAGAATCACTGGAGCGCGGCAATTTTAAAACGTGCGCTGGCGAATGACTCGGCATGGCACCGTTTAAGTGAGAAAGAGTTTGCCCATCTGCAAACGTTGTTACCCAAACCACCGGAACATCATCCGCATTATGCGTTTCGCTTTATCGATCTATTTGCCGGAATTGGCGGCATCCGTCGTGGTTTTGAATCGATTGGTGGACAGTGCGTGTTTACCAGCGAATGGAACAAACATGCGGTACGCACTTATAAAGCCAACCATTATTGCGACCCGGCGACGCATCATTTTAATGAGGATATCCGCGACATCACCCTCAGCCATCAAGAAGGCGTGAGTGATGAGGCGGCGGCGGAACATATTCGTCAACACATTCCTGAACACGATGTTTTACTGGCCGGTTTCCCTTGTCAGCCATTTTCGCTGGCTGGCGTATCGAAAAAGAACTCGCTCGGGCGGGCGCACGGTTTTGCCTGCGATACCCAGGGCACGCTGTTCTTTGATGTGGTGCGCATTATCGACGCGCGTCGTCCGGCGATGTTTGTGCTCGAAAACGTCAAAAACCTGAAGAGTCACGATAAGGGAAAAACGTTCCGCATCATCATGCAGACGCTGGACGAACTGGGCTATGACGTGGCTGATGCAGAAGATAACGGGCCGGACGATCCGAAAATCATCGATGGTAAACATTTCCTGCCGCAGCACCGTGAACGCATCGTGCTGGTGGGTTTTCGTCGCGATCTGAATCTGAAAGCCGATTTTACTCTGCGTGATATCAGCGAATGTTTCCCTGCACAGCGAGTGACGCTGGCGCAGCTGCTGGACCCGATGGTTGAGGCGAAATATATCCTGACGCCGGTGCTGTGGAAGTACCTCTATCGATATGCGAAAAAACATCAGGCGCGCGGTAACGGCTTCGGTTATGGAATGGTTTATCCGAACAATCCGCAAAGCGTCACCCGTACGCTGTCTGCTCGTTATTACAAAGATGGCGCGGAAATTTTAATCGACCGCGGCTGGGATATGGCCACGGGTGAGAAAGACTTTGACGATCCGCTGAATCAGCAACATCGTCCACGTCGGTTAACACCTCGTGAATGCGCGCGCTTAATGGGTTTTGAAGCGCCGGGAGAAGCGAAATTCCGCATTCCGGTTTCGGACACTCAGGCCTATCGCCAGTTCGGTAACTCGGTGGTCGTGCCGGTCTTTGCCGCGGTGGCAAAACTGCTTGAGCCAAAAATCAAACAGGCGGTGGCGTTGCGTCAGCAAGAGGCACAACATGGTCGACGTTCACGATAAGGCCACCCGCAGCAAAAATATGCGCGCGATTGCCACGCGTGATACGGCGATTGAGAAGCGCCTCGCCAGTTTGTTAACCGGGCAGGGCCTTGCGTTTCGCGTTCAGGACGCCAGTCTGCCCGGACGCCCGGATTTTGTCGTTGATGAATATCGCTGCGTGATATTTACCCACGGCTGCTTCTGGCATCATCATCACTGCTATCTGTTTAAAGTGCCTGCGACTCGAACCGAGTTCTGGCTGGAGAAGATAGGTAAAAATGTTGAACGCGATCGCCGCGATATCAGTCGCTTGCAGGAGCTCGGCTGGCGCGTACTGATTGTCTGGGAGTGTGCGTTACGTGGGCGCGAGAAGCTGACGGATGCGGCGCTTACCGAGCGTCTGGAAGAGTGGATCTGCGGCGAAGGTGCCAGCGCGCAGATCGACACGCAGGGGATTCATTTACTCGCTTGATGCATCCTGAATAACTGGCGCGACAACGGGTTTGGCCGGGAAGAGATATTTTCCCAACGTGACCAGTACCACCGCGAAAACAATTACGCCGAGCGCCAGCCATTCAATCTTCGACAGCGTTTCGCCACCCAGTCCCGTACCCAGCAAGACCGCGACCACCGGGTTAACGTAGGCGTAGCTGGTGGCGAGAGCCGGACTGACATTACGGATTAAATACATATAAGCGTTAATGGCGATAATCGAACCAAACAGCGCCAGATAGCCGACCGCAAGGAAGCCTGACAGGGAAGGGAGCGCCGTCAGTTTTTCACCCGCAATCATCGACGCGATCATTAACACCACGCCTGCCGCCAGCATCTCAATCGCACCCGCCATCATCCCTACAGGTAAGGTAATGCGCGAGCCATAAACTGAGCCAAACGCCCAGCTAATCGAGCCGATTAAAATCAGAATCGCGCCCCACGGATTGCCGCTTAAATTTCCACCGCTATTGAGCATGATGATTCCGGCAAGCCCAATGGCGATACCCACCCATTCCAGTTTGCGCGTTTTAATGCCAAACAGGCGACTGAAGCACAGGGTAAAGAGGGGCACGGTTGCAACCACTACGGCGGCGATGCCGGAAGGAACATTTTGATGTTCGGCAACCGTCACCATGCCATTACCGACAGCCAGCAATAACAGGCCAATCAGCGCGGCATTGAGCAGCGGACGTAGCGGGGGAAGTTTGTGTCCGCGCAGTAGCAAAAATGCCAGCAATAAAATACCGGCTGCCAGGAATCGAACGCCCGCCATCATTAACGGAGGCCAGCTTTCCACGCCAATCCGAATGACAAAATAGGTTGAGCCCCAAATGATATACAACGCAAACAGCGCGCCAAAAAGCGGTAACAACTGGCGGAAACGCATAATCCCTCACGGCGGAAATAAAAAGGTGGTTCATAGTAAACGTGAAAATCATTCTGCTGGCGAGAGATATAATTGCACTTGATTGTTAAATAAATGTTGACCTGTGAAGCAAGTATCAGAGCTGCCGTTTTTGCTTCATACTTACACCCTTCAACAATAAAAATGAGAGGGAATGCTTTTGGCCGGGAGTAGTTTACTGACGTTGCTCGATGATATCGCCACACTGCTGGACGATATCTCCGTGATGGGCAAACTGGCGGCGAAGAAAACCGCCGGTGTATTAGGGGATGATTTATCGCTCAATGCGCAACAAGTTTCAGGCGTGCGGGCCAACCGGGAACTTCCCGTGGTCTGGGGCGTGGCGAAAGGATCGCTGATCAATAAAGTGATTCTGGTGCCGCTGGCGCTGATCATCAGTGCGTTTATCCCGTGGGCGATTACGCCACTGTTGATGATTGGTGGCGCGTTTCTCTGCTTTGAAGGGGTAGAGAAAGTGCTGCATATGCTGGAGGCGCGTAAACATAAAGAAGATCCAGCGCAGAGCCAGCAGCGTCTGGAGAAGCTGGCGGCGCAGGATCCGCTGAAGTTTGAAAAGGACAAAATTAAAGGGGCGATTCGTACCGATTTTATTTTGTCTGCGGAAATCGTCGCCATTACGCTGGGGATTGTGGCAGAGGCACCGTTGCTTAATCAGGTGCTGGTGCTTTCAGGCATCGCGCTGGTAGTGACCGTGGGCGTCTACGGTCTGGTAGGGGTTATCGTTAAGATTGATGACCTGGGGTATTGGCTGGCGGAAAAATCCAGCGCGCTGATGCAGGCATTAGGTAAAGGGTTATTGATTATCGCGCCCTGGCTGATGAAAGCGCTATCGATTGTCGGCACGCTGGCGATGTTCCTCGTCGGCGGCGGGATTGTGGTACATGGTATTGCGCCGCTGCATCACGCTATTGAACATATCGCCGGGCAGCAAAGTGCAGTGGTGGCGATGATATTACCGACTATTTTAAATCTGATTCTTGGATTTATCATCGGCGGCATCGTGGTGCTGGGAGTGAAAGCAGTAGCGAAAATGCGCGGTCAGGCACATTAATACTCGCACTGGCTATTATGCAAAATTCGCCATCTTCAACTAAGGTGAACAAGTTTCACTCGAAAAAAGGAGGCGAGTATGAGCTTTATGGTTAGTGAGGAAGTTACGGTTAAAGAGGGCGGCCCGCGGATGATTGTCACTGGATACTCCAGCGGTATGGTTGAGTGTCGTTGGTATGACGGTTACGGGGTCAAGCGGGAAGCTTTTCATGAAACCGATCTTGTTCCGGGGGAGGGGAGTCGTTCTGCGGAAGAAGTTTGAAAGGGTATCATTAACACCAGGCCGGATCACATCCGGCCTGGTGTCCCAATGCCTGCAATGAATGATAGTCGCGTCTTATCATGCCACCATTATAAAATTATCGCTGTTTTGCGGTACGCTATCGCCGGGTTATGCCAGAATCATAAAAAAGCAGGTTGGGAGTCGTCAGGGTGCAGCACGAGACAAAAATGGAAAACCAGAGCTGGTTGAAAAAACTCGCACGCCGCCTGGGGCCTGGTCATGTCGTTAATCTCTGCTTTATCGTGGTATTGCTTTTTTCCACCTTGCTCACCTGGCGTGAAGTGGTGGTGCTGGAAGATGCCTATATCTCCAGCCAGCGTAATCATCTGGAAAACGTAGCCAACGCGCTCGATAAGCATTTGCAGTATAACGTCGACAAACTGATCTTTTTGCGTAATGGCATGCGCGAAGCTCTCGTGGCGCCACTGGATTTCATCTCTCTGCGTAATGCCGTAACCGAGTTCGAACAGCATCGCGACGAGCACGCCTGGCAAATCGAACTCAACCGACGGCGCACCATGCCAGTCAATGGCGTATCGGATGCATTAGTCAGCGAGGGGAATCTCCTGTCTCGCGAAAATGAAAGCCTCGACAATGAAATTACCGCTGCACTGGAAGTTGGTTACTTGCTGCGACTGGCGCACAACTCCTCGTCGATGGTTGAACAGGCGGTGTATGTCTCGCGTGCTGGATTTTACGTTTCGACGCTGCCGACCTTGTTTACGCGCAATGTACCAACGCGTTATTACGGCTATGTCACCCAACCCTGGTTTATCGGCCATTCACAACGAGAAAATCGTCACCGCGCGGTACGCTGGTTCACTTCGCAACCGGAACACGCCAGCAATACTGAACCGCAGGTTACCGTCAGTGTTCCGGTAGACAGTAATAACTACTGGTATGGCGTGCTGGGGATGAGTATTCCCGTGCGTACTATGCAGCAATTTTTAAGAAACGCCATCGATAAAAACCTCGATGGTGAGTATCAGCTCTATGACAGTAAGCTGAGATTTTTGACCTCTTCAAATCCTGACCACCCAACAGGGAATATTTTTGATCCTCGTGAACTGGCCTTGCTGGCGCAGGCAATGGAACATGACACGCGGGGCGGCATTCGTATTGACAGTCGCTATGTTAGCTGGGAACGTCTGGACCATTTCGACGGTGTGCTGGTGCGCGTCCATACGCTAAGCGAAGGCGTGCGCGGCGATTTCGGCAGTATCAGCATTGCATTAACCCTGCTGTGGGCGCTCTTTACCAGCATGTTACTCCTCTCCTGGTATGTGATTCGCCGGATGGTCAGCAACATGTATGTTCTGCAAAGCTCGTTGCAGTGGCAGGCGTGGCACGACACCTTAACGCGTTTATATAACCGTGGCGCATTGTTCGAAAAAGCCTGTCCGCTCGCTAAATTGTGTCACACGCACCAACATCCTTTTTCTGTCATTCAGGTCGATCTTGACCATTTTAAAGCGATTAATGACCGCTTTGGTCATCAGGCGGGCGACCGTGTTCTTTCTCATGCTGCCGGATTAATTAGCAGTTCCTTACGTGCGCAGGACATTGCCGGGCGGGTCGGTGGTGAGGAGTTTTGTGTGATTCTGCCAGGCGCGAATCTGACGCAGGCTGCGGAGGTCGCAGAACGTATTCGCCTGAAGTTAAATGAAAAAGAGATGCTGATCGCCAAGAGTACAACGATACGCATCAGTGCCTCGCTGGGGGTAAGTAGCAGCGAGGAAACCGGTGATTATGATTTTGAACAACTCCAGTCATTGGCCGACCGTCGGCTTTACCTCGCAAAACAGGCCGGGCGTAATCGGGTATTCGCGAGCGATAACGCTTAACGGGCGGAGAAAAAATGGTCCAGCCCTTCACGCCAGCCTTCCGGTCCTTCACGCTGCGTTCGCCAGACGCGGGCCGGATCCTCATCATGCAGATGGACCCCTTCACGGTTTAGCCCTTTCACAATCACCGCGTAATCCATTACCTCCAGTAAAGGCGCATCGTTTGGCCCATCGCCCAGGCCAAGTGTGGTTGGGCGTCTGCCTGACAATTGTTGATAGGTCGCGATAATCCAGTTGGCAGCCTGATCTTTTCCGGCAGAGGCATCCAGTACGTGCCAGAAGCGCGCACCCTGCATAAACTGCAAGCCCAGTTCGTTCAGACGAGCGATAAATTGTGCCATACGCTCGTCACTGTCGCGCCAGATTAGCGTTACCGACGCCTCATGCAGCTGCGTCAGCGCCGCCTGGCTACGGCTTAATCCCGTCCATTCGGCAATGGTTGCATCGTCGACATCATCAAAAGTCGTGAATTTAAAATGTTCTTTCTCGCGTAGCGTATTTAAAACCTGGCAGATTTCGCCATGGCTAATACCTGAGATGATGCGTGGAAAACCGTCTATATCCTGCCATTGTTCAGCAAGCTGGATCACTGCGCCATTCTCTGCAATCAGCGGTAAGCCTTGTAGCCCCAACATTTTTTGCAAGTACAGCATTTCCGCTGAAGTTTTACTGCTACAGAGAATGACGGGAATATTGGCTTCGTGTAAACGGCTGAGCCAGGGGGCTGCCGGTTGCCAGTCATAACTATGACTGTCCAGCAGGGTGCCATCAAGATCGCTAAAAACCAGTAGTGGTTGTTGAATTGAAAACATGGGCGCAGTACTCCCCTTACCAGGATGATTCTCAAAACAGCACAAATAATCAAAGATGATTTTTTCGGGAGCGATCCCGTTGACACCAGAGCCACCAAGGGGTGACGCGCGTCACATTTCTATTCATAAGTAGCGTTAATCATTCATAGCGCGAATATTTTCTTGTCAGCGAAAAAAATTGCAGATAAGGTGATGAACACATCAGATTTCCTGGTGTAACGAATTTTTTAAGTGCTTCTTGCTTAAGCAAGTTTCATCCCGACCCCCTCAGGGTCGGGATTTTTTTATTGTGCATTCAACGATTCACTTCAGAGACGCTGAAGTCATGAATATCCAGTTCGAAGGCATCCGCCAATTCACGCCATGTATGATATTCACGTCCATCGACGCTAACGTGTTCAGAATCGTTCTGGCTGCGATGAACTTCGCTTTCGCTAATTTCATTGATCGCCGCCAGCAGGGCATCGACATCGACGCTGACCTCACGTTTTGCGGTATCGCTGTACTCTTTTGCGGTTTTCATCATCTTTCCTCGCAACCGTTACTCTGTTGTTGCCGCCAGTCGTTAAGTCCGCCTGGCATCTCTTAAGTATAGACCGTCGAGAAAATCAGCACTCGCGCGCGCCTGGCGCTGCCAGGAAAACGAAATTGTTCTACACTGGCACAAAGCCACAGGAGGAAAACGATGAAGGTGAATGATCGGGTAACAGTCAAAACGGATGGCGGTCCGCGTCGTCCTGGCGTGGTACTGGCAGTTGAGGAGTTTAGTGAAGGCACAATGTACCTGGTTTCGCTGGAAGACTACCCGCTCGGCATCTGGTTCTTTAATGAAGCAGGGCATCAGGACGGTATCTTTGTTGAGAAAGCAGAGTAATCTTATTCAGCCTGACTGGTGGGAAACCACCAGTCAGAATGTGTTAGCGCATGTTGACAAAAATACCATTAGTCACATTATCCGTCAGTCGGACGACATGGTAGATAACCTGTTTATTATGCGTTTTGATCTTACGTTTAATATTACCTTTATGCGATGAAACGGTCTTGGCTTTGATATTCATTTGGTCGGAGATTTGAATGGTTCCCTGACCTGCCATCCACATTCGCAACATACTCGATTCGGTTCGGCTCAATGATAACGTCGGCATATTTAAAAACGAGGTTATCGTTGTCTCTTTTTTCAGAATATCGCCAAGGATATCGTCGAGAGATTCCGGTTTAATCGATTTAGAACTGATCAATAAATTTTTTCTGACCAATAGATATTCATCAAAATGAACATTGGCAATTGCCATAAAAACGATAAATAACGTATTGGGATGTTGATTAATGATGTGCTTGATGCGCTGACTGTTAGAAGCATCGTGGATGAAACAGTCCTCATTAATAAACACCACTGAAGGGCGCTGTGAATCACAAGCTATGGCAAGGTCATCAACGGTTTCAATGTCGTTGATTTCTCTTTTTTTAACCCCTCTACTCAACAGATACCCGGTTAAACCTAGTCGGGTGTAACTACATAAATCCATAATAATCGTTGACATGGCATACCCTCACTCAATGCGTAACGATAATTCCCCTTACCTGAATATTTCATCATGACTAAACGGAACAACATGGGTCACCTAATGCGCCACTCTCGCAATTTTTCAGGCGGACTTACTATCCCGTAAAGTGTTGTATAATTTGCCTGGAATTGTCTTAAAGTAAAGTAAATGTTGCGATATGTGAGTGAGCTTAAAACAAATATTTCGCTACAGGAGTATCCTGGAAGATGTTCGCAGATATTATTTTTCGGATAATCCTTAGGGTAGCATGATAAACGTTACGGAATTATATTAATGGTAATTCACTAATAATATCAGCCAGCAAATTAAACATCTCACTGAATAAATGTTCGCAAAAAGGCGCAATTAACGGCATTAATGCCGCCATTAAAGAGATGCCGACAGTCAGAGTTAATGGAAATCCAATAACAAAAATGGATAATTGCGGGGCCATACGATTCAGTAAACCTAATGCCAGATTCAGGGTCAGCAACAGAGTAATGAGCGGTAACGCCAGCATCAGCCCGTTAAGGAAAATCAAACTCCCTGCTTTGGTGAGTGCCAGAAACGCATTGCTGTTCAACGGTTCGCTACCAATCGGCAGGGTGTGAAAGGTATCGACCAGCAGTGAAATCAACCATAAATGACCGTTAAATGTCAGGAACAGCAGTAATGCCAGCATATCCATGATGCGCGCTAAAACGGGCATATTGAGATGGCTGCCAGGATCGACAAATGTCGCAAATGACAGCCCCATTTGCAGACCGATAATTTCGCCAGCGGTTCGCACAGCGGCAAAGGCAAATTGCATGGTAAAACCAAGCGCAATGCCGATCAGGATCTGCTGCACGGCCAGCCACAGAGCAAAGAACGAAAAAACAGGAACATCGTTGGCAGGTAATGATGGGGCAATGGCGAACGTGATCATCATTGCCAGACCCAGTTTTACCCGTTTCGGCACGCTGCGTTCGCTCAGAATTGGCGCGGTAGAAATGAGCGCCAGCACGCGCAGTAACGGCCAGAAGTACAGGCTTAACCAGGAAAGCCATTGATCGCTTGTCACCTGCATCATTGTACGGGCTACCCGATGATATACGGCAGGTTAGTGAACAAGGTGCGGACGTAATCCAGCAACAGATTGAGCATCCACGGTCCGGCAATAATAATGGCGATAAATACGGCGATGATTTTCGGAATAAACGACAGCGTCATTTCGTTAATCTGCGTGGCTGCCTGCAAAATACTGATGATAAGGCCCGTGACCAGCGCCACCAGCAACAGCGGGGCTGCCAGTGCCAGCGCGACTTTCATCGCTTCAGTTCCCATCATCATGACCGATTCAGGTGTCATTTTGCCTCTCTAGCTGTAAAAGCTCTGCGCCAGCGAACCGACCAGCAATTGCCAGCCATCCACCAGTACAAACAGCATCAGTTTAAAGGGCAGAGCAATGGTGGCGGGGGGAACCATCATCATCCCCAATGCCATCAACACGCTGGCAATCACCAGGTCGATAATCAAAAAAGGGATGAAAATCGTGAAGCCTATCTGAAATGCGGTTTTCAACTCGCTGGTCACGTAGGCCGGGAGCAAAATGCGCATCGGCACAGCTTCAGGTCCCTGCAACGGGCCGGTATTCGCCAGTCTGGCAAACAACCCTAAATCCGCCTCGCGGGTCTGACGCAGCATAAATTCACGCAGCGGCTGCGCCCCTTTTTCCAGCGCCTCCTGCATTGAGATTTTCTCTTCGCTGAATGGCTGGTACGCATCGACATAAATTTTGTCGATCACTGGCGACATAATAAAAAAGGTCAAAAACAGTGCCAGCCCCAGCAATACCTGGTTAGGTGGCGCGGAGGGCGTTCCCAGCGCGTTACGCAATAAACCAAAAACAATAATGATGCGGGTGAAACTGGTCATCATCAGTAAAATCGCTGGAATGAACGTCAACGAGGTGATGAACACCAGCGTCTGCACCGGGAGCGACCAGCTTTGTCCACCGCCAGGTAGCGGCTGGCTGGTGATACCCGGCAGTTGCGCGAAGGCGAGGGGCGTAATCAGCCAGAGAAGGACCGGTGCGACAGAAAACAAACGACGCATCAGGATCTCCCGCCACGCTTAAGCAAATTTTTCATGACCGACTGAAAATCGGTCTGCGGTATCTCTTCCGTTGGTGCTGAAGGGGGAAGTTTATGCAGCAGATTGATTTGCCCTGCGGTAACGCCGAGCACCAGCCGTGCATCTTCCACATCGACCACCACGACCCGTTCACGCGCGCCCAGCGAAGCACTGGCGCTAATTTTCAGACCGTTAACGCCAGTGCGTTTAGGGGCAAATCCCAGCCGTTTTACCAGCCAGGCAGCAGCGAGGATCAGGGCAATAATGGCGATGAGTGCGCCGCTCACCTGCAGCAGTGGCTCAGCAGAAACCGGCGCGGAAGATTGCACAGTAGCATGGTTATTCATCACTAACGGCTCAGGCGGCGCATCCGCTCGGACGGGGTAATGATATCGGTGATCCGCACGCCATATTTATCGGCAACAACCACCACTTCGCCCTGGGCGATTAAATAACCGTTGATCAGAATATCCAGCGGTTCGCCCGCCAGACCGTCCAGCGCCACGACTGACCCTTGCGTCAGACGCAACAGCTCTTTGATGGTCATCCGCGTACGGCCCAGCTCGACGGTCAGCTTGACCGGAATATCCATAATCAGGTCGATATCCTGCAACGCCCCGCTGACATCACCACCGCCAAATTGCTGGAACACCGCGTCGGCAGCGCTTTTTCCGCTGGTTGATTTTTGCTCGCTCAACGCTTCAGCCCACAGATCGTCCATTGCGCCGTTGTTGTCATCGGCCGGATTATTCATGTCACTCATTTGGGCTGTTCCTCGTTCAGAGAATTTAAAATCGGGTTAATCAAATGTTCTATCCGTAACGCATACTGACCGTTGAGAGTGCCGTACTGACTGGTCAGAACCGGGACGCCGTCAACATGGGCGATGATGCGATCGGGTTTTTCTATCGGCAGGACGTCGCCGGGTTTCAGTTTTAAAATCTGCGACAGGCGTAGCGAGATATCGGCAAAGTTGGCCACCAGTTCCAGCTGTGAATGCTGCACCTGGCGCACCAGGTTATCGCGCCAGTTCTGATCTTCATTACGCGAGTTTTCCAGCGGCGGGTTAACCAACAATTCCCGTAGCGGCTCGATCATGCTGAATGGCAGGCAGATATTAAATTCGCCGGTCAGGTTGCCAATCTCCACATGGAACGGCGTGTTAACCACAATGTCGTTTGGCGAGGTGGTGATATTGGTAAATTTCACCTGCATTTCCGAACGCACGTACTCAACTTCCAGCGGATTAATCGCCTTCCATGCGTCGCTATAGCCTTCAAGCGCCAGTTTCAACATGCGGTTGATGACGCGCTGTTCGGTATGGGTAAACTCGCGGCCTTCCACTTTGGTCGGGAAGCGTCCATCGCCGCCAAACAGGTTATCCACGGCGATAAACACCAGACTCGGCGAGAACACCACCAGCCCTGTGCCGCGCAGCGGTTTCAGATGAATAAGGTTCAGGTTGGTCGGCACCGGCAGGTTGCGGGCAAATTCATGGTACGGCTGAATGCGGATGGCCCCGACGGTAATATCCGGGCTACGGCGCAGCAGGTTGAACAGCCCCATACGAAAATGGCGAGCAAAGCGCTCATTAATGATTTCCAGCGCCTGCAAACGTTCGCGCACAACCCGTCGTTGGGTATTCGGATCGTACGGACGAATGTCACTTTCGCCGCTAACACTGGCTGTCGGTTCGTCTTTGACTTCGCTGTCGCCATTCAACAGCGCATCAATTTCAGCTTGAGAAAGAATACTATCGCCCATGTCGTTATCGCAGAATAAAAGCGGTATACAGCACGTCGGTGACATCCTGTTTCGGTTGCCCGGCAACAAGCGGGGTGGAAAGTGTGGTTTTAATCTCGGCAATCAGGTTTTTCTTGCCTTCTTCTGTCGCCAGTACGGCAGCATCCTGACGCGAAAACAGTAACAGCAAACGGCTACGGACTTCCGGCAAATACTCACTCAGCCGCGAACGGGTAGCTTCATCTTTCAGTCGCAGGGTTATGCCGATATAAAGCACGCGATCCGCATCGCCCAAATTGACCGTAAAGGTATCCAGCGCATAGAAGACCGGGGAGGGCACGACGCGTTGCTGCGCTTTGTCGTCAGCGGCAACCTGATGCGAATGCCAGTAGCTGTAACCTGCGCTGGCACAGGCCGCGAGGGTAATGAATACCAGAATCGGGATCCAAAGCGATCGCTTGCTTTTCTTGCTTATCGCGTAATCAGTCATGTGTTGCGGTCTTCCTGTGTCGCTACTGCTTATCGGCTAATTATCCTGCGTCTTGAGCGCAACAAAGCGGGGAAAAGACGCGGATTACGGTGCTACCTCTGACGTTAGGCGAAAATATCAACGCCGCTGTTACCTGTTACACGCCCTTGTAAAGAGACGGGAACCAGAAGCGTATCGTCATCTTCCCCCGCCAGAGGTTCATGGTTTGCTGTGCGTTGGCTTTGCTGTTGCTGGGAAGCGGCCTGCTGCTGACCACTAAAGCTTTCGCCACTAATGTTGCTTTGCCCTAACTGAATGCCACTTTCGGCCAGCTGCGTACGCAGTACCGGCAGCGCTGCTTCCAGGGCGGCGCGTACGTGCTGATGCGGTGAAATCATCTGGATCTGCGCCTGGTTATCATCCACTTTGAGGGAAATTTGCACTTCACCTAAATCCTGTGGGTGCAGACGCAACTCTGCACTTTGTTGCCCCTGGCGGGTGAACAGCGAAATATGCTGGCTTAATGATTGTTGCCATTCGTGAGAACCCAGCGGTGCACTCAAAACAGGCGCGGCGACGGTGGGCAGTGGCTGTGTCTGGTGTGGAGTGATTAGCGGGCTGGCGTCAGCGGTCACCGGCGAAGGCGTGCTGATGACTTCCGCTTTACTCTGGGCTTCTGCTACCAGCGGTGTTAATGGCTGAGCTGGGGTGCCGGGGGCGTCATCAGGCTGTGCTGTAGTGAGTTGCGCAGAAGTCAGTTTTGTGAAGAGCGTTGGTTTCTCTGCCGGTAACACGGTTGACGGTGCATCAGTCACTTTGGGCGTATTGTCAAAACCCGGCAACATCGCAAAAAGGGCGCTCAGGCTTGCGGTGACGTCTTCATTAAGATCATCCGCTTTTTCGTCTTTTGTCGTATTTTTGTCAGCCACCGCAGCCAACGTCATCGTCTGAGCGGTGGTTAACGGTGTTGATGTGGATTGTTCGTCGTTGATGACAGGCAGTGTTTCATCCACGGGGATCAGTAAATCCGCTTGTTGCGCGTCGGAAACAATATCGCTGATCAGCGGCTCGCCTTTTGTCGTGGGCTTATCTGTTGCTACCAGCAACTGGGGGGCCGCTTTGTCGGTAGTTGTCTCGCCTGCTAATGCTTCGCTCAACAACGCGAGAAAATCTTGTGCAGCATCGCTGGCTTTGCCGCCAGGCAATGTGGTGGTGTCAACGTTGGCGGTAATCAAGGGCGCTAAGCGAATCATTCAGGTTTCCTCATGGCGGCGCGCTGGGCGAACTCATCCATCTTTTTCTGATCGAGGCGGTTTTCTGCAAGCAGTGCCGCCGTGGATTGCCGTTCCTGCAGTGTCTGCCAGGCCTGCAAACGTTGTTTCTTTTCTCGCCAGCTGTTCAGGGCAATGTCAACTTTCTGTGTCCACTGATTAAGTTGCTGGCGATGCTGAGTAATGGCTTTTTCCAGCGTCTGGATAAACTGCTGATAGTTGATCCAGCGGTTGCTGGTCATCCCGGCACTCATATCGCTATTGAGGTTATTGCGATATTCATTCTGATAATCGATCAGCATTTTGAGCTGTTCTTCCGCCTGCTGACATCCGCGACGCATTTCACCCAGCAGGCGAGCGGCATCCTCTACCTCTTTTTCTGCCAGATCTTTCAGGGTCGCCAGCGCACCATGTTCCGCCATCTGCCGTTATCTCCTGGGTTATGACACTGTCGGGAAAATACGCTCCAGCCCCTGGAGAGACGCTTCCCAGTCCGCGCGTTCAAAAATGCCTTGTTGCAAATAGCCCTCCAGCTGCGGCCACAGGGCGATGGCTTTATCGAGCATCGGATCGCTGCCTTTGGCATACGCGCCGACGCTAACCAGATCGCGGTTACGCTGAAAACTCGACAACAGCTGTTTGAAGGTGCGCACTCGCGCGTAATGTTGCTCACTGATCAACGCCGTCATTGCGCGACTGATCGACGCTTCAATATCGATAGCCGGATAGTGCCCGGCTTCCGCCAGTCGGCGAGACAGCACAATGTGACCGTCGAGGATTGCCCGCGCGGAGTCAGCAATGGGGTCCTGCTGGTCATCGCCTTCGGTGAGCACGGTATAAAACGCGGTAATCGAGCCGCCGCCGCTAATGCCATTACCGGCACGCTCGACCAGTGCCGGTAATTTGGCAAACACCGACGGTGGATAACCTTTAGTGGCAGGTGGTTCGCCAATCGCCAGCGCAATTTCACGCTGGGCCATCGCGTAGCGGGTGAGGGAGTCCATAATCAGCAACACATGCTGACCACGATCGCGAAAATCTTCGGCAATGCGCGTGGCGTAGGCGGCACCCTGCATTCGCAGGAGCGGAGAAACATCCGCCGGAGCGGCAATCACCACTGAGCGTGCACGCCCTTCGGCACCGAGGATATTCTCAATAAAATCTTTTACTTCGCGCCCTCGTTCACCAATCAAACCCACGACAATGACATCGGCGCGGGTGTAACGGGCCATCATCCCCAGCAGCACACTTTTACCAACGCCGGACCCGGCAAACAGCCCCATACGCTGCCCGCGTCCGACGGTAAGCAGGGCATTGATTGGGCGCACGCCGGTGTCCAGCACATGTTCAATCGGTGTACGTTGCAACGGGTTAAATGGCGGGGTAATCAGCGCACCGGTTTCCGTCGTATCGGGGAAGGGCAGGCCATCGAGCGGTTTACCGCTACCGTCCAGAACACGACCTAATAACGCCGGACCGAGCGGCAACTGCTTGCCGCTTTGCAGCCCTTCTGCCGAAATGTTTTTGGCATATACACGCGCGCCGGGCAGGACACCTTCCACTTCCTCCAGCGGCATTAAAAACAGCCGTTGACCGTTAAAGCCAACGACTTCGCTTTCTACTTCGTGCGTTTCGCTGCCGTTCTGGCGCTCAATGACACAGGTTGCGCCGAGCGGCAATTGTAATCCGGTGGCTTCCAGCACCAGCCCGGTAGCGCGGGTTAATCGCCCATAGCGACGTACCGCAGGCAACTGCGCCATTTTGGCTTCAAAGTTATCCAGCGTGGTTAGCCAGCGAGTCAGGCGCGTGGTCATTACACCACTCCTGGTGCTGCCAGACGGCAGAGTTCTTGCCAGCGGGTGGCGACACTGGCGTCGAGATCGCCTTCATCGGCGGAGACTTTACAGCCGCCAGGATGGAGGGTGGGATCGCCCCGCAAGCGCCAGCCATGCAAACTTAAGGTTGCGCCGAGCATATCATCCACACGTTGCAGATCATCCGGGTGCACGCGCAGCTGTGGTTTACCGCTGAATAACGGTTCTTGCTGCAACAACTGTTGGATCTGTTTGATCAGTGCCGAGTTATCCACCGTTGGCGTCTGACCTATGACCTGACGTGCTGCCTCCAGCGCCATCTGCATCAGGCGCGACGCTATCACACTATCAAGCGCATCAAGGGTAGTTTGAAATTCGCTGACCAGTTGCTGCATCCGGGCATGAATTGGCGCTTGTTGAGACTTCGCCTCTGCCAGACCTTGCTCCAGCCCCTGGGCCAGTCCTTCCTGATAGCCCTGTTCGTGACCTTGCTGGCGACCTTCGGCAATCCCCGCCTGATAACCCTGCTCGTGGGCCTGCATTTGCAGTTGCGCCAGTTGCTGCTCAAGGCTGGGTTCGGCCTCTTCAATAATGGTTTCTTCCGACTCGACCATTGGCACAAACTCTGCCGGTGGTGGCGCGAGATCGTCCAGCGTCCAGGTTTTCCACGGCAGATTATCAGACATAGGTATCCTCGCCGCTGCCAATCACCATCTCGCCAGTTTCGGCAAGACGGCGCACAATCAGCAGAATCGCTTTCTGTTCGTTTTCGACCTGCGACAGACGCACCGGACCACGGTTGGCGAGATCGTCGCGCAGAATATCGGCGGCACGCTGCGACATATTGCGCAGGAATTTCTCGCGCAGTGGCTGCTCGGCCCCTTTCAGCGCGATCAACAGCGATTCGGAATCCACTTCCTGCAACAGACGCTGAATGCTGCGATCATCGACATCCACCAGATTCTCGAACAGGAACATCTCGTCGATGATTTTCTGCGCCAGCTCGCCGTCGAATTCACGCACGGCGGTAATAACGGCTTCTTCCTGCTGCGTTTTCATCAGGTTGATAATTTCGGCTGCCGTTCTCACGCCGCCCATTTTGCTGCGCTTGAGATTCTGACCGTCGAGCAAGCCATTCAGTACTTCGGTCAGTTCGGCCAGCGCGGCTGGCTGCACGCCGCCAAAGGTGGCGATACGCAACATCACGTCGTGGCGCAGACGTTCATCGAACAACGCCAGAATATCGGCGGCCTGGGCGCGCTTCAGATGCACCAGAATGGTGGCGATAATTTGCGGATGCTCATCGCGAATCAGATCGGCGGCGCTCTGCGGCTCCATAAAGTTGAGCGTTTCAATACCGCTGGCGGTATCGCGGGTTTCGAGAATATCTTCCAGCAGGCTGGCGGCACGTTCTTCACCCAGAGCTTTGACCAATACCGAACGCAGATAATCGTTGGCGTTGATATTCAGTGCGGCAAACTGTTCAGCTTCTTGCTCAAACTCCGCCAGCACATCGGTTAGCTGCTTGTTGGAGATCTGCGTGACGTTCGCCATTGCAGCGCTCAGGGTTTGCACTTCGCGCTGGGAGAGGTGCTTGAACACCTCTGCCGCCCGGTCTTCGCCAATGGTCATCAGCAGGATGACGCTTTTATCGGTGCCTGTCAGGTTACTCATGATCGTTATTTATCCACTGGCGAATGACCAGCGCCACCACGCGCGGATCGTTATCAGACATTTCACGGATACGCTGGCTCATGACTTCTGCCCCCAGTCGTTGGTTAGCGCGCCGTTGTTGGAGTTGTTCGTCTTTGCTCAGACGGACTTCCACCGCATCTTCCACTTCCTCGCGGGCCTGCGCCTGTTGCTGCACAGTCTTCACCGCCTCGGCGCGACGTGTTAGCTGCGGGCGTACCGCTTTCCGCCACAGCAACCACGCCACCAGCAGTACCAGCAACCAGCGACCGGCAGCCAGCAACTGATCGATAAACACTTGCTGTTGCCAGAACGGCAGTGCTCCGCCGCTTTCGTCACTGCTATTGAACGGCGAGTTAACAACATTGAGCGAATCACCGCGTTTTTCAGAAAAGCCCATCGCCTCGCGGGTCAGAGCTTCAATTTGCTTCATCTGTTCGTTGCTGAGAGGCAATGGTTTACCGTCTGGCAAGGTTTTGTAATTCACCACTACCGCGACTGACAGACGTTGCACATCGCCCACGTTCATTTTGGTATGACGAATGGTGCGATCGACTTCGTAGTTACTGGTTTCATTCCGCTGTGTGCTACGCGGCCCACTATTGCTGGTGGTGCTCGACTGCTGCTGGCGGTTATTTTGATTTGTCGGAGGCGTGCTGATTGGCGCGTTATTCGCAGGTGCCGGTTGATTCGACAACGCCCCCGGTACGCCGCCCGGATAACCGGAACCGCTTTGCTCGCTCTCATTAAGCTGGCGTGAACGAAGCGCCGCATGAGATTCATCACCGTTAGGGCGATACTGTTCTTCCGTTTGTTCTTTACTGGCGAAGTCCAGTTGCGCCGTGACCTGGGCGTGAATATTACCGTTACCAACAATAGGCGACAGGATCGCTTCAATACGCCGCTGAATACGGCCTTCGACATCGCTGGCATATTTCAACTGAGCGTCATTAAGATCGCGCCCGCTGGTATTGGACTGGGTTAACAGATGCCCGCCCTGATCCACCAGCGTGACGTTTCCCGGCGGCAGACCAGCAACCGCGCTGGAAACCAGATGTACAATAGCGCTAATTTGCCCTTCATCGAGTGCGCGGCCGGGTAACAGATTTACCGTCACCGATGCAGAAGGGGATTTTTGTTCACGGACGAATAAAGACGGTTTCGGCATTGCCAGATGTACGCGCGCCCCTTTTACCGGGCCGATAGTTTCGATGGTACGAGAAAGCTCGCCTTCCAGCGCCCGCTGATAATTCACCTGTTCGCTGAACTGGCTGATACCAAACTTTTCCTGATCGAGCAGTTCGAAACCGACCGCGCCGCCTTTGGGCAAACCTTGTTGCGCCAGGCGCAGGCGCAGTTCGTGAACTTTATCTGCCGGAACCTCAATAGCGCCGCTGGCTTCGCTGAAGCGGTAAGGAATATTCATTTGCGTCAGTTGGCTGACAATTGCGCCACCATCCTGATCGGAAAGATTGCTGAATAATGTGCGGTAGTCGGGGGCTTTCGCCCACAGGATCAGTGCGACCATGACCGCCACTGCCGCGGAACCGGTAACAATCAATGGAATTTTCGGATTCGCACGCAGGCGATTAAGCCACTCAAGAGATTTTGTCTGGGCTGCAGTCGCATTCATCGCGCACCTCGTGGCTGATTATGGACGGCGTTATTGGCAAAGTGGAACAAGACTCACTCCCGGGTCAGCAAACTCGAAAAATTGACGCTCCCATTATTTGTGCTTTCGTTTTTTTCTATCCGCCAATAAACCCGTTTTTTTGTTGCTATTTAGCGCCTTTGTCTTATTGACTTACTGGTAGGCTTTGCTACCAGAAATTATCCGGGAGACGAAAATGTCAGCGATACAGGGGATTGAAGGGGTTATCAGCCAGTTACAGGCTACGGCGATGAGTGCGCGTGCGCAGGAATCACTGCCGCAACCGACCATTAGTTTTGCCGGGCAGCTGCACGCCGCGCTCGATCGCATAAGCGATACACAAACAGTCGCCCGCACGCAGGCAGAAAAATTCACCCTCGGTGAACCCGGCGTGGCGCTAAACGATGTGATGACCGATATGCAAAAAGCCTCAGTTTCTATGCAAATGGGGATTCAGGTGCGTAATAAGCTGGTGGCGGCGTATCAGGAAGTGATGTCCATGCAGGTGTAGGTTGTGTAACCTGTTGACTATGCTTGTTTAATTATATCCGATCCCACAGCGTGGGGCATGGATGGGGCAAACTCACTCAATTTCTGGTTTAAAATGGATACCTGATCCTGGTTGTTTTCTGCCATCCACGATCCGTAAACGCGATAACATGTTTTGTCTTCGCTTTGCTCCCAGGAAGAGTGAACTCATTCGTTAGCCTGGGGTTCCTTCTGATCATTATTGTTCCTGCCTTTATCTCTTGCCACGCCAGAGCCCCCTGGATACACATACACCAGGATGAAAACGGTGAGTTGTGTTCAAACTGTAGTACAATTCTCTCCAGTATGAACAGGAAAGAATATGCTATGAACCCTTATATTTATCTTGGTGGCGCAATACTTGCAGAGGTCATTGGTACAACCTTAATGAAGTTTTCAGAGGGATTTACACGGTTATGGCCCTCTGTTGGCACAATTATTTGCTATTGTGCATCATTCTGGTTATTAGCTCAGACGCTGGCTTATATACCTACAGGGATTGCTTATGCTATCTGGTCAGGAGTCGGTATCGTTCTGATTAGTTTGCTTTCCTGGGGATTTTTTGGTCAACGACTGGACCTGCCAGCTATCATAGGCATGATGTTGATTTGTGCCGGTGTGTTAGTCATTAACTTGTTGTCACGAAGTGCACCGCATTAAAAAATAATTATCCTTGAGATAACAGGAATCTGATTTGTGCATATTATGGCTAATGTTCGGGGCACCTTTATAATTATGATTGCATTTGCGCGATCATTGCGCCTTTATGCATAATGAGATCAAGGCACATCAAATAAAATAACGATAGGTCACAACAATGAGGTTTTTATGAAAAAACTTATCGTTTCAAGTGTATTGGCATTCATAACATTTTCTGCGCAGGCCGCAGCATTTCAGGTCACTAGTAATGAAATAAAAACAGGAGAGCAACTTACAACGTCTCATGTATTTTCTGGATTTGGGTGTGAAGGGGGTAATACATCGCCCTCATTAACCTGGTCTGGTGCTCCTGAAGGCACCAAAAGCTTTGCCGTAACTGTGTATGATCCAGATGCTCCTACAGGCAGTGGATGGTGGCACTGGACTGTTGCTAATATTCCAGCAACTGTAACATATTTGCCCACTGATGCAGGAAGACGTGATGGTACAAAACTTCCGACTGGTGCTGTTCAAGGCCGAAATGATTTTGGTTATGCAGGATTTGGTGGAGCATGTCCTCCCAAAGGAGATAAACCCCATCATTACCAGTTTAAAGTATGGGCTCTAAAAACTGATAAGATTCCTGTGGATTCTAATTCCAGCGGAGCGTTAGTTGGTTATATGCTTAATGCCAATAAAATTGCAACCGCTGAGATAACACCAGTTTATGAGATAAAGTAGGGTAAGAGTATGCTGGCAAAAGATAAGTCTAACCTAAAGATTGAAGAAATACGGATGCATAAACATCATGAGATTCACAGGGTTAAGCCTCTTATGCCAGCTTTATGTCGTATCCGTCAGGGAAAAAAAGTTATCAATTGGGAGACGCATAGTCTAACTGTTGATAATAATCAGATAATATTATTTCCCTGTGGATATGAATTTTATATTGCGAATTATCCAGAAGCAGGTCTTTATCTTGCAGAAATGCTTTATTATCCCATTGATCTAATTGAAAAGTTTCAAAAATTTTATGCGATAACTGATCAAATTCGTAACACGACAGGTTTCTGCTTACCTCAGAACCCCGAGTTAATATATTGTTGGGAGCAACTAAAAACATCTATTTTCCGAGGCTTCTCAACGCAAATTCAGGAACACTTAGCAATGGGCGTTCTACTTTCATTAGGAGCACATCATGTTAATTGTTTACTTTTATCAGATAGTAAACAATCATTAATAAGTCGTTGTTATAACCTAATGCTATCCGAACCTGGAACAAAATGGACAGCAAACAAGGTAGCGAGATATCTCTACATTTCTGTTTCCACATTGCATCGCCGTCTGGCAAGCGAGGGAATAAGTTTTCAAAGTATATTGGACGACGTGAGGTTAAATAATGCGTTGTCTGCTATACAAACGACAGTAAAACCCATCAGCGAGATTGCCAGGGAAAATGGTTACAAGTGTCCTTCTCGTTTTACTGAAAGGTTCCATAATCGTTTTAAGATAACACCAAGAGAGCTAAGAAAAGCGTCCAGAGAGTAAAAGTATTTTATGAAGGAGCAACAGCATCGATTTTTATTTTGGAAAATAAATACGGCATACTCAACCTATTGGAGCCTGAACAATCCGGTGACTTCTGCGCTAATCGGGGACGTTTATAAGCACATATAATTGATACTATCTTCCTTCATCACAATTTCAGAAATGCACGTGTGATTTTTTTGCATCCGGCGTTTGGACTATGTGGAGTTCAAGAGTGGGAAAGTTACAAGAGGTTGAGGGGATAATTAAAGGGATGCTTATGACATTAGATATCCGGTTAGGTACGGATATCGTTGTTATTAAATCTAATTGATACGTTAATTGTTCACTGAGTATTATTAAAAATGGGGCGTTGAAACGCCCCAGAAAATAAAGGGTAATATATAACAGAAGGTTTATATAGTCAGAAGCAAGATAGTGCTTCTAAGGAAAGTGGCTTGAGGGCGCCACTTATATGTTGGGGAGGCAAAGCCTCCCACAACATATCTTTGAGTAATCAGATTAGAACTGGTAAACCAATCCTACAGCAACGATATCATCGGTAGCAACGCCAGATGCTTTCGTGAAATCGCTCTTATCAATCAGGTTGATTTTGTAATCAACAAAAGTGGACATATTTTTGTTGAAGTAATAGGTTGCACCTACATCAATATATTCAACCAGGTCCTGATCACCCCACGCACCCAAGTCTTTTCCTTTAGATTGCAGGTAAGCAACGGACGGACGCAGACCGAAGTCGAACTGATATTGTGCAACTACTTCGAAGTTTTGTGCTTTGTTGGCAATATGGTTATTACCAAAAACAGTCATGTTCTGGGTTTCAGAATAGGTGGTAGCCAGATAGATGTTGTTCGCATCATATTTCAGACCAGCTGCCCATACTTCAGCATTTTGACCAGATGCATTCAGGCTGTTGTTACCGTAGATAACCTGATCATTAGTGCGGTCAGATTTAGCATAGGTTGCACCTACACCGAATCCTTCATACTCATAAGTAGTGGAGAAACCGAAACCATCACCGTTAGCTTCAGTTACGTCAGTGCGGTCATTTTTACCCTGATACTGAGCAGCAAAGTTCAGACCATCAACCAGACCAAAGAAGTCGTTGTTACGATAGGTTGCAACACCTGTGGTGCGACCAGTCATGAACACATCTGTTTGGGTCCAGGTATCGCCACCGAATTCTGGCAGAACGTCGGTCCATGCACCGATATCGTATGCTACACCGTAGTTACGGCCATAATCGATGGAGCCGTAGTCACCGAATTTCAGGCCAGCGAAGGCAAGACGGGTTTTATCTTTGGAAGAACCTTGAGATTCAGCACGGTTGCCTTTGAATTCATATTCCCACTGACCGAAACCAGTCAGTTGATCGTTGATTTGGGTTTCACCTTTGAAGCCAAGACGGGCATAAGTAGTATCACCATCATCTGCATCATTAGAGGAGAAGTAGTGCTTGGCATTAACTTTCCCGTATAGATCCAGCTTGTTACTGTCTTTATTATAAATTTCAGCTGCCTGAGCAGACATCGCCATCAGTACTGATGCAGCTACAGCAGAAATTGCCACTGTTAATTTTTTCATCGTGAGCCCTTTTATTTGAACTATTATTTAAAAATGATGTCACTGCACTACAAATATTCATCTAATCAATGAGATTATTTCAAGATGTAAGTTTTAGTTTCTCATTTAAATTGTGAAGTAGATCCCTATTTTTATCTGAACTGTTTCTATTGCACACAATGCATGACTATTTTGTGAACGAATATAAATTTGGTAGTCAAATTATATTAAAGGTTGTTATTTATGTTTGACTCATAATTTATTTTTTTAATTTAAATAGCCTAAAAATAACCATGGAAATTATTTGCATGATATTTGTTTAGATTTATTAATGTAATTGAGGTGGTTTTATTTAATACGCAATATAGCGCCGCTTGATATTAGTTCTATTTTTTTTTGCGTAAGATAGATGAGACAAACTGAGACGCATAATGGTTTGCAAGGCTCTAATACTTTGATGTTGAGGATGTGATGGGGCATGTACGGGGCATAGTACAATGATGTCCATCCAGGTGTAGATAATCTCCAGGCTTATCAAACAGGTTGAATTAACTCCGCGCCCTGGTTTTTAACATTACCCACCGCGCACGATACCGGGTGCCAGGTGAACTGGTTTGCTGGAACACAGCCACTGGCAGCAATTTCAGAGGCTTCTTTACCGCTAATCTCTTGCCGCATCCATTCCCGTGCAGCTTCTGGCGACAGTACCAGCGGGCGGCGGTCATGAATATCTACCAGACCCTGGTCTGCTGCTGCAGTGACAATTAAAAATCCTTCGGCTTCGTCACCGCGCTCAAACGGTGTGCTACCTATCGCGGCTATAAAAACAGGTTGTCCATCTGCGCGATAGATAAAATAAGGCTGTTTTTTGTCGCCTTCTTTTTTCCACTCAAACCAGCCATCGGCAAAGCAGATTGCCCGACCATGTTGCCAGAGCGGTTTAAACATGCGACTGGTTGCGGCAGTTTCTACGCGGGCGTTAATCAGCGGCGGTTTATCCCACCCTCCGGGAGCATATCCCCAGAAAACCGGATCCAGATGAAGGTGTTCATCACGTTCACTGAGCAGAAGGACTTTGGTTCCCGGCGCGACGTTGTATCTGCCAATAGGTTCGGGATCGTAGGGAATATCGCGTTCAATATCTTCCGCGAGAAGCGCAAGGTAATCTTCACGCGTTTGGGATTGAGCAAAGCGTCCACACATAGAAACCTCCTGAGGTCACACTGAAAAGAATAGGAGAGGGGGCGGGTAAAATCTATGTGATAGAGAGGTAATGATGTTCCCGCTGTGGGCCACAGCGGGAATGAGGGATTACTTCTGAATTAAATAACGAATGGTCGGCCCGTCTTGCTGAATATCCAGCACCGTATAGCCGTGATTACGCGCATCCAGTGGAATATTATTGATCGACTGCGGACAGTCGCTCACCACTTCCAGGATCTCCCCTTTTTTTAACTGCGGCATCGCCTCAAGGGTTGCGACTGCCGGATAAGGGCAGGGTTCACCCACCATATCAAGACGGTAATCAGGAACGATATTTTTCATGCGATCTCCTTAGCAATCTGCGGTGCCGCACGGCGGAAGAAGCGTTTTTCCCAGCCGATAATCAACATTAGAGCTGCAAACAACAGCAAATATGTCACCAGCAGGCCGCCCATCGGGCCAAAGGTTTTCAGGAGGTTGATTTTGTCCCAGTCGGTGGCCAGCGCCGGAGCGAAATCATCCCAGTAATACGCCAGAATCGTTGAGCCGATCACGTTGCCCAGACCGACCCACCAGTAGTGCACCTGGCCTTCTACCGCGCGGTACATCCAGCCGGTTTCGCAGCCGCCTGCCAGCACGATGCCAAAACCAAACAGTAAACCACCAATTACCGCGTTTGGTCCCGCCCACATGATTTTGGGTTCAACGCCTAACTGTACGTAACTGAAGATCCCGATGGCACTTACCGCCATACCGATAATGATTGCTTTCGCCATATGGGTACGTCCGGTGATCCACATATCGCGGAACGCCGAAGTAAAGCAGATTTGCGCACGTTCAATCAGTAAACCAAAGCCGACGCCAAACAGCATTGCCAGCCCCAGTTTGGGCTGGTTCATCGCCGTCAGCAGCGCCCAGCCCAGCATGCCGAAAAAGACCAGCATCCCGAGACGAAAACGACGCCGCGCCTGATCCGGTTTTTGCGTCAACGGTGAGGCAGCAGAAACTTTCTGCATTTTCACGGGAATACGGAAGATGGGCAGCAGGGTAAAGCGCGCGCCAAACCATGAACCAATGGCAGTGGCGATGGCAAAGAACCAGGCGTGCAGCGAGAACTGTGGAATTCCGGTAAAGAACGCCGCCAGGTTACAGCCCATTGCCAGACGTGCGCCAAAACCGGCGATAATACCGCCAATGATGGCCTGCATAATGCGGATACGGCTGCGCGGCATGCGCAGTTTGACATTGTTGGCCCACAGCGCTGCGGCAAAACAGCCGCCAAACATACCGAGGATCATCATTCCGTCGATGCGGGTTAATGGCGATCCTTCCAGATGGATAATTTTAAAATAACCCCACTCTTCAGCATGGACGCCAAACAGCTGCAAAAGCTGACCGCCCCAACGGGTAAATTCACCCGTGACTGCCCAAAATGTGCCAGTGATGCCAAAATAGTAAGTGGAGAGAATACCCGCCGCGATGACCGCAGGGATGGGTGCCCAGAATTTAATCAACCAGGCGTGTTTGAATTGCTGCCATGACATGAATGTAGCCTCTGAACTCAGAAGGTTTGAAACAAGAGTCGCGAATCATACACCATGCAAATTTATTTTCGGGGTAATAATTCACAAAAATAATGGTTAGATCAAATTTCTCTCTGAGCCTGGAAAGGCTGGCGACATCAGGGCTTTAATGCCACAATCCTCTTTTCTTCTCATGCAGGACGAATGATGAAAAAACTCGCAATTGCAGGTGCGCTCATGTTGCTGGCGGGCTGTGCCGAAGTCGAAAACTATAACAATGTCGTGAAAACCCCCGCGCCGGACTGGCTGACGGGTTACTGGCAGACCAAAGGGCCGCAACGTGCGTTGGTCAGTCCGGAAGCGATAGGCAGCCTCATTGTCACTAAAGAGGGCGATACCCTCGATTGCCGTCAGTGGCAGCGGGTGATTGCCGTGCCGGGTAAGTTGACATTGATGTCTGATGATCTCACTAACGTTACCGTAAAACGTGAGCTGTACGAGGTTGAGCGTGACGGTAACACCATTGAGTACGATGGTATGACGATGGAGCGTGTGGATCGCCCGACGGCAGAGTGTGCCGCCGCGCTGGATAAAGCGCCGTTACCGACGCCACTGCCGTAATGAAATCTCCCCGGCTTGCCGCCGGGGATGAATTTAAATCACCTCTTCGATAACCCACACGCTGACGCTGCCGCCGTTGCAAAAGAAGGTTGCTTCGCCGTTTTCGTCGGTCACTACGCTCTCTTGCCGGTTCCCCAGAAAATCACGCCAGGTTTTATTGCCGTAATTCTCTCCCAGATGAATGGTTTTTTCGCCATCATCTCCGTTCGACATGACCACCACGCAGCCGGGATATTCGTCGGTGCCACTGCGGCTAAAGGCAATGCAGTTCGGATGGTCGAAAAATAACGTCTGTACACCGTGGGCGAAACGCTGACGGGCGAGAATTAACTCATCAAGCTGTTCGATTATTGGCATATCTATCGGATAGGTTTGCCCGTCACCACCGACATCTTCATAATGTGCACCGTAGAGGTCCGGATAGAACACCGAAGGAACGCCATTTTCCCGCAACAAAATTAAGGCATACGCCAGCGGTTTAAACCACGGTTCGACGGGGGCTTCGAGGGCTTGCAACGGTTGGGTGTCGTGGTTGGCAACGAGGGTTACGGCGTGAAAAGGATCGGCTTCCACCAGCGTCCCAGTGAAGATCTGCGTCATGTCGTAGTCGCGACCCATGCGCGATGCTTCATGGAATTTCATCTGCAGCGGCGCATCAAACAGCATGGTTTTGCCTTCCACCTGATCAATATACGTTTGCAGTTTATCGACTTCATGCGACCAGTATTCAGCCACAATAAACAGCGGCTTTGGCGCAACTTCCTGTACGTGTTCGATCCACTCTTTATAAAACCATGCCGGAATATGTTTGACCGCATCAAGACGAAAGCCGTCGCATTGCGTTTGTTCCATCACCCAGCGCGCCCAGTATTTAATCTCTTCCGTCACGGCATGATTGCGAAAATCGATATTCTCACCCATCAGATAATCGAAATTACCGAGTTCATCATCAACCTGATCGTTCCAGCCTTCTCCGGTATAGTCGTTAACAATTTTAAAAATGCCATCTTCATCAGGGTGTTCGATATGGTCGATACCGCTAAAACATTTGAAATCCCAGATAAACTGCGAGTATTGCCCGGCACGAGCGGGGAAGGTGTAACGCGTCCAGCCTTCACACTCAATGATTTCTTCGTCAATTTGCGTACGGTCATCAGCATTTACACGCTGCACGCGAATAGCTTCTTTTTCATCCGCGCCCATTTTGTGGTTGACTACCACGTCCAGCAGCACCGCAATGTCATTACGTTTCAGGGCGTCAATGGCGGCCAGCAGTTGTGCTTTATCACCATATTTAGTAGGGATGCTGCCTTTCTGATCAAACTCACCTAAATCAAATAAATCATAGGAGTCGTAGCCGACCGAATAGCCGCCCGATGCGCCTTTATAGGCGGGCGGCAACCAGACCATATTGATACCAATATCATTAAAACCGTCTGCGCGCTCGGCCAGTTCAGGCCAGAGCTTACCGCCTTCCGGGTAATACCAGTGAAAACATTGTAACAGAGTGGGATTACGCATTCTTCGACTCCATTCAAGGGGAATATTAGAAGCGTAGCCGTAATCGGATTATTCGCGAGCCATCGGCTCATTAAGATTCAAAAGAGGTTATCCTGCGGAGCCAGCACAAAGCCGCCCTGATCGCCATAGGCACTTAACACCGATTTTTGCACCGATGACTGACCGACCAGTTTCGCCAGTTCATCCATCCGAATCTGTAATAACTGCTTTACCTTGCTTTCGTTGTCGAGAATCAGGAGCAGCATCGGGCGGAGCTGCTCCTGCATCGTGGTGGATGGGTCAATCTCTTCAGTCAGATGTGCAATCTCCTGCACCGCATTCACATACGCCATTTCGCTGGCGATGAGTTCGTCCCATTGTTCTTCTGTCGCCAGGCGTAACATGAGCTGGCTTTTTTCGACGAGTTGTTGCCAGGCGAAATACAAATGCGGTGCATTGTTCATCAGACTGGGTCCTGAATCAAAGAAGGGGAGAGTAAAGACGCTTTCCAGGCATCGGCAATATTACGCATTAATGCTTCCACCTCTTCGACTGCGGAGACATCGTTGCGTAAATTGGCTTGCAGCAAACGCCTGACCATATAGCTATAAAGAGCAATTAAGTTTTGGGTTAATTCGTCTTTGCTCTCTTCATCAAGACTCACCCGCAGTCCGTTCTCAATGATGTTGATCGCTTTTGACAAAGAGACACCTTTGCCTTGCTGATTGTTGTCCTGCATAAACAGGCGCGCTCTAACCAGTGCGCTCAGCACTCCATCAAATAGCATGGTGACCAACTGCTGTTGGCTGGCGCTCATTACGGCGCTTTCGACGCCAATTTGTGCATAGGCCTGGGTGCCTTTTGCCGCGTACATAGTCTCTCCTGAAGATTATTTCGAGTTGCTATTTGAGGTGTCGAACTGCTGTGTCAGATAGCTACTAGTGGAGTTCAGCGAGTTCATTAACACATCTAATTGGGTGAACTGGGCTTTATAGCGCGTCATTAAGGTATCGATACGTTCACTGGCTGCGTTGTACTGGTCGGTCAAATTATTCAGCGTTTTGCTGACGCCATCTTTTGCTGCCTGGATTATCCCGGTGGAAGAGAGCCAACTGGTCAGGTTGCTACTAATGCCGGTGGTTACCCCAGTACTTTTGCCGTCACCTATAAACATTTCACCGATACCAGCGGCATCATTTTTTAGCGCCGTTTGCAATTTGTCAGTCGCGATTTCCAGCTTGCCGGTACTGGCATCGCTGGTAATGCCAATCTGTGCCAGCGTTTTATAGTTTGAACTGCTGTGAGTATTGGCGAGCAAGGTTTTAAGCTGAGTCTGGATGGTACGCAGTGTGGAGTCACCGAGTAATGCGCCATTACTGGAGTCCTGACTTTCAGCTCCGGCATCGACAGCGGTGTATTTGGTTAAGCTGCTGAATGTATCCTGCAATGTGTTATAGGCATCCACCCACGCTTTAACCGCATTTTCAGCTTTGGATGTGTCTTTACTGATGGTCAGTGTCTGATTACCGGTGGTGACGTCATTCAGGTTGAGGGTGATATCTTCCAGTGAGTCGCTGATAGTGTTACTGCTGTTTTCAATCTCAACGTTATTGACTGTCAGTTTGGCGTTTTGCGCGGTGACGCTTTCAATCATGCCATTGCTGCTATCACCCGGCGTTCCGTTGTAACCCATAAAACTTTCCAGGGCGCTGTCGCCGCTGACGCTAAGTTTCATAGCGTTATCGCTGCCCGTATCGTTAGCGGTGATGGACAGACGATATTCGCCGTTTCCCACATTGATGATACTGGCGCTGACACCAGCTTTGGCGTTGTTAATGGCATCGCGAATGCCGGAAAGTGACGAGTTACCCGCGCTGATATCAATCGTGACAGGATCTTTACCGCCGCCTTGTTGGATGGTCAGTACGCTATCGCTGGTGGCGATGGCGGCTTTACTGTCTTTTTGACTATTTTTTGTTGTCAGCGTCTGTGCCTGCGCCAGTTGGCTAACGCTAATGGTGTATTTCCCAGCAATCGCGCTGCCCGTGGTGGTGGCGCTGAAAGCCGATGAACTGCTGGTGGTTGAGGTGGCGGTAAATAAATCGGCTTTATTCAGTGCTGTGTTGGCTGTCTGGAAACTCTCTAGTGCACTTTTCAGCGTCCCGTAGGCGCTCAGTTTCGCGGTGTAAGAGCTTTGCTGTTTTGATATCGGCGTCAGGGTAGATTTTTCTGCCGCCTCCAGACTGTCAAGGATGCTGCTTAAGTCCAGCCCCGACCCAACCCCAAGCGTTGAAATACTAGCCATATAGTTTCCTTAATCATGCGACGTGTATAGAACGAATACCGGGGTTATCGGCGTAAGCGGGGTAAAGTTTACGATTTATTTTTTGCCTTAATGGCACGAACAGCAACGAGGAAGGGGAGTATTTCGACCGCTAGAAAAAAATTCTAAAGGTTGTGAGTGACCAGACGATAACAGGGTTGACGGCGACGAAGCCGAAGGGTGGAAGCCCAATACTTAAACCGTAGACTTGAAAACAGGAAAATGAATTATGGCACAAGTCATTAATACCAACAGCCTCTCGCTGATCACTCAGAACAACATCAACAAAAACCAGTCTGCGCTGTCGACTTCTATCGAGCGCCTCTCTTCTGGTCTGCGTATTAACAGCGCTAAAGATGACGCTGCGGGCCAGGCGATTGCTAACCGCTTCACTTCTAACATCAAAGGTCTGACTCAGGCCGCACGTAACGCCAACGACGGTATTTCTCTGGCGCAGACCACGGAAGGCGCACTGTCTGAAATCAACAACAACTTGCAGCGTGTGCGTGAGTTGACCGTTCAGGCGACGACCGGGACTAACTCTGATTCTGACCTGTCTTCTATTCAGGACGAAATCAAATCCCGTCTGGATGAAATTGATCGCGTTTCCGGTCAGACCCAGTTCAACGGCGTGAATGTGCTGGCGAAAGATGGTTCGATGAAGATTCAGGTTGGCGCGAATGATGGGCAGACTATTAGCATTGATTTGCAGAAGATTGACTCTTCTACATTAGGACTGAACGGTTTCTCCGTTTCGGGTCAGTCACTTAACGTTAGTGATTCCATTACTCAAATTACCGGTGCCGCCGGGACAAAACCTGTTGGTGTTGATTTCACTGCTGTTGCGAAAGATCTGACTACTGCGACAGGTAAAACAGTCGATGTTTCTAGCCTGACGTTACACAACACTCTGGATGCGAAAGGGGCTGCTACATCACAGTTCGTCGTTCAATCCGGCAATGATTTCTACTCCGCGTCGATTAATCATACAGACGGCAAAGTCACGTTGAATAAAGCCGATGTCGAATACACAGACACCGATAATGGACTAACGACTGCGGCTACTCAGAAAGATCAACTGATTAAAGTTGCCGCTGACTCTGACGGCTCGGCTGCGGGATATGTAACATTCCAAGGTAAAAACTACGCTACAACGGTTTCAACGGCACTTGATGATAATACTGCGGCAAAAGCAACAGATAATAAAGTTGTTGTTGAATTATCAACAGCAAAACCGACTGCACAGTTCTCAGGGGCTTCTTCTGCTGATCCACTGGCACTTTTAGACAAAGCTATTGCACAGGTTGATACTTTCCGCTCCTCCCTCGGTGCGGTGCAAAACCGTCTGGATTCCGCAGTAACCAACCTGAACAACACCACCACCAACCTGTCTGAAGCGCAGTCCCGTATTCAGGACGCCGACTATGCGACCGAAGTGTCCAACATGTCGAAAGCGCAGATTATCCAGCAGGCCGGTAACTCCGTACTGGCAAAAGCCAACCAGGTACCGCAGCAGGTTCTGTCTCTGCTGCAGGGTTAATCGTCGTAACCTGATTAACTGAGACTGGCGGCAACGCCAAATTGCCTGATGCGCTGCGCTTATCAGGCCTACAAGGTGAATTGCAATTTATTTAATTTGCAGATTTTTGTAGGCCGGATAAGGCGTTACGCCGCATCCGGCAACATGAAGCGTAATTTGTCAGCAACGTGCTTCCCCGCCAACGGCGGGGTTTTTTTCTGCCCGCAATTTACCGGTAACCCCCAAATAACCCCTCATTTCACCCACTAATCGCCCGATTAAAAACCCTGCAGAAACGGATAATCATGCCGATAACTCATATAACGCAGGGCTGTTTATCGTGAATTCACTCTATACCGCTGAAGGTGTAATGGATAAACACTCGCTGTGGCAGCGTTATGTCCCGCTGGTGCGTCACGAAGCATTGCGCCTGCAGGTTCGACTGCCCGCGAGCGTGGAACTTGACGATCTGCTACAGGCGGGCGGCATTGGGTTACTTAATGCCGTCGAACGCTATGACGCCCTACAAGGAACGGCATTTACAACTTACGCAGTGCAGCGTATACGTGGCGCTATGCTGGATGAACTTCGCAGCCGTGACTGGGTGCCGCGCAGCGTGCGACGCAACGCGCGTGAAGTGGCACAGGCAATAGGGCAACTGGAGCAGGAACTTGGCCGCAACGCCACGGAAACTGAGGTAGCGGAACGTTTAGGGATCGATATTGCCGATTATCGCCAAATGTTGCTCGACACCAATAACAGCCAGCTCTTCTCCTACGATGAGTGGCGCGAAGAGCACGGCGATAGCATCGAACTGGTTACTGATGATCATCAGCGAGAAAACCCGCTACAATAACTGCTGGACAGTAATCTGCGCCAGCGGGTGATGGAAGCCATCGAAACGTTGCCGGAGCGCGAAAAACTGGTATTAACTCTCTATTATCAGGAAGAGCTGAATCTCAAAGAGATTGGTGCGGTGCTGGAGGTCGGGGAATCGCGGGTCAGTCAGTTACACAGCCAGGCTATTAAACGGTTACGCACTAAACTGGGTAAGTTATAACGTCAGTAAATGCCGCACTTTAATTTTGACTACCAGGAGTTCTTAATGATGGTGCAGCACCTGAAAAGACGGCCATTAAGCCGCTATCTTAAAGACTTTAAACACAGCCAGACCCATTGCGCGCATTGCCGTAAATTACTCGATCGCATTACCTTAGTTCGCGACGGCAAAATAGTGAATAAAATCGAGATTTCCCGCCTGGATACGCTGCTTGATGAAAATGGCTGGCAAGTGGAACAACAATCATGGGCGGCATTGTGCCGATTTTGCGGTGATTTACATTGCAAAACACAGAGTGATTTTTTCGATATTATCGGCTTTAAGCAATTTCTTTTTGAGCAAACTGAAATGAGCCCTGGTACGGTGCGTGAATATGTCGTTCGTCTGCGCCGTTTGGGGAATCATCTACACGAGCAAAATATTTCCCTCGACCAGCTGCAGGACGGTTTCCTTGATGAAATCCTCGCCCCGTGGCTGCCCTCCACCAGCACCAACAATTACCGCATCGCGTTACGGAAGTATCAACACTATCAGCGTCAAACGTGTACCGGACTTGTGCAGAAATCCTCCAGCCAACCTGCTTCTGATATATATTAAATAAGAATAAGATGTAGCGGAGTTGTTTTTGTGTTTACAAACAATGGCTCTACACTGCAAACAGACATAACAACATTCGGGGTAAATATGAAATTAGCACATCTGGGACGTCAGGCATTGATGGGTGTGATGGCCGTGGCGCTGGTTGCGGGTATGAGCGTTAAAAGTTTTGCAGATGAAGGTCTGCTTAATAAAGTCAAAGAGCGCGGCACGCTGCTGGTAGGGCTGGAAGGAACTTATCCGCCGTTCAGTTTTCAGGGGGATGACGGCAAATTAACCGGTTTTGAAGTGGAATTTGCCCAACAGCTGGCAAAACATCTTGGCGTTGAGGCGTCACTAAAACCGACTAAATGGGACGGTATGCTGGCGTCGCTGGACTCTAAACGCATTGATGTGGTGATTAATCAGGTCACCATTTCTGACGAGCGCAAGAAAAAATACGATTTCTCTACCCCGTACACCATTTCTGGTATTCAGGCGCTGGTGAAAAAAGGTAACGAAGGCACCATTAAAACGGCTGCTGATCTGAAAGGCAAAAAAGTGGGTGTCGGTCTGGGCACCAACTATGAAGAGTGGCTGCGTCAGAATGTTCAGGGTGTCGATGTGCGTACCTATGATGATGACCCGACCAAATATCAGGATCTGCGCGTAGGCCGTATCGATGCGATCCTCGTTGATCGTCTGGCGGCGCTGGATCTGGTGAAGAAAACCAACGATACGCTGGCAGTAACCGGTGAAGCATTCTCCCGTCAGGAGTCTGGCGTGGCGTTGCGTAAAGGAAATGAAGACCTGCTGAAAGCAGTGAATGATGCAATTGCGGAAATGCAAAAAGACGGCACTCTGCAAGCCCTTTCCGAAAAATGGTTTGGTGCTGATGTGACCAAATAATCAGCATAATGACAAAAAAGGGCGCTTTCACTAGCGCCTTTTTTATTTACGCGTTTTCAGCGTGCATAATAAGAAAATCACAACAACACACATCGGAGGCTGTTATGCCACTGCATAATTTAACCCGTTTTCCACGGCTGGAGTTTATCGGCGCGCCAACGCCGCTCGAATATCTGCCGCGCTTTTCTGATTATCTTGGACGGGAAATTTTCATCAAACGGGATGACGTCACTCCCATGGCAATGGGCGGCAATAAATTACGTAAGCTGGAATTTCTCGCGGCAGATGCTCTGCGTGAAGGTGCCGATACGCTGATTACTGCTGGGGCGATCCAGTCTAACCATGTGCGCCAGACTGCCGCAGTTGCGGCGAAACTCGGTCTGCACTGCGTGGCGCTGCTGGAAAATCCTATTGGCACAACCGCAGAAAACTATTTAACCAACGGCAATCGTTTGTTGCTGGATCTGTTCAATACCCAGATTGAAATGTGCGACGCACTGACCGATCCCAATACCCAACTGGAAGAGCTGGCGACGCGAGTCGAAGCACAAGGCTTTCGCCCGTATGTCATTCCGGTTGGCGGTTCTAATGCTTTGGGCGCGCTGGGTTATGTGGAGAGTGCGCTGGAAATTGCGCAACAGTGTGAAGGGGCAGTTAATATTTCGTCGGTGGTGGTCGCGTCGGGCAGTGCCGGAACTCACGCCGGACTGGCTGTTGGGCTGGAACACCTGATGCCTGAAAGCGAACTGATTGGCGTGACCGTGTCGCGTTCCGTTGCCGATCAATTGCCGAAAGTGGTTAACCTCCAACAGGCGATTGCGAAAGAACTGGAGCTGACCGCATCAGCGGAAATTTTACTCTGGGATGACTATTTTGCACCTGGCTACGGCGTGCCGAACGACGAAGGCATGGAAGCAGTGAAATTGCTGGCGCGGCTGGAAGGCATTCTGCTTGATCCTGTGTATACCGGAAAAGCGATGGCGGGGCTGATTGACGGTATCAGTCAGAAACGCTTCAAAGATGAAGGGCCGATTCTGTTTATTCATACCGGCGGCGCGCCTGCGCTGTTCGCCTATCATCCCCACGTTTAGCTCCGGGAACGCTCATGCAAGAAAGTATACAACTGGTTATTGATTCCTTGCCGTTCCTGCTGAAAGGGGCTGGGTATACGCTGCAACTCAGTATCGGCGGCATGTTTTTTGGCTTACTGCTCGGGTTTATTCTCGCGCTGATGCGCCTGTCGCCAATCTGGCCCGTGCGCTGGCTGGCGCGTTTTTATATCTCTATTTTTCGTGGTACGCCGCTCATCGCACAACTGTTTATGATCTATTACGGACTGCCACAGTTTGGTATCGAATTAGATCCCATTCCGTCAGCAATGATTGGTCTGTCGCTGAACACTGCCGCCTATGCTGCCGAAACGCTGCGCGCCGCCATTTCTTCTATTGATAAAGGTCAGTGGGAAGCTGCAGCCAGTATTGGTATGACGCCATGGCAGACCATGCGTCGCGCGATTTTGCCACAGGCGGCGCGGGTGGCGTTGCCGCCGCTGTCGAACAGCTTTATCAGCCTGGTAAAAGATACGTCGCTGGCCGCGACAATCCAGGTGCCGGAGCTGTTCCGTCAGGCGCAGTTGATTACCTCGCGCACGCTGGAGGTGTTCACCATGTACCTGGCGGCTTCGCTCATCTACTGGATTATGGCGACTGTGTTATCGACGTTGCAGAACCATTTTGAGAATCAACTTAATCGCCAGGAGAGGGAACCCAAATGAGTGCCATTGAAGTTAAGAACCTGGTGAAAAAATTCCACGGTCAGACGGTGCTGCATGGTATCGACCTTGAGGTGAAGCCTGGCGAAGTAGTGGCTATTATCGGTCCGAGTGGTTCCGGCAAAACCACGTTGCTACGCAGCATAAATCTGCTGGAACAACCGGAAGCGGGAACCATCACCGTTGGCGATATCACTATTGATACTGCACGTTCATTAAGTCAGCAAAAATCGCTGATTCGCCAGTTGCGTCAGCACGTCGGGTTTGTCTTCCAGAACTTTAATCTGTTTCCGCATCGTACGGTGCTGGAAAACATTATTGAAGGGCCGGTGATCGTCAAAGGCGAACCGAAAGAAGAGGCCACGGCGCGCGCTCGCGAGCTGCTGGCGAAAGTTGGGCTGGCCGGTAAAGAAACCAGTTATCCACGTCGTTTGTCTGGCGGTCAACAGCAGCGCGTTGCGATTGCGCGTGCTCTGGCAATGCGTCCTGAAGTGATTTTGTTTGATGAGCCAACGTCGGCGCTGGATCCAGAGCTGGTGGGCGAAGTCCTGAACACCATTCGTCAGCTGGCGCAGGAAAAGCGCACGATGGTGATTGTGACGCACGAAATGAGCTTTGCCCGGGATGTTGCGGACCGGGCGATTTTTATGGACCAGGGGCGGATAGTCGAGCAGGGGGTAGCAAAAGCGTTATTTGCTGATCCTCAGCAGCCTCGCACCCGCCAGTTCCTGGAGAAGTTTCTGCTGCAATAATAAGAAAAAATCAGCCCCGACGATTCACCAGTCGGGGCGGGACGCCATTTCAAACGTGATAAAACTGCTTAACAAATCAGCATAACTCATTAATAACATAAGAGAATGCGATGGCTTGCAAAAGTAATTCATTGCCTGAATAATATAAATTATATATAAATCTTATTTATGTGATAGTTTGAATTATCATTATAAATGATACTCACTCTCAGGGGCGTTGCGGTTTACTATGCAGGATACGGATTTTTTCAGCTGGCTTCGCACGATGTTGTTGCGTTTTCAGAGGATGGAGGCCGCAGAAGAGGTCTACCATGAAATAGAGCTTCAGGCTCAGCAGCTGGAGTACGATTACTATTCGTTATGTGTTCGCCACCCGGTACCATTCACGCGACCTAAAGTGGCTTTCTACACCAATTACCCTGAGTCGTGGGTTAGTTATTATCAGGCAAAAAATTTTCTCGCAATTGATCCGGTGCTGAACCCTGAAAACTTTAGTCAGGGCCATTTAATGTGGAATGATGACTTATTCAGCGAAGCACAGCCGTTATGGGAAGCTGCGCGCGCACATGGTTTACGCCGCGGTGTCACTCAGTATTTAATGCTGCCAAATCGGGCGTTGGGCTTTTTGTCCTTTTCCCGTTGCAGCACGCGCGAAATACCCATTCTTAGTGATGAACTGCAATTAAAAATGCAGCTACTGGTGCGCGAAAGTCTGATGGCTCTGATGCGTTTAAATGATGAAATAGTGATGACGCCAGAGATGAATTTCAGCAAGCGCGAAAAAGAAATTCTGAAATGGACGGCGGAAGGTAAGACATCAGCAGAGATAGCGATGATTTTGTCAATCTCTGAGAATACGGTCAATTTCCATCAGAAAAACATGCAGAAAAAAATCAATGCACCGAATAAGACGCAGGTTGCTTGTTACGCGGCCGCTACTGGCTTAATTTGATCTCTTTTCTGTTCTGCGTGCCAGATGCAAAAACCGGCTGAAAGGCACGCTCTCAGCCGGTTTTATATTACTGACGGTAGGCTTGTTTAATTTGCTTAACCGTTTTGGAAAATACTGCAGCCTGGGTTTCGTCTTCGATCAGCGCAAGCTGTTTTTCCATCTTTAACATCACGCGGCCCGCGTCAGCTTGTCCCATCGCCTGCAGCATCAGCGTCAGCATCGCTTTCAGGCAGGAGACTTCATTTGCCAGTTCTTGATTATTCTCGGCAGTAGAAAAATCAGGCGTACTCATTTATTTTCCTCGTCATGTTGCAATGAAAATTTGCGGTGAAAAATGTTAAGGCGGCGGAGTATACCATAAGCTTTGCTAAAAATAGCAGTGGTTGTTTTTTGAGCGTGATATCAACAGTACTATAAAATACGTTAATATAATGACCAATAAATATTTTTATCATGAATGTTTTTTGCCCGTATTGTTCGGGTTAATTAATGTTACATATTCAGCGGGCTGATTTTCATTTTTGCTGAATAAAGTCAATTTTTGTCACATTTCATCGCCGGGCTTACTGTGAAACGATCCCGGAAGCCGTTGGTGACGGGCGTGACCATAACTGTGGACAATCGAATTGACAAAAACGAGAGAAAAATCGAATACCCACCATTTTTAACGTTTCAAAGTTGCAATAAAAACCGCTAATATACGAATGACTAACTATCAGTAGCGTTATCCCTATTTCTGGAGATATTCCTTTGATCAACGTTCTACTTGTTGATGACCACGAACTGGTGCGCGCAGGGATACGACGCATTCTGGAAGATATAAAGGGTATAAAAGTCGTCGGTGAGGCATCGTGCGGTGAAGACGCCGTTAAATGGTGCCGGGCAAATGCCGTTGACGTGGTGCTAATGGACATGAGTATGCCGGGCAAATGCCGTTGACGTGGTGCTAATGGACATGAGTATGCCGGGCATTGGCGGTCTTGAGGCGACGCGTAAAATCGCGCGTTCCACAGCTGATGTCAAAATCATCATGCTTACCGTCCATACAGAAAACCCTTTACCAGCGAAAGTCATGCAGGCCGGAGCTGCGGGCTACCTCAGCAAAGGCGCGGCTCCGCAGGAAGTCGTTAGTGCGATTCGTTCTGTCTATTCAGGGCAGCGTTACATTGCTTCTGATATCGCTCAACAAATGGCGTTAAGCCAGATCGAACCAGAAAAAACAGAAAGCCCATTTGCCAGTTTGTCTGAACGTGAATTGCAGATTATGCTGATGATCACCAAGGGCCAGAAGGTCAATGAGATCTCAGAACAGCTCAATCTCAGTCCGAAAACGGTGAACAGCTACCGCTATCGTATGTTCAGTAAACTAAACATTCATGGCGATGTTGAGCTGACTCACCTGGCAATTCGCCATGGTCTGTGTAATGCGGAGACATTATCAAGTCAGTGAGTGATCAGTTTGACGCAAAAGCGTTTTTAAAAACCGTAACCAGCCAGCCAGGCGTTTATCGCATGTACGATGCTGGTGGTACGGTTATCTATGTCGGCAAAGCGAAAGACCTGAAAAAACGGCTTTCCAGCTATTTCCGTAGCAACCTCGCTTCGCGCAAAACCGAAGCGCTGGTCGCCCAGATCCAGCAAATTGATGTAACGGTTACTCATACAGAAACCGAAGCGCTGTTACTGGAACACAACTACATCAAACTTTATCAGCCGCGTTACAACGTTTTGCTACGCGATGATAAATCATATCCTTTTATCTTCCTGAGTGGCGATACCCACCCGCGTCTGGCGATGCATCGTGGAGCGAAGCATGCCAAAGGTGAATATTTCGGCCCGTTCCCGAATGGCTATGCCGTACGTGAAACACTGGCGCTACTGCAAAAGATTTTTCCCATTCGCCAGTGCGAAAACAGTGTTTATCGCAATCGCTCGCGTCCGTGTCTGCAATATCAGATAGGGCGCTGTCTGGGGCCGTGCGTTGAAGGACTGGTGAGTGAAGAAGAATACGCTCAGCAGGTCGAGTATGTGCGCTTGTTTTTGTCTGGCAAAGATGATCAGGTGCTTACGCAACTCATTAGTCGTATGGAAACTGCCAGCCAGAATCTGGAGTTTGAAGAAGCGGCGCGGATTCGCGACCAAATTCAGGCGGTGCGACGTGTCACCGAAAAACAGTTTGTTTCCAATACCGGCGACGACCTTGACGTTATTGGAGTGGCGTTCGATGCGGGTATGGCTTGTGTCCACGTATTGTTCATTCGTCAGGGCAAAGTGCTCGGCAGCCGCAGCTATTTCCCGAAAGTGCCTGGTGGTACGGAACTGAGCGAGGTGGTGGAAACCTTCGTAGGTCAGTTCTATTTACAAGGCAGCCAGATGCGCACCTTACCGGGTGAGATCCTGCTCGATTTTAATCTTAGCGATAAAACGCTGCTCGCCGATTCCCTTTCAGAACTGGCGGGACGCAAGATTAATGTTCAAACCAAACCTCGTGGCGATAGAGCGCGTTATCTGAAACTCGCGCGTACCAATGCGGCGACGGCCTTAACCAGCAAACTTTCGCAGCAATCTACCGTTCACCAGCGGCTGACCGCGCTTGCCAGCGTGTTGAAATTGCCGGAAGTGAAGCGGATGGAGTGCTTTGACATCAGCCATACCATGGGTGAACAAACCGTCGCTTCCTGTGTGGTGTTTGATGCCAACGGCCCGCTGCGTGCGGAGTATCGGCGCTATAACATTACTGGCATCACGCCGGGCGATGATTACGCGGCGATGAATCAGGTGCTGCGTCGGCGTTATGGTAAAGCTATCGACGACAGTAAGATCCCGGATGTGATCCTTATTGACGGCGGCAAAGGCCAGCTTGCGCAGGCGAAAAATGTTTTCGCCGAACTGGATGTCTCATGGGATAAAAATCATCCGCTGCTACTTGGTGTTGCCAAAGGAGCAGATCGTAAGGCTGGGCTGGAAACGCTGTTCTTTGAGCCGGAAGGTGAGGGATTTAGTTTGCCGCCAGATTCTCCCGCGCTGCATGTTATCCAGCATATTCGCGATGAATCACACGATCACGCGATTGGCGGGCACCGTAAAAAACGGGCGAAGGTCAAAAATACCAGTTCCCTGGAAACCATTGAAGGCGTCGGGCTAAAACGTCGGCAAATGTTGTTGAAATATATGGGCGGTTTGCAAGGTTTACGTAACGCCAGCGTCGAGGAAATTGCAAAAGTGCCGGGTATTTCGCAAGGTCTGGCAGAAAAGATCTTCTGGTCGTTGAAACATTGATGTCTCTGTAGCAACATAGGGGTAATCTTACTGACAACAGATAGTTACCCGTCATTATGCAATTTAATATCCCTACGTTGCTTACACTGTTCCGTGTCATCCTTATCCCATTCTTTGTATTGGTCTTTTATTTGCCTGTCACCTGGTCGCCATTTGCCGCCGCGCTCATTTTCTGCGTCGCGGCGCTGACTGACTGGTTCGATGGTTTTCTGGCACGCCGCTGGAACCAGAGTACCCGGTTTGGTGCTTTCCTTGACCCTGTCGCAGATAAAGTTCTCGTGGCTATCGCCATGGTGCTGGTAACCGAGCATTACCACAGCTGGTGGGTGACCTTACCGGCAGCAACGATGATCGCCCGTGAAATTATTATTTCTGCGCTACGCGAATGGATGGCGGAGTTGGGTAAACGCAGTAGCGTGGCTGTCTCCTGGATTGGGAAAGTGAAAACCACTGCCCAGATGGTGGCGTTAGCCTGGCTGCTGTGGCGTCCGAACATTTGGGTTGAGTACGCCGGTATTGCACTTTTCTTTGTGGCTGCGGTACTGACTCTGTGGTCAATGTTGCAATATTTGAGCGCTGCGCGTGCAGATTTGCTTGATCAGTGATCGTTTCGGCGCAATTTTCAGCAAACGATCAAAAGTGGTGAAAAATATCGTTGACTCATCGCGCCAGGTAAGTAGAATGCAACGCATCGAACGGCGGCACTGATTGCCAGACGATAATAAAATCAAGTGATTAACTGATTGCTTGATGAGTGCGGGAATAGCTCAGTTGGTAGAGCACGACCTTGCCAAGGTCGGGGTCGCGAGTTCGAGTCTCGTTTCCCGCTCCAGTTTAAAAGACATCGGCGGCAGCGGATGTCTGGCTGAAAGGCCTGAAGAATTTGGCGCGTTAACAAAGCGGTTATGTAGCGGATTGCAAATCCGTCTAGTCCGGTTCGACTCCGGAACGCGCCTCCACTTTCTTCCCGAGCCCGGATGGTGGAATCGGTAGACACAAGGGATTTAAAATCCCTCGGCGTTCGCGCTGTGCGGGTTCAAGTCCCGCTCCGGGTACCATGGGAAAGATAAGAATAAAATCAAAGCAATAAGCAGTGTCGTGAAACCACCTTCGGGTGGTTTTTTTGTGCCTGCAACTTGTCGTTACACCCTCCTTAATTTTTAATCACCGGCAAAGCCACTCAAAAAGTATCTCTGATACGGACCGGCATGTAAGATAGGTGCTGGCGAGTTGAGATCCACAAGGAAAAGCGTATGAAAACAGGACCGTTAAACGAAAGTGAGTTGGAATGGCTGGACGATATTCTGACCAAATACAACACTGACCACGCCATTCTTGATGTGGCGGAGCTGGACGGTTTATTGACGGCGGTGTTGAGTTCTCCGCAAGAGATTGAACCGGCACAGTGGCTGGTTGCCGTGTGGGGTGGGGCTGACTATGTGCCGCGCTGGGCGTCAGAGAAAGAGATGACGCGCTTTATGAACCTGGCTTTTCAACATATGGCTGATACCGCAGAGCGTCTGAACGAATTCCCGGAGCAGTTTGAGCCGTTATTCGGCTTGCGAGAAGTCGATGGCAGCGAGCTGACGATTGTTGAGGAGTGGTGCTTTGGCTATATGCGGGGCGTGGCACTTTCTGACTGGTCAACGTTGCCCGATTCGTTAAAACCAGCGCTGGATGCGATTGCGCTGCACGGTACTGAGGAAAACTTCGAGCGGGTAGAGAAGATGTCGCCAGAAGCGTTTGAAGAGAGCGTAGATGCTATTCGACTGGCGGCGCTTGATTTACATGCATACTGGATGGCGCATCCGCAGGAAAAAGCTGTTCAGCAACCTATCAAAGCAGAAGAGAAACCGGGGCGTAACGATCCTTGTCCGTGCGGTAGTGGTAAGAAATTTAAGCAGTGCTGCCTGCATTAAGAGGTCACATTGGGTGTCAGCGTTAATTCTGGCACCCAATAAGGAATTTGAGGCTATCTAATCACCCCACTTCTGGTAACAAGCCTGCCGCAATCAAAAATTGCACGCCAATCACAGCAATACCACAGAGAAACACCACCACCAGCGCCGGACGACCACCTTTCACCCGGTAACCCGCCTGAGGATTGTGCTTCCTGCTTTGCCAGGTCAACAGCGAAGGGATAATCAATGCCAGTACCGCCAGTGCCACACCGGCGTAACCCAGCGCCATCACAAATCCTCGTGGATAAAACAGTGCAAACGCCAGTGGCGGCAGAAAGGTAATTGCACCAGTTTGCAATCGTCCACCAACGGTATTTGAACGCTGAAACAAATCTGCCAGATAATCAAATAAGCCTAACGCTACGCCGAGGAAGGACGTGGCGAGGGCTAAATCAGCAAATAAATGCACTGCCAGCTCAACATGCGGAGAGGCCACCATTTCGCGTAACGCCTGTAACAGCCCGTTTAATCCGGCATGATTAGCCAGCAATCCCATAAAGGTTGTTGAATCAATGCTGCCAAGGGTCGCCAGCTGCCAGAAAATATATGCCACCAGGGGGATCGCACTACCGATTATAAACACCCAGCGTAGCTTACGAATGTTGCCATCCATATAGCTGACAATACTCGGCACGCTACCGTGAAAACCAAACGACGTAAAAATCACCGGGATTGCAGACAGTGCCAGTCCCTGTTGCAACGGCAGGGTTAAAAGATTCACTTTGTGAATATGCGGTAGCAGCAATACCAGCATCACCACCAGAAAAATAATTTTGGCGCTGAACAGAAAACGGTTAAATAAATCGACCAGCGAAGTTCCGACACAAACCACGCCACCGGCAACAAAAGTGAACAACAGCACGCCAGCGGTTGCCGACATTGAAATACCTGTCCAGTCGCTGATGCTGGAGGCCAACAATTCACCGGCACCGCTGATGTATGCCGCAGTCAGAGCATACATTAAAAACATCATACTGAAGCCCGTCAGCCACTGACCGTAGCGTCCCAGATAGCGTTTTGCCAGCGTGCCCAGACCGGTATCTGCCGGGACATGCTGGTACACCTCCAGCAGTAATAGCGCCGTGTAGCACATCAACGCCCAAAGCCCAATCAACAAGATTAACGTGACGCTAAAACCAACACCTGCCGCAGCCAGCGGCATTGCCAGCATGCCTGCGCCAATTGTGGTTCCCGCCACGATAAAAACACTTCCCAGAGTTCTGTTTTTCACGCTTTCTTCTGTCCTGACGATCTTTATGAGTGATATCTGCGGCGCAGGTTAAGGCATAACGGCTGATTCGTCAAACCGACGTTACATATGATGTAAATATAAATGTACAACAAAAAGCGTTCAGTTCTGCGCTGGCGCAAAGTCTTCATAAGCGGCAATCGCTACGCTAGGCTTTTTTTGAGGAGGAACGATGGACTCTATTCACGGTCATGAAGTGTTAAATATGATGATTGAATCAGGCGAGCAATATACGCATGCCAGTCTGGAAGCAGCAATTAAAGCGCGTTTTGGTGAACAGGCACGTTTTCACACCTGCTCGGCAGAAGGGATGACTGCGGGAGAGTTGGTGGCGTTTCTGGCAGCAAAAGGCAAATTTATACCTTCAGAAGAAGGTTTTTCAACCGATCAGAGTAAGATTTGCCGTCACTGATTTGAAACGGCGGCAGAAAACCTGCCGCCGGAGAGCATTAGTTTTGTGTGTCGAGGGTAGAGAGTTCTTTGTCGATAAAATACAGACCTTCGCCACTTTTGCCTGCCAGGCTTAATTTATCAATAATCGATTTGAACAGTTTCTCTTCTTCATGCTGCTCAGAAACATACCATTGCAGGAAATTAAATGTTGGGTAGTCCTGATTGGTCATTGCAGCATGAGCCAGTTCGTTAATTTTCTGCGTGATTAATTGTTCGTGTTTATAGGTTTCCTGGAATAATTCATCAAGTGAGGAATATTCAGCAAACGGAGATTCAACGGTATTAATACGCGGTAAGTTGCCGGTATCAGTCAGGTAATCAAACAGACGCTGCATATGCGTCATCTCTTCCTGGGCGTGACGGCGCAGGAACGCGGCAGCACCTTCGAAGGTATGATAGCTGCACCAGGCGCTCATTTGCTGATAAAGCAGTGAAGAGTACAGTTCCAGGTTCATCTGCTCATTAAGTTTTTCAATCATTTCTGGTTTCAGCATGATAGTGCTCCACAAAGGTTATATTTGTTGCTGTAGCGTCACTATAATTTGTTATTTTATTATTTGCAAAAGGTAAAATATAAACATCATTTATTAAAAATACGAATGGGAATAAAACGCATTACCGCTATTTATTTAATCAGCGAAGATCCCCCTCGCTGATTAAAACGTTTAGAGAAAGACAGGGAAGGCGGAATGATGGCACTGATATGACAAAGTGAATTCCGTATTCAAACATAAGGAACCCGCAAAGAGGCTACAGTTGCCTACTGGCTGACCAAAGGGGATAGCGTGGGTATAGCCTGCCTGCTGGCATGCGCGATCGGCGATCCCGCGACTGACATAACGATCGGTACGGGCATGCTGCAAAAAAGCCTGATCATAAACCAACCGAACAATACCTGTTGCCGCGTCAACTTCGCTCACATGGGCCTGGCGAGTAACCGTACATCCTGTCAGCGTTATTAAGGAAAGAGTCAGAATCAGAAGTCTCATGGTCCAGCCAGAAGAGTAAAAGAAAGCAGTATTTTACGCGTTACAGCGCTGCGACAATGGCCGGAAAAGACGCCTGGCAGGCGCTATTTCTTGCCATCTATATGTGTCAGAAATTGGGGGGGCTGCTTTTTGATTATCATTTTTATAACATTAAAGGGGTATTTATGTGATTTACATCACATAAAGATTGATTTTTGTGATGGTTGTCATATTATAAACGCAAAGACAATAACACCTGTATAACAAATGGTCGGAGTACCGCGATGAAACTGCGCAAGATCCTGAAAAGTATGTTCAATAACTATTGCAAGACGTTCAAAGACGTACCGCCAGGCAATATGTTCCGATAACAAAAAACCTGCTCCGGCAGGTTTTTTTGTGTTCTGATGACGGTGGATGTGACTATCGCTGAAGATGTGAAGCCGCTACTATAACGGCTTTCAAAATGCTATCAGGAGTTTACGATGTCCCAGCCGCTGAATGCCGATCAGGAACTGGTTTCTGATGTGGTTGCTTGCCAGTTGGTTATCAAACAAATTCTGGATGTTCTCGATGTGATCGCGCCCGTTGAAGTTCGCGAAAAAATGTCCAGCCAGCTGAAGAATATCGACTTTACTAACCATCCCGCCGCCGCAGACCCGGTCACCATGCGGGCAATCCAAAAAGCCATCGCGTTGATTGAACTCAAGTTTACCCCACAGGGCGAATCCCATTAAAAAACCGCTGCTTCAAAAAAATGAGGCAGCGGTTTCTCAAAAACTTCATCGGCGCAATGCATTAGCGCCGATGTATGATCAATGCAGCTGATGCGACACGACATTCAGAACATGTTGGTCGGTCTGCACAGGACACATACCAGCAAGTTTCGCACTGCGCACTTCATCAAGAATGGTTTGCAGTAACAGGCCATCATGCTGCTGTTCTTTTTCCAGATCGCGCAGGAAATTGACGGTTGAATCATCATTCAGTTCTTTCGCTTCATCGGCTAACTGCGCCAGCGTGCTTGAACGTTGCTCGTATTCTTCCATCGTTTTTTGGAACAGTTCTTCCAGAGAGTTCAGTTTTTCACCGGGAACATCAATGGCTTTAACGATGGGGGTAGCGCCGACACTCTTCATAAAGTTAAACATGCGCATCATTTGGGTCACATTACTCTGTGCCTGGGCGCGAAGGAAAGTGGCGGTGCCGTTCAGACTTTGTTCAGAACACCAGTTACTCAGGTGAAGGTAGAGATTGGATGCGTAAAACTCGCGGTTCATTTGAGAGTTGAGTTTGAGAAGCATTCCAGCGGTTGCCATACCTAATATCCTTATATCCAGAAGTGGAGAGGTGCAAGATAAATCAAAACACCATAATTACTGTTTGCAGAATAATTCCTTTCTGCCGGTCCGAAATGTGATCGTGGAGTCAATTCTGACGATGATCTGAAATAAGAATAACGTCTGAACGGGTATAAGAAAATGCTTAAATCATCAAGTTTATATATTTTTACATTTCATTGATGAAATCAATGTAACTGTAATGAATTTTAATGATGGTGCTTTTTGTATCTTGTTGATATTAATCGATGAATTTGAATTCATGATGAAGCAATGATTTTATAAAACGTTTTTTCATTTTTGCGATATGGCTCTCATTATACGTGTTCTGTTAATTAATGAGTACAGTGATAATTAATGGCGAAATGAATGACGCGCATTTTCCACATCTTTAAGTTGCGGTTATTACACCATTGCAAAAACTCAACGCCAGGTAATGAGGCCTATTGACTGGTTAAAAAGAAAACATCCCGCATGGGTACCAAAGACAACAAGGACTTCCAGGCTAATCTTATGGATTATTCTGCTGTGCACTCGATAATTTGTCTGACAAATTCGCTTTTCCTTATGTCTTTTCCCGCTAAATTTATGCACGTTCTCACTGTAATTCTGCGATGTGATATTGCTCTCCTATGGAGAATTAATTTCTCGCTAAAACTATGTCAACACAGTCACTTATCTTTTAGTTAAAAGGTAATGCTTTGTTTTCCGATTAATTTAACGAATGTCATTCGTTTTTGCCCTACACAAAACGACACTAAAGCTGGAGAGAACCATGCACAAATTTACTAAAGCCCTGGCAGCCATTGGTCTGGCAGCCGTTATGTCACAATCCGCTATGGCGGAGAACCTGAAGCTCGGTTTCCTGGTGAAGCAACCGGAAGAGCCGTGGTTCCAGACCGAATGGAAGTTTGCCGATAAAGCCGGGAAGGATTTAGGGTTTGAAGTTATTAAGATTGCCGTGCCGGATGGCGAAAAAACATTGAACGCTATCGACAGCCTGGCTGCCAGTGGCGCGAAAGGTTTCGTTATTTGTACTCCGGACCCGAAACTCGGCTCTGCCATCGTGGCGAAAGCGCGTGGCTACGATATGAAAGTCATTGCCGTGGATGACCAGTTTGTTAACGCCAAAGGTAAGCCAATGGATACCGTTCCGCTGGTGATGATGGCTGCGACCAAAATTGGCGAACGTCAGGGCCAGGAACTGTATAAAGAGATGCAGAAACGTGGCTGGGATGTCAAAGAAAGCGCGGTGATGGCGATTACCTCCAACGAACTGGATACGGCTCGTCGCCGTACTACGGGGTCTATGGATGCGCTGAAAGCTGCAGGATTCCCGGAAAAACAAATTTATCAGGTACCTACCAAATCTAACGACATCCCGGGGGCATTTGACGCTGCCAACTCAATGCTGGTTCAACATCCGGAAGTTAAACATTGGCTGATTGTCGGTATGAACGACAGCACCGTGCTGGGCGGCGTACGCGCGACGGAAGGTCAGGGCTTTAAAGCGGCCGATATCATCGGTATCGGTATTAACGGTGTGGATGCGGTGAGTGAACTGTCTAAGGCACAGGCAACCGGCTTCTACGGTTCCCTGCTGCCAAGCCCGGACGTACATGGTTATAAGTCCAGCGAAATGCTTTACAACTGGGTTGCAAAAGGTGTTGAACCGACCAAATTCACCGAAGTTACCGACGTGGTGCTGATCACGCGTGACAACTTTAAAGAAGAACTGGAGAAAAAAGGTTTAGGCGGTAAGTAATTTGCCGGAAAAATTCCCCTCTGCATGATGCAGAGGGGGTGTGAACGACCAGTGATTCACGGAGACGTTATGCAACAGTCTACCCCGTATCTCTCATTTCGCGGCATCGGTAAAACGTTTCCCGGCGTTAAGGCGCTGACGGATATTAGTTTTGACTGCTATGCCGGTCAGGTTCATGCGTTGATGGGTGAAAATGGCGCAGGAAAATCAACTCTCTTAAAAATCCTCAGCGGAAACTATGCGCCAACCACGGGTTCTGTAGTGATTAATGGGCAGAAAATGTCCTTTTCCGACACGACCGCAGCACTTAACGCGGGGGTGGCGATTATTTACCAGGAACTGCATCTCGTGCCGGAAATGACCGTCGCGGAAAACATCTATCTCGGCCAGCTGCCGCATAAAGGCGGCATTGTGAATCGTTCATTGCTGAATTATGAGGCAGGTTTACAAATTAAACATCTTGGTATGGATATTGACCCGGACACGCCGCTGAAATATCTCTCCATTGGTCAGTGGCAGATGGTTGAAATCGCCAAAGCGCTGGCGCGTAACGCCAAAATTATCGCCTTTGATGAGCCAACCAGCTCCCTCTCTGCCCGCGAAATCGACAATCTTTTCCGCGTTATTCGTGAACTGCGAAAAGAGGGGCGGGTGATCTTATACGTTTCTCACCGTATGGAAGAAATATTTGCCCTCAGCGATGCCATCACCGTCTTTAAAGATGGGCGTTATGTCAAAACCTTTACCGATATGCAGCAGGTTGACCACGACGCACTGGTGCAGGCGATGGTCGGGCGAGACATTGGCGATATCTACGGCTGGCAACCGCGTAGTTATGGCGAGGAGCGGCTGCGTCTTGATGCTGTGAAAGCACCAGGCGTGCGTACGCCAATAAGTCTGGCGGTTCGCAGTGGAGAAATTGTCGGTCTGTTTGGTCTGGTCGGGGCAGGGCGTAGCGAATTAATGAAAGGCATGTTTGGCGGTACGCAAATCACCGCCGGTCAGGTTTATATCGACCAACAGCCGATCGATATTCGTAAACCGAGCCACGCTATTACCGCAGGCATGATGCTCTGCCCGGAAGATCGCAAAGCGGAAGGCATTATTCCTGTGCACTCCGTTCGCGACAATATCAACATCAGTGCCAGACGCAAACATGTGCTCGGCGGTTGTGTAATCAACAACGGTTGGGAAGAAAACAATGCCGATCACCACATTCGTTCGCTCAACATCAAAACGCCGGGCGCTGAGCAACTGATTATGAATCTCTCAGGTGGAAATCAGCAAAAAGCCATTCTGGGCCGCTGGTTATCGGAAGAGATGAAGGTCATTTTGCTGGATGAACCTACGCGCGGCATTGATGTTGGTGCTAAGCACGAAATATATAACGTGATTTATGCGCTGGCGGCGCAGGGTGTGGCGGTGCTGTTTGCCTCCAGCGACTTACCTGAAGTCCTCGGCGTTGCCGACCGGATTGTGGTGATGCGCGAAGGTGAAATCGCCGGTGAATTGTTACACGAGCAGGCAGATGAGCGTCAGGCACTGAGCCTTGCGATGCCTAAAGTCAGCCAGGCAGTTGCCTGAGTAAGGAGAGTATGATGTCTTCTGTTTCTACATCGGGTTCTGGAGCACCTAAGTCGTCATTCAGCTTTGGGCGTATCTGGGATCAGTACGGCATGCTGGTGGTGTTTGCGGTGCTTTTTATCGCCTGTGCCATTTTTGTCCCAAATTTTGCCACCTTCATTAATATGAAAGGGTTGGGCCTGGCAATTTCTATGTCGGGGATGGTGGCGTGTGGCATGTTGTTCTGCCTTGCTTCCGGTGACTTTGACCTTTCTGTCGCCTCCGTAATTGCCTGTGCGGGTGTCACCACTGCGGTGGTTATCAACCTGACTGAAAGCCTGTGGATTGGCGTGGCAGCGGGTTTGTTGCTGGGCGTTCTCTGTGGCCTGGTCAATGGCTTTGTTATCGCCAAACTGAAAATAAATGCCCTCATCACGACACTGGCAACGATGCAGATTGTTCGAGGTCTGGCGTACATCATTTCAGACGGTAAAGCGGTCGGTATCGAAGATGAAAGCTTCTTTGCCCTTGGTTACGCCAACTGGTTTGGTCTGCCTGCGCCAATCTGGCTCACCGTCGCGTGTTTGATCATCTTTGGCTTGCTGCTGAATAAAACCACCTTTGGTCGTAATACCCTGGCGATTGGCGGGAACGAAGAGGCTGCGCGTCTGGCGGGTGTACCGGTTGTTCGCACCAAAATTATTATCTTTGTTCTCTCTGGCCTGGTATCAGCGATAGCCGGAATTATTCTGGCTTCACGTATGACCAGTGGGCAGCCAATGACGTCGATTGGCTATGAGCTGATTGTGATCTCCGCCTGCGTTTTAGGTGGCGTTTCTCTGAAAGGCGGCATCGGAAAAATCTCATATGTGGTGGCGGGTATCTTAATTTTAGGCACCGTGGAAAACGCCATGAACCTGCTTAATATTTCTCCTTTCGCACAGTACGTAGTTCGCGGCTTAATCCTGCTGGCAGCGGTGATTTTCGACCGTTACAAGCAAAAAGCGAAACGCACTGTCTGATGCTTTTTTCCACAACAATTTAGCGTTTTTTCCCACCACAGCCAGCCGCCACAACGGTTGGCTGTTCTTCGTTGCAAATGGCGACCCCCGTCACACTGTCTATACTTACATGTCTGTAAAGCGCGTTCTGCGCAACACAATAAGAAAAGAGAAGGAGGAGAACCGGGTGACAGAACCGTTAACCGAAACCCCTGAACTATCTGCGAAATATGCCTGGTTTTTTGATCTCGATGGAACGCTGGCGGAAATCAAACCGCATCCCGATCAAGTCGTCGTGCCTGACACTATTCTGCAAGGACTTCAGCTACTGGCAACCGCAAGTGATGGTGCATTGGCATTGATTTCAGGGCGCTCAATGGTGGAGCTTGACGCACTGGCAAAACCTTATCGCTTCCCGTTAGCGGGCGTGCATGGGGCGGAGCGCCGTGACATCAATGGTAAAACGCATATCGTTTATCTGCCGGATGCGATTGCGCGTGATATTAGCGTGCAACTGCATACGGTCATCGCCCAGTATCCCGGCGCGGAGCTGGAGGCGAAAGGAATGGCTTTTGCGCTGCATTATCGCCAGGCTCCGCAGCATGAAGACGCATTAATGACATTAGCGCAACGTATTACTCAGATCTGGCCACAAATGGCGTTACAGCAGGGAAAGTGTGTTGTCGAGATCAAACCGAAAGGTACCAGTAAAGGTGAGGCGATTGCTGCTTTTATGCAGGAAGCTCCCTTTATCGGGCGAACGCCCGTATTTCTGGGCGATGATCTGACCGATGAATCTGGCTTCGCAGTCGTTAACCGGCTGGGCGGAATGTCAGTAAAAATTGGCACAGGTGCAACTCAGGCATCATGGCGACTGGCGGGCGTGCCGGATGTCTGGAGCTGGCTTGAAATGATAACCACCGCATTACAACAAAAAAGAGAAAATAACAGGAGTGATGACTATGAGTCGTTTAGTCGTAGTATCTAACCGGATTGCACCACCAGACGAGCACGCCGCCAGTGCCGGTGGCCTTGCCGTTGGCATACTGGGGGCACTGAAAGCCGCAGGTGGACTGTGGTTTGGCTGGAGCGGTGAAACAGGGAATGAGGATCAGCCGCTAAAAAAGGTGAAAAAGGGTAACATTACGTGGGCCTCTTTTAACCTCAGCGAACAGGACCTTGACGAATACTACAACAAATTCTCCAATGCCGTTCTCTGGCCCGCTTTTCATTATCGGCTCGATCTGGTGCAATTTCAGCGTCCTGCCTGGGATGGCTATCTACGCGTAAATGCGTTGCTGGCAGATAAATTACTGCCGCTGTTGCAAGACGATGACATTATCTGGATCCACGATTATCACCTGTTGCCCTTTGCGCATGAATTACGCAAACGGGGCGTGAATAATCGCATTGGTTTCTTTCTGCATATTCCTTTCCCGACACCGGAAATCTTCAACGCGCTGCCGACATATGACACCTTGCTTGAACAGCTTTGTGATTATGATTTGCTGGGTTTCCAGACGGAGAACGATCGTCTGGCGTTCCTGGATTGCCTTTCTAACCTGACCCGCGTCACGACACGTAGCGCAAAAAGCCATACGGCCTGCGGCAAAGCGTTTCGAACGGAAGTTTACCCGATCGGCATTGAGCCGAAAGAAATAGCGAAACAGGCTGCCGGTCCACTGCCGCCAAAACTGGCGCAACTCAAAGCAGAACTGAAAAACGTACAAAATATCTTTTCTGTCGAACGACTGGATTATTCCAAAGGTTTGCCGGAGCGTTTTCTCGCCTATGAAGCGTTACTGGAAAAATATCCGCAACATCACGGTAAAATTCGTTATACCCAGATCGCGCCAACGTCTCGTGGTGATGTGCAAGCCTATCAGGATATTCGTCATCAGCTCGAAAATGAAGCCGGACGAATTAATGGTAAATATGGGCAATTAGGCTGGACGCCGCTTTATTATTTGAATCAGCATTTTGACCGTAAATTACTGATGAAAATATTCCGCTACTCTGACGTGGGCTTAGTGACGCCACTGCGTGACGGGATGAACCTGGTGGCAAAAGAGTATGTTGCCGCTCAGGACCCTGCTAACCCGGGCGTTCTTGTTCTTTCGCAATTTGCGGGAGCGGCAAACGAGTTAACGTCGGCGTTAATTGTTAATCCCTACGATCGTGACGAAGTTGCAGCTGCGCTGGATCGTGCATTGACTATGTCGCTGGCGGAACGTATTTCCCGTCATGCAGAAATGCTGGACGTTATCGTGAAAAACGATATTAACCACTGGCAGGAGTGCTTCATTAGCGACCTAAAGCAGATAGTTCCGCGAAGCGCAGAAAGCCAGCAGCGCGATAAAGTTGCTACCTTTCCTAAGCTTGCGTAGGTGCGGTTAATCTCCCGTAAGTGGAACTAACAGCACATCGACCTCACTTGAGGTAATCACTCTTTTCGCCGAGCAGGATGCTCGCGAAAAGAAACTGTGATTGTGATTACCGCAAATCACCAAATCGAAATGATGTTTGCGACAAACTTCCAGAATATGTTCGCTTAACTCACCGTAGGCAATAAACGTCTTGTCAACGGGATACCCCGCATCCTGAATTAACTTATCAAGAAAGCTTTGCGTTTCTTCCTGCATCACATTGCGTAAATCTTCAAGCATCGGCGCAGCTAATTGATTGTACATTTCCGGGTCGGAAGCGAGAGTAATTAAACTGATGTGTCCCTTTACTGGCCTGGCGATAGATACCGCTTTTGCCAGCAGTTGCTGACTTTCCGGTGTAACCGCAACGGCGACAAGAATATTGCTATAGCTCATAACCTGTTCCTTATTCTGTGAACTTCAGGTGACATTAAAGCTTTACTCCTAATGGAGAAACGACGCAATCCCAACTCAGTTAAACAGGTAAATATTAGTCTGATTATTAGTAAAGACAATTAATCAATCACTCTTGGTTATCATATGATTTCAACTGTATTTATAAGAAAATAATGTACTGATTTCCCATATTGAACAAGTGGTTAATATATGCAAAACATTTTATTAACATTAGGTTGATTGTTGCCTTTCTTTGTAGTTAATTAGTTTGTTGTGCGGTAAGTGTTTGTTTAAAAATGGCTTATCGGGTATTGCATTAAAGCGATTATTTATAGCAGATGATTATTTACGGTGAGTTATTTTAACTGTGCGCAACATCCCATTTCGATTATTCCTGTTTCATTTTTGCTTGCCAGTGTAGCGAAAAAATTTTTAACAGATTGAAATACACCCAAAACAAAAGTATGACTTATACATTTATGTTAAGTAATTGAGCGTTTTATGTGATCTGCATCACACATTATTGAAAATCGCAGCCCCCCTCCGTTGTATGTGCGTGTAGTGACGAGTACAGTTGCGTCGATTTAGGAAAAATCTTAGATAAGTGTAAAGACCCCCTTCTATTTGTAAGGACTTATTAAACCAAAAAGGTGGGTCTGCTTATTGCAGCTTATCGCAACTATTCTAATGCTAATTATTTTTTACCGGGGCTTCCCGGCGACATCACGGGGTGCGGTGTGACCGCATAAAAATAAAGTTGGTTATTCTGGGTGGGAATAATGCATACCTCCGAGTTGCTGAAACACATTTATGACATCAACTTGTCATATTTACTACTTGCACAGCGTCTGATTGTTCAGGACAAAGCGTCCGCTATGTTTCGTCTCGGCATAAATGAAGAAATGGCGACAACGTTAGCGGCACTGACTCTTCCGCAAATGGTTAAGCTGGCAGAAACCAATCAACTGGTTTGTCACTTCCGTTTTGACAGCCACCAGACGATTACTCAGTTGACGCAAGATTCCCGCGTTGACGATCTCCAGCAAATTCATACCGGCATCATGCTCTCAACACGCTTGCTGAATGATGTTAATCAGCCTGAAGAAGCGCTGCGCAAGAAAAGGGCCTGATCATGAGTGAAAAAAGCATTGTTCAGGAAGCGCGGGATATTCAGCTGGCAATGGAATTGATCACCCTGGGCGCTCGTTTGCAGATGCTGGAAAGCGAAACACAGTTAAGTCGCGGACGTCTGATAAAACTCTATAAAGAACTGCGCGGAAGCCCACCGCCGAAAGGCATGCTGCCATTCTCAACCGACTGGTTTATGACCTGGGAACAAAATGTTCATGCTTCGATGTTCTGTAATGCATGGCAGTTTTTACTGAAAACTGGCTTGTGTAATGGCGTCGATGCGGTGATCAAAGCCTACCGTTTATACCTTGAACAGTGCCCGCAAGCAGAAGAAGGACCGCTGCTGGCATTAACCCGTGCCTGGACATTGGTGCGGTTTGTTGAAAGTGGATTACTGCAACTTTCCAGCTGCAACTGCTGCGGCGGCAATTTTATTACCCACGCTCACCAGCCTGTTGGCAGCTTTGCCTGCAGCTTATGTCAGCCGCCATCCCGGGCAGTAAAAAGACGTAAACTTTCCCAGAATCCTGCCGATATTATCCCACAACTGCTGGATGAACAGAGAGTACAGGCTGTTTAACTGATACGGTGTGGCGAAACATTCCAGCAGCGGTAACGATGTACCGCTGCTTTTTTTTGCCCCTATCGCGTGTTAACGCCTGACGACTGAACATCCTGTCATGGTCAACAGTGGAAGGATGATGTCGTGCTTATCTTATTAGGTTACCTGGTTGTTCTCGGTACAGTTTTCGGCGGTTATTTGATGACCGGTGGAAGCCTTGGAGCACTCTATCAACCCGCTGAACTGGTGATTATTGCCGGTGCAGGGATTGGGTCGTTTATCGTCGGCAATAATGGCAAAGCGATTAAAGGCACGCTGAAGGCGCTGCCGTTGCTGTTTCGTCGCTCCAAATACACCAAAGCAATGTATATGGATCTGCTGGCTCTGCTTTATCGGTTGATGGCGAAATCGCGGCAGATGGGGATGTTTTCGCTGGAACGCGATATTGAAAATCCCCGTGAGAGTGAGATCTTCGCCAGCTACCCACGCATCCTTGCGGATAGCGTCATGCTTGAATTTATCGTCGATTATCTGCGCCTGATTATCAGTGGTCACATGAACACCTTCGAAATCGAAGCTCTGATGGATGAAGAGATTGAGACGCACGAAAGCGAGGCAGAAGTCCCGGCGAACAGTCTGGCGCTGGTCGGGGACTCACTTCCGGCGTTTGGTATTGTTGCGGCTGTAATGGGGGTCGTTCACGCGTTAGGTTCAGCCGATCGTCCTGCCGCCGAGCTGGGGGCGCTTATCGCTCATGCGATGGTGGGGACTTTCCTCGGTATTTTATTGGCTTACGGATTTATTTCCCCATTAGCGAGTGTTTTACGTCAGAAAAGCGCCGAAACCAGCAAAATGATGCAGTGCGTCAAAGTCACTCTGCTTTCTAATCTGAACGGTTACGCACCGCCTATCGCCGTTGAGTTTGGTCGCAAAACGCTCTATTCCAGCGAACGTCCGTCGTTTATTGAGCTGGAAGAGCATGTGCGTGCGGTGAAAAATCCGCAACAACAGACGACAACCGAGGAAGCATGAAGAATCAAGCGCATCCGATTATTGTCGTCAAACGACGCAAAGCCAAAAGCCACGGGGCAGCACATGGATCGTGGAAGATTGCTTATGCCGACTTTATGACCGCAATGATGGCCTTTTTTCTGGTGATGTGGCTGATCTCTATCTCCAGTCCAAAAGAGCTGATTCAGATTGCGGAGTACTTCCGGACTCCGCTGGCGACAGCGGTTACGGGCGGCGATCGCATTTCTAATAGTGAAAGCCCAATTCCCGGCGGTGGTGATGATTACACCCAAAGCCAGGGGGAAGTGAATAAGCAGCCGAACATCGAAGAGCTGAAAAAACGCATGGAGCAAAGTCGATTGCGGAAATTGCGTGGCGATCTCGACCAATTGATAGAGTCCGATCCGAAACTGCGGGCGTTACGTCCACATCTCAAAATCGATCTGGTCCAGGAAGGTCTACGTATTCAGATCATCGATAGCCAGAATCGCCCGATGTTCAGAACCGGCAGTGCCGACGTCGAACCCTATATGCGCGACATTCTGCGCGCCATCGCGCCCGTTCTGAATGGTATTCCCAACCGTATTAGCCTTTCGGGTCATACCGATGATTTCCCTTACGCCAGTGGTGAGAAAGGATATAGCAACTGGGAGCTTTCTGCCGATCGGGCCAATGCATCCCGCCGCGAACTGATGGTTGGCGGGTTGAATGGCGGCAAAGTGTTACGTGTCGTCGGCATGGCGGCAACGATGCGCTTAAGCGATCGCGGACCTGATGATGCCATCAACCGTCGCATCAGCCTGCTGGTACTGAACAAACACGCCGAACAGGCCATTTTGCATGAAAACGCCGAAAGCCAGAATGAGCCAGTAAGCGCCCTGGAAAAACCTGAGGTTGCACCACAGGTCAGTGTTCCCACAATGCCATCAGCCGAACCGAGGTGACAGCGTGAGCATGGATATAAGCGATTTTTATCAGACATTTTTTGATGAAGCGGACGAACTGTTGGCTGATATGGAGCAGCATCTGCTGGTTTTGCAGCCGGAAGCGCCAGATGCCGAACAGTTGAATGCCATCTTTCGGGCTGCCCACTCGATCAAAGGAGGGGCAGGAACCTTTGGCTTCAGCGTTTTGCAGGAAACCACGCATCTGATGGAAAACCTGCTCGATGAAGCCAGACGAGGTGAGATGCAACTCAACACCGACATTATCAATCTGTTTTTGGAAACGAAGGACATCATGCAAGAACAGCTCGACGCTTATAAACAGTCGCAAGAGCCGGATGCCGCCAGCTTCGATTATATCTGCCAGGCCTTGCGTCAACTGGCATTAGAAGCGAAAGGCGAAACGCCATCTGCAGTGACCCGATTAAGTGTGGTTGCCAAAAGTGAACCGCAAGATGAGCAGAGTCGTAGTCAGTCACCGCGACGAATTATCCTTTCGCGCCTGAAGGCCGGCGAAGTCGACCTGCTGGAAGAAGAGTTGGGGCATCTGACAACGTTAACTGACGTGGTGAAAGGGGCGGATTCTCTCTCGGCAATATTACCGGGCGACATCGCCGAAGATGACATCACAGCGGTACTCTGTTTTGTGATTGAAGCCGGTCAGATTACCTTTGAAACAGTAGACGTCTCGCCAAAAATATCCACCCCACCAGTGCTTAAACTGGCAGCCGAACAAGCGCCAACCGGTCGCGTGGAGCGGGAAAAAACGACGCGCAGCAGTGAATCCACCAGCATCCGTGTAGCGGTAGAAAAGGTTGATCAATTAATTAACCTCGTCGGCGAGCTGGTCATCACCCAGTCCATGCTTGCTCAGCGCTCCAGTGAACTGGACCCGGTTAATCATGGTGATTTGATTACCAGCATGGGGCAGTTACAACGTAACGCTCGTGATTTGCAGGAATCAGTGATGTCGATTCGCATGATGCCGATGGAATATGTCTTTAGTCGCTATCCCCGGCTGGTGCGTGATCTGGCGGGAAAACTCGGCAAGCAGGTAGAACTGACGCTGGTGGGCAGTTCTACTGAACTCGACAAGAGCCTGATTGAACGCATTATCGACCCGCTGACCCACCTGGTACGCAATAGCCTCGATCACGGTATTGAACTGCCAGAAAAACGGCTCGCTGCAGGTAAAAACAGCGTCGGAAATTTAATTCTGTCTGCCGAACATCAGGGCGGCAACATTTGCATTGAAGTGACCGACGATGGGGCGGGGCTAAACCGTGAACGAATTCTGGCAAAAGCGGCCTCGCAAGGTCTGACCGTCAGCGAAAACATGAGCGACGACGAAGTTGCAATGCTGATATTTGCACCTGGCTTCTCCACGGCGGAGCAGGTCACCGACGTCTCCGGGCGTGGCGTCGGCATGGACGTCGTTAAACGTAATATCCAGGAGATGGGCGGTCATGTCGAGATCCAGTCGATGCAGGGTACTGGCACTACGATCCGCATTTTACTGCCGCTGACGCTGGCAATTCTTGACGGCATGTCCGTACGCGTTGCGGATGAAGTTTTCATTCTGCCGCTGAATGCTGTCATGGAATCACTGCAACCCCGTGAAGCCGATCTGCATCCACTGGCTGGCGACGAGCGGGTGCTGGAAGTGCGGGGTGAATATCTGCCTATCGTCGAACTGTGGAAAGTGTTCAACGTCGCGGGCGCGAAAACCGAAGCCACCCAGGGAATTGTGGTGATCTTACAAAGTGGCGGTCGCCGCTACGCCTTGCTAGTGGATCAATTAATTGGTCAACACCAGGTTGTGGTTAAAAACCTTGAAAGTAACTATCGCAAAGTCCCCGGCATTTCTGCTGCGACCATTCTTGGCGACGGCAGCGTGGCACTGATTGTTGATGTCTCCGCCTTGCAGGCGATAAACCGCGAACAACGTATGGCGAACACCGCCGCCTGAATGAGTAAAAAGGTAACAATATGACCGGTATGACGAATGTAACAAAGCTGGCCAGCGAGCCGTCAGGCCAGGAATTTCTGGTATTTACCCTTGGTGATGAAGAGTACGGTATTGATATTCTGAAAGTGCAGGAGATCCGTGGCTACGATCAGGTGACACGGATTGCGAACACGCCAGCGTTTATCAAAGGCGTCACGAATCTGCGCGGCGTTATTGTGCCGATTGTTGACTTACGAATTAAGTTCAGCCAGGTGGATGTGGACTATAACGACAACACGGTAGTTATCGTCCTGAATCTCGGACAGCGGGTGGTCGGCATCGTGGTTGACGGCGTCTCAGACGTGCTTTCATTGACGGCGGAGCAAATTCGTCCGGCACCGGAATTTGCCGTGACGCTTTCAACCGAATATCTCACAGGACTGGGCGCACTGGGCGACCGCATGTTGATTCTGGTGAACATCGAAAAACTGCTGAACAGCGAAGAGATGGCGCTGTTAGATAGCGCGGCGTCAGAAGTGGCGTAATTCTCCCGATGTCCTCAATTGAAATGAACCCGATGATCTGCGCATCGGGTTTTTTATTTCAATTTCGCGGCGGGTGGCATCAGCAATAAAGTTTCCCCCCTCCTTGCCGATAACGAGATCAACTTGTTTTCAGGAAGGTGCCTTATGATTAACCGTATCCGCGTAGTCACGCTGTTGGTAATGGTGCTGGGGGTATTCGCACTGTTACAGCTTATTTCCGGCAGTCTGTTTTTTTCTTCCCTTCACCATAGCCAGAAGAGCTTTGTGGTTTCCAATCAATTACGGGAACAGCAGGGCGAGCTGACGTCAACATGGGATTTAATGCTACAAACGCGCATTAACCTGAGTCGTTCAGCGGTGCGGATGATGATGGATTCATCCAATCAGCAAAGTAATGCCAAAGTTGAGTTGCTCGATAGTGCCAGGAAAACATTGGCCCAGGCCGCGACTCATTATAAAAAATTCAAAAGCATGGCACCGTTACCTGAAATGGTCGCTACCAGTCGTAATATTGATGAAAAATATAAAAACTATCACACAGCGTTAACTGAACTGATTGATTATCTTGATTATGGCAATACTGGAGCTTATTTCGCTCAGCCAACCCAGGGAATGCAAAATGCAATGGGCGAAGCGTTTGCTCAGTACGCCCTCAGCAGTGAAAAACTGTATCGCGATATCGTCACTGACAACGCAGATGATTACCGATTTGCCCAGTGGCAACTGGCGGTTATCGCGCTGGTGGTGGTATTGATTCTGCTGGTGGCGTGGTACGGCATTCGCCGTATGTTGCTTACACCGCTGGCAAAAATTATTGCGCATATTCGCGAAATTGCCGGTGGTAACCTGGCGAATACCCTGACCATTGACGGGCGCAGTGAAATGGGCGACCTGGCGCAGAGCGTTTCACATATGCAACGCTCTTTGACTGACACCGTCACTCATGTGCGCGAAGGTTCAGATGCCATCTATGCCGGTACCCGTGAAATTGCGGCGGGCAACACCGATCTTTCCTCCCGTACTGAACAGCAGGCATCCGCGCTGGAAGAAACTGCCGCCAGCATGGAGCAGCTCACCGCGACAGTGAAGCAAAACGCCGATAACGCCCGCCAGGCCTCGCAACTGGCGCAAAGTGCCTCCGACACCGCCCAGCACGGCGGCAAAGTGGTGGATGGCGTAGTGAAAACGATGCATGAGATCGCCGATAGTTCGAAGAAAATTGCCGACATTATCAGCGTTATCGATGGTATTGCCTTCCAGACTAATATCCTCGCGCTGAATGCCGCTGTTGAAGCCGCGCGAGCGGGTGAACAAGGCCGTGGTTTTGCCGTGGTGGCGGGCGAAGTGCGTAATCTTGCCAGTCGCAGCGCCCAGGCGGCAAAAGAGATCAAAGCCCTCATTGAAGACTCCGTCTCGCGCGTTGATACCGGTTCGGTGCTGGTCGAAAGCGCAGGGGAAACAATGAACAATATCGTCAATGCTGTCACTCGCGTGACTGACATTATGGGCGAGATTGCATCAGCATCGGATGAACAGAGTCGTGGCATCGATCAAGTCGCATTGGCGGTTTCGGAAATGGATCGCGTCACGCAACAGAACGCATCGCTGGTGCAGGAATCAGCTGCCGCCGCAGCTGCGCTGGAAGAACAGGCGAGTCGTTTAACGCAAGCGGTTTCCGCGTTCCGTCTGGCAGCCAGCCCACTCACCAATAAACCGCAAACACCATCTCGTCCTGCCAGTGAGCAACCACCGGCACAGCCACGACTGCGAATTGCTGAACAAGATCCAAACTGGGAAACATTTTGACGAGTATTTACTAAAGCGGTCATTGCCGCCTGATGGGGAGCGTTGATGTTTAATCGTATTCGAATTTCGACCACGCTGTTTTTAATTTTGATTCTCTGCGGGATCTTGCAGATTGGCAGTAACGGCATGTCTTTTGGGCATTTCGCGACGATTTGCAACGACTGAATCAGGCCGACCATCTTTCGTCGCGTGTGGCGGTATTTACCCTTGAAGAACATGAAGTAGCACGACATGAGTCGGCGCAGTTACAAATTGCGCCAGTGGTATCCTGAAGTGATTGAGAAGGCGCTATGACTTCATCTCTGCCCTGTGGGCAAACGTCTTTATTGTTACAGATGACCGAGCGCCTGGCGCTTTCCGACGCGCATTTTCGGCGGATAAGTCAATTGATCTATCAACGAGCCGGGATCGTTCTGGCTGACCATAAACGCGACATGGTTTACAACCGACTGGTTCGTCGTTTGCGTGCGCTGGGACTGGCGGATTTCGGTCATTACCTGAACTTGCTGGAATCTAATCAGCACAGCGGTGAGTGGCAGGCGTTTATCAATTCGCTGACCACGAATCTGACGGCATTTTTCCGTGAGGCACACCATTTTCCTCTGCTCGCGGATCACGCACGTCGCCGTTCTGGCGAGTATCGCGTATGGAGTGCGGCGGCTTCAACCGGCGAAGAGCCGTACAGCATAGCGATGACGCTGGCTGATACATTGGGCACCGCGCCCGGACGCTGGAAAGTGTTTGCCAGCGATATCGACACCGAAGTGCTGGAAAAAGCCAGAAGCGGTATTTATCGCCATGAAGAGTTGAAAAACCTGACGCCGCAGCAACTGCAACGGTATTTCATGCGAGGGACGGGACCGCATGAAGGGCTGGTACGCGTGCGTCAGGAGCTGGCGAACTATGTTGATTTTGCCCCGCTGAATTTACTGGCGAAACAGTACACCGTGCCGGGGCCGTTTGATGCGATCTTCTGTCGTAACGTCATGATCTACTTCGATCAAACTACCCAGCAGAAGATTTTGCGCCGCTTTGTTCCGCTCCTTAAACCCGACGGATTGCTGTTTGCGGGTCACTCTGAAAACTTTAGCCACCTTGAGCGCCGCTTCATGCTGCGTGGTCAGACGGTGTATGCGCTAAGTAAGGATTAACGATGAGCAAAATCAGGGTGTTATCTGTCGATGATTCGGCACTGATGCGCCAGATCATGACAGAAATCATCAACAGCCATAGCGACATGGAAATGGTGGCGACCGCCCCTGATCCGCTGGTTGCGCGTGATTTGATTAAGAAATTCAATCCCGATGTATTGACGCTGGATGTTGAAATGCCGCGGATGGACGGACTGGATTTCCTCGAAAAATTAATGCGTTTGCGTCCAATGCCCGTTGTGATGGTTTCTTCCCTGACCGGCAAAGGGTCAGAAGTTACGCTGCGCGCGCTGGAGCTGGGGGCGATAGATTTTGTCACCAAACCGCAACTGGGTATTCGCGAAGGAATGCTGGCATATAGCGAAATGATTGCTGAAAAGGTGCGTACGGCAGCAAAGGCGAGCCTTGCAGCACATAAGCCATTGTCGGTACCGACAACGCTGAAGGCGGGGCCGTTGTTGAGTTCTGAAAAACTGATTGCGATTGGTGCTTCAACGGGTGGAACTGAGGCAATTCGTCACGTACTGCAACCGTTGCCGCTTTCCAGTCCGGCACTGTTAATTACCCAGCATATGCCGCCCGGTTTCACCCGCTCTTTTGCCGACAGACTTAATAAGCTTTGCCAGATCGGAGTTAAAGAAGCCGAAGACGGAGAGCGCGTCTTGCCGGGACATGCCTATATCGCGCCGGGCGATCGGCATATGGAGCTGGCGCGTAGTGGCGCAAATTATCAAATCAAAATTCACGATGGCCCGGCGGTTAATCGCCATCGGCCATCGGTAGATGTGTTGTTCCATTCTGTGGCCAAACAGGCGGGGCGTAATGCGGTTGGGGTAATCCTAACCGGTATGGGCAACGACGGCGCGGCGGGAATGTTGGCGATGCGTCAGGCGGGGGCATGGACCCTTGCGCAAAACGAAGCAAGTTGCGTGGTGTTCGGCATGCCGCGCGAGGCCATCAATATGGGTGGTGTCTGCGAAGTGGTCGATCTTAGCCAGGTAAGTCAGCAAATGCTGGCAAAAATTAGTGCCGGACAGGCGATACGTATTTAAATCAGGAGTGTGAAATGGCGGATAAAGAACTTAAATTTTTGGTTGTGGATGACTTTTCCACCATGCGACGCATAGTGCGTAACCTGCTGAAAGAGCTGGGATTCAATAATGTTGAGGAAGCGGAAGATGGCCTCGACGCTCTCAATAAGTTGCAGGCAGGCGGTTATGGATTTGTTATCTCCGACTGGAACATGCCCAATATGGATGGCCTGGAGTTGCTGAAAACGATTCGTGCGGATGGCGCGATGTCGGCATTGCCAGTGTTAATGGTGACTGCAGAAGCGAAGAAAGAGAACATCATTGCTGCGGCGCAAGCGGGGGCCAGTGGCTATGTGGTGAAACCATTTACCGCCGCGACGCTGGAGGAAAAACTCAACAAAATCTTTGAGAAACTGGGCATGTGAGGATGCGACTATGATGCAACCATCAATCAAACCTGCTGACGAGCATTCAGCTGGCGATATCATTGCGCGCATCGGCAGCCTGACGCGTATGCTGCGCGACAGTTTGCGGGAACTGGGGCTGGATCAGGCCATTGCCGAAGCCGCGGAAGCTATCCCCGATGCGCGCGATCGTTTGTACTATGTTGTGCAGATGACCGCCCAGGCTGCGGAGCGGGCGCTGAACAGTGTTGAGGCGTCACAACCGCATCAGGATCAAATGGAGAAATCAGCAAAAGCGTTAACCCAACGTTGGGATGACTGGTTTGCCGATCCGATTGACCTTGCCGACGCCCGTGAACTGGTAACAGACACGCGGCAATTTCTGGCAGATGTCCCCGCACATACCAGCTTTACTAACGCGCAACTGCTGGAAATCATGATGGCGCAGGATTTTCAGGATCTCACCGGACAGGTCATTAAGCGGATGATGGATGTCATTCAGGAGATCGAACGTCAGTTGCTGATGGTGCTGTTGGAAAACATCCCGGAACAGGAGTCGCGTCCAAAACGTGAAAACCAGAGTTTGCTTAATGGACCTCAGGTCGATACCAGCAAAGCCGGTGTGGTAGCCAGTCAGGATCAGGTGGACGATTTGTTGGATAGTCTTGGATTTTGATTTGTATTGCCTGATGTGACGTGGCCGCGTCACATCAGATCTTCAAGGTTGGATAAGGCGTTTACGCCGTACCCGACAAACATGTCACCATGCCTGATGTGCTGTGGCAAAAGCCCTAAATCCCGCCTGTTTTGCCCCTTACTCAAACCATTGAACACTTTGCGCTCTGGCATCATTTACGCTTAATACTCTTTCCAGGATTGGCGACGTGTCTGACGAGAGCGACGACAAAACAGAAGCCCCCACACCTCACCGACTAGAAAAAGCGCGGGAAGAGGGGCAAATCCCGCGTTCCCGCGAACTGACTTCACTGCTGATTTTGCTGGTGGGCGTTAGTGTTATCTGGTTTGGCGGTGTGTCGCTGGCCCGTCGATTGTCGGGCATGCTCTCCGCAGGGCTGCATTTTGATCACAGTATTATCAATGACCCGAATCTGATCCTCGGGCAGATTATTCTGCTGATCAGAGAAGCCATGCTGGCGCTGCTACCGCTGATTAGCGGCGTGGTGCTGGTGGCGATTATTTCTCCGGTTATGCTGGGGGGGCTGGTATTTAGCGGAAAATCCTTGCAGCCGAAGTTTTCCAAACTCAACCCGCTACCGGGCATTAAACGGATGTTCTCGGCACAGACTGGCGCGGAGTTGCTTAAGGCAATTTTGAAAACCATCCTGGTTGGCAGCGTGACGGGGTTTTTTCTCTGGCATCACTGGCCGCAGATGATGCGCTTAATGGCCGAGTCTCCGATTACCGCCATGGGTAATGCGATGGATCTGGTAGGGCTATGCGCGCTGCTGGTGGTGCTTGGTGTCATTCCAATGGTGGGATTTGACGTCTTTTTCCAAATCTTCAGCCACCTGAAAAAGCTGCGAATGTCACGGCAGGATATTCGTGATGAGTTCAAACAAAGCGAAGGCGACCCCCATGTTAAAGGGCGGATCCGTCAGATGCAGCGAGCGGCCGCACGGCGTCGGATGATGGCCGATGTGCCGAAAGCGGATGTCATTGTCAATAACCCGACCCACTATTCGGTAGCGTTGCAGTATGACGAAAACAAAATGAGCGCACCGAAAGTGGTCGCTAAAGGTGCAGGGCTGGTCGCGCTGCGCATTCGTGAAATTGGCGCTGAAAATAACGTCCCGACGCTTGAAGCGCCGCCGCTGGCGCGTGCGCTGTATCGACATGCGGAGATCGGTCAACAAATCCCGGGTCAACTGTACGCCGCGGTGGCGGAAGTGCTGGCCTGGGTCTGGCAACTGAAACGCTGGCGTCTGGCTGGTGGACAGCGCCCTGTACAACCTACTCATCTTCCGGTGCCGGAAGCCTTGGATTTTATTAACGAGAAACCGACCCATGAGTAATCTGGCCGCGATGCTGCGCCTGCCTGCAAACCTGAAATCGACACAATGGCAGATCCTTGCCGGACCGATTTTGATCCTGTTGATCTTGTCGATGATGGTACTGCCACTGCCCGCATTCATACTCGACCTGCTGTTTACCTTCAATATTGCCTTGTCGATCATGGTGTTGCTGGTGGCGATGTTTACCCAGCGCACGCTCGAGTTTGCTGCGTTTCCGACCATCCTGTTGTTTACCACGCTGTTGCGTCTGGCACTTAACGTGGCTTCAACCCGTATCATTTTGATGGAAGGGCATACCGGCGCGGCGGCGGCTGGAAAGGTGGTCGAAGCGTTCGGTCACTTCCTCGTTGGTGGCAATTTCGCTATCGGTATCGTGGTGTTCGTCATTCTCGTGATCATCAACTTTATGGTTATCACCAAAGGTGCCGGGCGTATTGCGGAAGTGGGCGCGCGCTTTGTTCTCGATGGTATGCCGGGTAAGCAGATGGCGATTGACGCCGACCTTAACGCCGGATTGATTGGTGAAGATGAAGCGAAAAAACGCCGCTCCGAAGTGACTCAGGAAGCCGATTTTTACGGCTCGATGGACGGGGCAAGTAAGTTTGTTCGCGGCGATGCCATCGCCGGGATCCTCATCATGGTCATTAACGTTGTCGGCGGATTGCTGGTCGGTGTGCTGCAACATGGCATGAGCATGGGGCACGCGGCGGAAAGTTATACGCTATTGACCATTGGCGACGGTCTGGTGGCACAAATCCCGGCACTGGTGATTTCTACCGCCGCGGGCGTCATCGTTACACGTGTCAGCACCGATCAGGATGTTGGCGAGCAGATGGTGAATCAGCTTTTCAGTAATCCGAGCGTTATGTTATTAAGCGCCGCCGTGCTCGGTTTACTCGGCCTGGTGCCTGGAATGCCGAACCTGGTATTTTTGCTGTTCACTGCCGGATTGCTGGGGCTGGCCTGGTGGATCCGCGGACGTGAACAAAAAGCGCCTGCTGAACCAAAACCGGTAAAAATGGCAGAGAATAATACCGTTGTCGAAGCGACGTGGAACGATGTACAACTGGAAGATTCTCTGGGAATGGAAGTGGGTTATCGACTGATCCCGATGGTCGATTTCCAGCAGGATGGTGAGTTGTTGGGCCGTATACGCAGTATCCGCAAGAAATTTGCCCAGGAGATGGGGTTTCTGCCGCCAGTGGTACACATTCGCGACAATATGGATTTGCAACCAGCCCGCTATCGTATCTTGATGAAAGGTGTCGAAATGGGGAGTGGTGATGCTTATCCGGGGCGCTGGCTGGCAATTAATCCAGGCACTGCCGCCGGAACATTACCTGGTGAAGCGACCGTTGATCCGGCATTTGGCCTGAATGCTATCTGGATTGAAAGTGCGCTTAAAGAACAGGCGCAGATTCAGGGGTACACCGTGGTTGAGGCCAGCACGGTGGTGGCAACGCATCTTAACCACCTCATTAGCCAGCATGCCGCAGAGCTGTTTGGTCGTCAGGAGGCGCAACAGCTGCTGGATCGCGTCGCCCAGGAGATGCCAAAGCTGACGGAAGATCTCGTTCCTGGCGTCGTCACGCTTACCACACTGCATAAAGTGCTGCAAAATCTGCTCGATGAAAAAGTGCCGATTCGCGATATGCGCACCATTCTCGAAACGCTGGCGGAACATGCGCCCATCCAGAGCGATCCGCATGAATTAACCGCTGTCGTGCGCGTGGCGTTGGGACGTGCGATTACCCAGCAGTGGTTTCCTGGCAAAGATGAAGTCCATGTTATTGGCCTCGATACACCGCTGGAACGTTTGTTGCTACAGGCATTGCAGGGCGGGGGGGGACTGGAGCCAGGGCTGGCGGATCGCTTGTTGGCGCAAACTCAGGAAGCGCTATCCCGTCAGGAGATGTTGGGTGCGCCGCCGGTACTGTTGGTGAACCACGCGCTGCGACCATTATTGTCTCGCTTCCTGCGCCGCAGCTTGCCGCAGTTAGTGGTGCTGTCGAATCTGGAACTATCTGATAACCGACATATCCGCATGACGGCGACAATTGGTGGTAAATGATGAGAACTTTATTAGCAATATTATTGTTTCCGCTGCTGGTGCAAGCCGCCGGGGAGGGGATGTGGCAGGCGAGTAGTGTGGGCGTTACGCTGAATCACCGTGGTGAGTCGATGTCGTCAGCGCCTCTTTCTACTCGACAACCTGCTGCAGGATTGATGACGCTGGTGGCGTGGCGTTATCAGCTTATCGGTCCGACACCTGCAGGACTGCGGGTTCGCTTGTGTTCACAATCTCGTTGTGTCGAATTAGAGGGGCAGAGTGGAACCACCGTGGCCTTTTCCGGTATACCGGCGGCAGAACCGTTGCGCTTTATCTGGGAAGTGCCTGGCGGTGGGCGGTTAATTCCGCCGCTAAAGATTCAACGGAATGAAGTGATTGTAAATTATCGTTAATGATAAAAAAGCCGATGTCTGCAATGACATCGGCTGTTGCCGTATAACGCGATTACATACGCTCTACTGTCTCAATACCCAGCGTATCCAGACCCAGCTTCAGCGTCTTCGCCGTCAGTTGTGCCAGTTTCAGACGGCTGTTACGCACTTCTTCGTTTTCTGCGCTGAGGATCGGGCAGTGCTCGTAGAAGCCAGAGAACAGACCGGCCAGATCGTACAGGTAAGCACACATCACATGCGGCGTGCCTTCACGGGCAACCACAGTGAGGGTTTCTTCAAACTGCAGCAGGCGAGCTGCCAGTTGCGCTTCACGATCTTCACGGATGATTACCGGAGCTGCAGCCAGTTGCTCTTCGTCAATTTCTGCTTTACGGAACACGGATAATACACGCGTGTAAGCATACTGCATGTATGGCGCGGTATTACCCTCAAACGCCAGCATGTTGTCCCAGTCGAAGATGTAGTCCGTGGTGCGGTTTTTGGAGAGATCCGCATATTTCACCGCACCAATACCAACCGCGTTAGCCAGTTTTTCCAGCTCGTCGGCTGGCATATCCGGGTTCTTTTCTGCCACCAGACGGCGTGCACGCTCCAGGGCTTCATCCAGCAGGTCTGCCAGTTTCACTGTACCACCCGCGCGGGTTTTGAACGGTTTGCCGTCTTTACCCAGCATCATGCCGAACATGTGGTGTTCCAGCGGTACGGATTCCGGTACATAGCCTGCTTTGCGGACGATAGCCCACGCCTGCATCAGGTGTTGATGCTGACGGGAGTCGATGTAATACAGCACGCGATCGGCATGCAGTGTTTCATAACGATATTTCGCACAGGCGATATCAGTGGTGGTGTAGAGATAGCCACCATCTTTCTTCTGAATGATCACGCCCATCGGTTCGCCTTCCTTGTTTTTGAACTCATCAAGGAATACAACGGTCGCGCCTTCACTTTCTACTGCCAGACCTTTGGCTTTCAGGTCCGCCACGATACCCGGCAGCATTGGGTTGTAGAGGCTTTCACCCATCACGTCATCACGGGTCAGCGTCACGTTCAGACGATCGTAGGTGATCTGGTTCTGCGTCATGGTGATGTCGACCAGTTTGCGCCACATCTCGCGGAAATATTCGTCACCGCTTTGCAGTTTTACCACGTAGTTACGTGCACGCTCGGCAAACTCTTCATCTTCGTCGTAATGCTTTTTCGCATCGCGGTAGAAACCTTCAAGGTCAGCCAGCTCCATTTCACCGGCGTTTTCCTGCTGCTGCTTTTCCAGCCACGCAATCAGCATACCGAACTGAGTGCCCCAGTCGCCGACGTGGTTTGCGCGAATCACTTTGTGACCGAGGAACTCCAGAGTACGAACTGCTGCGTCACCAATAATGGTAGAGCGCAGGTGACCGACATGCATCTCTTTCGCCACGTTTGGCGCAGAGTAGTCAACCACAATGGTTTGTTTTTCTGGCGTAGCAACACCGAGACGATCGGACGCCAGCGCCTGCTGAACATGTTCAGCCAGGAATGCCGGATCAAGGAAAATGTTGATAAAGCCTGGACCGGCGATCTCAACTTTGCTGGCGATACCGTTAAGATCCAGATGAGTCAGCACCTGCTCTGCTAATTGTCGCGGTGCCATACCCAGTTTTTTAGCAACTGCCATCATGCCGTTAGCCTGATAGCCGCCGAACTGAACTTTTGCTGACTGACGAACCTGCGGTTCGCAATCCGCAGGCGCGCCTGCCGCAATCATGGCCTGACGGACTTTTTCTGAGAGAAGAGCCTGAATATTCACCGGAATACCTTACATTGATGAAGCGAGCAAAAATTGCCCGCACCAGTTAAAGAAATTAGGGCGGGAGTATACTGCAAATGGCTGTTTTCGTCAGCAACGTGCGCGTGGCGTATTGCCGTTTTCACCATTGCATCAGAAGCGGCGTGAAATCAGCGGTTGGTTGGCGCAGGGCAACAGGGTAAATTAGCGCTTTTAATGAAAGACGAAGAGTGATTATGGCGAACTGGCAATCTATCGACGAGCTGCAGGATATTGCATCGGATTTACCGCGATTTACCCACGCATTAGATGAACTTTCCCGCCGTCTGGGGTTGGATATCACTCCGCTGACTGCCGATCACATTTCCTTGCGTTGCCATCAAAACGTCACCGCTGAACGCTGGCGTCGCGGGTTTGAACAGTGCGGCGAGCTTTTGTCAGAAAATATGATCAATGGCAGACCGATTTGTCTGTTTAAATTGCATGAACCGCTACAGGTTGCGCACTGGCAGTTTTCCATTGTGGAGCTACCGTGGCCCGGGGAAAAACGTTACCCGCACGAAGGTTGGGAACATATTGAAATCGTTCTACCGGGTGATCCAGAAACGCTGAATGCCCGTGCGCTGGCATTGCTTTCTGATGAAGGACTCAGCCTGCCGGGGATCTCAGTTAAAACCAGTTCGCCAAAAGGTGAGCATGAACGATTACCGAATCCGACGCTGGCGGTCACCGATGGTAAAACAACCATTAAGTTTCATCCGTGGTCCATTGAAGAGATCGTTGCCAGCGAGCAGTCGGCGTAACTAAGGAGCAAAAATGGCATTACTGGAAATTTGCTGTTACAGCATGGAATGCGCGCTAACGGCGCAGCAAAACGGCGCTGACAGAGTTGAATTATGCGCAGCTCCAAAAGAGGGGGGCTTAACGCCGTCGTTGGGGGTACTGAAATCCGTGCGCCAGCGGGTGACGATCCCAGTGCATCCGATTATCCGCCCACGCGGTGGTGATTTTTGCTACAGCGACGGTGAGTTTGCCGCCATTCTTGAAGATGTGCGCACAGTCCGCGAATTAGGTTTTCCTGGACTGGTGACGGGCGTTCTCGATGTTGACGGGAATGTCGATATGCCACGAATGGAAAAAATAATGGCTGCTGCCGGTCCGCTGGCAGTGACTTTTCATCGTGCCTTCGATATGTGCGCTAACCCTTTAAATACACTCAATAATCTTACGGAATTGGGCATTGCCCGGGTACTGACATCAGGGCAAAAGTCAGACGCACTGCAAGGTTTATCAAAAATTATGGAACTTATTGCCCATCGTGATGCTCCAATCATTATGGCCGGAGCAGGAGTCCGTGCGGAAAACCTGCACCACTTCCTCGATGCCGGAGTGCTGGAAGTCCATAGCTCCGCGGGAGCGTGGCAAGCCTCACCGATGCGTTATCGTAATCAAGGATTGTCCATGTCATCAGATGCACACGCGGACGAGTATTCGCGTTATGTCGTAGACGGGGCGGCGGTTGCTGAAATGAAAGGAATCATTGAACGCCATCAGGCCAAATGATTTTTACCGTTGCATCATGTCGCCCAATATGATGCTTGCTCGTACCAGGCCCCTGCAATTTCAACAGGGGCCTTTTTTTATCCCTGAGCAGTATAAAAAACGAACGATTGCCGTGATCTGTTGAGCGGGTGACAGTGCGCATAGCGTTGTGCTAAAAATATTTTATATATTCACATTCATTATGTGATTTAAATTGCCAAAACTGACAAATATATATTCTAAATAACAACTGGGTTATTCCTTAGCAATTAATGATTACATTGTAATAAATCATATTCTTTATCGATTATTTCAGGCAGTGTTGTGCCGAATTAAGCAAGTAGTCAATTCGTTGTGTATTTATTTATACAATGGTATCGGTGTCCTGGAATTTAATTAGAGGAATCTATGCGAGGGAAAAAACGCATTGGGTTATTGTTTTTGCTGATAGCGGTTGTGGTTGGTGGCGGCGGGTTATTGCTGGCGCAAAAAGCCTTACATAAAACGTCGGATACCGCATTTTGCCTTTCCTGCCACTCGATGAGTAAACCTTTTGAGGAATATCAGGGAACTGTCCACTTTTCAAACCAGAAAGGGATACGTGCGGAATGTGCCGATTGCCATATTCCAAAGTCAGGGATGGATTATTTATTTGCTAAATTAAAAGCATCTAAAGATATTTATCATGAATTTGTTAGCGGCAAAATAGACAGTGATGATAAGTTCGAAGCTCATCGCCAGGAAATGGCCGAAACAGTATGGAAAGAATTAAAAGCAACTGACTCTGCAACCTGCCGTAGTTGCCATTCTTTTGATGCCATGGATATTGCCTCGCAAAGTGAATCTGCGCAGAAAATGCATAATAAAGCGCAAAAGGACGGCGAAACCTGTATCGATTGCCATAAAGGCATTGCCCATTTTCCGCCAGAAATAAAAATGGATGACAACGCGGCGCATGAGCTGGAAAGTCAGGCCGCTACTTCAGTTACTAATGGCGCACATATTTATCCTTTCAAAACTTCTCGCATAGGCGAACTGGCTACCGTGACTCCTGGTACCGATCTTACCGTCGTTGATGCCAGTGGCAAACAGCCAATTGTTCGGTTGCAGGGTTATCAAATGCAGGGCAGTGAAAACACGCTCTACCTGGCGGCAGGCCAACGGCTGGCGCTCGCCACATTAAGTGAAGAAGGTATCAAGGCGCTAACGGTAAACGGGGAATGGCAGGCTGACGAATACGGCAATCAATGGCGTCAGGCGTCTTTGCAGGGGGCGCTTATCGATCCCGCATTAGCGGACCGTAAACCGCTATGGCAATACGCTGAAAAACTTGACGGTACCTATTGCGCTGGCTGCCATGCCCCTATTGCCGCCGACCATTACACCGTCAATACATGGCCGTCCATTGCCAAAGGAATGGGGGCGCGAACCAGCATGAGCGAAAACGAACTGGACATTTTGACGCGGTACTTCCAGTACAACGCCAAAGATATTACCGAGAAACAGTGATCCTCGTTGATCAGGGAGGAAGTTATGACATTAACAAGACGTGAATTTATTAAACATAGCGGTATTGCGGCAGGGACGCTGGTGGTGACATCGGCTGCACCGCTACCCGCATGGGCAGAAGAAAAGGGCGGCAAAATTCTCACCGCGGGCCGTTGGGGAGCGATGAACGTAGAAGTGAAGGACGGCAAGATTGTTTCTTCGACAGGCGCGCTGGCGAAAACCATACCGAACTCATTACAGTCTACGGCGGCGGATCAGGTACACACCACGGCGCGTATTCAGCATCCGATGGTGAGAAAAAGCTATCTCGATAATCCACTGCAACCGGTGAAAGGTCGTGGCGAAGATACCTATGTACAGGTGAGCTGGGAACAAGCATTAAAACTGATTCATGAACAACACGATCGCATTCGCAAAGCTAACGGACCATCGGCCATTTTTGCCGGATCTTATGGCTGGCGTTCTTCTGGCGTGTTGCATAAAGCGCAAACCTTACTGCAACGTTATATGAACCTGGCGGGCGGTTATTCCGGGCATAGCGGCGATTATTCAACCGGAGCGGCACAGGTGATCATGCCGCATGTGGTCGGTTCTGTAGAGGTGTATGAACAGCAGACCTCCTGGCCGCTGATTCTGGAAAACAGCCAGGTGGTGGTGCTGTGGGGGATGAACCCGCTGAACACGCTCAAAATTGCCTGGAGCAGTACCGATGAGCAAGGGCTGGAATACTTCCATCAGCTGAAAAAATCTGGCAAACCAGTGATTGCCATTGATCCTATCTGCTCCGAAACCATCGAATTCTTTGGCGATAATGCCACCTGGATCGCACCGAATATGGGCACCGATGTGGCACTGATGTTAGGATTGCGCATACCCTGATGACACAAGGCAAACACGATAAAGTGTTCCTTGAAAAATACACTACCGGGTATCCGCAGTTTGAAGAGTATCTGACAGGTAAGAGCGATAATACGCCGAAGAGCGCGGCCTGGGCGGCGGAAATTACTGGCGTACCGGAAGCGCAGATAGTCAAACTCGCTGAACTGATGGCGGCAAATCGCACAATGCTGATGGCAGGCTGGGGAATTCAGCGCCAGCAATATGGTGAACAGAAACACTGGATGCTGGTGACGCTGGCGGCGATGTTAGGGCAGATTGGTACACCGGGCGGCGGGTTTGGTTTCTCTTATCATTACTCCAACGGTGGCAACCCGACGCGTGTTGGCGGCGTGCTACCAGAAATGTCTGCGGCGATTGCCGGACAGGCCAGCGAGGCCGCTGATGATGGCGGAATGACGGCGATTCCTGTTGCCCGTATCGTCGATGCGCTGGAAAATCCTGGCAGCAAATATCAGCATAACGGTAAAGAACAAACGTATCCGAATATCAAAATGATCTGGTGGGCGGGTGGCGGTAACTTTACCCATCACCAGGATACTAATCGTCTGATTAAAGCATGGCAGAAACCGGAGATGATCGTCGTTTCTGAATGCTACTGGACCGCAGCAGCCAAACACGCAGATATCGTATTACCGATCACCACATCGTTTGAGCGCAATGACCTGACGATGACCGGTGATTACAGCAACCAGCATATTGTGCCGATGAAGCAGGCTGTCGCTGCGCAATTTGAAGCGCGCAACGATTTTGACGTGTTTGCCGATCTTGCTGAATTACTCAAACCTGGCGGAAAAGAGATCTATACCGAAGGTAAAGATGAAATGGCGTGGCTGAAATTTTTCTATGATGCCGCTCAGAAAGGTGCCCGTGCGCAACGCGTGACTATGCCGATGTTTAATGCCTTCTGGCAGCAAAATAAACTGATCGAAATGCGCCGCAGCGAGAAGAACGAACAGTACATTCGTTATGGTGATTTCCGCGCCGATCCGGTGAAAAATGCGCTGGGTACGCCAAGCGGCAAAATTGAGATTTACTCCAGAACGCTGGAAAAATTTGGCTATAAGGATTGCCCGGCACACCCAACCTGGCTTGCGCCTGATGAGTGGAAGGGTACCGCCGACGAGAAGCAGTTGCAGCTTCTGACCGCACATCCGGCACACCGTTTACACAGTCAGCTTAACTATGCGGAACTGCGTAAAAAATATGCGGTTGCCGATCGTGAACCAATCACTATTCACACCGAAGATGCTGCTCGCTTTGGTATTGCGAATGGCGATCTGGTGCGTGTCTGGAACAAGCGCGGTCAGATCCTGACAGGCGCGGTGGTGACTGACGGGATCAAAAAAGGCGTGGTATGCGTGCATGAAGGTGCATGGCCAGATCTGGAAAATGGCTTGTGTAAAAACGGTAGTGCGAACGTGTTAACGGCGGATATCCCCAGCTCGCAGCTGGCGAATGCCTGTGCCGGTAACTCTGCGCTGGTGTATATCGAAAAATATACGGGCAATGCGCTGAAGTTAACGGCGTTTGATCAGCCAGCTGTTCAGGCATAAGACGTGAAAAGCGCCCGGAAACGGGCGCTGAGGTTATGCAAACGCAAAACTGCCTGATGCGCTATGCTTATCAGGCCTACATAGCCCCTGCAATATATTGAATTAGCAAGACTTTGTAGGCCGGATAAGGCGTTCACGCCGCATCCGGCAGTATTACCAGACCTTTACGGCTTGCGCGCAATCAGCACCGCGCGTTTAGGCGCAGGATAACCTTCCACCGTCTTACCCGGATCATGCGGGTCGAGAAAATCGGCCAGAGACTCGGTGACCATCCATTCGGTGCGTCGCTGCTCTTCTGTGGTGGTAACGCTCACATCTGCAATGCGAATATCAACAAAACCACACTTCTTCAGCCAGTTTTTCAGCGCCAGCGCGGAAGGAATGAAATAGACATTACGCATTTGTGCGTAACGATCGCCCGGCACCAGCACCGTGTTCTCATCGCCATCAATAACCAGCGTTTCCAGCACCAGTTCGCCTTCATTCACCAGTTGGTCTTTTAACTGCCAGAGATGCTCCAGCGGTGAACGACGATGATAAAGCACGCCCATCGAAAAGACGGTATCAAAGGCTTTCAGTGCCGGAAGTTGTTCAATACCTAACGGTAACAAATGTGCGCGCTGATCGTTGCCCAGTAGTTTACGCACCGCTTCAAACTGGCACAGAAACAGTTGCGTAGGGTCGATCCCCACCGCGAGGTGCGCGCCTGCGCCAATCATGCGCCACATGTGATAACCGCTGCCGCAGCCAACATCAAGAATGGTGCGCCCGGTTAAATCAGAAAGATGGGGCAGAACGCGATCCCATTTCCAGTCGGAACGCCATTCGGTATCGATGTTGACGCCATACAGTGAGAACGGCCCTTTGCGCCACGGCATCAGGTTGCGCATCAGCGTTTCAATGCGTTTAATTTGCCCGGCGCTCAGTGGTTCTTCGCTTTCTGCCGTCACGCTATGCAGTAAATCAAGACGATACGGTTTAATTTCAGGCAGAAATTCCACCGCGTTGGACCACTGCTTAAACAGCCCGTGCTGCTGCTCGCGCTGCCAGTTAGCAATCTGCGCGGGCAGCGTTTCGAGCCAGTGTGAAAGATGATTTTTGGCAATCAGAGAATAAAAGTTACCAAAGTCGATCATGCAGCGTCCTCTGCTTTTAATGCCACCAGTGAACCAAAGTTAAAGCACTGGAACCACAGCTCGCTATGCTCAAAACCGGCTTTATGCAGGCGTGCTTTATGGGTTTCCACGGAATCGGTCAGCATCACGTTTTCCAGCATGCTGCGTTTCTGGCTGATCTCCAGTTCGCTGTAACCGTTGGCACGTTTAAAGTCGTGGTGCATGTTGAACAGCAATTCACCAACTTTGGCATCTTCGAAACTGAATTTTTCCGAAAGCACCAGCGCACCGCCCGGGTTCAGCCCTTGATAAATTTTATCCAGTAACGCCTGGCGCTCGGAAGGTTCCAGGAATTGCAGGGTAAAATTCAGCACCACCATCGATGCGTTTTCAATGGCGATATCGCGAATATCACCTTCAATAACGTCTACTGGCGTAGGAGCTTTATAGGCGTCAATATGACGACGGCAGCGTTCAATCATCGCCGGGGAGTTATCGATGGCAATAATTTTGCAATTATCATGATGAATGTTGCGACGCACCGAGAGCGTCGCCGCGCCCAGAGAACAACCCAGATCGTAAACCTGCGTACCAGGTTGAACGAAGCGCTCGGCTAACATACCAATCATGGAAATAATATTGGAATAGCCGGGAACGGAACGCTGGATCATATCCGGGAAGACTTCAGCTACCCGTTCATCAAAGGTCCAGTCGCCCAGTCTGGCGATAGGGGCAGAAAATAGCGTGTCGCGGTGAGACATAACGTAAAAATCCGGGAAAAAGAAAGTGGCGTATTGTGCGCTAACGCAGGGAGAAAACCAACTCCCAGGGCATATACCAAAGATTCGCCAGCACCATCAGCAACAGCGCACACCAGGTCGCGCTCATGCCAGAACGTCGCCAGCGGAACAGACGGTGATGAAAACCGTAATAATGCATCAGACGACCAGCAAGCAAAACGATGCCGCAAATATGCACCATCCAGGTTTCTGCGCCATTCATTTCCATAAACAGCATCAACACAATCGCGATAGGAATATATTCCACCGCGTTACCATGAATGCGAATAGCGCTTTGCAGTTCGCTAAAACCGCCGTCGCCATAGGCAACGCGGTACTGCATTCGCAGGCGAACGACATCAAAAGAGAACTTCATTAATAACAACGCACTTAAAACGGCATACAGCGCGCTTACCATACAAACTCCCTTTAAAATGGCCGATGGCACCTGTCTATGATAGGTGGCAAATTCAGAAAAGAGAAGATTGCTGTGGAATAGCCGGAACTGCTCCGATCTCTGGAAGCGTTTTACGTAAGTCTTCCCACAGGGTATGTACCAGTTCCGGGGCCTGGGCAATATCTGGCGTATGTAAAAAAAGATAAGGCGTAGTGGTCTGATGCCACTGTGCTAATTTTTGTAACCAGACCTGAAATAACTCCCGGTTTTGCGTCATATCATCACTACCGATAAAACGGATCAGTGGATTTTTCGCCGTCAGTACAGCATGTACCGGAACTTTAGGTTTTTTTCGTTGAGCGTCGCGAATAGCTTCACTGTGTGGACGTGCTGCATGAACCGGGCGGCTGTCTAAAATCACCCGATTAACGCCGCGCTGATGTAAACCGCGATTAAGCGTTTGTTCCTCTTCCCCTTTGGCGAAAAACTGTGGATGGCGGACTTCCACCCCATAATTAAATTCACCGGGAAGAGAATCGAGAAAATGCCAAAGCGCAGGCAGCTCCCGTGGGCCGAATGTGGCAGGCAGTTGCAGCCAGTATTGTCCAATGCGCGGAGCCAACGGTGACATGCGGGTCAAAAATTCAGTCACTAAATCATCGCAATGCCGTAATGCTGCCTGATGCGAAATGGTCGCCGGAAACTTAAAACAGAAGCGGAAGTCATCTGTGGTCTGCTCACGCCAGCGCAGGACAACCTCGGGTTTCGGCAGGGCATAAAGCGTGGTGTTACCCTCCACGCAGTTAAAGTGGCGGGCATACTCTTCAAGGCTGGTGATCCCCAACCGCACCCATTTAGGATGCGACCATTGCGGCAGACCGATGTAAATCATAACGCGTGGAGGATCTCTTCCACACTGCGCACACGGGCGATGCGCGGGTAGATATGATTAATGCTGTTATTGTGCTGCTCGGCGCTAGCGGCGCTACAGGCATCTTCGGCAATCACCAGATTAAAACCGAGTTCCCAGGCATTGCGGGCGGTGGATTCAACACCGATATTGGTCGAGATCCCACATAACACTATTGTATCGATACCCCGGCGGCGTAATTGCAACTCCAGATCCGTACCGTAAAACGCACCCCATTGACGTTTGATGATTTCGATATCGCTGTCGGTTGCACCTAATGCAGCAGGATGTTGCCACCAGTTTTCGGGCAACACTTTTGCGGGGGAGGGGGCATCAACCGGCTGTTTTAATGCTTCGGCGTAATCGGCAGACCAGCCAACGCGCACCAGAAACACGGGCTGACCGCTGGCGCGAAATTTCGCCGCCAGCTTCCCGGCGCGATTAACCACCTCATCGGCAGTATGTGGACCTCCGGCAAAAGGTAAGATGCCTTCTTGTAAATCAATCACCACCAGCGCGGTGGTTTTAGCATTAAGTTCAAGCATGATGACTCCTGACAAAACAAAATCGTGCCTCTCACCTTAATGCGATTAGCCGATGGCGGAACGACAAATTTTGTTAATTTTTATGAGTTCGGGCAACACCTTTATAGCAAACTGGCGTAGAGTCTGATTTCAGGCCCGATATAAAGTGGTAACGAGGCGTTCCAGCGCGGGCCAGGCTCTTACGGTGCGGCAGAATTTCCAGTATAATAGCCGCCTTTTTTCATTCAGTTGTGACATACAGCTAACGCTGCGACTTGGTCACCTGCGCAGCAGGGGGCATCCGCCGGCAGCTAAGTTAAGGGATATCTCATGCGTACAGAATATTGTGGACAGCTCCGTTTGTCCCACGTGGGGCAGCAGGTGACTCTGTGTGGTTGGGTCAACCGTCGTCGTGATCTTGGTAGCCTGATCTTCATCGATATGCGCGACCGCGAAGGTATCGTGCAGGTATTTTTCGATCCGGATCGTGCGGACGCGTTAAAGCTGGCCTCTGAACTGCGTAATGAGTTCTGCATTCAGGTCACGGGCACCGTACGTGCGCGTGACGAAAAAAATATTAACCGCGATATGGCGACTGGCGAAATCGAAGTACTGGCGTCCTCGCTGACTATCATCAACCGTGCAGATGTTCTGCCGCTTGACTCTAACCACGTCAACACCGAAGAAGCGCGTCTGAAATACCGCTACCTCGACCTGCGTCGCCCGGAAATGGCTCAGCGCCTGAAAACCCGCGCTAAAATCACCAGCCTGGTGCGCCGTTTTATGGATGACCACGGCTTCCTCGACATCGAAACTCCGATGCTGACCAAAGCCACGCCTGAAGGCGCGCGTGACTACCTGGTGCCTTCTCGTGTGCACAAAGGTAAATTCTACGCGCTGCCGCAATCCCCGCAGTTGTTCAAACAGCTACTGATGATGTCCGGCTTTGACCGCTACTATCAGATCGTTAAATGCTTCCGTGACGAAGACCTGCGTGCTGACCGTCAGCCTGAATTTACTCAGATCGATGTGGAAACTTCTTTCATGACCGCGCCGCAAGTGCGTGAAGTGATGGAAGCGCTGGTGCGTCATCTGTGGCTGGAAGTGAAGGGTGTGGATCTGGGCGATTTCCCGGTAATGACCTTTGCAGAAGCAGAACGCCGTTATGGTTCTGATAAACCGGATCTGCGTAACCCGATGGAACTGACCGACGTTGCCGATCTGCTGAAATCTGTTGAGTTTGCAGTATTTGCAGGTCCGGCGAACGATCCGAAAGGCCGTGTTGCCGCTCTGCGTGTTCCGGGCGGCGCATCGTTGACCCGTAAGCAGATCGACGAATACGGTAACTTCGTTAAAATCTACGGCGCGAAAGGTCTGGCTTACATCAAAGTTAACGAACGCGCGAAAGGTCTGGAAGGTATCAACAGCCCGGTAGCGAAGTTCCTCAATGCAGAAATCATTGAAGCCATCCTGGAGCGTACTGGCGCGCAAGATGGCGATATGATTTTCTTCGGTGCCGACAACAAGAAAATTGTTGCCGACGCGATGGGGGCACTGCGCCTGAAAGTGGGTAAAGACCTTGGTCTGACCGACGAAAGCAAATGGGCACCGCTGTGGGTTATCGACTTCCCGATGTTTGAAGACGACGGTGAAGGCGGCCTGACGGCAATGCACCATCCGTTCACCTCACCGAAAGACATGACGGCAGCAGAACTGAAAGCTGCACCGGAAAATGCGGTGGCGAACGCTTACGATATGGTCATCAATGGTTACGAAGTGGGCGGTGGTTCTGTGCGTATCCATAATGGTGATATGCAGCAGACGGTGTTTGGTATTCTGGGTATCAACGAAGAGGAACAGCGCGAGAAATTCGGCTTCCTGCTCGACGCCCTGAAATACGGTACTCCGCCGCACGCAGGTCTGGCATTCGGTCTTGACCGTCTGACGATGCTGCTGACCGGCACCGACAATATCCGTGACGTTATCGCCTTCCCGAAAACCACGGCGGCGGCGTGTCTGATGACTGAAGCACCGAGCTTTGCTAACCCGACTGCACTGGCTGAGCTGAGCATTCAGGTTGTGAAGAAGGCTGAGAATAACTGATATGGCTTATAAGCGTCCCGTTTCGATCTTAGTGGTCATCTACGCACAAGATACGAAACGGGTGCTGATGTTGCAGCGGCGTGACGATCCCGATTTCTGGCAGTCGGTAACCGGCAGCGTGGAAGAGGGTGAAACCGCGCCGCAAGCTGCCATGCGCGAAGTAAAGGAAGAGGTCACCATTGATGTTGTCGCTGAACAACTGACCTTAATTGACTGTCAGCGCACGGTAGAGTTTGAAATTTTTTCACATTTACGTCATCGCTATGCGCCGGGCGTGACGCGTAATACGGAATCATGGTTCTGTCTTGCGCTTCCGCACGAGCGCCAGATCGTTTTCACTGAACATCTGGCTTACAAGTGGCTTGATGCGTCTGCTGCGGCGGCGCTCACTAAGTCCTGGAGCAACCGGCAGGCGATTGAACAGTTTGTAATTAACGCTGCCTGAACAGGCAGGGCTATCTGGAGATATTTTTATGGCAGGTCATAGTAAATGGGCCAACACCAGACATCGTAAAGCTGCGCAGGATGCTAAGCGCGGTAAAATCTTCACTAAAATCATTCGTGAGCTGGTAACCGCGGCTAAGCTGGGCGGTGGTGATCCGGACGCTAACCCGCGTTTGCGTGCAGCAATTGATAAAGCACTGTCTAACAACATGACCCGTGACACTCTGAACCGCGCAATTGCACGAGGTGTGGGCGGTGATGATGATGCAAACATGGAAACCATCATCTACGAAGGTTACGGTCCTGGCGGCACGGCAATCATGATTGAATGTCTGTCTGACAACCGCAACCGTACCGTTGCTGAAGTGCGTCATGCATTCAGCAAATGTGGCGGTAACCTCGGTACTGATGGTTCCGTAGCTTATCTGTTCAGCAAAAAAGGCGTGATCTCCTTCGAGAAAGGCGATGAAGACACCATCATGGAAGCAGCCCTGGAAGCCGGTGCTGAAGACGTTGTGACCTATGATGACGGCGCGATTGATGTCTACACTGCATGGGAAGAAATGGGCAAAGTACGCGACGCTCTGGAAGCGGCAGGTCTGAAAGCAGACAGCGCGGAAGTTTCCATGATCCCGTCCACCAAAGCTGATATGGATGCAGAAACCGCACCGAAACTGATGCGTCTGATCGATATGCTGGAAGATTGCGACGACGTGCAGGAAGTTTACCATAACGGTGAAATCTCTGATGAGGTTGCAGCGACTCTCTGATGAGGCCTGCTAAACAGCAAAACGGAGACGCGTGATGGCTATTATTCTCGGCATTGACCCGGGTTCGCGCGTGACCGGCTATGGCGTCATCCGCCAGGTAGGCAGGCAACTGTCCTACCTGGGTAGCGGATGCATACGCACCAAAGTGGATGATTTACCGTCTCGTCTGAAGCTCATCTATGCGGGCGTGACGGAAATCATCACCCAATTCCAGCCTGATTATTTCGCCATTGAACAGGTCTTTATGGCGAAGAACGCTGACTCAGCCCTGAAACTGGGGCAGGCGCGCGGCGTGGCGATTGTGGCGGCGGTGAATCAGGAATTGCCGGTATTTGAATATGCGGCACGTCAGGTAAAGCAAACAGTGGTAGGTATTGGTAGTGCCGAAAAAAGCCAGGTGCAGCATATGGTCCGCACCTTGCTGAAACTGCCCGCTAATCCACAGGCGGATGCCGCCGATGCGCTGGCGATTGCCATCACCCACTGCCACGTTAGTCAGAATGCGATGCAAATGAGCGAATCGCGACTGAACCTGGCGAGAGGGCGACTGCGTTAAGTTATACCGCCTCGGTCAGTTCCGGCTGAGGCGTTTCAACTCCCACCGCGTGAATCAACACCAAACCCGGATGATGCCACAAACTGGCTGGCGTGACGGTTTTACGCTCCCACGGAATAGAACCTAAGAACCAGAATTTCCAGAAAGTGAGTTTTGCATTCGGATTGCTATTTAACAATTCTCCAAACGTCTCTATTTCACCCACCGGAATACATAGCGCCTCTTTATAAATATCAAAAACAAATTTTGAACAGAACTGGCGCGAAGATTCGTATTTAAAACCGGTGTGGTAAAGTTTGCGTAGCCGGGAAGGAACCTGTTCAACAATTCGTTGTTTTTGTTGTTCTGTTAGTCCGGCGTCTAATCGCTTTATAGCATAGCGTTGATTAGCAGAGCGTTTAATAAAACGGGATAGCGTAGTGATGGTTGAGAGGGGAACACGGCTTTCTGCAACCAGAAAGTCTTCACCGTTATGACCGATAATGATCCCGACGTGATTACTCCAGCAATTTGATGCAGCTGATATTTGACCAAATAAGGCAGCACCTATACATGTAAAGACGATATCACCAATTTCATATTCAGCAGGATAATTAATATTCACGTTGTCATTCCATTGAAATAGATATGAATATACGTAATAGCATAAAAAATTATTTTTTCAGGAGTCGCAATGTATATTTTTATTACACATTTCTTCGCTGAATATGTAATATTTAAATATTTGCTTCCAATATAACCTGTAGAATAAATTATACTGCGCCATTTTTCAGATCATTGAGACACCTCGCAAGTTTTCTTCATCCTTCGCTGGATATCTATCCAGCATTTTTTTATCATACAGCATTATCTTTGATTCATTACGCAGGAGCGTCATGTGATAGGCAGACTCAGAGGCATCATCATTGAAAAACAACCCCCGCTGGTGTTAATTGAAGTGGGCGGCGTAGGCTATGAAGTGCATATGCCGATGACCTGTTTTTATGAACTCCCTGAAGCGGGTCAGGAAGCGATCGTTTTCACCCACTTTGTGGTGCGTGAAGACGCGCAACTGCTGTACGGTTTTAACAATAAACAAGAGCGCACGTTGTTCAAAGAGTTGATCAAAACCAACGGCGTCGGCCCGAAGTTGGCGCTGGCGATCCTCTCCGGAATGTCAGCGCAGCAGTTCGTTAATGCCGTTGAGCGTGAAGAAGTGGGGGCACTGGTGAAACTGCCGGGTATTGGCAAAAAAACCGCCGAACGCTTGATTGTCGAAATGAAAGACCGATTTAAAGGTTTGCATGGCGATCTCTTTACGCCAGCCGCCGACCTGGTACTCACGTCTCCTGCCAGCCCGGCGACCGACGATGCTGAACAGGAAGCGGTTGCTGCGCTGGTGGCACTGGGCTATAAACCACAAGAAGCAAGCCGCATGGTGAGCAAAATCGCTCGCCCTGACGCCAGCAGTGAAACATTAATTCGCGAAGCCCTACGCGCCGCGTTATGAGGTAAAGGATGATTGAAGCAGACCGTCTGATTTCTGCCGGTACCACTTTGCCGGAAGATGTGGCAGATCGCGCCATCCGCCCTAAATTACTGGAAGAGTATGTTGGTCAGCCGCAGGTTCGTTCGCAGATGGAGATTTTCATCAAAGCAGCGAAACTGCGCGGCGATGCCCTCGATCATCTATTGATTTTTGGTCCTCCGGGGTTGGGTAAAACTACGCTTGCCAATATTGTCGCCAATGAAATGGGCGTTAATTTACGCACGACTTCTGGTCCGGTGCTGGAAAAGGCGGGCGATCTGGCAGCAATGCTCACTAACCTTGAACCACACGATGTACTGTTTATTGATGAGATCCACCGTCTTTCACCAGTGGTGGAAGAGGTGTTGTATCCGGCAATGGAAGATTACCAACTGGATATCATGATTGGTGAAGGTCCGGCGGCACGCTCCATTAAAATTGATTTGCCGCCGTTTACCCTGATTGGTGCAACCACGCGCGCAGGTTCGCTGACATCACCGTTGCGCGATCGTTTTGGTATTGTGCAACGTCTGGAGTTTTATCAGGTGCCGGATCTGCAATATATCGTCAGTCGCAGCGCACGCTTTATGGGGCTTGAGATGAGTGATGACGGCGCGCTGGAAGTTGCTCGTCGTGCGCGCGGTACGCCACGTATTGCCAACCGTCTGCTGCGTCGAGTGCGTGATTTCGCCGAAGTGAAGCACGATGGCACCATCTCGGCAGATATCGCTGCTCAGGCGCTGGATATGTTGAATGTCGATGCTGAAGGTTTCGATTATATGGACCGCAAATTGTTGCTGGCGGTAATCGATAAGTTCTTTGGTGGGCCGGTAGGTCTGGATAACCTGGCGGCAGCCATTGGCGAAGAACGTGAAACCATTGAGGATGTACTGGAACCTTATTTGATTCAGCAAGGCTTTTTGCAGCGTACACCGCGTGGGCGTATGGCGACGACGCGGGCGTGGAATCACTTTGGCATAACGCCGCCAGAAATGCCGTAAGTCGGATTGGTCGCTCGCGCCGCATCCGACATTGGCAGTGTGCCTGATGCGACGCTGTTCGTCTTATCAGGCCTACCAGAGATAGCGAACCGTAGGTCGGATAAGGCGCTCGCGCCGCATCCGACAAATATGTTCAGCGAAAGATTAGCTGGCCTGTTTTTTCATCATACTGAGAATAAATAACAGTGCCGCGCATAGCACCACCGACGGGCCTGCAGGTGTATCGTAAAATGCGGAAAAGGTTAAACCGCCAGTCACTGCCACCATCCCCACCAAAACAGCGACACCAGCCATCTGTTCCGGCGTGCGGGCAAAGCGACGTGCAGTAGCAGCAGGAATAATCAGCAGTGAAGTAATAATCAACGCGCCGACGAATTTCATCGCTACACCAATCGTCAATGCCGTCACCAGCATCAACAACAATTTCACGCGCTGTAATTTCACACCATCAACAAACGCCAGATCCGGGCTAATCGTCATCGACAGCAAATTGCGCCATTGCCAGAACAAAATAGCCACCACGATGACCACGCCAATCGCAATAGAGATGAGATCTTCTGGCGTCACTGCCAGTAAATCACCGAACAGGTAAGCCATCAAATCAACACGAATATTAGACATCAGACTAACGACCACCAGGCCCAGCGACAGGGCACTGTGCGCCATAATCCCTAATAACGTGTCGATCGCCAGCTGTGGACGCTTCTCCAGCCATACCAGACCGCCCGCCAGCAGCAGCGTAACTGCAATCACCGCATAGAATGGATTCACGTCCAGCAACAAACCAAACGCGACGCCAAGTAATGAGGCATGAGCCAGCGTATCACCGAAATAAGACATACGACGCCAGACTACAAACGAACCCAGCGGACCCGCGGCACAGGCGAGCATGATCCCGGCTAACCAACCGGGAAATAATAATTCAATCATGAGCGATCATTTCCCCGACGCAAAACAATTCGTCCCTGTAAATCGTGACGATGATTATGATGATGGCGATAGATACCCAGTTGTTCAGCACCACGAGGACCAAACATAGAAATAAACTCCGGATGCAGGGAAACAACTTCCGGTGTGCCGGAACAACAAATGTGGTGATTCAGGCAAAGCACTTCATCGGTTTTTGCCATTACCAGATGCAGATCGTGAGATACCATTAAAACGCCACAATCCAGTTCACGACGCAGTTGGTCAATAAGGTCATATAACGCCACCTGACCATTCACATCCACGCCCTGAGTGGGTTCATCCAGCACTAATAATTGCGGTCGATTTAACAATGCTCGCGCTAACAGTACACGCTGCGTTTCGCCACCCGAGAGCTTTTGCATCGGTGCGTTAATCAGATGCCCGGCCTGGACACGTTTCAGTGCAGGCAAAATATCTTCTTTATGTGTGCCAGGGCGTAAGCGTAAAAAACGGTTTACGGTCAGTGGCAACGTGGTGTCGAGATACAGCTTCTGCGGTACATAGCCGATGCGCAGTTTTCCGTTGCGCTTGATAACCCCTTCATCGGGTGTTACCAGTCCGAGCACTACCCGTACCAGTGTCGACTTACCTGCGCCGTTTGGCCCAAGTAAAGTCAAAATTTTTCCAGGTTTAAGTTCCAGCGACACATCAGAGAGGACGCGGCGTTGGCCAAAAGAAACCGAGACATTTTCCAGGGAAACCAGACTTGTCATGTTAATTTTAGTCTTGCAGTAGTCATGAAATGTTATAATATCACACTTCTCATATTCATTACGATGATTGGTCGCATTATGTTACATAAAAAAACGCTTCTTTTCGCAGCATTATCCGCCGCTCTCTGGGGCGGTGCAACACAGGCCGCAGATGCCGCCGTTGTCGCTTCGCTTAAACCCGTTGGGTTCATCGCTTCTGCCATTGCTGATGGGGTAACAGAAACGCAGGTTTTACTGCCTGACGGCGCTTCAGAACATGATTATTCACTGCGTCCATCGGATGTAAAACGCTTACAGAACGCGGACTTAGTCGTTTGGGTTGGCCCGGAGATGGAAGCGTTCATGCAAAAACCGGTAAGTAAATTACCAGAAGCGAAACAGGTAACGATTGCGCAGCTAGAAGATGTGAAACCGCTGCTGATGAAAAGTATTCACGACGATGATGATGATCACGATCACGCGGAAAAAAGTGACGAAGATCACCATCACGGCGATTTCAACATGCATCTTTGGCTTTCCCCAGAGATAGCGCGGGCTACAGCGGTTGCAATCCATGGAAAATTAGTGGAACTTATGCCGCAAAGTCGAGCCAAACTTGACGCCAACCTGAAGGATTTTGAGGCACAATTAGCCTCAACCGAAACGCAGGTTGGTAACGAGCTCGCGCCGCTCAAGGGGAAAGGTTATTTCGTTTTTCACGATGCTTACGGCTACTTCGAAAAACAGTTCGGACTGACACCGCTTGGTCATTTTACCGTTAACCCTGAGATTCAACCTGGCGCGCAGCGTTTACATGAAATAAGAACACAGTTGGTTGAGCAAAAAGCAACCTGCGTTTTTGCTGAGCCACAGTTCAGGCCAGCGGTCGTTGAGAGCGTCGCACGAGGGACATCCGTTCGTATGGGAACGTTGGATCCCCTGGGGACGAATATCAAACTGGGTAAAACAAGCTATTCAGAATTCCTGAATCAATTAGCCAACCAGTATGCGAGCTGCCTGAAAGGAGATTAATGAGGAAGTGATTACGTGCAACAGATAGCCCGCTCTGTCGCCCTAGCGTTTAATAATTTACCGCGACCACACCGCGTTATGTTGGGGTCGCTCACCGTTCTTACTCTGGCCGTCGCTGTCTGGCGGCCCTATGTTTATCACCGTGATGCCACGCCAATTGTCAAAACCATTGAGCTGGAACAGAACGAAATTCGTTCGCTCTTACCTGAAGCCAGTGAGCCGATTGATCAAGCTGCACAAGAAGATGAAGCCATTCCCCAGGACGAACTGGATGACAAAATCGCCGGTGAAGCGGGCGTGCATGAATATGTTGTTTCCACTGGCGATACGCTAAGCAGCATTCTCAATCAGTATGGTATTGATATGGGTGATATCACCCAACTGGCTGCTGCCGACAAAGAATTGCGTAACCTGAAAATCGGTCAACAACTCTCCTGGACATTAACCGCGGACGGCGAACTGCAGCGCCTCACCTGGGAAGTGTCTCGTCGTGAAACCCGAACCTATGACCGTACTGCCGCTAACGGTTTTAAAATGACCAGCGAAATGCAGCAAGGAGAGTGGGTCAACAATCTGCTGAAAGGTACCGTCGGGGGAAGCTTTGTTGCCAGCGCCAGAAACGCCGGTTTAACCAGCGCCGAAGTGAGCGCAGTGATTAAAGCCATGCAGTGGCAAATGGATTTCCGCAAACTGAAAAAAGGCGATGAATTTGCGGTGTTAATGTCACGAGAAATGCTTGATGGTAAACGTGAGCAAAGCCAGCTGCTGGGCGTACGTTTGCGTTCAGAAGGTAAAGATTATTATGCAATCCGCGCTGAAGATGGCAAATTCTATGATCGTAACGGTACTGGTCTGGCGAAAGGATTCTTGCGATTCCCGACGGCGAAACAGTTCCGTATCTCATCTAACTTTAACCCGCGTCGTACTAATCCGGTGACCGGTCGCGTTGCGCCACACAGAGGTGTTGATTTTGCCATGCCACAAGGTACGCCAGTGCTTTCAGTGGGTGACGGTGAAGTGGTGGTTGCCAAACGTAGTGGCGCAGCAGGTTATTATGTGGCTATTCGTCATGGTCGCAGCTACACCACGCGTTATATGCACTTGCGCAAGATCCTGGTGAAACCGGGACAGAAGGTGAAACGTGGCGACCGTATCGCGCTTTCCGGTAATACCGGACGTTCAACCGGGCCGCATCTGCACTATGAAGTATGGATAAACCAGCAGGCCGTAAACCCGCTGACGGCAAAACTGCCGCGTACCGAAGGGCTGACCGGCTCCGATCGTCGCGAATTCCTGGCACAGGCCAAAGAGATTGTGCCGCAGCTACGGTTTGATTAATTAACATCCATTCGCAGCCGGTACGCAGTCAGTACCGGCTTTTTTATTTGGTGCGGGGCAAGTTGCGCCGCTACACTATCACCAGATTGATTTTTGCCTTATCCGAAACTGGAAAAGCATGGAAACGAAAAAAAATAATAGCGAATACATTCCTGAGTTTGATAAATCCTTTCGCCACCCGCGCTACTGGGGAGCATGGCTGGGCGTAGCAGCGATGGCGGGTATCGCTTTAACGCCGCCAAAGTTCCGTGATCCCATTCTGGCACGGCTGGGACGTTTTGCCGGACGACTGGGAAAAAGCTCACGCCGTCGTGCGTTAATCAATCTGTCGCTCTGCTTTCCAGAACGTAGTGAAGCTGAACGCGAAGCGATTGTAGATGAGATGTTTGCCACCGCGCCGCAAGCGATGGTAATGATGGCTGAGTTGGCAATACGCGGGCCGGAGAAAATTCAGCCGCGCGTTGACTGGCAAGGGCTGGAGATCATCGAAGAGATGCGGCGTAATAACGAGAAAGTGATTTTTCTGGTGCCGCACGGTTGGGCCGTCGATATTCCTGCCATGCTGATGGCCTCGCAAGGGCAGAAAATGGCAGCGATGTTCCATAATCAGGGCAACCCGGTTTTTGATTATGTCTGGAACACGGTGCGCCGTCGCTTTGGTGGTCGTCTGCATGCGAGAAATGATGGTATTAAACCATTCATCCAGTCGGTACGTCAGGGTTACTGGGGATATTATTTACCCGATCAGGATCATGGCCCAGAACACAGCGAATTTGTTGATTTCTTTGCCACCTATAAAGCGACGTTGCCCGCGATTGGTCGTTTGATGAAAGTGTGCCGTGCGCGCGTTGTACCGCTGTTTCCGATTTATGATGGCAAGACGCATCGTCTGACGATTCAGGTGCGCCCACCGATGGATGATCTGTTAGAGGCGGATGATCATACGATTGCGCGGCGGATGAATGAAGAAGTCGAGATTTTTGTTGGTCCGCGACCAGAACAATACACCTGGATATTAAAATTGCTGAAAACTCGCAAACCGGGCGAAATCCAACCGTATAAGCGCAAAGATCTTTATCCCATCAAATAAAAAATGCCTCTCGCGAGGAGAGGCCTTCGACTGATGATAAGTTCAAGTTTGCTTCAGAAGATTCGAAATCTGTTGAATTATCATTGAACTGTAGGCCGGATGAGGCGTTTTCGCCGCATCCGGCAACGTACTTACTCTACCGTTAAAATACGCGTGGTATTAGTAGAACCCACGGTACTCATCACGTCGCCCTGGGTGACAATCACCAGGTCACCAGACATCAAGTAACCTTTATCACGCAGCAGATTAACCGCTTCGCTGGCAGCTGCTACGCCGTCATTAGCGCTATCAAAGTGCACCGGCGTAACGCCGCGATAGAGAGCAGTCAGGTTCAGCGTACGTTCATGTCGTGACATGGCGAAAATTGGCAGACCAGAGCTGATACGGGAGGTCATCAGCGCGGTACGACCCGATTCGGTCATGGTGATGATCGCCGTAACGCCTTTCAGGTGGTTAGCCGCGTACATTGCTGACATGGCAATGGCTTCTTCCACATTGTCGAACTGAACGTCCAGACGGTGTTTAGAAACGTTGATGCTCGGGATTTTTTCCGCCCCCAGGCAAACGCGCGCCATGGCTGCAACAGTTTCTGACGGGTATTGACCAGCAGCAGTTTCTGCCGACAGCATCACAGCGTCAGTACCATCCAGAACGGCGTTTGCTACGTCCATGACTTCTGCACGCGTCGGCATCGGGTTAGTAATCATTGATTCCATCATCTGGGTCGCCGTGATTACCGCGCGGTTTAGCTGACGTGCACGACGGATCAACGCTTTCTGAATGCCGACCAGTTCCGGATCGCCAATTTCCACACCGAGGTCGCCGCGAGCAACCATTACCACGTCAGAGGCGAGGATGATGTCATCCATTGCCTCCTGGCTGCAAACGGCTTCCGCACGTTCAACCTTGGCAACAATTTTCGCATCACATCCTGCATCGCGTGCCAGACGACGGGCATAGTTCAGATCTTCGCCGCAGCGTGGGAAGGAGACAGCCAGGTAATCTACGCCAATCAACGCCGCAGTCTTAATGTCTGCTTTGTCTTTTTCGGTCAGCGCTTCAGCCGACAAACCGCCGCCAAGTTTGTTGATACCTTTATTGTTGGAGAGGGGACCACCGACGGTCACTTCGGTGAACACTTTCATGCCCTGGACTTCCAGTACTTTTAACTGGACGCGACCATCGTCCAGCAGCAGGATGTCACCAGGCACAACGTCAGCAGGCAGGCCTTTGTAGTCGATACCGACTTTTTCTTTGTCGCCTTCACCTTTACCCAGGTTGGCGTCGAGCAGGAATTTATCCCCAATATTGAGGAAAACTTTGCCTTCTTTAAAGGTGGATACACGGATTTTGGGCCCCTGGAGGTCACCCAGAATAGCCACATGACGCCCCAGTTTTGCGGCAATCTCACGAACTTTATCCGCGCGCATTTTGTGATCTTCAGGCGAGCCGTGAGAAAAATTCATACGTACAACGTTGGCACCCGCCGCGATAACTTTTTCAAGGTTATTATCGCGATCTGTTGCCGGGCCTAACGTGGTAACGATTTTAGTTCTGCGAAGCCTTCTGGACATGTAATACTCCGTTGACTGAAACAACCAGGTGTTGCTTGAACATGAAATCCGAATGAAATAACGCCGTGATGGCGATAAATTAATCTCATTCGGATGTCGTATAAGATTAGGACAGTGACAGTCGTTTTTAGCGATCGTCACTTAAATTAAGTAACTGCTTATCAAAACGCGATTCCTTCAGCGCTTCCTTGACCCGCTTCAAGTTATCTCTGAATTTTGTACCGCGCCGCAAAGTAAATCCTGTCGCCAGCACATCTATCACGGTCAGCTGTGCAAGTCGAGAAACCATGGGCATATAAATGTCAGTATCTTCCGGTACGTCGAGGGTAATTGCCAGCGTTGCTTCCCGGGCGAGTGGGGTACCCGCAGAGGTGAGGGCAATTACCATAGCGTCGTTTTCGCGTGCCAGCTGCGCCAGCTCGACCAGATTTTTTGTTCTTCCCGTGTGAGAAATCAGCACCACCACGTCTCCGTCGCTACAATTCATACAACTCATGCGTTGCAGCACGATATCATCGGAGTACACCACCGGAACATTAAAACGAAAGAACTTATTCATCGCATCGTGGGCAACGGCGGCTGAAGAACCTAATCCGAAAAAGGCGATTTTTTTTGCCTGAGTGAGCAAGTCGACGGCGCGGTTGATGGCAGATTTATCCAGTGAATGACGGACATGATCGAGCGTTGCCATTGCGGACTCAAATATTTTCCCCGTGTATGATTCAACGCTGTCATCTTCATTGACGTTGCGATTAACATAGGGAGTGCCATTCGCCAGACTTTGTGCCAGATGAAGTTTAAAATCAGGAAAACCGCGTGTGTCCATGCTGCGACAGAAACGATTCACCGTCGGTTCGCTAACATTGGCTTCCAGCGCCAGAGCAGCAATACTCGAATGGATCGCGTTATCGGGCGAAGCCAGAATGACCTCGGCAACTTTGCGCTCAGATTTGCTCAAATGTTCCAGCTGAGACTGGATTTTTTCCAGCATATTCATGATGTAAAGAGACTCACGGGTAATGACGATTTCCGCTCTGAAAGAAATCGAAATGCAGTTTTGTCAGATATTACGCCTGTGTGCTGTGTTAATGACAAAAGCAGATAAAAAAGTTGTTATTTTTTTTCATAACATGATCAGTGTCAGATTTTTACCCAATGGAAAACGATGATTTTTTTATCAGTTTTGCCGCACTTTGCGCGCTTTTACCGTAATCGCACGGGTGGATAAGCGTTTACAGTTTTCGCAAGCTCGTAAAAGCAGTACAGTGCACCGTAAGAAAATTACAAGTATACCCTGGCTTAAGTACCGGGTTAGTTAACTTAAGGAGAATGACATGGCGGTAACGCAAACAGCCCAGGCCTGTGACCTGGTCATTTTCGGCGCGAAAGGCGACCTTGCGCGTCGTAAATTGCTGCCTTCCCTGTATCAACTGGAAAAAGCCGGTCAGCTCAACCCGGACACCCGGATTATCGGCGTAGGGCGTGCTGACTGGGATAAAGCGGCTTATACCAAAGTTGTCCGCGAGGCGCTCGAAACTTTCATGAAAGAAACCATTGATGAAGGTTTATGGGACACCCTGAGTGCACGTCTGGATTTTTGTAATCTTGATGTCAATGACACTGCTGCATTCAGCCGTCTCGGCGCGATGCTGGATCAAAAAAATCGTATCACCATTAACTACTTTGCCATGCCGCCCAGCACTTTTGGCGCAATTTGCAAAGGGCTTGGTGAGGCAAAACTGAATGCTAAACCGGCACGCGTAGTCATGGAAAAACCGCTGGGGACGTCGCTGGCGACCTCGCAGGAAATCAACGATCAGGTTGGCGAATACTTCGAGGAGTGCCAGGTTTACCGTATCGACCACTATCTTGGTAAAGAAACAGTGCTGAACCTGTTGGCGCTGCGTTTTGCTAACTCTCTGTTTGTGAACAACTGGGACAATCGCACCATTGATCATGTTGAGATTACCGTGGCAGAAGAAGTGGGGATCGAAGGGCGCTGGGGCTATTTTGATAAAGCCGGTCAGATGCGCGACATGATCCAGAACCACCTGCTGCAAATTCTTTGCATGATTGCGATGTCTCCGCCGTCTGACCTGAGCGCAGACAGCATCCGCGATGAAAAAGTGAAAGTACTGAAGTCTCTGCGCCGCATCGACCGCTCCAATGTGCGCGAAAAAACCGTACGCGGGCAATATACTGCGGGCTTCGCTCAGGGCAAAAAAGTGCCGGGCTATCTGGAAGAAGAGGGCGCGAACAAGAGCAGCAATACAGAAACCTTCGTGGCGATCCGCGTCGACATTGATAACTGGCGCTGGGCCGGTGTGCCATTCTACCTGCGTACTGGTAAACGTCTGCCGACCAAATGTTCTGAAGTCGTGGTCTATTTCAAAACACCTGAACTGAATCTGTTTAAAGAGTCGTGGCAGGATCTACCGCAAAATAAACTGACTATCCGTCTGCAACCTGATGAAGGCGTGGATATCCAGGTACTGAATAAAGTTCCTGGCCTTGACCACAAACATAACCTGCAAATCACCAAGCTGGATCTGAGCTATTCAGAAACCTTTAATCAGACGCATCTGGCGGATGCCTATGAACGTTTGCTGCTGGAAACCATGCGTGGTATTCAGGCACTGTTTGTACGTCGCGACGAAGTGGAAGAAGCCTGGAAATGGGTAGACTCCATTACTGAGGCGTGGGCGATGGACAATGATGCGCCGAAACCGTATCAGGCCGGAACCTGGGGACCCGTTGCCTCAGTGGCGATGATTACCCGTGATGGTCGTTCCTGGAATGAGTTTGAGTAATATCTGCGCTCATCCTTTATGGTTATTTTACCGGTAACATGATCTTGCACAGATTGTAGAACAATTTTTACACTTTCAGGCCTCGTGCGGATTCACCCACGAGGCTTTTTTTATTACACTGACTGAAACGTTTTTGCCCTATGAGCTCCGGTTACAGGCGTTTCAATCATAATTTCCATGTATGAAACGCGTTGTGAATCATCCTGCTCTGACAACTCAATTTCAGGAGCCTTTATGAACCCACAATTGTTACGCGTAACAAATCGAATCATTGAACGTTCGCGCGAGACTCGCTCTGCTTACCTCACCCGGATAGAACAAGCGAAAACTTCGACCGTTCATCGTTCGCAGTTGGCATGCGGTAACCTGGCACACGGTTTCGCTGCCTGCCAGCCAGAAGACAAAGCCTCTTTGAAAAGCATGTTGCGTAACAATATCGCCATCATCACCTCCTATAACGACATGCTCTCCGCTCACCAGCCTTATGAACACTATCCAGAAATCATTCGTAAAGCCCTGCATGAAGCGAATGCGGTTGGTCAGGTTGCGGGCGGTGTTCCGGCGATGTGTGATGGTGTCACCCAGGGGCAGGATGGAATGGAATTGTCGCTGTTAAGCCGCGAAGTGATTGCGATGTCTGCGGCGGTGGGGCTGTCCCATAACATGTTTGATGGTGCTCTGTTTCTCGGTGTGTGCGACAAGATTGTCCCAGGTCTGACCATGGCAGCCCTGTCGTTTGGTCATTTGCCTGCGGTGTTTGTGCCGTCTGGACCGATGGCAAGCGGTTTGCCAAATAAAGAAAAAGTGCGTATTCGCCAGCTTTATGCCGAAGGTAAAGTGGACCGCATGGCATTACTGGAGTCAGAAGCCGCGTCTTATCATGCGCCGGGAACATGTACTTTCTACGGTACTGCCAACACCAACCAGATGGTGGTGGAGTTTATGGGGATGCAGTTGCCAGGCTCTTCTTTTGTTCATCCGGATTCTCCGCTGCGCGATGCTTTGACCGCTGCAGCTGCGCGCCAGGTTACGCGCATGACCGGTAATGGTAATGAATGGATGCCGATCGGTAAGATGATCGATGAGAAAGTGGTGGTGAACGGTATCGTTGCACTGCTGGCGACCGGTGGTTCCACTAACCACACCATGCACCTAGTGGCGATGGCGCGCGCAGCCGGTATTCAGATTAACTGGGATGACTTCTCTGACCTTTCTGATGTTGTACCGCTGATGGCACGTCTCTACCCGAACGGTCCGGCCGATATTAACCACTTCCAGGCGGCAGGTGGCGTACCGGTTCTGGTACGTGAACTGCTCAAAGCAGGCCTGCTGCATGAAGATGTCAATACGGTGGCAGGCTTTGGTCTGTCTCGTTATACCCTTGAACCATGGCTGAATAATGGTGAACTGGACTGGCGGGAAGGGGCAGAAAAATCACTCGACAACAATGTGATCGCGTCCTTCGAACAACCTTTCTCTCATCATGGTGGGACAAAAGTGTTAAGCGGTAACCTGGGCCGAGCGGTTATGAAAACCTCTGCCGTGCCGGTAGAGAACCAGGTGATTGAAGCGCCAGCGGTTGTTTTTGAAAGCCAGCATGACGTTATGCCGGCCTTTGAAGCGGGTTTACTGGACCGCGATTGTGTCGTTGTTGTCCGTCATCAGGGGCCAAAAGCGAACGGAATGCCAGAATTACATAAACTCATGCCGCCACTTGGTGTATTATTGGACCGGTGTTTCAAAATTGCGTTAGTTACCGATGGACGACTCTCCGGCGCTTCAGGTAAAGTGCCGTCAGCTATCCACGTAACACCAGAAGCCTACGATGGCGGGCTGCTGGCAAAAGTGCGCGACGGGGACATCATTCGTGTGAATGGACAGACAGGCGAACTGACGCTGCTGGTAGACGAAGCGGAACTGGCTGCTCGCGAACCGCACATTCCTGACCTGAGCGCGTCACGCGTGGGAACAGGACGTGAATTATTCAGCGCCTTGCGTGAAAAACTGTCCGGTGCCGAACAGGGCGCAACCTGTATCACTTTTTAAGACGACAAATTTGTAATCAGGCGAGAGAAAACTCTGATGAAAAACTGGAAAACAAGTGCAGAATCAATCCTGACCACCGGCCCGGTTGTACCGGTTATCGTGGTAAAAAAACTGGAACACGCGGTGCCGATGGCAAAAGCGTTGGTTGCTGGTGGGGTGCGCGTTCTGGAAGTGACTCTGCGTACCGAGTGCGCAGTTGACGCTATCCGTGCTATCGCCAAAGAAGTGCCTGAAGCGATTGTGGGTGCCGGTACGGTGCTGAATCCACAGCAGCTGGCAGAAGTCACTGAAGCAGGTGCACAGTTTGCAATTAGCCCGGGTCTGACCGAGCCGCTGCTGAAAGCTGCTACCGAAGGGACTATTCCTCTGATTCCGGGGATCAGCACTGTTTCCGAACTGATGCTGGGTATGGACTACGGTTTGAAAGAGTTCAAATTCTTCCCGGCTGAAGCTAACGGCGGTGTGAAAGCCCTGCAGGCGATCGCGGGTCCGTTCTCTCAGGTCCGTTTCTGCCCGACAGGTGGTATTTCTCCGGCTAACTACCGTGACTACCTGGCGCTGAAAAGCGTGCTGTGCATCGGTGGTTCCTGGCTGGTTCCGGCAGATGCGCTGGAAGCGGGCGATTACGACCGCATTACTAAGCTGGCGCGTGAAGCTGTAGAAGGCGCTAAGCTGTAAAAGTCAAAATGCCCGATCGAGGATCGGGCATTTTTGTAGCGTTTTTTTGCCGGGTTTAACCCTGTACTTTTACCTGTCCGGCGGCGTGCTTCGCGCGTTCAATGGCGTCAACAACACTCTCTGCAGTAGCCAGTGCTACCCCCAGACGACGGCTGCCATCAATTTCCGGCTTACCAAATAAACGAATCTGCAAATCTGCGCCTACGGCATTCTGCACATTATCAAACGTGACATTCTGACTGGTCAGTTGCGGCAGGATAACGGCAGAAGCAGCAGGACCATACTGGCGGATCCCGCCAACCGGAAGTCCGAGGAAGGCACGTACATGCAGGGCAAACTCCGAGAGATCCTGAGAAATTAGCGTCACCATCCCGGTGTCATGCGGGCGAGGGGAGACTTCACTGAAAATCACCTCATCACCACAGACAAACAGCTCGACACCAAACAGCCCATAACCGCCCAGTGCCAGCACCACTTTACGGGCAATCTCCTGCGCACGTTCAAGGGCAAGCGGGCTCATTTGCTGTGGTTGCCAGGATTCACGATAGTCGCCATCTTCCTGGCGATGACCTACCGGTGCACAGAAATGGACGCCATCCACCGCGCTGACGGTTAGCAGGGTAATTTCGAAGTCAAACTTAACGACGCCTTCAACAATTACGCGGCCCGCTCCGGCGCGACCACCTTGCTGAGCGTACTCCCATGCATGAGCAAGTTGCTCTGCAGAACGAATAAACGTCTGCCCTTTACCGGAAGAACTCATCACCGGTTTAACAATACAGGGGTAGCCAATGGCGGCAACCGCTTCGCGGAAAAGGTTTTCGCTATCGGCAAAACGATAAGTGGAAGTGGGCAGCTGCAGCTCTTCTGCCGCCAGGCGACGGATACCCTCGCGATTCATCGTTAATTTCGTTGCGCGAGCGCAGGGGACAACATTCAGTCCTTCCTCTTCAAGTTGGATCAGCATATCGGTGGCAATAGCTTCGATCTCCGGCACGATATAATGTGGTTTTTCCAGTTCAACCACACGGCGTAATGCATCACCATCAAGCATATTAATGACATGGGAGCGATGCGCGACATGCATGGCTGGTGCGTCGGCATAGCGATCGACGGCAATCACCTCTACGCCGAGACGCTGACACTCGATTGCCACTTCTTTACCCAGTTCACCGGAGCCTAATAACATCACGCGAGTTGCTGCCGGACGCAGCGCAGTGCCTAATAACGTCATAACGAATATCCCCTGATTAATTCCGCGCGCAGTATAAACGAAAACGTTTGCGTGTGTCTTTATTGCTGATGTTGATTTCCCAACTGAAAAGAAATATACTGTATAAAATCACAGTTATTATGAGAGGCTGCAAATGGCGGTTGAAGTTAAATACGTAGTCATTCGTGAGGGCGAAGAGAAAATGTCGTTTACCAGCAAAAAGGAAGCCGATGCTTATGACAAGATGCTTGATACGGCCGATCTGCTTGACACCTGGCTGACAAATTCTCCAGTGCAAATGGAAGATGAGCAACGTGAAGCCCTTTCGCTATGGCTGGCAGAACAAAAAGATGTGCTGAGCACCATTCTGAAAACCGGCAAATTACCGTCCCCACAGGTCGTCGGTGCTGAATCCGAAGAGGAAGATGCCTCACACGCGGCCTGAAGCAACTTGCGCTCCTGACAATTTGTACCATGCTTTCTCCTGAATCATTGTGCTATGGAGAAAAACATGAAAAAAAGAGGGGCGTTTTTAGGGCTGTTGTTGGTTTCTGCCTGCGCATCAGTTTTCGCTGCCAATAATGAAACCAGCAAGTCGGTCACTTTCCCAAAGTGTGAAGGTCTGGATGCTGCCGGAATTGCCGCGAGCGTAAAACGTGATTACCAACAAAATCGCGTGGCGCGCTGGGCTGATGATCAAAAAATTGTCGGTCAGGCCGACCCCGTGGCATGGGTCAGTTTGCAGGACATTCAGGGGAAAGATGATAAATGGTCAGTACCGCTAACCGTGCGTGGTAAAAGTGCCGATATTCATTACCAGGTCAGCGTGGACTGCAAAGCGGGAATGGCGGAATATCAGCGGCGTTAATGGCTTCTGATAATTCGATTGACCGTTGGCGGATACGGCGCGAGTGCCTTGTCCGCCCTACAACGCAACACAATCGTAGTCCTGAGAAGACGCAGTAGCGTCGAACTGGGCAATCAGCATCAAACAGTTCCACTCAAAATGTCAAACTACTTTCACCTAAAATACCCTTATCACCTTATATACAGTGAACACCTTACCTGGCGCGAATTTCTTTGAATAACGGCCTACCGCCCCGCTTATTTGCGCATCTTTTGTCTCGATATACATTTTCTGACATCCTCATCCGCTATGCTACAGGCACTAAAAATGGTTATTGAGGAGCAAATATGGCTAACTGGTTAAATCAACTGCAATCTCTGCTTGGGCAAAGCCGTTCTTCTACCTCCTCGTCTGCGGATCAGGGATTGGGCAAACTTTTAGTGCCTGGCGCATTAGGCGGACTGGCTGGGCTGCTGGTCGCAAATAAATCAGCACGTAAACTTCTTACGAAATATGGCACAAACGCGTTACTGGTTGGCGGCGGAGCGGTAGCGGGTACGGTGCTGTGGAATAAATACAAAGATAAAATTCGCGCGGCGCATCAGGATGAACCGCAGTTTGGCGCGCAAAGTACGCCGCTGGATGAGCGTACGGAACGTTTGATCCTTGCGCTGGTCTTTGCCGCTAAAAGTGATGGCCATATCGATGCCAAAGAACGTGCGGCAATCGACCAGCAATTGCGAGAAGCCGGTGTGGAAGAGAAGGGGCGTGTACTCATTGAGCAGGCAATCGAACAACCGCTGGATCCACAACGCCTGGCTACCGGGGTCCGCAATGAAGAAGAGGCGCTGGAAATCTATTTCCTGAGCTGCGCGGCTATTGATATTGACCATTTTATGGAACGCAGTTACCTGAATGCACTGGGTGATGCGCTGAAAATCCCCCAGGACGTTCGTGAAGGCATTGAACGCGATCTCGAACAGCAAAAACGTACTTTGGCGGAGTAATTCCGCTCTCTGGATAGCCTGAAGTTGACTATTTCGGGTTATCCAGAACCGCACAGCCATTTGAACAGGCTGATTTTCTCTGTCTGCATAACAGTCGATATCCGCGCCATTACCTGTCATCATCTAAGCAATGACTACCCTGTTTCGCTTGCATCCCCGGTGAGTTTTGCCACCCTTATAAGATGTTTCAACCAGAAAGAACAATAACATGCTACCAAAAGCCGCCCGCATTCCCCACGCCATGACGCTTCATGGCGATACGCGCATCGATAATTACTACTGGCTGCGGGACGATACGCGTTCTCAGCCGGAAGTCCTGGACTATCTGCAACAAGAAAATAGTTACGGTCATCGGGTGATGGCCTCGCAACAAGCCTTGCAGGATCGCATCTTAAAGGAAATCATCGACCGCATTCCGCAACGAGAAGTTTCTGCGCCCTACATCAAAAATGGCTACCGCTATCGGCATATTTATGAACCAGGCTGTGAATATGCTATCTACCAGCGTCAATCGGCGTTCAGTGAAGAGTGGGACGAGTGGGAAACATTGCTCGATGCCAACAAGCGCGCGGCTCATAGTGAGTTTTATTCGATGGGCGGAATGGCGATTACGCCAGATAACACCATTATGGCACTGGCAGAAGATTTTCTTTCCCGACGGCAGTACGGCATTCGTTTTCGTAATCTGGAAACAGGTAACTGGTACCCGGAACTGCTGGATAACGTTGAACCCAGCTTTGTCTGGGCAAATGACTCCTGGACTTTCTACTATGTTCGCAAGCATCCAGTGACGCTGCTCCCTTATCAGGTCCGGCGTCACGCCATCGGTACGCCAGCATCGCAAGATAAACTGATTTACGAAGAAAAAGACGATACCTATTACGTCAGCCTGCATAAAACGACCTCGAAGCATTATGTGGTCATTCATCTGGCCAGCGCCACCACCAGTGAAGTTCGCCTGCTGGACGCGGAAATGGCCGATGCCGAGCCGTTTGTTTTTCTGCCTCGCCGCAAAGATCACGAATACAGCCTTGATCACTACCAGCATCGGTTTTATCTGCGTTCCAACCGCCACGGTAAAAACTTTGGCTTATACCGTACCCGTATGCGTGATGAGCAACAGTGGGAAGAGTTAATTCCGCCACGTGATAACATTATGCTGGAAGGGTTTACGCTGTTTACCGACTGGCTGGTGGTTGAAGAGCGTCAGCGCGGGTTAACCAGTTTGCGGCAAATTAACCGCAAGACCCGGGAAGTCATTGGCATTGCCTTTGATGATCCGGCCTATGTGACTTGGATTGCCTACAATCCAGAACCTGAAACCGCGCGATTGCGTTATGGTTATTCTTCCATGACCACACCAGATACTTTGTTTGAACTGGATATGGATACCGGTGAGCGTCGTGTATTAAAACAAACGGAAGTTCCTGGTTTTGATGCGGCGAATTACCGCAGTGAACACCTGTGGATAGTCGCCCGTGATGGCGTCGAAGTTCCGGTTTCGCTGGTCTATCATCGCAAACATTTTCGCAAAGGACACAACCCGCTGCTGGTGTATGGCTACGGTTCTTACGGCGCAAGTATTGATGCCGATTTCAGTTTTAGCCGCTTGAGTTTGTTGGATCGTGGATTTGTCTACGCCATTGTCCATGTTCGTGGCGGCGGTGAGCTGGGGCAACAATGGTACGAGGACGGTAAATTTCTGAAGAAGAAAAATACGTTTAATGATTATCTTGATGCCTGCGATGCATTGTTAAAACTGGGCTATGGCTCTCCTTCGCTCTGTTATGCGATGGGCGGGAGTGCGGGGGGTATGTTGATGGGCGTTGCGATTAATCAACGCCCGGAATTGTTCCACGGCGTTATCGCCCAGGTACCGTTTGTTGATGTTGTAACAACAATGCTGGATGAATCAATTCCTCTTACCACCGGCGAATTTGAAGAGTGGGGGAATCCGCAGGATCCGCAATATTACGAGTATATGAAAAGCTACAGCCCGTATGACAACGTCACCGCACAGGCTTATCCGCATTTACTGGTAACGACCGGTTTACACGATTCTCAGGTGCAATATTGGGAACCGGCAAAATGGGTCGCTAAATTGCGCGAGCTGAAAACCGATGACCATCTTTTATTGCTCTGTACCGACATGGACTCAGGTCATGGCGGTAAATCTGGTCGCTTTAAATCGTACGAAGGCGTAGCGATGGAATATGCTTTTCTGGTCGCGCTGGCGCAGGGAACATTACCCGCTACGCCTGCGGATTAAGTATTTTCCAGATAATGTTTCAGTGTTAAACGCAGCTCCGGGCTCATGCTGCCCAGGTTATTAAATAACCAGCGCAGATAGCCCGGATCGCGTTCGGCAACGTCGGAAACCGCTTTGCCACGGTATTTGCCAAAGGTGAAAGTCGTCATCAACGATGGACGTCCGGTGATATCGGCCATCTGTTCTGCCGTCCAGCCGGAGGTGTTCATAATATCGATAAGCAACGCAGCGGTGATATAACAGTCATACAACGCGCGGTGATGATGCAGGCCCGGCGGCGTCTGTACATTGAGCTTCCGTGTTTTATATAACGCCATATTGCTGTACTTGATCCCTGGCCACAAACGACGGGCCAGTTTCATAGTGCAAATCCACTCACCGGGCATTTCAGGCAGTACGCGGCGGTCAAAGCTGGCGTTATGCGCGACATACCATTCACTACCGTAATAGTGCGGGATCACATCTTCAATCCACGGTTTATCGGCGACCATGGCTTCGGTGATGCGATGAATCGCCATCGCCTGTGGACTAATAGGACGATCGGGACGCACCAGGTGGCTCATGGGATTGACGATTTTTCCGTCAATGACATCAACAGAGGCAATCTCAACGATCCCTCCCTGCAAACCGCAGGTTTCTGTATCGATAATGCGCAACATGGCATGCTCCAGGCCGAAAAAGCCTAGCGTAATGGAATGATATCGCCTTGCCAACCCTGTGATGAACGCTGACCGACTAACAATAATGAACCACGATCGGCGCGAACGATGAGACGACCATGTTCATCCCATAGTGCACTGTTACCACGGGCATTTGCCATCAGCACAGCAATCGAGTACTGATGTGAAAAAAATTGTAAGCGACGGGCCGACGCCAGCAGGTCGGGTTCTCCCAGACATTGCCCTGTCGTAAACAGTGAACAGGTCGGGTCCATATCCATACCTTGCGGTTGTTCATCGACCACCGTGATGGTTCTGGAACGACGGCCCAGACATGCACCATAACTCTGATGGTAGATCCCTGGCGTTTTTCGCCACGGTGCGAATACCGCAATTCCACGAATAAAGCGATCGTTATATTCAACGGGAAGGCCGGCAATGATGGTCATTCGCCAGGTCGTTGCGGCATAACAAAGCGGGTCTAATAGCGAGAGATCGGGTGGGGCAGGAAGGGCACGTCGCGAATAATCACACCCCAGTAAAGAAAGCGATGGAAAAACTAACAGCTGACATTGTTGCCTGGCGGCGGCCCTCACAAACTCCAGATGATGAGCTACCTGTTCGGTGAGTGAGGTTTTACGAGGCTCATATTGCGCTGCTGCAACTTTCCAGAACGACATAATGACTTCCTTTTCAAAATGACTGCAAATTATGGGGGCGGTTTAGAAAATACTCATAATTTAGCAGGCGTTATGTAAGAAAGTGTAACTATGTATAAGTTTTATTTAAGTTTGGGCTCGTAAGGTAAACGTGACAGATTGACCGAAGCCAAACGGTGGGCGATAAGCCGCTCGCGAAACCAGCTGCGCAAATGTTCAGGCTGTTCACGTTCAACCGCTTCAGCGATCACTGGCATATTGTAGCGTTCTTTAAATGCCACCCCTGCCGCCGCCAAATCGACATTCACTTTATCCATTTCTGTTTGATCCAGTTTAGCCAGATTCTTCAGCATTCTTAATCTCCTCATCATTCGCGGGCAAAAGTTACTAAGAGTGAGCCTTGATGGCAAGCCGGAATTGATGATCCTCGACTCAGACATTAGACAAGGTTATGCTCTGTAAAAAAGTTATTACAAAAAGGAATAGATAATATGGCTTCAACTGCACGCTCCCTTCGCTACGCGCTGGCAATCCTGACCACTTCGTTGGTGACACCTTCCGTCTGGGCACATGCGCATTTAACGCATCAGTATCCTGCGGCAAATGCACAAGTGACAGCAGCTCCGCAGGCAATCACTTTAAACTTCTCGGAAGGCGTTGAAACAGGATTCAGTGGTGCAAAAATCACGGGGCCAAAAAACGAAAATATTAAAACATTACCGGCGAAGCGGAATGAGCAGGACCAAAAGCAACTGATTGTTCCACTGGCCGATTCGCTGAAACCCGGAACCTACACCGTTGACTGGCATGTTGTTTCGGTGGATGGGCATAAAACGAAAGGACATTACACCTTTAGTGTGAAATAAATCATGCTGGCGTTTACCTGGATCGCGCTGCGATTTATCCATTTCACCTCGCTGATGCTGGTTTTTGGCTTCGCAATGTACGGTGCCTGGCTGGCCCCCTTAACGATTCGTCGCTTGCTGACGAAGCGTTTTCTGCGTTTACAACAGCACGCTGCCGTCTGGAGTTTGATCAGTGCCACTGCAATGCTCGCCGTTCAGGGCGGGTTGATGGGAGCGGGATGGTCAGATGTATTTTCGCCAAACATTTGGTTGGCTGTTTTGCAAACGCAGTTTGGTGGCGTCTGGTTATGGCAAATTGTTCTCGCCCTCGTAACGTTGATCGTCGCCCTTATGCAACCGCGGAATATGCCACGTTTGCTGTTTATGCTCACTACCGCGCAATTTATTCTGCTGGCGGGAGTCGGGCATGCGACGTTGAATGAAGGGGTAACGGCGAAAATCCATCAGACTAATCACGCAATTCACCTGATCTGTGCGGCGGCGTGGTTTGGGGGATTACTGCCGGTGCTCTGGTGTATGCAACTCATCAAAGGCCGTTGGCGACACCAGGCTATTCAGGCGCTGATGCGTTTTTCCTGGTGCGGGCATTTTGCGGTGATCGGCGTACTGGCAAGCGGCGTGCTTAATGCATTGTTGATTACCGGATTTCCCCCCACGCTTACGACTTACTGGGGCCAACTCTTATTGCTCAAAGCCATCCTGGTGATGATTATGGTGGTCATCGCGCTGGCTAATCGTTATGTTCTTGTACCGCGCATGAGGCAGGATGAAGATCGTGCGGCTCCCTGGTTTGTCTGGATGACTAAACTCGAATGGGCGATAGGTGCGGTAGTGCTGGTGATCATCAGCCTGCTTGCGACTCTCGAACCTTTTTGATGGATTACGAAAATGATGAGAAAAAGTATTCTGGCGTTTCTGTTACTCACCAGTTCTGCAGCTGCGCTGGCGGCACCGCAGGTGATTACCGTCAGCCGTTTTGAAGTGGGTAAAGACAAATGGGCGTTTAATCGCGAAGAGGTGATGCTGACTTGCCGACCGGGTAATGCTTTGTATGTCATTAACCCAAGTACCCTCGTGCAGTATCCTTTAAACGATATCGCACAAAAGGAAGTTGCCAGTGGGAAGACTAAAGCCCAACCCATTTCGGTGATTCAGATTGATGATCCTAACAATCCCGGCGAAAAAATGAGTCTGGCACCGTTTATAGAGCGAGCTGAAAAACTCTGTTAATTACCTAAAATAGCCTTTTGATTTCCAATAAAAAACCGCCTCAGTTCTTTCACCAGAACGGGCGGTTTTTAACATTTAAGCTGATGACCACCACGCTTTTTATTGACCATTTTGCACGCAAACTGGAAAACCTGGCGTCGTCATCTATTCTTAAAGAGCAAGGCAACTAAGCCTGCATTAATGCCAACTTTTAGCGCACGGCTCTCTCCCAAGAGCCATTTCCCTGGACCGAATACAGGAATCGTGTTCGGTCTCTTTTTATCTGTTAAAAGCCAGAAGCATTCCCTTCGCTGACTTTATAGTCAACCATAACACACACTCTACTGTCTGAGTCCAGCGTTTTTTAACATTCTTGTTAAGATTATGTGATCTTTAGCGCGGGAGGAAAATATTGATGAAACAGCCTGCGCCCGTTTATCAGAGAATTGCGGGTCATCAATGGCGACATATCTGGCTTTCAGGCGATATACACGGTTGTCTTGAGCAGTTGCGCCGCAAATTATGGCATTGTCGTTTTGATCCGTGGCGAGATTTACTTATCTCAGTGGGAGACGTTATCGATCGTGGGCCGCAAAGTTTACGTTGCCTGCAGTTACTGGAACAACATTGGGTTCGTGCGGTAAGAGGCAATCATGAACAGATGGCGATGGATGCGCTGGCATCCCGGCAGATGTCTTTATGGTTGATGAATGGCGGCGACTGGTTTATTGCGCTGGCAGATAATCACCAGAAACAAGCGAAAACGGCGCTGGAAAAATGTCAGCATTTGCCCTTTATTCTTGAAGTACACAGTCGCACCGGCAAACATGTTATTGCTCATGCCGATTATCCAGATGATGTTTATGAATGGCAAAAGGACGTCGATTTGCATCAGATCTTGTGGAGCCGCTCGCGATTAGGTGAACACCAAAAAGGGCAGGGAATTGCAGGTGCTGATCATTTCTGGTTTGGTCATACACCTTTGCGCCATCGCGTGGATATTGGCAACCTGCATTATATTGATACCGGTGCTGTCTTTGGGGGAGAACTGACTCTTGTGCAATTGCAATAATTAAAAATCACCGTACTCCTGTGCAGGTCGCCAGAAACCATCTATAAAATCCTCAATCGGAAAACAACCGCCATGACGGATCAGTTGATCGCTCATAGAATAGAGACACTGCTGTTCCGTGTTGTAGATATCCACAACAATATCTTCACAACCGCCATCCAGGTAGCAAACAAAAAGTACCAGCGCGAACATTTCATCCCCGAAGTGTGGTGCCGTACCGTTAAGTTTAGGAGAGATTTTACAACGGGGGAATAACCAGGACAAATAACCCGCCATGCCGACGGGTTCTTTTTGGATCAGGCAAGACGCATAATCCAGGCATCAGATTGTTGATCGTAACGGGTACGGTAAAGGACAGAGTGTTCGCCATTTAGCAGGGCAGGGATACTGGTTTCAGCATCCCAGGCATCCAGTTGCATACATAAATCGGGGTCTGATTTACAAGGAATGGTTAACGTTCGATCACCCGGCGATTCGCCGTGTAATTCGCCGTCGTCGATTTCAAAAGCGCCTATGCGCACACTGGTTTTCATCTTCGTGCTCTCCATTTAGCTGCCGGTTGTGGTACGACCAGTCCGATCGCACCATTTTTCAGCCTAGTTGAGGCAGTTGAATGTGCCAGTCAAAAAGTGCGCTTTTTTTTGTGCGCTGTCAGGCGTTACCGGTAAAAAGTTTCCCGTCGCGCACCAGTTCACGCGGGTAGCTGTTTTTCAGTCGTGAACCAATCCGTTTGGCTAAACCAATCGGCTGATGCTGGAAGGTAACCAATACATCATCCGCCACTGGCGCGGCATGCGGGTATACATCGCGCCCGCGATACCACTCCTCCGCTTCCTGCGGTGTCAGTTCAAAAGCGTTCACATTGTCGGGGGAGGCAAGGGCAATAACGGCTTCATGCTGCCAGCGATAACCTTTGTTGTGCGTTTCGGCAAGTTTAATCCCCAAGCGAGAAAATCGGACTTTACCGATCAGGGCTTCAATGCCCACCGGGAACAACCACAGTTCTTTGTCACGCTGCCAGAGTCGCAGGTTTTCATCCCAGTTTAAGCCAACACTTGCAGCCGCCTGACGAATTTGTCCGGCTTCGCGATCTTTCACCGGGCTGAACGGGAAATTGCCCACTTTGTATTTTGGGGTGGGTAAGGCGGGAATCGCCTGAGTTTTACGCAGACGAGCAACGAAGAAGCCTTCGCAGTCGTAAATTTGTGGGAAAACATGCAAAAAGCCTTCCTCGGTCAGCGCCTTGTTTGCACCAGGGAAGAGATCGCCAAGCGGTAAAAACTCTACTGCGTCGGGATAAGTCTCTTTCAGCCACAGGCAAACGGCTTCGTTTTCTTCCCGGTTTAAGGTACAGGTCGAGTAAACCAGCGTACCGCCAGGACGTAATGCATGAAAGGCGCTGTCGATCAGCTCTCGTTGGGTCGCTGCGATTTCCTGATTGCTTTCTGGTGACCAGTTTTTTAGCGCATCGGGATCTTTACGCACCACGCCTTCGCCGGAGCAGGGAGCGTCCAGCAAAATGGCATCGAACATTTCTGGCACTGCCGCACCAAATACGCGGCCATCAAAATGCGTGAGCGCAACATTACTGATGCCACAGCGGCTGATATTGGCATGTAACACTTTTACCCGACTGGCGGAAAACTCATTGGCAAGGATTGCCCCTTCGTTATTCATCCGCGCAGCAATTTGCGTCGTTTTGGAACCTGGTGCAGCAGCGACATCCATCACCCGCTGTGGTGCATTACCGTCAGCAAACAAGGCGGCAACAGGCAACATTGAACTGGCTTCCTGAATATAAAACAGGCCGCTTAAATGCTCGGCGGTACTACCCAACGGCAATGCATCTTCATTGTCGCGTTCAATCCAGAAACCTTCTTCACACCACGGAATTGGCGTAAGCGTCCAGCCATAAGGAGCAGTTAATTGCAGGAAATCAGCAACGGAGGTTTTCAGCGTATTAACGCGAATGCTGCGGCGCAACGGGCGCTGACAGGCGGCAAGAAAATCATCAAAAGAGAGCGTCGAAGGCATCGCTTCGCGCATTTGTGTCAGAAAGGCGTCCGGGAAATAAACGGTGTGTTGGGCCACGAGCATATACCACTGGCAAAAAAACAGGCGCGCAGTTTAGCATAAACGCTCCGGCGCAGGCACGCCGGAGCAGTGGGCATTATTTGGGAAGCGCAGTTCCCCATTCACGCCACTCTTTCGGTTCACTTTCCTGCAACAGGAAGTGCTTGCCTTCCTGGGCTTTCGGTGCCAGTGGCGTACCCGGAGGCGTGGCGAAGGCGATGCCGCCACGGATAAACTGGTTAAAGGTACCGGTTTTCACTACGCCGCCCGTCAGACCAAAGTCCAGACTGTAACCCGATGCCAACCAGAAGACGGAATTGTTACGCACCAGGTGTTGATAGCGTTTACTGATGCGCATCGCAATCATCACGCGATCTGACAATGTCCCCAGCGTCATTCCGGTAACCGTACCTACTTCCAGACCACGGAACAGCACCGGTGTACCGATACCTAACGAACCGGCTTCCGGCGCTTCAACAATAATGCTTAAGCCATCCAGGTAACGCGAATCAGTAATGGTGGCCTCTTGTAATTCAAAGTCGCGGCGAGGATTGCCCCGGCCTGGTTCGACGTTGATATACGGCTGGAGGATAGTATCAAGATGCTCAACGCCAGCTGCCGAAATTTGCGGTGTGACCACTGAGAAGCGCGTACCACCGCGAGCAAAGGTCTGGACATATTCCGGATAGAGCACCGCCTTTGCCTGTACTTCATTGCGCGCGGTAATCAGATCCAGCGTCTGGATTTGCCCGATATCAATACCGAGATAGCGAATTGGCATCCCGACCGCCAGTTTTCCGGCATCGAAAGCGTGAAGCGTAATTTGCCCGCCAACCGCACGGGCCGCTGTTTCGGAAGCATACAGAATACGCTTGTCGCCTTTACGCTGACTGGCGCTGGCACCGCTGAGGTTATCGAAGCTAATAGCCCCCTTTAATGCTCTGGAGAGCGGGGATGCCTGTACAGTCAGACCACTACCATTCAGCTGAACTTTCGCCCCACCTTCTGCCCAGAACACGCTGTTGCTGGTCAGAAGGTTGCGATACTCCGGCTTAATATGCAGATCGATATCAAACGCGTTAGCTCGCGGACGCACAGTAATAACTTCACCAACTTCAAATTTACGGTACAGCACTACCGATCCTGCCTGCACATCCGGCAGCGTCTCTGCACTCAAACTCACGGTTGTGGTGGGTAAATCGCTAAGGCTGTTCTCCAGCGCTTTTTCCAGATTGGCATACAGTGGATAGCTGGCTTTCATCTCGCCTTTATCGCCCGGCAGAATACGTATTCCGCCATTGATCCATTCTGAGGCGCTGGCACCGAGAAACTCAACGCCATCCAGCCCCACCTTCACGTCGACACGGCTGTTGACGACAAATTTGCTATCGCCTTTTACCAGTTCGCGATGCTGAGGCTCGATGGCGACGGTAAAGGTGACGCCTTTGCTGGTGAGTTTACGATCGATAACCTGGCCTACCTGCACGCCGTGAAGAATGAGCGGCTGACCAGCATCAATACCGTAACTTTCTGGTGCTGTCAGGGTCAGTGTCAGAACATCCGGCTCTTGCAGCAGGGCTTTTTCGCCTGGCACAACAACAAACTCTTTGCGTGGCTCGCCATCGCCGGGCACCAACTCAAAGGTTTTTCCGGTCAGCAGGGCGCTGAGATTGGCATCGCTAAGGGATAATTTCGGGTTGCGTAATTCGATGCGGGTATTTTCACGAAGCAGGGTGACGACGCTGGGATCAACGGTCATTTCCCCAGTGACTTTACCACCAGGATTTAAATCCAGTTTAGTCAGCTGTCCGACTTCCAGCCCCTGATACATTAACGGCGTCGAGTCGGCGGTTAATCCGGCACCGCCTGGCAGTTCCAGTTTTATTATTACGCCACGTTGGCTATGGGCCAGGTCTTCATACAGACCAAAGGTATCTTCCGCTTCGGCAGGTTTCGACTCTTCAGGTGAATCGAAGGCAATCGCACCGTTAACCAGTGCCGCCAGACTTTCCAGTTTCACCTTCGCGCCACTGATACTGACGTTGGCATCAACGCCGGAAACGTTCCAGAAACGGCTACCTTTTTTCACCAGATCGGTAAAACGCCGCTCGATCAGGACATCAATCACCACGCCTTGCTTGTTGGGATTGATGGCATAGTCGTAGACTTTACCCACCGGGATCTTGCGGAAATAGACCAATGAACCACTGCTCAGTGAACCGAGATCGGGGGCTTGCAGGTGGATCATCAGATCGCCATTGTCCAGCCGATATTTCGGTTGGGTGTCGAGTGCGACAAAGTGATCCTGCTCTTTACCTTTACCCGGCATCATGCCGATATAATTACCACCGACGAGGGCGTCCAGCCCGGAGACACCTGCCAACGAGGCCTTTGGCGTCACCAACCAGAACTGTGTCTCTTCGCGCAGCGCATCTTTCATATCGGACTTGATGCTGACCTTGACTTCAATCTTACGAAGATCGTCGCTGAGGCTGATATCCTGCACTGTTCCAACTTCAACGCCCTGATAACGAACAGGCGTACGGCCTGGAACAATACCATCCGCCGACATAAAGTCGATGGTGACAGTATTGCCCCGGTCCTGATAACTGTCCCAAATCAGCCAACCAGCAATCATTAGCGCGATGAACGGCAGCAGCCAGAAAGGTGAGATACGGCGTTTATTTTTAATCTGCGCTTCAGTCGTCGAAGCGGGCGTTTCCTGACTCATGTGCATCCCAAAGTAAGCGGCTGTCCAGCCATTCCACAGCAAGAATAGTCAAAATTACCGCTGCGCCGAAATAAAACGCAGCCGGTCCCATAGTAAAAGCGAGGATCTGATCGCGATTAATCAGCGACATGGTTAAAGATATGACAAACAGGTCGAGCATCGACCAGCGACCAATCCAGGTCACCATCCGCAGTAACAGAATGCGTGTGCGTAAACCTTGCTGGCATTTAAAATGAATACTCAACAGTAAAGTGAACATGACGATCACTTTAGTAAACGGTACCAGAATACTGGCGATAAACACGATTCCCGCAACTGCAATGTTGCTACTTGCCAGCGACATAATTCCGGAAAGAATCGTATCTTCCTGCCGACCACCATTCAGATAAATGATAGAGATAGGCAACAGGTTGGCAGGTAACAACAAAACGATTGACGCTAACAGCGCCGCCCAGCATTTTTGCAGACTATGACGGCGACGCAGGCGTAGCGGGATATGGCAACGCGGGCAGCGACCACGCTGATCAGGATAGCCGGTAAAATGGCACCCAAGACAGACACGGAGTTTCTCGTCCCTACGCGTAGCGGGGCGCTGCGGATAAAATCGCTCCCACAGTTCTTCAACATTAAGATGTGACAACGTCACCGTCGTTAAAATCACCAACGCCACAAAAGAGAACAAGCCGACACCCGCCTGGATATGGGCATAATCCTGTACCTTTATAGAAGCAACGCCAATGCCGACCAGGTAGATATCCAGCATCACCCACTCTTTCAGCCGCTCAAGCATCAGCAGTACCGGGCGTAAATTCATTCCCAATCGGTTACCAAACCATAAATAAGCTATGGAGGTCACCAGAATGAGGGGGGCACCGATAACGCAGAAAAAGACCATCGCCCCCGTTATCGCATCGCCCTGTTTGGTCATTTGCCAGATGCCTTGCATAACGTTGGCGTCAATACGAATGCCTAACAGCCAGATATGCAACAGCGGTTCGCCCCAGGCAAACGGCATAAGCAACAGCATGGTGAAGGCCATTGCCGCCAGGCGCGTTAGCGACCAGTCGCGCCCGTCACGAATTTTTGCCTGACAGCGCGGACAATAGGCACTTTGATGAGAATTTATCTCGGGCAGGCTAAACAGCATGTCACATTGCGGGCAACGTTGGTAATCACCACGCGGCAGTTCCTCGCCGATAGCCCTCACTGTTATCTTCTTTGTCGGCGTAATTTGTGGTGTGTTAAGAGCCATGACGTGCCAAATGTAATAAGAATTAACATTAATCTTAACCCATGATGGGAATGATCTTGAGCATTAACGCATTTAATGCTTATTTTAATAGGCTGGCAGTTCCAGGTAAGACAACCAAGTGATTATATAATGAACAAAGCAGAATTTTACGCGGATTTAAATCGCGACTTTAACGCGCTGATGGCGGGAGAAACCAGTTTTCTGGCAACGCTTGCGAACACCAGTGCGTTGTTATATGAGCGTCTCACTGACGTAAACTGGGCAGGTTTTTATTTGCTTGAGGACGATACACTGGTGCTCGGACCATTTCAGGGCAAAATTGCCTGTGTCCGGATACCCGTTGGGCGCGGTGTATGCGGCACTGCGGTTGCCCGCAATCAAGTGCAGCGTATCGAGGATGTTCACGCGTTTGACGGGCATATTGCCTGTGATGCGGCGAGTAATTCTGAAATTGTTCTGCCGCTGGTGGTGAAAAATCAGATTATTGGTGTTCTCGACATCGATAGTACCGTCTTCGGTCGCTTTACAGACGAGGACGAGCAAGGCTTACGTCAGCTTGTGGCACAGCTTGAAAAAGTGCTTGCAACGACGGATTACAAAAAATTCTTTGCGAGCGTCGCAGGATAATCAACGGATAACGTAGCATTTACTGATAGCGTCATTATAATGACGCCTGTTCATGCCTGCGCTTGTTGGCTACGTCCGTTGTAATCAGGAAATTTCATGGAAAATCAACCTAAGTTGAATAGCAGTAAAGAAGTAATCGCGTTTCTGGCCGAACGTTTTCCCCACTGTTTCAGTGCGGAAGGTGAAGCGCGTCCGCTGAAAATCGGTATTTTTCAGGATTTGGTCGATCGTGTTGCCGGGGAAATGAACCTGAGCAAAACGCAATTGCGATCCGCTTTACGTCTCTACACTTCGAGCTGGCGTTATCTTTACGGTGTTAAACCCGGTGCAACACGTGTCGATCTTGACGGCAACCCATGCGGTGAGCTGGACGAGCAACATGTCGAGCATGCTCGCAAGCAGCTTGAAGAAGCGAAAGCGCGTGTTCAGGCACAGCGTGCTGAACAGCAAGCGAAAAAACGCGAAGCTGCCGCAGCTGCTGGTGAGAAAGAAGACGCACCGCGCCGCGAACGCAAGCCACGTCCGACCACGCCACGCCGCAAAGAAGGCGCTGAACGTAAACCTCGTTCGCAAAAGCCGGTAGAGAAAGCGCCAAAAACAGTAAAAGCACCTCGCGAAGAACAGCACACCCCGGTTTCTGACATTTCAGCTCTGACTGTCGGACAAGCCCTGAAGGTGAAAGCGGGTCAAAACGCGATGGATGCCACCGTATTAGAAATCACCAAAGACGGCGTCCGCGTCCAGCTGAATTCGGGTATGTCTTTGATTGTGCGCGCAGAACACCTGGTGTTCTGAAACGGAGGCCGGGCCAGGCATGAACATGTTTTTTAGGCTTACCGCGTTAGCTGGCCTGCTTGCAATAGCAGGCCAGACCTTCGCTGTAGAAGATATCACGCGTGCTGATCAAATTCCGGTATTAAAGGAAGAGACGCAGCATGCGACGGTGAGTGAGCGCGTAACGTCGCGCTTCACCCGTTCTCATTATCGCCAGTTCGACCTCGATCAGGCATTTTCGGCCAAAATCTTTGACCGCTACCTGAATCTGCTCGATTACAGCCACAATGTGCTGCTGGCAAGCGATGTTGAACAGTTCGCGAAAAAGAAAACTGAGTTAGGCGATGAACTGCGTTCAGGTAAACTCGACGTTTTCTACGATCTCTACAATCTGGCGCAAAAGCGCCGTTTTGAACGTTACCAGTACGCTTTGTCGGTACTGGAAAAGCCGATGGATTTCACCGGCAACGACACTTATAACCTTGACCGCAGCAAAGCGCCCTGGCCGAAAAACGAGGCTGAGTTGAACGCGCTGTGGGACAGTAAAGTCAAATTCGACGAGTTAAGCCTGAAGCTGACAGGAAAAACGGATAAGGAAATTCGTGAAACCCTGACTCGCCGCTACAAATTTGCCATTCGTCGTCTGGCGCAAACCAACAGCGAAGATGTTTTCTCGCTGGCAATGACGGCGTTTGCGCGTGAAATCGACCCGCATACCAACTATCTTTCCCCGCGTAATACCGAACAGTTCAACACTGAAATGAGTTTGTCGCTGGAAGGTATTGGCGCAGTGCTGCAAATGGATGATGACTACACCGTTATCAATTCGATGGTGGCAGGAGGTCCGGCAGCGAAGAGCAAAGCTATCAGCGTTGGTGACAAAATTGTCGGTGTTGGTCAAACAGGCAAGCCGATGGTTGACGTGATTGGCTGGCGTCTTGATGATGTGGTGGCCTTAATTAAAGGGCCTAAGGGCAGTAAAGTTCGTCTGGAAATTTTACCTGCTGGTAAAGGGACCAAGACCCGTACGGTAACGTTGACCCGTGAACGTATTCGTCTCGAAGACCGCGCGGTTAAAATGTCGGTGAAGACCGTCGGTAAAGAGAAAGTCGGCGTGCTGGATATTCCGGGCTTCTATGTAGGTTTGACAGACGATGTCAAAGTGCAATTGCAGAAACTGGAAAAACAGAATGTCAGCAGTGTGATTATCGACCTGCGTAGCAATGGTGGTGGGGCGTTGACTGAAGCCGTATCGCTCTCCGGTCTGTTCATTCCATCCGGCCCGATTGTTCAGGTCCGCGATAACAACGGCAAGGTTCGTGAAGACAGCGACACCGACGGACAGGTCTTCTATAAAGGCCCGCTGGTGGTGCTGGTTGACCGCTTCAGTGCTTCGGCTTCAGAAATCTTTGCCGCGGCAATGCAGGATTACGGTCGTGCCCTGGTTGTGGGTGAACCGACATTTGGTAAAGGCACCGTTCAGCAGTACCGTTCATTGAACCGTATTTACGATCAGATGTTACGTCCTGAATGGCCAGCGCTGGGTTCTGTGCAGTACACGATCCAGAAATTCTATCGCGTTAACGGCGGCAGTACGCAACGTAAAGGCGTAACGCCAGACATCATCATGCCGACGGGTAATGAAGAAACGGAAACGGGTGAGAAATTCGAAGATAACGCGCTGCCGTGGGATAGCATTGATGCCGCGACTTATGTGAAATCAGGAGATTTAACGGCCTTTGAACCGGAGCTGCTGAAGGAACATAATGCGCGTATCGCGAAAGATCCTGAGTTCCAGAACATCATGAAGGATATCGCGCGCTTCAACGCTATGAAGGACAAGCGCAATATCGTTTCTCTGAATTACGCTGTGCGTGAGAAAGAGAATAATGAAGATGATGCGACGCGTCTGGCGCGTTTGAACGAACGCTTTAAACGCGAAGGTAAACCGGAGTTGAAGAAACTGGATGATCTACCGAAAGATTACCAGGAGCCAGATCCTTATCTGGATGAGACGGTGAATATCGCACTCGATCTGGCGAAGCTTGAAAAAGCCAGACCCGCGGAACAACCCGCTCCCGTCAAGTAATATCAATCAGGCACAAGAAATTGTGCCTGATTTTTTAACAGCGGCAAGATGCCGTAAATCAGATGCTACAAAATGTAAAGTTGTGTCTTTCTGGTGACTTACGCACTATCCAGACTTGAAAATAGTCGCGTAACCCATACGATGTGGGTATCGCATATTGCGTTTTGTTAAACTGAGGTAAAAAGAAAATTATGATGCGAATCGCGCTCTTCCTGCTAACGAACCTGGCCGTAATGGTCGTTTTCGGGCTGGTACTGAGCCTGACAGGGATACAGTCGAGCAGCGTTCAGGGGCTGATGATCATGGCCTTGCTGTTCGGTTTTGGTGGTTCCTTCGTTTCGCTTCTGATGTCCAAATGGATGGCATTACGATCTGTTGGCGGGGAAGTGATCGAGCAACCGCGTAACGAAAGGGAACGTTGGCTGGTCAATACTGTAGCAACCCAGGCTCGTCAGGCGGGGATCGCTATGCCGCAAGTGGCTATCTACCATGCGCCGGACATCAATGCTTTTGCAACCGGTGCGCGCCGTGATGCCTCTCTGGTTGCTGTCAGCACCGGTTTGCTGCAGAACATGAGCCCGGATGAAGCCGAGGCGGTAATTGCTCACGAAATCAGCCACATCGCCAATGGTGATATGGTCACCATGACGCTGATTCAGGGCGTGGTGAACACCTTCGTTATCTTTATTTCCCGTATTCTGGCGCAGCTTGCCGCGGGTTTTATGGGCGGAAACCGTGATGAAGGTGAAGAGAGCAACGGCAACCCGCTGATCTACTTTGCGGTTGCAACGGTTCTGGAACTGGTGTTTGGTATTCTGGCGAGCATTATAACCATGTGGTTCTCGCGTCATCGTGAATTCCACGCCGATGCGGGTTCAGCAAAACTGGTTGGTCGCGAGAAAATGATTGCCGCGCTGCAACGCCTGAAAACCAGCTATGAACCGCAAGAAGCAACCAGCATGATGGCTTTCTGCATTAACGGGAAGTCGAAATCGCTCAGTGAGTTGTTCATGACTCACCCGCCGCTGGATAAACGTATTGAAGCTCTGCGTACGGGTGAATACCTGAAGTAATATGAAGTAAATACTAAAAAGCGCGTCCTGATCGACGCGCTTTTTTTATGCCCTGGATCGTGGCTGAGTGATACGTAAACCACTGACACAGGCAGCAATCACTGCCAGAATAGCCGCAGCTATCAGCGAGACGTGCGTACCATTATCACCAAACTGATTTAGCATCAGCGCTACCAGAGCCGCGCCGCTACTCTGACCCAGAAGACGAGCCGTCCCTAACATGCCACTGGCTCCACCGCTACGTTCGCGAGGAGCGGAGGTAATAATGGTGTGGTTATTGGGTGACTGGAACAAGCCAAATCCAGCGCCACATAAGATCATCGGCCAGATAATATTGATATCCGCAGGTGACGCGGGCAGCAGAACCAGGGAAAAAAGCCCCGCAGCCATGATGAATAACCCTAAAGCACCCAGCAATCCTGCATGTACGCGTTCAATCAAATAGCCTGCCAGTGGAGCCATCACCATCGTTGCTAACGGCCACGGTGTCAGAAGTAAACCTGTTTCGACTTCACTACGCCCGAGCACGGTTTGCAGGTAAAAGGGAAGGGAAACCATTGCCAGCATTTGTGCGCAGAAAGAGCAAACAGATGTGCAAATAGAAAGTGAAAACAGCGGGATACGCAGTAAATCCACCGGTAGCAGCGGTACGGGAAGAGAAAGCTGGCGGCGAATAAAGAAAATACCAACGACAACCATTACCACCAGTTCCGCACCAATCAATGTCAGTGATTGCCCCTGAGCGAAACCACTCAATGCAGTAATAAGCAGGCCGAAGGTTAACGCGTTCATCACGGCGCTGGGCAGGTCGAAACGGGGTTTACTGGCGCGAGAACCATTGGGTGGCAGAAAACGCATCGCCAGAAGCAGGGCGATAATACCCAACGGTACGTTGATTAAAAATAACCATTTCCAGGATGCGATGGAGAGGATTGCTGCAGCAATTGTCGGCCCGGCAGCAGAAGAGACGGCAACTATAAACGAGTTTATGCCCATCCCTCTACCCAGAAAACGTTGTGGATAGATCAGGCGGATAAGTGCGGTATTAACGCTCATCAACGCTGCACCGCCGAAACCTTGTATGACACGCGCAAGGGTGAGCATTTGCAGCGAATCAGAAAGGGCGCAGAACAGTGAAGACAACAGAAAAACGACCAGACCGCATTTATAAATACGTCGATAGCCAAACATATCGCCCAGAAACGAAAACGAGAGCAGGGAGATGACAATGGCGATTTGATAGGCGTTCACTACCCAGATGGAACTGGCCGGCGTGGCATGAAGGTCCGTAGCGATTGTTGGCAAGGCGACGTTGGCGATTGCGCCGTCAAGGACAGCCATCGAAATACCAATCACAATGGTTAATATCGCACAGTATCGCTGGGGCAATGGCAGGCCGTCGGCCTGAACTTTTGGCATAGGAATTTTATATCTTTGGTGAATAATCAACAGGGGTATGATTCTAGCACTGATATTCACGGTGGATGTCGCAGAATTGTAACTAACCGGCAAAAGATGGATTGCGACCACCCTGGTGCGAAATTATAATAAAAAACAGTTCTGATTTTTATAAAACACTCGCAATGAGGTGATAAATGGCTAACGCAGATCTGGATAAACAGCCTGATTCTGTATCTTCCGTGCTAAAAGTTTTTGGCATTTTGCAGGCGCTGGGTGAAGAGCGCGAAATAGGGATAACCGAGTTGTCGCAGCGCGTCATGATGTCAAAAAGCACCGTTTATCGCTTTTTACAGACCATGAAAACCTTAGGTTATGTGGCGCAGGAAGGGGAGTCGGAGAAATATTCGCTGACCCTGAAATTGTTTGAACTGGGCGCTCGCGCGTTGCAAAACGTCGATTTAATTCGTAGCGCAGATATCCAGATGCGTGAGATCTCCCGCCTGACCAAAGAAACTATCCACCTCGGCGCACTGGACGAAGATAGTATTGTTTACATCCACAAAATTGACTCAATGTACAATTTGCGCATGTATTCACGGATTGGGCGTCGTAATCCGCTGTACAGCACCGCGATTGGTAAGGTACTGCTGGCATGGCGCGATCGCGATGAAGTGATGCAAATTCTTGAGGGCGTGGAGTATAAACGCAGTACCGAGCGGACCATCACCAGTACAGAAGCGTTATTACCCGTTCTGGACCAGGTGCGCGAGCAGGGGTATGGCGAAGATAATGAAGAGCAGGAAGAAGGACTGCGTTGCATTGCGGTTCCGGTATTTGATCGCTTTGGCGTGGTCATTGCCGGTCTGAGCATCTCCTTCCCGACGTTGCGTTTCTCTGAAGAGCGTTTACAGGAATATGTCGCAATGTTGCATACCGCGGCGCGCAAAATTTCTGCCCAAATGGGTTATCACGACTATCCGTTCTGAGGAAAGTAAGAACCTGTCTGAATATCAAACAGACAGGTTCTTTATTTAGCATGAGAAAAATAAAGTTGAAGGTGGCGTTATATTAAACGCACTTGCGATAAGAATATTTTACTCATGAGTGAGAATCTGGTTATTTATTACCCTTAACCATTATCGACCACAATATTGCTTTTACGTAACAACGGGCAATCTGTTATCCCCAGAAAACCACTTTTAGTGTGCAGGTATTGTACCGTGCTGGTGCCTCTGGCGGTCAGATAGGTACATTGTAAACCTAATCCCGCGGCATTCTCTTTGCTTCCAATCAAAACGCCATATCCGCTGAGTAATAATCCTATCCATACCAGCGCTATCAGCATAACTGTGCGAATGATGAATCGCATTACAACCTCTTCTCTTTTTATGTTCGCTTAATCGTAGCGGCAATATGCGCTGAAGCAAGCGACTCATTCCGAAAAAGCACGAATATCGACATAGTTAGGCGCTGTTTAACTAACGCATGCTAGTTTAATGACATAAGGTAGGTGAAACGGAGATTGGAGTGAAAAAGTTTCGATGGGTCGCTCTGGTTGTCGTGGTGTTGGCTTGCTTGCTGCTTTGGGCGCAGGTATTCAACATGATGTGCGATCAGGATGTACAATTTTTCAGCGGAATTTGTGCCATTAACCAGTTTATCCCGTGGTGATATCATTTTTTCAGCACTAGATTTTCTTCCTCTCCAGCAGTGGTAGAATAGCGCCTCTACTCAGAGGTGGTGAAATGAACGAAGTTGTAAATTCAGGCGTGATGAACATTGCGTCTTTGGTTGTATCGGTGGTGGTTCTTCTTATCGGGCTCATCTTGTGGTTTTTTATCAATCGTGCCAGTTCACGGACTAACGAACAGATTGAACTGCTTGAGGCGTTGCTGGATCAGCAAAAACGTCAAAATGCACTGTTACGTCGTTTGTGCGAAGCAAACGAACCTGAGAAAGCAGATAAAAAGACCGTTGAGAGTCAAAAATCGGTTGAAGACGAAGATATTATTCGTCTGGTCGCCGAGCGATAATCCTTCCTCAATCTTGAGTAACCCCGTCGTTGAAGGGTTACTCAATTCATGCTGATTATACGCACTGTCATGGTGCAGCTGCTTCAAATTAAAACTCTGGTCTGACTTCAAATAATTATCATATTATTAATTTGCGTAACGGGATATCAGAAAAAGATATTTCCCTCATTAATTTATTAGGATGTTTACATCGGATTTGTGATTAAGCGTGGTATTATTTATTAGCGAAACGTTTCTCTCTTGATTTTTTTGCTCATTCATCAATTTTTCTTATTTTAAATTTACAATCCCTTTGGGGATTGACTTCTCTTTAGGGTAATTGATAGCCGTTAACTGACTGTTTTATGAGAAAAAGTGATATAACTTTTTATTCATTGCATAGTAGAAAATGTGATATTGCACGCACTATGTAATAACTTCTCCCACTGGCCTGGAACAACTGAACTTATTGAACTATGTTAGAAAATACGTCAGTTTAAGTATCTGCCTGAACTGGCAAGGTTAAGCACAATGATATATCGGCGCGTATTCCGTTGCATAAGTGTGCAAAAAAAGTGGAAGACGTATCGAGATTTGTGCGTCTGATCGAGACATGTTTAAAAATGGCTTGCCATAATTAACGTTGTATGTGATAACAGATTTCGGGTTAAACGAGGTACAGTTCTGTTTATGTGTGGCATTTTCAGTAAAGAAGTCCTGAGTAAACACGTTGACGTTGAATACCGCTTCTCTGCCGAGCCTTATATTGGTGCCTCATGCAGTAATGTGTCAGTTTTATCTATGTTATGCCTGCGGGCGAAGAAAACAATCTAAGGAATTTTTCAAATGGCAAAGATTAAAGGTCAGGTTAAGTGGTTCAACGAGTCTAAAGGTTTTGGCTTCATTACTCCGGCTGATGGCAGCAAAGATGTGTTCGTACACTTCTCCGCTATCCAGGGTAATGGCTTCAAAACTCTGGCTGAAGGTCAGAACGTTGAGTTCGAAATTCAGGACGGTCAGAAAGGTCCGGCAGCTGTTAACGTAACAGCTATCTGATCGAATCCACTGATCTGAAGTGTGAATACGCTTCAATCTCGCTATAAAGCCTCGTCGAATGCGAGGCTTTTTACTTTGTTTTATCTTCGCTCCAGTCGTTCGGATATTTGCCCGCCGCATGATTCGCGTTACACTTGCGGCCTTTAGTATCCTGCCGGAGTTGTCATGTCGTTTTCCTGTCCACTTTGCCATCAGCCTCTTTCGCGTGAAAAAAACAGCTATATCTGTCCCCTGCGACATCAGTTTGATATGGCGAAAGAAGGGTATGTCAATCTGCTGCCCGTTCAGCATAAACGGTCTCGTGATCCGGGCGACAGCGCGGAAATGATGCAAGCACGCCGCGCATTCTTAGATGCCGGACATTATCAGCCGCTGCGTGATGCAATTGTCGGCCAACTGCGGGAACGGCTTGATGCAAAGGCCGCGGCGGTGCTGGATATTGGCTGTGGTGAAGGGTATTACACACACGCATTTGCTGATGCGTTGCCCGAAATCACCACGTTTGGTCTGGATGTCTCGAAGGTAGCGATAAAAGCGGCGGCGAAACGCTATCCGCAGGTCACTTTTTGTGTTGCTTCCAGCCACCGTTTGCCGTTTTCCGATACCAGTATGGACGCCATAATACGTATTTACGCGCCGTGTAAAGCAGAAGAACTAGCGCGAGTAGTGAAGCCCGGCGGTTGGGTCATTACTGCCACGCCGGGACCGAGACACTTAATGGAGCTGAAGGGGCTGATTTACAATGAAGTACATCTTCATGCACCTCATGCAGAACAACTGAAAGGTTTTACATTACAGCAGAGTGATGAGTTGTGTTATCTGATGCGTCTTCGCGGTGATGAAGCCGTCGCATTATTGCAGATGACGCCGTTTGCCTGGCGTGCGAAGCCTGAAGTCTGGCAAGCACTGGCAGCAAAAGAAGTGTTCGACTGCCAGACGGACTTTAATATTCACCTCTGGCAGCGTTCTTATTAACCGTGGAAGTGCGTCCAGAGGATCTGGACGCCAATACCGATCAGTACCAGCCCGCCGAGAATTTCCGCTTTTTTCCCAATAATTGAGCCGATAAAGCGACCAACCATCATCCCTAATGTCGACATAATCAAGGTTGCACAACCAATGGCCAATGCGGTCGCGATAATGTTAACCTGCAGGAAAGCAAGACCAACACCCACAGCCATGGCATCCAGGCTGGTGGCAATCGCAGTGGTTACCAGTAACCAGAAACCGTGTCGACGGCGCGGTTCTTCATCTTCATCATCTGCGCCACGAAAACCCTCAATAATCATTCGCCCGCCGAGAAATATCAGCAGCACAAACGCAATCCAGTGGTTCCATTCAAGGACAAACCGACTGGCTAACATGCCCATTCCCCAGCCGATCAGCGGCGTCAGGGTTTCGACGGCACCAAAAATAAGGCCGGTTCGCAATGCTTCAGAAAATTTCGGTTTATGGAAGGTGGCACCTTTACCGATTGATGCAGCAAAGGCATCCATCGACATACCAAACGCAAGAAGAACAGTAGCAGTGATATTCATGACAACGTCCTGACCGGGGTATCCATAAAACACATCATCGCCCCCAGCAAACATGCATACATGAACAACAAGCCGCGATGGTTTTCGCGTTCATGCAGGCATAGCGATTGATGTGCATATGGTCTCGCCTGACTGAAAGTGTTCAGTCCGTACGTGCCACGTTTTGCAACGAGTATGTTGACACGTACATTTCCGGAATCTGGAAATCAGCTACTCCCCAAATGAGGGCGCAACCTTAACATATTTTGAGAATATAAGACAACTGTTGGAATATATTATTTTATTGTTTTATTGATAACGATTTTCATTTATATTTATATATCAATGAAACGTTAAAATAAAAAACAAATAAGGGAAGAGGTAATATAGCCTAAGCTATGTCTGATTATTAAAAATACACTAAACATAGCTTTGGCTAAATTCATAACTTATTGAGTTGAAACGAGAAGCTTATAAATTTTTTCCAAATCGTCGATATTTCGAACGCGGATTAACAGCCGACGCTGTTCTAATTGCATCACCAACACGCCATCTTCCGACAAGTTCATCGCTTTGATTCGGCTATATTCAATCCAGACATTGGCGAAGAAAAAACCTTTTTGTTTAAAGATGATCTTCGGAACGCGAATCCAGAATATATAAAAACCCATCAGAGCCAGTGCACTTAATAACCATGTTGTTATAAGCGCGCCATGATTCGTGACGTTGTTATAGATAAGAATGACAATCAATCCGACGAAGATAACGCTATCGATGCGACCACGCCGGAGCAAAGGAATTGCCAGCAGGGTGGGGCCGTTACGGCGGTGCATGATGAACTGATCGTAGATCGCGAAGGCCAGAAGTGCGGCGATGAAAAGAATCAGTACCAGGTCCGTGATTGTCATTAATCCTCCAGATAAAAAAACGGGGCCAAAAGGCCCCGGTAGTGTACAACAGTCTTACAGTCCCAGCAGGCCGCAAGCGTAACCAGCGATACCGATGACGAAGAAGCCAACGATGATCCACAGCGGGTTAACTTTTTTGCGCAACAGCCACATACAAGCAAAGGTCAGCAGCAGTGGCACAAGGCCTGGCATTAACTGGTCCAGAATAGTCTGGACAGTGGTAACGTGTTCTTTGCCCGTCTGGTCAGTAATGCGAGAGACCACCAGCGGGATGTTGACATGTGTCCACTTATTAACCAATGCCCCCATGACAAACAGGCCGAGGATAGACGCCCCTTCCGTCAGTTTTTGCAGGAAGCCACCACCCATATCTTTAACGATATCGATACCTTTGGAGTAACCATACGCTACGCCGTAGTAACGGGTTGCCAGACGCACCAGGTTAAACAGGATGAAGAACAGCAGCGGACCTAACAGGCTGCCGCTCATCGCGATACCAGCCCCCAGCGCTGCAAATACCGGACGTACCGTTCCCCAGAAGATCGGGTCGCCTACACCAGCCAGCGGCCCCATCAAACCGACTTTGATACCGTTGATAGCACCGTCATCGATCTCTGCGCCATTAGCACGCTGTTCTTCCAGCGCCAGGGTTACGCCGAGAATCGGCGCAGCCACGAACGGCTGGGTGTTAAAGAACTCCAGGTGACGGCGAATAGCTTGTTTACGAGCTTCGTTGTTCTCAGGGTAGAGGCGACGAATTGCCGGTACCATAGAGAAGCAGAAACCCAGTGCCTGCATACGTTCGAAGTTCCATGAACCCTGGAAGAGGTTAGAACGCAGGAAGACGCCACGAATATCACTTTGAGTGAGTTTTTTCTCGGTGGTAGTTTGAGTTGTATCAACCATTTCGCTCACCTGTTAGTCCAGTTCGTTATCGAGATCGTTGTTACCAGCTGCCTGAGCAGGCGCACCGGCTACGCGGTTGTATTTCGGGCTAAGTTGGATGTAGAGCACTGCCATAACAGTACCAATCACACCCAGAGCAACCAGGTTAAAGTTGGTGAATGCTGCGGTTACGAAGCCGAGGTAGAAGAACGGCATCAGGTAGCCAGCACGCATCATGTTGATAACCATCGCATAACCAACCACCACGATCATGCCACCGGCGATATTCAGACCATTGGTCACCACTTCCGGAATCGCATTCAGCATGTTCTGTACTTCGCTGGTACCAACAGACAACGCAACGATGACGGCCGGAATAGCCACACGCATTGCTTGCAGGAACAGAGAAGAAACGTGGATCCAGGAAATCGCTGTCAGGTTGCCGTTATCAGCAGCCTTATCCGCAGCGTGCTGGAAAGCAACGGTAATAGTACGAACGATGATGGTCAGTACCTGGCCCGCAGCGGCCAGAGGGATTGCCAGTGCGATACCTGCACCAATGCTCTGATGACCTGCGATAACCAGAATAGTAGAAATGATGGAAGCCAGAGCGGCGTCAGGCGCAACTGCAGCACCGATGTTCATCCAGCCCAGCGCGATCATTTCCAGCGTACCACCGATAATAATACCGGTTTTCATATCGCCAAGAACGATACCCACCAGGGTACACGCGATTAGCGGACGGTGAAACTGAAATTCATCGAGGATTGATCCCATACCTGCGATACAGGCTACGATAAATACCAGCACAATTTGAAGAGTGGTAATCTCCATTGTACTTCTCCTGTTTACGTAAGACTTAAGTGTGAAAACTGAGTGATAATCAACACAATACGTTACTTATCGATTTTGCTGATCAGATCCATCATTTTCAGTTTCGGATCGGTGGAAACCTTACGGACTTCCAGCTCAATACCGCGCGCATTCAGTTTCTTGAACGCCTCGATATCTTTTTCATCAACCGAAACCGCGTTATTCACCTGGGTTTTACCCTGACGGAATGCCATACCACCGACGTTAACAGAGGTGATTTTCACGCCGCCTTCAACGAGACGCTCTACATCTGTTGGGTTGGTAAATAACAGCATTACGCGTTCGCCAGCATATTTCGGGTTGTTGTAGACGCGAATCATTTTGGCAACATCAACTACGTGTGCTGTTACGCCCGGAGGTGCAACCTGGGTGAGCAGTGTCTTACGAACGGTATCCGCAGCCACTTCATCACTAACAACAATAATACGGGAGACATTGGTTTCTTTGGTCCAGCGGGTGGCGACCTGACCGTGAATCAGACGGTCGTCGATACGAGCAAGGCCAATAACCATGTAGTCGTTTGGTCCCATTGGTTTTGCCGGAGTTGGAGCCGCTTTTGGTGCTGCGGCAGCGGGTGCTGGCGCGGCTTTTTCAACCGGTTTGGCTTTCAGTGCTTTCACGCCTTCACGGCCTGTTTCTACTGCCAGCGCCACCAGTTCATCAAAGCTTGGGTCATCATCACGGGCCATTAACGTTTCCACGAGCATTGGAATGTTAACGCCTGCAATGACTTCATAATGCTCTTTGTCGACGACAATGCGGCTGGCAGCATTGAACGGGCTGCCTCCCCATGTATCAACGAGAAACAGCACGCCTTTAGTGGTGTCGAGTTTTGCCAACTGAGCGTTGTACTTTTCAATCAGCGTTTCGGCATTTTCACCTGGAACGAAATCGATCCAGCCGACGTTTTCCTGCTCGCCTAACAGCATTTCTGCCGTTTTAAGCAACTGCTCTGCAGCCCAACCATGTGTGCCTATAACAATAGCAATGGTCACTTGCTACCTCCTTTATTATCGTTAACACCTCAACGTGCCAGATGTATTTTTGAATCGTCGTCCACAATCGAATCGATTCAGATAAGGGCTACAACCAAAAACCCCTGCGTTTCGCGATTTATTTTAGATATCGAAAAAATTATTTTATGTGATGAAGATCCGTAATTTAACTTTCGATTAGCAGAAATTTCGAAAGGTAAAATATCCTTGTCACATTCGTTTGCAAAGGAAGGTAAATCTTTGCCAAATCAGAGGCGTCTCTGATATGTTTAACTCCCGTTTAACAACCATGGAGTATAGGGCAGTAGCCCGCAGTATGGATCGTCACCGACGTCATTTCAGCATCAGGCCTTTTAACGCCTGCCTTTCTGGCACTCTATGCCGCACCTTTCGTTTGCATTTTGTCGTTACGCCTGCATTATTTCTGGCGTCGAATAGCTATTCCTTAAGCAGGAGCTTGTCATGGAATTCTTAATGGACCCCTCAATTTGGGCGGGGCTACTCACGCTTGTTGTTCTCGAAATTGTGCTGGGTATCGATAACCTGGTCTTCATTGCCATTCTTGCTGACAAACTGCCGCCAAAACAACGCGATAAAGCGCGTTTGCTGGGATTATCACTGGCGCTGATTATGCGTCTGGGGCTGCTGTCGCTGATTTCATGGATGGTCACGCTGACCAAACCGCTATTTACCGTTATGGATTTTTCCTTCTCCGGACGCGACCTGATTATGTTGTTCGGGGGGATATTCTTGCTGTTCAAAGCAACAACCGAACTGCATGAACGGCTGGAAAACCGCGATCATGATTCCGGCCACGGTAAAGGCTACGCCAGTTTCTGGGTGGTCGTCACACAGATCGTCATCCTTGACGCCGTCTTCTCGTTGGATGCGGTAATTACGGCAGTAGGGATGGTTAACCATCTGCCAGTGATGATGGCGGCGGTAGTGATTGCGATGGCGGTTATGCTGCTGGCATCAAAACCGCTGACGCGATTCGTTAACCAGCACCCCACGGTGGTGGTGCTCTGTCTGAGCTTCCTGTTAATGATTGGTCTGAGTCTGGTGGCAGAAGGTTTCGGTTTCCACATTCCGAAAGGTTACCTGTATGCCGCGATTGGCTTCTCGATCATCATCGAAGTGTTTAACCAGATTGCGCGTCGCAACTTTATTCGTCACCAGTCGACTTTGCCGCTGCGAGCGCGTACTGCCGATGCGATTCTCCGTTTGATGGGCGGGAAACGTCAGGCCAATGTTCAGCACGATGCCGATAACCCGATGCCGATGCCGATCCCGGAAGGTGCATTTGCCGAAGAAGAACGTTACATGATTAACGGCGTACTGACGCTGGCGTCGCGTTCTCTGCGCGGGATCATGACGCCGCGCGGTGAAATAAGCTGGGTTGACGCTAATCTCGGGGTCGATGAAATCCGCGAGCAACTGCTCTCTTCACCGCACAGTCTGTTCCCGGTATGTCGCGGTGAACTGGATGAAATCATTGGTATCGTACGTGCTAAAGAACTGCTGGTGGCGCTGGAAGAGGGCGTTGATGTGGCGGCGATTGCTTCGGCGTCTCCGGCGATTATCGTCCCTGAAACCCTCGATCCGATCAACCTGCTGGGCGTGCTGCGTCGTGCTCGCGGGAGCTTTGTTATCGTGACCAACGAGTTTGGTGTGGTACAAGGCTTGGTCACGCCGCTGGATGTGCTGGAAGCCATTGCGGGTGAATTCCCGGATGCTGACGAAACGCCGGAAATCATTACTGATGGTGACGGCTGGCTGGTAAAAGGCGGTACAGATTTGCATGCCTTGCAGCAGGCGCTTGATGTTGAGCACCTTGCCGATGACGATGATATCGCGACGGTCGCGGGCCTCGTGATCTCGGCAAATGGTCACATTCCCCGTGTGGGCGATGTGATTGATGTAGGGCCACTGCATATCACCATCATTGAAGCCAATGATTATCGTGTTGATCTGGTTCGCATTGTTAAAGAGCAACCGGCGCACGATGAAGATGAGTAAGCGTTAACGTAACGGCATAATGGGTGTGATATGTCCATTATGCCGGGCGGGCGGCGGTTGGCTGCCCGCCAGCCATTTGGGAAAATCACGTAGCGGCATCGGCTGTGCGTACAAATACCCTTGCAAAATATGCACGCCATGACTGCGCAAATACTTCGCCTGTTCTTGCGTTTCTACGCCCTCCGCCACCAGTTCAATATTCAGTCTTTGCCCCAGTGCGATGATGATATCGGTCACCGTCGAGTTAACCGCGTCAGAACCTATAGCTGCGGTAAATGACTTATCAATTTTCAGAACGTCAGGACGTAATGTTTCAAGCCAGGAAAATGAACTGTTGCCGGTGCCGAAGTCATCAATCGCCAGTTTGACGTTTTTACGATGCAGCTCGCGGGCAATCCGGTAATCAACATCCAGTAAGGCATCGCGTTCGGTGATTTCGAGGATCAGTTGCTGAATCGGGTGAGCGCTAAACCAGTACTGATTGAGATCTTTTATCAGCACACCACGGCGAAAATGGCTGGGTGCGACGTTAATGCCAACATGAAACTGACTACTCATTGGGAAAACATGGCGCTGACGAATGGTTTCTGCCATCACATAGCGGGTCAGTGGCACAATTAAATGATGTTCTTCCGCGATAGGAATAAACACATCCGGTGAAATCCAGCCCTGACGCGGATTGTTCCAGCGCAGCAAAATCTCTACACCAATACATTGCTGGCTGCGTGCATTAAGCAAAGGCTGACAGAACAATTCGAACTCATGTTGCGCCAGGCCCAGATTGATCTCGCGGGAAAAGCTCATTCGGTAAGCGGTCGCCAGCCAGGCGATGTAGCCCACCAGTAAACTTAGCAGCACCGCCAGCGGTAATTGTGTTGGAAGATAGTGCCATGCCAGCGCCGTAGCCCCCGGGCCATTAACGTTAATGGTAAAAGGAAAGCGTTGCGAAGAAACCTGATAGTTTTCATTGTTTTCAGGTTGCGGAAGGGAATCTACCAGCCCATTCCCATAGAGCAAATGCCGACTGTCCACCGTCAGGCTGGCGCTACTGATTTGCGGCAGCTGTGGTTCAAGGAGCATTGCCGTCAGTAAGTCGATGTTAATCATCTCCATGACCCCAGCATTGCTACTGCCCGCTGCAGGCGTCCATTGAATCAAAACCGGACTGCCTTTTATCAGGGCACGGTCGGTCGTCAGTCGTAAAAGTGGTTGCGGTGCAGGAAGTTCAGCCAGAATGTCCACGACGGGCACATTGCGATAGCCAAAAATGCTGGAGCAATAAAGTGTGCCGTCTTGCACCAGGCCAATGGATCGCACAGTTTGGAGTTTTGCCGCCTGTTTACGTAATGGCAAATGGGCGACAGAGCAGGGCAGACCAATTAGCGGAAGTAAGACTTCGCTACCTGCCTGTAGGGGAAGCAGTACTTTATCTAATTCCTCTACAGCGTGATTGGCGAATTGTACTACCCGTTGTTGATTTAAGTTACGCTGTGAAATAAATCGCACGCTCAGGGTCGAAGCGAGCGTAACGAGTGCGCAAATCGTACAAACAATCATTCGATTACGGCGATAGGTTTTAATGATCCGTTGTGCTTTTTGCATGCGGGCCACCCTGTAAGCGTATGGCGACAAACGCCTGACGCAACAGTGGAAGTGTAGTGGGGAAAATTACAGCAGACGAGAAAGCGGGGATAAATTCGCCCATCCGTTGCAGATGAGCGAGTAAGAAGTATTAGTCACACTGGACTTTGATTGCCAGACCACCGCGTGAGGTTTCGCGGTATTTAGCGTTCATGTCCTTACCGGTTTCGTACATCGTTTCGATGACCTTATCCAGCGAGACGCGCGGTGCACTGGTGCGGCGTAAGGCCATGCGTGCAGCATTGATCGCTTTCACAGAGGCAATAGCATTACGCTCAATGCACGGCACCTGAACCTGCCCTGCAACCGGGTCGCAGGTCAGACCGAGGTTGTGCTCCATGCCAATTTCCGCCGCCACACAAACCTGTTCCGGGCTACCGCCCAACAGCTCGGCAAGGCCCGCAGCAGCCATTGAACAGGCAACACCCACTTCGCCCTGGCAACCGACTTCCGCACCGGAAATAGAGGCGTTCATTTTATACAGTGCACCAATCGCACCCGCTGCCATAAAGTAGCGGGTATAGATGTCCGGGCTGACGGACTCAATAAAGTGGTCATAGTAAGCCAGCACTGCCGGAACAATGCCACAAGCACCGTTGGTTGGCGCAGTTACCACGCGACCACCGGCGGCGTTCTCTTCGTTAACTGCCAGCGCAAACATGTTTACCCAGTCAATGACATTCATTGGATCGTTAGACAGTTTATCGCTGGAAACCAGCATCCGGCGCAGGGCAGACGCACGACGCGGCACGCGCAGCGGGCCTGGCAGTACGCCTTCGGTGTTCATCCCGCGATCGATACATGCCTGCATGGTTTGCCAGACATGAGCGAAATACTCGTCGATCTCTTTCTTGCTGTGCAGCGCCAGTTCGTTCTGCATAGCGAGACCAGACAGCGAATAGCCGGTTTCATTACAGTACGCGAGCAGTTCGGTGGCAGATTTGAACGGATACGGCACGCTCACTTCGTTGGCGGCATCCTGACCAAAGTGTTCTTCATCGACGATAAAACCGCCGCCGATGGAATAATAAGTTTTGCTGTAGACGACTTCATCGCCGTTATAGGCGTGGATTTGCATACCGTTTTCATGCAGCGGCAGGTTGCCGTTATGAAAACGCATCCCGTTGTCGCGCGGGAAATCCACTTCATGCCGTCCCTGTGCCAGCAGCAGACGTTCGCGCTCTTCTACGTCGCGAATAAAACCGGGAATACTGTCGATATCCACGGTGGCAGGTTCGTTACCTGCAAGACCCATAATAATGGCGATATCGGTGTGGTGGCCTTTACCCGTCAGCGACAGTGAACCATAAACGTCCACGGCAACGCGAGTAACGCTATCCAGTAAGCCTTTTTCGACCAGATCATCGACGAACTGTTTACCCGCCTTCATAGGCCCTACGGTATGGGAAGATGAGGGACCAATCCCCACCTTAAACATGTCGAATAGACTAATCACGATAATACTCCTGACAAGGTGACTGGACTTCCAGTAACGAACTAATAACAGCGCATAGTGTAAGAGGGAACGCGGCGACTGGCTTAACTATTCACATGAATTAAACTAATCAAAAACCGCGATTTAACTAATATTGCGATGATTGTCTCAAGTAGTGTTTTGTAGATGTAAAGATAAGTATAGTCAGGGTTTCACACCAATTTGCAGCGCCAGCTCACGAATTATGCCTGCGGTCATTCCCCATACAAAATACTGTTCGTACCAGGACAGCCATACCCGATGTGAATCGCCACGGCGGTAGATATCTAAAGGATGATAACGACCCAGATGTAATGCCTGGGCGAGCGGCATTTCAAAGACGGCGGAGACTTCATCTTCACTGGCGCGATACGGCAGATCGGGCGGGATAATGCCGACCACTGGGGTTACCTGATAGCCAGTGACGCTATCGACGGGCGGCAGCACGCCGATAACCTCAACGGCGGAAGGCGGTATAGCGACCTCTTCTTCAGCTTCGCGCAGCGCAGCGGCGATAACTGATGCGTCCGTGTCATCGACTGCGCCTCCAGGGAATGCCACTTGTCCAGCGTGTTTACGCAGATGAATCGAACGCTGAGTCAGCAACAACCCCGGTTGCGGTCGGCGGACGATGGGGATTAACACGGCAGCCTGACGATGATTTAAGGTTTCCCGGTTAATTTGCGGGCGCAAAAGTTGAAAGCGCGATAAAAAATCATCAAGCGTCAGGCTACGGTATTCCACGTCTTACTTCTCCAGTTGGCGTAATATCTTATTAACTTTATCAAAAGTTTCCTGATATTCCGCTTCTTCCTGGCTATCGGCAACAATTCCACCGCCCGCAGAGCAGTAAATTTGTCCGTTAATGGTAGTCAGCGTGCGGATAGTAATGCTGGTGTCCATGTTGCCGCAAAAGCTCAAATAGCCAATGCTGCCGCACCAGGCATTGCGTCGCTGCGGTTCCAGTTCGTCGATAATTTCCATAGCCCGTACTTTCGGAGCCCCGGTTATTGAGCCACCAGGAAAAGCCGCGCGCAGCAGATCGCTGGCGTGTAACTGTTCTGGTAGTTGCGCCGTTATGGTGCTGACCAGATGATGCACGGCAGGGAAGGGTTCCACCACGAACAGCTCTGGTACTTTTACCGAACCTGCTACGGCAACACGACCGATATCATTACGCATTAAATCGACAATCATCAGATTTTCGGCACGATCTTTCGCTGAGTTCGCCAGTTTCTCTGCTTGTTTGCTATCTTCCTGAGGATCGGGCAGGCGTGGTAGCGTGCCTTTAATCGGGCGGGTCTGGATTTCACTATTATCACAAAGGATAAACCGCTCTGGTGAAAGGCTTAAAATCGCGCCCTGCTCAAGGCGTAAAAAAGCGCTAAACGGCGCGCGGTTGGCCTGATTAAGCTGAAGGAATGCCTGCCATTCATCGCCAGAATAGGTCGCATGAAAACGCTGGGCGAGATTCACCTGATAGCAATCACCGCTGTGCAGATATTCCTGTACCTGGCGAAATTTTTCGCCGTACTGCTCGCGGGTCATATTGGATTGCCAGTCGGAAGTGAGCGTGAAATCTTCCTGCGGCGAGAATTGCTGGCTTTCCAGCCAGGCCCGACGGGCATTGACATCATTATGACTCAGCAAAGAAACTGTTTGACGCTGGTGGTCGACAACCAGCGCCCAGTCGTAGATACCCACTGCCATATCCGGCAGAACGATATCTTGCTGCGCAATTTCTGGCAGTGACTCAAAACGGCGGCCCAGATCGTAGCCAAACAACCCCAGCGCGCCGCCCTGAAATGGCAAATCTTCGTTATGCGCTGGGCGAATGTCTGCGCGATCCAGCACCTGCTGGAGCACCTGTAGCGGGTCATCAGTGGTCGTTGTGCGTTTTTCGCTTTCACTAACAACGGTTTCTTTACCGAAAGTGGTTAAAGTGCAAATCGGCTCGGCGACCACAATATCAAAGCGGCTATATGGATGATCGGCATAGCCGGAGTGTAAAAGCATCGCCCACGGCAGGTGGCTTAAGCGTGAGAAATAAAATTCAGCGGCGTCCTGACGCCAGGGTAAAGTAATCACAGCGGGAGATAACGTCTTCATCAGTCCTGACTCTACTGGCTATGTGCCGGGTAGCATGAAATAATTAGCGCCAACAATTTAGCAGGAGTTAACAATGTTTGCAGGTTTACCTTCACTCACCCATGAACAGCAGCAAAAAGCTGTCGAGCGGATCCAGGAACTGATGGCACAAGGGATGAGCAGCGGCCAGGCAATCGCGCTGGTGGCAGAAGAGCTGCGTGCCAACCATTCCGGCGAGCGAATCGTGGCGCGTTTTGAGGATGAAGACGAGTAACACACTAATCCGTATCGCTTTCGTTATAGAAGCCGATGATTATTTGATTGTGAGAAAAAGGACGCTTTTTATATGTGATTAAAAGCGTCCTGACCCATTTGTGCTGATGTAAATTTAACTCAAACCAGTGCTTTTAGTTCTTCCTGCATATATGTTGAAAAGTATTCAGGATTTTTAATCACAGAGCGTTCACCAGACTCCATTTTTTTTGCCCATCCAACCATTTTTTCCGTGAAACCAGGGTTCCAGCCTTCCTGGTCAGCTCGCGCCGTAATATCAGCGGCACTCGCGGGTACTCCCAGTTCTTTTAAATATTTAAAGATTCCCTTCGCCGTACTTTCATTCATCGAACTTGGTGTTGGCGCTGATACATCCATGGCACCAATGAAATCCAGGGCTTTATCTATTACAGCAGGCATATTCTTATCCTTAAAATTAACCATGTTATCGATAAGGCTATATATGACCTTAATTTGTATCTAATATCAAAGGGATTATAACGATATGGCACGAGTTAACCTGTTGACATTCAGGTGTTTTAAAGGTAGCAGCTCATAGTGTGTTATCCAGTAAGATGGAGAAAATTAATGGTCAGTCCTCACGCTATAACCAGATTGTTCAGGTAAGAAAGAAAACCAGAGATGCTAATCGAAGGGCGAACATAACGGCATGATTATGTTTATTTATATAGTTAGTTTTATAGATAAAATTGAAATTATAAAAATAAATAATGAATTAGCAGGAGCATCAACTGTAATATCTTAATCTCTGGTCGATTTATGCAAAACCGACCAGTATTGTCGATAAATTATCGTCTGACTTATTTTGCTTCGATAAAGCTTACACCGCAGCCACAATCTTAATTTCAACTTTATACTTCGGGTTCATCAAACCTGCTTGTACCGTGCAGCGCACCGGCGCATGACCCGCGACAACCCAGGCATCCCACGCTTTATTCATCGCCGCGAAGTCGTTTTTATCGGCCAGGAAAATGGTGGCATCCAGAATGCTCGATTTATTGCTGCCCTGTTTTTCCAGCACGGCGTCAATCTGCGCCAGCGTGTTGGCGGTTTGCTCAAAGGCATCGGCGTCGAGGTTTTCCGGTACACCAGTGTAGTAGAGCGTGTTGTTGTGGATTACCACATCAGACCAGCGGGCTTCGGCATCGATACGAACGATAGTCATCATTTTGTCCTCATTATACTCCCATTTTCGTGCTGCAAAGACTGCCACAATGTGAGGTCGCCGTCACCACTTCAACTGGCGAAAGCGCCCTCATCCTGACATAATCCCTGTTCAAATCAACAGGGGGTAGTGTGACGGACGATTTTGCACCAGACGGTCAGTTAGCGAAAGCGATACCAGGCTTTAAGCCGCGAGAACCACAGCGACAGATGGCGGTAGCCGTCACCCAGGCGATAGAAAAAGGCCAGCCGCTGGTGGTGGAAGCAGGAACCGGTACGGGCAAAACCTACGCTTACCTGGCCCCTGCGCTGCGGGCGAAAAAGAAAGTCATAATCTCGACCGGCTCAAAAGCGTTGCAGGATCAGCTCTACAGCCGCGATTTGCCAACGGTCTCAAAGGCATTGAAATACACGGGCAATGTGGCGCTGCTGAAAGGGCGCTCAAACTACCTCTGCCTCGAACGTCTCGAACAGCAGGCGCTGGCGGGGGGCGATCTGCCGGTACAAATCTTAAGCGATGTGATCCTGCTGCGCTCCTGGTCTAATCAAACAGTCGATGGCGATATCAGCACCTGCGTCAGCGTGGCGGAAGATTCACAGGCGTGGCCGCTGGTCACCAGCACCAACGATAACTGCCTCGGCAGTGACTGCCCGATGTATAAAGATTGCTTTGTGGTCAAAGCACGCAAAAAAGCGATGGACGCCGATGTGGTGGTGGTGAATCATCATCTGTTTCTGGCGGATATGGTGGTGAAAGAGAGCGGTTTTGGCGAATTGATCCCGGAAGCGGACGTCATGATCTTCGACGAAGCCCACCAGCTGCCCGACATTGCCAGCCAGTATTTTGGTCAGTCACTCTCCAGTCGACAACTGCTCGACCTGGCAAAAGACATCACCATCGCCTACCGCACCGAATTAAAAGACACCCAGCAGTTACAAAAGTGCGCGGACCGTCTTGCCCAGAGTGCGCAGGATTTTCGCCTGCAACTCGGTGAGCCAGGTTATCGCGGTAACCTGCGTGAGCTGTTAGCTAATCCGCAAATTCAGCGGGCATTTTTACTGCTCGATGACACTCTGGAACTTTGTTATGACGTGGCGAAACTGTCGCTGGGGCGTTCCGCCTTGCTGGATGCGGCATTTGAACGCGCCACGTTATATCGCACACGGCTGAAACGGCTAAAAGAGATCAATCAGCCGGGCTACAGCTACTGGTACGAATGCACTTCGCGCCATTTTACTCTGGCTCTCACGCCGCTCAGCGTGGCGGATAAATTCAAAGAGTTAATGGCGCAAAAAACCGGTAGCTGGATCTTTACCTCAGCAACGCTGTCGGTAAACGACGATCTGCATCATTTCACCTTGCGGCTTGGCATTGAACAGGCAGAGTCGTTGCTGTTACCCAGCCCCTTTGATTACAGCCGCCAGGCGTTACTCTGTGTGCCGCGCAACCTGCCGCAAACCAATCAACCGGGTTCCGCACGGCAACTGGCGGCAATGCTGCGACCGATCATCGAAGCTAACAACGGTCGTTGTTTTATGCTTTGTACCTCGCACGCCATGATGCGCGATCTGGCCGAGCAGTTCCGCGCTACCATGACGCTTCCCGTTTTGTTGCAGGGGGAAACCAGCAAAGGGCAACTGTTGCAGCAATTTGTCAGCGCCGGTAACGCGCTTCTTGTGGCAACCAGCAGTTTCTGGGAAGGGGTGGACGTGCGTGGCGATACATTGTCATTGGTGATTATCGACAAATTGCCGTTTACCTCGCCGGATGATCCACTATTAAAAGCACGCATGGAAGATTGCCGTTTGCGCGGTGGTGATCCGTTCGATGAAGTACAACTGCCGGATGCGGTCATTACTCTCAAGCAGGGGGTAGGGCGATTGATTCGCGACGCCGACGATCGCGGCGTGTTAGTGATTTGCGACAATCGGCTGGTGATGCGCCCTTACGGCGCGACGTTTCTCGCCAGTCTGCCGCCAGCGCCGCGCACCCGCGACATTGCCCGTGCGGTTCGTTTCCTTGCGATACCATCCTCCAGGTAATTTGTTACGGAGTATGGTATGATGCGCGCCTTTTTATTGATCTAAGCACGAAGACCCATGCGAATTCTGGCTATCGATACCGCGACAGAGGCCTGCTCTGTCGCCCTGTGGAACGACGGTACTGTCAACGCTCATTTTGAGCTTTGCCCTCGTGAACATACTCAACGAATCTTACCGATGGTGCAGGATATCCTGACCACCAGCGGAACTTCTCTGACTGACATAAACGCTCTGGCTTACGGGCGCGGCCCCGGTAGCTTTACCGGCGTGCGCATTGGTATTGGCATTGCGCAAGGGCTGGCACTTGGCGCAGAGCTGCCGATGATTGGCGTCTCCACGCTAATGACGATGGCGCAAGGGGCGTGGCGCAAAAACGGCGCAACCCGCGTGCTGGCAGCTATTGACGCGCGAATGGGCGAAGTTTACTGGGCCGAATATCAGCGTGATGAAAACGGTATCTGGCATGGTGAAGAAACCGAAGCCGTACTCAAACCCGAACTGGTTCATGAACGAATGCAACAGCTTTCCGGCGAATGGGTGACGGTAGGGACGGGCTGGCAAGCCTGGCCGGATCTCGGTAAAGAGAGCGGGCTGGTTTTGCGCGATGGCGAAGTGTTACTGCCCGCTGCAGAAGATATGCTGCCGATTGCGTGCCAGATGTTTGCCGAGGGTAAAACGGTGGCGGTGGAACATGCTGAACCAGTTTATTTACGTAACAACGTCGCATGGAAGAAACTTCCGGGCAAAGAATGAATCTTAAGAGTATGCCCTGAGAAAAAAAGGAGTCGCATCATGGCGGTTCAAAAGAATGTTATCAAAGGCATACTGGCAGGTACGTTTGCGCTAATGCTGAGCGGTTGTGTTACTGTGCCGGACGCCATTAAAGGCAGCAGTCCCACGCCGCAACAAGATTTAGTTCGGGTGATGAGTGCGCCGCAGCTGTACGTTGGTCAGGAGGCACGCTTTGGCGGCAAAGTGGTTGCGGTACAAAACCAGCAAGGGAAAACCCGCCTGGAAATTGCTACCGTACCGCTGGACAGCGGTGCCAGACCGACGCTGGGAGAACCTTCTCGCGGTCGCATTTATGCCGATGTGAATGGTTTTCTTGATCCGGTCGATTTCCGTGGGCAGCTGGTGACAGTTGTCGGGCCAATCACCGGTACGGTTGACGGAAAAATCGGCAACACGCCCTATAAATTTATGGTGATGCAGGCAACAGGTTACAAACGTTGGCATTTAACCCAGCAGGTGATTATGCCGCCTCAGCCGATTGATCCATGGTTTTATGGCGGTCGTGGCTGGCCCTATGGCTACGGTGGATGGGGCTGGTATAATCCCGGCCCCGCGAGAGTACAAACAGTTGTAACTGAATAATTGCTTGTTTTTAAAGAAAAAGAAACAGCGGCCGGTCCGCTGTTTCTGCATTCTTACGGTAAAGATAAAAATAAATAGTGACGCGCTTCGCAACCTTTTCCTTGGGTAATTATCAAGCTGGTAAGATGAGTTAATATTATGTTAACAGCATGTCTATCACTTGGGGTTGCGATGACGACGAACACGCATTTTAGAGGTGAAGAATTGAAGAAGGTTTGGCTTAACCGTTATCCCACGGACGTTCCGACGGAGATCAACCCTGACCGTTATCAATCTCTGGTAGATATGTTTGAGCAGTCGGTCGCGCGCTATGCCGATCAACCCGCGTTTGTGAATATGGGGGAGGTGATGACCTTCCGCAAACTGGAAGAACGCAGTCGCGCGTTTGCCGCTTATTTGCAACAAGGGTTGGGGCTGAAGAAAGGCGATCGCGTTGCGTTGATGATGCCTAACTTATTGCAATATCCGGTGGCGCTGTTTGGCATTTTGCGTGCCGGGATGATCGTCGTAAACGTTAACCCGTTGTATACCCCGCGTGAGCTTGAGCATCAGCTTAACGATAGCGGCGCATCGGCGATTGTTATCGTGTCTAACTTTGCCCACACTCTGGAAAAAGTGGTTGATAAAACCGCCGTTCAGCACGTTATTCTGACCCGTATGGGCGATCAGCTATCTACGGCAAAAGGCACGGTAGTCAATTTCGTTGTTAAATACATCAAGCGTCTTGTGCCGAAATACCATCTGCCAGATGCCATTTCATTTCGTAGCGCCCTGCACAACGGCTACCGGATGCAGTACGTCAAACCAGAACTGGTGCCGGAAGATTTAGCTTTCCTGCAATACACCGGCGGCACCACTGGTGTGGCGAAAGGCGCGATGCTGACTCACCGCAATATGCTGGCGAACCTGGAACAGGTTAACGCGACCTATGGTCCGCTGTTGCATCCGGGCAAAGAGCTGGTGGTGACGGCGCTGCCGCTGTATCACATTTTTGCACTGACCATTAACTGCCTGCTGTTTATCGAACTGGGGGGGCAGAACCTGCTTATCACTAACCCGCGCGATATTCCAGGGTTGGTAAAAGAGTTAGCGAAATATCCGTTTACCGCTATCACTGGTGTTAACACCTTGTTCAATGCGTTGCTGAACAATAAAGAGTTCCAGCAGCTGGATTTCTCCAGTCTGCATCTTTCCGCAGGCGGAGGGATGCCTGTTCAGCAAGTGGTGGCAGAACGTTGGGTTAAACTGACTGGACAGTATCTGCTGGAAGGTTATGGCCTGACCGAGTGCGCGCCGCTGGTCAGCGTTAACCCGTATGATATTGATTATCATAGTGGTAGCATCGGTTTGCCGGTGCCGTCGACGGAAGCCAAACTGGTGGATGATGATGATAATGAAGTACCACCTGGTCAACCAGGTGAGCTTTGTGTCAAAGGACCGCAGGTGATGCTGGGTTACTGGCAGCGTCCGGATGCTACCGATGAAATCATCAAAAATGGCTGGTTACACACCGGCGACATCGCGGTGATGGATGAAGAAGGATTCCTGCGCATTGTCGATCGTAAAAAAGACATGATTCTGGTTTCCGGTTTTAACGTTTATCCCAACGAGATTGAAGATGTCGTCATGCAGCATCCTGGCGTACAGGAAGTCGCGGCTGTTGGCGTACCTTCCGGCTCCAGTGGTGAAGCGGTGAAAATCTTCGTAGTGAAAAAAGATCCATCGCTTACCGAAGAGTCACTGGTGACCTTTTGCCGCCGTCAGCTCACGGGCTACAAAGTACCGAAGCTGGTGGAGTTTCGTGATGAGTTACCGAAATCTAACGTCGGAAAAATTTTGCGACGAGAATTACGTGACGAAGCGCGCGGCAAAGTGGACAATAAAGCCTGAGCGTTAAGTCAGTCGTCAGACGCCGGTTAATCCGGCGTTTTTTTTGACGCCCACTAAAGAGAATACAATTTGAATTACCAAATGATTACCACGGACGATGCGCTGGCTTCTTTGTGTGAAGCCGTCCGTGCCTTTCCGGCGATAGCCCTGGATACTGAATTTGTTCGTACGCGCACCTATTACCCGCAACTGGGTCTAATTCAACTTTTTGATGGTGAGCATCTGGCGCTAATTGATCCTCTCGGGATCTCCGACTGGTCACCACTGAAAGCGATCCTGCGCGATCCGTCCATCACAAAATTTCTCCATGCAGGCAGTGAAGATCTGGAAGTGTTCCTCAATGTCTTTGGCGAATTACCACAACCCCTGATTGACACGCAAATCCTTGCTGCCTTCTGCGGACGCCCGATGTCATGGGGTTTCGCTTCCATGGTGGAAGAGTATTCCGGCGTTACGCTGGACAAGAGTGAATCGCGCACCGACTGGCTGGCCAGACCGCTGACCGAACGTCAGTGTGAATATGCAGCGGCGGATGTCTGGTATCTGTTACCGATCACCGCCAAGCTTATGGTAGAAACGGAGGCCTCCGGCTGGCTACCTGCGGCGCTGGATGAATGCCGCCTGATGCAAATGCGTCGTCAGGAAGTCGTTGCGCCGGAAGACGCCTGGCGTGATATCACCAATGCCTGGCAGTTACGCACACGCCAACTGGCCTGTCTGCAACTGTTAGCCGACTGGCGATTGCGCAAGGCGCGAGAGCGCGATCTGGCGGTGAACTTTGTCGTGCGTGAAGAGCATTTGTGGTCGGTAGCGCGTTATATGCCGGGAAGTCTGGGCGAACTGGACAGCCTGGGCTTATCCGGTAGCGAAATCCGCTTCCACGGTAAAACGTTGCTGGCGCTGGTGGAAAAAGCGCAGGCATTGCCAGAAGAGGCCTTACCGCAGCCGATGCTTAACCTGATGGACATGCCGGGTTATCGTAAAGCGTTTAAAGCGATTAAGTCGCTGATTACTGACGTCAGCGAAACGCACAAGATCAGCGCCGAATTGCTGGCGTCGCGTCGGCAAATCAACCAACTGCTGAACTGGCACTGGAAACTGAAACCGCAGAACAATTTGCCGGAGCTGATTTCCGGCTGGCGTGGTGAGTTGATGGCGGAAGCATTACACAATTTATTGCAGGAATATCCACAGTAAAATCTTCCGAAGCCGGACTGGGCGCGCTCAGTCCGGCTTCGGCAAACTACAAATCCAACAGCAGGTGGTTCAAATGAACTTATTTGAGCTTAACGCAAAATGCGCTCGACACCACGACGAGTAAATACCGATTCCTGAATGACGACTTCATTCTCTGTTCCTTCATTTACTCTACCGCCTGGCGAGGAATATTCGCCTTCGGTGTTTTTCCGGACCACGTAAAAATCGATGTCGCCAGGCTGTTTCCCGCCAGTGGTCATTTAGTACAAGTGCTACCGGAATATTACCAGCCAGCGAATGTCTGGGCCGTTTATGTTTCAAGGCTGGCGACGTCAGCGAAAGTGCGGATAACGGTAGAATTTTTACGCCAGTATTTTGCCGAGCACTACCCGAATTTTTCACTGGAGCATGCCTGATTAATGATTCAATTATCGGGTTGATATCGAGTTAAAACCTGATTTTCTCCTTTCTAAGCCGCTACAGATTGGTTAGCATATTCACCTTTAATCGCGCATGATCGAAAGATAATTAAAGAGGTTAATGTGTTCGCTGAATACGGGGTTCTGAATTACTGGACCTATCTGGTTGGGGCCATTTTTATTGTGTTGGTGCCAGGGCCAAATACCCTGTTTGTACTCAAAAATAGCGTCAGTAGCGGTATGAAAGGCGGTTATCTTGCGGCCTGTGGTGTATTTATTGGCGATGCGGTATTGATGTTTCTGGCATGGGCTGGAGTGGCGACATTAATTAAGACCACCCCGATATTATTCAACATCGTACGTTATCTTGGTGCGTTTTATTTGCTCTATCTGGGGAGTAAAATTCTCTACGCAACCCTGAAGGGTAAAAATAGCGAGGCCAAATCCGATGAGCCCCAATACGGTGCCATTTTTAAACGCGCGTTAATTTTGAGCCTGACTAATCCGAAAGCCATTTTGTTCTATGTGTCGTTTTTCGTACAGTTTATCGATGTTAATGCCCCACATACGGGAATTTCATTCTTTATTCTGGCGACGACGCTGGAACTGGTGAGTTTCTGCTATTTGAGCTTTCTGATTATTTCTGGGGCTTTTGTCACGCAGTACATACGTACCAAAAAGAAACTGGCTAAAGTGGGCAACTCCCTGATTGGTTTGATGTTCGTGGGTTTCGCCGCCCGACTGGCGACGCTGCAATCCTGATGCTTTCAGCCCGCGTTGCCGCGGGCTTCCCACCTGTAATCCTCCCTGATTCTTCTCTGATACGGTGCTAAAAAGTAACCAATAAATGGTATTTAAAATGCAAATTATCAGGCGTACCCTGAAACGGCTGGAATAAACCGTTTTCAGCGCATTCACCGAAGGAGGGAAAAGGATGCTGCAAATCCCACAGAATTATATTCATACGCGCTCAACGCCTTTCTGGAATAAACAAACTGCGCCTGCCGGAATATTCGAACGTCATCTTGATAAAGGAACGCGCCCGGGGGTTTACCCACGCCTTTCCGTTATGCATGGGGCGGTCAAATATCTCGGCTACGCTGATGAACACAGTGCAGAGCCTGATCAGGTGATCCTTATCGAAGCGGGGCAGTTTGCGGTGTTCCCTCCAGAAAAGTGGCACAACATTGAAGCCATGACTGACGATACTTATTTCAACATTGACTTCTTCGTTGCTCCTGAAGTCCTGATGGAAGGCGCGCAACAACGGAAAGTCATTCATAACGGGAAATGAATCATGGGCAAAGCAACGTATACCGTGACCGTCACCAATAACAGCAATGGCGTTTCTGTCGATTATGAAACAGAGACGCCGATGACTTTGCTGGTGCCAGAAGTGGCGGCTGAAGTGATAAAAGATCTGGTGAATACCGTGCGTTCTTATGACACGGAAAACGAACATGATGTTTGTGGTTGGTAATTATCACTGATCGTTGATGGCGCAATTTCTGCGCCATCGCAAAAAATTCCTCCGTGATGCTCGTCACAAATCTTACCCTCCCGATGTTGTGCTATGCTTTTTATCAGCGACTAACCCGCTAATGCAAAACAGATAAGTGAGGAAACAATGGGCATTCTGTCATGGATTATTTTTGGGCTTATTGCCGGTATTCTGGCGAAGTGGATCATGCCAGGTAAAGATGGTGGTGGATTCTTTATGACTATCCTACTGGGGATAGTCGGTGCCGTAGTTGGCGGATGGATCAGCACGCTGTTTGGCTTTGGTAAAGTCGATGGCTTCAATTTTGGCAGCTTCGTGGTTGCCGTTATTGGTGCAATTGTTGTGCTATTTATCTACAGGAAGATTAAAAGTTAACGCGTAAATTGCACAAAGGCTGCACACAGGCAGCCTTTGCTATTTTTTAGATGTGACGTTACCACCATCCCAGCTCAGTGCCGAGTACGACAATAATCGCCACACCCATCATAATAATCGTTGTTTTTTTCATCTTTATGCTCCCGGGGCAGCATAGCCGCCAATAAAAAACCATGCTAAAAATACGACCGCTGTAATAAAGATTACAACCGGAAAAATAATACCGATTCGCATGTTATCACCAATCAAAAGGATGTGAATACGCCTCAGGAATGTAGCGCTGAATGCGTGACAAAAGGTGTTTTCTGTTTATGTTTTTTCTCCTGATACATCGCGATATCGGCAGCATGCAGGGCACTGTCTGCATCGGTCGTTTCAGGATCGACTTCTACTATGCCAAGACTGGCACCAGGATAATACAAATCAACATCACCTAAGTGATATTCTCCGCGTATTTGTTGTTGAATACGTTCTCGCAGCGACGAAATATCCGCATTCTCGTTGTTCAGTGAAACAACCAAAAACTCATCACCGCCGAGACGACCAATAACTTCGCCATTTTGCTGGAGCGTATTAAGGCGCTCGCCAACCTGAATGAGAAACAGATCGCCACTATTATGACCAAAACGATCATTGATTAATTTGAAGTTATCCAGATCGATAAACGCGATCATTATCTTATGGTTAAGATGCCGGGCGAGAGAAAACAGCGTCGTCAGATTTTCAAAAATCGCCCGCCGATTCGGTAGCCCGGTTAACGAGTCGGTATACGATTGCGCAATCAGCGCAGCATTAGCTTCGCGCAGCTGTTCAACCAGTGCCTCTTTTTGAATATATTGTGCAATCAGTCCGGCGAACAACTGTAAGACCTGTTCCGCGCGTTCACTCCACTGGCGCTTCTCACTGCTGGCGGCGCAAAGCGTGCCATAGAATGATCCATCCGGTAAGTGAATTGGCGTGCTCAGAAATGTGGTGATGCCAAGATTGCGTGCCGCAACACAGTCGCCCCAACGGTCGGGGACTTCATCGCTGAAAAAACAGTTTTCATCAATGGCGCGTTTGCATAACGAGTAATCCCACGAGACGGTAAAATTCTCCGGGATGTGCATTTTCTGGCTATTACGGGCAAACATTATATGCTGCAGGCGCGCTTCGACATCCACTTTGGTCAGGTAGGTTGACTCCATATCAGTGACCATTTCCAGCATCTCCAGAAGCTGTCGAACCAGACTTTCCAGTGACTGTTCTTTGGCAAGGGATTGCGAGACGCGGGCGATAATCTGATCTGACACGAAACAACTCCAGGATACGGCGGGTAAATGCTGATTATTTAATCTTTGCAGGCATGATAAAACATCATCAACAAAGATGAAACAAGGCGTAATATGTTTTGAGTGAATGTAATAAAAATAGTGCTGCAAAACAAAACGATACCGCGATACTCTAAGCCTGGATAAATATGTGAGATCAATAAATGAAAATTATCAGTTTTGTTCTGCCTTGCTTGCTGGTCCTGGCTGGTTGTTCAACCCCTTCTCAGCCAGAAGCACCTAAACCGCCGCAGATTGGTATGGCAAATCCGGCGTCGGTCTATTGCCAGCAGAAGGGCGGGACGCTCATTCCTGTGCAGACAGCGCAAGGGGTCAGCAACAATTGCAAATTACCGGGCGGTGAAACGATTGATGAATGGGCATTGTGGCGACGGGACCATCCGGCTGGTGAAAAATAACCGCCGGATGCTGTACTAAAATCACAAGCTACGTAGCCAGTCTGCCAGCACCAGCGCATGGTTCTGCGTGGTGTTTTTTGCTGAGTAGAGCAGGGTCAGCGGCTGTTTTTTGGCGATGTCTGCCAGCCGCTTTCCTTCTTGCTCGTGTTGCGCCAGTTCTGCAAGATATTGCTCGCGAAAGGTTGCAAAATCGACGACTTCGCCGTGAAAGGCTTTGCGCAGCTCCGTTGACGGCGTGATTTCTTTATCCCATTCATCAAGGGCTAAATCGGTTTTTTTGATACCGCGTGGCCAGAGGCGGTCGACCAGTACGCGATAACCATCGCTCTGTTCAGCCGGATCATAAACGCGTTTGCACTGAATATTCATCGTATTTGTTCTCCCTTTCACGCATGATTTGTCACGTCACTATAGCACCGGATATTAGCGAATTTCTTTGTCTCTCCCGGCGCAAAGTCCGAAAATCGCCATCAGTAGTGAAAGTATTGCAACACCCAGCAGTGGTACGGACCAGTCACCGTTAGCATCGTGTATTTTACCCATCAGCGGCGGCCCACAGGCTGCCAGCAAATACCCGACGGATTGTGCCATCCCCGAGAGTGCCGCCGCCTGATGCGCAGAACTTGCCCGCAGACCAATGAACGTCAACCCCAGTATCATTGTTGCGCCGGAACCAAAACCGAAAAGCAGAGTCCAGGTGATCGCGTGTGCTGGCATAAAGCAGAGCCCAACCGCGCCCACTGCGCACATCAAGGCAACGAACGCTGCAATACCACGCTGATCTTTCACATGATGTAAGAAAAGTGGGATCAGCAAACCGGGAGCTGCTGTGGCTAGTTGCAGCAAACCATGCAGTGAACCCGCCTGTGCTTCGCTATAGCCGTGACTGATGAGAATCGCCGGAAGCCAGCCAATAATCACGTAATAGACCAGTGAGTTGATCCCAAGAAACAATGTTACCTGCCAGGCAAGCGGCGAACGCCAGATACCCCGAGTATGTAAGGCGCGTGAGGTACTCAAATTTGCATGTTGTTGACTTCGCCACTGTGGCAGCCATAAAAAAAGAGCCAGCAGAGGAAAACACATCAGCATGAGCAACGCGCCTTGCCAGCCAAAACCGTTCAAAGCCAGCGGCACTACCATCGCCGATCCCAGTGCCGCCGCAGCTCCCATTGTCAGGGAATATGCGCCGGTAAGTCTGGCGACGGAATGAGGGAAATCGCGTTTAATTAATCCTGGCAGTAAGACATTGCCTAATGCAATCCCACCGCCAATGATCGCTGTACCGCCAAATAATAAGTAAGGCGAAGGGAGAGAGCGAATTGCGATACCTGCACAGATCAAAAGTAACGCGGCAAACAGGCTACGTTCCATACCAAAACGTCGCGCCACCGGGGCGGCCAGCGGTGAGATTAGCGCAAAGGCTAATAATGGCAGGGTGGTCAATAAGCCGGTTTGCGCCGTCGTTAGCGAGTAAGCGGAACGAATCGTATCCAGTAACGGTGCTGCGCCGGTAAAGGTGACGCGTAATGTTGTGGCAATCATCAGAATGCCAGCGATAAGGACAATCCTGTTTTTGCCGCTTAATGAAGTTGAACAGGTCATATGCTTCTCATTGTTACAAACGAGGCTGTACCTTACCGTTTTTATTGTTATGTTGAATCAAGCTAAAATGACAAAATATCGCTAAATTCGGACAAAATGATGCACAGGTTGAATCTCAATGGCTATGAACCCGACCGACACCATGAAGCCGCGGTCGCATTTTGTATTCACGCCGGAACGGATGAGTTAACCAGTCCTGTACATCAGCACCGCAAAGGGCAGTTGATACTGGCACTACATGGTGCAATTACCTGTACGGTGGAAAATGCTTTGTGGATGGTGCCGCCACAATATGCGGTTTGGATACCGGGCGGGGTGAAACATAGTAATCAAGTGACAGCTAACGCTGAACTCTGTTTTCTGTTTATCGAGCCCAGCGCAGTGACAATGCCGACAACATGTTGCACATTGAAAATATCGCCCTTATGCCGGGAATTAATTTTAACCCTGGCAAACAGGACGACGACTCAGCGTGCTGAGCCGATGACCCGCAGATTAATTCAGGTCCTGTTTGATGAACTCCCTCAGCAGCCACAACAACAGCTGCACCTGCCCGTTTCTTCTCATCCTAAAATCCGCACGATGGTGGAGATGATGGCGAAAGAGCCCGTCGAGTGGGGCTCATTGGGGCAATGGGCTGGCTTTTTTGCGATGAGTGAACGCAATCTTGCCCGGCTGATAGTGAAAGAGACGGGGTTGAGTTTTCGCCAGTGGCGTCAGCAGTTACAGCTGATTATGGCGCTTCAGGGATTAGTGAAAGGCGATACTGTACAGAAAGTTGCTCATACGCTGGGGTATGATTCAACAACGGCCTTTATTACTATGTTTAAGAAAGGCCTGGGGCAAACGCCAGGCCGATATATTGCGGGATTAACTACTGTTTCCCCACAATCAGCGAAACCAGACCCGCGGCAATAAGCGGGCCAACCGGTACGCCGCGAAACAGCGCCACGCCTAAAACAGTGCCCACCAGCAGCCCGGCGACCAGTTGCGGCTGGCTGCCCATTAACGTCACGCCGCGCCCCCCCAGCCAGGAGACAATAACGCCGACTGCAATTGCCACCAGCGATTTCCAGTTCAGAAACGAGTGAATCAGGGTTGAGGGCGGTAGCGTCCCGCTGGCGATGGGGGCCATAACGCCAATCGTCAGAATGATTATCCCGATACTTAGCCCCTGTTTTTCAATCCACGGGAAAAAGGTGCTTAACGGTGTGACGCGGACAATGATCAACACCAGAATTGAAACGGCGACAGTGGTGTTATGACTGATAAAGCCCAGCGCAGCTAACCCGAGCAGGATCAGCAAAGTGACATCAAACATCGTGGTTTCCTTGCCAAAAAATAATGAGCCTGCTTACTTTACGCTTGCTGCAGGAAGGAAGTAGAAAATCTTTACGTTTTTTGCATAAAAAATCAGACGAACTGTCATCAAACTGCCATTTGTGTACGTTAACAATAACGTGAAAACAGCTATCTCCCGGGGGCATACTATGAACGATCAAATGTTCGTCGAGACACTGATTATCACGTCATCGTTTTTTGCCATTGCAGTTGTGCTGGTTTTGTCCGTTCTGCTTATTGAACGGACAGGCTAGTTACGCAGTGCGGCGGAAATTGACCAGTTCTGGTTGCGCAATACGCAAATAATCCGCGGTTTTCAAAATAACGGATTTATCCAGCATGCCTGCATTGAAGGCGATTTCATCAAATCGTTCGAAGAGTAGGGGGTCGGCAACCAGTTTGAGTTTTGGATGGAAGCTGAAAGGGGGGATCGCGCCGAAGACACAGCCTGTGAGTTCATCGACTTCCGCCGGGCTGGCCAACGAAGCGCGTAATCCGCCTATATGGCTGGCGAGTTGGCTCAGATCGGCCTGTTGATCGGCAGCGAGGATCGCCAGAACATGTTGATTTACGCCATTGCCTTTGACTTTGCATACCAGTGCCTTAGCCCCCTGGCCTAAAGCGGTGCCACGAATTTCTGACACCGCTTCACATTTACCTACCGCTTCATGGGTAACGACGCGGAAGTTAGCACCTTCTTGTGATAATAAAGCGATTAACCGCTGATGCGTCACGCTTCCTTTAGCCATTTCAGTCATTTCATGCTCCTGAGATTACAAGCAAACAACCACAGAAGATTATCATGAACGGCTGTTTTTGTTCTGCTTATTGACATATAAACGCTCATCGGAAGCTTTATACGCATCATGTAACGTATCGTTTTCTTTCATCGCGTAAATACCGGAAGAGAAGCCGATCTCTTTCTGCGGCGCGATATGTTGCAGACGTTTTTCGATACGTTCAGGCAGTTGTGCTGCAATTTGCGGCGTCGAATCGACAAGAATGATGCAGAATTCATCGCCACCGAGTCGGATGGCATAATCACTTTTACGAATCGACTGTTTAATCGCCTGAGCTAATAACGTAATCGCTAAATCCCCCTCCTGATGACCGAGGGTGTCATTTATTTGCTTTAACTTGTCCATGTCAATAGCAATAAACATCACCGAAGAACCGGATTGCACCAGTTTCTGCAACCGCTGCTCCAGTTCAGGGGTTAAAATTTTGCGATTATAGAGTCCAGTCATCGCATCACTAATATTTTCTCGCGACACATTTTGGTATAAGCGGAAGTGCATCCGCACCATATTCAGCAAAATTAACGCCGTCAAAATCCAGAACAGAACGCTTTTCCACGAAGACGTGATAAAGTAAAGAATATCAATGGATAACGAGACACGAATGCCGCCCGGTAAGTCATGGACGTAACTGACATACTGGAACAGATTATCTTCGCTCTGGTTGATGATAATGTCGCGCCCCGAATCTGTATCGGTTAGCGTGACATTGAGAAAACGCCAGAGGAGAGGGCGGTCATGAGTGTAAAAGATATTCCGCAGATTGTTTTTGTTAATATCCAGCAGCACAATCCCTTTTAGCTGCCCTGCGACATATACCGGCGTCAGCAAACTCATCACGTTCTGTTTAGTACGCTGATCCTGGTAAATGCTCGATAATACGGTACGCCCGGTAAATACTTTTTCAATATCTTTGCGATCGATACCAATACTTCCTGACTGCAGGAAGGACCAGTTATTCATCGCAAAGTATTCAACATTAACCGGCTCATAAAAATAGACATAGCGGTCATTGAGATCGAGATAATAGTGAAATTTCTCTTCGGCCATCCCAAGACCTGAACCGTAATCATCCTGGTGGCGGTTGCCTTCCACTGCCTGATCAAAAGCGGGTAATAGTGCTGCAGCTTCCACAATTGTGTCGCAGTCAGTGGATGCGGTTTGTAATGTGCCGCGTAAGCCCGGGTATTTATGGGCAGTCAGGTTTAAGCCATGGGTATTATTGGCAGACTCAAAAGCCTCGCAGATGGCGCGCCGCTGTTCTGGCGGCACTTCCGACTGCTCAGCAGCGAGAGCGCGCATCACATGCGCGGCAATACTCTGATTCTGATACTTATCATAAAGAAAGGAGGAGTCTGCTCTCTGCACGATATAGCGCAGATAGGCACTCATTGCTCTGTCGCTGGCGACAAGTTCAAAAATAAGGAAGGAAGATGTCAGCACAATGACACTTGCGGCGATAAAATGCCGGAGCATTCTATGGTGCAATTTCATGATAAATGGCACTCCTTCGGTTAGTGAAACGAGAAAACCAGATAAAGTTCGATTGCGGCCTGGCACAGGGGCGCTAATTATACTCATCTCTGCGCCGCTGGGGAGGGGAAATTTAGGGGTAATAGTAATAAATTGTATGCAAAAGCCACGCAAAAAGCATGGCTCTGAATATTTTTGCACTTAAATATGATGAATAATCACTTTGTTGCCCCCCTCGCTTTTCGCTTCGCGTAAGGCTTTATCTGCTTCCGTCATGACAAGCGAGATATTATGCGTGTCACCCGTTGAAAAAACCGTGCCAATACTGATGGTCATTTGTTCAGGAACATCATATCTGTTACTAAAGCCGGTCAGGAGTTCGACATTTTTACGCATACGTTCCGCAATGATTTTTGCCTGGGCACTATTGAGTTCGGTAAATAGCAAGCCAAATACCTCACCCTCCAGTCGCGCTAAAATATCATCGGGGCGGATGCTTTGCTGGATAATATCGACAATTGAAACCAGCACTTTATCACCCACACGATGTCCCCATTGGGCATTGATGCGTTTGAACTGATTAATATCAACCAGCATGACACAGAAGTCCTTAACAACAGGTCGCGACAATAATGACTCTACGCTGTTGAAAAAGTAGCGCCGATTATAAATATTGGTCAGCACATCATGAACTGCCAGTTTGCTGGAGAGTTGCAGTTCCTGAAAAATGTTATAAATCAGAAAAGACACAACAAACAGTTTACTGGAAACTTCAATCCCGCGACTGATATACCAGATGGTGTAATTATACTCATCCAGAGTCAGTAGAAGTAAGTTGCAGCATAGCGATGCCAGACATAATAATGCTATTAACGGCCATAGTTCGCTGGCTAATCGTGTACGCATGATAATAAAGAACAGTAAAAATGCCCACAAACAAACCAATATTTTTGTATAGTTGATTCCCCAGGTCGCAGTATGGTTGTCCGGACAGTAATCGACGACATACAAAGAATAGTCAGCGTTATAACTGCTCAGATTGTGTGCCAGAAGGGGAAAAACTAAAAAAGGAATCAGCGCCAGCAACAGAATGCCAGTTTTCTTCTTATTGTTGTCAAGGATGTTGTCTTTCCCATAACAAAAGAGCGCCAGCGAGGTTAAACAAATGAAACTGAGTTGGCGGAAAATATAGAAAATAGAAACATCATTCGACTTTGTCTGGATCAGTGTACTGCCGTTGATTGGTTTATGGATAATTACAATGGTTTCAACTAAATAGATAAGGCCACTTAAAAATGCAAGGCTTAAAATGAGTGTTGGTAAAATTTGTTTGTTAGTGAAATACTTCATTAACATGAAAAGGAAAATGACGGCGTTAAGGAAAAACAAAGCCACAACAACCATCAGGTAATTCATCTGTGGGATGAGTTTTACATTTGTATTTTCGTTATATAAGGTAGTAATGCAAAATAAAATTAACGTCAGCAATAAGCTGAAAATAAAAAAGCCTTGAGCTTTTAATTTTTGTGTACCCATAGAAACCATAAAAAGGAGAGCAATGTGAGTGCTGGATTTTATTGATGGCAGAGATATATAGTTTTGACCAAGATCAATTTTCGTTAACGATAAAAAATAATTAAAGAATAACCCCAGGGAAATACGTGTTGACCGAATCATTTTTCCGAATGATTGTTTTCTGGAACTAAATTGTGTAAAGGTTATGCTGTCATATTTAAAGCGATTGTAAGCTAATGTATGTAATAAATGAGATAATTTACAGTGAGCTAATAAATATCCTCCGGCATAGCCGGAGGTTTTTCAAATGCGCCTATAAGGCTCTC